>Ga0207705_10000011_pt1 | contig 517768 bp, 561 predicted proteins | sample KBSC13metaG_FD_184314 | JGI IMG/M metagenome (GOLD analysis project Ga0207705, IMG submission 184314) | Corn rhizosphere microbial communities from Kellogg Biological Station, Michigan, USA - KBS C1-3 metaG (SPAdes) (version 2) | ecosystem: Host-associated > Plants > Roots > Rhizosphere >...
CGCTTAGCCTATTCCGGCTCCTGCAGAACTCGCCCTCTTAACAGAGGGCTCAGACATCCTCGTCACGCGGCATAGTCTAAGCGTGCCTGCTAATCTGTGCTTCCTCACGCCGGACAACCCAAGTAGAGCCTACACCTGCTTGTATATACGGGATCCTGAAATGAATTCAGGATGACGGAAGAAAGAAAGAAGAGGAGAAGGGCTAACTGGTGACTGATAGCTGTGAGGCCGTGTCTAATAACTAAGAACTAACCTTGCTTTGCTATACTGAACCTAACCGAACGAGGAGATACCACATGAATGACCAGCAAGTAGCCGACCTGATCGCCGCCGAAGAACAGCGCCAGCGCGAGGGTCTGGAACTCATTCCGTCTGAAAATTACGTCAGCCGTGACGTGCTCGACGCCATGGGCAGCATCTTTACCAACAAGTATTCCGAAGGCTATCCAGGCAAACGATACTACGGTGGTCAGGACAACACCGACCAAGTCGAACAGCTCGCCATTGATCGTGCCAAACAACTTTTCAAAGCTGACCATGCCAACGTCCAGCCACATTCCGGCGCGCCGGCTAACGAAGCCGTCTACTTTGCATGGCTCGAACCTGGTGACACGGTTCTGGCCATGGACCTTAGTCACGGCGGCCACCTGACACACGGCAACCCGATGACGCGTTCCGCCAAGCTCTACAACTTCGTGCCCTACAAAATGAAAGACCCCAGCACTGGCGAGATCGATTACGAAGAACTGCGGGCACTGGCTCAAAAGCATAAACCGAAAATTATTCTGGCTGGTTTCAGTGCCTATCCGCGCGAACTGGATTATGCCAAATTTGCCGAAATTGGGCATGAAGTCGGTGCGCTGCTGATGGCCGATATGGCGCATATTGCTGGCCTGATTGTCGCTGGCATATCGAAGAATCCCTTCGACTACGGGTTCCATGTCATTACAACCACTACGCATAAAACCTTGCGTGGCCCACGCGGCGGCCTGATACTCAGTCGAGGCACCGTGAGTACGCCGCTGCGAGCACCGGAAAAGACATTGGAGAACATCCCAACCCTCATTGATAGGGCTATTTTCCCTGGCATCCAGGGCGGTCCACATGAACATATCATTGCCGCTAAGGCCGTGGCCTTCCGCGAAGCTGCTCAGCCAGAGTTCAAGGCTTACGCTCAGCAGATCGTAAAAAATGCTGCTGCGCTGGCTGATGCCCTGACTGCCCGAGGCTTTAGCTTACTGACCGGTGGCACAAGCAACCATCTCATCCTAGCTGATGTCTACAAGAGCTTTGGCATTGATGGTGATGTCGCCGAAAAAGCGCTCGATAAAATTGGTTTGACGCTCAACAAGAATGCCATTGCCGACGATCCATTGCCACCCTTCCGTCCGAGCGGTATCCGTCTCGGTACGCCGGCCATCACGACGCGTGGCCTTACAGAAGCGGACATGGAGAAAGTAGCTGAATGGATGAAACAAGCCATCGACAATCGCGACGACGAGACGAAACTTGCCGTCATACGCGACGAAGTCAAACGGTTTGCTCTAAAATTCCCGCTCCCCAGCGATCGTTAGCTTTGCAGGTATCGACGACGGGTTCGTCCAATAATATAGCTCCCAAGCGCGACACCGATAGCAATTTTAGATATATCTGAGAAATAGTGTCCGACCTTACGAGTTAGCTCAAGCGGCTCGCTCGCCAACGCTTCTTGCAAACTTTCGCCGGCCATATCGAGGTCGCACTGCAAGGCGTCTTTGTAGGCATCGCCTATTTCCCAAGATTCCTCAAGGCTAAAGTCATCATCATTGGCTAGTCTTTCGAACAGGCTATCAATCAACTCCGCCCGAGGTTCGTCATCGGGAAGTTTAACACCTGAGCCGAGCCTCTCAAAGAAAGCTGCTCGCCGTTCTTGAGCGCCTGCTAGCACGCACTCTAATCCGCTCAACTTATAATAATCGTCCATGTCCATATTACAGTAGGCCCTAAAAACTTCTTCCATAACAATAACTTCTTGTTCAACCGAGGCACGTATTTCGGCGTGATTCGACATGCAGACAGCAGGTATATCAAGATACGAGGCAAAAATATCTAAGGTTGTGGTTTGACTTTCGGCGAGCATATCAAGTGCATTCGACAAAATTTTAACTTCATCACTGGTCTCGAAGTCTGGAGGACCAATTTCTGGACTGCTCATTTGATTGCATAATATGTTCACGCCCTCCACAAGTCAATTATTAAACAATGTAAAATTTACCTACGGCAGTAATTCGGGCTCTTGAATAAGTGTTACGCTGAATGTCTGTTTTACGGCATCAGCGATTTTTTGTTTGAAGGCTAGAAGGTCGGCGGTAGTCTGCGCATGTTCATTAACGAGGACTAACGGCTGTGTTGACCAGGTGGCCATGCCGGTAGTTTCGTCGTGGACAGCTTTGAAGCCGGCTTGTTCAATCAGCCACGCGGCCGATATCTTTACCTGGTCATTGGCAGCTGGCCAGCTTGGTACGGTCGGGAACTGTGCTTGAAGGGCAAAGAATTGCTGCTGATCAACGATGGGGTTGGCGAAAAACGATCCAGCATTATGCACCACGGTTGGGTCGGGCAATTTGCTGGTGCGGATGGCAATGACAGCGGCTCGGAGCGCTGCTGGGGTATATTCTGTAATGCTGTGCTCTTCGAAATACCTCTGGATGGCGCCATAAAAAGGTGGTGCCGGGTTATCCTTTAGTACATGCAGCGTTAGCCCGGTTATATAGAAGCGGCCACGGTCGGTGGTCTTAAAGCGGCTGGTGCGGTAGTCAAAACCGCACTCGCTGCCACGCAGTGTCACAAAATCGTTCACTTGGGTGTCAAAGGCTTCGACGGTGATTAATGTTTGCGAGATTTCTTGCCCGTACGCACCGACGTTCTGAATAGGCGTGGCGCCGGCCGTGCCAGGAATAAGGCTCAACGCCTCGATGCCGGTCAAACCTCCAGCGACGCTGCGTTCAACCACGCTATCCCAGATTTCGCCAGCGCCAACGGTAAGATAACTGGTGGTTTCGCTGGCCTCGAGCACTTCATAACGTTTGATCTCGTTGACGATGACTAGACCTGGAAAGCCTTCATCGCGCCAGACAATATTGCTACCGCCACCAATGACCAGTACCGGTAACTGTTGCTGAGCGGCCCATTCGAGTGCCTTGCGCAGCCCTTCGCGGCTGCTTATGTGGGTCAGATGAGCGGCCGAGCCACCCAAGTGCATAGTTGAATAATCAGCCAGACTGACATTGTCGGAAATATCCATAGGCTCATTATAGCCGTAAGCGTCGTCGGTCACCACTTTCGCCTGTTGACTATATGTTGCGCATTCGACCACAGCCCAGCTGCTTGTGCTTGCACCTGCATGGTGGCGGGTTTAGTATGGAGTAATGAGCGAGCAACCGATGACAAATCCCCCCTACAAAACACTTGGCACACATTTGAAATATTTGCGTGAACAATCGCACCAGAGTCTAATCGAAGTATCCGGCGCGGTCGAAATTGACGAGCAAGTGCTGGCGCGAATCGAAGATGGCTCAGAACGGCCAGCCGAGGACATCCTATTACTGCTCATCAGTCATTTTGGCATGCAAGATCAGGAAGCGGTACAACTCTGGGAGTTGGCTGGCTACGACGGCGACATGAATGATAAAAACCGTCTCGGCGATGATCTCCAAGGAGGCAATAAATCAGTAGTTATGTTGCTGGCACTCGATATGCGGACTATCTATTCCGATGCCATGGAAGCCGAATGCAACAAAGCTGGCATTACAGTGACATTTGCTCAAACTAGTCAGTCGCAAAAGATGCCCGTGGCACGGATTGGTATGAGCTACGAACAGGCTGCCCAAGTAGCCCATACACTTCAGCAAGCCTTGCTGCATGCCAAGTATAACCATGGGCCAAAAGCCCTGCCGCCCCGGACTGAGCGGAGCGACACCAGCTCGACTGAATAGCTGATCGGCAATATACAAGTGTAAGAATTCTTACAGTCAACACTACAAGTTGCCCTTATGCTTAGCTTTGTTCAAATACAGTAATAAAATACAAAAGGAATCGCATATGACAATTGAAAAGATGCTCCAAGGTCTCCACGAAATGGCCGCCCACCAAACGGCGCTTGCCCCCAAGCGCAAAGCTAAGGCGCGCAAGTAGACTAACTGTTTTTTATCAGATCTGCGATAGGCTCGGCAGAATCATTGGTGATCAGAGTCCCCGATTCCACCCGAGGTTTACGCACGCGACTGTTATCACTGAAGCTCAGAGCTTCTTGCACGCATTTGACTGGATTTAAGTTATCGTAATATAACGTTCGGTGACGGTTTGGGATATGCCAGTGATCATAGACGCGAACATTCTTAAAAGTAGCTGGTTTCTTTAAATTTGCAGGGTGAAGATAAACAAACTCGTCTATGATTAACAGGCCATTCGGACTGAGTCGCGTCGTCAAGAAGTCAAGTAGACCATATCGTTTTGTCGGTTGAATTTGATGAATCATATTGTTAGCGGTTATAAAGTCAAATAGCTCAGGCTGCTCCTCTAAGAAGAGCGCTTGATCACGTGCGGTCGTTAAGTCTTGAAGGCTAAATGTAATATTTTTATCGGTGGGGTCGGGCTGCAAAAGTGCTTCCAGGACTGCCATGAATTCTGCATCATTGCGCTCGCTGGACCGCACACAACCTTTTAGCCAGTTCTCAAAACCACCGTCGTAGCGTTGCCGGTCTTGGTGATACACCGGGACGATATCAACACACACGCTCTCTTTCAGTAATGACGGCCGATTGACGATTGCGTTTGCCTTGTTGGTAACAATGATTCTTGTGTCCGATGGATTATCATCATGAGGAATGTATACCTCGCTAAAATTAAGAGGACCGGGCTGTTTACGGTGTTGCCAGCGCGTCGTTATCATGCCACTACTGCCAACATCGAGGTGTTTGGCGCCTTGGGGGAAGCGCTCTGAAACAAGTTGCAGCATTAGTTCGGGCGGCAGAGCACGGTAATGAAGAGTGGTTGCGACGGGCCGAAACGATAAATTATAAAGAAAATCACCGATCTCATCTCCGTCCAGACTAGCTAAATCGTCGTTGAGTCGCTTTAGGGGCGTTTCCCATGCTTCGGGTGTGGTGCGATCAGCGTCAGAAAAGCCCGGCTCAACCGCACTAAAATAAGTGGCTAGGGCGCTTCGGACTGCGCCAACAGCTCCTGAGCTGGTTTGTCCTTGCCGATCTATCCGAAAATCAGCTGCCTCGATGAGTACGGGTGTGAGTGACGTCTCACGCTGTGCCAAGAGGGCTTTATACAATGCGGCGGTTTGCGGGTCCACACCCCGCGGGCTCTGGGCCTGGCGTTCTAATTCATAAAACAAAAGTAATCCGGCCTCTGACATTTCGCCGGAGCTTTCGACTTCCAGAGGATGTTGCCTCCCACGCTCCATATAGACAGTAGACTACATTGTTAACAGATACGCAAGCATGAGCAGGATATATAATACTTCTCAGGAAGCGTATACGTTAGAGCATCGGCATTGCTATACTGTTTGTATGCCCGACCCAATTGCCAACGTGCCGACCATGAGTCGCGACAAACTCAAGGCTGCTATTAGCGCCCCCCAAAGTGATCCCGAACTGTTCCGGGCGATCGTAAACGCCCCGTTTGCGCAGCCCGCCGAGGCTGCGTTTTTATTTCTTGGCATCGTGGTGCTGCTATTTGTAGACAAGAAGACTGGGATGATTGATCGGGTAGCTCTTTCTAACACCGAGCTGGCCAAAAATACCACCGACGTTTCATTGGTTCCGTTTAGCGAAATCAAAATCCCAGCAAACTATAGTGAGAATATTATCAGTCAAACGATTGCGACCGGCAAGCCGCACGATACCACTGACTGGAAATTCCTCTTTGATCCAGCCATGACAGCCGAACAAGCGCGCTTAAATCAAGCTAGCGGCGGAATTGCTTACAGTGCCGTTTATCCGCTAAAAGTTCGTGATGGCGGGGCTATGATCTTTAGTTACTTCCAGTACATGCATAATATTGGTGCTGCCCAGCACGACTTTATGCAGACCTACAGTCGACTCGTCGAAGCGCGCCTTAAGGCTAACTAACTTCTTGCCGCGTAGCTTTATACAAGAGTGAACTTTTTCACACACGATTGCCGTAAATACATATAATCTGGGGAAGTGGTTACTCAAGAAGATTTTGCTTACAATGCCTTTGTAAGTCGTGCTGAGCGTGACGAAATTTTTCGTGAACACGCCGCAACTACCATTCTTGAAGAGTTAGTGATATACAACAATGGACCGGTCTACTCCCTTGTCGGCAATGCCAATAACCCAAATCTTCAAGAGGATATCATGGTTGCTAAAGGCACGGAACGGGGGAGGGCACCAGTTGCTTGGACGGTGCCTTTTGATCATGAACCAACGCGGGGAATTTTTAAAACAAACGAAATTATTGATCCGCATTTGCGAGGCCTGCTCGAGGATCGGCCCGACGAGCTAACGAGACGGATTGGCGCGGTAGCCTTTATGCGTGGACCCGCCGATATGGAACGTAAAACGCAGTACGATCTCCCCGATTGCATCATCCCTAATGTACCAAATGCAGCGGTACAAATATATTCACCGGTTGGCAACCCACGAACTGAAGCGCTGATTAGTGAGATTATTCGACTTGGCGGGGAGCCAGTTATGACATCGGCCAATCTTACGAATAGTCCTGAAATCACTGATGAAGCCGATATGTTGGAGTATAAAAAGCACACCGGTTTACGCCTGCTCCATAACATTCTAAATAGCGATGATCCATGGAGAGTGCGATCCTCATACCCCATTTATGAGTATGTGCCTGAAGGTTTGCGGCCAGTACGATCCGGCTGTATAGACCTCGAAATTCAATTACGCCTCATGGACGGCTATGCATTTGCGCCTTTTGACTCAACAACGCTACCAAAGGCGCGCTACCCGCGGCACATATTGCACATGTCTTCACTGCCCGAGACAGCGCAGAGCGCCAAAGGTGAGGAGCTACGCAAGTATGTGCTAGAAAGTCTGGGTGTACACGCCGAATAGCACGTATCGGTAGCCATAATATATAACTACGGCTCGTCGCAACACCACGAGGCTTATATACTGGGTGTATGCGAGATGACGGTGTGTTGTTTGAAGATGATACCGAATTTGGGCACTACAGCGTGGCCGATACAATATACGGTGGGAGGGCGGCGCGTGTGTTATACAGCGGACAGCGCCAAGCGGCACAATCCGGTTTGGCGCGGGACGGTAAACCGGAGCTGCTGTTCGATTACAACCAGCGCTTTATGGAATTGGCAGCCGAGTTCAAGCCAAAGCAGGTCTTATTGATTGGTGGCGGTGCTTTTACTTTGCCAAAAGCATTGGTAGAAAAATTTCCGGCGCTCCAACTTGACATCGTCGAACTTGACCCGGGTCTGTTACCGATTGCCGAGCGATTTTTTGACTTTCGGCCAACTGAACAGACGCGTATTCATTATACGGATGGCGCTGACTTTTTGCGGCAGACCCGCGAAACATACGATCTTATAATGATCGATGCATTTACGCACACCACGGTGCCGGAGTCGCTGCAGACCGGTGCGGCGGCCAAACAATTGCGTGATCACCTACGGTCAGGCGGTGTGGTGGCAATGAACTGTATTGCCGCCTATCACGGCATGCGCTCGGCCGTATTGCACCGGCAAATCACTGCCTTTCGAACTGTCTTCTCGACAATCGAAATGTTTCCGGCTAGCCCAAACCAGTCGTTGTGGTTGCCGCAAAATTTTATTCTGACGGCGTACCCGGATGGTGCTACACTCCGTGATTATTTCCGGTACGAGCCGATTGAGCTGCCGACATAACCTGCTATGCTGGAGGTATGCGAACGCTGAGTTTGGGATTAAAACATTTGTCGCGCCGTGACATGATGATGTTGTGTGCCGGTGTGCTGCTGACCGTAGCGGTAGGCGGCATTATAAAATTGATTGAGAATGCGCGGACGCCAATTCCATACAGATCAGCGGGCATTACTGCGCGTTGGATCCCGTCGACCGTCAAGCACTGGAATCAACCGATTACTGCCATGGCCAAAAAGTATAATGTCGATCCTGATCTTATCGCTATTATTATGACTATGGAATCGGGCGGCGACGCCAAAGCCAAGAGTGGCGACAACGCCCAGGGCTTGATGCAAATCACGCCACTGACCGCCAAAGACATCGCCAGCAAGTTTCTCAAGAAACCAGTCGGTCATTATAATCTCCAGGATCCGACGACTAATATCGAGTTTGGTACGGCCTATCTGGCCTGGTTGCGCGATCAGTTTGGCGAAGCTCGTCAGGGCCCCGACTGGACGAGCACGGTCGAGCTGGTGGCAGCCGGTTACAATGGCGGTCCCGGTGCTGCTAATAATGTCGAACAAGGAGACGGCCTCAAAGATACCCAAACCGTTGTCTATTCCCGTGATGCCTTTAACATGTGGCGCGAACGCCACGTCGGCGATAGCGTGACCTTCGATCGCTGGAAAGAGCGCGGCGGTTCGACGCTGCTGGACGCGGCCAAAGCCAGCCAGCAATAACCGCCTTACTTTTTAACTAGAAAATCTTTGAGAACCGCAGCGTGATTAATGCGCGGGTCTTTGGCCGCATATATAAGTGTTAGGCTGGGGTGCTTGGCGATCAACTCACGCATAGTTGGCAGACTGGAATTCTGTGCCAGCTCACTGGTGTAGCGAGCTGCAAACTCGTCGAACTTAGCCGCGTCGTGGTTAAACCATTGACGCAATTCGCTGGAGGGCGCAATAGCTTTCAGCCAGCAATCAACAGCGGCGCGCTCCTTGGTCAGCCCGCGTGGCCACAATCTATCCACCAACACGCGATAACCGTCAGCTAACGTAGGTATCTCATAGACTCGTTTTATAGTAAGCATACCGTCATTATACGGCTCGAATTCGCTCTGAAGCAAACTACATCAAAAGTGAATAAAGTGGTACCCCGCACAGGAATCGAACCTGCAACCTTTGGTACCGGAAACCAACGCTCTATCCAATTGAGCTAACGGGGCACAGCTGGCACAGACACCATCACGCAATATCCGGCAAGTCGTGAGAGTGCGTCGCTGATATTTTATCACTTCTGCTCTAAGGCTTGGTCGAGAGCGTGATTGATGATGGGGATCCAGAGGGCGTAGCCGCGAGCGTTGGGATGGAAATTATCACTGGCCGTCAGGGTCGGATCAGCCAAGAAAGCGGCGCGGGTTTTCTCGGCGATGGGGGCCAGCACGAGGCGGTTCTTGGCGATAATTGGTTCAAAGGCTCGATTAATTTGATGGGTACGAAGGCCCATGATTTGCTTGGCACCGACGGGGAAACGGCTGACAGAATCCATGGCCGGTGAGCCGGTGACGACAATCTGCACCTGTGAATTGGCGACGCGCAAAATAGTAATGATGCGCTGCAGAGAGGTCTGCAATGATTTGCCGCTGGTAAAATGGGTGGCGTCATTGGCGCCGACGGCCAGCAGGACAAGAGATGGTTTGTAGCCAGCGGCTTTGGCGGCCTGTTCCGACAAGACGGTTTTAGCGGTGGCGCCGGAGATACCTACATTGACGAATGTTACCGTGTAGTGCTCAGCCAGGTGCTCAGCGCTGTTCAGTGCGTAGCTGTGGGCGTAGTCCGTGCCTTGACCGATCGAAGTGCTATCGCCCATTACGACATACGTCAGGGCCGGCCCGCTGCCCAGTATTTGCGGGGCACGTGGAATAGTGGGCGCAGGTACAGCTGTACCGTTGCGCTGGACGTATATGAACTCAGCCGCCAATAGCAATAGCAGAACGATTATGGCGCACGTTATGATCAGCAGCAGTCGTTGTCTAGTCATGCTGTCAGTCTAGCAGCTTGGTATCCAAAGTTCACCCGTCATCTGGTGGCGAGCAGTAGCCAGCTGCTTATGCAGGCATTGGGGCACCAGTTGACACAATACGCTTATGGTTACATATCAGTACTACCCTGTAAGATTTGACATGCTCAGTCAATTTGATATCATCAGAACTTGTGCGCGGTTTTGAGACGCCGTCACAGACGCCCGAAGTACTCCCAAAATACATAAAGCCAGCATTTAATACTAACTTTAAATATCAGAGAGTACACGGGGCAAGGAGGGTTAATGCGTTCACGCATAGTTACTGCAGCGATAGTTGTCGCTGCTCTCACGGCAGGTGTCGGCGGTTCGTCCGCTGCTGCCGATTCAAGTGCGGCTACTAATAAGCCGGCACCAAATAATGTAACCGTACAAGTAGGTGACAGCCTATCGAAGATAGCTGCCGATAATAACACCTCATACGTACGGCTTTTTAATGCCAACGATACGATTACGGATCCGGACCTGATTTATCCAGGCAATATCATCCGTATTCCGACGGCCGACGAACAGTTGCCAAGCCGGCCACTGCCCGCCAAGGTCGTCGAACAAATGGCGGCCCAAGCTCCGGCAGCGGCTGCGCCAGTTGCTCAGCCAGCACCGACCTATCAGCCGGTGGCAGTGAGCGGTGATAGTGTCTGGGATCGCCTCGCACAGTGCGAATCTGGTGGTAACTGGGCCATCAATACGGGCAACGGCTTCTATGGCGGCCTGCAGTTCACCATGTCCAGTTGGGCAGGTGTCGGCGGTAGCGGTTCACCAGCCGCAGCCAGTCGCGAAGAGCAAATTGCCCGCGCGCAGATTCTGCAGTCCCGACAAGGTTGGGGCGCCTGGCCCGCTTGTTCGGCCAAGCTCGGTCTCTAAAGTCCTGTCGTGTCAGGCCAAAAAATCCCCCGTCTAGTGCGGGGGATTTTTGTATCGTCGTGCATTCGCTAGATCTAGCCGACGTTGAGCAAGCGCTCAATTGGTGTCAGGCAGAAGTAGACCACGAATAGTACGGCAATTGCCGACAGTAGCCAGTGAGTCTGGCGCAACTTGCTGTTGGTAGCACGCAGCACCACGTAAGCGATGACGGCCGCGCCGATGCCGTTGGTGATCGAGTAGGTGAAGGGCATCAGCACAATTGCTAGGAAGGCCGGGATAGCAATCTCGTAGTCTTCCCAGGGAATGAAACGAACTTGCGTGGCCAGCAAGAAGCCAACGATGACCAAGGCTGGTGTGGCGGCCTGGCTGGGCACAATGGTTGTCAACGGCGTCAGAAAGAGTGCGATGACGAACAGCAGCGCAGTTACTACGCTGGCCAGTCCGGTGCGGGCACCTTCGCCCACGCCAGAAGCCGATTCAATGAAAGCCGTGTTGGAGGACGACGAACCGAGGCCGCCGGCAATGGCTGCTGCGCCGTCAATGAACAGCGCGCGATTAATGACAGGCAAACGACCTTTTTTGTCGAGCAGACCAGCCTCATTGGAAACGCCGACAATTGTACCCATGGCGTCAAAGAAGTCTGACAAGAAAAGCGTGAAGACAAAGACCAGGGCAGTTATGACACCAGCTTCGGCAAAGCCACCAAAAACACTAACATGGCCAATCAGGCCAAAGTTCGGTGCACCGACAATATGATGCGGAATTGACGGCGTGACCAATCCCCAGCTCTTAACGGTTGTAGCAGCATTGATGATCACCGCCAGCACCGTTGAGGCCACGATACCAATGAGAATAGCGCCCTTGATACGGCGCGTCATTAACACGATTGTTAAGAGTAGGCCAAAGCAGAAGACTATTACCGGCCAACCACCGAGCTGTCCGGTGGCGCCGAGCTGCACTGGCGTGGCCAGACTTTTGGGAATTGTTACGAAACCCGAATCAACCAAACCGATGAAGGCAATAAATAGACCTATACCCACCGAAATCGCTTGTTTGAGCGCCAGCGGAATAGCCTCCATGATAGCCTTTCGAAGGCCGGTTGCTACCAGCAAACAAATCAAAAAGCCTTCGATGACGACCAGGCCCATAGCATCGGGCCAGCTCATGGTCGGCGCGATTTGAAAGGCCAACACACCGTTCAGTCCGAGACCAGCAGCCACGGCCAGCGGCAGATTGGCGCCGAGGCCCATGAGGGCGGTCATGATAGCTGCGATTAAAGCAGTCGCCGTGGTTATCTGCGCGACGCCGAGGTGATGGCCAAATTTGTCGGCACCACTCGCCAAAATAATCGGGTTCAATACAATGATGTACGCCATCGCGAAGAATGTCACGAAGCCGCCGCGTACCTCCTGCTCTATGGTCGAGCCGCGTTTGCGAATATGAAAAAAGGCGTCCAATCGTTTCGATAGTGACGCCCTTTTTCTCGCCGAACCCTTAAATTTAGTAGGAATGCTGAGTGTGGTTGCTCTCATTTTGTACCCCTTAAACCCTAATATATTTGCATTGTAAGCTACTGCTGTTTAACCGCAAGCAGTAATAAAAACAACGCGAAATCACTACAGTTCTCCGGCGCTCAGCGACGTGACAAAAATCACATGTTCCAATGCGGCCATCGCCGCGATTGGCTAGTCGGCTGTTAGGTTAATCAGACTTTTAGTTTCGGAACCTAATAGTATTTATTATTTGCCCTGAAGCAGAGACATACGGGTTCATAGAATCAGAAGTGTAATAGAAAAATCCAACGGCTTTCCCTTTATTACTCACAGTTACCACTTTGGCAGGTGTCTGACCTATTTTTATTGGTACACCCGGCAGGATTCGAACCTGCGACCCCTTGGTTCGAAGCCAAGTACTCTAATCCGCTGAGCTACGGGTGCAAAAATGTGATATGAAATTGTTAAAGGTCACTAATTAAAACAAAATGCTAGATGCTCTGCCAGCTCTATTTTAACAGAGAAGGGCATAGAGTGAACAGGAGACCGTTTTACATACGGCATGAACTGCTGAATAATGAGAGCAGATGATACGCCTGATAGCCGCCGTTGATCGCCGTAATGGACTCGCCAAACGAGGCTTTATGCCGTGGTCTATTCCGGAAGACGAGCAATATTTTACTGATCAAACCAAGTCGCTGGGTGGCAGGGTGCTGACGGGCGGTGCCACTTTCCGGCTAGCCTATCTGAATAAGCCGCTCGTTGACCGAGATAATTACATTTTGACGCGCGACACCACGCCGCTGGAGGGCGTGACGCTAGTCCACGATTTGGCAGATTTTCTAGCCGATCAGCATGATCGGGATCTCTGGGTATCTGGTGGTGCCGAGGTCTTTGAGCAGATACTGGCGCTCGGCAGGGCTGATGAATTATATATGACTAAAATTGAGGCAGATTTTGGCTGCGATCAATTTTTCCCGGCCTACGAAACCGACTTTGAGTTAATCGAGCAGACTGAGCGACGCGAACAGAACGGCTTCCTATTCTATTACGCCACCTACCGCCGACGGGCTACATAATATCAGGCTGTTCTTGTTCGTGTGCCGGCGTGCGGCGGGCGAGTTCCCGGGGAAGATCACGGCTGGTGTAATTGCTGGGACGGCTACTGACAATCGCGGCGCGCTTTAGATATGGTGAAATCGCCTCATTCCTAACCCGGTCTGCATCGCTGCCCATAACACCTCCTACTCGTCTTATTACTTATAAAGTGTAGATAATGGCAGCGCAGGCAGCAGTTAGATACTTCACTGGACCATCTGTTAGATAGTTCATAGTCAGTTGTGCTTGTCATAACTATGCTATTGGTAGTATCAACTAATGCACGAAAAGGAGATAGAGATGTCTCGGGAAATCGAACTGCGCTGTAAACCAGACAGTACGTCACCATTTGACTTTAGCCGTCAGTACGGCGATCTTCTGCCGATAGCTTAGCTTCGGCCTTGACGTGTCAATTACTTAAAATGAGGAGGTTATAGTGACCATACTAACTATCATTATTGTTGGAGCAATTGTGGGCTGGATAGCCGGACGTGTCATGGGACGCCGCGAGGGACTGATTAGCAGCATTCTTATCGGCATCATCGGCTCATTTATCGGCAGCATTCTTTCGAAGCTACTGACGGGCGGCGACCGGGCCTACTTGGCTTTTAGCTGGAGCGGTTTCTTCTGGTCTTTGATTGGCGCCATCATCCTGGTGGCTATCCTAAACGCGATTTCGCATCCGCGCAGTCACAATACAACTGTTTAGATTAAGATACTGAGTACGTAGTAAAAAGGAGCCGGTTTTCTGGCTCCTTTTTACTGTATCTATTCGTAGTGGAGGGCTTCGACGGGATCAAGCCTAGCGGCCCGACGGGCAGGGTAGAGACCGGCCAGCATACCGATAAGTGTGGTGATAACGATGACGCCGATGATCAGCCATGGTGGCAGAGTCAGAATGTTGGAGCTGCTAATGGCATTGCCTTTGAGCTGTTTGTTAATGAGCGGGTTGGCAATAAGCACCAGGCCATAGCCAATACCCAGGCCCACGATGCCGCCAAAGAAACCAAGTAGCGAAGCTTCAAAAGTGAATAGCCGGCTGATTGTACCGCGCTTGGCACCAACAGCGCGCATGACACCGATCTCTCGAGTCCGCTCCAGGATGGACATGACCATAGTGTTGACGACACCGACCGCGGCCACGACTAAGGCGATGCCGCCAATACCGCCTAAGACAGCACCGAGGATATTAAAGACAGCAAGTTGTTTCTTGATTTCTGTTTGGGCATCAGCGGCGCCAACTTTGTATTTATTGCGAATTGTGCGCGCCACAGAACTGGCGTTGCTTGATTGATCAACTTTTACAATGAACGAGTTATAGCCTTGCGTATCGATCATGTTGGTTACGACGAGCACAGGCTGGGCTTGCGAACTGCACGGTCCGCGAGCGTTGCGACACTTGGCTTGGGCCGCTTCTTGGGCGGCTTGGGTGACCTCATAGCGCTGATTATCTTGCATGCCGTGGGCCCAGTGAATAGGCACTCGTACCGAGAAACTACGATCGGCCGAGGACGTAATGCCGACAATTGTGCCGGACAGGGTGGTTGGAGGCGGTTGGTACTGGCTACCATCGCTGTTGGGATGGCTGGTGAACCAGGCTTGCTGGTCGGTAGCAGCTTTGACAGGGTCGGAACCGACACCACTGTAATAGCCTTGGGTTATCAGGTTGATCTGCTTGCCAATCAAGGCCTGATAATTATTCTTAAAGCCAAATTTATCCGCATAATCCGATGTGATTGTCAGCACGCCATTGCCATCATCAGACTTTAGGTCTCGACCAGCCACGACATTGTTAGTAATGATACCGTTTGCGTCATACGATTGGACGTCGTTCAGCCGAAACTTTTGAGTGCCATACGTTAAAGCCTGGAATGGACCGCCGCCAATAACCCTGGCCAGACCGACGACATGGGGCACGGTTTTGATTTGCGCCGCCAGTGTATCAGTCAGCTTAACACAGTCGGCGCATTGCGGCCCGCCGTTATCTTTATTGTCCCAGGTGACATCGGTTTGCGGTGAAACGGCGACTTGCTGGAAGGTGCCATTGGCCTCGAATTGTTTGGTCATGAAGCCTTTCAGACTGAAGACAAGGGCGAGCATAATAGTAACGCTGGTGGCGCCGATGACAACCGCGAAAATGGTCAGGGCGCTGCGCAGTTTTTGCCGCCGAATGTTTCGGAAAGCCAGTGTAATGTAATCAACGAAACGCATACTAATTCCGATGCTCCATAAGTTTACCGTCGTGAATTTGAACAATACAACCTGCCTGGCGAGCGATTGCGGGATCGTGGGTAATAATAATCAATGTGATGCCGTCTTTGTTCAGATCCTTGAGAAGCTTCATGATTTCGTCGCCGCGAGCACTGTCGAGATTGCCAGTCGGTTCGTCGGCAATAATGATGCTTGGTTTGACTACCAGCGCACGGGCGATGGCGACGCGTTGACGTTGGCCGCCGGATAGTTGGCTCGGTTTGTGTTTTAACCGGTCGCCTAGGCCAACTGCCTGCAGACACGCCGTGGCGCGAGCTTTACGCTCTTTGGGCTTCACTTTGGCAAAATACAGCGGCATCATAACGTTTTCCAGTGCCGTCTGTGTGCCTTGAAGGTTAAACGACTGAAAAATGAAGCCAATGTGATGGTTGCGGTAGGTCGATAGCTGTCCATCGTTGACGTGCGACAAATCGCTGCCATCGATCACGACTGAGCCACTGGTTGGGCGATCAAGACCGCCGACAATATTGGCGAGCGTAGATTTACCGGATCCCGAAGGGCCTGTAATGGCTACAAACTCTCCGGCATTGACGGAAAAAGTAACTCTGTCCAGGGCATTGAGGACTTCGTCGCCGAGGCGATAGGTTTTCGTGACGCTGGATAGTTCTACAAGGGCTGCCATGATGTATTTGCCACATAATAAGCCAAACTAACCATAAGCACAATACTGACAAACAGCGTTTATTAGGCGCGACCCGTCAAATATTGGGCGACTACTTTTGGGATCATCCGGATGGGATGAGAGCGGTTGGCATTAAAGAGAGCGGCCCAGGTGTTGGGGCGATCGGTAATCAGGTCACGCAGAATCATGCCGGCGACGGTACCGTTTGTGAGGCCCCATTTCTTATAAGCGGAGCCGACATAGACGTGCTTGGACCAGGGGTAGAGCTTGCCGATGAGTGGCACGCCATCGTATGACAAATAATCTCGATCAGACCAGCGGTACGTGATCTCGGTGATGCCGAAGTGCCGTTCGGCATAATCGGCCAGTTGCTGATAGCGCTGGTGCGTGCTGCCGCGCAGTCCCGAAATGTGATCGTTGCCGCCAATTAATAAGAGCCGTTCGGCACCATTCCTGGCCGGCAGTATGGAATAGTGGGTATCGTCCGGCGAGATGTACATACCAGGCAGCTCGGCTTCAAAACGGCCGGCTACAATGTACGATTCCTTGGGATATTCTAGTAGGCAGTAACCGCCGCGAGCGGCTAACGGCAAGGTTGGCACATTGGTGGCCACGACCACTGCTTTGGCGTAAATGGTGCCGTGTCTAGTGCGAACACGGCAGGGTGAGCCATCCCGAATACCGGTGACCGGACTGTGCTCAAACACAGAGCTTCTCTCGCCCTGGATTGCGCGGGCCAAGCCGAGTAGATACTTTTGTGCGTGAAACGTTGCTTGATCCGCAAAACAAACGGCCGCAGAAACTTCGAAGGGCAGAGGGGTCGTGGTGACAAAACTGGCTGGCAAACCGGCTTTTCTCGCCGCACCAGCTTCAGCTTGAAATTTTTTCGTCTGTGACGGGTCGGCCGTAAAAACGTAGTTAGCTTCACGTCGCCAATCACAGTCAATCTGCTCAGCGCGAATAACCTGACTAATTTGTTCCAGCGCCGCTTGGTTGGCTGCACCGTATAATTTGGCCGCCTCGTCACCCGATTGCTTTTCCAGCTCGGCATACATCAAGCTGTGCTGTGAAGTAACCTTACCTGTCGTACGCCCGCTAGTGCCGCCGCCGACGGTCGCCTTTTCGAGTACTGCCACACTACGGCCAGCTTGCTTGAGCAGGTAGGCAGCCGTCAGGCCGGTGATGCCCGCACCGACAACTACCACGTCGACAGCCATATCGGTATCAAGTTTCGGATACAGGGCTTTGGCATAGGCTTCGCGCCAATACGATCGGGCAGTGTTGGGCAATGTCAGCATGCAGCCACTGTAGCGCGTACCGTATCAAAGAGAAATGACTTATTTAACAGCCGGTCATTTAATAGAAATCGGTGCGACTGAGGTGTCGAGACGGTTGTTCGCTGCCGGTTATGCCGCAGGCTTCTTCGACGCGTTGCAGCATAGTTAGTGACATGCCGCGCTGGTCAGACTGCTTGGTCTCTAACTCTAACTCTTCAAGCGTCATTGCTCCCTGTGTGGCGCGTATGACAGTTGCTGCTAGTTCCTGTCGAGACGCATCATTTTGCCCGTTAGTCATGTAGGACCACAGCGAACGATAGACGCCCAGTGAGTCGCTGTGTCCAGCTGCCCGATTAATAAGATCGAGCGCCATCGCTCCGACAGCTGCGGTAGAAAAGCCGCTAGCTTCGCGATAGTGTTCGACCAATGGATGAAGCGATGCCGGGCCTGGCGTAGTAACGCCCAGTAGCTGTCGGCTTTCGGCGGCAACTTTGGCGGCGCTGGCATCATCTAGTACCTCGCCGTAATACTGGTCGTCCCAGCGCCAGCTGGCTCCATACCAGTGATAGACGGTGTTGCCACTTTCGGCCCGTTCGAGATGCGTATAGGTTAAGTTGTTGACGCTTGCATGTCCGAGCGCGAACGCCAGCGTGTCGACGACACTGGAGCGGGGAGCTTTATTAATATAGCTGGCTCTTAAGCGAACAAAATGCAGTATATATTCGAACTGCCCGTACGCCGGACCGCCGTTAGACAGTTTCATGTTTGAAGGGAAGAAACCATCTTCGGCCGCCATTTTATACATACGATCATGGCGCATATCATAATGACTGATAACCCGATGTGAAGGGTAAGCTGGCCGCTCAACAACATCACTAACAGCGGCAATGACTTCTTTCAGATTAATGTCGCGGGCTTCCAAACGTTCGACAGTCAAGGGCTGTACTTTGTGAAAGGTGCCGTGCAGCGCCTCTTTATACTCATTGATCCAGGCTAAATAATCGCTATTTTGTTCAAAATCTGTTTCCGGCAGCGTGGCGTAATCGCGAAGAGGCGTGCGCACATCGATGAGTCGAGTTGTGGGCTGCTCACGTTCTTCCCAAATTGGTAGCTCAGACATGTACTTACTTTCGCAAAACTTCAGACAATTAACTGTAATATTTTTGATAGATAAGCCCGCGGGTGGAATTATTTACTGCGGCTCCCAGGCCGATGGACAACAATAGGTCCATCAATAAGTAGGAGAATAGTATGGCAGATGAACGACCCATGGATCCTCAAGAAAACCCGGCCGGCACTGACCATCTACCGGTCAGTGGAGAGGTCGGTGTTGGCCCAGTGCCGTACCACGATCCAGTTACGACTGATACGAATGATGACCCTAGCGACGAACCGGCGCTTCCAGACCCCGAGGCCGGTAAAATTTATGTCCACATATTTTGGTTGACTAGTATTATGCTCAGTCTATTATTAACGCTCCTACTGAACCTCGTTTTTAATCGTTAATGACCCACCACGTTATTTCAGCCTTATTTTTGCTAATTTTATTAGCCATAGTAATTGGCGTCCTGATTCTGATTTTTGAAATTAAAATGTTTATCGCGATATTGAAAAACCCTGAACTTACAGAGATCGAAAAAGCCATCTGGTGCGTGGCCATGCTACTGATTCACCCGTTCGTGGCACTGGCGTACTATTTTATTGAACATCAGAAGCCTCGGCATCGTTTTTAGTCATAGATTGGCCCGTGTCACGGTAGCGCCCGGCACATTACGGTATTGTTTAGCGCAGAAACCGGTATACTGCTTATAATAATTATGATGCTTCGATATTTCAGATCAATCGCCGTCGTTCTATGTCTGCTGTTGTTGGTTACGGCGACGGGTGCTACCGTCATGGCAGCGGCGACGAGCTCTGACATTTCCGGCGCGGTCACCCAAAGCTACAATGCTGATCCCTCGGTTCTGGCTGGTATGATTGTGGGGCTGAGCTCGAAAGATTTGGCGACCGTGCAGCCGATTACCAGTAGTAATATCGGACACATGACGGGCGTCGTGGTACCAATAAACGATGCGACGATTTCGTTGACGCCTCAAACGACCACTAGTCAGCAGGTTCTAGTGGCCACCGCCGGCCGCTACAATCTACTCGTCAGCAATCAAAACGGCACCATCAAAAGTGGCGATTATTTGACGGTTTCAGCCCTCAGCGGCATTGCCATGAAGGCTAGCAATACCGACCCCGAAATCGTTGGTCAGTCAGTCAGTGACTTTAGCGCTAATGCGGCGCTTGGCAGGATGCAGCTAAAAAATAGTGCTGGCCACAACCAGACAGTTACCATCGGCTACATTAGCGTGCAGGTTGGTTTAGCCGCCAACCCGCAATACCAAAAGAATAATAGTCTGCCGTCAATTTTGTCCAAAGCGGCCAATGCCGTTAGCAGCAAAACGGTAGCGCCGGCTCGTGTCTACGTCAGCGTGGCTGTTTTATTGGCAACTATCTTTATCGCTGGCAGCATATTTTACGGCAGCGTTCGAAGTGGCGTGGCTTCCGTGGGCCGTAATCCGCTGGCTAAAAAGGCTATCGGGCGGACGCTGCTACAAACTACGCTTGCCGGACTTATCATCCTGATTATCGGCGTTTTCACCGTCTATCTCATTCTCAACGTTTAGCAAGCACTAGTCGACTACGAAGTAATCAAAGCCAAATGAAGCGCCGCCCGCAGCCGCAGTGGTCGTGCAAATGCTAAAATTGCTAGCCGTTCGATTAATGTAATAACTGAGGCCGGCGGCGCTTGAACCGACTGGCGTCACGAGTACGTGCGGCGTGTTGGCATAATGTGAAGTGAAATTAATTGTTACAAAGCAACCAGCTGCCGGGCTACCACCGGTATTGATGCTAATAGAGCCGCCACTGTCACTACCCGAAACACTTGAAGTACCACCGCTGCCCAGCGCACCGCCATTGCTGCGGCCCGGAGTTGGACCACCCGTTGTTATGTGATGGGTTATTATCAAGTCGCCACTGAGCTGCAAGCTTGAGGTAGTGATTTGCGGCGCCGAAACTGGTCCGCTGAAAGCGCCACTGCCGCTGACTTGCAGACTCTTGGCCGTCAGCGCACCCTGAATACTGGCCGTGCCGGCAACCGATAAAGTTTTATTAATTTGCGCATCACCAAATTGAGCGGTGCCACCCACCGCCAGATCTTTCGGTGCCAGTGTGCCGCCGAGCTGCAGGTTACCGGCAACTTCCAAGTCCTGCCGCACTAGCACCTTGCCACCAAAAATAGCACTGCTTTGAATGTTGAGTACTTGGTCGGTGGTGCCGATGGTGGCACTGCTGTTGGCTAGTTGCTCAAACGCACTTTTTGATAAGTTCTGAGATGAAATGCTGGCTGGCGCAGCATTGTGCCGGCTAGCCAGATAGCTGGCTGTTATCACGACGCCGGCGATAACTAGCAGCAGCCCAAACAGCATGACATATAGATTGAAGCGAATCGCTGGCTTGTGCCGGGGCGACGACGGCTGTGCGGCAGCGGGCTCGAGCTCCGTGACCGTTGGCGGAGCACTCAGGGCATCTTCTTCGTTGAAGGAAGGTTTGTCGGGGTTTTCCATTTTTGCAAAACGCTTATTGTTACTAACCTTCATGATACTACAGCTTCTGTCATCCCACGAATGCTATAATTGTTATGCTATGGTGAAAAAACAAACAACCAAGGGGGTGTTGGTCGGACTGCTGGTGTTGCTCCTTATGCCGGTTACAGCCTGGGCAGCCCAGTCATCATCGTCGCATTATCAGGTTAATGAAGTCTTCTTCGGTACAGGTGGCGACCTGCATGATTGCTCGGCTCACTACTGTGCTAAAACCTCAGCCGGTGAAACGGCGATCGGTAATCCTAGCAGCCCCAATTATCAAGCGCGGGCTGGTTTCAACACCGACCGCACGCCCTACCTACAGTTTATTGTGAACGGCACCACCACTGATATTGGCGTCCTCAACCCTGGCTCTACCGCTACAACCACCGGTAGCTTTTCTGTCAAGAATTATCTCTCTAGTGGCTACTCAGTGGTTACTGTTTCAAGTCCGCCCAAAAATGGCAGCCATAACTTAAATGCCCTCAACACACCGACGGCGTCTACTGCCGGTAGTGAACAATTCGGCATTAATTTGGTGGCCAATACCAGTCCCACAACTTTCGGAGCTAACCCCTCACAAAACCCCGACAGTAGCTTCAGCTTTGGCGCGGCCGCCAGCGGTTACGACACGCCTAACCTCTATAAATATGTGCCTGGTGACACCATCGCAAGTTCTGTCAAAAGTTCCGGCGAAACCGATTACACGATTTCATATATATATAACATCAGTTCCACCACGCCGGGCGGCACCTACAGTTTTAATGACGTACTGGTGGCAACGGCTACATTCTGAGGGCCTAGCTTGACGAGTCTGGGCTTGAAATGGTCTAAATGCTTATGCTAAGATCAGGTTAGCAAGCTGTGAGAATCGTGTGAAAATAACAAACAGACATATCGCGTTAACACCACTGCGCCGACTGCTCCAGGGTTTGGCGGCTCTTATTCTGCTGGTGGCGGTCGGTGCGCAAGTGCTGCCGGGCAGCGCCAGCGCGACGGCGCAAGTCACCGGCCGCAAGATTGCGCTGTCGACCGCTAGCCCCGGTGCCAGCAACGTTACTTATACGGTGACTTTCACGCCAGCGACCAGCCTGACGCACCCGGACGTGATCATTGATTTTTGCGCCAATAGCCCGCTGATCGGTGACGCTTGTACGGCCACTGCCGGCACCAACACACCGAATTTTTCCGGAGCAGCTGCGACCGGCTGGACGCTGAGCACGATTGGTTCTGGCCGCGGCGTTAAACTGACGACCGCCAGTGCCAGCTTTACGGCAGCAACCCCGACGACTATAACTATTACCGGAGTCACTAACCCCTCAAATACCGCCAGCTTCTATGGCCGTATCCTCACCTACGCCACTGGGACCGCCGGCGCCAACACCTCTGTTTCGCCTGGTTCGTACACTGACTATGGCGGCGTAGCCTTGAGCACGACGGCAAATATTAATATTACTTCGACCGTTTACGAAAGTTTGGCCTTCTGTGTCTTCCAGACCTCGTGTGGCACGGCGCCGGCCCTGACGCTCGGCGATCCGACGACTGGCGCACTGAGCACCGCCAACGCCTATATTAATGCCAATGCTAAGTATACGATCGCTACCAATGCTGGGGCGGGTGTTACTGTGACGATGACCGGCACAACTCTCTGTCGCCCCGGTGGCAGCTGTGCAACTGGTCCGAGCGCCTTTACAATCAGCGCCATTGGCTCTAGCGCTGCGGCACGGGCAAGCGGCACCGAACAATTCGGTATGTGTGCCGATACGACTGGAGCCACAGGCGGCCTGGCCGCGGTCAGTCTATACCTTGATTCGATTAATGCCTGCCACAGCCTATCAACCGGTACCTATGCCGGTAGTTCAAAGTTTGGTTTTGACGATTCGGCGAGCACTGGCACGACGAGCACTGCCGGTAGCCAGGTGATGGCTTCGACTGGGGCGATCGCGACGTATACCGGCACATTTGTGTTTCTCGGCGACATTGCCCCCACTACTGAAGCTGGTTTGTATAGTACTGCCTTAAATCTAGTGGCCAGTGGAACATTTTAAGATTGTAAAAAAACCAGCACTAAAATGGCTTTGACATCACCAATAAACGTGCTATCTTTAAACCAAGTTCTATAAACAAAAACAATGTAGGAAAGAAAAAATGGGTAAAACAACAAAAGTACAACTCTCTATAAAGCAGTGCTTCTCATGGCTGACGGCAGCTGTCTTTGCGCTGACCTTTGGCTTGCAGCTAGTACCGTCAGCAGTCGGTGCGACTGGCCAGTTAGGCGCACGTAGTATCGCCATGAGCAATTCGGCCGCCAGCGGCACCGGTACCTATAAACTAACTTTCACGCCCACCTCGACGGCCCAGGAATTGATTGTTGACTTTTGTGCCAACGATCCTCTCGTCACCGACACCTGTACCTTCGCCGCCGGCACCGTACCAACGGTTGCCAGCCCAAGTTCTAGTGTTGGCACAGCCACAGCCGTCGGTAGTGGCAGCCCGGTCCACACTATTAAAGTGACTGGTTTGACAGAAACCTTGAATGTGCCATTCACGATCACCTTTAATAGCGGCATCACTAATCCTACGACCAACACTTCTTTCTATGCTCGCGTTCTGACATATGGCACCGGCAACGCTGGCGGCTACACGCCGGCTAATACCTCTGGCAATACGCCAGCACTCGGCACCTATGTCGACTCCGGCGGTATCGCCCTCAGCACAGCAGCGAACATTACTATTCAATCTAAAGTTTTCGAAACAATGGCCTTCTGTGTCTTCCAGACATCCTGCGGTACGGCGCCAACCCTAACACTCGGTGACCCGACGACCGGTGCCTTGAGCACCGCCAGCACCTATATTAATTCGAACGCCCAATACACCTTGGCTACGAACGCTGGCGGCGGCGTCGGTGTCAGCATGACCGGCACTACACTCTGTCGGCCGGGCGGCACCTGTACCACCGGTGCCAATGCCTTTACGATTAGCGCGATCGGCGCAACGCCGGCTGTCCTGGGACTCGGTACTGAGCAGTTCGGTATGTGCGTCAACAAGAACGGCTCGTCAGCCCTGACCGTCGCCGTCAAGTACAACGACACTATCAACAGCTGCACCGGTTTACCGGCTGGTCCGACTACCTATGCGGGTACCTCGAAGTTTGGCTTCGACGACGCCGCTTCAGCTGACGGTACAAACAACGCGGCCGGTAGCCAAATCCTGTCCTCGACTGGCGCCGTGCCATCAGTTACCGGTTCATTCTCCTTCCTGGGTGATATCGCGGCTACGACTGAAGCCGGTATCTACTCCACCAGCTTGAATATGGTCGCGACCGGAACATTCTAAAGGTTAGCAGCCATGCCTGCAGCACAGGGTAAGTCGCCAACCAGATTATATCTGGGTTTATGTGGCGGCTTACTGCTTATTTTACTGCTGCTGACGGCGAGTTATGCGCCCGTCCTGACGCAAGCCGCCGGTTTGCAGCAGCGGAGCTGGCAGCTCGCCAATAGCGCTCCCCATGCCACGACTGACTACTCAACAGTTTTTACGATTAGCAATAATCTCACGCTGGGTTCAATCAGTATTTTACTGTGCGCCAACTCGCCGCTTGAATCTGATTTCTGCGCCGTGCCCAGCGGCCTGGATGTCAGCAACGCCCAATTGACCAGTCAGAGCGGCATCAGTGACTTTAGCTTCTTCACGCCGGCGCCTAACTACTTACTGCTCAGCCGAACGCCGGCGGCGGTCAATGCGCCGCTGACCGTCAAATTGACCTTTCATAACATCATTAATCCTGACACGGCAGCACCATATTACGTTCGACTGGCGGCCTACAGTTCAAATAATGCAACTGGTAGCTCGGTGGCATATGGTGGTTTGGCCTTCTCGATCACTGACAATTTGAGTATTAGCTCCGTCGTGCCGCCGTATCTAGCCTTTTGCTCGGGGCTGACAATTAGCGGCTTGGATTGTCGTACGGCAACGGGTGATTATATAAATTTTGGTGACCTCAGCCCGACGCATAGCAACCAAGCCACTAGTCAATTGCTGGTGGCGACCAACGCAGCCAATGGCTACGTCGTCCAGGTTTACGGCAATAGTCTAACCTCCGGTAATAATGTGATCCCGGCACTCGCCAACGGCAGTTTTTCGCAGCCGGGAACGTCACAATTCGGGCTTAATTTACGAGCCAACACCACGCCGGCAATTGGTACTGACCCGGTAGGTGTCGGCAACGGACAGCCAGCCGCTGCCTATAACCAGCCCAATCAGTATCGTTATGTTAGTAATGACACGCTTGTGAGCACCCAGGCGGCTGACGATTACCGTAAATACACGGTGAGCTACCTGGTCAATATTGCTGCTAGCCAGCCAATCGGAATCTACGCTAGCACGTTGACGTATGTCGCGGTCGGCAACTTTTAAATGCGCTGTTACAGCTTGGCGATCGTAAATTATTCTGCTAACATGAACGCAAGTATATGAAAATTGGTATCAAAATTAAAAGGTCTTCTCAGGGTGTGGCAGCTGCCTTTGCAACCGCCGCCGTACTGCTGCTAGCGCTGGCGCCAGTCCAGGCCGCCGCCCCTCCACCGGCTACCAATGGCTACCGCTTATCGCCAGTCCGCACCGACTTGACCCTGGCGCCCGGCACTAGCAACACGGTTACTGTCTACATCCAGAACGCCTCATCGGCCGTCGAAAACTTACGCGTCGTTATTAATGATTTTCAGCCACCCGTCAACGAGAGCGGTAATCCGGCCTTGTTGCTCAATGGCGCCACCGCCTCGCAGCATAGCTTGAAGCGCTTTGTGAGCGTGCCCGAACCGTCACTGAGCTTGCAGCCGAACGAACAAAAGGCCGTCTCAGTCATCGTCAAGGTACCGGCAGGCACGGCCAGCGGTGGTTATTATGGCGCGGTCCGTTTTGCACCGGTTGGGGCGGGCGGTAACAAGAATGTCAATCTGTCGGCAAGCGTGGCCTCGCTGGTACTTATCACGGTGCCAGGCAACCTCGTGCAACAGCTTTCAATTGCTGGCTTCGGCGTCAACCAGGGCACTGATACGGCCGCCCAACACATTTTCTTCTCCAACAAGAACCTGCAAGCCTTTGTTCGCCTCCAGAACAGCGGCAATATACAAGAACAGCCATTCGGTAAAATACTGCTCAAGCATGGCTCAACCACAACTGGGACGTATACCATCAACAATACGACACCGGCTGGCAATGTCTTGCCTGACAGTACCCGTCGCTTTACGGTTAAGCTTGATAAGGTCGGTCACTTTGGCAAGTACAAGGTTGTTGGTAACTTTGGCTATGGCAACAAGGGCCAGCTACTGACGGCCCAGAGTACGTTCTACGTCATACCACTGGCCATCATCATCTTGGTACTTGTCGTGCTGCTGATCATCCTTTTCTTGATCTTTGGTCTGCCACGACTGATCCGCAACTACAACCGCGGCGTCGTGAGACGCGCCAATCGAAACCGCTAGGCGGCTATGATGAGTGGGGGGCGACATCTGCTAACCGGCAGGCTGTTGGTGATCAGCCTAGCTACAGTCTGGCTAGCGCTCAGCCTCAGTTTGTTGCCGTTGAACGCTTCGGCAGACACTAATCCTGGTCCCCAGTCGGGAGCGGTGGGTTTGGAGGCAACGGTTTCTTCCAAGCCGCCAACGCAGGCCGCCACAATTGCGCTGCCGGGCAACGGAGCTGTTTTTAGTGATGTACCGATTACCGTGAGCGGTATTTGCCCGAAAGGGCTGCTGGTGAAACTCTTCGCCAACAATGTGTTTGTGGGCTCTACGCCCTGTAGCAATGGCAGCTATGTCCTCCAGGCTGATCTGTTTAGCGGTCAGAATGACTTGGTGGCGCGCGTTTTTGACGCTCTCGATCAAGCTGGGCCGGACTCCAATCAGGTCAGCGTCACCTTTAACGATGCACAGTTTGCGCAGTTCGGCAGTCGTGTTTCGCTGACCAGCAACTATGCCCAGCGCGGCGCCAATCCGGGTAGCGAACTGGAGTGGCCGATCACGCTCAGTGATGGTACCGGGCCCTACGCCATCAGTGTTGATTGGGGCGATGGTACGCCAACGGACCTGCAAAGTGCAGCGGCGCCGGGTGTCATTACCCTGAAGCATGTCTATAAAGCCGCCGGTTTGTATCGGGTACTTGTCAAGGCGACTGACAAAAATAATCAAACAGCTTTTTTGCAATTGGTCGGTCAGGCTAACGGCGCAATTCAGGCCAGTGCAAGCGGTGCCAATATCGCTACCAATAAACCCACTGACCACGGTAATGCTGCGCTCTGGCCGACTCTCGCCATGATACCGCTGATTTTTGCCGCCTTTTGGATTGGTAGCCGTCATCGCCTGAGCCAACTCCGCCGCTTCGATCAATAAGATTGCAATAACGGTGCATTAGCGAGGCCAAAGTAATTCCCAAGTAGTAGGCTTCGCCGAATACAATGCACAAAACACCCCGGAAATCTGCTGTCAACACCTGGGATCGCTGCGCTACACTGCGCTCCGCCACAAAGCCATGCTTAGAATGTATTCCGAGCATGGCAGGGTTCGAGTCTGCAAGTGTCTCACCGAGGTAAGTTTTAGCTAAACTATATCAGACAGTAAACTCCTCACATCCTCGGGTTTAATGCTCATTGATTGAGCAAGATCAAAACCTTCTGCAAATATTCTTTGAGTTAGTTTGTAGCCCAAGCTGTAACCTATCCATTTGCCATGAGGCCCCTCATAGAACCAGCCCCCGTGGCTATAGTCTTTGTCGTCCCATTCTTTTTGTGCCGCCTCGAGGGCTTTTTTAGATATGCTGGCCTTTGACCAAGGAGGAGACCACCCAGACACCAGTTCTTCGTAGAAAGTTGCCAAGCCTTCGCTTAATATTGCCCCACCCATGGTTTCTCCGTAGCCAGAATTTTGCCAACGAGCCAAGTGATGCAACTCATGATTAAAAACAGCTTTTACTTGCTGTTTTTCAGTATGCCAGTGCTCTAATGCAACCAATACTTCGTAAGAATTATAACAATTTCCCCCTGGGTATTTGCCGTCTATGGTCAAGGATGGAATGTCGCGAACATAAAGAACCTGCTCATTATTTATTATGTATGGGGCAAGTCGTTCAAAAGCGTCTCCAGCATATTCGCTTATCCAGAGGGGGATATCTTGACCGTTAAGAGAAGCGCAAAAAAGCGTCAATACTTTACCGTTAAAACTGAATTGTCTTCCAGTTGATTTACGCATAATCTCATGATAGCAAGCAGCGAGAGATGTTGCTACGAGGATCCAGGCAATGTATGCTCGAAAATAGTTAATTTTATTGCAAGTCAAGCAACTTGAGCGTATATTATGTTTCGCAATCAAGCTAGTTTATTAAAAAACTACAGGAGATGTTATGGAAGTACTAACAGAACCCCTAGAGCTAAATACACAACGTGCAAGTGAAGAAGTACGAGAGATGATTGGAAGTGGTCTGTTGCGAACGGAAGTACTAAACGTAACTATTGAGCCAAGCGTAGTATTTAGTGAGCAGGCCGAACTTACTAGTAGCTCGAATAGCAATCAATGTCAAAATTCTTCTCAGTCCCAACAGTCTTACAGTAGTATGAGTTCGCAACAGAGTAGTCGTTGCTCACACGGCTGTCACCCTCCCCGATAGAATATTTAGACAAGAGTAACTTCGCATAGCCTTTTATTAGCACGAAGCACGTTGTATTGATCGCGGATTCATGCAAAAAAGTGTGGGACCACTGGTCTTTTGTTCTTTGTCCGATTCAGCATGGGGTGCAAAAACACTTCGTTACCATAGCCAAAACTTATGGGAACCAAGTCGGGGGCAATCACTCTCACGACCTGTAACGGAGCATCCTCTTTAGTAAGGCGCACTAGCACTGGGTTATATACTTGAAATAGATCTTTACTTCCAGAGATTTCCGTAGCGCGTGGCTTGATTGGGCCTTGCCAGAGCCACTCAATTTCAGAGCCATAATCTGGGTGGGCGTAAAAATTTGCATGATCTGCAGGTGAAAATACTTCATCGGGGCTGAGCTTTTTAACTTTATACTCAGACGTAATACATTCGGCTGCTCCTAGCTCTGCTTCATGAGAGGCCTTTTTTAAGGCTGCTTCAAAAGAACTGATACTTGCCGATGCACCATTTACCATGAATGGATAACCGTCCTTGTTGTGTGATCGTATTACCACGAGCGCGATAGCTATATCGTCGTGACTTAAATCTAATATTTCTAAAGTCTTACCTAATTTATTCCAAAATTGTGCCCTCTTTTGGTAGTAGACTGGAAGACTTTCTGGAGTAACTTTGCATGGAGGTTCTTGGGAAAACCAAGTCTTCATGATGGCGTCCCTCTCAACTAGCTCCAGTAGTGCTCCTTGAGCGGCTGTTTCGTAATTGGTATGTGCCGCCATGCCTGATGAATCTACCTCAGCCACGAGAGACCGTCCGATCTCTTCAATGTCTATAGGATAAAAGACTAGGTCGATAGGGACGTATACGTTGCTCCCGTCGGCGCGATTACCCAGTATCCAGTGGATGGGCTTATTGGGGTCAAATTGTTCAGAATAAGATGATTTATGATGCTGCTCCTCAGACATGGGCCTGACTCTGTGCGGTGACAACCACTGGCCCTCACCTAAGTTTGTTGCCTTTTCAAAGATGTCATATCTGACTTGTCCGGCAATATATCGTTCGTAGGCTTCAGCAGCTGCTTTAATTTCTGCTAGTTGAGGTGATGCTGCCGTGCCGAAAGCAAATAAGTTTTCTTCATTACTGTATCCCGAGTTAGGCTTCCTGAATTTAGATACAGCTTTATAGAATCTGAGAAGCTTTGAGGCTGACGAAGTAAAATCAACAGATGTCCACTCAACAGGCTTATCTGGCCCTTTGATCATGTCTGTATCCAGGGGCGTATCGCTATTAGAACAATCTGTATTCTGATAACCCATTGCAATTGCAACCATTGGTCGTTCATTTTTTGACATTCCGAATACATCTGCAAGGTCTCTATCTCTAAATCCGCCAAATTCTAGAGTTGCAATACCAAGTTCCTGGGCCGTTAAATGTATATTTTGGGCGCTGTGTCCTGCCTCTAGCACAGTGTAGCGATAGCCACGGTTGCCATATTTCGCATTTTGCCTATCTAAGTCGGCAGCAATGACAGCGATTGTCGGGGCGTTATGTAACAAATCTTCACTCCCAAATACATAACTTAAATCAAGTTGATCAAGCTCATTGTCCAGATATATTAACGTTCGACTAGCGTGATCATATTGGTATAAGCCTGCAGGTAATTCTGGAGTACTAGCTTTTTGAATGGCATACATTCTGAGTGGGTATAGGCCGCCAGCTGACGGTACAGGATGAATTTCCCTTGAGTATGCATTTGCTAGGCAGGTCATAATCTTTTCAGGTTCTAACGGAGCAATTGAAAAGTCACGACAAGACTCACGTTCCATAGATAAGTTACCTATAAAGCTAGTCACCTCTCGGAAGCGATAGGCATTTCCTCTTCTTGCCTCAAAGGGATCGTTATAAGTTATGTCAATTACATCCTGAGAAGACAAAGCTCTGGGGTATATCTGAGGGTTGTCGGTATAGCTATGCTGCTCTATGGCGATCTCTCTACTGTCGACAAGAATTCCCAGCCGCCTTAGATCTCGCACGATTTTTGCAGCATTCTCAGGATCTAAACCATCTTGCTCGAATTTCCCTAGAATTTCTTTGAGCGAGCTATGCCCGTTAGAGTATTGTAGTATCTCGCCAATCTGTCCCGAATCATCAGCGATAGTTTTTATATTGTCTTTGTCCTGAAAACGCCAATTCCCGTTCTCATTAGTTCCTGGAACAAAATACCTAGGGAAAAAATCTTCAGGGTTTTCAGGCATAATCTTAACAACACCTTATATTCAATGTATATAATAGTATGTTATTAATTATAGGTCAAATATTTGTTTTAATTTGCTTTGCCGAACCCAGCGCTTTGCGCTACTGGCTTCGAGTACCGCATGTGTTGCCAAAGTAAAAGACCTACGCTGCGGTAGGTCTTTTACTTTGGAGGGCCATCTGGGACTCGAACCCAGGACACCCTGCTTAAGAGGCAGGTGCTCTAACCAGCTGAGCTAATGGCCCAAAATATGCCTGCGGCATATTTTGTAGGCTCGAACGTAGTGTCGTGAGTGAAACTACATTTAAGCCGTAGACGCGAGCGAAACGTCGTCAGCGGAACATCGTTCCACAACTTTCGTCCCACACGTCCACAAACTTTAGCAAATTACCCCTGTTTTGGCAAGTCTGGCACTGGATTTATGAGCCCATGAGCGGAGCAGGGGGCTCAGGAGAGACGGTAACAGCCGGGGGCGAAACCGAAGCAGGGGTGGCGGCGACAGCTGCCTCCGCTGGAACCGGCTCAGCTTTCAGCAGATATTCATAGAGGACGGCGAAGGCCGCGCTGTACATAACCAGGAAGTAAATGGCAAACGGAATACCGACAATCGTAACTATCAACAAGGCCATGGCGAAGGTTGCGCCGATGATGCCCCACGCTTTTGAGGCGTGACCTTTCGTGGCATGCCAGCTGGTTTTATAGGCCCCTAAAATACTCAGCTTTTGGTCTACCAAGAAGTACTGGGCCAGTGTCAGTCGCGGCCAGACAAAGAAGAAGGGGATAATCAGCAATAAAAAGCTGACGCCCAAAGATACATCCACCAGTACGTTGAGCACAATCATTTTGGGCCAAAGCGGCACGGCGGCCTTGAGGGCCGTTCCAAACGACAGTTTTTGACGACGCACACCGGCGATGTATGCCAGCGTGTAGCCGGCCGTAGCCAGGCTACCCACCACTAAAGAAAGTAAGTCTCCTGCCGCTTTGTATTTTAGGCCAACGACGCTGCCAAGCAGCAGCGAGAAAAGCCAGAAAATAATCAATGTACCGAGGTTTACTTTGGTGGCTGCCTTGGCATATTTATACGCGCCAAAAGCGCCCTGCCAGGTGTCGGGTGTACCGGGCACAACCTCTTCGGTAGTTTGAGAAGCTGAGATTGGTGGTGTCGCTCCGGCTGCCGGAGCGGCTACAGGAACTGGTGGCACGGGACCAACTGGTGGCGTCGGTGGTATTGGGGGCACGGCCGGTTGCGGCACCTCTGGGGGAGTTGGTTCGGGTTGGTTTTGCGGCGCAGACGTTTCGGGATCCATGAGGGTGTTCCTTATGTAACTTTTAGCATAAGCATACAGCTCGCCGGCTAGCTATGCAATCATGCACCGAAGGGTGCTACAATTAACAGATATGAAATTACTGAATGGCAAGGAGTTGGCTGAATTTATTCAGGAGCGTCAGGCGCACCAGGTGCGCGGGCTGCGGCAAGCGCACGACATCAAACCGAAGCTCGCCATCGTCGTCACGGTCGACAATCCGGTCATCGATGTCTACATGCGGCTCAAGCAGCAATATGGCACCGTCATGCAGGTGGAAGTCGACATTCACCGCGTTTCGCAGAGCGAAGTGCCCGGTCTCCTGGAGAACTTGAACGCAGATGAGGAGGTACACGGCATCATTGTCCAATTACCCCTGGAAGATCCGACTCAGACCGAGGCTATTGTTAATCTCGTAGCGCCCGACAAGGATGTTGATGCGCTCGGCGCCAATGCGATTTTCGACCCAGCCACACCGATGGCCATTATGTGGTTGCTGGCTGGATATAACATCGATTTGAATGGTAAGCACGTGCTGCTGATTGGCCGCGGCAAACTGGTCGGCGCGCCACTGGAAAAAATTCTGACCAACTCCGGCGTCGATGTGCAGGTGGCTGACCGCAGCACGGCTGATCTCAAACAAGTTGCGCTCCAGGCGGACGTAATTATAACTGCGGCCGGCAGTCCGGCACTACTGTTCTCGGACATGATCAAGCAAGGTGCAGTCGTAGTTGATGCAGGTGTGGCATCAGAAGATGGCAAAACTGTCGGCGACGTTGCGCCTGAATTATATGACCGTGACGACCTGACTATTACGCCTGCCAAAGGCGGTGTCGGCCCGCTAACCGTCTGCGCGCTTTTCGAAAATGTCATTCGGGCCGCCCAAAGAAAGGCCGGCTTGGTATGAGGCCGCGCATCAATCCGTATCTGGAAGACTACCGTTATGACGAGTTGCGCGAGGGTTTCTTAGCGACTTGTCTGGTTGGCGGCGCCGACGAGCGGCTTGTTTTATCTGACGGCACCGTCGCCAATAACAAGGTCATTGCCGAGAGAATGCAAGCCGATCCCGATCTGGCGGCCGAGATGGTCCATCGGATTGGCGGTCTAGTGATGCAACATGACCCGCAGTTTATTTATGGAGTGCCGAGCGGCGGCACCTGGCTGGCGATCGAAATCGCCAAGCAGCATGATATTTCTGTCGTGACGCTGACACGAGATCGCGCCGACAAAAACAAGTTTACTTTCAAGCACCCGGATATAGATCGTGATCTAATACTTGCTAATCTTGAACGCGGCGTGCTAGTAGAAGACGTATTCCGGACCTTTAAGAATAGCCGCGCCGCTCTCGCTATACCGGGCTTGGCCGAGAAGACGGTGGCCGCGAAAGCGCTGCTTGATCGCCTGGAGCCGGGGCGACTTGGTCTGTCGGTGCCTCATGCCGCCGTCATCGAAGAGTATATCCCGATTCAGATTAACACCGATTCTCAATACAACCGTTATCTATAAAACCGAACGTCTACGACTAGCAAACAATTATTGAGGGGTTGTGGAAAGTGCTCGAACAGCCGTCTTGAACTGGTCGCCGCGGTCTTTGTAGTTTTTGAATAAGCCGAAGCTGGCGCTGCCGGTAGAAAGCAATACGACGTCACCCGCCTCAGCGTGCTGACGGGCCTCAGCCACAATTTCCGGCATCGTCCAATTGCCGTCGTTGCGCACGCTGTAGGTGACGCGACGCTCGTCCTTCCGCGCTTCCAGCAAGTCAGCGATAGCATTGCCGGTGATGCCGATGCAAACGACGTGTTTGACTTGATTGGCGATGATCTCATCCACCAGAGCGCCATAGTCAGCACCCTTGTCAGAGCCGCCGGCAATCAGCACTTTTGACTGCGTCAAAGCTTGGAGCGCAACGATGGCTGTTTCCGGCGTCGTACCAAACGAATCGTCATAATATTTGACGCCATCAACTTCGGTTACCAATTCCAGTCGATGTTCCAGGCCACTAAACGTGTTCAATATCGAGCGTAACGCGTTCACATCCTGGCTAGCCTGCCAAACTACTGTCACGGCGGCACAGGCGTTTTGCCAGTTGTGTTCGCCGAGCAGCTGGAGCTCGCTAGTCCGGCAAATGACTTGATCACTGATCACTATTGCCCCGTCTTTTATATACGCACCGGGCGGCGTGAAATAGGGTAGCTTACGACCAGCACCGGCATTGGCAATCTGTTTTGAGGTGGCATTGTCGGCAAAGTAAATAGCCAGATCGTCGGCCGTTTGGTGTGCAAACAACTGTGATTTAGCGCTAAAATATTCATCAACACTGGCGTGCCAATCGAGGTGTTCGGGCACGACCAACAAACAGGCGGCGATGTGCGGCGAACGTTGCAGGTCAATCAACTGAAAACTGGACAATTCCAGCACTACCCAAGAATTTTCATCCAAATCAGACAAAAAGCTGAGCGGCGGGACGCCAATATTGCCGCCGAGCCGCACTGTCTTGCCGCTGGCCTCCAGCATCTTTGTGATCAGCGTGCTGGTAGTGCCCTTGCCCTTAGTGCCGGTGACACCAATAACATGTTTGGTCGGACAAACTTTCAAAAACTCATTAATATGGGTTGTAATTTTGTCGGCCACGTCAGGATTTTTCTCGAGGATCAAGTGCGGTGGCAGCCCGGCGGTGCGCACCAACAAATCAAAGCGCTCCAGATTATCAAGATAGGCATCGCCGAGTATACTCTCGGCTCCGGCTGGCACGACCAGCTCAGGATTCTGATCACAAATCGTTAACCGATGCCCTTGAGCCAGAAAATAATCATACGACTCCCGACCCTCGGTGTCATACCCTAGCAGCGCAACATTCATAGCTATCAGTATACACACCCCTAACTGTGCTATGTTACGAGATTGTGAGAGGTCCGTCCTCTCACAACTAAATTGAAGGTAGATCTTAAATAATTTAATACTTTGCTCGTTAAAGTTTGTTAGGTTGGTCCCACTCGGCTACCTTGTGAGAGGACGGACCTCTCACAATGCCGAGTAGAAATGTTGTTAAACAGTTTGCAGCCCATAATTACTATCATGTCTATAATCGAGGGGTTGAAAAGCGCCAGATTTTTATGGATAACCAGGATTATGTAGTGTATCTTGGAATTCTGAAAAAATACCTGAGTCCTAAGAGCAAGGCCTTGGCTGGCAATAATCGACACGCCTACCAACGGATAGCAGAAGTGGAACTGCTGGCATATTGTCTTATGCCGAACCACGTTCATCTTCTGTTCTATCAAAGTTCAGTCGACGGAATTACTCGCTTGATGAGGCGAGTGATGACAAGTTACGCTATGTATTTTAACCGCCGCTATAATCGCGTGGGTGGTCTATTCCAGGGTCGTTACCGAGCTTCGCTGATTGATACAGATAACTATCTGATACACATCTCTCGATACATTCACCTTAATCCGGAATCCTATTTGACATGGCCCTACTCGAGCTGGCCGTACTATTGCGGCAAGAAGCATGCCATGTGGCTCAACACGAGTCGCATAATGGCGTTATTCGATACAGAGAGCGGGCAGTATAAAAAGTTCTTAGATGAGTACCTGCCGACAAAAAAGGCATTGTCAGGCCTGAAATCACAACTCGCTAACGGAGACGAATTGTAACGCCATTTTTTGTGAGAGGACGGACCTCTCACAATGCTTAGTTGGCCAGCTTGGTTTTGACCAGGTCGGCGACTTGGCGGGGGGTCATGTCGGCCTTCAGAATAACGCCACTGACGCCAAGTTCTTTGAGCGCGGGCGGTAATTCCTGCTCGCCCATGTTGGTTAGGATGATAACTTTGATCTGCTTACCCCAGTCAGTGGCGCGTAACTGCCGGAGCATTTCGTCGCCAGTCATTTCGGGCATCATCAGATCGAGCAGAATAATGTCAGGTTTCATGCTTTCCACCAACTCGAGCCCGAGCTTGCCGTTTTCGGCCACTTGCACATCAAAATTCTCAGCTTCGAACTTGAAGCGGTACATCTGGCTGATTGCCTGGTCGTCTTCAATAATTGCAATTTTCGGCATATATTTCCTCGAGGTGCTATAGTGTTGGTTACATTAAGTATTATACAGATAACCAACCCGCATATGCATAGTACACTTTTTATTGCTCTCCTGGCCGGTCTTGGCGGCATGCTCGGTTGGGGTGTCGCCGATTTCCTCGCCAAAAAAACCATCGACACCATCGGCGACCTGCGAACCCTCTTCTGGCAGCAGTTTTTCGGTGTCATGCCGCTGCTGGTGTTGTTTCTGGCCCATCCGCACGTGCCAGCGCCCAATCGTTTCGATCCGCTATTTTTGATTTTACTGGGTATCACCAGTGCCGTTCTCTACCTATTCCTGTATGCCGGCTTCGGTAAGGGCCAGGTCAGTTTGCTCAGTCCCGTGATGGCGTCCTACTCGGTCGTTGTCGTCTTGCTGTCCGTTATATTATTAGGTGAACACTTGTCGGGCCTGCGAATTCTAGCCATTCTGGTGACGGTGGCCGGCATTTTACTGATTAGCACCGATCCACAAGATCTCGGCCGCTCTTTCCGTAATGGTGCCTTCAAACTGGCCGGTTTGCCGGATGTCATTATCGCCATGCTCGGTTACTCGTTCTGGCTGCTCTACCTCGACAAGTTCCTGAACGGCAAAGAATGGGTATTTTACTTATTAGCCATCCGTACAGTTGCTGCCGCTACGTTGATGGTGTACGCTGCTGCTCGACGCATACCTCTGGGCTTTCAGGGCAAAGGCATCACAAAATACCTGGTCGGAATTGGCATCTTCGATGTCGGGGCTTTCGGCTTCGTGTCGTATGGCTTCAGTCACTCGCGTTACCCGAGCGTCATCGCCGTGCTGAGTGCTACCTTCTCATTGCCGACCATGATCCTGGCCTATATTTTCCTCAAAGAGAAAATCCGTCCCTTTCAGCTGGCTGCTGCGCTGCTTATCATCGGCGGCATTGTACTAGTGACGCTCAGCTAACAGGCTTGGCATCCCGCTTGCCTTTTGATACAGTAGTACCAGTTCTAAACGAAAAACAAAAAATGTCTTTAAAAACAGTTCCCAAACAAGATCTCTTGCAGCAGGCGCGCCTACTAAATTACAAAACGCCGTTTTTTTTCACAAGCCGTGATGTCCTCAAGCAGAATTATCAAATGTATACCGATCTGTTTGATGACGCCGAAGTCTATTATGCGCTGAAGGCCAACGCCGACCCGCGAATTCTCAGCTATTTAGATAGCCTAGGCTGTGGTTTTGAAGCCGCCTCGGCCTATGAAATCAGTGATTTAATTGACGTCGGTGTTAATCCGGCCAAGATCATTTATGGTACGTCGATTAAGCCGTCGGAGCATATCAAACTGGCCCACCAAGTAGGCGTAGACCGTTTCGCGGCCGACTCGCGCGAAGAAGTCGAAAAAGTCGCCGAACATGCCCCGGGCGCCAAAGTCTTTATTCGTACCATTGTCGATGACGCTGGCAGCGTCTTTATGATGTCCGAACGCTTCGGCACGCCGGCGAGTACCGTCAAGGAGCTGTTACTCTATGCTCGCGAACTCGGCTTAAAAGCCTACGGCGTTAGCTTTTATGTTGGCTCTCAGGCTGCCCATGCCACCATGTGGGCCAATGGCATCCGCACCATACAGCCGATTATTGAAGAACTGCACCGGGAAGGTATCCGCCTGGAAGTCATTAACATTGGCGGCGGTTTCCCGGTCCATTACGATAATCACAAAGACGCGCCCGAACTACGCGAGATCGTGGTCAGTATCCACAATGCGCTTCACTCCCTACCGTACATGCCCAAAATTCTGATGGAACCTGGCCGCGGCCTGGTGGCCACTTCTACCGTTTTGGTTAGTGAGATTATCGCTCGCAACGACCGTGCCAACAAGCCCTGGCTCTGCCTGGACGCCGGTATCTACAACGCACTCTACGAAGCCATGATCCACCAAGGCGCCACCCGCTATCCCGTCCATCCGTTCCAGCCAGCCCTCGAACCAATCGAACTGCTTTCCTACACCTTGGCCGGCCCGACCGGCGACAGCTTAGACATCATTGCCCGCGACGTGGACTTACCGACCTATCTCGAGGTGGGGGATAGGTTAATTTTTGAACATGCGGGGGCCTATACCGTCAACATGGCCAGCCGCTTTAATGGTTTTCCCGCTCCACCTCTGTATGTTGGTTGACAGCTATAGCTTAAAAGCTTATGGTTAGAGTAATTAGATAGAATCACAAAAATATGAAAAAAATTAATACCTATCAAGCGCTCACCGGTCTCCTATTTACCGGCGCCACCATTTTCTGGCTTGTTTTGTTGCTTGGCCACCATAAAAGCGGCAATCTTAATTACTGGTATTCATTCATTTTCGGGCTGGTACCGTTATTCGGTGGTTTGGCCGGCATGTTCAGAGCCCGTCTGTGGGGTGGCCTCAAAAGCACACTTGGCCGTGCGGTCTTTTACTTTTGTTTCGGCTTAGTCCTCTGGGGGTGTGGCGAAAGTATCTGGTCCTACTATAACTTCTTCCGACACGTACCCGCGCCGTATCCGTCACTGGCCGACATCGGTTTTGCGCCGAGTATTTTCTTTTGGGTTCTCGGCACCGTTTATTTGTCGAAGGCCACCGGCGCCGCCCTGGCGTTACGTCGAGCCCGCCGGGCCAAGCTTTTCGCCATCTTTGTGCCACTAATTTTACTGGCACCGTCATATTACGTACAAGTTACGCTGGCTCGTGGCGGAGTATTGATACCGCCCGGTGAAACCCTCCTCAAGGTTATTCTCGATATTGCTTATCCTTTCGGGGACTTTTTGGCGCTGACATTCGCTGCGGTCGTTTACGGCCTATCTTATAAGTATTTCGGAGGTATGTATCGTCGCGCAGTCAGTGGTCTTTTGGCTGGTCTGGCCGTGATGTACGCCGCTGATTCAGTCTTTTCTTACACCACCACGAAAGGTACGTACTACAACGCCGACTGGGGCGATCTCCTGCTCTCGGTCGGGCTGTTCCTGATGACCTACAGCATTTTGGCGTTTGCGGCTAAGCCGGCGATGGCTCCGAAAGAGGTGGCCTAGCTATGGACATCTACGCCCAAATCGTCGAAAAGATTATCAGGGGCCAAGAAGCTATTATCGGACCGGTGGCTGTTGAACAAGCCCAGCGCATCCCACATCTTAAAATCGATTGGCCCAATCATGTGGTCGAAGTTGATGGCAACGAAGCCAAGGTTGTCGACACCCTCATCGAAGTCTACAAAGAATTGTTCGGCCAAATTTCTGTCGAAGTATCTAAGGAAGCCGCGGCTTCGCTGCTCGGTCAAATTTCGCCCGATCAGCGGCCGAAAGCGCTGCTGTAACGAGTAGGCTGAGCCATGCCGGAAGACGTCAAAGACAAGCCGACGGCCGATAAAACCTCGCTGTTGCCATTCCAGAAACGCAAGCAGCTGGAACGTGATATCGAGCATATCACCGAAGAAATGTATCGGCGCAATCGTGAGCTGGCCGAGACCAACAAGACTCTATCGCTGCTGCGCACCATCGATGCTCTGGTGCTCGAATCGCATGCTTCATTGAAGGCCGTCTGCGACCACATTACCGAAGCAATTACGCAGGTCACGGAGTACCCATTTGTTGGCCTGCTAACCCGTTCCGGCCGCGCCAAAGAATACCTGACGCTGAACGGCTGGAGCGGCAACGCCTGGCTTGGCAAAGACAAAGAAGTTATCTTTAGCCGACCAGCACATGTCTCGCTCGAACATCCATGGTTCAGCCAGCTCCAATCCGAAGTGCTGGTGCCGTTGGCCGGTTTGAGCAACGAGGCTATCGCTGAGACTGCTGGCTGCACGCCTGGCGACATCGCCCGTTTTCGGGAGCGTACACCGTTACAGGCTATGTATCTGGTGAAATTGATGGCTCGTCGTCGCCTGGTCGGAGTTCTGGTCGTCGGGCTCGACACCGTACCGCAAGCCGACCAATCAAGTACTAAGTTAATTGACAGCATCAGTGAAAGCATCGGCGTGGCGCTTGATAACAAACTGCTGTTCGAAGAAAACCAATCAGTTCTGCGTCAGCTAAGAGTATCGAATGCTAAATTGCTGGCGCTCGATGAGGCGAAGGACGACTTTATCAGTATGGCATCGCATCAGCTGCGGACGCCGCTCACCAGCGTCAAGGGTTATATCAGCATGGTGCTGGAAGGCGATGCCGGTGATGTGACGCCCAAACAGAAGGAAATGCTAGGCCAGGCCTTTATCAGTTCGCAGCGCATGGTTTATCTGATCGCCGATCTGTTAAATGTGTCACGGTTGCGCACTGGTAAATTTATCATCGAAACGGCCCCAGCCAATCTGTCGAACATCGTCGAAGAAGAACTTAATCAGTTGTACGAAACCGCCAAGGCGCGCTCGCTGACGCTGGAGTATAACAAGCCAAAAGAGTTCCCTGAACTGCTGCTGGATGAGACCAAAACCCGTCAGGTCATCATGAACTTTGTCGATAACGCCATTTATTACACCCCCAGCGGCGGTCACATTATTGTCAAATTAACAGAGACGCCGACGACCGTCGAACTACGCGTCATCGACGACGGTATGGGTGTGCCCAAGCGCGAGCAGCACCATCTGTTTACCAAGTTTTACCGCGCCGGCAATGCCCGCAAAGCTCGCCCTGACGGCACAGGCCTCGGTCTATTTATGGCCAAAAAGGTTGTTATCGCCCAGGGCGGGGCGCTTATCTTCGAGAGTAAAGAAGGCACGGGTAGCACTTTTGGCTTCATCTTCAACAAAACCAAAAATGCTCCACTAGCTACCGGTACCGCAACCCCGCCAACTGTTTAAACCCAATTACGCCACTCCTCATATAGTTACAATTAGTAAAAATTCTTACTACAGAGTGCCGCCCTCGAGCGTACTATGAGCCTGCAGGTGCTACTGTAACTTAGAAACATTAGCGCTACTAGTAATGTAGGAGGGAGCGACCGCATGGCCGAATTAGAACTGTATCAACCGAAACCTCAGTTGGAGAAGCGTAATAGCAGGTCACGCACCAAGCTGCGCCTCCGGACGCTGACCGCGGCGTTCGCCGCCATAGCCGTTCTGTCCTTCGGCGGCCTAGCGTTGGCTGTTTCGGCTGGTCAAATCGAGGGTGGCGACATCTATCGGGCCCGAAATGTCACCAAAAACACCGATTTTACTGATCCGGCGACAGCCACCTGTAACGACACCGTCCAGTTCAAGGTCCGGATTCATAATCCTGGCCCCGACGCTTTAACTGGCGTTCATGTTGCGGCCACACTCAGCAGCGAGCAATCGACTAGTCACAGCTCGACTGTGACGGTATCGGCCGACAATGCCAACCCAACCAGTACCACCGACACGGCAGGCCTAAATTTGGATCAAGCCGGCAGTTTGACCTACGTGGCTGGGACAACCGAATTACTCGATGCCCACGATGCCAAAATAACCACGCTTGGCGACACGATACTTGGTACTGGTGTTGACGTGCCAAATGGCGTCGGCGTCTCAACCGAACAAATGCGTTTCGTGCAGTTCGAAGTCAAAGTTTCCTGTCCCCAGCCCCCACAAACACCGCCAACACCTCCCACGGTGACACCGCCAACCGGTGGACAAGGCGGTGGTACCACGACGGTTTCCAAAACGACCGCCGCCCCAACAACACTGGTCAACACCGGTCCCGGGCAAATCGTTGTCCTCTTCATTCTGAGCAGCTTGGCCGGCATCATCGGCTACCGCCGCTATCTCCGTCGTCAGTTGGCCTAAGATCAATTGGCACACAAAAAGCCCTCGCTGTTATAGCGAGGGCTTTTCACTTGGAGCGGTCAGTCCCTTGCGCCAAGCAGGTAGTAAGACTACCTTACTGGGCAAGACTGCGGCTCAAGCGACGTCGGTACAAGAACGCACCGAGGATGCTTGCACCACCAGCGACTGCAGCCACGTTACCGGCACCAGTGTTCGGCAAAGCCGTTGGAGCCTTCGGCGTAGCCGGAGGGGTTACTGGAGGAGTCGGGCAGTCAACCTTAGTTTCGAATTGCACGAAACGCATTTGTTCGGTTGAGACACCAACGCCACCGGTGACGTCCACACCACTCGACAGGATGCCGTCAGGCAGCGTGCTGAGCTTGCTGTCATGAGCGTCAAGTAGTTCGGTAGAACCGGCGACGTAGCTCATGGTAGCCGACTGATCAAGGTTAACACCTGCGGTGTCGGTCGTGCTGGTCGGGTTAGCATTAGTAGCGCTAACCGTAACCGTTGAACTGTGGCTGGTAGCAGCCGCAGCGTCCAGAGTTGCCTGAACGCGAACACCCGTCAGGGCGTCGGGACCGGGATTATGAATCCGGACCTTGAACTGGACAACTTCATTACAGGTTGCCGTAGCAGGATCTGTAAAAGCACCATTCTGAGTAACATTACGAACGCGGTAAATGTTACCACCTTCGATTTGACCGGCTGGAGCAGCTGCCACGATACCACTAAACATTACTGGTACGAGCAGGGCTGAAGCCGCTAAGCTTTTGACTTTCGTCATTACATCTTCTCCCTTTAACTTTATTATAATAGCATAGGTTGTATAAAAAAGCAATAGTATTTTGTAATTTGTTATGGTTACTAGACAAACATTGTTTCTCAATAGGGGTGAAGAGGCGTGAGTACAAGGGGTTCGATAAGAACAAAGAAAGGAGAGCGGAAGCTCAAATTTCGATGTTCCTAAAGAACGCACCCTTGTACTCACGCACTCGCCACTTACTACTTGTTACTCAACCTCTCGGAAGAGCGATCGTTGGTTTGACGGGCTAGAACTGGTCCTGCTTGACGGGAACGTCACCGACCGAAGTCGAAGACACGCCATTGGCAGTCACCGTTGCGGTGATGTGCGCCGTACCGACATTGTCACCCCAGAGGGTGGCGCGGTAGCACGACGTAACGGCCGGACAAGCGGTTCCATCCCAGCGGACATCAGACGGAATTACTCCCGAAACATGACCGTAGGAATCGCCCACAATGTTGACGGTAAGCGCGTCGCCGTCAGGATCTGATGCTTCGCACCAGATGTAATCATTACCGCCCTGGAACACGTGAGCCGGGTAGACACACGAAATCTGGGGAGCATGATCCACCGAAGGACAACTGTTGTCCGTGGTGCAATCCGGCGGCGGTGTGCTGTTGCAGTTGTTACCCTGCGTGTACACCGTGTTGCCGTTGCCGTAGACAATCGTCGTGTCGCCACAGTTGTTGTTGACGATGGTGCACGACTGGTTCTGGTTGTTCCAGCTGCCATGGAGCGAGTTCTCGCAATTGGCCTGCTGGGTAACGCAGTTTCCGTTACTGTCCTGCATTTCGCCGGCGGCGCATCCCACGTGGGGAGGCGGCGGAGGCGGGGACGAACCGCACTTGGCGGTGATCACATTCGTGATCTGCTCGTTGAGCTTCGCCTGCAACTTCTGGCTGATGAGCTTGACGCCCTTAGTGACGGACGAGACGTAGACCTTGCCCGAGACGGTGGTGACGATCTTGACCGACACCGCCTGGCCCGAGGGACAGCTAAACGTCCTTACCGTCGTCTTGGACTTCTTGAACTTCATCCAGAAGTGAGCCTTCTTGACAACAGTCAGCAGTCGCACGTGGACTGAGCCCTTGTGCAACAGCGGATTGCTGCAGTTGTACTTGAACAGCACGGTGTAAGACATGCTCTTGTGCACGTGGAACGTGACTTTCCAAGAGATGACCTTCTGACCATTCTCGTATGACGTGGGTACGACGCTACCCGAAGCAGTACGCCCCGTGTTCGTGTACCCCTGCCCGAGAACGACGCGCGTCTTGGTGATGCCAGCGACCTTGGAAGCGGCCACGTCGTTCACCGAGATGCCGTTGTCGGCTGCCAGACTCTGCTGCACGCCTCGGTCATTGCTGACGAGGTACTGCACGCGCTGCTTGGCGACACTGGAGCTCATGCTCAGGCCGTTGGGCAGGACGCTGCCGAGACTGGCGGCGCTCGCGGACGAGACACCAAAGATCGCGACGAGAGCCACGATCAGGAACGGCATGATGCGCTTGAGCATCTTGTTCTCCTTGTTGTTGATGTGGCACTGGTACGCGACCGGCTTGAAGATCTTCCCGACCTCTCCGTTGGGGAGGGTCGCGATCTTCGAATCCAGCATGATCAACCACCTCCTTTCAAGAGGGGTCGGGTTGACTTAGTTGGGTGATCACTCCAACTAAAGTAGTGCTCGATGAGCAGAACAAGCCATCGACAAGCCTTGTCGACAGGTTGTTCTGCTCGGAGCAAACTTTAGTAGAGGGAATATGTAAGTAGTGAGTGGCTGGGTCTTGTAGACCCGCGAGCCGGAAAGCTCAAGCGGGAATTGAGAACCCATGCCTATCTAGTTGGGTTTACATACGAAGTTGTTAAGGAAGCCACCCCCTGTTACGCATTTGATCCCGTATGCTGATCGCGCACGTACTTCCCAAGGGATAAGGTTCATACTACCATATAATATTGCTAATGTCAATCATGCAGGCCATGAATTATGCAAACCACAAGTAGTATAATAAGAGGATAGTATCACCTTATATTGTTGACAAATGTAAGAAATCTTACTATAATTAACTACTAATACGCTCATGCTTTTATCGGCAGCGCTGAAAAACGAAACTATGGATGACAGCACCTCACGTTCACCAGCAACTGAGCACAGCCAGGAAAAGGTTGTGCTGTTATTGCAGGTGCCGCGTACCAACGACAAAAAAGAGCTGGCCGCCGAGCAGATGTTTGCCTCGCTGCATGGGCTGTTGACGTTTCCGTCGCAAAAGCTGTTTCAGAAGCCCCGCCGCGTACCGGTGAGCTTTGAAATTGCCGTTCGCGACCGGCGAATTGGCTTTTACGTCTGTGTGCCACGCTATCTCAAAGATTATGTCCAGGAACAGATCTACGCGCAGTATCCTAACGTCCAAATATCAGAGGTGGAGGATTATGCCGCCGATTTGCAAACGGCCGACACGACCAGCTATGCAGCTGAGCTGAAGCTAAGCCAAAACAATGCCTTACCAATCAAAACTTTTCAGAGCTTCGAAGTCGACCCTTTGGCGGCCATTACCGCCACGCTTGCCAAGTTTAATGAGGGCGAAGAAGCCTGGATCCAGCTGGTTATTCAACCAGCGGCGCCGAACTGGCACAAGCGCAGTGAGCGCTACATCCATGGCCTGCGCAATCAGTCGAGTGGTAACAGCGGCCTGCTGACGGCCTTGTGGACGCCACCAGAGGCCAAAAAAGAAGGAGTGAAGCTCACTGAATACGAGCAAGCCCGCGCCAGTGGCGCCGAAGATAAAAGCCATAAATTGGCGTTTGAAGCCAGCCTGCGAATTGTCTATCGAGGCCAAGCTCCCAGTCATCAGGCTCGTCTTCGTCTGCAATCAATCGTTGCCAGCTACAAACAGTTCAACACCACCTATTTGAACGGCTTCGAAGAAGCTCGCAGCCCCCAAGAAACGACGCTGTTGCGGCTGTATCGTGACCGATCAATCGCCAAGCGGCCGTCGATCTTCAACATCGAAGAGGTCGCCACGCTGTACCACTTACCGCACACTACCGTCGAAACGCCATTTATCCTGTGGGCTTCCAGCCAAACGGCCGAGCCGCCGGCCAACTTACCGCTGATTACGGAAGCCAATCGGGCACTGATCAGTCCGATGGCTGTGGCTAACTTCCGCGGCCACAATACGGCCTTTGGCCTGAACCGGCTTGATCGTGGTCGCCACCTCTATATTTTGGGTCAAACCGGTGTCGGTAAATCCGGTCTGCTGGAGCTGCTGACCATATCGGACATCTACAGCCCGTACGGTTTCGCAGTGATTGATCCCCACGGGGACTATGCGGTTAGTATTTTACGGCGCATCCCGGCCGCGCGCGCCAAGGATGTGATTTACTTTAACCCAGCCGATGTTGATTTCCCGATCGCATTTAATCCGATGGAGGTGACTGATCCGAAGCTACGCACCCACACCGCCTCTGAACTGATCGGTGTCCTGAAGCGCATGTTCGATTCCTGGGGCCCGCGTCTGGAATACATCTTGCGCTACAGCCTGCTGGCACTGCTGGAATATCCCGACGCCACCATGCTCGACATTACCCGTATCTTGACCGACAAACACTTCCGTAAGCTGGTCCTGGCCCACGTTTCGGATCCGGTAGTGCGCAATTTCTGGGACGTCGAGTTTGCCAGCTGGAATGATAAATTTGCTGCCGAGGCCGTGGCACCCGTCCTCAACAAGGTCGGCGCCTTTACGGCCAACCCGCTGGTGCGCAATATCATCGGTCAGCCGAAGAGTAGCTTTAATATTCGCCAGATTATGGACGAGCGCAAAATCCTGATTGTTAATCTGAGCCGCGGCCTGGTGGGCGAAGACAACGCCGCCTTGCTCGGCGCGCTGCTGGTGACGAAAATCCAGCTAGCTGCCATGAGCCGCGCCGATACACCGGTCGAACAGCGTGAACCATTTTATCTGTACGTCGACGAATTCCAGAACTTTGCCACCGATAGCTTTGCGACCATCTTGAGCGAAGCCCGCAAGTACGGACTCAATCTGACGGTCGCCAACCAGTATATCGCCCAGATGACCCAAGAAGTCCGCGACGCCGTCTTCGGCAACGTCGGTTCAATCGTCGCCTTCCGCATGGGCGCCGATGACGCCCGCAGCATGCAGCGTTATTTTGAGCCGCGCTTCGAGGAGTACGATCTGGTACACATGCATAATCGTCACATCGTGCTCAGCATGACCATTGATGGTGAAAAAACGCCGGCTTTCTCCGGTATTACCCTCGATCTGCCGCCAGCTACCGAAGATAACACGGCCGCCATCATTGAACATTCACGCCGCCAATACTCCTTGATGCGCGCCGAGATAGAGGGCTACATCGGTAAAAACTACCTAGTCGAAACGAAGCCGGTAGTCAGCCGCCCGGCGCCGCCGCGAGCCGAGAGCAAGCCAAAAGCCGAGCCAGCCATCCCTCAAGAGCTCAAACGGCCCGACAAACAGGCGGCTGCCAACACCATGGGGCACGCCGCCGTCAATGGCGCCGCCGTCAGCGTCAAACTGAAGCGTAAACGTCGCCGCCGTATCAAGAAGACAAAAAGTCTGCACGATATGCCGACCAACACCGAGCACGTCATCTTTCGCCAGCATGACTAGCTGTGGATAACCACTGGTCAATAGGCCATAATTATGCTACGCTAACACTAGTTCCACGAGCACAGACTGACCGCTCTAAAACAAACATTTGACAGCTCGGTAACTCCTTGCAAAGGGTAAGGGGAGCTGTAACCGCAGCCCACCCGCTACATTGACAAATCTGCTAATTCCATGTATAATAAAAATATGGAAACCTCTGTACAGGTTAGTAAGGCAGAACAGCCCGCGCCACAGCTGACAAGTCTTCGTCATAAGCTGGCCACTGCGGCTGTCACGGCAGTTGCTTTGTTTGGCGCTGAAAACGTCGCCCACAACCCAACAGCCCTCGCCGACAGCTGTACCGAAACGCAGCACACTCAGGCAGACGGCACGGTTATTTATCAGGAAGATTGTTCGATCGACAGCGGCAGCACTGCTGCGCCGCAGACATCACAGCACACTTCGACGGCATCTCATGCCCGGCACTTTATTGACTACAATCAAAACTACAACGGTGATAAGTGGGGCAGTCGCATTGCCGGCAGCGGTTGCGGTCCGACAGCGCTGGCCATGGTCGTGGCGACCGAAACCGGCAATCGCCACATCACGCCGCGCACTATCGCTCGCGAAATCACACCAAAGTGGTACGCTTTTGGCAGTGGCACGGCGCCAGGCGCCTTTAAGGCGGTGGCACGCCATTATCACCTCCAAGAACGCCACGTCGATACTCTGTCAGATGCGGCCCGGATAGCTAAAATTGGCGGTCTATCGATCGTACACGCCCGAGCTGGCGGCCACTTCACCGGTGCAGGGCACTACATGGTGATCAAGTCGTATAAAGATGGTAAATTCCGTCTGGCTGACCCAAACAATGCCCCTGGGCGCGATAGTGAACACCGTCGTTGGAGTGCCTCGCAGCTGCGTCATGCCGGTATCGATGACGTCTGGACCTTCCAGCGTACGGCTCGCACGCAAGGTTAGCAGTATTTCATTTTCGCCTCTGTTATGGTAGGATGTTTGAGTTGTTTGGCGAGCTAGAAAGACCTGAAAATAATAGCTCCTTAATAAAGGGTTGGCCACAGATGGTTGCTCCGAGCAAGCTGTACTTTAACTTCGCGGCCCATATTGCTCTGCAATATGAACCCACTCGCTCAGAAAGTAAAAATATGTAAACACATTTTTACTTTTCTTTACTCGTGGCCTCATCGTCTAACGGTTAGGACACCAGGTTTTCATCCTGGCAATCGGGGTTCGATTCCCCGTGAGGTCACCACGAAACTAGCTCACCGAAAGGTGGGCTTTTTTCGTGGTCATTTTGAAGAAGATCGAACCTCGATTGCCGCAATCGGGTGAGAACTGCCAGTGGCAGTTCGCAAGAGGACTTTACAGATTGCAAGCTCAGCTTGCAATCTGTAAATCCTGGGCTTGCCGAAGGTAGGTCGATTCCCCGTGAGGCAGGCCAGAGGTACTCTTTACATAAAATACTATAAGTGGTATACTAAGTTCCATGTCAAACAGAAGTTGTGAGCATATTAGTGCTCAGCCGATAGAAACAGTGGCCAATGATATTACATATGTAGATTTGCTGCATAACATCGATGTTGATGTATCATTACTGCCCGTAGCTCTTGAGAATACACGAACTAAAATGATTAACCAGCTCGTTACAAAGCTGCCTCGCCGAGATTCTGAGCCGCTGACACCAGAAGAAGTCGCCCATAGAAACACCAAGGATTTTGTTAAATCTTGGCACACCAAAGCAAAAAGTCTAGGCACATCAAGGTTACAGCTTCGCGGTATACAAAAGAGAATTAGCTTCCTGTCGGAAGATGCTGCGGTTGGTTTATTGCAAGATATCGGGGTAGTGCCGGTTGGCGCAGATGACGTGGCTGCGGGTGTGATAAAGAATTCTATACCGCCCGATGACATGCAGATTGAATATGACATGACCGATGGCCGCTGGCTCTATGACATCTACCCAGCGACGCATACTGGCAACCAAGGTTATATATTGAGAAAGTTTCAGCGCGGTCTTGTTTAAGCACGAGAAACAACAAAAACAAAAACTCTACAGTTTAGCACACGGCTACCGGCGCGTGCCTACGTATGTTTAACGTTTTTGTTTGTTATATTCAGGAAGCAACTCCAAGTCTGGTGAGCCCTCGGAGCGCTAATTAGCGCTCTACACCCGGTAAGTTGCCGGGTGTATGCATAAACAGGCAGCGGGCCTGCCAACGGCAGGTCGATTCCCTGTGAGGCCTGCAGACTCTATATTACTTGCAGTTACCTGCCGGTGGCGGCTGGACGTAGGCTTCGATCCGTTCCAAGCTGTAGCCATAGTAGGCCAGGCCGGCGTCGTTGCGGGTGGTCGTGTAGTAATGGCCGATAATGTTGCTATTGAAGTAGCGATAGAGTGGCACATTGCCGGCTACCGGATTGTTGTAGCTGTAGACGTAGCCTTCGATGTTCTCGAATGTATAACCATAGTTTGCGTAACCAGCGTCATTACGATCGACTGTATAAAAATGATCGGTTTTGGCGGAGTTATAGTAGCGATATAGCGGTACCGTGCCGGTGGGGTTGGTTGGATAGACTAAGCCTTCACAGCCTTCGTAAGCGTAGCCATAGTAGGCGAGTGTGGCGTCATTGCGCGTTATGGTGTAGAAGTGGTCGATGTTGTTGGCGCTGTAGTAGCTGTAGAGCGGCGTGGTCGGCGGAGGTGTGGGTGTGACGCTGCGGGCGGCGGCAACAGCGGCGGCCTGCAGCTGATTCGTAAAGTCGTAAATGCCATTCAGATACGGCGTGCCCCAAACCATGTCGTGCACTGGTTGGTTCGTGTATTTATCAATATTTTCTTCGCCCTCAATCTGATAATATTTTGCGCCGTTTGATAGGCCTTTGTTGATGAGTGCCAGCGTGTTGGCCTCTGTTGGCACCTGATTTTGATCACGGAAATACCAACTCTGAACACTCTCGCCAAGGTCGGAGTGCACAACATTGGTGGCGACGCCTTTGGCGGCTGCCAGAGCGGCATCCACTTGTGACGGGAAGTTGGTCGCGAACATCGGTACCAGCGTGTTTCCCCAGCGGTTGAAGTAGTAGCCGGCGCCCAGGTTTTGGTTAAGGTATTGCCAGCCATATGATGGTTCGGACCAGACGACTTTTTTGCCCACCGCCTTGGCGGCCATCACCTGTTGGTCGAGCAGCGTCCAGTTGATCTGGGTAACAGCCTTCGACCAATTGAAGTTATTTTTCGAGGCGAGACTGCTAACAACTTCGTGCATGTACAGTCCGCGGCTATGCGGGCGCGCCAGCACTGCTTGAGCTTGAGAAAGAGTGGTATAGATTGACGGGTGGTTAAATGATTTGTTTACGGGGAAATCCGAAGAAGCTGTCGTGAAGAAGTAGTTGCGCCCCTCGGCCTCCCAGTTGTTAGTTTCAGGAGTGGTAGGATCCGGATTGGTGCTGCGCATCGCCAAGTTAGTCTGCGAATTGACGAGGTTCTGGTAAGAGTCCTCCATATCTGGCCGCTGATTGTTCACTATGATGGTGTACGGCCCGCTGCCGTTGTTGACGACCGCCGCATGACCAGATAGCAAAAGAGCGACTCCGAGAATAGCGAAAATAACAATAAAAACCAGCGCGCCGCGTTTGCGGCTGGTAAATAATTTGGAGGCAACGTTTTTCATAAGGGGTTTTCGTTTAGATTTCTTTTGGCTCATCACATATGTTATTTTTACAACCTGACTTAAACATACCACGGGATGATAAAAAAGCAATAGCGGCACAAATATGTGATCGGAGGTTTTCTGATTACTCTCTATTCCTATATACTAAAAGATAAGCAGAATAGGGTGGGCGAGTGATGAAGAAAACAGATACCAATTCTAGTGTACCGCTGGCACAATTTAAGCGAACCAAGATTATCGCTACGATCGGTCCGGCGACTGATAGCTATGAAGCTATCTTGGCCTTGATTACAGCCGGTGCCAATGGCTTGCGATTGAACTTCAGTCATGGCAGCCATGAGGAGCGCACGCAACAGATCAAATGGATACGCCACGCCAGCGCGGCAGCCGGCAAACCGGTGGCAATTATTCAGGATTTGCAGGGGCCAAAAATCCGCCTCGGTGACTTTGATGGCGTCGTCACCGTCAAAAAAGGGCAGGGGTTGAGCTTTCAGTATCAGGCTGATTATGCGGCCACCGGCCACCTGCCCACACAGTATGATTTAAGTAAAAAGGTGCGGCGCGGTGAGCGCGTGTATCTGTACGACGGCAAGGTGCAAACCACTGTTACAAGTGTTCGCGACGGCATTGTACACGCTGAAGCGGCTAATGACGGCATTCTGATTAAGCGTAAGGGCATGAATTTGCCCGATACTGATTTTGGCGGTGATATTATTACGCCCAAGGATAAGGCCGATCTCGTCTATGGCTCGGCCCAAGATATTGATTACGTCGCTTTGAGTTTTGTGCAAACGGCCGACGATATCGCTGCGCTGCGCACGTTGCTCAAGACAATGAATAGTTCTGTTCGTATCATTGCCAAAATCGAAACAAAAGCCGCGGTTGATAACCTCGAAGCAATTGTGCGCGGCAGCGATGCAGTGATGATTGCGCGGGGTGATCTGGCCGTCGAAACGCCGGCTGAAAGCGTGCCAATTGTGCAGCGTCAGGCAATCGGACTTGGTTTACGGTACTCAACACCAACGATTGTGGCCACGCAGATGCTGGGCAGCATGACCGATATGCCAGAACCAACCCGTGCCGAAGTGTCGGATGTGGCGACGGCCGTACTGGTGGGCGCCGATTGTGTCATGTTGAGCGACGAAACAGCGAACGGTCAGTACCCCATTGAGTCCGTCGAAACGATGAAGCGTGTCGTCGTCTATGCCGAAGGTCACCGACCCCTAACCGTTAACTGGCCCGAGAACGAAGACCATAGCCGTCAGGCTTCGATTAGTCGGGCGGTCATCAGTCTGGCGGAAAATATTGAAGCCCAGGCGCTGGTGGTGGAGACGAAATCCGGTGCGACTGCCTTACAAATTGCCTCACGACGCAGCAGTATTCCGATGATTGCCGTCACCAGCGATGCTCGCACGGCCCAGCAGTTGGCCCTGGTCTATAACACCAAGAGCTATGTGCGACCAGTTGACCCGAATGCGGCCGGCAAGCTGACTGATTGGTTACGTAAAACCAAGCTACTGCACAAGGGCGACATCGTCGTCACGGCCTCGGGCCAATATCCGGGCGTAGTCGGCACGACCGACACCATTAAGGTACGGGTGCTGGAATGAGGCTAGATTATAGATTCTGGATGCTAGAAGTCGGGCGAGCAAGTGCGCTTATTCAAAAATCCAAAATCTATAATCTAGCTTCCCTCGAGGTTCAAAATGTTTACTAAACAAACAATTCGCGATATTGACCTGAGCGGAAAAACCGTCTTGTTGCGTGCCGACTATAATGTACCACTGGAAAACGGCAAAATTAGCGATGATTATCGCATCAAACAATCGCTGCCGACTATTCAATATTTACTGGAGCACAAGGTAAAGCTGATAATTTGCTCGCATTTGGGGCGACCGACAGGGCCCAAAGACATGGCCAATAGTTTGTTTCCCGTTGCCAAACGGCTACAACAGCTTCTCGCCCAGCCGGTCGGTTTCACGACCGATTGCGTTGGCGAAGCGGCCGAGAAAGCCGCCAGCCAACTGCACTCAGGCCATGTATTATTACTCGAGAATCTGCGTTTTCACCCTGAAGAAGAGGCCAACGACGATGGCTTTGCCGCGCAGCTGGCTAGCCTGGCCGATATATTTGTGCAAGATGGTTTTGGCGTTGTGCATCGGGCGCACGCCAGCACCGAAGCGATTACCCATCACCTGCCAAGTGTGGCCGGCATATTGCTCGAAAAAGAGGTCGACACCATTACGAATGTCATGAAGCAGCCCGAACGGCCGCTGATGGCCATTATTGGTGGCGCCAAAATTGCCGATAAAATTGATATTTTGCAGCGCTTTATCGAGCTGGCCGACTTTGTGGCTGTCGGCGGCGCCATGGCTAACACCTTCCTCAAAGCTCGGGGCATCGATATCGCCGATAGCTTGTACGACAAAGTTGATTTGCCAGTAGCCAAAGACATCATGCGGCAGGCCGAAGCCGAGGCCAAGAAGCGGCGCTTTATTTTCGCGCTGCCATATGACGGCGTTGTGGCTCATGCGATTGATAAAACCGCGCCGACGCGGATTGTTGATTGGGGCAGTCACGTCGTAGCCGATGTCGAAAACTATCCAAAACGCGTGCCGCCCGCTGCCAGCCATATTCACGCCCACGAAAAAATTCTCGATATTGGGCCGTTCTCGGGCTCCTTCATTGCCGGCGGCGCGCAATTAGCTAATACCGTCGTCTGGAATGGCACCATGGGTGTTACCGAAACCGATGGTTTACAGGGGCCAATTGGTCCGTACGCGCACGGCACCGAACTGGTCATAGAAGCCCTGACTGGCGAGTTTGGCCACAAACCGTTCACCGTTGTTGGCGGTGGTGACACGGTTGGTTACCTGGAGGAGCGCAAGTTGGTGGGCAGCTTCGGACACGTCTCCACCGGTGGCGGCGCCAGCCTGGAGCTCATGAGCGGCCGCAAATTACCCGGGGTGGAGGCGCTACTCGACAAGAAGTAGGCTATAATAGCCATAAGCATCATGAAACGTACAATGATCGTCGCTAACTGGAAGATGCACCTCAATACGCACGAGGCGAGCTTGCTGGTGCATCGGTTGGATCAACACATCAAAACACACCGCGATCTTGAAATCGTGCTGGCCCCGAGTTTATTAACGCTGCAGCCGCTCAGCCTAGAGATCGATCGGCGCAAATTCCGTCTGGCCGCCCAAAATGCCTATCAAAAAGATGTCGGGCCGTATACCGGCGAAGTCAGCTTTACGATGCTCCGCGATCTGGCGCACTATGTAATTATTGGTCACTCCGAGCGGCGCATATATTTTAACGAAGGGCTGGAAACAGTGCGCGATAAAGTGCAGGCCGCCGTGCGCAATGGTATTGTTCCGATCCTGTGTATTGGCGAAACGAAGCACGAACGCGCCGTCGGTGAAACGCGTCGCGTGATCCATGACCAGCTGACAACGGCCCTCTCCAACCTAACGCCCGATGAAGTCCAACAACTCGTCATCGCCTATGAACCGGTTTGGGCCATCAGCACCTTCGACGGTGAAGTCGCTAAGCCGGACGATATCGCCAAAGCTTTTGAACTGATTCGCCACGCCATTACTGAGCTATATGGCGCCACGGCTGCTGCAGCCGTGCGAGTGCTGTACGGCGGTAGCGTTACGGCTGATACCGCTGGTAGCTATCTGGCTTTGCCGGCTTGCGACGGCGTTTTGGTCGGCAGCGCCAGCCTGAATTATCGCCAGTTTACGGATATTATCGAAACGGCATATCGAATACATCACAGCGAGGCTGACAGCAATGGCTGAGATTAAAAAACCAAAACGCCGCATTATTGATGTCTCTCATCCCGATTCAACCCTCCCGTCGGACACCTCAAAAGCAGTTATCGTCAAAAATCACGCCTTATTAAAAGATCCGATGATGCGTGACGAGGCGGCAACAAGCGATGAGGAAAAGCCCACCACCGACGCGCCGCATAAAATTGAAACGAAGCTGGGTACGGCACCCACCCTGAGTAGTGCCCTGGAGGCGCCGCTGGCTGAAGCGCTCAAGAAACACGATAAGCCTGCCGTGGCGGTCGAAGCTCCGGAGACTGTCGAAGCCGATGGGCCAGCCGATCAAGACGCCAAGCTGGAGACAAAAGCCTCCGTCGAGCCTGCCGAAGACACCACCTCGCTACCCGAGCCGACTGCTGCGCAAGACAAGGAAGCTGCCAGAACAGACGAACCAAAAGCTGCAGAAGAGTCGAAAGTCGAAACATCCGCTCCCGCTGAGCCTGCCAAACCCGAAGCTGCCGAACCGAAAGCTCAGCCCGAGACAAAGGCTCAGCCAGAGGCGAAACCAGCTCCGGCGCCGGATTTAACGCCAGCTGCCAAACCCGATGCGCCGGATGAAACTACCACCGACTCTATAACCGAACCCGTCGAAGCTCCGAAAGGCCCAACGGTTGAAGCTGAAAATGCCGCCGCGGCAGCCGCTGCCAAGCGTGAAGCCGAGCTCCAGAAACTGGTCGAAAGCAAAAAATACGTTCTGCCGATTAACAGCCTCGAACAGCGTCGCACCAAGCGAATCGTCCTGCTCGGCTTATTACTCAGCCTTTTGCTGGCTGCTGCCTGGGTCGACATTGCCCTCGACGCCGGACTGATCCATCTGTCGGGCCTGCACCCTGTCACCCACTTCTTCTCAACCTAGAGCAGTACATAAGCAAAAAATAATAAGTAATAAGCGCCGTGGCTCCCGTTTATTGTTTATTGCTTTTTGCGTATTACTAACTGCCTATTATTTTGTTACAACAGATTTAACGCTACCGTTTTGGTAGAATAAGAGGATGTCTGCGCATCTTTTAGAGGGGTTAAATAGTGAACAGCGGCGAGCTGTCGAAACGACCGAAGGGCCGTTGCTGATCCAGGCCGGCGCCGGTTCTGGGAAGACCAAGACGTTGACACATCGGATCGCCTATCTCATTTCGACAGGGCGGGCGACGCCGTACAACATCCTGGCGGTAACCTTTACGAATAAGGCAGCTAAAGAAATGCGTCAACGCGTCGCTGAATTACTTGGTGAGCGGGCCGATAATCGCGGTTTTATGCCCTATATGGGCACCTTTCATGGTATTTGTGTCCGACTCTTGCGGCAGGATGGCGAACACATTGGCATTCCGCGCAGCTTTGTAATCTTTGACGAATCTGATCGCCAGGCGGCGGTCAAGCAGGTCAGCAAGCAGCTGATGCTTGACGAAAAAACGTTTCCGGCGCGGGCGCTTTCCAGCCTTATCAGCAGCGCCAAAAACGACATGATTTCTCCCGAAGAGTATGCCGGTATGGCCAACAGCCCGGCGCAGCAGGCGGCGGCTCGTGTCTTTCCGCTCTACGAGCGGTCGCTGCGTGACGCTTCGGCGCTGGATTTTGATGACTTGATTAACCGGACGGTGCAGTTATTCAAGACCAAACCTGAAGTGCGTCAGAAATGGCAGCAGCAATTTAAATACATCATGATTGATGAATATCAAGATACCAACGCCGCTCAATACCAATTAGTTAACATGTTAGCTAATGACCACAAGAACATTGCTGTCGTCGGTGACGACTGGCAGAGTATCTACAGCTGGCGCGGTGCCGATTTTCGCAATATTTTGAAATTCGAGAAAGATTATAAGCCATGTACGATCATCAAACTCGAGCAAAATTACCGCAGCACCAAGCATATCCTCGATGCCGCCCACGCCGTCATCACTAAGAACGCTCAGCGCAGCGACAAGCAACTCTGGACCGAAGCCGGTGCCGGTCTGCCCGTGCAAATGTTGCAGGTTGGTAACGAGCGGGCCGAGAGTGACGCCATCATCAGGCGTGTTCGCAATGGGGTCGACAGTGGTCGCCGGCACTTCCGCGACTATGCCGTGCTGTATCGTACCAACGCCCAGAGTCGCTCAATCGAAGAAGGTTTTGTGCACTATGGCGTGCCATACCGAGTGGTTGGTGGCGTGCGCTTCTACGACCGCAAAGAAATTAAGGATCTGCTAGCCTATTTGCGTTTGATTTTTCAACCGGAAGACCGGGTCAGCTTTGAACGCATCGTCAACATCCCGGCCCGCGGTATCGGTGCCAAAAGTCTGCAAAACTTCTTCGCCTGGCAGATACGAGAAGGCAAAACATTGCTGGCCGCTTTGCAGCAAGCTGGTAACTGCAGTGACCTGACGCCCAAGGCGCGCCAAGCGCTGGCCGAGCTCGGTGATATCTTCGCCAGTTTGCGCCAGGTTATGGAAACGGCGACGGTGGCCGGTCTGATAGATTCGCTGCTGCGCCGCATTGACTACCTGAATTATTTGAACGATGGTTCGGCTCAAGGGGAAGCCCGCCAAGAGAACGTCAAGGAGTTGCTGAGTGTGGCCCAGGAATATCAGGATGCCGGGTTGGCTGGTTTTCTGGAAGAGGTCGCCCTGGTCAGCGATCTCGACAGCGCCGATTTTAACGGTGACGCCGTGACGCTGATGACGCTGCACGCCGCCAAAGGCCTGGAGTTCCCGGTCGTCTTTATGTCCGGCCTCGAAGAATCAATCTTTCCACACTCCCGAGCTCTGTACGACCAAAGTGAGATGGAAGAGGAACGGCGTCTCTGTTATGTTGGCATGACCCGAGCCCGCCAGGAACTGTATATGACCTACGCCAGCAGCCGCATGTTGTACGGCGGCGTGCAGCACAATCCGCCCAGTCGCTTCTTGTCGGAAATCGACGGTGACTTCCAGGCCGTCAACACCTTTGAGCCGTCTTTTAGCTTTCAGCCGACCAATACCGACAGCCGTTTATCGCCTCCGCCCAGTGCCAGCGAGCCGCGATACGTGCCAGAATTAAACGAAGGTGACGGTGTAAAGCATCAGGTTTTTGGTCAGGGCACGGTTTTAGAGATTGACGGCGACACGGCAGTGATCTATTTTAAAGGTAAGGGTGCACGTAAGCTGAACATTAGTTTTGCTCCCCTCGAGAAACTATAGTTGAAAGTCACATAAAAAGTAGTATAATATACTTATGACCCCTAACGGTCCATACCAACGAGCCGCGCTGCCAGCCCTCGACTGGCCGCCAGCAGAAATTATCGACGATGCCGGTGCGGCACCTGCCTTACGACTGGTTGAACCTGCGCCTTCTGAAGCAGTTGCAGCCACCCGGACCTGGGCAGCCGATCAGTATACCGAAACCTGTGCTGCCCTCGGACAACTGGGTTTTGAGCAACGCCAATTGGCTCATATGCCAAGTCTCGAACAAGTTCAGACCGCGCTCGAGCCACACGCCGCTTATCTACAGGCAGAAACACAATCACCCGAACTGCTATTTGGCTACGCAACGGCTGTTGTTGGTTTGCGAGGCCTGATCCGGCGCTTCGATGGGCGCCATGCCGACCCCACCGCTCAAGAAACTTTTCTCTGGGCACCGCTTTGGGATCAGTACGATGATCATTCCCCGGAACATGACGGCAGTCACCAGGCACCAATTTGGTTGGCGGTCGGCCTGAATGATACTCTCAACCCGCTTGACTTCCGTCAGCCAGCCAATGAATTTGAAGAACCCGGTCTGGTCTACACCAATATGACGGCTGCTCAGCAGGTCAAAGCCCTGGCGTGGGAACAGGCGAGCAATGCCAAAGCAGACCGACACTTGTTGCCAATAACGATTGGCCAATATTTGGTCCAGGCGGCGAAACGCCGCGAACGCGGCGATTTACCGATGGATTACCGCACGGCGACTCGCCTCCCGCACTACACTCCCAAACGGGTGAGCCAACGGGTAGAATATCAGCCAGCAGTGAGTACTTCGTTTGGTCTAACCGGTAGCGGACATGCCGGCAGCGATGCCAAACAAAGCGAAGGTATCCGGCGCGTACTCGATCTCAGCGCAGCCCTCGCGCGCTAAACTGTGCCTGGTGAACAAGGGGTTATTCTTGCTACAATGGTACAGCCGGTTCGTGAGGATATTCCCTTACCAACCGTTCCGATATGCCATCTATGTTTGAGAAATTAGCAGTGCGTTTTAATCGTTATCGGCGGGTTCGTCTTACCCGGCGGATTCGCAGACTCAAAATTATGAGTCACCACCCTTCATTCAAGGTACCTTTGGCGACGTTTGGCGTATTGCTGTTGGTGACAGCTGTCGGCTACGGTTTGGCCCGCGGCACGCACCATATCACGCCACGCACCGACAACCGGATTGTTATTATTTCGCACGATCACGAGCAGCAAGTCGTGCCCAGCAAAGAAGCCACTGTGGGCATGTTGCTACAAAAATTGCACCTGACGCTAAACCAAGGCGATGTCGTCGAACCGGCCCCCACTACCGTCATTGACCAAGACCAATTCCGCATCAACATTTACCGGGCCGTGCCGGTACAGGTAATTGATATGAGCGGTCAAAGCAGTTTTACTTTTAGCGCTGCCAAAACACCGCGCAGCATTGCCCAGCAAGCCGGCGAGAATCTCTTTCCTGAAGATACGGTCACCACAAATCCCGTGCAGAATTTTGTGAAGACAGGTTCGGTTGGTGAGCAGATTGTGATTGATCGAGCGACCCCAGTGAATGTCGACCTATATGGTACGCCAGTTGTGTTGCGCACGCACGCCAAGACTGTGGCTGGCATGATGCGCGAAAAACACATTGTGCTTACCAAAGAGGATAGACTGAGCGTGCCGCCCGACACACCGATTACCCCGAACGTTCAGATTGGCTTCTTGCGTACCGGCAGTAAAACAGTCACGGCTACCGAGCAGATTGCGACACCGGTGCAGACTATCGACGACCCGACGCTGGCGTATGGTACGAGCGCCGTGCGGCAACAGGGCTCGCCGGGTGTGCAAGTAGTGACCTATCAAGTGCAGTTGGTGAATAATGTCGAAACCGGCCGGACGATTATTCAGAAAGTCGTTACCAAAGCGCCCGTCACCCAAGTCTCGGTTATTGGCACCTCGCTCAGCGGTATCAAGGGCGACATGGCACTGGCTGGCATTGCGCCGAGCGATTACAATTATGCCGATTACATCATCAGCCACGAGTCCGGCTGGTGCCCCACTAAAGCTCAGGGTCAGTACGGCGGCTGCCCGGCGTACGCCGGCTCGGTACCGAGCTACGGCGGCTACGGTTTATGCCAATCAACACCCGGCTCCAAGATGGCCACTGCCGGCTCAGATTGGGCTACTAACCCCGTCACCCAGCTACGCTGGTGCTCCGGCTACGCCCAGCGCTATGGCGGTTGGTACGGCTCGTATCAACATTGGGTCGCCAACCACAACTGGTAACCATGGCTTTTGGTCAGTCGATACCGAAGAAAGCGTTGGGGCAGCACTGGCTACGCGACGCTGATAGTTTAGCGGCGATGTGTGAGGCGGCGCTAGTCGGTCCTCAAGATACCATTTTAGAGATTGGGCCAGGCCTGGGGACCTTAACTGAGTTATTGGTCCAACGAGCCGAGCGGGTGATCGCCGTCGAGTTCGATCATATGCTAGCGGTGCAGTTGAGTGACCGCGTCAAGGCTGCTAACTTGTCGGTGTTTGAGAGTGACATATTGCGCTTTGATTTTGGAGAGGTACCGGCCGGCTACAAAGTCGTGGCTAACATCCCGTATTATCTGACAAGTAATTTAATCCGCGTTCTTAGTGAAACGCCAAATTCGCCGCAGACTGCGGTATTGTTGGTGCAAAAAGAAGTCGCCGAGCGGGTCGCCGCCCAGCCAGGTAGTATGTCGCTTCTGAGCGTGACGGCGCAATTCTATTGGGAGGTCAGATTGGGGCGGGCAGTCCCGGCTGAGTTGTTCACGCCGCCGCCCAAGGTTGATTCCCAGGTCCTAATCTTGCAACGTCACGCCGACCCGCTATTCCAGGATGTCGATCCTAAAGCCTTCTTTCGTCTTGTCAAAGCCGGGTTCTCCCAGCGCCGCAAAACACTGCTCAACAGTCTCAGCGCCGGCTTGCATCTCGGTCGGCCAGAAACGGCAAGTCTCTGTCAGCAAGCTGGCATCGAACCAGGCCGTCGCCCGCAAACCCTCAGCCTCGAAGAGTGGCACCAGCTCTACGGCGCAGTGCGCAAGTAGCAAGTTGCGAAGGCCTATATAGTAGCGATGCGCGATGAAAACGCTAATTGCTACTGGCTACTATATTGCAAATTGGTCTTTCGAGAATTGATAATGAATACTTAACACTTGACGTGTTAAGTATTGAGGCTTAAGCTGATTGCATGGGCCCGAGTAATAATCTCAGCTATCTTTTGCAGCACCTGGCGGCTGTCATGGGCAAACAGTCCGATCAAGCTCTGCAGGAACAACTGGGTATTGGCTTGAGCCAGTATCGCATCCTGATGGTGCTGGAGTGGAATCCGCGCATCCAGCAGAAAAGCATCGCCGATAGCCTCGGTCAAACCGAGGCCAGCATCAGCCGCCAAATCAAGCTGTTGACCGGCAAGGGCTTGTTGGTTGCCAAACCCGACCCCCAGAACCGCCGCAAACACATTACCGCTCCAACGCTCCGCGGCATGCAGGTTACTGAAGCGGCTGCCAACATCTTGCGGCGCAACTTTACCCCCGACTTTGCGCACCTCGGCGAAGACCAATTGCTACACCTCAACAAAGATCTGCAACGTTTGCATCACGCTATCTGTCGCCCTGGCAAGCTCGGCGCCTGCGACCACCAACTCGGCCTATAAGATTTAAAGGAGTATACTAGTAGATATGAACAAGCATAAATCAAATAAGCAACTTTCGGCTCGTCAAAAAAACGAGTTAAATCAAGCAGTCAAAAAAACAGTTACCCAGTACAAGAAAACCTTGGAGCTATTAGCTAAAACGTGAAAATTCGCCAGCTTGATCTTGTTGATGCTGAGTATATCGCTCATCGTTATGCAGTAGAGCGCTTGAATTTTGAAGATGAGCCTATGCCGCCTTTCCATACCAGAGATGCAGGCAAGCTTGAAAGTTGTCTAGAGGAGCCTTTTAAGTCTTTTGACGGAAAAATGCTCCATCGTACTTTTGTGGAAAGAGCAGCTTTGCTGTTCTATCTTGTTACAAAAAATCATTGTTTCAGCAATGGCAACAAAAGAATGGCCGTGACTCTTACCACGGTATTTTTCTTTATTAATAAGAAGTGGCTAGAGATCCCAGCTATAGAGTTATATAATATCGCCAAACAGGTGGCCGCAAGTGCCCCGCGCGATAAAGAAAAAGTACAAAGTGGCCTCATTGAAATCTTTAAGAAGCATACCATTCCACTCAATCAAGCCTAGACTGGCGCCCAATTGACATAAGTGGTATAATATATCAACACTATCTCAGGGATGGTGCAAACATGTGGGGCTGAATTTTAAGCTCGACGTTGGACTTTATCGGTTAGATCAGCAGGTCGCTTGTCAGCGTATAGGCACAATTTGTAATTGCAACCGCTTTTACTCGCGCAAAGAACTACGTCGCTACTGCATTTGCTAACGCATTTGCACCACGCCAGTACGCTTTCGCAACAGCTTAAGTTACGACTTAAGCCGCGCCTAATGTGACCCAGATAGCGCTACGGCGCGCCATATCATCTGGATGCTCACGCTGAACTGTCCTAGCAGCGTGCTAAGACTTTGGACTGCGGCAGTGGAATGTTTGTTCGTTTCTATCCCCACTGCCCAAGACACTAAAACGAACTATGCCTGTAGACGACTAACCAAGATAAACCGGCGGACGTGGGGGCAGTACCCACCAGCTCCACCATTATTAACTATTCTTTGACGAAGGTTTTTTATGCGTGAACCCTCTGAGTATGAGCCGGCCGTAGTCGTTGTGCTTGACCAACTTCCTGAACTAAAGGTGGTCCATGATGCAATTGAAGACGGTACGATTAGGCGATATTTTCCGACGCCATCTGCGCCAGGAGAATATCGGCGCAATCCGGGGATGCGCTTTAGTGTTGAAGCCCGTGAGGAGCAACTTATAGCGGCGTCGGATGGCCCGGCACTACTGCCGGAGACATGGAAGCCGGGCGCGGAATTTCGGGTGCTGGAAGACGATGTCGAGTTTGTCATGGCAGCCGCCTTTAAAACGCTGCAAAAAAGAACTTGGGGCGGCTTTTTAAAAAACATGCTTACCGGCCGAGATAAGGCTGCCTCAAATATAATTTCCTTCCTGGCTCCTGTTGTTATTGAGAAAACCCCTCGAACCGCCGAATAGACGGGCGTAGCAAATTTTATAGCCTTAACGCACTACCTCCTGTATACTTTTGCGCTGTATAAGTTGGACGATCTATGAAACGCGAGAATGTAGTAGAAAAAGGCGAAATATAGCACGGAGTGCTTTTTTGATTGGCATCGTGTCGACTATGGCGGCGTGCGGGGAAACTAAACCCTCCCACAAAGAGGCAGATCAGCCCAAATCGGTGCCCGCTGCTTCAACGCAGGCGAGCGGTTTGCCACGGCCGGCCGCAGACTTCGCACAGAACCGGCGAGTGAGATTAACCGCAGCTACGTTCGGGATATGGGGAGCAAAGCATCCAGAGCCTACTCGTGATGCGCAGCTAACAGGTAAAAACAAATATCTGTTAGTTGTTGACGATGGGCGCTATAACTTTCCGGCCAACTCAAATCCTGATACCGATCAACCAACAGGACTGTACTCCGAGCCGACCCAGAAAAGCCAGCCAGTCACTAAAGTACGCGATGGCACTGAACTGAAAGTGGTCGGCTGGACGGATAAGGGTCAACCGGTTAGCGATGCTCACGGCGGCTCAGGCTATCCAATTTGGGAAGAGGTGGAAGGGCGCGATGGCACGCAGGCCTGGGCTCCTTGGGTCAATGTCGGCTACACGGCCTTATCCGAGCTACATAAATTGCCCAAAGTATCGGTAGGCATGTAGCGCCACCGCTACGATATTGTCGGCCTTCCGCGAAGACGTAATCTCTCGGAGCGTGTACAATAATGGTAAATGACAAAAAGAGAAATATTGATTGCTGGTGGTGGTTTTCTGGGAGCGATCGTGTTAGTTGGGGGCGGTTATTTTGGCTGGCAGGCACACCATCGACCGATTAAGAAGGTGGTGGCGGCCCAGACGGTGGGGGATCATGTGATTTCGCTCAATCAGACCGACTCCGCAAGTGATGACAGCGGCTTGAGTATCGGCTCGTCGAGTACTGGGCAGCTGGTCGGTGGCGGCCAAAATTCCCAGAGCTCGTCGCCAGCGTCACAGTCTTCGGGCAGCTCGGCTTCGCAAGCCTTCGATCCATCGACTTTCAAGCAGTATGATAAGTACAAAGATAGCCAGTCCGGTCTGTTCGGCGATGTGCAGGTTGGTGATGGCGCAACCTTGTCATCTGGCCAAAAAGCAGCGGTCTACTACAAAGGCTGGTTAACTGACGGTACCCTCTTCGACCAATCCAAGACTGGCTCGGACGGTAAATTACAGCCCTTTGTTTTTACGCTCGGCGACCATCAGGTAATCCCTGGTTGGGAAGAGGCGATTAGTGGCATGAAAGTCGGCGGTACCCGCTTGATGATCATTCCGCCGGCGGTTGGGTACGGCGCGCAAGGGCAGGGCACAATCCCGGGTAACGCAGTGTTGGTTTTTGAAGTTCAGCTGCTGGCGGTCCAGTAGTTCGTTAGGGGAAACATCTCAAGAGGCGTATACTGGAAGTAATAATTCGGAGAGGTAACATGTCCAAAGATAAGGGCCGCAAAGAAGTCAAGAAGCCCAAGCAAGCTAAAGTCTAGCTATGAGTATCAAGCACATGGACAAACTAACTAAAGAAACTCATATGGATGAGGGCGAAATTCGTGAAGCACTAGTGCGCATGGAGCACGACGCGGGTCTGCTGACCGAGCGGGGCTACGCTGACGCTCTTTTCCCGGACGAAGTGGTATCATTCGTTGAAAAGCACGTCGCGTACCTGCACAGTCATCCCAAGATCAACCCCAAGGGTTACCTGGCCAATCTACGGACCATGATCAAAATTCGCCGTTAAGACGTAATGCCAAGCCAGCCGCCAGAGATACTGAGTGACCAGCTGGAAGACTGGTTGAAGAGCAAACAGCCCAAAACGCTGGCTAGTCTGATTGAGCTGTTTCAGGACAAGAGCTTCGCAGTTATCATCATGCTGTGTATGTTCTTGCCGGCCTTACCGCTGCCGACCGGCGGCGTGACACATGTGCTGGAGGTAGTGACTGTCTTGTTGGCTGCCGAGCAAGTGGTTGGCTTGCGCCGGTTGTGGCTACCGCCGTTTCTGTCGAAACGATTGAAGCTCGGCGCCTTGCTGCAGGGTAAACTGGGCGCTGTACTGCTGCGCCGTTTACGTTGGCTCGAGAAACATTCCAGCCCCCGTGGCCGCTGGCTCTTTCGGCTGCCGCTGTTATCGCGTGGGCTGGCGCTGATTGTGATCGGTTTGACGGTGACGGCTTTTGTGTCGCCGCCCTTCTCAGGCCTCGATACACTGCCATCGCTCGGTGTTGTCATGATTAGTCTGGCAGAGTTGCTGGAAGATGCCTGGCTGTTGCTGGCAGCCGGGCTGGTGGGCGCCCTCGGTGTTTTTCTGAGTGTTGGCCTGGGCGCCGCCATCGTGCAGGCGGCACACCGTTTATTGTGAAATACGCCGCTCAAGCTTGCCATTGCTCGACGCCCGTAGGACAATCGAAGCATGGACTTCAGACTCACTAATCATGAAACATCACCGCAAGCACTGACGTTCGTAGGCGACGAGATCGGTTTGATGGCGGCTGTGTATACTGAAGCCATATATGTCCGGGCGCTCCGGGGCAATAGCAGTTCAATTTCAGGTAATGATGTCTGGATCGCCGATTGGGTTCGGCAAGAACCGCGTACGGTAGAAACAGCTGATTATAGCTCAATTGCTGACGTGCTTAGAGACTTCCATGCCCGAACCGGCGAAGCAATGACTGAAATTCCGCAAGCGGTCTTAGCGGCCGCGTATCGTTGTCGGGATCTTGCTGAGCGTTTTCGGTTAGGTGCCCGGGCGCTAGAGCTAGCTGAAGAGATAGAACGCAAAGCTGCACCGGTATTATTGGGCGCCCAAACTGCCGATGAAATTGCCGCAGAATTCCAGCACTTTCTTCACGATCAGAACCCCTGAGTGTAGTCTATTTAACTGTTGTCCGACGCAGTTTTTCGCATACTGAAGCCATAAACAGGGGTTGCCTATGGCGAATGAGATTGTCCAAGAAGTACCAATCAAACGATCAATTAGCGCTGCTACTAGCTGTGCGCTGCTGGCGCTGCTGATAGCCATCGTGGCCTTAATTCTCGTCTTCCGGGCCAACCACCGTACCAATGTCCTACAGCATCAGGTGAATAGCCTGACGTATAAACTGAACACCCTGGAAACGCGCGTCAATAGTTCGCTGGGGAACCAGGCGGCACCGACCTCGAGCGGCGCCGGTATCGGACCAAACACCAGCCAGGCTGTGCCGAGCTCCAACGCCATGCCCAACGGCAACGGCCAATAATAAAACGAAAGCCGCTCCCGAAGAAGCGGCTAAGGTATTCGGCCTACGTAGACAGGGCGAACGTTCCAGTTGCGCCGGCTAAGCCGACGAGGGGGCTACTGGGGGCATACCTCCTGCGCCACAGTTATCATTGCCTGCCCGTTAGATCTAGGACTTTTCAATTGATTACCCCCTTTCTATTTTCAAGTTGCTAGTCCTTATATTTTACTAAGTCATATCCAGAAATAAAAGTCCGAATTTTGCCACCTCTGATTGTGCACCTCACCGAACTGTGGTATAGTACCGAGGCTAGAAAAAGCTGCTATAACGGTTCCGTTAAGTCTAGGTTAATAAGTTAATAAGTACGTGTTACGAGGAGCAGCTAACTGGGATGCCAGATTACCTCGCACAGTAGGAGTGTAAATGGCTACCAAACTATTTATCGGTTCGCTCGCCTGGGCAACCAATGATGACAGCTTGAAGGATTTCTTCTCTCAAGCTGGCACCGTCGTATCGGCCAACGTTATCGTTGACCGCGACACCAACCGCAGCAAGGGCTTCGGTTTCGTCGAAATGTCTTCTGACGAAGAAGCTAAAAAGGCTGTTGAAGAACTCAACGGTAAAGACCTCGATGGCCGCGCTATCGTCGTCAACGAGGCTCGTCCTCGTGAAGAGCGTCCTCGCTACTAAGCGAACGCTTTCAACTAAAAAGAGCAGGTGACAGCCTGCTCTTTTTATATAGCCCGAATATTATTGCTTGGTCGTGGTGCTGGTAGCTGCAGCTGGTGTCGATGTGGTGCTCGGCTTGGTCACTTTAGATTTAAAGCGTGGGCCGGCGTTCTGATTGGTAGAAGTGGCGGCATCAAGTGCTTTGTCGCTATTTTGTTTACTGTGGTAGACGAACCAGCCGACGAAGCCGACGATAGCCACGATGACAATGATGAGAATAGTTTCGACGGCGCTAAAGCCGGCCTGGTCGCGATTAAGTTTTTTCATGCGAGATCCTTGTTAGATTAATGTCTGAAATTACTGTACGCCACCTCGCCGGCTGAACGCAACTATTGCTCGCTCGAGTAAAGCTTTCACTTGACCGCTGCTAATAGCACGGTTAGGCTTAGAAGCATGCCCTTCGACAAAGCCAAAAAACTCGTTAGCAAACAGTTTCAACTGTCTTTTCGGCCAGATAAGGAATTGCGTCCAGAGGATGTCCAGGCGGCGCGTACATATATTGGCGACTACTGGCACAAGACTCAGCGCTTCCATCCCAAAGATGATGAAAGCTTGCTTGGCCTCCCAAAACCGTACTTGGTACCGTCCTACAGCGCCAAGATTGGTTTCGATTACAACGAGCTCTATTACTGGGACAGCTACTTTATGGTGCAGGGGCTGCTCGACGCCAAGCACAAAGAGTTGGTATGTGGCATTCTAGAAAATTTAACAGCCCTCTTTAGCCGTTTCAAAGTTATACCAAATGCTTCGCGGACCTATTTGATGGGCCGCTCCCAGCCGCCTTTTCTAACGACATTTATATTTGATATTTACCAGACCTACGATATGGGTGACAAGTGGCTGAAGGCTGCCATGAATGTGGCTCAGCAAGAGTATGAAACAGTCTGGATGGGTGTCAAAAAGCCGAATGAACGTCAAGTGCACGAAGGCCTCAGCCGTTACTACGATATTAATTATCTGCATGACCTGGCTGAAGCCGAGAGCGGTTGGGATATGACGCCCCGCTTTGATCGCCGAGCGCTCAACTTTCTGCCCGTTGATCTGAACGCACTATTGTACAAATACGAAACCGACTTTGCTCGAGCAGCCCGAATCTTTGCTGACAAGCGTGAAGCTGCGCGCTGGGATGATGCCGCCGAACAGCGTAAAAAAGTGGTTAATGATCTGATGTGGGACCGTGTTCGTGGACTGTACTATGACTACAATTTCGTCAAGAAAAAACGTGGTAACGTCAGCAGTCTGGCGGCCTATTTCCCGATGTGGGCTGGTATGGTCGATGAGAAACAAGCCGCGGCACTGGTCAAAGCGCTGCGCCGTTTTGAGAATAAGGGCGGCTTAGCTACTACCGACGCTCTGCCGCTCGGTCAGTTCGTGCTCGGCAGCATGCCGACGCAATGGGCCTATCCCAATGGATGGGCGCCGCTGCATTTTATCGTTGTCAAGGCGCTGGAGCGCTACGGCTATCACAGTGACGCCCGCCGGATTGCCAATAAATGGCTTAAAACTAATCTGAACTGGTTTAATGACAATCATGTCTTCTTGGAAAAATACAATGTCGTTAATCCCGATAAGCCGCCAATCAAAGGTGTCTACCCGTCGCAAACCGGTTTCGGCTGGACCAATGCCATATTCGAACGCTTCTGCCAGGACTACGTCGACCGCCCGCTGTGAAAATTAAAAATTTCTGAAATCGCGCTTGATAGTCTTTACGCCACTAACCCAGGTGCCTATAATGATGCATCCAAGGAGTGAACCATGGCCGATCTGACCGATGCAGCAACCCAAAAGATTTTCCGCGACATCATTCGTGAAGAAGTTCGACCGATTGTCCAGGAGGCAATGCGACCTATTATCCGTGAAGAAACTGCCGATTTACGGGCCGACGTTCAAAACATCAAAGAAGTTGTGGGGGCGCAAAGTATGCAGTTACGGGCCGTGACGAGTGACGTAACTAGCTTGAAGCAGAGTTTTCGTCAGCAGATGCAGGCAATTCATAAACTTGGCGTTCTGTTCGAGGATCTGGACAATCGTTTTGCGGCTGCTTCTGAGTAAAGTTAGTGTAGAGGTGCTATAATTTCCTCTGTTACGAGGGCAATTAGCTCAGTTGGCTAGAGCGCAGCATTCACATTGCTGAGGTCACAGGTTCGAGCCCTGTATTGCCCACCAAATAGCTATGACAACATCACAGACCCTACCGGAATATCAGCAGCGCATTCGCGACCTGGTTACGACGCGCGGCTTTGACAAAGAAACGGTGCCGGAGGTCTTCACGCTATTAGTCGAAGAGATGGGCGAACTGGCCAAGGCTATCAGAAAACAGAACGGCCAGAAAACTGACGCCAATTCGCGACTACACGACGTCGAAGAAGAAGCTGCCGATGTTTTCTGGCTGCTGCTTGATATTTGCAACCGTCTTGATATTGATCTCGCGGAAGCGTTCGAAGCCAAGGAATTAAAAAACCGTAACCGGGAGTGGAAATAATGCCTGAACGAGACTGCCCATTCTGTGGCCCCAAAGACCGTGTTCTGAAACAAAACCAGACGGCTCAAGTTATTTTGAGTAACCCGCGCAAAACGCCCGGGCATTTTCTGGTAATGCCAAAGCGTCATCTTGTAAAACCGTGGGAGATGAGAAGCCAAGAACTTAAAGACTGTTTTGAGCTTATTTGGTTTGTCGAGCAAAAGGTTATCGGTAAACTGGGCGACGGCTGCGACATTCGCCAGAACTATCGGCCATTTATGAAGCAAACAAAGCTAAAGATTGATCACGTTCACTTTCATGTCATTCCGCGTTCCTTGGAAGATTATATTTATCGCGTCGCCGAGCGATATGAGACGGATCTGTTCGCGGAACTGGATGATCTGGAGCGCGCCGAAGTCGCGAAGCTGTTAGACTAGAAGTATGAGCAATTACTACGTCACCGCTTCTATTCCCTATGTCAACGGTGAGCCACACCTTGGTCACGCTATGGAGTTTGTCATGGCCGACGTCTTGGCCCGCCGCGCCCGCCAGGAAGGTCACAATGTGCTGTTCAGCATGGGCACCGACGAGCATGGCGGTAAAATCGCCGAAAAAGCGGCTGAACTCAAAAAGACCCCCAAAGCGCTGGCTGACGAAATGAGCCAACACTTCAGCGTCTTGGCCCAGGAGCTGAATATCAGCAATGACCGCTTCATTCGCACCACCGACAAGGGCCACGAACAACGCGCCCAACTAATCTGGAAAGCCCTCGCCAGAGATATCTATAAAGATAAATATGTCGGCTGGTATTGCACCGGCGACGAAGCCTTTTTCACCGAGGCTGAAGTTAAAGCCAACAATGGCGTTTGTCCGAACCACAACCGCCCGTACGAGAAAATTGAAGAAGAGAACTACTTCTTCAAACTCAGTAATTACACGGCGGCCATCCGCAAAGCGATTGAATCGAATGACTTTCAGATCTATCCCGCCAGCCGCCGCAATGAAATTCTGAACCTTATCAAAGGCGGTCTGCAGGATATCAGCATTTCTCGCCCTAAGGACAAGATCGACTGGGGAATTCCGGTACCGGGTGACCCGCATCAGACCATGTATGTTTGGTTTGAAGCACTAATGAACTACATCACCGTATTGGGCTACCCGGAGCACGACGACTTCAAAAACTTTTGGCCAGCCCAAGTGCAGGTCATTGGTAAGGACATCATTCGCTTCCACGCCGCGATCTGGCCCGCCATGTTACTGAGCCTAGGCGTCGCCCTACCAAAAACGCTGTATGTCCACGGTTTTATAAACATCGAAGGCAAGAAAATGAGCAAAAGCCTCGGCAATTACGTCGCGCCCAACGAGGTTATCAGTAAATATGGCACCGATGCCTTTCGTTATTATTTCCTGCGCCATATCCCCAGCTATGATGACGGTGATTTTTCGTGGCAGACCTTTGACGCAGCCTACAACAACGAGCTGGCCAATGAATTGGGCAATGCCGTGCAGCGCACCACCGTTATGATCCAGAAGTACCAGAACGGCCTGATCGGTACTATCCCGCCAGCCGAACACGACGTGGCGCAGTATGAAGCTGCTATGACAGAGTGTCGTTTCGATCGAGCGCTCGACGAAGTCTGGGAGCAAGTGCGCGGCCTCAATCAATACATTGAAGAATCGAAACCCTGGACCATTGCCAAAGAAAACGATGAAGAGCATTTACGCGAAGTATTGGCCTATATGGCTAGCAATCTACTTGAGATTGCCGATTTATTGAAACCTTTTCTGCCCGATACCTCGGCTAAAATCACCGCCATCTTCAGCGAGGGTATCATCCGCCCGCTGGAAGGTACGCTGTTCCCCAGGCAAGAAACAGCTCCTAAAGCCTAACGCCATGAACGAGTTAGTCGATAGCCATTGTCATATTCAGTCCGCCGGTTTGACGAGTGGCGAACGAACAACCCGTGAGTTGTGGGCCAAAGCGCCGGAGTTAAGCGGCAATCAACTGGTCGAGAACGCGGTTAATGCCGGTGTTACGCGGCTCATCTGTGTAGGCTGTGAGCTGGAAGACAGCCGTCTGGCCGTTGATTTCGTGAAAAGCCGTGAAAACTGCTGGGCGAGTATTGGCATCCATCCCCATGAAGCCCAACATTACGTTGATAATTCACCAAGCCTCGAGGCGTTTGCGGCCCTGGCCACACAACCGAAAGTTGTCGCTATCGGTGAGTGTGGCTTTGACTTTTACTACAATCATTCGCCGCAGGCAGCTCAGGCTACTATCTTGAAATTCCAGCTGGAGCTCGCCATAGAGCACAATCTGCCGGTCATTTTTCATGTTCGAGAAGCCTTTGACGAATTCTGGCCCATCTTTGACAGCTATCAAGGCTTACGGGGAGTATTGCACAGTTTTACCGACAGCCAAGCCAATATGGAACAGGCGATAAAGCGTGGTCTGCTGATTGGCGTCAATGGCATTGCAACCTTTGCAAAAAACCCGGACCAACTTGCTGTCTATTGCCACATTCCGCTTAGCAATTTACTGCTCGAAACAGATGCGCCGTTCTTGACACCAACCCCTTATCGTGGTAGTATAAATGAGCCTAAACAGGTGGAGCGTATAGCTGAGTTTTTGAGTGAACTGCGCGGTGAGGACCGCGAGACGTTGGCTGCGGCCACGACCAGTAACGCCCGCACCCTGTTCGGCATCTAAAGTTATGAATATGTTCAATAGTTCCCAATCCCAAGAGAACCGTCTTACCGCTGAACTCCAGGCTAAGATTATACGGCGCTGGAATCTTTCCTATTACACGCCTGAAGCGACGCAGCGGGCGATGATTAATGAACGGCCTGACCTCTGGTCAGAACCGCGCGTCACGCCTGCGCCAGCCGAACACGATCATGTCGCTACGTTACCGTCGCAGGCCGCCGCGGAGGTCATCGATTTGGCCGTATCTGCCGAGCAGAAAACCATTGGCGAACAACAGCGTTTTATTAACGCCAGCCGCCAGGCGGCCGAGGAGGCGTATGAATCTGCTGCCTAAACTTCTGCCGCGCAATGACGATAATCGCCAAGCCGATATCGATCGCTCGCTGATTCGCGAAGAAGCCAAAATTGGCGGCCAGTTATTTGGGGCAGTTCCAAAAGGCCACCATCGTCAGTTTTTCTGCCTCGACGACCACACCTGGATTTGGTACGAAGAGTGGCAGTCCAAAGGCCGCCGCCAATCAGTGACAACCCGTTATGAAGTGCGACCAAACGGTGTCCTGAAAGCCCAGGGCAGCCAGCCGTATCAACGACTGAGCCGTGACGAAGCTCGTAATCTATATCGTGCCGTAGACCTCTATCGCCAACGGGTCGGCGCGCACTACCAACGCCTGCTGCAGACCGCCTAACGCGCTATACTTACATACAGATGTCAGATCAGCCGATTTATTTTGATTATGCGGCGGCCACGCCGCTTGATGAGCACGTGCTGCAAGCCATGCAGCCGTACTTCAGTGCTAGTTTCTATAATCCTTCAGCCACGTATGCCTCGGCTAGCGGGGTTCGAAAGGCACTCGATAGCGCTCGGTCGAATATAGCGCACTGGCTTGGAGCCCGCAGCAGCGAAATTATTTTTACGGCTGGCGGTACTGAAGCTAATAACTTGGCCATTCACGGTGTCATGCGCCAGTTCCCGGGAGGCAATATTGTCGTCAGCGCTATCGAGCACGAATCGGTGCTGCTGCCAGCACGCAATTATGACTGCCGCGAGATCGCCGTGCAGCCAGACGGCCAACTGGATCTTGATGACCTGAAACGGAAAATCGATGATAAAACGGTACTGGTCAGCATCATGTATGCCAATAATGAAATCGGCACGGTGCAGTCACTACGTCAGATTTCCCAAATTCTGACAGAAATCCGCTCCAGTCGTCAGCCCGCTGCCGTCAACCGTCCGCTCTTGTTTCACACCGACGCCTGTCAAGCAGCCAACTACTTAGACCTCCACGTCGCCCGCCTGGGCGTTGATCTGCTGACGCTGAACGGCGGCAAAATCTACGGTCCGAAGCAGAGCGGCTCCCTGTATGTTAAAGCTGGAACCCAACTGCTGCCGCTGATCGAAGGTGGCGGTCAGGAGCGCGGATTGCGTAGCGGCACCGAAAATGTAGCTGCAGCCGTCGGTCTGGCGACAGCGTTGAACAGCGCTCAGGCCAACCGTCGCGACGAAACCAACCGCCTGCAAACGCTCCAACGACAATGCTTTGATGGCTTGCACAAGGATGTACCCCAGGCCCGTGTTAACGGATCACTCAAGAAGCGCTTGCCAAACAATCTGCATCTGACGCTCGATGGTTACGACAACGAACGCTTGCTGGTACAACTCGATGAGCGCGGTATTTTAGCGGCCGCCGGTTCGGCGTGCAGCGCCAGTAATGAGGAGCCGTCGCATGTCTTGCGAGCCCTTGGCTTAACAGATCAGGAAGCCCAAGCCTCGCTGCGTTTTACTATGGGTCGACAGACGTCTACCGAAGATGTGCAGCGTCTACTGACGATATTGCGTCAACTGACGCATTCCAAATAGTGCCCAGGGCTTGGTTACCAGAGAGTTTATGAGTATACTTACTCCAGAAGCTTTAGCACTTTCGCGCCACAGAGTATGATAGAAGTAAAAGGCCGAGCGGCTACAGCCTAAAAACATGACTGACAGTATGGTGGGCAGACAAATATGACAATCTGGTGGCTGGTTCTGATTCTGGCAATGATCGGTAGCGGCGGCATCGCCTTTATTTGGCTGGCCGTGCGTGTCGGTAAAGCCACTGGTGGGCCGGTAGTGGCGGCAAGCAGCCGGCCAAATTCGATTGAAGCGGCCGCCCGCGAAGATGTCGACCATCTGTTTAACGAAGAGTTTCGTGAAGAACTGCGTAATCGCGGACGCTTACATTTCGAAAAAATCATTGGTGAGAGCGCCATGTTTTTGCAGCAGGATCTGCGTCTGACCACTTCACAGCTCAATGAGTACATGAAAGACGAGATTACCAAAAAGCTGCAGGAAGAATTCAGCAAGTATGAACAATCAATTAACGATGCCAAACAATTAGCCATCGATTCGATCCAGAAAACCAATCTGGCAATCGATGAGCAGCGCAGCACCTTGAGCGCGCAGGTGCAAAAGGAGATTTTGACAGAGAAGCAACAACTGCTGCAGCGCTTTGAGGCTAATATGGCCGACATTATTAATCACTATGTACTGGCGGCGATTGGCGATCAGATAGACTTGCACGATCAGCTGGATTATATTCTGGGCGAGCTGGAGGCCAATAAAAAAGCAATTGTTGAGGATATTCTCAGTGGCGCATGAGACAGCGAAAGACCTGAAATTGCCCGTGCTGGTCGTCAGTCCGGTTGACGTTGGCCGTTTATTGCGTGAAATTGAAACTCTCAATGACACACTATTGCAGCTTCGCGTCCGGCAAGGCGGTAAAACAGTGGCGATGCCCAAAACAAGCTTGCTAATGGATCAGATGATTGAGCTGAACGGCCTGAATTTGCTACAGGTCACTGATCGCCAACGACTGCAACGATTTCTTAGTCTTGTAAAGCAAAAAGCACCGCTGCTGCACATTAGCTTTGCTGCCGATCCTTCGGTTGCTTTTACCCAGAAGCTCATGACGTGGTTGCGCCGCGAAATCCACCCGCAGCTGCTGCTGACTATCGGTCTTCAGCCAAGCATTGCAGCGGGCTGCATGATTCGGACTACCAATAAATATTTTGATTTCACGCTGCGCCAAAAATTTGCCAGCAACCGTGACCTGCTGATGGAAAAAATAGGTGCGTCCGAGGCAGCGGCATGAGCACCGAGAATAAACATTTTGAGGGCCTGATCAAAGCCGGCAACCCCGTGGGTGAAGTCATTGCCGTCGAAAATTTTCTGATTCGGGTACGCGGCCTCCAGCCCTGTACGATCCACTCGATTGTGATGTTCGATAATGGCAGCAAAGGCTTTGTGCATCAGATTTTAAGTGACCATGTGGTTATTTTGCACCTCGGCTCGGAGAGTCTCAGCGTGGGTATGGTGGTAGTTGTGCAACATGCCGAATTGGTGAGCAAGGTCGGTAAGGATTTTATCGGGCGAGTTATTTCGGTGACGGGCGATCCCTTGGATGGCCAGGGTCCGATTGCGGCTGATGCCGTCTGGCCGGTGTTTGGCACAGCGCCGCCGCTGCATGAGCGTCAATTGGTTGAGGATCAGCTGGAGAGTGGCGTGCTGGCAATCGATGCCCTATTCCCGATCGTACGCGGCCAGCGCATGGCGCTGCTCGGTGATAGTAAGTCGGGCAAAAGCACGCTGGCGGCCCAGTTGACGATCAATCAAAAAAATACCGATCAGATTGTCGTCTACTGTTTAATAGCCAAACGCCGTAGCGATGTCGACGCTTTGCTGACCCATCTGAAAGACAATGGCGGCATGGAGCGGGCCATCGTCGTAGTTTCGACGATGTTTGAATCGCTGATTGCCAGCTATATTGCGCCGTACGTGGCCTGTGCACTGGCTGAATACTTGTGGCAAAAGTGCGATCAAGACGTGATTATTATTTACGACGACCTCACTAGCCACGCCCACGCCTATCGTGAAGTGGCTCTACTATCCGGTGTTAGTCCGGGTCGCGATTCGTATCCTGGCGATATGTTTTACGCCCATTCTAGTCTACTCGAACGGGCCGGCCGCCTGGAACGCAACGGTAAAACACTTACCAGTATCCCGATTGTTCACGCTGCCAATGGGGACATCACCTCCTATTTGCCAACCAATATCATGGCTATTACCGACGGCCAGTGGATTTTGGATATGGAGACCTTCCGGGCCGGCATTCGGCCGGCCTTGAACATCGGTCTCAGTGTGACGCGTGCCGGCGGGGCCGGTCATACCAAACGTCAGAAAGAGTTGGCGGCACGGACGCTAAAAACGCTGGCCGCCTATCGTCAGGCAGAGGAGTTTTCGCACTTTGGGGCTGAATTGGCAACCGATGCTCGCCGAGCGTTGCAGGCCGGGAAGCATATTAATGAAATTCTGACGCAAGCGCCCGGTGAAACATACTCTCTGCTCAGCCAACAACTAATGTTCGAAATCGTACTTGATCTTGAAGACGGTGCGGATCTCGACCTGCATCGCTTGAAACAGCAAGTCGGTGACTACGCTGCCAAAATCAACAATGAGGACGATTACGCCAAAGTGCGCGATGAGCTCAAGGCAGCCTGTGTCATTCAAGTGCATGCTCCCGCGACCGCTGTCACTGAGCCCGAAGCAAAACCAGAACCGGCCGCCAAACACGGCCGCCATTTGTTTGGAGCTAAAAAATGAGACGTCCCAATGATATCGCCCGCGAAGAGCAATCAATGGCTACGTTGGTAGAGTTAACGAGCGCATTTGAAGGCATCGCCAGCATGCGCATCGCCCAGATTAAAAATCAGGTATTGCAATCAACAAAGTTCTTTACCGAACTGTGGGGAATGTATTCGCAGCTGCGGGTCAGTAACGCGTTTCAGTTCGGCCGCGAGCAGTCTGATGGCCATGCTGTCGACAAAGAGCTATACATTATTATCACCGCCGAAGGTGGCTTCAGTGGCGACATCGACCAAAAGGTGGTTGAACTGATGCTGCAAACCTATCAACCGGCAGTCCAAGACATTATTGTTATCGGTCACCATGGCGCCTCGCAGCTCTATCAGCGCGGTGTTGCTTACCAGAAATATTACAAAATGCCGTCCAAGGATCAGAATTTTAATGTTGTGCCGCTCATCGAGCTGGTGCAACAATACCGTTCAACGACGCTCTTTTATCAGGAGTATATTTCGCTGCTGGCTCAGGAGGTTAAGCGCATCGAGCTATCAAATGCCGTTAAGCAGCGGGGTAGTGAGGCCGACAAAGCCGAAGATATTATCAGCGAAGCAACCTATATATTTGAGCCGAGCACCTACGCTGTGGCGGCCCATTTGGAGCGTTCGATGATGCAGATCGCTCTCAGTCAATTGATCCTGGAGTCCAAGCTAGCTCAGTATGCCTCACGTTTTCGGGCCATGAGTCAGTCTAACCAGCGGGCCAATGACATGAAAGACGAGCTGCGCATGGACTATAATCGGGCTCGGCGCATGGCCAAGGATGAGCGGCTAAAAGAAATCGTCAATGGTTTGAAGCAGACAAAAATGGGAGCCCAAGTATGAACGGTGTGCAATGTGCAATGGTCAATGGTCAATTGATATTCGAGGCCGGAGGCCGAACCTAATGGCCGGTAGCATCGTCAGCATCAAAGATTTAGTCGTGCGGGTGCAGTTTGACGCTGACCCGCCCAACATTAAAGAGTTAGTGACTGTTCAAAATGGCTTTGAAACCAGCTTGCTAGTCGACCATCTGGAATCAAATGGCATCGCTTTTTGTTTGAACGTACGCAATGATCGTCGACTCTCAAAAGGTATGACGGTCGGACGCACGGGCGCGGGTATCGAAGTGCCCATCGGTGACCCAATCATCGGTCGTATCTTGAACGCCTTGGGGGACCCGCTCGACGGCCTACCAGCACTCGACGCCACCGATACGCCTCGGCGTGACATTCTTAAATTGCCCGGTCGTACCAGCAATTTTTCCGGTTCAAAACCGGAAATTCTGGAAACTGGCATTAAAGTTATCGATTTCTTTACGCCGTTCGTGAAAGGCCGCAAAATTGGCATTATCGGCGGCGCTGGCGTCGGCAAAACGGTATTGACGATGGAGCTGATTAATAATATTGCGCGCAGTGGCGGCGGTTTGTCCTTTTTTGCCGGCATTGGCGAGCGCATTCGTGAAGGCCACGAGTTGTACGTCACTCTGAAAGAGAATGACCTCCTGAAGAATACGTGCATGTTCTTCGCCCAAATGAATGAGAATCCGGTCCAGCGTTCGCTGGTTGGCTTGACGGCCACAACTGCGGCCGAATATTTCCGCGATGATCAGAAACGTGATGTGCTGTTTTTCGCGGACAATATGTACCGTTACATACAGGCCCGCAATGAGCTCGGCACCATCCTAGACGAAGTGCCTAGTGAAGGTGGCTACGAGCCGACAATCTTCTCTGATGTGAAAATTCTGCAAGATCGTTTGAGCTCCAATGAAAACGGTTCCATCACCTCGGTCCAGACAATTTATGTGCCGGCGGACGATATTAGCGATCCAGCTGTTCAATTCATTCAGCATGAAATGGATTCCGTCATCGTGTTGTCGCGCAAAATCGCCGAGCAAGGCATTCGGCCGGCGGTCGATCTGAGCCTGACGACCTCCTCCTTGCTGACACCCGACATCGTCGGCGAACGTCACTACGTGCTGAGCGTGCAAGTCCAGGCGTTGTTGCAAAAATACGAGTCGTTACGAGGAATCATCGCCATTATTGGCGAGAGCGAACTGAGTCCGGCCGATCGTGCTGACTATGCCAAAGCCAAACGGCTGATCCAGAATTTTACGCAGAATATGAATGTTATGACCAAGCACACCGGCATTCCCGGCGATTTCTTCAGCCGTGAAGATACATTGAAGAGCATTGAGGAAATCGTGGTATGAGCGACAAGGCCGGCGTTGATGCGCAGCGGGTTATTGGCAACCAAACGGGGCCGCAAACCCAGTCACAACAGGAGCAACGCCAGGCGGTGGACGAATATAGTGGCGGCCACGATGACGATAGCAATAGCATGCGCGTCAAAGTCTATTCACCGTTTCGGGATTACTACGATGGGCGAGCGTTTAGTATTACGGCCGAAAACGCCACCGGGCCATTCGATATTTTGCCCAAACACCACAACTTTATCTCCTTGTTGGCGCCCTGTGATTTGATGGTCCGCACTGTCAAAGCCGGCGACGATCGCACCATTCGTATCTCTGGCGGCATTATGCACGTCAAAGCCGACAAAGTCGTCGTCTTCCTCGACGTTTAAATTGCGCTAGCATCGGTACCCTTGAACGCTGGTCACGGACCATTAATCAAGGTTCAAAGATCAAGTAGCGATCAACGCAAAATGATCAATGGTCAAAGTGTTTGCTAGACTAGATAGGTTATGACGAAAAATGTGAAAGTATACGTTGGCATGTCCGGCGGCGTCGACTCGTCGGTCACGGTAGCCTTGCTCAAGCAGCAGGGCTACGATGTCACCGGTGTCTACATGAAGAATTGGAGCCAGGATCTACCGGGCTTTATTTGTCCCTGGAAAGAGGATTATCAGGACGCCAAGCGCGTCGCTGTGCAGCTCGGTATCGACTTTAAAATGTACGATTTTGAAACCGAGTATCGCCAGAAAGTCGTTGATTACATGGTGGCTGAATACCAGGCCGGGCGGACGCCCAATCCCGATATCATGTGCAACCAGGAAGTGAAATTTAAGTTGTTTTTGGAAGCCGCACTGGAAGATGGCGCCGACCTGATCGCTACCGGTCACTATGCACGCATCAAAGATGGTCAGTTATTCACTGGTCTCGATAAAAACAAGGATCAATCGTACTTTCTCTATCGTGTGACGGAGGCGGCGCTGCAGAAAAGTTTGATGCCTATTGGTGAGCTCGAAAAGCCGGCAGTGCGGGCCTTGGCCAAAAAGCTTGGCCTGGCGACCGCCGAGAAAAAGGATAGTCAGGGTATTTGCTTTGTGGGCAAAGTCGGCATCAAAGAGTTCTTGCTGCATGAGCTGGGTCCCCAGCCTCCTGGTCCAATTATTGATCAGGCCGGCACGACGATTGGCCGGCACGACGGCGCTATTTTTTACACCATCGGGCAGCGTCATGGGCTCGACGTCGGCGGCGGCTTACCGTACTACGTAGTCCGCAAAGACATTGCCGCCAACACGATTTATGTCACGACCAACCTCGACGATAGCGCTTTGTGGAGCCAACAACTCAGTCTGCAAGCCGTACACTGGATTAACGAAGCGCCGCGCGACAATACAGAATATCAAGCTCGGCTACGCTATCGCGGGCCCCTCGTCGCTTGCACCATCCAGGGTGATCAACTTGTTCTGAAAGACGAACAACGTGGTCTGGCCGCCGGTCAATCAGCCGTCATCTACGACCACGACCGCGTCCTCGGCGGCGGCATTCTGGCCTAGGGCTGGTAGTGCAACACGCCATGGGCCGTCGGACTATAGGCGTCAACGAAACGCCGGTCGCTCGGCCAGCGCACTGGCTGCGGCAATGATTGGATGCGAATGGTCACGTCCTTTACGTCGGGACCGTAAGCAATGACAACTGAGCCTGTCAGTTCATGCGTCTCTTTATTAAACAGCTGGATAATAGCGCTGCCTGGCCGTTTGGCTGGCGTAATCATCCCAAAATCGCCCGTGTAACCCGAAGCGGTGGTAGTCGTTTGCTGATACGTGACGCCCTGGTCTCCAGGATAGGCCTCTAGGGTTGGCTCCCAGACATTGTCGTCGCCATGGGCATTATCAACGACGCTGGCGCAGCCGCGGAGCATCGTTTCAAAGCCGGCTGACTTATAATGGACGACCGCTATCGGCCGCTTGCCCGTCTGCTGATAGAGCTCGCAGGCGCGCTTGGCAACCGCAGCACCTTCTTGGCCGTAGGCCTGCCGCAGGGCAACACCTTCTAGCGTGTTGCGAGTATCGGGTGCATGGCTGCGAGGATCCGGCGCGCCAACAAAACTAAAACCGGTATCTTTTAGAGTCACGCTATCATGATTGTCTGGGTTAAGATCGGTCGGCGCCGCAGTATTAGGATCGTGATTGCCGCGGATGGTGATCAGCGCTCCTGTGGTTTGATCGGCAATCTTTTCATAGCAACCATTTTCCAGTGCCGTGGCATGGTTGTGGATATACAGGTCGCCGGCGACGACAGTGAAATCGGGCTTGATAGCCTTCATAAGCGTTGGAAATACGCTATTGAGATACGGTTGATTGCAGTGAGTGCCGGATAGGTCAAGCCCGACGATTGTATTTGGTCCGAGCAAGCTGTTGTATTGGCCGCTGGCCACAAACCGCTGCCAGGCTGCAGAGATGTTGCCGTTCAGGCGATTCCAGTACTTTTTGCCCTGGTGTAATTCGGAATAGATGGAGTGCAGGCCTTTAATAACGGCGGTTGAGTTTGGGCCGCTCACTGTCGCATCGCGCAGCACTGGTATGTGATTCGTGAGCGAGGTATCAAGATTATAGACATCCGTTTGGGAGGGTGTTTCGTACGCCAGACCTGCGTCTTCGGCGCCGCAGCTGCCAATAGCCAGACAAGATGCCAGCGCCCAGGCCAGTCCTCGCGATCGGTTAAGGCGGGCCTCTCTAAGGTTGGACGATCGCACTTTTTGTAATGCCTTATAACCGAGCCAGCTGCCCAATGCCAAACCGACGCCGCTGCCGAGCGCCAAACGTTCCAGCAGGCTATCGCGTATCGGATCAATCACGGCTGCATGATAGTGGCTAGCCAGCGAAGCCACCGTCCTTTCGAGCGCCGCCGTATGCGCCGGCACTTCAGCGAAATTGAGATGTACGCCGAGCGGCGCTTTGGCTGGGGCGTGCGGTACGTGCACCACGAGATCGTTCGGCGTATACGAAGCCGTCACACCAGATTCGTTCAGCATGAGTGAAGCCTGGACTTTCAGGTGCGGTGCCAATGTCTCGGTGGCGGGGAAGTACCGATTGGTAATAACTGCTCCGGACAGGACGCCAGCTGCGCCGCCGCCGACCACTACCGGTAGTGTTAGGTGGGGGTTTTCGGATGCAAATTCCGGCGTCATTTATTTATCATGCTGCTTAGCCGGCGGGCTGTCAATGACTTGGCACCTCTGTTATAATTAACACAATGACAGCGCAGGAAATTCGACAGGCCTATTTAGATTTTTTTGCAGCCCGTGGGCACACTGTTATTCCGCGGGCACCACTAGTGCCATACAATGATCCGACTACGTTGTTCACGGGTTCCGGCATGCAACCGTTGATCCCATATTTGCTTGGCGAGCCGCACCAAGCCGGTTCGCGATTAGTCGATAGCCAAACCTGTTTACGCGCCCAAGACATCGAAGAAGTCGGCGACAACCGCCACACGACGTTTTTCGAAATGCTCGGTAATTGGTCGCTCGGCGATTATTTTAAAGGCGAGCAAGTTCCCTGGTTGTTTGAATTTTTGACCGATGTGGTCGGGCTCGATCCGGCCAAATTGTACGTCACTTGCTATATCGGCAATCAGGAATTTAGCATTCCAAAAGACACCGAAGCAGCCGAGCTATGGGCTGAGCTATTTGCCAAAAAGAATATTCCGGCTGTACAGGTTGAAATTGGTTCCGAAGCCGACGGTTACGCCAAAGGCATGGGCGACGGCCGCATTTTTTTCTATGACGGCAAAAAGAATTGGTGGAGCCGAGCTGGCGACGAAGCCTCAACGCCAATTAATGACCCCGGCGGCCCTGACACCGAAGTATTTTACGATTTTGGCACGCCACACGACACCAAATGGGGCGAGCACTGTCATCCAAATTGTGACTGCGGCCGCTTTGTCGAAATCGCCAACAGCGTCTTCATGGCCTACAAGCGAACCGCCGATGGCTTTGAGCCGTTGCCAAAACCAAATGTCGATTTTGGCGGCGGCCTGGAGCGCATCGCGCTGGCTGCGATCCACAACCCTGACGTCTTCCAAATTAGCTTGCTAAAACCCATCGTCGAAAAACTTGAAGAGATTTCCGGCAAGAAATACGGAAGCCACACCGAGAGCATGCGTGTTATCGCCGACCACTTGCGAGCAGCTACTTTCCTGGCCGTCGATGGCATTAAACCGAGCAATAAAGAGCAAGGTTACGTCATGAGGCGCTTGGTCCGCCGCGCCATCCTAAAGGCGTTTGATCTTGGCGTCGAGCAGAACTTTATGGAGAGTATCGTGCCGGTTATCGCCGACTTATACGTGAACGATTTTCCGGAAGTTTCGGAGAAACGCGAAGAAGTTATCGCCGTGCTCGCGAAGGAAGAAAAAGCTTTCAAACAAACGCTGAGAAAAGGCCTGAAATTCTTAATCGAAGACGGCAAAATGCGCGACACAGGTACACTAAAAACAGGGGCGGACTTATTCATTGCCTACGATACTCATGGCTACCCACCGGAACTAGCAGTTGAAATATTGGCCCAGCTCACAACTTTTAAGCTTGCTGATAATTGGCGCGAAGAGTTCGACGAGAAAATGAAAGAACAAAGAGAGCGTTCACGCACGGCCGCGAAAGGCACGTTCAAGGGTGGGCTTGGTGGTCACACCCTGCAGCACAAGAAATACCATACCGCGACGCATTTGATGTACCAGGCGCTGCGCGACGTGCTGGGGGATCACGTGGTGCAACGCGGCTCTAACATTACCGAAGAGCGCTTGCGGTTTGACTTTAGCCATCCCGAAAAAATGACGCCGGAACAAATTAAGCAGGTTGAAGACATAGTCAACGAACAGATCCAGAAAGACCTGAAAGTTTCATTTGAAGAATATCCAACCAAAGTGGCCGTTGAAGAAAAAGGCGCTCTTGGCCAGTTTGGCGATCGCTACGGCGACACCGTCAAAGTCTACAAAATGATTGCCGATGACGCCGACAAACCATTTAGCTTTGAAATCTGTGGCGGTCCGCATGTCGACCACACTGCTCAGCTCGCCGAAGACGACAAGCACTTCAAAATCACCAAAGAAGAATCCTCGAGCGCAGGCATCCGCCGCATCAAAGCCGTATTGCAGTAAACTGCTATCGCTTGCATACTACGTAAAATATAATTAAGCTGGGCTTGTATTTATGTCAGGTGAACAGCTTCCACAGAGTAATGAACAACCGCGTTCGCTTTTAGGCGGCATGTTGAGTATGGAGTTTTCTGATTGCAGTATCGCCGCAGCCGATCTCAGCAAACAAGCTGCAGACCTACTTAAAGACTATAACAAACTGGGGGCTATAAAAGTTATCGGGCAGGAAATTGATACATTAGAGTTCGTCAGTACAGATATTGTAGCCCAAGAATACTCACCATTTACAATCGACGGATACCCTAAACGACTTGCTCTTGTACAGCGAATTCAAAAGCAAGAAAATAAACAGACTTCAACAGTAAAACGCCGATGGCTTCCAGATAAAACTGTTGAATTTAACGAGACGAAAAATACGCTTACAGACGATCCTTATCTGGGAATCTATATCACCGGCGGCACGATTCTGCCGTTGGCCAGCTTTGCACGTCGTAAAGACGGACAATGTAGCTATGTGCAGTTCGGCCGTGAAATGAATGACGATAATTTTTATGTGACCCAGGCAGATGATGAATCATCGCGCCACGAGTTGGTCGAGGCGCTCCGCACTATATTTTCAGGGCCCATCTATGCGTTAAAAGAAAGATATCCGCATGAAACTGAACTTGTCCAATCTTTCATTAATGCGCAAACTATCGAATACTGTACGGAATTGCTAGAGGCTTACGAAAGACAGTTTGCAGAATTATGCTTCTCTAAAATATCGGAAGTTACAGCACATAAAAACTTAAAACTGATAGAAAGCGGAGAGCTGAATCAGCCTCAGCCATACAAAACAAGAACTATAATCCCCGGCTGCATTCTTCAAGACGGTAGGACGGCAAGGTTGGCAATTGCCCAGCACAAAGATAATTCTGACCGTTTTGAGTTGATAGCTGAGACGCGTACTGATATTGCTGCTAAACTTGCAACCGTATCAAAAGATTTACTAGCAATTGAATTCAATGATTATATCGACTTAGCGGGCAAGAGAAAAAGACGAATTCTTCAGGATTTAATCTATAATCTCACAACATCGCAGGAGCTACATCATAGGGGTGGTTTTAAACGTGACTATAATTGGGAAGAATTAAGTGATCAAAATAAGGAGATTGCTCAATACCTTGAGACTGCGGGAATTCTCAGTAAATATGAGACTCGATCGGATTCATATTCGTACAGAAAAGAAAAAGTTGAAGTAAGTTTACTGGTGAAGAATGTGCTCGATAACTTCTTAACACATCCATTAGAAAGCCGCCAGCCATTTGAAGATTCTCCACCATTAGAGTTAGCAATGAAACGGTTACTGCATAAACAAAATCAAGATAGAGTTATATTTGAAACACTGAACGCCCAGCAAAGTTTATCCGAAATTTTAGGTGAGGTTCGGGACTGTGATGAGGTACTCATGAAGTTCGTTGCAAAGCTGTCCGGTAAGAAGATGACTGCCATCTTCAAAGATTATTCAATCGGAAAAACTCGCAGCGATGCAGTGGCAATTACTGCAAATGTCAAAAAAGATGATGGCGTGTATGAATTAACAATAGGCGGTCGTCCGGTTTCGATGCCGGATGAGCCAATGAAGCACCCAATAACATTACGGCTCGATACATCTCGACCATATCTTGGACATGAATTAGATTTAAATGACCAATTTCACAAAGACAATGTGTTGGAGATAGTTGATGTTTTGTCTCGCATTGTCAACGCTAATAATACGTAGTTCACGCTCATTACCTGACCTTGATTATGGTGTGGCAATTTGCGATATTAGCTAAACTCTAGCGTGGTCAATGATGTGATCTCAGTGTGCGCCATCGTATTACGCCAAGCGTCTGTGGCATGTCTAAATCAGTTTTGTACAGTATTTTCTAGAGGTTGATGTGTTAAAATAATGCATATGCTTCAAAAACTTAAAAGTGTTAGCGGCAGCGCGGCCAAGAAGGCTTTGAGTAGTGCTACGGAAGCAACCAGCAAAGTTAAATCCCGGGCCGGCAAGCAGACTGATCAGTATCTGGTGGCCCTCGATATCGGCACCGAATTTGTCAAAGCGCTGATTGGCAAAACCAACGAAGACGGTACGATTGAAATCATTGGCGAGGGCCGTGCCAAGCAGGCCTTAACAGATATGCAGGCCGGCGCCATCTCCGACATCGCCGGGGTCGTGGAGAACTGTGACAAGGCTTTGAATCAGGCCGAAGAACAGGCTGGCGTCAGCGTCCGTACCTGTATTATCGGCATTGCTGGCGAGCTGGTGAAGGGCACGACCACCACGGTGCGCGTGGCCCGAAAGCAACCCACCAAACCACTCGATATCGTCGAGATGGAGAAGATTATCAATCTGGTACAGGCCCGCGCCCAAGATAAAGCCAAGCAGCAGCTGGCATGGGAACTTGGCGGCAAAGAAGTCGAAGTCCGCCTGGTGAATAGCGCTCTCGTCAGCATTGAAATCGACGGTTATCCGGTGACAAATCCCATTGGTTTCCAGGGGAAAGACGTCGTCGTTCAGCTCTACACAGCCTTCGCACCGATGATCCATATTGGTGCGCTCGAGAAGACGGCCCAGGAACTCGACCTCGATCTGTTGGCCGTCGCGGCCGAGCCCTTTGCAGTGGCGCGGGCCGTTATAGGCAACAACTCCAACCAGAACCTCAGCGCCATCCTAATGGACGTCGGCGGCGGTACGACGGATATCGCCGTGATTAACGACGGTGGCGTTCAGGGCACCAAAATGTTCGGCATCGGCGGCCGGGCCTACACCCGCGCCGTAGAACGAGATCTCAATGTCGAATTTGACCAAGCCGAAGAGCTTAAAATCGGATTGAGCAACAACAAGGCGCCCGCCCAAAAGCGTCCGGCGATCGAAGCGGCCCTCGGCAAAACGGCTGATGTCTGGATCGGCGGTATCGAGCTGGCCCTCAGCGAATTCACCAAACTTGACCATCTGCCGTACCGCCTGTTTCTCTGTGGGGGCGGCTCCTCGCTTGATCTGTTGATGAACCGTTTGCAGGAGACCGAATGGTACCGCAGTCTGCCGTTTACACGCAAGCCAACTGTCCACCACATTCGTCCCGACCAGGTGGCCGGTATCACCGATGCCACCGGTGACGTCAACGACCACACTTTTATTACGGCCATGGGTTTACTGCGTGTCGGCATGGACACCATGCAGTTTAGCGGTAGCGCTTCGGGCTCGATTCGCGATAAGATAGATAAAATGTTAAGCACCTGACAATGACTAATTTTCAATTTTCAAGTTTCAATCAAGTTCCAATGACACAATATTTCAGTAAGCTGGCGAACATTGCTCCCGGAGGGAGTTTGTAATGGCTGCCAACGACAAAGACACTATCTATATCGATATCGATGACGAGATCACCGGGATCATCGACAAGGTTCGGGCCAGTAACGGCAAAGTCGTGGCCTTGGTGCTGCCCAAGCGGGCCGCTGTTTTTCAAAGTATTGTGAACATGAAACTCCTCAAGCGCGCCGCTGACAGCGCCAAAAAGCACCTAGTGCTCATTACGACCGAAGCCGGTCTGCTGCCCTTAGCGGGCGCGGCCGGTGTCCACGTGGCGCAAACCCTCAACAGCAAACCCTCGATACCAGTTGGTCCGGACGCGGTTGACGACATGGAAGAAATGGTCGAAGAAACTGGTGATGAGCCAGAACCCGAGTACACGGCTGAAACTGCCGGTGACAAACCAATCGGCGAATTGGCCGGTATCGCGCCGGCCGCTGCTGCAGATGGCGTCGAGACGCTTGAATTAGATGATGAACCGGAAGCCACCGCTGCCGCACCGGCGGTGGCAGCTGCAGCCGCGCCCAAAGTCGCCAAAGACAGCAAGTTGAAAGTACCAAATTTTGATCGTTTCCGGTTGTGGCTAATCTTGGGCGGCTTGGCGCTCGTGCTGCTGATTATCTTACTGGTTGTAGCCATGAACATCCTGCCAAAAGCGACCATCAACATCAGTACTGATGCCACTAATGTAAATTCCAGCCTCGGTCTTAAATTATCGACGGCCGCTAAAACGCTCGACACCAGCAATAACACCGTACCCGCCAAAGCCGCGCAGCAGCAAAAAACCTACAGCCAGCAAGTTGGGACTACTGGCCAGAAGAATAATGGCAATAAAGCCCAGGGTAGCGTGACGATGACCGCTGGCTCGTGTAGCGGTGATGTACCGTCCAATGTGGCCGCCGGCACGCCGCTGACCGGCAACAGCCTGACATATATCCTGGGCGACGATGTCTCGTTTGTGCCGACCGTTTCCCATGGCAAGTGCACCTTCCAGGGGGTGAACAGCAATGGGGGTGCCAATATACCAATGACGGCCCAATCTGGCGGCGCCAATTACAACGGCAGCGGCACCTACAGTGTCTATCACCGAAGCGATGTTACCGCCAGCGGCTCAGCCTCAGGCGGCACCGATAGTATTGTCCAAATTGTCAGTCAGACCGATATAAATAATGCCAAGAATAAGATTTCAACCGATGATAGTACGGTCAAACAAGCGCTGCAGGATCAGCTGCAGCACGACGGCTACTATGCGATTGCCGCCACCTACAATGCCGGCACGCCTGCCGAGACCAATAGCGCCAATGTCGGCGACGCGGCCAACAACGTAACTGTTACCGAGGTAGTGACCTACACGATGTTTGGCGTCCATCGGGACGACCTGAAGACGCTGGTCGACAATGACATTAAAGATCAAATCGATACGTCCAAGCAGAGTATTCTCAGCGAAGGGCTTGATCAGGCCACCTTCAACGTCAACAGTAGCTCAGGTAGCGAGGCGGCAGTTACCATGAGCACGACCGCTACGGCCGGTCCGCAGCTCGATATCGCCGGTATTCGCCGCGATGCCGCTGGCAAGAAGCCGGGCGATATCAAGAGCCAGCTGCAGGCTAATCCGGATGTGACCGCTGTTGATGTCAAGCTCAGCCCGTTCTGGGTTAACTCGGTACCAAAGAAAGCAAGTAAGATTACCGTCAACATCGAAAAACCTAAGACGACAGCGGGCAAGCCCAGTGCTAGCCAGTAAGTTGTCCGGTCCTCCGACGAACGCACGTTCGCTGGTGGGGCTGGACGTTGGCGCACAGCGTGTCGGCGTGGCCATTGTTTCGCTGGTCGCCCGTTTGCCACGGCCGCTCACGACGCTCCAGCAAGGCGATAATTTTTTATCGTCACTGGAACAGATTATCCACCAAGAGGCTGTCGGCGCGCTGGTGATTGGCTTGCCGCGCGGCCTCGACGGCCAAACCACTGCTCAGACCAAGCTGACCGCAGAGTTTAGTCAGCAGCTGCAGCAGCATTTTCAGTTGCCCGTCTATATGCAGGATGAAGCGCTAACCTCCAAAAAGGCCGAAACCGAACTGCAGGCTCGCGGTAAAGTCTACGATCGCGCCGAAATCGACGCCCTGGCGGCCACCTATATACTCGAAGACTTTTTGGCTGAACACCCCGAAGGACTGTTGTAATGTCGCGGCTGATTGGACGGCGACGCTTGCGTAGCTCCGGCCATGTCTGGTTGGCGCTGGTTGTACTGCTTCTGCTCATCATAGGCGGAGTCGTGCTAGCCCGTCAGGCCTATACCTCCGGCCTGCAACCAGTGAGCAGCAGTCAGCAAACCCAGATCTTCACTATTAAACCAGACAGCTCCGTCAAGCGGATTGCTGCTGACTTGCGCTCCGCACGACTTATTCGCAGTAGTCGCTCATTTGAACTGTACGTCCGCAATAAGCAGCTGTCCAGCAAGCTGCAGGCCGGCACCTTCGCGATTGCACCCAGCCAGAGCGTCCAGCAGATCGTCGTTACTCTCACCGGCGGTCAGGCTAGCAATAATTTAGTGACTATCTTGCCAGGCCGTCGTATCGACCAGGTGCGGGCCGATCTTATTAATGACGGCTTCTCGCCGACCGATGTCGATACGGCGCTCAACCCCGGCCATTATGCCGATGTACCCATTTTGAGCTACAAACCAGTTACCGTGAACTCACTTGAAGGGCTATTGTGGCCCGATTCCTTCCAGCGTGACCCATCGACCTCGGCAATGTATATTGTCCGCGAGTCGCTGGTAGAGATGAGCCAGCATGTAACGCCCGAGGTGCAGACAGCCTTTGCTGTCCAGGGCCTCACGCCGTATCAAGGGCTTACTTTGGCGTCGATTGTGGAGCAAGAAGTTAACAAACCAGCCGATCAGGCGCAGGCAGCTCAAGTGTTTCTGTCGCGTCTCAAAAGCGGTAGTTCGCTCGGCTCCGACGTGACCGCTCGCTACGGTGCTATCGAGGCTGGTCAAGCACCTAGCTTAAGCTATGACTCGCCCTACAACACCTTAATACACCAAGGTTTGCCGCCAACTCCCATTAGCAACATAAGTCAGAGCGCGCTCGACGCGGCCGCACACCCCGCCAGCACCAACTGGCTCTACTTCGTCACCGGTGATGATGGCATCACCTATTTCTCGACCAATTTGCAGGCTCACCAAGCCTTAACCCAAAAATACTGTCACAAACTGTGCGGGCAATAATTTTCTAACAGGGGTGCAAGACCACAAAAGCCTTGAACTGGTGGCTGGTTTTGCTATAATTGTTTGGTAACGTGTGACAGGGGTCATAATCTGTTAAGCCTCCTAGCTCGTTACCTCTGAAGCAGACAATTTTTACAGCGGTGGAAACCAATTGTTAATATAAACGTCTGTCCAAGAGTACGCACCTCTGTGAGGCGCAAGGAGCTTGTATTTCTACAAACCCCGTTTCAACAGCTACCACTCGCTTGGCAATGCCCCAACCTGTCCGTTCTGCCAAGTTCTATCGCCGTCTTCATATGAAACTCCGTCGCCCAACGGTCCGCCGGCGTGCTATTCGTGCGGCCCTAGTGGCTTCAAATATCGCTGTTTTAGCGGTGATTTTAGCGTTCGTACTCCAAAATCCGCACAGCACCACCGCGGCCACTAAGTCGCAACTAGCCATGGCTAGCCCGTCGTCAACGGTCAGCAATCCGCTCGACCAGCTGGCTTCAGCTAATATAGCTCTCACGGTTGCTCGTATGAGCAACTTGCCGGAAACCACGGCGATTACCAACCAGGCCGATTCTCAGACTGCCGAACTGGCTACCGCGCCCACTAACGACAGCGTCGTTGCCAAACCACAGGTTGTTGCGACAGCCCTGAAGTCGCGGGCTAATATTCAGACCTACACCGTTGCTGCCGGCGATACGGTACCCGGTTTGGCTGCCAAATTCGGCATTACTTCGGATAGCATCCGTTGGTCCAACAGCCTGACTGGCGACACTATCAACCCGGGCACTAAACTGATCATTCCTCCGGTAACTGGGTTCGTATATACCGTTAAGGCGGGCGATACAGCCGATACGCTAGCCGCCAAATACAAAGCCAACAAAGATAAGATCGTAGCCTACAACGACGCCGAAGTGGCTGGATTAACACCTGGCGAACAGATTATTATTCCGGATGGTACTCAGGCGGTCGCTACTACGGCTGCCCAGATCGCCCGTGTCAGCACGCCAGCGGCTTCGTTCCCATGGGGCGGTGGCGCACCCATCTACGGCTACAACGGCTATGACTACGGTTACTGTACGTGGTATGTTGCCAATAAGATTACGGTGCCCAGCAACTGGGGTAATGCTAATACCTGGGACAACCTGGCGCGCGTCAGCGGCTGGACGGTCAGCACGACGCCAATACCAGGCGCCATTGCCCAGACTGATGCCGGGTCAGAGGGCCATGTGGCCTATGTCGAAGCCGTCTCGGCTGACGGCACACAGATCAAATACTCCGATATGAACGGGCTGGCTGGCTTTGGGCGCGTTGGCTACAGCGACTGGGTCTCGTCATCGCACTTCATGCACTATATCTACCACTAGAGGTATCAAAGATGGGTGCATGGGACTGATAGGACATTGATCTTTGATCGTTGGGCATTGCTTGATCGTAGATTATAGAACATATGCAATGGGCTAGGTTCAATGTAAAAGTAACGATCAACGCGTCAATGCTCTAGGTTCCAGGCACTCACGTGCCTCTAGACCGTAACCCCTAAAAGCTATACCCTATAGATAATGAGTTTTGTTGATAAAGTACTGATAACGGCCCTGGCTGGCGACGGCGGCAATGGCAAGCTGAGCTTCCGACGCGAAAAGTTTGTCTCTAAAGGCGGACCTGACGGCGGTGATGGCGGTAAGGGCGGCGACATTGTGCTAGCAGCCAGCCGCAACCAAAATACATTGGCCGCCTTTCGCTATCAGAAAGAGCTGAAGGCCCAACCCGGCCAGCCAGGAGGTAAAAGCCGGATGCACGGCCGCAGCGCACCCGATTTTATCGTTGACGTTCCGGTCGGTACCATAGCAACCCATGAAGGCCGGGTGGTGGCTGATCTGGTGGAAGACGGCCAACGGGTCATCGTGGCCAAGGGGGGCCGCGGTGGTTTTGGTAACGCCCACTTCGTTTCCTCTCGTCGCCAAGCACCGCAATTTGCTGAAAAGGGGGAACCGGGTGAAACCTTTGAACTGCAATTGGAGCTAAAGATGATCGCCGACGTAGGGTTGGTCGGACTGCCAAACGCCGGCAAATCAACATTACTTAGCAAGTTAAGTAATGCTCGTCCGGAGATCGCCGACTATCCATTTACCACCTTAACACCCAACCTTGGGGTGGTTGATGTCGACAAAGACACCAGTGTGTTGATGGCCGATATTCCCGGCCTAATCGAGGGCGCTGCCGAAGGCAAAGGTCTGGGTCATGACTTTTTGCGCCATGTGGAACGCACCGCGGTCATCCTGCATTTGATTGATAGCTACAACGAAGACGTGGCGACGGTCTATCAAACCGTTCGAGCCGAGCTAGAAGCCTACCAGCCGGAGTTGATTAAACGTCAGGAAATCGTGGCGCTGACCAAGGTTGAAGGGCTCGATAATGAGATTATCGATGACCTCATGTCGCAACTCCAGCGAGTAACGCCACCCGACAGCCCCATCTTTGCTATCTCGGCCCAGTCGGGCGAAGGCGTCAAGCAGCTGCTGTTCGCCGTCAAGGATGCCGTTGCGGTGGTGCGAGCCATGCCGGCCGATGAGGTGGAAGAGCCGGACATGCCGGTGCTGCGCATGACTGACACCTCTGACGAGTTTACGGTTACCAAAACCGGCAAGAAGTTTATCATTCACGGTCAGCGTATCGAGCAATTTGCTCGCCGCACCGATTTTAGCAACGAACAGGGCATCCAGCGGCTGCGCGACATCATGCGCCGGCAAGGCATTCTGCACGAACTGCGTCGCCAAGGTGTCGAAGCCGACCAAATCGTTCAAATTGGCGCTGATGTTACTCACAGCTTCGGCTACTAAGTAAGAATTATTTAATCTTTGAGTGATACACTGGTAGCTACATGGCTGCCAGCTTTTTCTTTTATGATCTGGAAACCACCGGTTTTAATCCGCGTTCAGCGCGCACCGTGCAGTTTGGCGGCCAGCGCACCGATATGGATCTGAATCCGATTGGCGATCCGGTTAACATCTTAATCAAGTTAACGCCCGACGTCTTGCCGGAACCAGACGCCATCTTAATCACCGGTATTACGCCCCAACAAACCTTGGCTGATGGTCTTACCGAAGCCGAATTTATGAAATTTTTCTACGATGAGGTGGTCAAACCGGACACCATTTTCATCGGCTTCAACAGTATTCGGTTTGATGATGAGTTTATGAGGTTCCTGCACTATCGAAACTTCTATGACCCCTACGAATGGCATTGGCAAAACGGCTGCTCGCGCTGGGATCTGTTAGATGTAGTGCGCATGACCCGTGCTTTGCGGCCTGACGGCATCGAGTGGCCGTTTGCATCAGACGGCAAACCAGCCAATCGACTGGAATATCTTACCAAGGTCAATAAGTTGGAGCACAGTCACGCTCACGATGCCTTGAGCGACGTGCAGGCTACGATAGCTGTTGCCAAACTTATTCAGCAAAAACAACCAAAACTATTTGACCATCTACTGCATTGTCGTCAGAAGAAAGCGGCGGCCAAAATCGTCGAATCGGGTCAGCCGTTTGTCTATACCTCCGGGCGTTACCCAAGCGCTAGTTATCACACGACAGTTGCCGTACTATTGACCAAACATCCTCAGCAAGACGCCTCGCTGGTGTATGATTTACGCCACGATCCGACGCCATTTATGAAGATGTCAGTCGACGAGCTGATCGAAGCCTGGAAGTTTAGCCGCGACCCCGCTGCTGTCCGCTTGCCAGTCAAGACGCTGAAGAGCAATCGCTGCCCGGCCGTGGCGCCCTTGGGGGTTATTAAGGAGGCCGAAACGCAAACCCGCCTTAAGCTCAGCCTGGAAACTATCGCCAAACACCGTGAATTACTCAAGAAAGGACAGGCGGCTTTCGCTCAGAATGTTCTGACGGCGCTGAAGCGGCTGGACGAAGCTCGCCAGCGTGATCAAGTTAGTCTGGTTGATAATCAGTTAACTGTTGACGAGCGGCTGTATGAGGGCTTTATCAGCGACCAAGACAAACAGGTAATGCGGGCTGTGCGCGCCGCCGATCCAAGCGAGCTGACGTTGCTGGCTAGTGATTTTAAAGATGAGCGCCTGCGCAATTTGCTGCCGCTCTACAAAGCTCGAAATTACCCAAAAGCCTTAAGCGCCGAAGAGCGTACTGCCTGGGATGAGTTTTGCCAGCAAAAGATACTTGGCGGCGGCGCCGACAGCCGGTTGGCTAAATATTTTGCTCGTTTGCAGGAGCTAGCGGCCGGCAAATTGACACCAGCGCAGCAGTATCTGCTTGAAGAGTTGCAGCTGTACGGCGAAGCTATTGTGCCCGCTGATGTAGCTGGCTAGCGTACAGCAGGGGACGGCTATTCGCCTGTGTGTCAGCTATTTTTTGTAGTTCCAAGCGTACGATCGTGGCACCGCCAGCCAGTAGGGTAGCCACTGCCAGCCACATTTGAAACGAAATTTGAATATTTGTGCCGGGGACGATCCCCAACACCAGTAATGTATCCATCACACACCCCTTAAGTGAGATGGATTATACACTTAATTGCGGATAGGTCAAGTATATTATATATAGGCTTATGCTTTGTTGTGCTTTTGCGCACACACTGCCGCACCGTGTGTAGAAGTAGCAATACATCAAAACAGATTAGTATTAATTGTCAATATCACTACATAAACACAAGCGGTACATGTAGCGTTATGCCTCTGACGGCGTTACACTAAAAAAGAAGGTTTGAGAAATCAAAAGAGGGGAAATAAATGAGCTTGCGTCGCGGTATTCGTGCCAATCTTCCAGCCAATCGCGAAGAGCAACACGATTATAAAAAAAGGGTCAATACTGAAGCCTTCGGTATATACCGGCCGCTGACCGAAGAATCGGCCGAAGAGGTATGGGAGGTGTTGCGAAGCGCCAAGCAAACTATTAAATCCTACTTCGGACAATACGTTACCACGCCAGCCGAGCTGGTCATGCCGGTAGATATGGGTGTGACATTTGTGATGCGCGAAAAGATGCGTCGAGCTATGAAGCATGGTTTACTGCAGCGTGGGTTTGAAGCGGCGCGAACCATAGACATTATTGAATCGAGCCAACCAATTGAGCAGGTATCACTAGAAGTGCCACTTGGTGCCGCGCGCTGGGTGAGCACGCGAGAACGAAAATTGGCCATTGGTTTCGAGGAATCTGAAGCTACGCAGGAGCTGGGCGAAGAAGCAGGTGTGCTACAAGACATGCTGACGGGATTGAGAGCTGGCGAACTGACCGTGCTCGAACCAGATCATGTAACCTTATTTAAATATGGAAGTGCGCGCGACGGGCGTGATCTTGGGCGTGATCACAAGGCAATTGTCGGCGGAATTTTGGAAGAGCATTTTTGTGCCGCCAATGTTCACGCCATAACGCTTGGTCGGCTGGTGATGGGCGATAGCTATTCGCAGCCGCGAGAGAGTGTGACCCATGGGGCGTAAGCATTACACCGAGCGTATCCCGCAGCAAACACGGCATGCCAAAGAACGCGGCCGCTGGGACATTGGTGAAGCGCCTCGACCGCAGCCAATTGGCGTACGACGACGGCTCGACCGGGCGACCGGATTTGCTTTTTTGGGGGCGCTTTGCGAACTTGATGCCATCGGCGGCTTGCCCGAACAATTGAAGCCACGCCGTAGCAGTCATGTTACGCTGTTGCCGCACCGTGCTTATGAAAGCCAATTGAAACAAGGCAAACTGAGCCAGCAGAAGCTGCTCGATGCCCGAGCTCAAATTGATAGAAAATCACGCAACTATAGAGAGAGACAGGTACAAAGCAACGTAGTCGATGTGGCATTCTTAGGCGGTCGAATCCTCATTCTTAAATTAGAGTCCGAACAGTTGCAGACGGAGCGCGAGGATATTGCTAACGTTATGGAGCGCTTTGGAGTAAAGGGTCTTGACGGACAATATACGAATACGACGCTTCATGTCAGCGTGGCGGAAGCAGATCGGCCGTTACCCCTGGATGTACGACGACGAGCACTTAAGATAGTCGGCGACGCGCTTGACACGGTTCATCCGCTAGAGGAGCCGCTGACGTTCGATGCCTGGAGCGTCTACCCACAACCAGAAACGGCTAGGCTGCTTGCTGCCTAGCCTCATTACTTAGTCTATGCCTCTCGATTTTCCGATGTTTTTCGGGTATAATAGATCGACTTACCAGGGAGGATTTGCGTGGCTGATGGGATAGTTGTCAAGGGAGCTCGGGAACATAATTTACGCGATATCGACGTCACGATACCGCGTAATCAGCTGGTGGTCATCACCGGTTTGAGCGGTTCCGGCAAATCAAGCCTGGCTTTTGACACTATTTACGCCGAAGGGCAGCGCCGCTACGTCGAGTCGCTCAGCTCATACGCCCGCCAGTTCCTGGGCTTGATGGAGAAACCGGATGTCGACCAGATCGACGGGCTCAGTCCGGCAATCTCGATTGATCAGAAATCCACCTCTCGCAACCCACGCTCAACAGTGGCGACAGTTACAGAAATTTACGATTATTTACGCCTGTTATTTGCGCGCATCGGTGTGCCGCATTGCCCGATCGACGGCAGTGCAGTGGTGCGGCAGACAACGACCGGTATTGTTGACCAGATTGTGGCAACCACTACCGATAAACGTTTGATGGTGCTGGCGCCGGTAGTCATTGATAAGAAGGGTGCTTTTGAACACATTCCAGAGCAGTATCAGCGGGCCGGTTTTGCTCGGGTCCGCGTCGATGGCGTGGTCTATGCGCTCGATGAATTTCCCCAGCTCGACAAGGCCTATCGACATCGCATCGAAGTCGTGGTGGACCGCGTCGTCAATAACGAGGCTAGCCGGAGCCGGTTGGTGCAATCTGTCGAACAGGCGCTTGAAGTGGCCGAAGGCAAGATTGTTATTCTCGACGCCGATAAAGATGAAACGTGGACCTATAGCCTGATGTATGCCTGCCCGCAGCACCCCGAAATTACTATCCCGGAGCTCGAGCCACGCACCTTTAGCTTCAACAGCCCGCACGGTGCCTGTCCGGTTTGTACCGGTCTGGGTAACCGTCTGGAGGTCGATCCCGAACTGGTCATTCCGAATGGCAAACTGACTATCGCCGAAGGTGCTATCCGTCCATACAACCGCATCAACGTCGACAACTGGTATATGAAAAAGCTGCAAGCAGTCGCTGAGCGCTACAATTTCTCGCTCCACGTGCCGACCAGTGAACTGACCACGGACCAGATCGAAAAAATTATGTACGGCACCGGTAAAGAAAAATTCCGAGTGGCGCTTGGTCTCGGCCGTTCGTTCGAAACAACCTATGAAGGCGTCGTGCCAAACCTGGAGCGCCGCCACAAAGAAACTGATAGTGACTTTATTCGTCGTGATATTGAACGTTTCATGCAGGAAAAGCCTTGCCACGCTTGTCATGGTCGCCGGCTGAAACCGGAAGTGCTGGCTATCACGGTGCAAGAACAGTCGATCATGGACCTCTGTAGTTTATCAATTGACGATGCCTTGACGTGGTTCAAAGCTCTGAAACTTAATGCCACCGAAGCCAAGATCGCTCAACTAATTCTGAAAGAGATTTGTGCCCGTCTGCAGTTCTTGCAAGACGTCGGTTTGAATTATCTTAATTTGTTGCGCGGTGCGACGACCCTCAGCGGTGGTGAAGCTCAGCGTATCCGGCTAGCCACTCAAATTGGTTCCGGCCTGATGGGCGTGCTGTATGTGCTCGACGAGCCGAGTATTGGCCTGCACCAGCGCGATAATGAGCGCCTGATCCGAACTCTCAAACATCTCAAATCACTTGGCAACACCGTCATTGTAGTCGAGCATGATGAAGACACGATCCGCACGGCTGATTATTTGCTGGACATCGGGCCCGGCGCCGGCATCCACGGTGGCCGCATCGTAGCCGCTGGTTCACCGCAAGAAGTGGAAAAGGTCAAAGAAAGTATCACGGCCCAATTTCTATCCGGCAAGCGTCAGATCGCAACACCCAAAAAGCGTCGCCCTGGCAATGGCAAAGCGATTGTCATCAAGGGCGCGCGCGAGAACAATCTTCAAAACGTCGACGCCCATATTCCGCTTGGCAAATTGGTTGTTGTCAGCGGCGTCAGCGGCTCCGGCAAGTCAAGCCTGATCAACGACATTCTGGCGAAAGAACTGTTGGCCCGCTTGCACCGCGCCAACACCGTACCGGGTAAGCACGACGACATCGAGGGCATTAAGCAGCTCGACAAAGCCATCATTATTGACCAATCGCCTATCGGTCGTACGCCGCGCTCAAATCCGGCGACCTACACCGGTTTGTTTACGCCGATCCGCGAACTGTTCGCCCAGATGCCAGAAGCAAAGTTGCGCGGCTATAGCGCCGGACGCTTCAGCTTCAACGTTAAGGGTGGCCGCTGCGAAAATTGTGCCGGCGACGGCATTATCAAGATCGAAATGCACTTCCTACCAGACGTCTACGTGCCATGCGAAGTTTGCCACGGTCAGCGCTACAACCGCGAAGCCCTGGAAATCCACTACAAAGGCAAGACCATTGCCGATGTGCTGGCCATGACCTGTGAACAAGCCTTGGAATTCTTCGGCAACATTCCGTCGATTGCTCGCAAGCTTCAGACTTTGGTCGACGTTGGGCTAGGCTATATCGCGCTGGGACAATCGGCGACAACCCTGAGCGGTGGTGAGGCCCAACGTATTAAACTTTCAACAGAACTGAGTCGCCGCCCGACTGGCCGCACGCTCTATATCCTTGACGAGCCTACGACTGGTTTGCATATGGCTGACGTCGACAAATTATTGCATATGCTGCACGCCCTGGTCGACGCCGGTAACAGCATGGTCGTCATCGAGCACAATCTTGACGTCATCAAGAATGCTGACTGGATCATCGATATGGGCCCCGAAGGCGGCGACGCCGGCGGTACCATTGTGGCCGAGGGCACTCCAGAGCAAGTTGCCAAAGTCAAGGCCAGCTATACTGGTCAATTCTTAACTAAGATGTTATAATATATCTTATGTCTTCTGAAAAGCGACCGCATCAACTCGTTGACGCTGCTATTGCTCGGCATCTCAATCATCAACTCAGCACAGAATCCCTCATATATTACGGCGGTTTACAAGCTGCCAACGCAGCCGCGAATGGTGAGATTGCTCCCAGTGAAGACCAGCTTTCACTGCTCCACAACCTTGCAGAACGAGTGGTGTTTGTAGCTGACGCGCGAGCGAAATGTGAGCAGCTAAACGGCGATCCTGCTTTAGAGTGGGCAGTCGTGGCGCGTCGTAGCTTTCGAACTACTGCAGTCGCAGCAGGTGTTCCCTTGCTGGCAGACTTAACGACGAGTAGGTTGTTTGGCGAACAAGGCGGAGAATTGCAGCGCGCCATCTACCATGATATGTGTGGTAAAAGAGATCGAGACGACTCGCTAGCGAACATTTCGCGTTCGATCTATGCGACTCATGTTGCACTTGGAGAGATATATCTCCCTCGGCGCTAGTGTGTGCTGGTGCGGCGTTTTTTACGGAGGGCCTGGGCTAGATGATACAAGGTTGGACCGAGCGTGATAACCACCACGGCTACCACGGCCAATAGAATGTAATGGTCGATATTGGGGATGCGACTGCCGAACCAATAACCGATAAGCGTGACGATGACAGACCAGGCGATATCGCCGATAGCGTCAAATATAAAGAACTTTTTGTAGGGCATATTGGCCGCCCCGGCGACGGCCGGTGCGAAGGTGCGGACAACCGGCACAAAGTGGGCGATCAGCATAGTTTTGCTGCCATATCTTGCGTAAAAAGCTTCGGCTTGACCGATGTACTCTTGGCGGAAAACAACGCCATCGGGTTTGCTGAACAGTCGTCGTCCATACCGTTGGCCGATGTGATAGCCGACATTATCGCCAGCGATGGCGGCGAGGGCAACCACCACAATGATGGCCGCCAACGACAGTTTGCCCTGGGCGGCAAAAATGCCAGCGCTGAGGAGCAGCGTGTCGCCAGGGAAGAAAAAGCCAATAAACATGCCAGATTCGCCAAAAATCAAGGCCGCGATTAAGAGTAGGCCGCCGGCTTGAACTATGTGCGTTACATCAAACATCCCTCAATCTTAACTGTTTACCCATATATTGTCATCCCGAATGCATTGCCTGCCACGAGGCCAGGGGCAAGTAGCAAGAAGTAAGAGAGCAAGCTTTCATCGTATGAAAGTACGAGTCTGTCTATGCTTGCTCCTTACTTCTTGTCTCGTGCTTCTGGTGAGCTCGCTTGGGCCGGAAGTGAGTTCAGGGCAACAGGGAAGGAGCGAGTGACATGGTGCGCTCAATCTGTTATACTAGAGCGCAATAAGGAGTTTACTACGTATATGGCCCAAGATTCTATTAGTCTGACGCTCGAAGCCCGCGAGGTTACCGGCAAAGCCGTAAAACACTTACGCAGTCAGGGTACCGTGCCGGCCGTTATTCATGACCATGGCAAACCTTCGATTAATGTGCAGGGCAATACTGTCCAAATGATGAAAGTCTGGCAACAGGCCGGTAAGCACCATCCGGTAGAACTGAAAGCCGGCGACCAGTCCTTCGTGGCACTTATCAAAGACGCCGAATTTGACCCGCGGAAGCACCTGTTGACACACATCGTTTTTAACGCTGTCGACAAGAACCAGAAGGTCGATGCTGAAATCCCGGTCCGCCCACGCTACGCCGAAGGCAACGAATCGAGTCCAGCCGAACGTAACAGCTTAATCGTGCTGACGCAGCTTGAAGCTGTGCAGGTCAAAGCCATTGCCAGCAAGCTGCCCGACTTTTTGGAGTATGATGCCGAGAAACTTGTTGAAATTGGTGACCACGTCACGGTAGCCGATCTGACTGCTCCGGAGGGTGTGGAAATTGAAACCGACGCCGAACATTCGATCGCTACTGTCTACGAACCAAGCGCCCTAGCTGCAGCCAACGACGCGGCTGGTGGCGACGCCGAACCAGGTGATGAAGCCGACGTTGAATCCGAAACTGAAAGCAATGTCGTCGAAGGCGACCAGGCTGCCGAAAGTAAGCCCGGTGGCAAACTCCAAGACGAACCAAAACCAAGCTCCGTCGACGCCGCCAAAGAAGACGCCAAAAACGAATAACGCTTCAATCTGCGTGGTATAGTGGTGGCATGCCGTGGTTCAAGCCCAAAAATCTGCTCGATAAGAGCTATGAAATCGGCATTATCATCAAGGGAATTGATGGTACGCTCGAACTTATTGGCGGTATCCTGGTGCTGGCACTTAGCCCGCACGCTATCAATGGTATAACGCGCTTTTTGACCGAGAGCGCCCTGCAGGAAAATCCCCACAATCTCATTGCGACGCACATTGTCAAAGCTGGCCACCACCTGGCTGCTGGCCATAATCTATTTGCCGCCGCCTTTTTATTAACCCACGGCTTAGTAAAAGTTGTTCTGGTCGTATGTCTGCTGCTTAACAAGAGGTGGGCCTATCCGTGGGCTTTCGGGGTGCTCGGGCTATTTCTGGTCTATCAAGCCTATCAGCTGATTACGGCGCCAACATTTGGTATGACCTTCCTGACCATCCTCGATATTATTGTCATCGGTCTAATCTATCGCGAGTGGCAGCAGCAGTTGCGCGAACGCCTCGCTAGTTAACCAAAGATCATTGCCAAACAGAGAAGAAAATCGTATACTAAGGTGTTTTGATCGCGAATATGACCCGTCGATAGATTATGGAATACACACCTTTTTTGCCACCTACACCTGAGGATAAGCCAGGTGACGATAGTGATAAAAAGACTAGCAAGAAAAAGAAGAAGAGTGCTGAAAATCTCGGGATCTTTGCTGTCGAACCCGAATCAGGCCGGACCGAAAAAAAAGACAAGTCTGATAGTTTCTGGACGGCTCCTGAAAAAGTTGAAAGACCACTTACGCGTGCGGCTGTTAGCGCTGAAGTGGCGGAGGTTTCAGAAGCCGAGGCACCACTCGACCGGCTGAGCGATGACGAGGCACAGATCGTACGGCGCGAAATTGCCACCGAACACCAGACTGAAGAACTCCAGACCGAACCAGAAGCCGCCGCCGGGGTCGCCGCCCGTGATGCAGTTATTGCCTTTCAGGAGCGATTGATCGCTGGCCAAGACGCCGAGTCGGCGATGAGCGAAACACTAGCTGAAATGGGCGCCGAGGAGGTGCCAGATGAAACATCAGTGGCAGACTCTACGCCCCGTGAATTTAGTGAAGAACCAATTGTCATCAACCAGCCGGCGCTGGCGGTGGCTGAAGCTGCTCCGGCCTCGCCAGCTCCACCCCAACCGCCGGTACATCGTCGTCCGAGCGCCGTGCCTTTGGCGCCGGCTGCCACTGAGGTTGGCCGGGGCACTGGCCTGTATATGACGAACGCCATGGCTGGCGGCGGTGCGCGAGCAGCTCTGCGGCCGGAGTACGTGCCAGTACGTGATGAATTGATTTTGCGTAATCTGCCGGGGGGCATCATCGGTTACTTAATGGGCCGCCGCCGGGGTCGCCTGAAGGCTGAAAAGAAGTCCACACCAGTACAAAAAAAGCTTGAGACGCAGGTCATTCATCTGGAGCAAGACATTACTTTCAAGGAGCAGCGCATCCGCCAGCTGGCCCGCGAGCGAGCCGATACGCCAGCTATGGCTGTTTTTGCCGAGCGCCGCCAGGCAGTGGCTCAAAAGGTTGCTACGGCCGAAGCCGCGGCACCAGGACGGCGTCCGGCAGCCGAAGCCGTCAAGCTGCACGGTCCGCAACAAGCGCCGGAGCGGATTGGCCATGTGTTGATGGAAGCCCAGGCGACCGAAACTGCTCCCCGCGCTGAAAAAACAGCAACCAAACCCGAACAGCTGGCCATGAAAGCTAAGAGCACCGAAACTTTGAATCGTGCCGAATTACTCAGCTTAAGCGAACAGATCGCCGTCGATGGCAGCAGTCTGCGACAAATCTACGAAACTCATCTGATTGGGGAGCGCGGCTTGCGTCGCTTGGTACAGGAACACTTACGAGGTGGTGATGTCAGAAAGGTTTTACGCCGCGAAATTGTGGAACGCGAAATCGACTTTGAGCGCGATCCAATCATGCGCGATAAAGCCGCGGCAACCGCCAATAGTGGTGCTACAGCCACACTGCATACGCTACTGAAACATGCGGATGCTAGTGTCGGTGCCAGCGACGAAGAGGTGGCGTTTTATAAAGCCCGGGCGGCCTATGAAGCTGAGCAACAGACTGTTCAAAAAAAGCAGCAACGCCTGGTCGATGTCACTATGGTGAGCACTATTCTGATCCTGCTGGCCGTTATCGTCGTGCTCTTCATCAGCCGCCACTAATCGGTATAATAAACCAATGCAGAAAATCATTCTCTTTTATAAATTTGCTCCCGTTAAAGACCCGGAGGCGGTGCGGTTGTGGCAACGCGAGTTGTGCGAGAAATTGCAGCTCAAAGGCCGTATTTTAATTGCCGAGCACGGTATAAACGGTACGCTGGGCGGCGAAATCGGAGACCTTAAAACTTACGTCAAAGCAACCAAAGCCTACTTCAAAGATATGCCATGTAAGTGGAGCGACGGCAGTCGTGAGGACTTCCCAAAATTGATTGTCAAAGTTCGTCCAGAGATCGTGACGTTCGGGGCTGCCGATGAGATCCAGATTGACGAACAGGGTATTGTCGGTGGCGGCACACACCTCAAACCACAGGAGGTGCATGAGCTGGTCAAACAGCAGGGCGATGATGTTATCTTCTTCGACGGCCGTAATGCCTTTGAGGCTTCGATCGGCAAATTTAAGAATGCCGTCGTACCGTCTATCGACCACACTCGCGATTTTATCGCCGAGCTCGAAGATCCGAAGTATGACACGATCAAAAACAAGCCCGTCGTCACGTACTGCACCGGCGGTATTCGCTGTGAGGTGCTTAGTATGCTGATGAAAAAACGCGGCTTCCAAGAGGTCTACCAGATCGACGGCGGCATTGTAAAATACGGCGAAACCTATGGCGATGAAGGCCTCTGGGAAGGTTCATTGTATGTCTTTGACGATCGCATGGGCACCAAATTTTCTGACAAGGCCAAAGATATCGGTGACTGCATCCATTGCGATAACAAAACCAGCAACTACGAGAACTGCGCCGTCAAAACCTGTAATCAGCTGATGTTGGTATGCGATCATTGCCTGGAGCGCACCGCCTGTCCGGGCTGCTGTGCCGCAAAGACGAGCCGACTTATTGCGGCTGATTGAGCGGCGAGTGGACGGCTTGAAAATGCCGGCCTTCATCTTGTATGTAGAAAGAGCAGGTCATAAGGATCAATTCATTAACCCGATCGATCTCCTCGTTGCTTTCGCAAGCAGAGGCGCCGCCTTCCAGTTCTTTCTGTGCGGCCTGCAAGGCTCGTTCGATAGCGCCCGGGTAGTCGCTACCATTGGCAAGATTTTTGGCAATCTGGTCGTATAAATCACCGAAGAATTGATAGGCTATGTTTGCTTGGTCAAGGTATTGAAGGGCTTCGGTCTGCTCACCTGCTTCTGACAGTTCATCCAACGAGGGCGGCTTTGCCGCGTAGTATTGAGCAACGGCTTCATGACAGTCTTTTTCGATCTGTAAGGCCAGAAATCCCACCAAACTTATGGGATTAAGCTCGGGAAAGCTGTGGGTCAAATCATAGTGTTGCCACTCTGTCAGATGAGCCTGTTGCCATTCCGGCGCCGACTCGAACTGTCCGGTGACAAGTGCTTCGAAAGATGCATTGCTTGACATAACCTTATTATTATACTATTAAATATAACATTTTGCAACACTTTTAGGGTAAAATAGATAGATATGCATACTAGTCTCGAAAAAAAACTCAATGAATTGCCGAAAAAGCCGGGCGTCTACTTCCATAAGGATGCCGACGGCAAGATTATTTATGTCGGCAAAGCGGCGGTGCTGCGTAATCGGGTGCGGCAGTATTTTCAGGCTTCGCGCAATCGTGATCCCAAGACTGAAGCACTGGTAGCCGAGATCGCCGACGTTGATTGGATGTGCGTTGATAGCGAAATCGAAGCACTGTTTTTAGAGGCCGAAATGATTCGGCGCTACATGCCGCGCTACAACATTTTATTGCGTGACGACAAAGCCATGAGCTACATTCGTATCGATTATGACAGCGATTACCCGACAGTTACAACTACCCGTCGGCCACTCGACGACGGTGCTCGCTACTTTGGTCCGTATTTCAGTACCTATGCCGTGCGCCAATCGCTGAAATTACTGCGCCGGGCTTTTCCGTTTGCGACCCGTCGGATGATTGGCCAGAAGCGGGCGACGCTGCACTATCATTTAGGCCTCGATCCGGGTCTCGAAGAAGGCAAGACCAGCCTGGAAGATTACCGCGCCAATTTGCGCAAACTAATGGCCGTTATTCGGGGGCGACGAAAGACCATCGAAAAGGAAATCGAAAGAGACATGAAGCGTGCCGCTAAAGCCCAGGATTTCGAAGCAGCGACCCGCTTTCGCAATCAACTTTTTGCCTTGCAGGGGCTAGGTAAGCAAGTAATTTTCAGTGACAAAGAATTCCTAGATATAAGTAAAGATCATGCCCTTAATGAATTAGTTAACTTGTTAAGTATAGCTACATTCCCCCAACGCATCGAGGGTTATGACATCAGTCACCAGCAAGGCACCGACGTGGTGGCCAGCATGGTGGTCTTCACCAATGGCGTCAGCAACAAAGCCGAATATCGTAAATTCAAGACCAAAATCAATCACAATAACGACTTCTACAATATGAATGAAACGCTGCGTCGTCGCTTGAGCGACAAGAATCGCAAAGCCTGGGGTGTGCCAAGCTTGGTACTGATCGATGGCGGTAAAGGCCAGCTCGATGCGGCCATCCAAGCTCGTGACGATTCGGGCTGCTCAAGCGTTCCTTTCATTGGCCTAGCCAAGCGCGAAGAACAAATTGTTATCAAAAAACCTGTGAGAGGTCCGTCCTCTCACACTGCTAGAGATGATGCTTTGTCGACAGCGACAAAGCTAAGTGCTTCGCGTGAGAGGACGGACCTCTCACAGGGCAGTGGCGTGGTTTTGAATGAGCAAGTGTTGCATGACTTGGGGGGTTTTGCCAGTGAGAGCGAAGACTTTATTTTGGTCAATGTGCCGCATAGCACCAATCTCGTGAAGCTGTTGCAACGAATTCGCGACGAATCGCACCGCTTCGCCGTCAGTTATCATAGCGTGCTCAAAGCCAAGCGGCAGACCACCAGTTTACTCGACGACATTCCGACAATCGGTCCGGCAACTCGTAAAAAACTACTCAAAACCTTCGGTAGCATGCGTGGTGTCATGCAGGCCCGAGACTTTGAACTTGAAAGAGTGGTTGGTGCCAAGAAAGCTATCATGCTCAAACAATACTTGCGTCCTTTGAAGCGCGAAGCCGCCAAAACAAACCGTGTAACCTAAATTTGCTATACTTGGAGACTGATTATGCAATCATATTTTACGAGTGACTTTTTTGCTGGCAATCGGCAGCGCTTACGCGAACTGTTTACCGGTACGGCACCGATCGTGCTGACGGCCAATGGCTTATTGCAGCGCGGCGCCGACAGTACCTACGGCTTCGCCCAGGACGCCAATTTCTGGTACCTGACCGGCATTGACGAGCCGGATATGGTGTTGGTGCTGGACCGTGACAAAGAGTACTTGATGGTGCCTGGCCGCTCGACCAGTCGTGAAGCTTTTGATGGTGCGCTCGAGACTGAAGCACTGATACGCCGGTCGGGTATACAAACCATTGTGGATGAGGGGGCCGGCTGGGATCAGCTGGCCAGCCGACTGAAAAAGGTGAAGCACGTCGCCACGGTTGGCATTCCGCCGGCTTACATTGCGACCTACGGCATGTATGCCAATCCGGCGCGAGCCAACTTGGCACAGCGTTTACAGACGCATAATCAGCGCCTGGAATTACTCGATCTTTCGCCCCACCTCAGCCGTCTGCGCATGATCAAGCAGCCAGCTGAACTCCAGGCTATCCAGGCGGCCATCGATATCACGTTGGCTTCGCTCAAAGCAGCCACCAGTCCAGCAAAACTCACAAAATATGGGTATGAATATGAGTTAGAGGCCGAGCTGAGCCGGAGTTTCCGGCGGCGAGGCGCAACCGGGCATGCCTTTGAACCGATTGTGGCCAGCGGTAAACGGGCTTGTACGCTACACAATGTCGCTAATAACGGTCCCTTGGCCTCGGATGAACTGGTCGTTTTAGATGTCGGCGCCGAAGTGGAGCATTATGCGGCCGACATCACGCGCACAATCAGTCTCGCTACGCCATCACGGCGCCAACAAGCTGTCCATGCCGCTGTGTTGGAAGCCCAGAAATTCGCCCTCGATTTACTCCAGCCTGGCGTACAGCTGCACTGGTATGAAGAGCAGGTTGCTCATTTTCTGGGTGAAAAACAGCGTGAGCTGGGTCTCATCAAGACAATTAGCAATGAGAACATCCGCCGTTATACACCCCACGCTACCTCGCATTTTCTGGGCTTGAATGTTCACGACATTGGCGATTACGACCGGGCGCTTGAGCCAGGCGTGGTGATGACCGTGGAGCCGGGCATCTATATACATGAAGAGGGTATTGGCGTCCGTATTGAAGACGACATTTTAATTACGGCGCGCGGTACAAAAGTTTTAAGTCAGAAGTTATCGCGGGAATTGCGATAATTACAAAAACGAGTATAAATAATGGTATGGAACAAGCCAGTCGTCCTCCCGAAGCGGACAGCTTAACTCCTCTGGATGAGTCTCTCGCTGCCGAGCTTGGACAAAAAATTGTAGGCGCTGTAGCGCCTCCCAGCCCGTTTCGCAGGTTACTATACGGCGAGATCACCACGCAACAATATGTGGCCCATTTACGCGAAGAAGCGGTCCGTATCAGTGCCCAAACCAAACCACCTCTTGCCGACTAACGACTTTCATCGATACCTATGATTGGGTCTCCTACTGTACAATAGTGCTTATGAACAGACCACGGTATCGCTTTTTGACACGGTGGTTCGTCTGTAGCTTGGGGTTGTGGGTGGCGGCCGGCTTTCTGAGCACTAGCATTACCTACGATAGTAAGCTGCGCGTCATTGTTATCGCCGGGCTGGTGCTGGCGATCATCAATGTGGTTTTGAAGCCAATTCTGGTCATTTTCTCGTTGCCGGCCCTGTTATTCACGCTCGGGCTGTTCATGATAATCATCAATGGGCTGACGGTTTTCATCGCCAGCAAGCTCTATACACCGCTCCACATCACAAATTTCTGGGCGGCCGTGTTTGCCGGTATGGTCATCGGACTGGTAAACTATCTAGTAACAGCTATTTTAGAGGACGTGAAAACATGAGTATATGGAACTATCTAACAATCGGCTCAATGTTATTGATGACCTTACTCATTTTGATTCAGACGCGTGGTGCCAGCTTGGGTGCTGGCTTGGGCGGCGCTGGCGAAGTGAACACTACCCGTCGCGGCACTGACAAAACAATTTTCCAGCTGACGATTATTTGCGCGTTAGTATTTAGCCTGTCGCTGATACTGGGCGTCCTCGTAAAGTAGGGCGACGAGACGATGCAATTCCGTCGCATTCGTCTGCGGTTTCGACGCAGTTTACGGAAAAGCCAGCAACAAGTAGAAGAGTTTGGCACCCAAGCCGAAAAAAATCTTGACCGCCACTTTTTCAAACGCTACGAGCGCCTCTTACCGGTGCGCCGGTTTATTGCCGGTTGGCTAGCACTGGTCTTGCTACTAATTACAGGTCTCATCGCCCAGAATGTCTTGCTCAGCGGCTACTATCAAACGCTGCGTCCGGTGCCAGGCGGTATATATAACGAAGGTGTGCTCGGCACGTTTACCAACGCCAACCCGCTTTATGCCACCACAGATGTCGATACGACCGTCTCGCGCCTGATCTTTGCCAGTTTGTTCACATATGACAAGCATGGCCAATTGACGGGCGAGTTGGCGCAAAGCTATAGCCCCGACGAACACGGCAGCACCTATACAGTCCATTTGAAACCCGGACTAAAATGGCAGGATGGTGCGCCGCTGACCAGTGCCGACGTCGTCTTTACGTATCAGCTGATCCAAAATCCTGACGCCCAATCACCGCTGCTGCATAGCTGGCAAGGCATTACGGTCAGCGCGCCTGACGCCCAAACCGTTGTGTTTAAGCTGCCCGACCCGCTAGCTTCCTTTCCGCACAATTTAGTCAATGGTATTGTGCCCCAGCACCTCTTGGCCAAAATCCCGGCAGTCGATATGCGCGCCACGGACTTTAACACCACCAATCCAGTGGGGTCGGGGCCGTTTGCCTGGCAAGCAATACAGGTGACGGGTGGTGATCCCAGTACGGCACAAGAGCAGATTGCTCTCAAACCCTTCCCGGCCTATGCCAATGGTCGGCCGAAGTTGCAACAGTTTATCGTCCATGCTTATGCTGCCCAAAAACAGTTGGTAGCGGCCTTTAAGACCGGCCAGTTGACGGGAGCCGAGGGCTTGAGCAGCCTGCCCCCAGAACTCAGCACGTTACCGACCGCCGACGTGCATAATCTGCTACAACGAGCCGCCACCATGGTTTTCTTTAAAACGTCGACTGGCGTGCTGGCCGATGTGCAAGTTCGTTCGGCTTTGGTGGGGGCGGCCGATGTGCCAGCCATTATTAAGAACCTGAGTTATGCCACACATGCCGTGCGCGAGCCCTTCCTGTCGGGCCAGCTCGGCTATGATCCTTCTTTGGTACAAGCCGGTTTTGACCTCAAAGCTGCTCAAAAAACGCTGGATGCTGATGGCTGGCTTGTCGGTGCACATGGTATTCGCGCAAAAAATGGCCAGCCGCTGACGTTTACGCTCAGTGCGGCCCAAACACCGGAGTACGTGCAAGTGGCACATCAATTGGCGGCGCAATGGAAGCGGCTTAACGTCGATGTCCATCTGCAACTCCAGGATGCGGCCGATTTTCAGACAACCCTGTCCTACCATGGCTACGACGCCGTGCTCTATGGTATTTCCATCGGTAATGACCCGGATGTGTTCGTCTATTGGGACAGCTCGCAAGCTGATATTCGATCGCCTAATCGCCTCAATCTGTCGGAGTACAAAAATAGTACGGCTGACACCTCCTTGGAGGCCGGCCGAACGCGGCTTGACCCGGGCCTAAGAGCTTTGAAATATAAGCCCTTCCTCCAAGCCTGGCGCCAAGATAACCCGGCGCTCGGTCTGTATCAGCCACGACTGCTCTATCTGACCAATGGCCAGGTGGCTGGTTTGACCGAACAGCCGATTACCAGCGCCACCGATCGCTTCGAAAACATTCAAAACTGGGAAATCCGCCAAGCCAAAGTGACCAACTAACAAAAATATTCTTTGTTAGTTGGTCATCCCGAGCGTCAGCCGAGGGATCGCGTACGCTCCCCATCTCGCCACCTGTGATCCAAGCCTTGAGTTTTTGCCCCAAAACAGATAAGATAGTCTGGTCTTTTCGCGCGGATGTGGCGGAATTGGTAGACGCGCTAGCTTCAGGAGCTAGTGTTCGCAAGAACGTGGAGGTGAGCAATGCCAGTGGCATTGCGCAAGGGAATGTTTCAGATTACAAGCTCTGCTTGTAGTATGGTAACTTCCGGGGTCGCGGAACGTGACCAAGTCCTCTACAATTATGGCTTGAACCTTAACGGTTATACATACGCGGATGTGGCGGAATTGGTAGACGCGCTAGCTTCAGGAGCTAGTGTTCGCAAGAACGTGGAGGTTCAAGTCCTCTCATCCGCACCATATTAAAAAGCTCGCCTCGTGCGGGCTTTTTAATATGGCAGAGGACTTGAACCGAAGGTCGAAAACAGCCGGTGGCTGTTTGAGTTTTTCATGCTTGACCGAGCAACGCATTGCGAATGAGCAAAATATGACAAGTCCTCTCATCCGCTAAACCATAAGCGTCCGTCCCCGACTTGTGCTATGATACTGCTAGAAGTTATGCTGGAGCTAACAGGTATAAAAACTGATGAGTAAAGTCGCGCATTATTTGCAAGAGCACTTGGTCGGCGAAGTGATGACGAGCACCGATGCCCGTCGTTATTTTGCTACCGACGCCAGTATACTGCAGATCGCACCCTCTCTAGTGACTTACCCGCGAAATGAAAATGATGTGCGTAAAACGGCACGTTTTACATGGCAGTTAGCCGAGCGCGGACGAATCATTCCAATCACCGCTCGGGGAGCCGGCACCGATCAGACGGGCGCCGCCTTGGGCAGCGGCATCGTGGTCGTCTTCCCGGCACACATGAATCGTATTCTAGAGCTCGACACCAAAGCACACACCGTGACGGTAGAGCCGGGCATCAATTACGCTAAACTCCAGCAAGCCCTGCACACCCACGGCCGCTTTCTGCCACCATACCCAGCCTCGGTCGAGTACTCGACAATTGGTGGCGCAATTGCCAATAATGCTTCAGGCGAGCGCAGTTTTAAATACGGTGACACCCGTCAGTTTGTGCAAGGCCTGCGCGTTGTGCTGGCCAATGGCGAAGTCATTGAAACCGGACGTTTGAGTAAGCGAGAATTGAGCAAAAAACTCGGCTTAGCGACGTTCGAAGGCGAAATTTATCGATCGATCGATACCTTGTTAGAAGAGCAGCGGGAACTCGTCGAGCATTTGGCACCAGGCAGTATCAAAAATAACTCTGGCTATGATCTCTTCGACATAAAGCGGCGCGATGGTTCGTTTGATCTGACGCCGCTGTTTGTGGGCAGCCAGGGAAGCCTCGGCATCATTACCGAAGCGATTCTGGCCACGGAAGTACACAATCCGCACACCAGTTTATTGCTGGCGGGTATCGACCGATTGGAAGACGCCCAACAAGCGATTCTGGAGCTGGCTAATCTGTCTGAACGCCCCAGTGCACTCGAGCTTGTTGACGGTAATTTGCTTGATCAAATTCACGCTCAAAATCCCAATCAGCTCAAAGAAATTATGCCCCAGCCCCATCCGGCGATTGTTCTACTGGTCGAATTTGACAGCAGCGAGCGTCACGTAAAGAAGCTGACAAAGAGTGCTACGCGTATCCTGGAAAGGTATTCACCTGACGTGCGAGTGGCCAGTGACCCCGAGCAACAACAGCAATTTTGGAAATTACGCCAGGCGACCGGCGCCCTGCTCGGCAATAACGAAGGTTTGCTGCGCGCGGTGCCAATTATTGGTGACGCCGCGGTACCGATCGATAAGCTTCAAGACTACTGCCAGGGTATCTACTCACTGCTCAAAGGCGCTAATTTGCCGGTGGCCGTGTGGGGTCACGCCGGCGATGGCATTCTGCACGTCCAGCCCCGTCTCAACCTTGGCCAGGTCGGCGATCGTCAAAAAGTTTTCCGCCTCATGGACGAGTACCATACGCTGGTGCTTGGCCTAGGGGGCGCCATCAGCGCCGAAAATGGTGACGGTCGTTTACGCACGCCATACCTGGAGGCGGTTTATGGCAGCGAACTCTACAGCCTTTTACAAAAGGTCAAGCAGATCTTCGACCCATATGGCACGCTCAACCCCGGTGTCAAATTCGGCAGCTCGCTGGATGACATCAAAGCCATCGTTCGCACCGATTACGGTTTTGAGCACCTCTACGACCACCTGCCTCGCAGCTAAGCACTACTTGAGTTTTTGCCCCAAAACAGATACCATATGGTGGTCTTTCCGGGCGGACGTGGCGGAATTGGTAGACGCGCTACCTTGAGGTGGTAGTGGGAGCAATCCTGTGGAGGTTCAAGTCCTCTCGTCCGCACCAAATTTTGCTGGTAAAGCCATTAACAATAACCCAATGCATTGGCAACTAACAGATAGCCAAGGAAGCCCATATAATGGCAACTTGCCACTTGTTAATGCCTTGCATTTCGTCATTCGATAATTGACAATGGCTTTTACAAGCAAAAAGCATGGGCGCTTAGCTCAGCTGGCTAGAGCACCTCGTTTACACCGAGGGGGTCGGGGGTTCGAATCCCTCAGCGCCCACCAATTAAAAAGCCGGAGCAGATCCGGCTTTTTAATTTGCTTAGATATGATTTCAATAAGCATGACTGAGGCGCCACCAGATAGATGGTTTTGTCGGTGCCGCTTGCAGTTTGACAGGGACCGAGACCGGATCAGCAAACGTTGACGGTGCGGTCTGGGCTGTTCCGACTTGCTGGCCGGCTTGAATGTGATTATCAACCGAACGGAATGTAAAATTAGTCGTCACGTCGCTGCCACCCCAGGTGGTGACATTCAAGTCTTTGGCGACGGTGGCTGCCAAGCTGCCACCCCACGGTTGCTGGTAGCGGCCGACAATTGCACCAGCACGAATGGCGGTGACGGTTTGAAAATTGTTTTGAGCGCTGTGTACCAGCGCAACGCTGTCGCGCAAGGCGCTGCCCAGATCTGGTGCGCCCACAACAGCTGTTACGACCACTGGCGTTTTACCGTTGACGGCGGCCTTGGCGGCTGCCAAAAAGACGCCGCCGGCTTGATCGCTATTGCCGGTTTTTATGCCGATGATGCCACTGCTGCCGAGCAGAATATTGACATTATTGACGGTGCCGGCAACTGGAATGTCGCTGGCAGTGGTTTGCGCAGCGATGGCCGTTAGAGCAGGGTTGTCGAGAGCTAATTTACCAAGCATAACCAAATCGTGGGCGGTGCTTGTCGTCGTCGGTGACAGCCCGCTGGCGTCGCTGCCGACATGTGTGTCGCGAAGACCGTGCTGCTGCAAGTAAGTAGTTGCCGCTTTGCTATAGGCATCCAAGGAGCCAAAAGCCCAAATGGCCAAGCTGTCGGCCATGTTGTTCGCCGAGGGCAGCATGATGGCTTCCAGGGCTTGGCGTTCGTTCAGCTGTTCACCGGCCTGCACCGGCACGACTGAGCCATCTTGCGCGACGTAGCTGTTGTAGAGAGCGACATCTTGATCGCTGAGCGTAATCGTAGGGCCGTCCTGGCCCACCTGCAGGGGTTTTTTATCCAAAACCGTCAAGACCGTAATGACTTTAGCGGTGCTGGCCGTCGGCGCCGGTATTTGATTGCCACTGGTTTCTAAGATGCCAGTATGTGCCACGCCAACTGCCGCCTGGCTACCACTGGGCCACGCCAGCTGCCCGCCGGTGGTATGGAGCTGCAGCTGCCCGCCGGCTGTTTTTGGCAGTAGCGCTGGCAGCGGCCGCAGGGCTGCCCAAACCACGTAAGCAACCAGTAGCCCGGCAATTAACAGATAGGGCAGGCGACGTTTTCTCGATGATCGGTGCGTTTTCATGAACTGTTTCTATGATATCAGGCCTATGGCGAACTGCTGTATAATAAGAGAGTAAACCTAAAGGAGCCCTCCATGATCGTCGCCATTGTTATTATCGTTCTGATTGTTATTATCATCGCCGCGCTGTATAACAGTTTGGTTCGAGCCAACCAGCGGGCTAACGAAGCCTGGAGCGACATCACCGTGCAGCTGAAACGCCGCGCTGATCTGATCCCGAACCTCGTCAATACCGTCAAAGGCTATGCGACGCATGAAAAGTCGGTTTTTGAAGATGTCACGGCTGCACGCGCACAAACCCTGAGTGCTACAACGCCGGCCGAGGCGGCCAAGGCCGAGGGTGACTTTCAGCAAACTATGAAAAGCCTGTTTGCTGTCGCCGAAGCCTATCCCGACCTTAAGGCATCACAGAACTTCCAAGAATTGCAGGCCGAGCTGACCGACACCGAAGACAAAATTCAAGCTTCACGCCGTTTTTACAATGGTGTGGTGCGCGACTTCAATACCAAGCGCAAGACGTTCCCGACCAACATTTTTGCCAGTCTGCTTGGCTTTAAGCAAGACAAAGAATTCTTCGAACTCGATGAAGCCCAGACGGCTGCCGTTCAAAACCCCGTCGACGTTCAATTCTAGCCAGCATGTATTCTGACATCGCCGCCAACAAACGCAAGACCGTTTTGATCATGATTGTTTTCATGATCTTTGTCGGCGCAATTGTCTGGCTGCTCGATACGGTCTGGCTGGGTGGCAGCACCGGCGTCCTTTATGGCGGCCTGATCGGCGCCGCTCTCTACACGTTGTTTACCTATTACGCCGGTTCGCGTATGGCGCTGGCGGTTAATCAGGCCACAGAAATTCAGAAACGTGACAACCCTCGGCTGTTTCGGATTGTAGAAAATCTGGCAATTACTGATGGCTTGCCGACACCGCGAGTATTTATCATGAATGATCCGGCGCCGAACGCTTTTGCGACCGGGCGTAACCCCAAATCATCCGTCGTCTGTGTCACCAGCGGTCTACTCGACATCATGAACGACAGTGAGCTGGAGGCTGTCGTGGCCCACGAGATGGGGCATGTCAAAAACTATGATATTCGGGTCAGTATGGTGGCCTTTGCGCTGACGGCAGTCATTTCATTACTGGCCGATATCATGCTGCGCCTAACCTGGTTTAGCGACGACGAGCGCGAAAATAATCAGCTGTTTTTGGTACTTGGCATTGTGGCGGCTATCATTGCACCGATTGTGGCAACCATGATACAGCTAGCGGTTTCACGGCAGCGTGAATATCTGGCCGATGCTACCAGCGCCCTAACGACCCGCTATCCCGAAGGCCTCATCAGCGCCCTCGAGAAGCTCAAACAGACGGGCAGCGTGGTACGCCACCAGAATACTTCGACAGCGCATTTATTTTTTGCTAATCCGTTGAAGGGACACAGTTTGGCCAGCCTGTTCAGCACCCACCCGCCGCTCGATGACCGCATCGCTCGCCTGCGCGCCATGGAAACGCATGCCTAACTATACTTTTATAGTTCTTTAGTGTATAATATATATTATGAGTCGATATGGTGAGACAGCCCTTGAAACAAAGCCGGATTTTGATGCCCAAGTGCTCCTGGATGATGCCACTGATTTTATGCGGCTTTATTGCCGCCGTGGGGTGGCAGCCCTGTTAACGGGTCGTTTCCGCGAGGGTCGAGCCGCTCAGCGGGTACTGCGGCATCTCAATGTCGTCGAGGTGGCGGACAGCCTGGCGACTTACGAAGAATTCAAAGGTCACGAGCTGGTATATTCAGCCGATATTTCAGAAACACCTATCGATAGCGCGGTTTGCATCGCCCAGACGGTGCTGGCAATTCATGAGGCGCCTCCGAACACCGTCAATAATGCCCCAGCCAGCCGCTAATCTTATATACTGTAAGCATGGCTAAAAAATCCGGCAAAACCGCCTCCAAACGAGCGGTTGCCAAACCGGTCTCGAGCACGAAAACCAGGCCCGTTCCGACTACCCAGCAGGTATCTGCCGATCGGCGCCGTCCCAAGCTGGCAGCCTTCCGCTCATGGCGCCCCTACCAGCAGGTTCGCCACCCGATGCGCCTGTCAAATGTGTGGCAGCTTACTAAGTCAGTGACCGAGCTATTATGGTTGCACCGTCGCCTCTTCATTGGCATCACACTCGTTTATGGCCTGCTGAATTTGATTTTAGTAAAAGGTCTGGCCAGCAGCACCGACGTCGCCAGCCTCAAGAGTCAGCTCAGTCAGATCTTCACCGGACACTTTGGCTCACTGGCCTCCGGTCTGAGTATTTTTGTAGTCTTGATTGGCTCGGCGGGCAACGGCTCCAGTAACACCGCCGGTGCCTATCAGCTATTCCTGGCGCTGATCGTCAGTCTGGCGGTCATTTGGGCGCTGCGGCAGACACTGGCCGGACGCCAGCTACGGATTCGCGACGCCTATTACCAGGGAATGTACCCGTTCATCCCATTCATACTTGTGCTGCTAATCGTGGGCTTGCAACTTATTCCGTTACTAATCGGCTCATCGTTGTACAGTCTGGTAATCACCAATGGTATTGCCGTTCATGTAATTGAGAAGCTGTTGTGGGCGCTCGTATTTATCACCTTGGCGCTCTTCAGTCTGTATATGCTTAGCTCATCGCTATTTGCGTTGTACATTGTCACGCTACCCGATATGACGCCTATGAAAGCGCTGCGTTCGGCGCGTGAATTAGTGCGCTACCGCCGCTGGACGGTGCTCCGTAAGGTATTGTGCCTACCGCTCATCCTATTGATCGTAGCAGCAATTATCATGTTGCCGATTATCGTCTGGCTGACGCCGTTGGCACAGTGGGTGTTTTTCTTGCTGACGATGTTCGCTTTAACAGCGGTTCACGGCTACATGTACAGCCTGTATCGGGAGCTACTGAATGAATAAGTCCCAGGCGACCGACCGAATTATCAAATTGCGCGAGCTGATTAATGACTATCGTTATCACTATCATGTGCTCGACGAATCGATTATGAGTGAAGCAGCAGCCGATAGTCTCAAGCACGAGCTGTCTCAGTTAGAAGCAGACTATCCAGATTTGATTACACCGGACAGCCCAACGCAGAGGGTGGCTGGGGCGCCATTGCCAGGTTTCACGCAAGTTGAGCATAGTTCACGCATGCTGAGTTTAAATGATGTCTTTAACGAAGCAGAGGTGCGGGCCTGGCACGAACGTATCACCAAGTTACTGCCCCAGGACGCCAAGCTCGAATATTTTGTCGACATCAAAATGGACGGTCTGGCTTGCGCGCTGGTGTATGAAGATGGCCTGCTGGTACGCGGCGTCACGCGCGGCGATGGTTTTGTGGGCGAAGACGTGACGGCTAATGTGCGCACCATTGATTCGGTGCCGCTACGCCTGCGCGCCGACCGAAAGCATGGGCAATTCTTGCAGGGGCGTACCGAGGTACGTGGTGAGATAGTCATGTACAAAGCCGAGTTTGCGGCTCTAAACGAGCAGCGAGCTAAAGCTGGCAAACCGTTGTTTGCCAATCCTCGTAATACCGCTGCCGGTACGATCCGTCAGCTTGATCCGAAACTCGTAGTCGGGCGGCCACTGCATTTTCGAGCCTACGACATGTTGCGCGACAACGCCACAGAGATCCCCACGTATCAATTTGCCTATCAGACGATGCGAGCGCTTGGTTTTCTGGCTAACAAAGATGCCAGCGTGCTGCCGAGTATTGAAGCGATTATGAAGTTCGCCGCTCGGTGGGAAACACAGCGTCAAAAACTGGCATACAACACTGACGGCTTAGTAGTGAAAGTTAATGATCGCCGGCTGTACGGTCGACTTGGTGTCGTCGGCAAAGCGCCGCGCGGAGCTTTTGCTTTTAAGTATCCGGCCGAACAGGCAACTACTAAAGTCAAAGATATTTTCGTGTCGATTGGTCGCACCGGCGCCGCCACGCCAGTCGCCATGCTCGAGCCGGTGGTGGTGGCGGGCAGTACGGTGCAGATGGCAACTTTGCACAATGAAAGTGAAGTGGCACGCAAAGACATTCGCGTTGGTGACACGATTATCGTCCACAAAGCCGGCGATATCATTCCCGAGGTCGTCGAACCGCTGGTCAAGCTGCGCGACGGCTCTGAACAGCCATTTAAAATGCCGACACACTGCCCGGAGTGCAATACTAAACTTGTTAAGTATAAGATCGAAGATGCTGTCTGGCGCTGTCCGAACGAGGCTTGTCCATCGCGGGCCTGGAAGCGGATCGAGCACTTCGCCAGCAAGGCGGCGCTCGATATTGAGGGCTTGGGCGAAAAAAATGTCATCGCACTGCTGCAGGCCAAACTGATTAACGATCCCGCCGACATTTATACTTTGAGCGCCGAGCAAGTGATTGAGCTCGAGCGTTTCGCCGAAATCTCCGCCAATAAGCTCGTCACAGCCATTCAGTCCAAGAAGCGACCATCACTCAACCGTTTTGTCTATGGTCTCGGCATTCGCCATATCGGCACCCAAACGGCTATCGATCTCGCCAACCATTTCCGGAGTCTCGAAAAACTGTGCGCTGCCACTATCGATGAACTGGCCGACGTCGAGGGCATCGGCGACGTAGTGGCCGAAGCGTTCGTGGAGTGGTTTAGTGAGCCACGCAATCAAAAATTATTGGAGAAGTTCAAACAGCTCGGTGTCTGGCCAATCGAAGTTAAACAGGTCGGCGGCAAGCTCAGCGGCCAACGCTTTGCCGTCACCGGCAGTCTAGAGAGCATGAGCCGAGACCAGGCGGCCGAAAGAATTCGTGCTCAGGGTGGTACGTTTCAGAGTTCCGTCGGCAAAGATACCGATTACCTGGTCGTCGGCGCCAATGTTGGTGCCAGCAAGCTCACCAAAGCCGCCAAACTCGGCACCACCCAACTGACCGAAAGCGAATTCCTGAAAGTAATTGGCTGACATGCCGCATATCCATGAATGGTATGACTTTACAGTAGGTTTTCTGATTGTGCACGACGACAAGGTGTTGTTGGTCAATCATCCGCGCTACGATAAGTGGCTGCCACCCGGTGGCCATATTGAGCTGCATGAAGATCCCGAAGAAGCGCTGCTGCGCGAAATCGAAGAGGAGACGGGTCTGGCAGTGACAATTTTAAGTGATCGTCTGCCATTTGAATCGCCGGGCACGAAAAGTATTTTGCAGCCAGCATATGTTGATGTTCATGAAGCCAACCCGCCGCACAAGCACATTGGCTTGATGTACTTTGTTTGTGCTAAGACGGCCCAGGCGCGTTTATCGGATGAGCACACTGACATCAAGTGGTTCGCTGCTGAGGAACTGCATGACCTCCGTTACAAACTGTCCCGGGCAATTATCTTTTATGCAGAAGCGGCGCTTGAAAAAGCCCGACAAACGTAAGACATATCACATTTGCAGATACTGCTCGCCGGCGTATAGTTCAAAGTACATAACGGAGGGCTAGCATGAACTGGGATATCAATGTAGTAGCGGGGCTCGTGGCCGGTGTAGCGGCTATGGTTCCGGGTTCGGTTATCTATGATCCGCGGGTTTTGGGCAAACAATGGATGCGAGAAACTGGTCATGTGCCGGGCGCCGGCAGCGCGGCTTCGGCCGTTGGCAAAATGCTGGTCGTCTCGTTGCTGAACGGTCTGTTTGTATCGCTGGTGGTGAACACCATCGGCGCTAAAAATGTCGGCGATGCCGTGTTGGTTGGTTTGGTGCTCGGTTGGTTCTGGGTATCATCGAGCCTGATGCTGGTGTTCTTTGAGAACCGCAGCTGGAAGTGGTTCCAAATCAGTGCCCTGAGCCATATTCTGACGGCGGTCGTACTAGGTCTGGTGGTCGGCCTCTTCTTGTAGGTGACTATCGCCGGCGTGCTATACTCGGTTCAAGATGCGCAGCAAGCACAGCACGCAGTTTAACTGTTTCTCGCCGCCAGTGATGGTAGCGACGCTGATCATTGAGTTTAGCCTGGCGCTCTACACGGCGGTGCGCTACAAGCTGAGCTACGTGGTGCGCCTGATAACCGGCATGCTGGTGGCACTGGCTATATTTCAGCTGTCAGAATATTTTGTCTGCACCGGCAGCGGATCACTGGCCATACCGTGGTCGCGCGTCGGTTTTGTAGCCATTACGACGCTGCCGCCCCTCGGACTGCATATCATGCACGTGCTGGCCGGTAAGCAAGATCGGCGGCTGGTGGTGGCGGCCTATGCGTTGATGGCGATCTTCATGGCCTTTTTCCTATTTTCGCCGAGTATTTTTACCGGTCATCAGTGCACCGGTAACTACGTTATTTTTCAGTTTACGACCAATGTCACCGGCATCTATAGCGTGTACTACTTTGGTTTGCTATTACTTGGGATTGGCGCTGGTTTCCGCTGGGCCAATCAGCTCAAGGCGCGTGGCCAGACTGTTGCCCGACAGCTACAGACCGTCCAGGCTTTGATCTTGGGCTACCTGGTGTTCCTGGTGCCCTCCGGGCTAGCGATGGCCGTTAAGCCAGAAGTGCGGCGTGGCATCCCAAGCGTGCTCTGTGGTTTTGCGGTTTTGCTGGCGCTGATCCTGGCGCTGTATATCTTGCCGCGAGCCGGTCAGCCGCGTCATACCGACAGCGCTAAAAGCGCCTGACCGGCATTGACAAATATCCTAAAATCACTATGATTATGGTAGATCGTGCGTTAGCTGCGGCGCTTGAAACAAACAGATAAAAACAAACATACTATCTATCATCCGCCGCCGGGTGGGCGCGCATGAGCAGTGAATGACTTGCACCGGTTCCGGCCGGTGTAAGCGTTCTCAAGGATCACAGCCATGATTAAATATTTTTATAAAAGCATTCGCAGTACCAGTTTAGAAGAACTGGCGGCGCCGCAGCGCGGCGCGTGGGTGTATGTCGAGGCGCCGACCGAAAAGGAAATCGCCGACCTGACCAAGCGCTTTAAGCTGGAAGCCGGCTACCTGGAAGACGCCCTCGACGAAGACGAGCAGCCGCGCCTGGAGCGCGAGAGCGAACAGAGCTACATCTTTGTGCGTTTCGCTTACAAAAACAAAGACGGCGAAATGGACACCGCTCCCTTACTTATCATGTTTGACAGTGAAATCGTCCTGACCGTTTCGCGCGTGCATCTGCCGGTACTCGACTACTTCATGCGCGGCCGCACGCCATTCGCTACCACGCAGCGCGCCAAACTTATTCTCTTGATTCTGTCACAGATCAGTACGCAGTATGACAATTCCATCAGCCAGACCAGTCGTAAAATTAAAGCCATTCGCTCACGGCTGCGCACCCAGGGCATAACCAACCAGGATCTGATTGATTTCGTGACTATCGAAGACCAGCTGAACGAATTCCTGGCTTCGCTGCTGCCCACCAATGCCACGCTGCGCCGCCTGCTGGTTGGTCGTCACATTCCGCTTTTCGAAGAAGACCAGGATATCGTCGAAGACCTTTTGCTGAATAACGACCAGTCAATCGAGACCAGCCGCTCCAACCTCAAATCCGTCAGCAATATTCGCGACGCTTACACTGCCATCACCAGCAATAACCTGAACCAGACGATTACGTTGCTGACGTTGGCCACCATCCTCGTGGCGCTCCCCAATGTCTTCTTCGGTATGTATGGCATGAACGTCAAGCTGCCATACCAGCACGCCGACTGGGCCTTCCCAGCCATCATCACCTTTAACCTGATCCTGATCGTCGCCATCGTTATCTTCGCCCGCAAAAAACGCATCATCTAGTGCGAGATAATGCGTGAGCGAAGCATCGTATACGAAGTATTGATAAGTGGTGGAGATACGGGGACTTGAACCCCGGACCTCTTGCATGCCATGCAAGCGCTCTAGCCAACTGAGCTATATCCCCATCTTGTAAAATTCCTGGCCGTCGAGCCAGTATAACAGAGAGAGAAGTAAAGCTCAACGGCTGGGGAGGCGCGCGAAATACTACAGTATTTGATTGCTTTGGCTTTTGAGCGGACGTACAATGAGGGCGTAAACAAGGGAGCGCGCCATGGGTTTTTTGATCGCACTAATCGTTATCATTCTGATTATCGTGGCTTACGGGGTGCGGATTATTAACCAGTACGAGCGCGGGGTGGTCTTCCGGCTGGGTAAAGTCCAGAGCGGTGTCAAGGAGCCCGGCTTGCGGCTGATTATTCCCATTATCGATCGCATGCGCAAAGTGAGCCTGCGCATCGTGACGCTGCCAATCGAATCTCAGAAAATCATCACCAAGGATAATGTCTCAATTGACGTCGCGGCTGTGGCCTACTACCAGGTCGCCGACCCGATTAAATCCATCGTCGAAATCGAAAACGTCGTGGCCGCCACCTACCAGATCGCCCAGACAACGGTGCGTAACATCGTTGGGCAAAGCAGCCTGGACGACATCCTTAGCGAAACCCTGATCATCAACGAGAAGATTAAAACCATCCTGGAAACATCGACCGAAAAGTGGGGCATTTACATCAGCACCGTCGAGGTCAAAGACATCCAGCTGCCGGAAAGCATGCAGCGGGCGATGGCCAAACAGGCGGAAGCCGAGCGCGAAAAGCGGGCCAAGATCATTGCCGCCGAAGGCGAAGCCCTTAGTGCCCAAAAGCTGGGTGACGCCGCTGATATCATTTCGGCTCACCCCATCGCTTTGCAGCTGCGCAACTTGCAAGTCTTAAACGACATTGCCGTCGAGAAGAACAGCACCATTGTCTTCCCGGCTCAGTTCATGGATACCGTGCAGAGCGTCAAAGACTTCATGGCCAAAGAGCAGAAGTAATGTCGCTCGGAGACTATCAGAAACAGGTAGATGACTTTCTGCAGCAGTATAAAAAGCCGTACTGGGAACCACTGTCGCAACTGGCCCGTATGAGCGAAGAGGTTGGCGAGCTGGCCCGTGCCTATAACCACAAATACGGAGATAAGGTGAAGAAGCCGGGCGAAAGTGATGATGACATTGCCGGCGAACTTGGCGACATACTATTTGACCTTATTTGTATGGCCAACACGGAAGGTGTCGATCTCGACGAAGCCTTTGCTGCCGTCATGCAAAAGGTCCAAACCCGCGACAAAGACCGCTTCGAAAAGAAGTAACCCGGCTTCTCCCAGATCGCTCCGCTCCGTCGCTGCGGCGTGCTCAAAGCAAGCTTTTGCGCGCGTCCTCGCTCTGCCGAACTGGTGGTTCACTTGGTTCTCGCATCCAGTTCGCAGCTGAGACCAAACAAAAACCCGACACTTGGTCGGGCAATTGTTTGGTGGCTCCTCCCAGACTCGAACTGGGGACACAAGGCTCTTCAGGCCTCTGCTCTACCAACTGAGCTAAAGAGCCACGCATATATAAATTTAAAAGTACTACGGAGAGCCTTGTATCCCACAGACGACTTAATCGATCGCTCTTCAGGCCTCTGCTCTACCAACTGAGCTAAAGAGCCGGTAACCATAACATTCTAAGAGAAAAACTGTTTTTCTACAAGAGACGCAACAGAGGCTTGGTCTCTACACGGGCAGGTATTTTGACAGGCGGGCGTATACTAGTAGGTACAAACAAGGAGGGTTTATGTCCTACAAGTACAATGTATTAACAGGTGTCACCAAACAAAGACTGGTGAGTATAAAAAACAAAGTCATCGGTGCTACAGCTGTCATTGGCATTGTTGGTGCCATGGGCGCACCTGTCTTAGCAGCAAATAGCGGCTACTGTGTTGCATCCGCAAAAGGCTGTGAAAGCGCAGCTGCTGCAGGCGCGCAATGCGGCACCGGTGCAGGCTCAGGAGCCTTCGGTGCTCTCGGTAAGTATAATAATGAGGCTGGTGGCGCGAACGGCTATCAAACAGGCATAAATAACAGTGCTGTTTGTGGCAACCGACCATAGCAACCTCTAACAGGGTAATTTTAAGTGCGCGGGTAATACCGCGCACTTTTCTTTTTACTGGGGTTTTGCTATAATCTATCTCTGTTATGCGGGTCTAGCTCAGTTGTTTAGAGCGCGTCCTTGCCAAGGACGAGGCCACGGGTTAGAGTCCCGTGACCCGCACCAAGATGACACCAATGATTGCTCCCTATCAAGGGAGCTTTTATTTTTCTTGATTGAGCCGTCGGTTTCAACCTTGCTCAGAGCTGACTTGATTTGTGGGAGCTTGTCCTTAATTGGAATTACCCATGGATTAGGGTCAATGCTTACCGTTTTATCTAGAAGTACAGGGTTACAACCTATTGCTAGTAAAATCTCCCTCCTGGTTCCAAAATCACCATTCTTGAAGTTCTCGCCAGCATTACATAGGCGTTCAAGAGTAATGCCTATAATCTCATACCAGTTCTTAACCCTTTCTGCGGTATCTTTTTGGTCTTGCTGGCGTTTAGCGAGCTCTGCTTCTAAAGGCTCAGCTTTTCGCTGATAGACTTCGGTAGTGATTACACCTTCCGTTACCAGGTCAATCAATCTATCCAACTGCTTCTGAAGTTCATCTATGGTGGCAAATTGCATTTTCTGTATATCATCACGTTCTGCTATTTCAGTTTTAGCTATATCCTTAATGGCTGCCATGCCCCACTCATATAACTTCGGACTAATCTCATATTGGTCAAGTAGCTCATCTATCTGAGCAAATATTTTGGCTTCTGCGATAGCTTTTTGATTACAGGACCCTTTACTCCTAGTACAGTGATAGTATATGTGCCTGTTTACAGTCCCATCCTTGAGCTTTTTAGGTACCACATGAGCCGTAACCATGCAGCCACATTGACCGCAACGGAATAGGCCACGGAATTCAAAGCGTTTAAGTATTGCATATTTCGAACGTGTTTTATTTCCGAGCAGAGACTGTACCCGATAATACTCATCTTCAGTAATCATCGCCGGAAAGTCACCCTTAACGTCATGGCTGGGATCGTCAGGGAAGTCTGGATGTGGAACTACGCCCATATAGCGGCGATTGTTTAATACCTTATACATAGCACTTCTAGCAATTGGCTTACCACCTGACTTCTTGCTCATGCTCTTGCGAGATGTAAATCCCCATTCATTAAGCATTTGTTTAAGCTCCATAACTGTGTAGTTGCCTGTCAGAAATTCGTCAAAAGCTTTTCTTATTAGAGGCCAACGTTCAGGATCTGGCTCTATGAACTTTCGGCCATCAATTTGCCTATTAACATATCCAGCGGGAGCCACACCAGCTACGCGACCTGCTCGTACTGCGGCTCGTATGCCACGCTTTACGTTATCGCTCAAGTCGCGAACATACTGGTTTCCAATGCTGGTCTCAACACTGAAGACTAGCGCATTATCTTTCGGATAGTAATCACGGTCAGGCGTCTTAATATGGCGTATTTTGCCATCCTGCAGTAGCTGTTGTAGCAGACCGCTTTCGGTCGGGTTACGTGATAGTCTATCAAGCTTCCAGACCACTATGCCACTAACTCTACCGGCATTTATTAGCTCTATTAGACGGTCAAATTGGGGTCTGTTATTGGGTTTCCTTGCTGAACGAGACTCTTTAAACATGTAGCGGCTATTAACATTTATGTCATATCTTTCGGCTACGTTTGTTAGTACTTCAATTTGGTCGTCAATGGAGTGAACTTGTCTGTCATCTCCTTCGGTTGATTTACGGGTGTACATTGCATACACGATTGGCTTATCTGTTAATTGGTTCATTTATGCCTTTCTGGCCATGATTTTGGCTCTTGACATTACTAATTAATATTGTAAATATTTATTGCTCGGTGTACATAGTGGTACAAGCAGTAGGTGGAATTTTGTACTAGTTTTCTTTTTAGTCTTTTCTTAGTTTTATTTATTAGTCTTATTACGTAGACAGTGATGTCGTGCCTAAATGACAAGAATGTCAGGGTCAAACTTCTTTAGGTTGGAGCGTTGCTGCATTTTATAAACGTGCAAAGCTTTTACTAACGGCTTGAAATCATATAGGGCAGAGGTATAAGGGCGTTTGATTTTCTTAATCAATTTCCGCTTCTGAAGGTCTGACGTGATTCTGCTGACATGCCTTGGGCTGTAGCCGGTAATTCGACCTATCCGTTCATTGCTCGGGTAGGCTGTATCACCAAAGAAACGGTGTCGCTCGATGGCTATGATTACCGATAGCTCGATAGGGTTTATGCCAATGTCAACCATGTGATCGATTAAGAAATTGGGGATGGCCGTAAAGCCATCCTCCATAATTTCTTCAGACCATTTAGCAATTAGCTCACTATCAGGCTTCATCAGACTCTAGTCCAGTCTTATGAGCCATAGGTGCCCTATCGGAGTGGCTCATGTCTTTTGGCATGTAAACCGTCTCACCAAGATAGGCCTCTAACTCTGTAGCGCTATCCAAGTAGTCATCAAGATTTACGGTGGCTTTTCGCTGCTCGAATTCCTGAATTATCTCTTTGACTTGCTGGGTGTGCCTATATGCTAAATAGTTCACTCGCTCAAAACACGGTGGCTCACTTGGCCAGCCTGTCATTAATACATGAACTGGCTTAATGCCATTGGCACCGAATAAGGCCATGAGGATCTTGTCGTGGACTAATATGATATTTTCTTCGATTGGTTTAGCCTCCATGTCCATCATTAATCTCTCACGGCATTCAGGCTTTGTAGCTCTCTTTGTTTTTTGGCGTAAGCTTTGCCACGAGAAATATTTTTGCCATGCTCAAAAGCGAAGTATTTGCGCCCCAGCACTTGTAGCAACTGGCCAAAATCAAGGTCTGCTGGCTTAGCGTTCTCGTACTTTAGTTTTTTGTAACTGCCGCCATGCTGGCTCAGTGAGCGCATATGGTTTATAAGCAATTGTTCGGGTGCTTTGCCGGCTCTAAAGCGAGCTAAAAGCTCTGCTCTTAGCATTTCAATCTCTGCCATTAATGTAGTGTTAAATTTGTAAGTTAGTACGTTATTGTGATTTTTCATTGTCCTTAGTTTCCTCGTTTAAATTAAATGAATGTTTTTTATAGAGCTCCTTAACGGAAACAAATCGCACGATAGCTAGCCCTTCCTTTTGAGCTTCTTCGGGCGTGTAGTGCTTGCCCGTAATCTCAAATAGGAGGGTTTGCAGTTCTTGGATAAGTTTTCCGTTAAGTCGCATCTATTCGACTCTTACTTTCCAGGTTTAAATAAACCCATTAAATTGATAATGGGTTTATTAATTACGCAGGGGGCGGATTAAAAAAGTTTCAGTCTTTTAACAGATACAAATGGTTTACATAGGCCTTGTTACGATTGAGAATTATAAGTTTTTTTAGTCCTAACTTATCTGATAGCTTTTTATTTATGGCAGTTCGAACGTTTGTTACTTTTTTGATGTCAGTTTCTTTCAGTGGTTTGTCTTTATGAATACCCAGTAATGAGTGAAAGCTTACACCATTAGAGAGTGTGGTCGGTGAATTAAAAAGCTTTTCCATTACTTTGCACTCAAAATATTTCTCACCGGTACTCTTTTTAACCTTACCGGCTTTAGGAATTGAAATTGCCATACCCGGTTTAACTTCAAGAGTACCGGTCGTTTTGTTATAACTTTCGGGCTTAAGTGCAATAATCTGTTTTTGTTCTTGTTCAAGCTCCGCATAATACGCTTCTGATAAGCCCATATCCTTTCGAGGGTAAAGTTTAGCGGCAGACTTTTTGTCATATTCGTACAGGTAATATTCGTGATACTTGTGGAGGATATCGTAGAAGTTCGGCAACTGCTTAACCAGATATACGACGTCTTTCGTTGGCTCATGAAATTCCATAAGGTCAGGGTACTCTATGAGTTCAATACATCGACTAGGACTGCCAATAGTAGAAAGTAAGGAAAGTGTCTCACGAACATCGTCGCGAGTTAGGCCGGAACGACCCAAGCGCAATGAAGAAACAATTATTGGCTCGTCAGCCGAGACCTGACTAGATTTCTCTTCGATCAGCTCAAGCAATTTATATATTTTTTCGACATCTGTCATAACATCTATAACTATATACGAACAAACCCAAGAGCGACGAACATTCCGATGACCGAAATTATTGTGTGTAATAGGGCAAACAAACTTAAGTGAGCGACCTACTTTATCGGGTCATGACTTGAACGCTCCTGAAGCCACCAGTCCCTCTCGATAATCACAAATGTAATAATACTTATCTTCAACGTTTTAAGGGGCTGGGTGCCCTCTCTGGTTAATTTAATTGTTACATCAAAATGACTATGTACGTGGTGTGCCATTTGTATAGAGTTATCTGTCATGAACGTACATAACATGACAATCGAGCAGCTACTAAACATTGAGATAACGTCTGTTCAGCAGGGAAAGGAGTTGGCAGCTTCTATCCTCGCCGAACAACTAGCTATCCATAATCAGATGATAGGTCTGTACGATAACGAGAAGTGGAAAGAGTTAAGTGATAGGCACTACGACTTACGGAAGATTAGGATTGCAGTCCTTACGCTCACTGGCAAAATGGCCATTGATCAGAAACGGGCTACACAGCGATAACTTGTCGGAGATGATTTATTCAGCTTCAACGAGCTCTTCTATCACTTCCGCGTCTTCTTGGTAATTGAACTCCACTTTGCTCTGAACAATTACTTCCTCTAAAACGCTGGCGATCTGACCTTTACTAAAGATTTCGTCTGTAAATTGTTTAAGCTGAGGGATATTAATTATTTCCTCGATGCTTGCCATGTACTTGTCGACAATTTGCTTAACCGGAAATGACTTGGTAGCGTTCGCTCTGAGCTGAGTGGTTATGTCGTCACTTGAAACTTCAGACTTCACCACAAAAGTAATCGGGTACCTTTCAATTTTGTCTATATCCAAGAAATACTTTTTGACATCTAATGTTTCAGTCACTTGAAAAAATCTACCAAGTGGCTTCATAACAAAGTCTATTCCGCCATCATTAGCGTTAGTTCTACCTGTTTTATAAAGATGAAGCTTATCGGACTCGATATGATCGGGATCGTATCCAAAATATACAACTACATCTTTATAGTGTGTCTTCAGAATTGCAAAGCTGACAATCTCAAAAATACGTGCATCAACGTTTGGCTCTAATAGTGCAAACAGTTTTTCTTTAATTTCGTCCCCGGCATTTTCAGCAGTTAGCTCTGAGAGTTTTTGAAAGTCGCCAATAAACTGTTCAAACGATTCGCGTTTTACTTGCACATAAGCATCAATGATTTCTATTACTACCTTAGCTAGGTTTACAAGCTCACCAGCTAGCTCAACCTTTATTAGATTGTCATTAAGCCAATACCTGTTGGTCTCGGTATTCCTAAGTATGGGGACGTACTGAATAGCGGGAAAGAATTTCTTAAACTCTTCATTAAGCCTATGGTTCAGCGCATGGTTCTGTAATTTACTTCCAAATGGCAGTTCTCTCTGACGAGTGAAAAGCCTGTTAAACTGAGCACCTTCATAGCTAGAATAGTCTCCATGTGCATCATATCCCTGCGCCAAGTAGTCCTCTACGAGTACGTAGATTGCATAGAGATTAGCAAAACTACCCCTGGATTTTGATCCTTTTTGGGCAGAGCGGGTTTTTATAGCTATATATTGTAGCAGTGGGCTTTGGTCAAAAATCTGAGTAGAGTTTTCGCCAAAGTGCTTGTGCAAAATGCCCTTGATAGTATCAGTAAACGAATTATCCATTATTAGTAACGTTATGCCACTTCTAAGCCGAGCTGATTTGAAGCAGAAGACCTCTTAGGCTTAAATGTTTTTTCGGGTTGCTTTAGTTCCTCACCCTCATGGTGAGTAGCTATCTCAAGTCTCCTTAGGCCTATTTTGACATACTCTTCACTTATTTCAATGCCGATGGATTTTCTATTGAGCATTTTGGCTACGTATGAAGTAGTAAAACTACCCGAAAATGGATCTAGCACTAAATCGCCCTCATTAGAGCTTGCTCTAATGATTCGTTCAAGCAGCTTTATGGGCTTTTGAGTGGGATGCTCTTCGTATTCTGGCATGCGGTATCTCACGCGGGGGAACTCCCATACATTGCCGGGTACTTTTTTATCGTTATAAGGCTTGGGTGTTCCACCCCTGTAATCAATAAGCTTACGTGTTGCTCCAGTTCTGGCTTGAACTAGAATGTCCTGACCATTAAAAGTGTAATTTTTGGGGTCTTTGACAATAAAGAGTATTGGCTCGTACATTGAGCCATAATACTTTTTTGCCTGTACGCCTGAGCTATCGTAATGCCAAACAATGCGAGATAACACTGACATCTTTAGCTGCTCTCGTACGTATATATCAAGATATGGCATGTATTGTGTTGAGCACATGAGATAAAAACTACCGCTGGGCTTCAGTTTTTTAATACAAAGCTCAATCCACTTGTAGGTCCAATCTAAAAACTCACGCTCAGGTTTTTTATCTTTAAGCCCATTAAAGTTCTTGCCAATATTGTAAGGTGGGTCGGCAAATATTAAGTCGACTGAATTATTGGCTATGCCTTGCAGTGCATTTACTGCATCCCCTTGAATGATAGCGTGCTCATCTTTTTGATAGGTCTTCGTTTCCATAAGCTCATTATAACTTGCCGCCATCGTCTTAAACATAGTAGAGGCTACAGTTTGTCGGGTAACTAAAGTTCACTATCCTAAAAGTTTACGAATTTCCTCAAACCATTTACGCAGGTGAATGATTCGCTCTTTGTGCAGATTGTCATTGAGAATTTCAGCCTTGCTAAGCCTTGAGATTTTTTCCCAATCATCGCCTAGAACGTATGTGGCATTGCCGTAAAGGATGCTTTCTAGCACATAAATATTTTTCTCTGGAAATCCGAAAATTACGTAGCCACTGAAACCGCCTTGGCCAACTGCCGTGAACTCGGGTTCAAAACTATTTATTCTCTCAAGGCGATGGTCAACAAAACTGCGGTTACCCTCTTTTACACGGGCAAGTTCATTTTTTAATTGCTCACGCACTTCGGAGAATGGATGCCTGCCTTGAGGTAAGATTTTCCAGTTCAGCTGCCGAACCGGTGCTTTAATGATCTGCTCTCGCTTCTCGTCAAAAAACGTACACTCGCCAAATATATCAAGCATGAGATTTACTGCATGCAAGAGCGCCTTCTCTCTATTGCGCCAGTCAGAAATCAAAGGAGTAAGCACTACCTTTTCACCTTGCGTATTAGTAGATAGTGTCAATTCGAGTGATGGGGCAGCCACATGAGTTCTCGGGTACCTTTTATAAGGAACATCTCTGAAGTCAGTTTTTTCAACTTGATTGTACCGGCCATGCCACTCAGTCCAACTCCACTCGACTGTTCGATATGCCGTTTCCATGGGACGATCCTTATGGATTATGTATTTGCCTTCGGCATTGTAGAGGCTTGCTCTACCAACGGGCTTAGGCAAAACTGTCTCGCCATCTTTAAGGTCACCGCTGAAGCCGATTCTTTTTAGCCTAGCTTCAGTAGGGTTTATAACGCCAACATATACGTTGGTGGTACCAGGGATTAACTTGATGTAAGGGTTGAGACTCCTGATCCTGCTTTTCTTAATCATTTCGTAGTCCTTGGGCGTGTCTCTTTGCTAGTGTAATCAGGTTGTCGGGCAGTTTCCCGTCTGCTTCAGTCTGTATCCACTTAACACTAGGGTCGCTAGTACTATGGTAGGCGTAGACCCATGCCCATTCGCCCGGCTCAGAAACGTATACAGTCTCATAGTGGGTACGAACGTATTCATGCGCCTCCTCTCTTGAGTGCCAAACACCCTTTATATTACTGTCATCTTTGTCTACCCACCAAAACGTGCCAAGGTGCGAATGGTGTGACCCGTTGGTGCTGGGTACGAATGCTGCGTCGTAAATTCTTCTCATTGTTTTGCCTTATTCTTCCCCCTTGCTGAAACCCTCAGAAGAGATTATTAGTTTGTATAATCGAGCTTACCAATTTGGTAAATGCTTGTCAAGAGTTTTTGGTAAGTGTAATATACCAATATGGAAAATATCGAGAAAAAGAAGTACGTTGAGCTGGGCAAGCGTATCCAGCTGGCGCGTGAAAAAAAGGGCTTAACTCAGGAGCAGCTAGCTAAGCGTGTGGGCTATCAGACTGCTACGGCTATATCATTTATTGAAGCTGGCGACAGAAAACTAAAGGCAAGCGAACTAGAAAAGATCGCAAATGAGCTGGATTGCCCCGTTCAGTATTTATTAACTGGTAAGGACACCCCCTTAACAGTTCGTATGGCTTTACGCTCACAGCATAATGACCTCGGAGAAGAAGAGGTTAAAAAGATTGAGTCGTTTATTGATTTTATTAAGGCCGAGCAGGATGCAAAGCGACGAAGCGACGGAAGTAAGTAGTGGTCCACGCGTGGCAGAAGCTAGGCATGCCGCTAAGGCATTGCTCAAGTCGGCTAAAATTACTGATGCACCTGTCGTATTAAATAAGGTGATAAAGATCGTTCCTAGGTCTTATAACCTAGTTATTAAAGGCACAAAGGACCCAGCCCATATACCAGTTGGATGCGATGCGTTTACTTATCGTGACGATACAATTACAGTCATTGGCTACGATGAGAGAGTTGCTCCAGTTAGACAAAAATTCTCTGTTGCCCATGAATTAGGGCACCTCTATATGGGGCATATGCACGGTCAGTCTAGCATTGATCTTAATTCTGCCAACAATGATGAGGTAGAAGCCAATAAATTTGCCGCTCAACTTATAATGCCACCTGAAATGCTTCGTAAAGACATAAAATCAGGCATCAAAGACGTTAAGCAGTTAGCAAAACTATATGTTGTAAGCGAGGATGCCATGTGGTGGCAAGTAACCAATTCGGGGCTGCTCAAATTATTTTAATTGCTCTGGCGTTAAATTATTAGATAAAAGTACGGTTACACTTTCACGCACAATGCTGCACCATGATTTCAGCTATTTATCACACCTATAAAACGCCTGAAAATGGGCGTTTTTTAATAACACAAACAAGACTAAAAGTAGCACTCTTGACATGCGAGTGCCAATTTTTTAAAATTGAAGTGGTGGGAAATCCACAAAATTGAATTAACAATTAATGTTTATCGCTTCTCCGGTAGCCAACTAGTTAACGGGGTTGGGAGTTGCATTAAATATCAATCACCCTAGAAGCAACACCTCCATAGACTTACGGCAACGGCGAAGTAGAAGGAGGTAAGCTATGTTTGATTTAATTCGCCGACCAAACGACACGCTTGGCCTCTCTACGTTTGAAGAGATGGACAAGCTATTTGACAATTTATGGCGTTCTGCAGGTCTGCCAACCGCACAATTCGCCCTGCCCTCAGTAGATATTTACGGCACTGATGACAGTCACATGGTCGTTGAAATGCAAGCGCCAGGTTTTGACACAGACGACATTGAGATGAATGTGCGAAACAATGTGCTTGAAATACGCGGCGAAAAGCAGGAAAAAGATGAGCAAAAAGAAAGTAAGCGTAGTTATCTGGTACGCGAGCGCAATGCCAGCTTTGCTCGCCGAGTAGTATTGCCAGAAGGCGCCGACTCAGAAAACATCACAGCCGAACTGGATAAAGGTTTGCTAAAAGTCACGGTTCCAGTAAACTGTCCAGCAGCAAAACGAATCCAAATTAAGGCCGGAAGTGACAGCACCAAGAAGCTGTCGGCTAAGTCTGAAAAGTAAGATTTAGTGTTAGTAAAAGACCTCGCTTTATAATGGCGGGGTCTTTTATCTTATTAAATCTCCGGAGAGATTAAATTGCTTAACCAGTTCTCCCAATTTATATCAATCTACATTATTGGCAGAAATGGTTAGAAATACGTCCGCTATGCCGCACCATGAAAAGTGCCTCACATTTGCGGGGTTCTTTTCATGCTTGGCGCTCACATAGCCTAACCTGTAGCCTCGTCAAAGTTATAATGTTGGCCACTTCGCATCCACGAAGCGGTTGCGGGTTAGAGCCCCGTGACCCTGCGCTACATCCATGTATAACGAAAATTGGTACTAGCTTTGTAGTTGCTCGGCTAGCTCAATGATAATACCTTCTGGACCACGCACATAACACAGTTTGTATGTATCTTCATAAGTCTGGACCTCACCCATAAGTGCATGACCTTTTTGCTTTAGGCTGGCCACCATAACATCAAGTCCTTTAACTTCGAAACAGAGATGTCGTAGGCCGAGGGTGTTTGCCGCATACTCCTGGATACCAGCCTCATCTATGGGACTGTGGAATTTCACCAACTCCAAGTTTAGCTGTCCGTCTGGGGCTTGAAGCATTAGCAAATCATCTTTAGCATCCGTGAGTCCTGTAACCTTATCCAGCAGTTCACCTTCCATTATCATTTGTCCCATCACAGTAAATCCCAAATCAGTAAAGAAAGCCTTTGCGGCTTCCAGGTCTACAACATTAATGCCCACGTGGTCTACATGCTTAATTTTCATGTGTTTAATGTATCAATTGCCCGAACTAGCTGTCAAAAAGTTATAATCTTCTCGGCCTCCTGTTGTCGTTAGGACTATAACTAGGTAGGATAACTCCTTAGTACGGTTACACTTTTACAAATAGTGCTGCAATTTTTTATGTAGCATGAAAATACAGTAGTACCTGTTAGTATAAGTCCATGGGGAAATTAATATATCTTATAACAACATCTATAGATGGCTTTGTGGCCGACAAGGATGGCAATTTTAGCTGGGCGCGGCCGACCGAAGAAGTGCATAGTTTTGTGAACGATGCGCTGCGCAATGTTGGCCTCGTTCTTATGGGGCGTAATTTGTACGAGACGATGAAAGTCTGGGACGATATTCCAACCGAAGGTGTAGGCGGACCAATGGACGGGCCGAGTCCCGCCATGAACGACTACGCCAAAATTTGGCGGGATGCCAGGAAGATCGTGTATTCCACGACGCTAAGCGAGGTTACAACCGCCAACACCACACTGGAGCGCTCTTTTGATGTCGAGGCTATCAAAAAACTGGTAGCCGAGTCGGACCGCGACGTCGACATTGGCGGCCCGCACTTGGCCGCCGAAGCCATACGAGTCAACATTATCGACGAGTACCATCAGATCATTGCGCCTGTCATGATCGGCAGCGGCAACTACTGGTTGCCCAAAGACGTCACTAATCAGTTTGAGCTAACCGATGTCCGAAAATTTGAAAACGGCTCAGTGCATCTGCAGTATAAGAAAATTTGAATTAAGTAGGCCATTCAGGTCGTTGCTCATGCTATGCAGCAGGTAAATTACGGGCGTTTGCTAGAATGAGAATATGCGGAAATTAATTATGTGGAACGTGGTCACGCTCGATGGCTTTTTTGAGGGTGCGAAGGCGTGGGATCTTGACTTCCACCAGACTGTTTGGGGTGACGAGCTCGAAATGTACAGCATCGAGCAGCTGGAGACGGCCGACATGCTGGTTTTCGGCAAAAACACCTATGAAGGCATGGCCGATTACTGGGCCACCGAAGAGGGGACGGTAGCTGAGCACATGAACAAAATTCAGAAGATTGTTTGTTCGAACACGCTCCAGACCGCTGATTGGAATAACTCTTTGATCGTAAAAGATGCGCTGGTTGAGATACCGAAATTAAAACAACAGGGCGACGGCAACATGTTTGTTTTTGGCAGCGGTAATCTGTCGACATCACTTATGAAAGTCGGTTTATTTGATGAATATAGGCTGTGCGTGGCGCCGGTGTTTTTGGGTGCCGGCAAACGACTGTTTAACGAAGGCTTACCGTACCAAAAACTGAAGCTACTCAAGGAACGGCCCTTGCAAAGCGGCGGCGTCATCTTAATGCATGCGCCGAGTACAAAGTAATACTCACCGACAGTCTTTTATTGCTACACTCAAATTATGACTGACAAAATTGGCAGCAAGGCAATCGAGCCCAACCCGGCACTTAAGCCGTTTGAGGCGCTGATTGGTGAATGGCAAACGACTGGATCACATCCGGCATTTCCGGATGTAACATTACGCGGCCGGACATCATTTGAATGGATTGAAGGCGGGGCATTTTTATTAATGCGCTCAGAGCTCGATCACCCAAAATTCCCGGATGGCATTGTAATCTACGGCAGCGACGACGCTGCGCAGACCTATTGTATGGTTTATTTCGATCAGCGAGGCGTTTCCAGAAAGTATGACGTTTCAATAACTGCGAACCAGCTGAGCTGGTGGCGCGATGACCCACAATTGGCTCAGCGCTATCACATGGAGATTGGCGGCGACAGGCTGCTCAGTTCCGGCGAAATGTCCCGCGATGGCGGCGAGTGGGAAAAAGACCTGTCGCTGACCTACACACGGCCATAACTGCCGTATCGGTTTTTATTCTGGTGGGGGCATGGTACATTGAACGTAAAGCATAAACAGGGTGTCTTACTATGGTTTTAGCTGTTGTTATCGCGATTGTCATCATTGGGGCGATTGTTTACGGTATTCTTTCCAAACGTCACCGCCAGCAGGCCATGGCAGCGCTGGCGGCTCAAAAGGGTTGGACTGCACTCAGTAATGATGATGCCACGCTGAGCAGCTATCTACCGACATACATTCGGATGCTGGGCCAGCAAAATTTTGGGATGAGTAACTTCTCCCGGACCACCAGCGCCTACGACATGGCCTACCAGGCGAATATAAGCGGTCACAGTGCAGTCTTATTTCAGTATCAGTACACTGAATATAGCCAGAACATCGACCCTCAACAGCCCGCCCAGAGCACAGTCTGTTACTTCACAGTGCTTAGTCTGGCAATGCCGGTCGCCGAACCGACGATCATGCTTTTGCATCATAACTTTCTATCAAAGCTGAACAACTTTGGCCTCCATCAGAATCTGGAGAAGATAAACTTAGAAGGTGATTTTAACCAGTACTACGACACCTACATAGCACCAAACAGCCAAGTTGAAGCCCTCAGCCTGCTGACGCCGGACGTTATGGAATTAGTGACTGCGTTGGCGGGCAGCCAAACTCATGCCTCGCTACAGATAAGCGGCCCGTCGCTGATCATCAGTTTTGAAAATCAATTGCTGACCCCTGAATTTATCGAGCCGCTCCTCGCGCAATTAACAGCCTTGTTGGCCAAACTCGATACCAAACCTCGGGCTGTACTGCAGCCGAACAACACCCCGACTGCGCCAGTCTGATCATCCACTGCGACCCACTCACCATTGACGCTGGACTGGCCGTCGACGGCGAAGCTCAAGTCTATAAAGAAGTTAGCGACCAACCAAGATCATGTATCACCACTCCGACATGATCGATGTGGCGGATTTTCATGAACGTATTGTGGCGATCGCCCAAATAGGCCGTCAAAAACCATACGTCTGTAACGGGCTTTTCGATAGGCGTATACTGAAGTTATAGTAATGCAGAGGAGACCACTATGGACGAAACACCAACCTCAGACAAACCTACCAAAGGTTACGGCAAACACTCGACAAAATACTGGATCGCGGTCTATGTCGTGGCGGCCATCGTCATCTACGGCCTGATATATCTGCTCTTTATTCATAAGAGCGGCAGTAGCGGCGGTTCCGGCTATTAATTAAGTTAAAAGGGCAGGACAAAATATGAGAAAACTAGTGGTGCTATCTTTTGTGAGCCTGGACGGCGTGATGCAGGCTCCCGGTGGCCCTGAGGAAGATACCTCGGGGGATTTTCAGTACGGCGGTTGGACCGCTCCGTACTCGGATGAAGTTTCGGGCAAGCTGATGCTGCAACAGATGAGCATGCCGTTTGAGCTGCTACTGGGCCGAAAAACCTACGATATATTTGCTGGCTATTGGCCCAAACAAAGCGGTGCGATCGCCGATCCGTTTAATTCCACGACGAAATACGTGGTCTCTGGTTCGTCGCCTGAACTGACCTGGGAGCACTCGGTGTTGATCGAAGGTGACGTTGTCGCCAAGCTCCAAGCGCTGAAGCAGCAGGACGGCCCCATGTTGCAGGTCCACGGTAGCGGCAACATGATACAGACATTGCTTAAGAACGATCTGGTTGACGAACTATGGCTCAAGCTATACCCGGTCACGCTCGGGTCAGGCAAGCGCCTGTTTGCCGAAGGCGCCATGCCGGCCGCATTTGAGCTGACCGAATCCACCACCACGCCAAAAGGTGTCATCTTTGCCAACTACAGACGAGACGGCGAGGTGAAGACCGGTTCATTCGTTTGATGCTGGTCCAAAGCTAGTTTGAAGTTCGACAAATCTAGATGCTGACAACTCCATACACGCTGTAGGCTGAATGTGTGAGATATACTACTGCCTCCCAAGCGTAAGAGGTTTAGTATAGGGCGCTTTAGGGGAGGGGGAGTATGGAAGAAGCATCAAAGGTAGATAGGTATATTCGAGCGCCGATTAGCCGTAGCCTGCTCACGTCGTTCCGGCTGGTCGCTCGACTGACCGGCTATAGAGAAGGGGCCAGTACTGAGCCGCCAGTACCATTGCGTCCGGATGCCAGCGGCCGCCCCAGCCTGGCCGAAGATCGGCGGAATCCCGTCCGCCGCGAGCGGTTGGACGCCAAAGCTGAGGCGTTGGCTCTCAGTCCTGATCGAGTCTATGAAAGTGTCCGCAAACGAAAAGCCATTGTCGAAACCGTTACCCAGAGTGAAGTAGTGCCGCGTGTTTTCGATACCTGACTTCTGAACCGAGCAGCCGTACGCTATAATAGCGCCAGGTGTAAAATGCCCATAGGGCGCCTTGGCGGAGTAGTTACGCAGCGGTCTGCAAAACCGCGTACACGGGTGCAAATCCCGTAGGTGCCTCCACGCTTTGCCTCACGGCGAAGCCATTAACAATTAACCATTCACCGTTAGCCATACAGTAACGATTAACAATTAACTATGGTGCGACTCAATCGCTCCTGGCCAATTGTTAATGTATGGATCATTGCTAATGGTTAATGGATAATGGCTTTTTGGCGGGACCAAAAAGCGGGCGAGTGGCGGAATTGGTATACGCGGCGGACTTAAAATCCGCTGGCTGAATAAGCCTTGTGGGTTCAAGTCCCACCTCGCCCACCAACACAGAGGTGATTGCACGTAAGACGCTTCGCTGGAGCCTACAAGAAGCCAAGACTTTGGCTTCTCGCCACCAACAATTAAGAAGAACACCATGATCAAACGCATCGGTAAAAATATTCTCTGCAGTCTGCTGGAAGCCCAGGTGAAGCGACTGCGGGCCCAGCATCAATTCAAGGTCGTAGCGGTTGCTGGCAGCGTCGGCAAAACCTCGACAAAATTGGCTATCGCCAGGACGCTCAGCCATCGCACCAAAGTTATTTTTCAAGACGGTAATTACAATGATCGGCTGACGGTGCCGTTGGTGTTGTTCGGTCATACCGAGCCACCGATTTTTAATATCGCCGCCTGGTTCAAAATATTGCTGGCCAACCGACGCATTATCAACAGTGATTATGATTACGGCCTGGCAGTGCTCGAACTTGGTACAGACGCGCCGGGTCAGCTCGAGGCCTTCCGCTATTTACAGCCGGACTTGACGGTTATTACGGCCATTGCTGCTGAGCACATGGAATATTTTGAAAGCTTAGAACGAGTGGCGGCCGAAGAATTGACGCCAGTACAGTTTTCCAAGCAGACCCTCTTAAATCTTGACGATATAGCGGCTAAATTTCTGCCCAACGCGCCCTACATCGGCTACGGAGCAGCTAGCGCGGCCACCTACCGATTTGTGCAGCAAACCGCACACGGACTCGCCGGTCAGAGTCTGGAGATTGCTCTGGGCAGCGATGAAACTATCCAGGTTGCGACGCTGCTGCCGGGCCGGTCAATCGCCAAAGCTTTGTTGGCATCAGCCGCTGTGGCGCACTTGCTCGACTGGAGTGGCCAAGATATTATTGCCGGCTTAGAGGCGGTTGGGCCAGTTGCTGGTCGGATGCAAATCCTGCCCGGTCAGCACGGCGCCACTTTAATCGACGATACCTACAACGCCAGCCCGATTGCCGTTCGAACGGCTCTCGACAGCCTATATGATGTGGCTGCACCGCAACGTATCGCCATTTTAGGTAGCATGAATGAACTCGGTGCGTCGAGCCAGGCCGAGCATGCCGTCATCGGCGCCTACTGCGACCCTAAAAAACTGGACGTGGTGGTGACGATCGGACAGACCGCTAAGGAGTACTTAGCACCAGCCGCCGAAAAAGCCGGCTGCACAGTCGTTGCTTTCGATACGCCATACGAAGCTGGCAATTACGTCAAACATAAACTTGTGACCGGCGCTGTCGTGCTGGCCAAAGGCTCGCAAAACGGTGTCTTTGCCGAAGAAGCTGTCAAATTATTGCTGGCCAACCCGGGCGATGCGGCCCGTCTGGTGCGCCAGTCCGCCAACTGGCAACGCATAAAACAACAACAATTTCCGATTACTACGCCGCGCGCTCCAGAGCATCATTAACCAAGCGCTGACAAAGGTCGGCCATGCTGTAGCCAGCCGTGGCGGCGGCTTTGGGTAGTAAGCTTTGATCGGTCAGGCCCGGGATGGTGTTGGTTTCGAGCACATATAATTGGCTGTCACTATCAATCATGAGATCGGTGCGCGACATGTCCTGACAACCGGTGAGTTGGTGGATGCGCACGGCGAGCTCGCTCGCCTCGGTCTGGAGATTCGCGGCAACGTGTTGGGGTGGGCAGAGTTCCTGACTGGCGCCGTTGTACTTATTGGTGTAATCAAATTCCTGGTCACTCGGAGGAATAATCTCGATGACCGGCAGGCTTTCCTGGCCCACCACGGCTACGGTAATCTCGCTGCCCACGATGAGTTCTTGCAGCAGCAGCTGGTTGTAGCGCGCAAAAGCCGCGACAATGGCAGCTTCATCGCGCGTCGCCGGGTTACGCACGATAAATGTATCAATGCTGGAACCGCCGTCATTCGGCTTGAGCACAAACGGCCGGTGGCTGAGGGCCGATTGCTGGTAGCCGGTTTGATTGACCAGTTCGGTGGCCGGCGTGCGTATCTGTTTATTTTGCAGCAGACTGGTGTAGCGCGCTTTATCAAAACACAGCGCCGAGGCCTGACTGCCGGAGCCCACAAAGGCGATGTGATGTGCTTCCAAGAAAGCTTGGAGCACGCCGTCTTCACCGCCGGCGCCGTGCAGCGCGGGAAAGACGACGTCGGCCTTCGACAACACCGGCAGGAGCTTGTCCAGGTCGTCGGCCGGATCGGCCACGGTCACGTGGTGACCGTACTGCTCGAGCGCCCGGGCCACGGCCGCGCCAGAGCGCAACGAGACCTCCCGTTCCGGAGATGTACCGCCGGCCAAAACAACAATTGTAAACATAGTGTTATTATACGCCGCTTCAGAACAGGGGTAATAGCCGCCTAGACCTGTTATAATAGTAAGTAATGCAACGATATAATCCGCGAGAAATAGAGCCGCGTTGGCAGGCCACCTGGGAAGCCGATAAGATGTATCAGGTCAACGAAGACCCCGGCAAGCCCAAGAAGTACGTCTTGGAGTACTTCCCATACCCCAGCGGGGCGGCCATGCATGTTGGACACGTTCGCAACTACACCATCGGCGATGCCATCGCCCGCTTCAATCGTATGAGCGGCTACAGTGTGCTGCACCCGATGGGCTGGGACGCCTTTGGCTTGCCAGCCGAGAACTACGCCATTAAAAACAAGGTCAGCCCGCGCACTGCCATCGATGAAAACACCGCCCGCTTCAAGCAACAGCTGATGCAGATGGGTTTTAGTTACGACTGGTCGCGCGAAATCGATAGCACCGACCCGAGGTATTACCGCTGGACGCAGTGGTTTTTCCTGCTGCTCTTCAAAAAAGGCTTGGCTTACCAGCAGGAAAGCTTGCAATGGTGGTGCCCGCACGATAAAACTGTTTTGGCCAACGAGCAGGTTGAAGCCGGTAAGTGCTGGCGCTGCGGCCACGACGTTGAGAAGAAGTCGCTCAAGCAGTGGTTCTTTAAAATCACCGCTTACGCCGACCGCCTGCTGGATGACTTAGACGATCTGGATTGGTCGGAAGCCATCAAGTCGATGCAGCGCAACTGGATCGGCCGCTCGCGCGGTGCGGAGGTTGACTTCAAAGTTGATGGTCACGACGAAACCATTCGCGTCTTCACCACTCGTCCCGATACGCTGTTTGGAGCCACGTTTATGGTCCTAGCGCCGGAGCACCCCTTAGTTAGCCAGCTAACGAACGAAGGTGAAAAGTCAAACGTCGAACGCTATGTCAAAGCCGCCCAGGCCAAAAGTGATATTGAACGGCAGGACACAGACCGCGACAAAACCGGCGTTTTCACTGGTGCCTACGCGATTAACCCCGTGAATAATCAGAAAATTCCTATCTGGATTGCCGATTATGTATTGTATGGTTACGGCACGGGGGCCATTATGGCGGTGCCGGCTCATGATGAGCGCGACTGGGCCTTCGCCACCAAGTTTAAGCTGCCAATTGTACGGGTTGTGCAAAATGATGCGGCCAATGATCAGGCCAGCGCCGCCGAAGGTGTCATGATCAATTCTGGCAAGTATGACGGCCAGCCAAGTGACCAGGCACGAGAAGCTATCGTCGCTGATCTTGCCACGCAGAAAACGGGCGAAGCGGTCGTCAATTATCGCATGCGTGATTGGCTGATCAGCCGTCAGCGCTACTGGGGTGCACCGATCCCGATAATCCACTGCCCGAAAGACGGAGCAGTGGCGGTACCGGAAGACCAGCTACCGGTCATTTTGCCTGATGTGAAGTCCTATGAACCAAGCGGAGATGGCCGCAGCCCGCTGGCCACCGTACCGGAATTTGTGAATACCACCTGTCCAAAATGCGGCGGCAAAGCCGAGCGCGAAACCGACACCATGGATGGCTTTGCCTGCAGCAGCTGGTATTTCCTGCGCTTCGCTGACCCGCACAACGACAAGCTGCCGTTTAGTCGCGAAAAAGCCGACTTTTGGCTGCCCGTCGATGACTATATCGGCGGTGCTGAACACGCCGTCATGCATCTGTTGTATGCCCGTTTTTGGACCAAAGTCATGTACGACGACGGTCTGATAAACTTCCAGGAGCCGTTCAAAACCTTACGCAACCAGGGCATGATCCTGGCTCCCGACGGCGCTAAAATGAGTAAGAGTAAAGGCAACACCATTGAGCCCGACGGCTTGATCGAGCAGGGCTACGGCGCCGACACCATTCGGATTATGGAATTGTTCATCGGGCCGTGGAATCAGACGGCGGCTTGGAGCGTTGAAGGCATGGGCGGTGCCCACCGCTTCTTGCAACGGGTGTGGGCTTTGACATTGAATTTACAGATGCAGGATCAATTGGCCGAAGATGATGATGCAGCCCGTCAAATTTTGATGACGTTGTCGCATCAAGCCATCAAAAAGGTCACTGCTGACCTGCATGACCTAAGCTTCAACACTGCTATCGCCGCGCTGATGGAATTCGTCAACGGCCTTTATAAAGTTTCGGCTGAGCACGGTTTGAAGCCGCGCAAAACCTGGGAATACGCCATCACCGTGCTGTTGCAGCTGCTGGCGCCGTTTGCGCCCCACATTACCGAAGAGTTGTGGCAGCAACTGGGCCATGAAGAATCAATCCACCTCACCGAGTGGCCGACCTACGACGAGAAATATCTGGTTACCGACACTGTAACAGTGGTGGTTCAGGTCAACGGCAAAGTCCGCGCCGAACTGGAACTGCCCACCGATGCCGACGAGGCCGCCACGGTGGCCGCCGCCCAGGCCCACGACAAGGTCGCTGGCTACCTAAAAGATCAAACCATCCGCAAAACTATCTATGTCCCACACAAACTCGTCAACTTCGTTGTCTAACCCGGGCTCTTGAGAAAAAGGGCAAAATTCGCTAAGATAGAACCAAGATTTGTTAAGTATAAGTAAAGGATATTCATGGGCAAACCAAAAAAACGTACCAGCCCGCGCAAGACCGGTACCCGGCGCAGTCATCTGGTCCTGAAATTGGCCCGCAAAGTGAACGGCAAGTCGCCCGTCAAAGTACGCACTACCAAGCGTGAATCTGCTAAAGTCGCCTAAGACTTCGCACCCAGGAATTTAACAACATGGCATCTAACCGTCACCTCGGCCGCATCATCGCCTTGCAAACGCTCTACGAGCAGGAGTTGCGCCGTGAAGCGCTGGACGGTGATTTTGACGTGGCGGCCGTCCTGGAGCGCAATATTTCGCGCTATAAAGAGATGGTCGACGACGTCGCATTCATCCGACAGCTGGTACAGGGCGTCACAACCCAGGCCGCGGCACTAGATGCCAAGCTGCAACCAGTCGCGCCGGAGTGGCCGATCGATCAGATTGCTCGTATGGACCGCCTGGTATTACGCATTGGCTTGTACGAATTAGAGAGTGAGGCCGACGTGCCGCCCAAAGTCGTCATCAACGAAGCCGTAGAACTGGCCAAAGCCTTTGGCGGCGACAACTCCTCGAAGTTCATTAACGGCGTGTTGGGCACGCTGCTGCGCCAAAAAGACGGTGAGGCCGCAGTCAAGCCAGCGGCTAAAAAGAAACTTACCAAAAAACCGGCCGCCACAAAGATCACTAAGCAAAAGAAGGACGTCTGATGAAACGCCCCAAGCCTATCAATGGTTTCAAAAAACTGTTGCCGCGCCGACCGGCGATAGACGAAGTGGTGCGCGAAACCACCTCCGGCGGCATTGTCTTCCGCCGCGCCGAGAAGACCGGCGCCATCGAGATTCTGCTCATTCAAGATGCCAAGAACCGCTGGACCATCCCCAAAGGTCATGTCGAGCCCGGCGAGGAACCGCGCGATACCGCCGAGCGTGAAATTCGCGAAGAAACCGGCCTGCAGGAAATGAAAGTCCACAGTTGGCTCGGCAAGGTCAATTTCCGCTACCGTCGTACCCACACGCTAGTTCTGATGACCATGCACATTTATTTGGTAGAAGGTCAGGGCGACACCAACAAACTCAAACCGGAAGACTGGCTAACCGACATCAAGTGGTTGCCGGCTACTGACGCCGTCGACAAGATTGCCTACGATGACATTGGCAAGCTCATTTTAATCGGCATGAAGCGCATCCGGGACGGGAAACTTTAAGAGTAACAGCTAACTGCATACTGTTAACGAAACGACATGGACACCTCCACTTACAAACAATTCGCCCATGACAAGCTCGGCACCGAGTTTCACGACATCGAACTGCTGGTGACGGCCTTTACGCACCGCTCCTATCTCAATGAGCACAAGAAGACGGTCCGGGAGCATAACGAGCGGCTGGAATTTCTCGGCGACGCCGTGTTGGAACTGGTCGTCACCGAATATCTGTATAACAACTATTCTGACCCCGAAGGTATCCTGACCAACTGGCGCAGCAGCCTGGTGCGCACCGAAAGTATTGGTGCCGCCGCTGCCAAATACGGTTTTGAGCCGCTATTACGCCTCAGCCGCGGCGAGAAGCGGGGCAGCGACCGCGCCCGGGCGCAAATCTTAGCCAACAGCTTCGAGGCCGTCGTCGGCGCTTTGTATCTGGATCAGGGTTACGACGGAGCCAAACGTTTTATTTCCGACAGCATCCTCAGCACCTTCGAAGAGATCCTCAAAACTGGCTCCTGGATGGACCCCAAATCACACTTGCAGGAACTGGCCCAGAGTCAGGAAGCCGCCACACCCGTCTACAAAGTAATCAGCGAAGAAGGCCCCGATCACGACAAAGTCTTTACCGTCGGCGTCTTCGTCAACAATAAACTCCGCGGTCAGGGCAATGGCCCCAGCAAACAGGCCGCCCAGCAAAAAGCCGCCGAAGCCGCCCTCGCTTATTATCAAAAAGCATAGCTACAGTCATGCAAATTCAACTTGGGAATCTCTCAGAAGCGTTCGGAGCACTTGCAACGTTTCTTGCTGTTTGCGTGGCATTATATGTGTCCCGCAAAGAAACAATTTCTCAAATGAGGAGAGAAGAAAGATCGCAAGCAGAAAAAATTTCTGCTTGGCCAATAACTCGCGACAACTTACCCAAAGTCGTGATATCTAATAAATCGGAGGAGCCCATATTCGAAGTTGTACTTTCTTACGGAGTAGCGTACGGAGCAGGAATGGCATATTTGACGGGTAATGATAATTTATTGTTCATAAGGCGGGTGCCGCCGGGCGAAAGTTTATCTGACGAGCCACGAAACCCTGGCGGCGGTATGCATATTCAAACAGGCATTGCTATAAGCTTCAGAGATGCTAAGGGTAGGTACTGGCGACGTGATGCAACGGGGAGGCTACAGAAGACAGGCCCAACCTTCAAAGAGCTTAATGTTATAGAACCAGTAGGTGACTGGGCTATGTTAAGCCACTATAGCTCAAACTAACGTTTCCATTGACAACAGGGGCGGTTATCTGTAGAATAGGGTGATTGTCTTTATCAGCTTTAATAGTAGAGACGAAGGAGTTTAAATGTTAGTTATTCGCATGCAGCGTACCGGCCGCAAAGGCCACGCCATGTTCCGCGTTGTCGTCCAAGACTCACGCCGGACCCCAACCAGCGGCAAAATCGTCGCCCAGCTGGGAAGTTATGATCCCCACCAGAAAAATGTCATCCTCGACAATGAAAAGGCCGGCTTTTACTTAGAGCACGGTGCCCAGCCGTCTGATCGCGTCGCGCGCCTGCTCAAAGCCGAAGGCGTCAAGTTGCCATCATGGGTACAATTGGAAGCCGACAAGCAGCGCGCCGTCCGCAACGCCGACAAGCGTCGTAGCACCAGCCCAGCCGTAGAGGCAGCAGCTGAAGAGCCAGCCGCCGAGGCGCCGGCCGAAGAAGCCGCATCAGCCGACAACGCCGAAGCTGAAACTCCGGCCGAGGCAACTGCAGAGCCAGCAGCCGTTGAAGCGCCTGAAGCCGCGCCAGCCGAAACCGAAACCGAAGCCGAAGTTACCGCCGAAGAAGTAGCAGCACCTGCTACCGAAGAAGACGCTGTAGCAGAAGCTGCAGCCGACGAATCGACAGAAGAAACAGCCTAGTCCTGGGCGCTATCATTCCGAGCCATAGCGAGATCTTGCTAAGTCCACAAGGCTTACGAGAGATCTCCCGTGAGCACTCGAGATGACCAGTAGGGGCGCCAGATGACACGGTGGGCAAGAAATTTCACATGCTTGCCCCAAGCGCTTTGCTATAATTACTATCGTTACCAAGACCTAACCCCAGGAGACCGCGCATGAGTGAAATTGACCAGCAGTTTATAGAATATGTCGTTAAATCATTGGTAGGTAAACCGGACGAAGTCCACGTTGATCGTCGCATTGACGAAAAAGGTGTGCTCTTAGAATTGACCGTCGACCCCGAAGATCTTGGCCGTGTGATTGGTAAGCGCGGTGCCACCGCGCAGTCATTGCGCACCCTCCTGCGCGCCTTGGGAACGAAGAACGATGCCCGCTACAACCTGAAAATTATCGACAATGGCGTCGGTGGCCATGGCTACGGATCTGACGGCAGTGCTGCTGCGCCGGCCGCTGCACCCGTCGTTTCTGCAGACGATGATAACCCTGCGGCCTCCACGCCGGCAGCCGATGTGAACGAAGCTAGTGCTGCCAGCGATGAGCCGATTGAGACCGAGGCTCCGGAGGAGCCGGCTGCGGCAGAAGACGAAACTAGTGATCGCTTGCGCAAAGCCCGAGAAGAGCTAGCCGATCTCGACGACCTCGACGTCTAGCCCCCTTTCGCAAACACCCCTCTCTTCTCTCTGTCACCCCGACCATAGTGGTGGGACCCCGGTGCTTTAGAAAGCAACAGACAAGCAGCAAGACGCAAGTAGCAAGTCGAAACAAGAGGCAAGACTAATTCCAGGATTTAACCCTGGATTGCTCCTGGGTTGCTCAGGGTCCAACCTTGAGCATGGAAGCCGAAACATGAGTAATCCTAGCCTCATCTCCTCGTCATCCCGGCGCAGGCCGGGACCCAGTCAATAAGTGTGTGAAGCCCTCCACCACAGAATTCCCAAATCTCAATTCTCAATTCTTCCCCCGATCTTTCGTCATCACCCAGTATAACAACCACTACCCAGCCGTACGTTGTCGCGCAAACCAAGCGCCAAGCCGTAGGTGACGTTGTAAAGCCCACAATTCTTCTTGAAAACGTAAGCTACATCACTTATAGTAAAGCTCAGTCATTACGACGAACTTTCAAACAAAAACGAAGAGCTCATTGCGAGCCATCAACATTGATGGGAGCTTTATGTGACAAAACAACCCCCTAACAGGGGTTGTTTTGGTTTTGATATGCTTTACAATATGTAGTATGAGTTGTGAAATATGCCCTGACGTTGATCGCTGTATGCGTTATGTGGCCGAGCAGATACGCGTTCTCCCGCCGGAGGATGCGTCTGTCCAACGGCAAATTTCCCTCAATCAACAACAAAACGAGCAGCGTCAAATCGCCCTCGACGCCGAGCTCGCTCAAGCCGAGACCGCTGAAGATATGTGTGCTATCGCAGAGATTGCAGAGTTACATGAACGGGCTATGCAGCTTGACAACGCCACTGTTCGCGATGATTTCCAGGCGGCGAGCGTGGCGCGGGTTATCAATAAAGATAGATTGTGTCGCACCATCGAAGAAGAGCTGTGTCCTGGCCCCCGGCCTATTAAGCGCTACCGTTGGTTTGGCAAAGTCACTGGCTGGGCATGTGGTAGCGCCGCCCGGCAGCAGCGTTTATCGGAGTTGGTATGAAGATACAAATCATTACGCTTTTTCCGGAAATGTTTGAAGGTGTGCTGGGCAACAGTATGCTTTGGAAAGCCAGCGACCGCGGCATTGTAAAGTACGAATATATTAACCTGCGCGAGTTCGGCTTAGGAGCACGCAAACAGGTGGATGACACGCCATATGGCGGTGGTGATGGCATGCTGCTCAAGCCCGAGCCGGTGGTGGCGGCCATAGAGGCTGCGCGGTTGAAAGTCGAAGGTCGAAAGTCGAAGGTTTTGCTGCCGACGCCGCGCGGAAAAATGTACAAGCAATCGGACGCCAAGCGTTTGGCAGCGGCCGAGGAGGATCTCATCATCGTTTGCCCCCGTTATGAAGGCTACGACGAGCGTATCACCAAATGGGTCGACGAAAGTTTTTGCATCGGGAATTATGTATTGACTGGCGGCGAACTGCCAGCCATGGTGCTTATTGACTCGGTTGTTCGCCTATTGCCTGGGGTGCTGGGAGGTGAAGCGTCAGCAGAAATCGAATCATTCCAAAGCGATGATCGGACTATAGAATTTCCGCAGTACACGCGGCCCGAAGATTTCCGCGGCCACAAAGTGCCAACGGTGCTACTGGGCGGTCATCACGCCGAGATCGCCGCTTGGCGAAATTCTCACAGCCAGCCCACGGCTGAGTGAACTATACTAAAAGCTCAACCAGGAGGTACGACCATGGCTCTGAAACCCCTACTTTTCCGCCGTGTCCGCAGCGGTAGCATGGCTCCGAAGCTGCGCCCCGGCCAGTGGATCGTGGCCACGCCGCTCTTCCGTAAACTGCGCCCCGGCCAGGTAGTAATTGTCGAGCGCGACCACAAAGAATTGATTAAGCGGATTGAACGAATCCACGACGACAAACTGTTTGTCATAGGTGACAATCTGCCGCTCAGTACCGACAGCCGTCAATTTGGCTGGCTGAAGCGGGAAGATGTTGTTGCCAAAGTTTTCCGTCCCAACCTCGCCAAATAAATAGACTACTTCAAGGTACTGACGGTGTGCTGCGTCGATGTCGATAGCGGCGATTCTTTGAGAAATAGCGACACTGCCAGCGCCATAATAGCGAATGGTATACCGATCCGGAAAACATCGCTGAAGGCGGCCGCAAAGGCATTGAAGACAATATGCGCTTGCGCAGGCGCTAGGTGGTGCAGACCGGCCGAGCTGCGCCCCAAGCCTTTCGCAATACCTGCGCCAGCGCTACCGGGCAGCGATTGTCCCAGATGATAGGCTAGCCGGTTAATCAGAATAGCGCCAAACATGGCAGCCCCGAGTGAACTGCCGATACTCCGGAAGAATGCGACTGAAGATGTGGCGGTCCCAAGGTCTTTGCGATCGACGCCATTCTGAACAGCCAGTGTCAGCACCGGCATAATCTGACCGATACCCAAGCCCAAAAGCGCCATCCAGACGCCCAGTTCGACGCGGTTGGTGGTGGCTGAGATATGGCTAAATAACCAGAAGCTAACGATTAAGAACACCGAGCCGGTGATGGGGAAGACACGGTAGCGACCGAATTTACTGATTAACCGTCCGGAGGTAAGCGACGCTACCATCAGGCCGCCAACCAGAGGTAGCAGCATCAAACCGGACTTAGTAGCGGAATCACCTCGGACCAGCTGTTGATACTCAGGTAGAAAAATGATGGCCCCGAACATTACGACGCCAACCAGCAGGCTGAGGAGTGTTGAAATGCGGAAGATTTCATTCCGGAACAGACGGAGCGGAATGATCGGTTCCTTAGCGACGCGTTCGCGCAAAATGAACAAGCCGGCACCAATAACACTGGTGGCAAAGAGGCCAATAATTTGCGCCGAAGCCCATGGGTAGTCAACGCCGCCCCACACCGTGGCCAGCAGTAAACTGGCGACGCTGACGGCCAACAAGCCAGCGCCGGCATAGTCAACCCGATGTTCGGTGCGACGAACGGGCAGATGCAGTCTGGCGGCAATTACCGACAAAGCCAGGGCGCCAATTGGCAGGTTGATATAAAACACCCAGCGCCAGCTGAGGTTGTCGGTAAATAGTCCACCCAGCAGCGGGCCGACGACGCTGGAAATGGCAAAAACAGCACCAAAATATCCTTGATAACGACCCCTTTGGCGAGGCGGTACAATGTCGCCAATAATGGTCAATACCAGCGTCATTAAGCCACCAGCACCAATACCCTGCAAGCCACGGAAGAAAATCAATTCGTTCATGTTCTGACTCAGCCCACAGAGCGCCGAGCCGATCAGAAAGATAACAATCGCCGACTGGAAGATCTTTTTGCGGCCAAACATGTCGCTGATCTTGCCGTATAAAGGCGTGGCGATGGCGCTCGTCAACAGATACGAAGTGGCTACCCAGGAATATTTATTAAGACCATGCAGATCGCTGGCGATTTTTGGCAGAGCAGTGGCGACAATGGTCTGATCGAGGGCCGCCAGGAGCATAGCCAGCATCAGGGCGGTGATAATCACCATGATTTCGGCATGGCTGCGCTCCTGGTGTTCGGTGGCATGCTGAGTCGGGGCGGTGGCTTGTGGCATAGAATCCTTTCGTTAGAACTTTTTTGTATGAACGCTGGTGCTGTCGGCCAAATCGTGGCTAAAGCGTTCAAAAAGGTTGATAAATAGCGTTCGATCGTTGGCAGGCCAATCGGCCACCGCTTGTTTGATCAGTGTGCGTTGAGCGGCCCGTAATTGCTCGGAGCTTTTACGGCCCTTGGCGGTAATATGCAGGCTGATGGCACGTTTGTCGGCCGAATCGGGTACGCGCCGCACATAGCCAGCCTGCTCTAGGGCTTGCGTTTTGCGCGTCACCGAAGGTGCTTCAATGCCAAGCTGCTGGGCAATGTCATGTAAGCGGGAAGTGCCGCTGCCTGCCGTCAGCGTACTTAAAATTGCGGCACCGGGGCGGTCAACGCCTACACCAGCTGCGGCCATAACGCGTTCCCAGTGCGCTGGTCGTTTGATCGTCTGGAAGAACAGCCGCATGGCTTGTTCGAGACGTTCTAAGTCGGCTGAAGCACGAGACATGGCTCAAGTATAGCTAATTACTTTGGGTAAGTAAATAGTTATTTTTGAGATTTTGGACTATCGAAGAGATTTTGGACGCTGTTGCTGAGACGTACTAACCACGGTTGATGGGCGGAGCGTGCTTTACTGCTAGCCGTAGTTTCATCGTCTGGCTTACTTGGGGAATTGCTTGAGCTGGCAGCGCCGTTGGTGGCTGCCGGCTGACCAGTGTCGGTTGTCAAGGTCGGGAGAGAGCTCTGTTGCGGTGCCGATAAGCTGGGTAAACTTGTGGTGTGGTGACCGGCCGAATGATTATTTGCAACATTACTTTTATGAGCTGCCGGCTGGGCCCGGACAATGATAAGACCAAAACAAAAAACAGTAATAACAAGAATTGGCAACACACCAATATTGCGCTGCCACCCGCCAGCATGCCACCCGTCTGCCACTACATACTTACCCACTGATAACCCCGCTGTTACTACTTAGAAGAGTATAACACTTACGTTTGGAGTACCTGTAAGCTTTTTTACAGACGATTTACTGTGTGACTACTTTGGAGAACTGGGGAGCGCCGGAGGGGCAACCGGATATTAAATACGGTGCCGCCAGTTGGAGAGCTGCTGACTGTAATGCTGCCTCCAAAATCATTTTCTACGGCCTGCTTGACAATTGCCAGACCAATACCCAGTCCCCGGTTGGTAGCCAGTTTAGTGCTATAAAACGGCTCGAATAATTGAGGCAGCTGCTGAGCCGTAATGCCCTTGCCGTGATCACGAACGCTCAGATGGAGGTTGCGGGCTGACTGTCGAATAGTAATGTCGACCCGCTGTGGAGGGCCATCAAGCGGCATATCGGCGTAGGCATCAATAGCGTTTGCCACCAGATTGGAGACGATCTGATTGAACTTGACAGGATCGCCGATAAGTCTGACAGGTACCGATGGTTCAAGGTAGATGCCAAGGCCAGCAGTTTGGGCCAGCGGTGAGAGCACCGTGAGAAGTTGTCGTAATTCACGCTGAACCGAAAAGCTAACTGGCTGGCTCTGGTGCTGCAACTGCTTGCGCGCGGCTCCGACATAGCGTTCCAGCTGACGCAAACTGCGGCGTGCCTGGCGCAAGGCCGGCAGTGGTTGGTGATCGAGCTGGCCGAGATATAACGAGGCCACTGTCAGCGGCGTCGCTACTTCATGGAGCAGCTGAGCGCTCAGCCGGCCAAATTCTGCGAAGCGTTGCAGCTCAAGTAGCCGTACCAGCTGCGCCTGTTCAAGTTGTTTGGTGCGTCGCTTAACTTTGGTCTCCAGTTGGTCGCGCTCCTTGGCCAGTGCCTGTCTACTGAGACGAGTATGCTGCAGGGAGCGATCAATTTCATGATTGGCCAACCAGGAGACGAGGCCGATGACCGCAAGCATTAGGGTGTGGTCGACGGCGCTGGCTGCGGTGAGTGACTGACGCAGCCAAATACTATTGGGGTGCCCAATACCGTAGATCTGGAGCTCGGCCAGCAGCAGGTAACTGGCCGAAGTCACGATAGCTACTCTGAGCGCTGCTTTGGTGCCCAAAATAACACCGGCAATAATAATTACTATGGCAGCGCCGAGTACCACCGTCGGTAATTCAAAGCTCCAGGTCAGCAGTAAATTCAGAACCGCCAGACTAATGCAGCCTAAGAAAAGATAGGCCGCAATCAGATAGTGACCTAGTCTGGACAGTCGCCATAGCAGGGCCATCGACACCGACAGTAAGCCGATGTTACGGAAGCTATCGCCTTGTTCAAAGCCGGCATTCGGATGATTGATGAGTGCCGAAGCCGCGGCTGTCAGACAGGCAATAATAACTCCACACAGCAAGACGTTCAAGATAAATTCGTGGCGCCGGGCGTCGTGGCTGTCGCTACGGGCCGCCAACAGTGCTTGATACAGCTGCCGTTGTAGCTGGCTTAGGCCGGGCATTCCGTTTCTCCCACCTGAGCTGTCGCGGTTATGACCTCAAACCGATAGCCCATGCCGTGAATTGTCCGAATTAACGGCGTCTCGAACGGCCGGTCCAACTTGTCGCGCAAATATTTAATATGCACATCGATAGTGTTAGTCCAGGGATCATCGCCACCTTGCCAGGCATATCGGGTCAAGGTGTCACGGCTAACAACTTTGCCGGCCCGCTCCATGAGGCAGGTTAGCAAAATAAATTCTTTCCGGCGCAGTTGGATGCACTGACCGTCGCGGCGTACTTCATGATGACGAGTACTCAAGGTAACTCCGCTGACCGTCAGCTCGCTCGTGACAAGCGGTGCCTGAAGAGCGCGACGCTCCAAGACGCGCAAGCGGGCTTTCAGCTCGCCCAGGCTAAATGGCTTGGTGAGGTAGTCGTCGGCGCCGGCATCGAGCAAATTAATCTTGGTTAACACCTGGCTTTGGCCACTGACTATTAAAATCGGCGCTTGTGCGCCGCGTTCACGTAGCTGTTGGCAAACTGCCAAGCCCGACGTATCGGGCAAATTAAGGTCAAGAATAATGGCGGCGTAGATTTCGGTGTCGTGCCGGTAAATACCAAGTTTGCCGGTCGGTGCGTGATCTACCAGGTAATTATTGGCCAAGGCCCGGACCAAAGCATCGGCAATGCCATGATCGTCTTCGATCAGCAGTAGCCTCGGTAGTCCTTGCATGTCGCCCATTATCACCCACAGACATTAAAAAACCATTAAATCTTTGATTTTTGCAAATTCTAGCACAACATTTCATAGATGTCTATACATAAAATAACTATTATTTTATAGCATTGTTTGCTTTACGGCTATGCTTGCCTTTTATAGAAGCTACTCGTATGCTGACGAACATGAGACGTAGTCCACGTATGGCGTCTGAAGACGGCGACGAGCGGGTCATAGCGAGCTTTGGTGAGCATGCCCGTTTAGGCCAACACGAGCCATCGTGTAACGTTATTGTGGCCCAGTCAGAGCTCGTGGCGCAGGTTGAACAGCTGGTGATGAGTAAATATGTAAAAATTGCGGAAATCCAACCGCTGCCAGAGGCTGCAGAGTCTCCTATCGTTCTCTTCACTCCCTATAATACGGCGGTTTATTCTGTGGGCGACGGCGTTCGAACCGATCAACGCACCTATCTCGGCTGTAAGCCAAACTACGTATATCTGGAAAATTCAATCCGGCATCGCAAGCAAGTGACTGGTCGGGTAGTGAGCGTCAATAGCGGCCGCAGGAGTTTAGTCGTAAAGCCCCGCTGGGCACGGCTTAGCGGTGAGCACTGCTGGGTGCGCATGGTAGACGACGAAGGTCAGCCGCTGGTCAGCCTGTCTATTCTCTAGGTTTGAAACGAAGCCAAGCGTTCGGCGGCTTCTTGCCAGTTGGCGACGTGCCACCAGGCGGCGACGTAGTCGGCCCGTTTGTAGGTGTAGTCTAGGTAGTAAGCATGTTCCCAGACGTCAAGACCGAGAATTGGTGCTGGTTGGCCCATCATGATCGGATTGTCTTGCAGGGGAGTTACCGTAATCGACAGGTCGGGCATCAACCAGGCCCAGCCGCTGCCGAAAATACCGAGCGAGGTTTTCGTAAACTCATCAACAAACGCCTGGTACGAACCGTACTTCTGTTTGAGCTTAGCGCCTAGTGCACCCGACGGTTCACCTTGATCTTGGGGTGACAGAAACTTCCAGAAAGCGGTGTGGTTATAATGGCCACCGCCGTGATTGCGAACAGCGGTGCGGACGCTTTCCGGTGCGGCGTCGAGGTTTTTGATCAGTTCTTCGAGCGATTTTCCTTGCAGCTCCGGCGCCTGGTCAACGGCGGCGTTCAGCTTGTCGACATAGGTCTGGTGATGTTTGCTGTGGTGCAGCTCCATGATGTCTTTGCTAATGTATTTACCAAAAGCATCATACGTATAATCGAGATCCGGTAACGTAAACATAGGCCCTCCTGCTTATATTCACATTGTAGGCCTATCGTTTGAAAATTGAAAACAGGCCGTGAACGGCAGTTTGTAAGGGCGATGGCGCTTGCTCGATGGCCGTGATAATCATTTTTGTTCTGTCCTCGGTATCGTGCGGAACGCTCATGAAGAGACGGTTGCCGATAGTGTGCTTGGAATCGGCCGCGTTTAGCAATTCCCGCAGGGGCGTTTCGGGGCCTTCCATAATTGAAGTATTCATGCGCAGCCCCAATGGTTTACGGCTGCGGAATTTACGGTTATAAGCCTGCACCCAGGCAAGTTCGTCATAGCCTTTTACCAGATGAGCAGTGGCCCTTTCGAGACGCTCAGCAACGCTCAAATCCATACTGCGACGGTCGTTGGCGTAGTCCATGTCGTCCTCATCGTGCGGAAAGCAGTACAGAATGACAAATTCATCGCCGCCGGTACGAATCACCATAGTATTATCGGGGCGGACATTGTTACGCAGGTATTCGCCGGTCTCCTGTAACTCCATATCGCCGACAATGTGCCCTAGGCGCTTGTTGCCTTTGCCAAAATTTTTGAGATCAAAGTGGGCGGCGGCCACGGCGCCGCGCTGGCAAAAGGTATCAAATTTCTCCTGGGCAGCCCGTAAGTTATTGAGGCGCGTCAGCGGATCTTCCATTGCCATATCATAGTAGATTTCGCGTTCGTCGCGCAGAATGTCGATCTCATCTTCGCGGTCGTGCACGAAGCAGCCGACGCAGGTCGCACAGGCTCGACGGCCGATATCTTCGACCCATATGTTCGGCATGTCAAATTCAGCCGCAGCGCAGCGCTCAACGAAACCTTCTTGTTCGCCTAAACAATGCTGGTCCATGAGCTGCCTATTATAGCAGAAACATAGAAGTTAAGCAATAGCGCTTATGGTCGGTTAGGCGGGCTGCTCAAGGTTGGACCTTGAGCAGCGGCCGTGGCTGAGTGGGGTGGTTGAGCGGCCGTGGAGCGGAAACAACTGACCGAGTATGGGAAATCCTCGGTCATGACGTAGTGGTAACTGTAGGCCAGTTTGCCGTTAAGGTTTATCTGGCTGGTAAGGCCGTGGCATTCGTCCAGGTCGCTGGTCGTCAGAATGTTGTTGGGGCCGACTTTGGGCCCGGTAATCGGGAAACCATCGAGAGCATAGCCGATAACGGTGCTAACAGCGGTGTCTTTTATGCAGCTGCTGAGAGTGTGATAGTGGTATTCGCCATCGACCTGCGGATGGCCGTCGCAGCTGTCCTGCACTTCCCAGGCGCCGGCATCACGACCGCTGGCGTCCAAGGCGTTGAACAGAGCGACGCCGGTCAGCATGACACCGACCTCGCCACCCATACAGTTCGGGCTGCCGTAGGTCGGCGTGTAGTTCAGGCGGTAGACCAGTTTTTGACCAGTAATTTTATTGGGGTTGCGGTCGTAGGCATAGGCCGCGTCGCTGCTCATAATCGGAAAGACCCCAGTTGGATGGCTCGGTAAATCGTTGGTAGCGATGGTGCGGGTATTGCCGCTGACGGTGTTGCTGAAGCTGGCCTGCCAGATCAGAGTGCCTTGGACGTGGGTCTTCATGCCGCTGTCATAGTGGCTGTTGTCGCTACTGAACCACGGTCCGCGCGTACCGGCGCCGCCCTGGCCGGCAGTAAGGCTCTGAGCGTATTGACTGCAGGCGTAAATTGAGCCCTTGGAAGCGCCGGTGGTGGTATATTTGCCGTCACCGACCGGCAATATACCGTCGGCGTACTTATTGCCGTAAGCCTTTTGGGTATCGAGCTTGAGTCCCGGCAACTGTGCTGCCGCAGCCGATTGTTTGGTTGTGACTGCACTGGGGCTAGGTGCGGTGGCGTGACTGCGCAATAGCCAGGTAGCGCCGCCGATAAGGATCAATAGGCATAACAGGAAGAGGGCGAGACGGTGCTTCCGGCGTGGGGCGGGTCCGGCAGCGACAATCGGGGCAGTAACGGCAGAATCGTCATTGTCTGCCGGCACGCCGTCGACTTCGGGAGTTTCGGCCGCCGGCACAACGGTTTCGTCGACCGGAGCTTCGGGCGATGGTTCAGCAGGGAATTCTGTGTCGACACTTGGCTCAGTTTCAGCGGCCGCTGTCGGCTCTTCTGACGCCGGACTGGTGTCGACTATGGGTGCGGCAGCTTCGGAGTCTAGCGGCGGGGCGGTTTCGGGCTGTGCCGTCGGGACCTCGCTGTCGGTTGGTGGTATGACAGCTTCGGCGTCGGGGGCGACTGTTTTAGAGGCTGGCTTACGTTTCGGCATAGCCATATGGTACACCTAAAACCGTAAGCAATAAATACATGCTGCCGCCCCAGACATTAATCTGATACACTGAACACAAGGAATTGCCATAAGCGATATGTGACGGATGGATAGAGACAATAATCTCATGCAGTGGCTGCGCCAGCTCGTGAAGCTGGAGGCGCTGCCCGAACTGCCGTCGGAGCCGTCTACTCCTACTCCGCCTAGGCTATCGGTGTGGAGTAGCTGGCGCTCCAAAATTCATCGTATGCCGCTGCTGGTGACGGTCGGCTGTCTGGTGGTATTGATTATCGGCTGGCTGTTAGCGGCAGAATTTCTAGCTAGCGTGCGTATCGGCACGACCCAGCTATCGACCCGTCAGAACAACGCCGCGCTCAGCGCTGCGCTTGTCGACCAAACCCAGCACTATCAAATGCGGGTCAGCTACCCTGATGGTAGCCAGCAAAAGTACCCGCTGACGCAAGTGGGTCTGAAGTTGGATAGCGCCGCGTCACTGCGAGCTATTCGCCAACGTCAGCACCAGTTTGGCGCTCGACTGAAGTGGTGGCAACCGATCCAGGCGCCCCTGGCCCTGACGCGTGATACCAGCGTCCTCAATACGTTTGTGGCTAATCATATCGATGTAACTGTCCAGCCATCCAAAGATGCTGTCCTGAGCATCACTGGCGGTCACATACAGCTCACCGACGCCGTAACCGGTAAGCAGTACGGATTAATCAGTCCGCGGCACACGCTGACCGCACTGGCCAGCACACTCAACACTTCGTCGCTGAAACTACAAACCCTGACGACCCATCCTGCACTGACGACCCAGATTCTGGAACCATATAAGGCCAACCTGGAGAAAGCCCTCAACCAGCCCATCCATTTCACGATTGGCGACACCAGCGTTGCGCCGACGCCGAGCGATATCGCCAACTGGCTAGAAATTACACCAGATGAAAAAACCAAGACCGTTGATATTGCCGTCAACAGCGGTAAAGTCCAGCAGTATATCGATCACGTCGCAGCGACCATGATCCACCCGGCCCGGGCGCAGGTGGAAATGACAGCCGCCGATGGCACCAGCCAGGTATTGGTGCCGGGCGTCAACGGGGTCGACGTCCTAAATAAAAATACAGTCGCCAGCGCAATCTCCAAAGATTTGCTAAAGGGGAGCGGCTTTACCGAAAGCTTGCCAGTCAGTTACCAACCGTTCAAAACCATCACCGCCGGCGATTATGACAAGTGGATAGAGGTCGACCTGACCAACAAACGCATGTACTCCTATGAGCACGCCACACTGGTCAAAACCAATCTGGTTTCTGCCGGCGCACCGCGCACCCCCACCGTGACCGGGCAGTATGCCATATACGCCAAATATGATCAGCAGGACATGCGCGGCAGCAACGTTGACGGCAGTAATTATTTTCAGCCGCATGTCCGTTGGGTCAATTACTTTTATAAAGATTACGCCATTCATGGCAACTATTGGCGCCCGCTGAGCTACTTCGGCAACATTAACAGCTCGCACGGCTGTGTCGGCCTAGTCGATAGCGAAGCGGCCTGGATATACGACTGGGCGCCCATCGGCACCCCCGTTATCGTTCACGCCTGACAGCTGCCTAACCGGACGTCTTGCGCTGGTCAGCGTCGGGGTTGTAACCGACAACGCCATTGTCGGCGTTCGGTTCGGTCGCTTCGGCGGCACCAGACAAACCTTCGTCATAGGCTTCTTGCGAATCAATATTGCTATCGGTCACCTGATGTGTGGGCTCTAGTTGATTATTGTTTATCCGTCCATCGACATCTTGCGCCGGGTCTCCGATCGGATCGATTGGTGGACTAAAAGGGGTGTCATTATCTTCGCCGAGCGGCCTTACTTGGCTTTCGCCTTCCTGTAATACGCTGTCGTCGTCATCCATGGCATCTCCTTATGTTATTCCTCGTTAGCATGATCGAATGACTGACGCCTAGCTATGAAGATATTCACACCACGCGTAATGGTAGACTGATAACATATAGCTATGAGGAGTCTCTATGCCCACCATTACCCCCTTTCTGTGGTTTGATGCCAATGGCGAGGAAGCCATGAATTTCTACGCTTCAATTTTTAAAGATGCCAAAACCGGTACTGTCAGCCGCTATGGCGCGGAAGGTGCCGAAGCCGCCGGCGTACCCGAAGGTTCGGCCATGACTGGCTCATTCGAGCTGGAAGGCCAGCAATTCATGTTTCTGAATGCCGGCCCAACCTTCAAATTCAACGAAGCTATTTCGTTTTTTGTGAGCGTCGACAGTCAGGAAGAGGTTGATTACTACTGGGAAAAGCTGACGGCCGACGGTGGCCAGGAGAGCCAGTGCGGTTGGCTAAAAGACAAATTCGGCCTGTCATGGCAAATCGTCCCCAAAGCCCTCGGGCAACTCGTGGGCGATCCAGATCCGGAAAAATCGAGCCGCGTCCTGCAGGCCATGCTCAAAATGCAAAAACTCGACATCGCCGCTCTACAAGCCGCCTACGACCAGGCCTAGTCGTCGGCCACCTCTAGCCTTACACCCCATTCTTTAGTATAATCACCTCTTGCAGTGGGGATTGGCCAAGCGGTAAGGCACTGGGTTCTGGTCCCAGGATCGGGGGTTCGAATCCCTCATCCCCAGCCAATTCAATTTATATCCGTAGAAGTTATTGAGGGCAAGTAAGACGTTAGAACCTTGCTACACTATAATCATGCATTTTCAGCTAACTACGCCCAGAAGTCGGAAGTGGCTTATAACTTATGGCATTTTGCTTATACTTATTCAGCCGGCTTTTACTATCGCTCACTACGCATGGAATGAAGCAGTTAAACCTTATCCTTGGTACGCAGACTCACTGGCAATACCCATTTTTAGTGAAATTCTTTTCTGGCTACTACTCGCGCCGTTTGCAATATTGACCATCGTTCGCGCGACCCGTAACTATCGCACACAGCTTCCTATATTTCAGAAAGTAACTTTAAGCCGCAGATACTTGGGAACTAATATTATTTTTGGGCTGCTCATCTGCTATGCTTTGTTACAGCTCATCGATGTATTTACATATGCCAATATTCCAATGCTTTTAGATGTCTTGCTATCTGTTTACTTGCTCCTCGCGGTGCGTGCTATAGTTATTGCTAACTGGCATCCACGAACACAAACAAGGTTCTAACCTGGTATAAAATACTCAGCCAAGTAAAGATGGCTGGTCTGATGTCGGGGGTTCTGGCTTGGTGTCTGGCGGGTGGGTGAGGCGAAGTTGGTGGGAGCTAGGGAGCGGGGCGGCGCTTGCCGGCTGCAAGCTGGGTGCAGATGGTCTTGAGGCGGAGTTTTTGTTCGTCGCGTTGCTGAGCGACGTCTAAGAAACTAATAAAATTGCGGCGTTCGATAGGGGTTAGCTGACTCCATTGCGCCTTGGCTTTGGGGTGGGCCGTCAGCGCCGTGTACAGATCCAACGGTACGACTGAATAGCAACAAGGACGGCGCTTGCCCGCCGCCAACATCTGACAGGTGCGCGTAATTCGGCGTTGTCGGGTCTGCGGTTGCTTAGCGGTATTGACCCAGTGTACGAAGTCCCAGCGCGCCAGTGGCGTTAGATTTTGCCAGGCCGATTGGACGCTGGCAGTGGCGGCCAAGGCCTGCTGCAAGTCCTGGGGTACAGTGAGTTCTGATTGTCGGACAATTGGCTGGGGGCTCATGCTTTAGAGCGGCCTATCGGGTCGATTGCTGGCGGCTGAGCAGCGTCTCAAGTGAGAGTACAAATACTGGCAGACTTAGCAATCCGGTTAGGTATTGTGGCAGTGTGGTCACCTCGCCCGGTTTGAAAGTATCGTGAAAGAACAGGGCGTCGACCGTCAGGAAACCAATAATGAGCAGGGCGCTAATCATCTTTTTCATATCTCTATTCTACAATAGGCTGGCAAGACTGGGAAAGCGATGGTCGAGCCGATGCACCGGCCAAAGCGGACTTTATTTTTTTTCGAAGAAGACCATCAGATAGCCGTTGGGGTCGCGCAGACTAAATTCACGGCGTTTGTGGATTGTTTTTTGAAGTTCACTTTCCGGTTCGTAGCCGGCGGCCACGGCTGCCTTGTAAAACTCATCAACATCGACACTGACGAGCACCAGGGGGCCATCTTTGGGGCTTTCATCAGTCTCGTTCACCAGATGGAATTCAATCGAGAACCAGTTGACGTAGACGGTAGCGATCCGGCCCTCCTCGTTACTGGACACTTTAAAGCCTAAACCTTCATACCAGGCAAGGGTTTTATCCATATCGACGACTTTGTACACCAGAGCTGAGATACTTTTGGGCTTCATAGCAAGTAGTATACACCGCGCTACCAAGCAGTCTAGCCCCTGGGCGAGCGGCACGGTCTCAGCTAGAGGTTAAAGCTTGCATTTTGCCGATCGTCAACAACTTTTCGATTTCGGGTGCCGGTGCGCCGTCAATGCCCAGAAAGGCAAGGCGAGGGCCAAGTTTTTTGGGCGGGGCTTTAGTGTGTCGGCTGCTGGGTTGAGCGCGTTGAAGCCTTGGGGGGTGGGGATTTTGGGGTGCTTCAGGCGTCGGTGCTGGTTTCGGGCTGGCGACCGCTGTGGCGGGCGAGACGGGCGCCGGAGTAACGGCGGCAGCTGCTGCTGGCGCTGGTGTGACTGCGGCAGCAGGCAGCATAGCCGGCATGCCGTACTCGGCGACCACCAGTGTTTCCGGTCCCGAGTTTTGGAAATTGTCGACAGCCAGAACGGCAAAGCCAACATCGTAGAAATTGGCATTGAGCATATTGGCCCGGTGTGAGGGCGAATTCATCCAGCCGGTTATGACACCATCTAGCGACGTGAAGCCATAGGCCAGATTTTCGCCAGCCCCCTGGTAGCTATAACCGCTTTGGCTGATAAAATCCCATGGCTGTTCGCCGCTGGGCGAAACGTGGGCCCAGTAATCCTTGGTAGCCATATCTTCGGCCTTGGCTTCGGCGGCCGCGGTCAGCTGGCCATTGAGGTGTAGATCTGAAACGCCATTGCTGCGACGCTGGAGGTTAGTGGCATCGAGCAGCGTGTAGGCGCCGGCGCTCGGAGTGCTAAAGGCACCGGCATTGGCTCGCAACGGCGACACAACAGCGGCGCTGGCGATGAATAGGCTAATAGCAAAAATGGTGCGTCGTTTCATGTGTCTCCTTCTGCTACTAGCGTAGAGTGGAGACGGCTGAAAAACTGTGCGCTGAACCGCTGGTCGCTGTGATCAGGATCACACTATCAGTACGGCAGAGGCTTACTGGTAAACGGCTTTGAGCTTTTCGAGATCGGGGATAATGATATGACTGTCGAACTGTATCAGATTATGCTGGCGCAGTTTCCCGAACGCCCGCGAGACAGTTTCGCGATTCAGATTCAGATCGTCGGCCAGGTCCTGATGGGTGAGCGGCAATATTAGCTCATGACCGCGGGCGGTTGGTTGGCCAAACTGTGTGGCCAAAAACACCAGCTGATGCGCCAGGCGATAGTAGGCGCTTTTTAGTGAGATATTCTCGAGGTGCTGAATGTTAGACTGCAGGCGGCGGCCGGCTTCATGCAGGACTTCTTTATATATAAGCGGATTGGCTTCGGCGGCCGCCGCCAAGACGTCGCCTTTGACAGAATATATCTGCACATCAGTGACGGCTTCATAGAAGTAGGTTTCGTCGCCATGATAGATGTGCTGGTCGAGCAGGGCCACAAAGGCGGCCGTCAGGGGAAAGAAATAGCCCGGGCCGTAGATGCTCTGGGTACCAAGGGTGCCTTCTTTGGAAATCAGGTAGCGTTTGATGTAGCCGTCGCGGATTAGACTGACAGTGCCCTTGGCCTGGTAGAGGTCGATGGTTTGGCCTTTGTGGCGCCGGTAAAATTGTCCAGCTTCCAGCAGGGCTTGCAGATAGGGTGTTGACGTTGCCATACTCTCGAATAGTAGCAGAAAGTTGACTAAAATGGTATAGCGTTGTGTTACAATTTTTTTATGACTGAGTTTGAGGCGCATAGGCCCGAGCCGGCCGTCGATCCGGCGGTCATTGATCGTAATTACGCCAGCAGCTCCGCCAATGTGCGTGCCCGTTTTAAATTATATGAGCATGTGGTGTTTGAAGGCGCCTCACCTCAAGATATTTCTGAGATAGCAGTTGATACGCTCCAGGCGGCAGCCGTATTGCCGCCGCGCGGGACGGTGGCGGACGTTGGTGGCGCTGATGCAGCCCTGGCGGAGTATCTGCTGATTAACAAAGACCATCAAGGTGAGGTCTGGGTGATTGAGCCCAACACCCGCCAGTTCAGGGATTATGATCAATTACGCTTGACGCTCGATGACTGGCAGCACCTGAAGCAGACGGCTCCGAATCTGGCGCTAAACTTTGAATCGATCGAGAAACTGGTAGCTAGCGGTGAAGTTAAGCCCTGGGGCATCGGTGATAACTTAATCCTGCGTCCTGGCCGAGCGCAGGATTTGTCATTTCTGGAGGACCACTCGGTCGATGCGTTGTTCGCGATGTTTATGCTGTACCATGTACCGACGACCGAGCGGCCGCAAGTGTTTGGCGAGTTTCAGCGCGTGGTCAAGCCCGACGGCGTGGTGACGATTGCCACCAGCGGTGCCGATAATAAAAAGGAGCACCGCCGGCTTGAGCATCTGCTGGCCTACACACTTGGTGTCGAGCCGGCACCACCCATGAACGCCGGTTTTACCAGTGAAAAAGCCGCGGCGGAACTGCCTGATTACTACCGGCATGTCTACCGCTTTGAGCAGAAAGGCCATATGATTATTAATTCAGCTGCGCGGATTGCCGACTACGTGCGTTCGCTTGGCTCGTTGCGTGATCAATGCAACCCCGTGCCCTCGCTCGACGAGTACAACCAAGCCATTGTCGAGGAAGCTGTGCCGAGGCTTCGGTCGGCCATCAATACTGCGGGAGCCTTTTATGATTATGTCCACCGCAGCATCTTCTTTGCCAGCCATGTAGCACTCGAATTGCCTGCAACCAGCGGCTTCCAAAAAATAAGTTAACGCAGGGCGTTGATGGCTTGATGTTCGTACTCAACGCGTAAATAGATCAAAAAACCAATGGCTACGACCAGCATGACGACTAATATAATGGTGCGCTGCCATTCTTTCATGTCGTGGGCTCGCGCAGGGCTACAATTACCAGTCGGCTTTTGAGCGACCACAGTGGCGTGCAGGTGTATAGCGTCAGCTCGTTCTGTGTGGTGGGTGCTTCGACGCTGCTATCGGTCGGCGGCACGACGCTAATGGTCTGCGTGCGGTAGCTGTAGGCCCGACCATGCCAGTCAACTGTCAGTACATCACCTGGTTTGAGCTTGTCCAGGAAGTAAAAGACGCCGCGCGGATTGGTATAAGTAAATCGATGGCCGACCATGACGGTATTGCTACCCTTGTCGGGCGTGCTGGCGTTGGGTCGGATCCAGACCCCTTTGTTAACCGTGTAAACGCTTTGGCCTTCATAAATTGGCTGATTGAGCCCGAGAGCTGGAATGACCAAACGATTATCTTTGGGAATGGCTGCCCCATGAGCCGCCGACGATTGGGCGTTGTGACGGGTAGTTCGGGAGATCACCGGTACGGAGTGGTGCAGCCACCAACCAAATTGCGGTACCACCGGCAGCAAAAAAATGTACATCGCTATCAATATAATCGCGGCGCTGAGGCCGTCGTTGACGCGCCGCAGGTTAAACTTGGTCGGACTAATAGCAAGCATAGATGTATAGTATAGCCCGTCACTGACATCGGCAAGCCTGTGATTTTTATTGCACAGGCGCATAAAATATTTGCATTCTGCGGCTCAATGTAGTATTACTAAGGCTAGAAATAAACAACTCTCTTGAACGGTGCGCTAACAGCTGAGAAGCAATCACAGAGGTGGTAATTGAGAACTTCGAAGCCGGTAACGATGCTGCGGTGTCGTTTTCATTTTACTTACAATCAAGGAGCTCCCGTGGCCCATTCCCGTCTGTCCCGACCGATTGCCCGACTAAAGAATACTTTGGTCGCCTTGCTATTTGTGGGCACCCAGCTGGTAGCTCCCCTTGCCGGTGCCGGTATTTTTGCTGGACAGGCTGCGGCTGCCGCTACCACCAACTGCGTGACTGATACGGCTGGCCCCAACGACGTCCCCGGCCAAAAAGATTTAACCAAGCTCTGCGTCGATTATTCGGGCAGCCCGACGAGCATCGAAACAACCTGGAACTGGGACGATACCGGTACCAGCGGCGCTGGCAATACACTGGACGCCTGTAATTTATTTGATACGAACGGCAATGGCAATGCCGACACGGCAGTCTGTGTCACTACGACCGGCGACCCGGCCACTATGCAGAGCACGACTACCTATACTTGCGGCGACAGCCGGGCTGATCGCTGCACCAACTCGGTGTTGATTTCGACTATCACCACGGGCACCAATTTCTGTAATGTCAGTCAGCAAAATACAAATCCATTTGTCGCTGGCAACACCGATACGCAAGGCGATTGTACCGTTCCGCTCGCTTCGGTGGGCGGCGCGGCCGCGAAATTGATCGATGTTTGTTCCTATCCTTCCTCGCAGCCTAACTCTGATCCATCAGACTGCGTCGTTTCGCAACCCAAGGCCGGCAAACTGGAAGTGGTGAAACATCTTGTGCCAACGACCGATAACGGTCTGTTTAACTTACAAATCGACGGCACCACTAAAGCCGCCAATGTCAGTAATAACGGCACCACTGGTGTCGTCGTGCTGCCGACTAGTAATCATGATGTCGCCGAGACGGCCGGCACGAGCACTGCGCTCACGAATTATGATTCAACTATTTCGTGCCGAGATTTGGATGGCACCGGAACTGTCGTAGCCAGCGGTAGCGGCACGTCGCTGGCCAGCGTCCCCCTGGCTGAGGGCAGCGATGTCGTGTGCGTCATTACCAACACCCTGAAACAAGCAACGCTGATTTTGCAGAAGACCGTCGTTAACGACAACGGCGGCACACTGCAACAGAGTGATTTCCCGGTAGCTATCAGCGGCACAACTGCCAGCTGGGGCTCTAATACTATTTCTCCCGGTACCTATACTGTCAGCGAAACGCAGCAAACCGGCTACCAGGCCGGTAGCTGGGGCGGAGACTGTTCGGCAGCCGGCAGCGTGACAATCGCGCCGGGCCAAACTAAAACCTGTTCGATTACCAATAATGATATTCCACCGCAGCTGACAGTTATCAAACATGTTGTCAATGACAATGGCGGCACGGCTACGGCTAGTAGCTTTACGATGAGCGTCACCGGCACCAACGTGTCGAGTGCTTCATTCGCTGGCGCCGAGAATCCTGGCACGACTGTCACCCTCAATGCAGGTAGCTTTAGCGTCGGCGAAGGCACTCACACCGGCTATACCCAAACGGCCAGCAGTGATTGTAGCGGTACAATTGCCATCGGTGAGCATAAAACTTGTACCATTACTAACGATGACATTGCGCCCTTACTGACTCTTGTCAAGCACGTCACGAACGACAACGGCGGTACGGCTATGCCAACGGACTGGACGCTGAGCGCTACACCTGGCAGCGGCACGACGTTGAGCGGCAGCGGCGGCTTTAATAGCCAAACAGCGCAGGCTAACAAAGCCTATACACTGAGCGAAGCTGGCCCCAGCGGTTACAGCGCCAGTAGCTGGAGCTGTAATGGCGGCGTCCTGGCTAACAATAATAGCTTGACTTTGAACATCGGTGACAACGTCACCTGCGACATCACTAATAATGACATTGCACCGCAGCTGACGGTTACCAAAGTCGTAACTAATGACGATGGCGGCACGCTAAGCGTTTCGAACTTCCCGCTGTTTGTGAATAGTGTGCAAGTGACCAGCGGCGCTACCAATATCTTCAACGCCGGCTCGTACACTGTCAGTGAGACCCAGCAACCGGGCTACAGCCTAGACTCGATCACGGGCGACTGTTTGTCGAACGGCTCTATCACGCTGGTGATCGGCGGTGTATACAGCTGTACGTTGACCAACAATGATATCCCGGCGACAGTCACCGTTACTAAGACAGTTATCAATGACAACGGTGGCAACGCCTCAACCAGCGACTTCAAGCTCCTGGTCGGCAGTACCCCAGTCACGAGCGGTGTTAGCAACACCTTTGCGGCCAACCAGTCATATACGGTCAGCGAACAAGCGCTCGTCGACGGCTACGCCCAGACCAGCTTGAGCTGCGAAGACAGCACCACGCACACTGCTTTGGGCGCTACCTTTACACCGACCAATGGCGAGCACATCAGTTGCTCGATTGTTAACAATGACATCGCCCCGCAGCTGACCATTATCAAGCACGTCGTTAATGACAACAACGGTTCGGCGCAGGCCAGCGATTTCACCATGAGCGTTACCGGCACCAATGTGTCAAATACTTCATTCGCGGGCGCCGAGAACCCCGGCACCACGGTCACTCTGAATGCCGGCAGTTACGGTGTTGACGAAGGTGCTCACAGCGGTTACACCAAGACACTGGGCGCCAACTGTAGTGGCACCATCGCGATTGGCGAAGCCAAAACCTGCGTCATTACCAATGACGATCAACAGGCCAAACTGACCCTCATCAAGCACATCATTAATGACAATGGCGGCAACGAAACGGCCAGCGACTTCCAAGCTTACATCGATAGCACCGCAGTTAGCTGGAGCAGCGCCACTAGCTTGAACGCCGGTAGCTATACGGCCAGCGAGCACGAGCTGCCGGGCTGGACAGCCTCTGCCTGGAGCGGCGACTGCGCCGCCGACGGCACAATTACGTTGACATCGGGCGAGGACAAGACCTGTGAAATCACCAATAACGACGTGCCACCATCTCTGACCATCGTCAAGAATGTCACCAATGACAATGGCGGTAATGTATTGGCTTCAGCCTTTAAGGTCCGCGTCAACGGCACGTTGCTGACCGGGGCAGTCACCAGCAACAGCGATCAGACTGCTACCTACCAGTATGCTAGCCCGTTAGCCAACACCAGCTACAGTATCGGCGAAGATAGTACCGCCGGCTACAGCCAAACCAGTCTGACGTGCACCGACGATGACACTCACGCTAGCGTAGCGCAGCCAGTCATGCTCAACGAAGGTCAGCACGTCACTTGCGTTATCACGAACGACGACCAGGCGCCACACCTCAGCCTGCAGAAGTACGTCACGAATAGCCACGGCGGCACGGCTCAGGCTACCGATTGGACGCTTAGTGCCACCCCAGCCGACAATAACTTCGCTACCATTACTGGCAGCGGCAGTGCCAGCGGTTCAGCCCAGGCTAACGAGGTCTACACGCTTGCCGAAAGCAATGGCCCCGACGGCTATGCCGATAGCGGTTGGAATTGTGATGCCGGTGACCTGTCGGGCAACCTGCTGACGCTCAGCCCCGGCGTATCAGCCAGCTGTAGCATCACGAACAGCGATATTGCACCAACCTTGACGCTCGTTAAGCACGTCACCAACGACAACGGCGGCAGCAAAACGGCCGATCAATGGACGCTGACCGCTCAGCATGGTTCGGACGCGCCGGTTATCAACCACCAGGGTAACGCCAGCAATAATGGCACGGTGGCTACGACCTCGCAAACTACTGTCAAAGCTAACACCACCTACGATCTGAACGAAGATGGCCCTGATGGCTACGATGCCAGTAACTGGAGCTGTGATGGCGGTTCGCTGGATGGCTCGACGCTGGTATTGGCCTTGGCCACCAACGTCACCTGTACCGTCACCAACAATGATCAACCGGCCTCGGTCACCCTTATCAAAGAGATTGTTAATGATGACACGAACCAGGTACAGCCCGATGACTTCCACCTGACGATTGACGGCAACCTGGTGTTGTCGGGTCACAGCTACGATGTTACTTCGAACCAAGAGCACACTATCGGCGAGGGTAAACACGATAACTACAAATTCGTACAGGTGGTCGGCCAAACTGAAGCTGACGATGCCGCCTGCCGCGCGGCCAACGCCAGCATGTTGTTGCTTGGCACGGGCACGCTTCCGCAGTTGAGCGAAGGCCAGCACGTTACCTGTGTCATTACGAACACCAAACTAACCACTATTCGCATCAACAAGATTACCCAATTTGCCGACGGCACAACAACCAATGATCCGCAAGATTTTCACTTCACGACCGATGGCGAGGGTCTCAGTGATTTCAGCCTGGACACCGACAATGGCGATTCGACACTCAGCGACAACCAGGTCTTCAACAACCTAACGCCCGACCAAAATGAAGACGGCTACCATATCTCCGAAGTCCCAGTCGATGGCTGGCAGCTCAATCACATTAGCTGCGGCGATACCGAAGTTCAAACCACCGACAACGGCGTGTTTATCTTCCCCTCGCTCGGCGAAGATGTAGTCTGTAATTTCGTCAACACCAAACAACCGGTGGTTAACATCACCAAGACCAATAACCGCCCGCAGCCGACCGTTGTCAACGACACCGTTACCTACACCATGACGGTCAGCGTGCCCACTGCCAATCAACCTGGTGGCGCGCCCATCTATAACACGGTTGTGACCGACCTACCACCGAGCGGGTTCACTTATGTACCAGGCAGCTGGACAGCCACATCTAATATGCCCGATCATAATGTTGCTGCCGATGTCGTGGCTGGCAGCCCGACCGGCCAGCCAACCTACGGTTCGCCTGGCCTATGGCACCTCGGCAGTCTCATGCCCGGTGAAGTAATCACCCTGACGTACAACGCCAAGATCGGCAGTAATGTCTCGGACGGCACTTATCACGACCTAGCTTTCGTCAAGGGCAATCCGTCACCGCTCAGCAGCACCGAAATTCTCGGTAATCTGTCGATCGCCAACACGCCGTTTGTGGCTACCAGTGTCAGCGTCTTGTCGCCACCGCTCGTACCAAAGGTCCTGGGTGCCGAAATACTGATAAATACAGGTACCAACATTGTGGCTGCACAATATGTCCTACCGATCCTGCTGATCGCTGGCGTCAGTGTCACCCGGCGCACAACCCACTACAAAGAAAAGGCCGGTAAATAATATGAAACGTTTCATGACCTTCGTCGCCACTCTGTTGAGCAGCTCATTCTTGCTGGTCGCCCCGGTGCACGCCGACAACTCGTTCTGGTCGCTGGTGCAAGATCCGCTCACCAAGCAAACGAGCACCAACTTCAATGTTGGTTACACCGTGCTTTCCACTAGCCAGCACGACTTTGTGGTCAGCTTGTATGAAGACGGCAGCAGCACGGCTGTCGGTACACAGCACACGCAAGTCGCCGGCGACTCAAATACGAATTTTGGCAACTCGGGTAAATTTGCTGTCACACTCTCTAATGGTACCCATAACCTGACCTTGACTGCCGTTCGCGACGATAACGATACTAAAACCGTCAACAGCAGCGTTACCGTCGACACCACACAGCCGGCGCCAACCGTGGTCACGACTACTCGTACCATCGTCGCTGTCCCCGCTGTGCCTGGCACTACGGTCGCCAGCAGCTTGTCAGCAGCATCTTTAGCTAATGGCAGTGTGCTGGGCACCACGACAACATCAGGTGAAGTAAACGCTCCCGGCGCGGCTACCAGTTCGGCTGGCACGAAGGCTGGTTCCCGCGGCAAAGTGCTCGGGGTTGCGACCAATAAAAATAAAGCTATCAACAGTCATAGCGCCGCTTGGTGGTACAGCGGTGGTGGGGTCCTAGTTGTCTTACTGATCGTGGCGTACTATCTGCGGGTCATGCGCCCCAACCGGCGCCCCAATTAATTAGTCTTTAGTTGTATCTTCTCCTTGCCGAAGCGTGTGATGGCGGAGGTGATGTATGGTGCGGTGCTGAAGTGCGATTGTTACCTGATCCTGACTGTAGCCTTTGGCTTCCAGGTCGCTGGTCAGCTGGGCGGTAACTTGCTGGTGGAATGTTTTTTTGGTCAGGCCGGCGCCGCTAATTAACTGTCCCATAGTCTTATCTTTGTGAGCCGCTTGAACATTGACGGTTGTTGTTTTGAGTACCTCGGCCACAACGCTTAAGCGTTCCTGCTGAAAGACAGTGCGCGGAATACCACTGGTTCCGACGTTTGTATGAGTAGGTGGGTTAGTGCTCGTGGCGGCGCTGGCAGCGCTCATCGCGCCGGCGGCAAGGGCGCCCCCGGTGACAATGGTAGCGATAAGATAACGTACTTTCATATAAAATCCCTGTTTAGTGTCGCTAGTATAGCGCTCGATTCTGAGCTACAACTTAAAGAATACCCAGAATCATATGCTACAATAGGGTACGTTAACAATTTGAAAATATACAGAGTGCAGCCAGAGATCTAGCTCTACGATCTGCCAGCAACCTGCCGTCTAACGGTGTTGGTGCTCCATCTAGTCCCGAAAGCGGGAGAGATATTGCATTCGTTTGCCATCCTTCCCCAGTAACCTGAGAAAGGATTTTTTAATGCCCGAAACTATGACAGAACAATTACCATCCCCAGCTCAATCTATCATTGCAGCCCACACGCCTGCAGAGATACCGGTGCTTGCAGAGCTGAAACCTTTGGAACAGCGTGTGCTGCTGTTGGCTTCGTACGGAGGCACGGCCAAAGAAGTAGCCCAATATGCGCGTGCCCGTCGACATGCCGTCGAACGCACCCGCGACAATCTTATAGAAGCCTTCGGAGTTCCGAACATGGCGGCCGTCGTGAATGCTGCTCTTTGGCATCGTCAATTACCATTTGAAGTTGATGACAGCAGCCCCATTCCGGCACGGCTCGGTGAGCGGGAACGGTTAGCGCTCGGCTACATTGCGATCGGCTTTACGAAAGGGCAGATCGCTGCGCAGTTTGGCAAAAATCCCGACACCTTTCACGCCAATGTCCTCCGTCCAAGTTTTAAGATTCTCGGCAGTAGTGGGCGGACACATTCCGTACGGCGATCATATGAAATCGGGATTTTTAAAGCGCGCCAGGAGGCATAATGGCAACAAGATTATTTACCAGCGAGTCAGTTTGTGCCGGCCATCCGGATAAGATTTGTGATGCCGTCAGTGACGCCATTTTAGATGAGCTCTTGAAGCAGGATCCGCACAGCCGGGCCGGTATTGAAACGGTAGCGGGCGCCAATCAGATCTGTTTATTTGGCGAGATTAAAACGTCGGCCACGGTTGATTTAGAACAAATTGTACGAGCTAAGGTCGCTGCGCTGGGCTACACCGTGCCGGCTTGGGGCTTTAGCGGCGAATCAACGTTTAGCAATGATATTCATCAGCAGTCACCAGAAATTGCCCGTGGCGTTGATCAGGATGGCGCCGGCGATCAAGGCATGATGTTTGGCTTTGCGATCAACGAAACGCCGGAACTAATGCCCTTGCCCGTGGCGCTAGCGCACGCCCTGGCACGTCGCGTTGATGAAGCTCGAGACAAACGACAGCTGACCTGGCTACGGCCGGATGGCAAAGCGCAGGTGACGGTGCGCTACGAAGGTGATAAGCCCGTAGCGGTTGAGAAGTTGGTGCTGGCCGTGGCTCATGATGAGGCAACGTCGGCTGAGCAGGTGCGGCAGGACGCCATCGAGCACATCGTGAAACCCGTCTTGGCGCGCTACAACTTCAAGCTACCGAAAGCAGACGATATAATTATCAACGGCACCGGCTTGTGGCATATCCCTGGCCCGGAAAGCGATGCCGGGCTGACCGGGCGGAAAATCGTTGTGGATACCTATGGCGGCTATGCGCGGGTAGGCGGCGGCGCCTTCAGCGGCAAAGACCCCAGCAAAGTTGATCGGAGCGGCGCCTATGCTGCGCGCTTCATTGCCAAAAATATTGTGGCGGCTGGCCTGGCTACCAAGTGCGAAGTCGGGCTGGCGTATGTGATCGGCCAGCCGCGGCCTCTGATGCAAACGATCGAAACCTTCGGTACGGCCACGGTCGGCCCGCAAGAACTGGAAGCTTTCAAAACAAAATTAATTGATACTTCGGTAGTCGGCATTATCGAACAGCTTAATTTGCGTCGTCCGATTTACAGCAAAACCAGTGCCTACGGTCACTTTGGCAAAGCTGACCTGCCTTGGGAAGCGCTTGTAGGTTAGCTTAGAAACCGTGTTGATCAGTGTGATCAATCGGGCTGTATGATAATGGTCCATAGCTGGCAGCTATTGCTGCCCGTAACAAGTATGAACCCAATCGCCGACTGTGCCGTTTCCAGGTTGACTCGATGGCTTGTTGAAGAATGAGGTCGGCTTCGCGCTGCAAATTGATGTACTCTTGTTGAAATAATGATTCGTCGTGCGCCGCCAGATTGGTCATTGGTCCACGGACTGTATCACGCACGTGTTCATCACCTGTCATGAACGCAATTTTAAACAGTCTGGTTATAATTGCAAGCACCAGTACAATAGAGACATGTCACGTAAACAGCTATCACGCCGCCATGTAAGCTGGCTGGCAATTGCTGCTGCCGTGTTTTATAATTCCTGGCCGCTGGCCTATTGGCTGAATCCAGTCTCGGCGCATAAATCTGCCAGCCAGTTAGAAGGGCTGCACCAGCCATATAATTGGCTTTTCGTGACCACCGACGTACTAAGTGCCGGGTTGATCTTACTTGTCTGTGGGGCTGTCTGGTGGGGCTGCCGACATTCTAGCTGGCTGGCTGGCGTATTGCTGTGGGCTAGTCTCTTCGCCGCCGGGACGATTGTCGCGGCATTGGTACCGGTACACTGTTCGACGGCGCGACAGCTGTGCCCGAGCTTTACCGCTACTTGGTACTTATTGGTACATGCCATTGCCAGTGTATGTGCCGGAGCTGGCCTGAGTCTGTCTTTATTACTCGTTTGGTGGCACCGACGGCGTGACCACCTACTTAATGCTCTGCTGTTGGGCAGCGTCACATCGGGCGTCATTACCATCTATCAGATGCTGGCGCCGGACCGCGGCGGCGCTGGCGAAAAAGTCTACCTGACCATCTGTAGCCTCTGGCTGGCGCTGTTGCCCTACTATGCCTATAAACTAGCGGCCGAGATCACGTCGTCGGAAACCAGCGAACGCCAGGCCGAGTAGCACGAACGTCGCGACGCACAAACCAATAAAGTAGGACCAGTGGTAATTACCCCGTAGGATGTCTGACGGGCGGTAGTAGTGATAGGGCAGGAGTTTGGCTGGGCCGCGCAGCCAGTGTGCCGTGCCTTCAAGTGATGTGAATAAATAACTGGCTAGGGCAACGAGGACGGTAATGCCGGTACTGGCGTGACGCCCAAAGCGCCCAAAACCGACAAGCAGCCAGGCAATACTCGAAAATAGTAGAGCCAGGAGCAGCATAACGAGCGTAGCGGCCATGATATGAATAACCGGAATGCCAAAACCGGCATGCGCCGTCGTGACAATCGTTACCAGCATGACCAGTGCGCCAATGCCGCTGAGTACCAGCAGGCTAGTCATGAGTTTGGCTAGCAACAGGCGGTTACGCGAAAGAGGACGAGCCAACAGCAGTTCGAGCGTACCATTTTGTTCTTCACGGGCAAACAGGTTGTTAACCAGGTTGACGGCTAGCATGGTGAATAGCAAAGGTAGTATGAGATAGTACAATTTTGAGGCTAAATAGCCGACAGGCGACAACAAATCGCTGGTATCACTAAACAGCGAACGGGTGGTGGGTGATAGTTTTTGGAGCACATGATTGAGCGTTTTGGCTTGCCCCTTCAGACTGCTATAAACGAGGGTGTTGATGGCAATATAGACTGAAATGCCCAGCGTCCAGAACAGGCTTGACCAGCGACGTTCCCACAATCCCCAACGGATCACCGGCCTCATACGGGAGCCTCTGTTTTATCGCGATAGTAATGCAGGAACTCTTCCTCCAGGTTGATTTCGTGTTGTTCGAGAGCGGTAATTGGTGTTTTGCTCAGTATGCCAAATAAGGGGCTGAGATTGCCCTGAATGCGCACGCTGACGGTGCGACTATTGAGCGAAATAACTTCGCTGCCCGGCAACAATTTCAGTACGGCCAGGGGTGCTGGCCCCTGAAAAGTGATGTCAAAACGATGGGCTGCCGATTGTTGCAGATCGGCGATCGTTTGCTCGGCAATCAATTCTCCATCACGAATAAAACCAATCCGGTCGCACATTTTGCGCACTTCCGCCAGATCGTGGCTACTCAGAAAGACCGCCGCTCCGCGCCGTTTGGCAGCCTCGACGAGTTGGTAGAAGGCAGCTTGCATCAAGGGGTCGAGCCCGCTGGTCGGTTCATCAAGAATAAGTACTGTCGGCTCATGCATAAAAGCCTGAATGATACCTAATTTCTGGCGGTTGCCTTTGGAGAGTGTTTCGATCGGCTTGTTGAGGTCGGCATTAAACTGTTTGATGAGCTGCGCTGCATAGTCAGGGTGTTGGAGTGGTTGCAGGGCCTGCATGTAATTCAAAAACTGGCTGCCCGTCATGCGTGGGTAGAGTGCGATTTCGCCAGCTAGATAGCCCACGGAACGTTTGATTTCGACGCTCTGACGGACGCTGTCTAGTCCGAGGATGGTAGCGCTGCCACTCGAAGGCTGCAGAAAGTTCAACAACGTCCGTATGGCGGTGCTTTTGCCGGCACCGTTGGGCCCCAGAAAACCGTAAACTTCGCCGTTGTGCACCTGAAGATCAAGATCCTTTAAGGCGTATCGCGGCGTCTGTCCGTAGCGTTTACTAAGGCGCTGACAGTTGATGGCGGGCGTTTTCTTCACCTCCACAGTATAGCGTAAGTGGTTGATTTCTAATGTCCAAACGCCTATTATTAAGAGCGACCTAACCATAAGGAATATAAACATGCAGATACCAAAAATTATTAATGCCTCGCTGCTTAGTCTGCTCGTGGCGTTGAGTATGACCGCCGCCGCGCCAGTCGTGGCTCAGGGCAACGATGATACTGCGGCCGCTACGACTACCAGTTCTCCGGAAACAACTACTGAATCAGACGGCGACCATACTGCTGGCAAGCGGGTGCAGCTAGCAACTTCCACCCAGACTGAAAATGAAACCGAAGCGAGCGCCAGCGCCGACGACGGTCAACGCGGTCTCCATCAGGCAGGCGCCAGCATGCTGGCCGAGCTGCGTAAAGATCACCACACAACTAAATCGGCGGCTCAGATCGAGAAACAGTGCGAAGCCCACAAGCAAGGCCTGACAACGAAATTTGCTGCTATTACTACTAATAGTCAGCGCATTCAGGATCATATAACCGACGTTTTAACCAAGACGCAAGCCTACCAACAGGCCAATAATGTCCAAACCGCCGACTACGCTACGCTGTTGACGGCCGCCCAAAACGCCCAGACAACTTCGGCAGCCTCGATCACAGCCCTCAAGGCTGTGACGCCGACTATCGACTGCAATAATACTTCTACGGCCAGCGATGTAGCGACTTTCAAGGCCGCTGCCCAGCAGACCCGTGACAACCTCAAGGCTTACCGCACTGCCGTCAAAGCTGTTCTGGCAGATCTCAAAGCCGCCAAAACCACTACCACCGAAGGGAGTAACTAGTAATGAGCCTGCATCGTAACCAACAGGGCTTCGGTCATCTAGTCGCCTTTCTCATCATTGCCACCGTACTGGCGGTCGGTGTTGTTGGCTATCGCGTTTCCAGAAACGCCACCGCAACAACAACCCCATCCAATCCGGTGGTGTCCAATGCTGTGCCGAAAACGCTCAAGACTAAAGCCGACCTGACTAAGGCCGATAAATCGCTTGACGCCACGCCGATTGACAGCTCGGTCAATCCGAACCAGCTCGATAACGACTTGAACTCTCTGCTCTAGGGTTTCCTTCGACTTCTTGCAAGCATGGGCAGCTTTTATCTGAGTGTCCGGCTTGAGGAGAAACTGAGTGTGAAAGAATTGAGATTTGAGATTTTGGAATTGCGGGGTGGAGTGCTACGCACACTTATTGACTGGGTCCCGGCCTGCGCCGGGATGACATGGAGATGGAGGCAGGATTATTCATGTCTCATGTCTCGTACCTCGTGCCTCAGCTTGCTTCTTGCCCTTCGTGAGCGCCCCTTGCTCAGAGAGGCATTCGAGCGGGCAGTTTATTCGAAGAGTTCCAGGTCTTTGAGCTCGTCAGGCAAGAAGCCCTCAGGGTGCTTAAAACCGGCTTCCCATTTCGTGCCTTTGCCATAGCCCAGATCTTTCATGAGCTTGGTCGGTGCATTACGCAACTGCAACGGCACGGGCACGTCGGGATAATCTTTAGCGGCTCGTACGGCGGCATACATGGCATCGGACACTTGGCGCGACTTCGGCGCCTTGGCCATGACGCTGGCACAATGAAATAAGTTATATTGCGCTTCAGGCATACCAATTCGTTCGACTGCTAGAAATGTAGACACGGCTAAATTGAGCGCAGCTGGGGCCGCTAGACCGATATCTTCAGAGGCAAAGATCACCATACGCCGCGCAATAAACTTTGGGTCTTCGCCGGCCTGCAGCATACGTGCCAAATAATACAGAGCGGCATTGGCGTCCGAACCGCGCATCGATTTGATAAAAGCGCTGATGACGTTGTAGTGACTCTCGCCCTTTTTATCGTAACCGGGCAGGCGGGTCTGAGCGGCCGTTTCAATAATAGTAGTGGTAATAGTTTGATTGTTGGATAGTTGGATAGCTAGTTCGAGGTTGCCCAGCGCGATGCGGGCGTCACCGCCGGATAATTCAGCGAGTAGATCAATATTTTTGGCGGCCAACCTTTTAGTTGATAACTTTTCGGCTTTGGCGGCGTGCTTGATAATGGTCACAATCTCTTCCTTGCTGAGCGGTTCCAGCACCAGCACACGTGAACGGCTGAGCAGGGGATTGATGACTTCAAAGCTGGGATTTTCGGTGGTGGCGCCGACCAGAATAATTGTGCCATCCTCAACGTGTGGCAGAAAAGCATCCTGCTGCGCCTTGTTAAAGCGATGAATTTCGTCGACGAACAGAATGGTTTGCATCGCCAGCCGCCGATTTTGCTGCGCCCGCTCAATAACTTTCATAACATCGGCTTTACCAGCCGTGACAGCGCTGAGCTCAACAAATTCCGCACCGGTTTCGCGAGCGATAATTCGGGCGAGCGTTGTCTTGCCGCTCCCCGGCGGGCCCCACAAAATCAAGCTGGTCGGTTGCTTATGCTCAATGATCTCATGAATAATTTTTCCGGCACCCACCAAATGCGCCTGTCCGACAATGTCGTCCAAACTTTCCGGTCGCAACCTCTCCGCCAACGGACTGCTATCCATACCCTTATTGTACCCTCCAGATACGTTACAATATAGAGCAATGACAAAAGCAACCTTTACCTTTTCTATTGCTCATCGGTTGGATGGGGCGCTGGCGCGGACTGGGGTTATTAGGACGCCGCATGGAGATATTAAGACGCCGGCGTTTATTGTGGTCGGTACCAAGGCGACGGTGAAGGCGATGACTCCGGAAATGGTTCGCGCCGTGCATGGGCAGGCGGTGCTGGGAAACGCGTATCATCTGTACTTGCAGCCGGGGCATAAAATAGTTGAAAAGGCCGGTGGCATCGGTAAATTTATGAACTGGGACGGGCCAACATTTACCGATAGTGGCGGATTTCAAGTGTTGAGTCTGGGCAGTGGTTTTAAGAAAGTGATTGATATGAAGGGCGATGTACCGGTGGCCGACAAGAAGGAGCGGCTGGCGCTGGTCGATGACGGCGGCGTCACCTTTTACTCGCATCTTGATGGCAGCAAGCACCGCTTTACCCCCGAGTTATCGATGCAAATTCAACACGCCGTTGGCGCCGACATCATGTTCGCCTTTGACGAGCTGACATCGCTGGTGGATCCGTATGAATATCAAGTTGAATCACTCCGACGGACGCACGCTTGGGCCGACCGCTGCTTGGCCGAACTTCGAAACTTGCGCGCTCAATACGTCGATCGACCGTACCAGGCGTTATTCGGCGTAATCCAGGGTGCGCAGTACGAAGATTTGCGCCGTCAGACCAGCCAGCACCTCGCTGATCTGCCATTTGATGGCTATGGTATCGGTGGTGCGATCGAAAAAGACAAGCTGGGAGACATTGTCCGTTGGGTCAACGAAGAGTTGCCAGAAGATAAGCCGAAGCATTTGCTGGGCATTAGCGAACCCGACGATATTTTCGCAGCCATCGAAAACGGCGTCGACACATTCGACTGCGTGTCACCGACACGGGTTGGTCGGAATGGCGCTTTTTACACCTATGAGGGCCGTCACAACATCGATAAAGCCGAGTACCGTGAAGATTTTTCGCCGCTGCTCGAAGATTGTCAGTGCTACACCTGTCAGAACTACACCAAAGCCTACCTGCATCATTTACGAAAGGGCAAGGAAATCCTCGGCCTGACGCTGATGAGCTTGCACAATGAACATTTCATCATTAAGCTTGTTGACGACATCCGCGCCAGCATCGAAGATGGCAGCTTCCACGACCTTAAAACCGCCTGGCTGGCCCGTTATTACGGCAGTCGTAATTGACAGTGACCGCTTATCGTGCTAATGTAGAAGTATTGTTTTGATGAATCCGGGTCTTGCGTAGTACTTCGATTTCATTCCCAGCAATCGAAGTAACAATTAACGTAAGGACAGGATTCTTTTTAATGTCATATAAATACTCAGTATATAATTCAGCTAAACAGGGAAATCGTCGTCGTAACTCCGGTGGCGGTGGCCAGCGTGGTGGACGCCGCGGCGACTACATCGATCCCGCCAAATTTGTGTCGATAGCCAAACCTACCCAGGCGGCCGATTACCAGGCAACGCATCGCTTTGATGACTTTGCCATTTCGCCACAATTGCTGGCTAATCTCAAGGCCAAAGGTTACGAAGTGCCGTCGCCAATTCAGGATCAGACAATTCCGCTGGGGCTTGCAGGCAAAGACGTCATCGGTATTGCCAACACCGGTACCGGTAAAACAGCGGCTTTTGCAGTTCCGGTGGTTGAAGCTTTAATGAGTCGCCAGCAGGCCAAAGCCTTGATTGTGGCGCCAACCCGCGAGTTGGCCGAGCAAATCGAGCAGGAATGCCGCAGCATCGGCAAGGGCGGCAGCTTTAGTGGCGCCTTGCTGATTGGCGGCACCGGTATGGGCAGTCAGCTACGTGACCTGCGAGCCAAGCCTCGTATCGTCATTGGTACTCCTGGTCGCATCAAAGACCATATGGAGCGCAAAACTCTTAATCTCGAACATTTCAATATCGTCGTGCTCGACGAAGTCGACCGCATGCTCGATATGGGCTTTTTACCCGACGTCAGCTTTATACTGAAGCAGCTAGCACCTGCCCGCCAGTCATTCTTTTTCTCGGCGACCATGGAGCCACGGGTTCAGAGCTTAATCCGTACATTCTCGAATGATCCAGAGACCGTGTCGGTCAAAAGCGCCGATGGTAGCGACCACGTCAACCAAGATGTTGTGCGCTACGCCGGCCCGGCCGACAAACTTGAAAAGCTCCACGATATTCTGAATAAAGAGGAGGTCGCCAAAGTAATCGTCTTTGACGAAACGCAGCGCAGTGTCGAACGCCTCAGCAACGAGCTAGTTGCGCGCGGTTTCGCTGCCGACGCCATTCACGGCGGCAAATCGCAGGGTGCTCGCAAACGCGCACTCGATGGTTTCAAAGCCAGCCGCACCAAAATTCTGGTCGCTACCGATGTGGCCGCTCGGGGCATCGATGTTTCAGACATCACCCATGTCATTAACTATTCGCAGCCGCAGACCTATCAGGACTACACGCACCGTATTGGTCGCGCCGGCCGTGCCGGCCGTGTCGGTCACGCTCTAACTTTCGTGACGCGTTAAGGAGAACTGCTCGCAATGCACATTTTGCCCGCTCAACTGCGCTTCGCTGCTCACCGTATTTTTAGTACGGCTGCGCTACGGTGCTCGTTTACCGAACAAACTGCACTACTACCAGCAGCTCCTACTCATGTAACGGGCGAGAGCTTGTGAGCGCTCTGCAAGACCCCACCAAGATCCGGAATATTGCGATTATCGCGCATGTGGACCATGGTAAAACGACCTTGGTCGACGGGCTTTTGAAGCAGTCGCAGACCTTCCGTGATAATCAGGCTGAAATGAGCCAGGAATTGATCATGGACAGTGGTGATCAGGAAAAAGAGCGCGGCATCACTATTACTGCCAAGGTCACAGCAGTGCAGCATGGCGATTACCGTATCAATATTATCGATACGCCCGGTCACGCTGACTTTTCGGGTGAGGTCGAACGGACGCTCAACATGGCCGACGGTTGCTTACTGATCGTTGACGCCCAGGAAGGCCCGATGCCGCAAACCAAGTTCGTGCTTGGCAAAGCCCTGGCCGCCGAGCTCAAACCGATTGTTATCATTAACAAAATCGACAAAAACGGCAGCCGTATCGCTGAAGTCGAAGACGAGCTGGCTGATCTATTTCTGGAGCTGGCCGTCCACGAAGATCAGCTGCATTACCCGGTCTATTATGCGATTGGCCGGGCCGGCAAAGCCTGGAATACGCCGCCCGCCGACCCCGAAGCCGCGGCTGACCTGGAGCCGATCTTCCAGGCCATCACTGATAAAGTGCCGCCGCCCCAGATTGAGCTTGAAAAACCGTTTCAGATGCTGGTTACCGCACTGGCGCACGACACATTTAAGGGCAAATACGCGATCGGCCGCATCACGCGCGGCCGCATCAAATCAGGTGATCAAATTGCCCTCTGCAAGAAAGATGGCGGCATCACGAAAGCTCGCGTCGATAATGTATTTATGAGCCACGGCATCAGCAAATTTGAAGTGCCGGGCGGTGTGGCAGGTGACATTGTCCAGCTGACTGGTATTGCCGATGCTCAGATCGGCGAAACCCTGGCCGACGCCGACCAGCCTGAAGCCTTGCCCGTCATCGAAGTCGAAGCACCGACGCTGCGCATTTACCTCGGTCCAAATACCTCGCCATTCAAAGGCCAGGAAGGCGAGTTTAACACTTCTCGCCAGATCGCCGAACGCCTCAAGAAAGAGCTCGAGACCAATGTTGGCCTGAAAGTCGAAGAAGACGGCATTGGTTTCACTGTAGCCGGCCGTGGCGAACTACACCTAGGTGTGTTGATCGAAACCATGCGCCGCGAAGGCTACGAGTTCGAAGTTGGTCGCCCACAGGTCGTCACGCACGAAGAAAAAGGGCAGACTATGGAGCCGCTCGAAGAAGTCATTATTGAAGTACCGGCTGAGCATGTCGGCGCCGTGCAAATGGAGCTTGGCCAGCGTCGCGCCAGCCTCAAAGAACAATTTGCTAGTCCGAAAGGCGTCACCAAGCTGATCTATGAAATGCCAACCCGCACGCTGCTCGGCATGCGTAACATCCTGCTGACCAACACCAAAGGTACCATAGTCATGAACAGCCTGGTAATCGGCTACCAAGCCCAGGGTCCAACCTTGAGCCAGCTGCGCAATGGCGTCCTCATCTCGTATGAAACCGGTACTACCACGCCGTATTCCTTGGAAACGGCCGAGGCCCGCGGCACCATCTTTGTCGGTCCGGCCGTCAAAGTCTACGCCGGCCAAATCATCGGCCTTAACACCCGTCAAGAAGACATGGAGATTAACATCTGCAAGGCGAAACACCTAACCAATATGCGCAGTTCATCCTCTGATGGCGTCGTCCAGCTGACACCACCGACCATTTTTAGTCTCGAGCAATGCCTGGATTTTATCGAAAATGATGAACTACTGGAAGTAACGCCAGAAAACCTCCGTCTGCGCAAAAAAGAGCTTGACCCCACCAAACGCAAGCGCCAGAACAAAATCTGAAAGGTGTATAGACAAAATTTATAAGATATGCTATAATAGTTAAAGTTATGATGCGATATAGCGAATTTGAAACCCATCCATACGCCAAGCAGGCCATCATGGCCGAAGCTGAGGTGCAAGACATAGTATTCGGCCAAGGCCGAGTTGCGGCTGACACCCAGTACCAGGCCAGCATGGAAACGATAATTGATTTTGCCAATACCGTGAATTCATTTCTACTGGCGTGCGGAGAAGAGTCCTTTGAGAAGCAGCGTGCCAGGGATATTCGTATCAACAAGCATCACCTGATGCGAATCTTAAATACTGACATCGATCTGGACCGGCCGGCTGATCCACTGACAAATAGCCTCGCTACAGTCGAGGCTCCCTGGCAGCCGAAAACCAGATTACGCCAGCCAACGGGTCATCATCTCGGGTTTTATTCTTTAACGCTGAGCGTTTCACTGAGCCCGCAGCTTAATTTATATACGCAAGGTGAACTGCGCCCCAGCTTAGTGCCGTTTGGCAGTAAGTCACCAATTGTTGCCGTCAAACCGACGTCAGAATGTGAAGCTATAGCCGTTATGGACGTATTGAAAAACGCCCAAACCTGGCGCGCCATTCGCAATAACTAGTAGCGCTGCTCATTGAGCCTTGCGGTCATTGGCTTTTTTCTTGGAATTGGTAGCCCTTTTGGCGCGCCGTTTGGGCGCCGGGCGCTTACGAGCATTCTTGATGGTGCGGCTAAAGCGGCGTTCGGCCTCGCTATCGGCAAAGCGGGCCAGCGGTCCGTGTGCCAGTACTGGAGTTTTACGTTTGTCGTCGAGCGACTTAATCAGAGCTACTGCCGATTGTTCGATTAGCCATTCGCGACCGGGCGCCGTCTCCGCAACGGCCGTAATGTGCCATAACTTGTCGCCGACTTGTTCGCTAGAGACGACTTGCAAGGGGTTGACGACCAGCAGCTGGCCGACCGGCAAACGTCGATTGGTCATGGCAATCAATTGCTCGCCCGCAGCTGGGTCGTCGACGAACATTTCGAGGGCTAGGGTGCGGATACCTTTGGGAGTCAGGCGCACACCGGCAATATTTTGATTGTTCACCCAGATGATCTCGCCGTTCAAACCACGTATGCGTGTTGAACGCAACGTAATGCGTTCCACCACGCCCTGCATGTCGGCAAAGGGCTCGACGGCAATATGGTCACCGACGCCGTACCACTGCTCGGCCATCATGAACGAGCCGGCGGCGAGATCGCGTAATACCGGTCCCAGAGCGCCACTCACAAAGATAGCTGCCAGAGCGCTGGCACCAACGATAGCCGTTGGCTTACTGCTGGGGTGGACGAACACCCACCAGAAATAAAACGCGAATATTAATAACGCGGTGCGGATGATGGCGATACTTAGAACGATCAGCGTCTCGTAGCGACGCAAACGGTTTACGGTGCGCAGATTATCACTTTTGTCGGCTTCAGCGCCAATCAGCCCGACAGCCCAACGCAAGAAATGTGCAACCAGCCGTCCAATGAGCAGTGCCACGCTGACCGATATCAACAAAACAAGCAAAGAATGTAGGTCGAGTAGGCCGTGCGCCGTGTGATGTAGCACGTCAGTAGTTTGTTTGACCGTTTTGTCCGCCGTGTTCTCTCCAAATATAATCAAAAGCCCTCCTCAGCACACAAAAGGCGCCGTGGCGCCGTTTTTATTATTCCCGCGACCGTAGCCACGAATGATATATATAGCATAGCATTTCAGGGGTGGTATCTCAAGGCTGGGCTCGATTCAGCGACCGAAGACAGCAGTTTGACAGGTGCCCTGTCATCTCGACCTGAGCGGAGAGATCTCACTAGCTCCACATAGAGTATGAGAGATCTTTCGCTGGCACTCAAGGTGACATACGGTGAGCTGACGGCTGGAGTATACTGGGCCCATGGCTCCCAACAAGCTTTTTTACCGCAACATTCATGCGCGTGACCACCTGGAGATTTTTCTAGTGTCAGCCATCAGCAGCCTGCTGTTATTGCGCTTTTTTCTGTACTTGAGCGGCTATCCGCAGGTCGGCGGTGGCAGTCTTCATATCGCCCACATGTTGTATGGCGGCTTGCTGATGATGGCCGCCATCGCATTGGCGCTGACATTTCTTGGTGCTCGCATCCAGCGGCTGAGCGCTTGTATTGGCGGCATTGGCTTCGGTGTTTTTATCGACGAGCTCGGTAAATTTTTGACCAAAGATAACAACTACTTTTTCAGGCCGACCATCGGGCTCATCTACGCTATTTTTATGATCCTTTACTTGGTTTTCAATTTTCTGAGCCGCGCCAATCGTCTGACGCCGCGCGAATATGAATTGAATGCCTTGGCGCAGTTTGAGGAAGCTATTTTGAACGATCTTGACCCTATAGAAAAACAGCGTCTCGGTCAGCTACTGGCCAAATCAGACACGCACAGCCCGGTAGTTCAGGAACTGCAAGCACTGTTGGCGCGCCTTGATACGGTGCCAACACCGGAACTGCGTTGGTATCGCCGCGTGTTGCGCGCGGCCGACAAGCACTACGAGAATTTATGGCAGCACCGTGGCACCCGCCGCCTAGTCGGCTTCGTTTTTGTTGCTGAAGCTGCCATCTTTTTAATTGCTGTGCTGGGCACGTTCTTCAGTGAATTCAACGACATTGGGGCTATCTTCCGCAACACCGACAATTACGCCAACCGCCTACTCATCGGTCAATTGATCGCCTCGGCCGTAGCCGGGGGCTTCGCCATCGCCGGCGCCATCAAGATTATCGACAGCCGCTTGCAAGCCTTTGAACTCTTCCGCCGCGCCACCCTCATCAACCTATTACTCACCGAATTCTTCATTTTCTCTCGCACCCAATTCCACGCCATCCCCGGCTTCCTTGTAAACCTGATCTTATTACTGGCCCTCCGCTACGCCATCCAAGAAGAACACCGCTCCCGGATCACAAATCACTAATACTATAATTCGCTAGTGCGTAGCCGCTACAGCCAAAGCGCTTTTTCTTCTTCGCTTAACAAGACATGTTTGTATTGGTCTAGCTTGTTGAGATAAATAGTTTTTGCAAAAGCCAAATTCTCGTACGAAGTAGCCATATTTTCTGGCGACACTGCTTTCAGCCATGGTGGCGGCGACGCATCATTTTTGGAAGCCTTGATATTTGTAGTTGGCACATCTGTAATAACTTTCAATAAATCATAGCTGTAATCTCTGCCAGCACTGGTTTTATCCAGCAGCCGCTCAACTACAAAATCTACGACATAGACTGTTTGATTACCAAAACCGCCCCACGCCCGAACGGTCGGTTTATCATCGCTGATGAATGCAGTCCAGTACGCACGATTTTCATACGGCTCTTTGGAAAGTTTGATTGTCTTAATTGATTTGTCTTCCAGCTGATATTTAAACTCGCTGGTAATAGTAAATTTATCACCGTCATGCTTATAGAATGGGAGGCCGAGTAAGATCATGGGGTAATTTTACAATAAAAATTGCAGACTTTGTCCGGCAGAGGAGAAGTTTGTGTCACAGCCACGTTGCCACGCCGCCGTGGTGCGAACAGGTGCCGCTTCTGGACTGACTGAAGCTGTAGGTGCCGTCGACACATTGGGCAGTTGCGCCAGCTGGCGTTGATGAGCTTGCGTAGGGGCTGCAAACGGTATTGCCGGCCGAATTAACGTATGTGCCATTAGAGCACGACGGTGCAGCGGGTGCTTCATACGTTCCTATACTCGTTACCTGCGTAACAGCCTGCGTCGTGGTTGTGCTCGATACGAGGTCTTTCTTTGTCTGATTGCCATCGGAGTATGTGATTTTGTAGGTATTGCTTTTTGTGCCATCCACACCAGCAGTCGTGACTTTTGACGTCCCTTTCGCAAGAGTGGCGTCATTTACGGTGGTACTAGCGTAGGGTATTACTTCGGTCTCTGTGACCGTCTTTGTGGTGATTACTGGCCGATGCTGTGACTGAGCCTGTGATGTTTGGCTCGTTTTTTGAATGTTTAAATCCCTTGCACTTGGTGCGTTGCCACTGTTTGCCGCTCCGATTAGTACCAGCGCCCCAAAAGCGACCAATGCTTTTTGAACAATACTGAGGCCCCTAAGCCACATTAAAGACTTTTTCATTGTGCACTCCCCTTACTGATTTAAGAATATGCTCGTCGGCTAATATACGCAATTATTTTGCTGCGGGGCGTTTTAAAACAGGGGCAGAAATGGTATGGTGGGGGAGATGGGGAAGCAACAAACAATCCGGGATAATGTCGTGATTCATGGTGACAGCATTGAGGTGCTGAAGACACTGCCGCCCAATTCTGTTGATCTTATTTTTGCTGATCCGCCGTACAATTTGCAGCTGCGAGGCGACTTGTTTCGGCCCAACCAAACCAAAGTCGATGCCGTCAATGACCATTGGGATCAATTTGCCAGCTTTGAAGAATACGATACATTTACGCGGGCCTGGCTTAAAGAGTGTTTTCGCGTGCTGGCCAAAGACGGCTCCTTTTGGGTGATCGGCAGTTATCACAATATTTTTCGGGTCGGCAGTATCATGCAAGATCTCGGTTTTTGGTTGATGAATGACATCATTTGGGTCAAGACCAATCCGATGCCGAACTTTAAGGGCACGCGTTTTAATAACGCCCATGAAACTCTGATTTGGGCTAAAAAATCAGAGAAGTCGAAGCCAACATTCAATTACAAAGCCATGAAGTTCGCCAACGAAGACAAGCAGATGCGTAGTGATTGGCTGATCCCGATTTGCAGCGGTAAGGAACGAGTTAAACTTGGTGATCGCAAAGCACACTCTACTCAGAAACCGCTGGCCTTGTTGCGGCGTATTATTCTTTCGACCAGTAATGAGGGTGATCTAGTGCTTGACCCATTCTTGGGTAGCGGCACGACAGCCGTGGCCGCCAAAGAGCTCAACCGTCGCTACATCGGCATTGAAAAAGATAAAACATATATTCCGGTGGCCGAAAAACGCTTGCAAGCAGTGCAGGTTTTCGACAGTGCCTTGCTTTCGACTGTGACGGAACGTAAGCAGCCTCGCGTCGCCTTTGGCGTGCTTGTCGAAACAGAATACATTCCGGCCGGCAGCGTGCTCGTCAACCCCAAAAAGAGCCATACGGTGACGGTCAGACCGGACGGTACGGTGATTGATCTCAAAACGAACACCGCCGGTTCGATCCATAAACTGGGCGCCATCATCGAAGATGCGCCGTCCTGCAATGGTTGGACGTATTGGCAGCTGGAGGGCAGCAATGAGCTGATCGACAGTGTGCGTAAAATCTATATTCAGGAGAATTTACTCGATGCAGTATGAGCAGTTCCGCGACATCTTTAACAATCGCATTTTTGAAAAATCCAAGACTGATTTATTGAAGAAAGTTGCCGAATATCCGGACCGCTACACTGGTTTATTCCGGCCTACTAAGCCCAGGGCCAAGCTCCTGCAGAACTTGTTGCAATCCAACGAAATCCGTTTCGGCGATGCTTTTGAGGAATGGATCGAAACCCAGCTATATCACAAAGGCTGGGCCCAGTTGCCAAAGCGCGTTACGACGGTCGACGGCCAGCAACTCAGCTTTGATCAGCTGGTTGAAAAAGACAACACCATTCTATTTATTGAGCAAAAAGTTCGCGACGACCATGATAGCTCCAAAAAACGCGGGCAGGTGACGAACTTCGAAACCAAGTTGGATTACATCATGCTCAATTATCCGGGCAAGAAAATTGTCAGTTACTTTTATTTTATTGATCCCAGCCTCAAAAAGAATGCTAATTATTATCGGCAACGGCTCGGCGAAATTGCTGCTGAGTATACTATGCCGGTTAAGCTAGCCTACGGCAGCGAGTTGTACGGAGCGCTTGGCATGGTCGCCGAATGGCAACAGAATTTGGATTGGTTGAAACGTTGGAAAGCAGAGCTCGATGAAATGCCAAGCATCGATTTCGATGAGAATGCCGAAGTAACATTTGGAGAAGTTAAGGATATGCTGCCGATTGTGTTCCGCAAATTGTTCACCAACCAAGCGGTCATGGAAGCCATTTTGCCAGTATTGTTTCCGCAAAATGCGGTGCCAAAGCTACTGCGTGATTATTTTGTGAACCACCCGCTGCCGATATATCAAAAATTGGCCAGTCACATTGACGATTACTTAGCCACATGACCGGCCGCACCCACGATTTGACGGCGTTTACCGCCCTGGGCGCGGTGGTGCTGGCGCAGCCGGTACGGACGGTGACGCTGGCGACGGCGATTTTGTGTGTCTTTGCTAATTTGATCGGCGGCGTGACGCCGGATATCGATCAACCGACGGCGCCGCTGTGGCGGAATCTGCCAGTTGGGAAATATTTCGGCAAAGTTTTTGGCGTGCTTAATGGTGGCCACCGTTTCCTGACGCACTCACTGATCGGCGTGGCATTATTTGGTTTCGCAGCTCATTGGCTGCTGGTGTTTGTGCACCCGCTCGGTCCGCATGTGAATATCGATCTAGTGTGGTGGGCCTTCATGATCGGCATGTTCAGTCATCTAATCATGGACAGCTTCACCAAAGAGGGCGTACCCTGGCTGCTGCCAATTCCAGTTAAATTTGGGCTCCCGCCGTTACGCAGATTTCGCATCACTACCGGTCAACTGATAGAAAAAGCAGTCATTTTTCCCAGCTTCATCGTCTTGAATGTGGTGCTCTATGCGCACAATTCTCAGAAGTTACTGAGTATTATCCACCAGCATATATTATAGACTTAAACTTATATATGTGATATAAAATATACTAATGAGTAATTTTGAGATTGGTTACTGTAGCTATTCTGAGTTTCGCGATGGTGTGCCACACCGTGTCAACGAATCAGAGCTCTGCATCAATGGCTTATATGTAGTCATGTTTGCGTTAGACGAGCGCAGTGCCATCCCAGCCGCCAAATATCCTAGTCAAGTTACAGATATGGAGCCCGAGGACAATGGCTGCTACCGTGTGGATTTCACCGTCATGAACGCTGACCTGGCACCCGATTATGCCACCACAGCCCGCTTCCGTGATGGTTATTGGCTACCAGCACATTCGCAACAGATCGAAGTCGGCACCATTAACGTTATCAGCGGCTATTTTAAGGCCGACTATCTTGACGATGACGGCGAACAAGAGCTACACGACATGATTAGCTTTGAGCAAACAAAAATCAAAGAACACGATCTCGTAGCTTGCTAGTTACTGCTCATGCTAACGGCATGCTTTATAAGAATCTGGGCTGCAATGGCTGACGTTTCGTCGGTTTGAGTAATTGCCGCTTCTTGGCCGTCGCGGACTTGTCCGATATGATTTTCCGCAGTGCAGATAGCTGCGCAGCTACGAATTTCAGATACATCACTCACGTCGTCGGGTAGTGCGCAGAAATAAATATCTGCTCCACTGTCGTGTTTATCGCATGCTACCACAAAAAACTGTTCGACGCCGCCCGCTTCCCAACCTTGGGCAATCATTGCTACCTCGGCCGGGAAAACTTGTTCTAATAATTCAGATTGCCCGTCAGAGTAAATGCATTCAATGGTTGTCGGCATGTTTTTATACTAGCAAACAATTCAATGAAAAATCTAGGTTTTGCTGCGCGGATTGCTTTTTTGCTCGTTCGTTAATGCTCCGATTTCAACATGATATTTATCGAGCAGGTAGGCAACAAGTAGGTGCGCCGTTAGCAATAGCGCGGCCGTGCTAACTAACGCTGGGGTGGCGGGGGGCTTTAACCAGCTGAAGATGCCGTAGAAAGCAGCTGTAAATACCATTAGCCCAAGCAGCGACAGGGCATATGATTTTAGGCGAGTATCGACCTCGAATGGCAAGTCGTTATGATACGGCTTGCCACTGGTAGTTAGCTTCAGCCAGCTGAGCTTTTTGCGAACTTGCTGGCACTCGATATAGTTATGTAAAACTTCAGTGGCAGCCAGCGCCAGGACGAGATGCAGTAAATGATTATTCATGCTAGTGACGGTTTTTCTGGCGATCGGTCTCGTCTTCGATTTCATGACCCAGGATTTCTTCGATCAGATCTTCGATGGTGACAATGCCAATGATCTCATCGTCCTTTTCGATAGGAATCAGGTGCGTGCCGGCGGAGATGAATTTACGGAACATGGTATCGAGCGCCGTCATGCTGCCGACCAATTGCACAGGGTGGAGCGGCATGTCGTCGACTCGAAATTCGTGGTGATCAAAATCAATGTCGACCATGTCTTTCATAAGCAGGATGCCGTAGCACTTGGTACGGGCCTGATCAAAAATCGGGATACGACTGAAGCCTTTAGCTTTGAGTTCGTCAATTTGTTGTGAGGCTAGCTCGGTCTCGGGTGTCAGCCAATAGGTGTGCCGAATATCGGTCATGATGTCGCGGACGCGCTTTTCGCTCAATGATAGGGCACCGCGCATGATTTCGGCTTCATCTTCGTCGAGCTCACTGGACTTGTCGCTAATATGCTCCGAAATAATCAGTCCTAATTCATTGCGGCTTTGCAGACGAGCTCGTTGTCGCGGGAATAATTTGTCGAGCAATAGCTGCAGCGGCTTACTCAGCACATACGTTAAAATCCGCATTAATTGCAGCACCGGTGCGAAGCGGCTGGTCCAAGCTAGCGGATCTTTGGCAAATAGGGCTTGCGGAATGACCTCGCCAAAGATGACGATCAAAATGGTGCTGGCAAAGCCGGCGATCCAGCCATCATAGCGGTGTTCTAATACGAGCGAAGTGGCTGATACGGCGGCGACATTGGTGAATAAGATACTGGCCAGCGTCAGGTGTGTATTACGTCGCAGCGGTAAGACGCGCTTCGCTTGTTTGCTCCCGAGCTTGGCTTTGCGGCGCAGGTCGGACATGTCGAGTGACATGACAGCAATGTTCAAACCAGAACAGACGGCCGACGCCATGACTAATAGCACTACCTCGAGGGTCATGACGTATCCGTTCAATTTGTTTTCCTGGTCTCACGTGAGATCATCATCTGCGATTATTGTAAGCGGAATGCTCTCTGGAAGCAATATGGCGGCAGGCAGTAGTAGCCAACGGTCATCCAAAAATCGAATTGCCCAGTTTACGGCCGCTTGGTTGACCGAAATGTCGATTAGTTTACACGAACAAGAGGTAAAAGGCCTATATAATAGCGCTATGTTTGAGAAATTTTGGCACCAAAAGCTGCGCCGGCCGTATCGACTGGCGCGCACTATCGATGTCGGTAGCGGTCAACCGATCGTACTGTTGCACGGCATCGGTCGAACCGGCCAAGTCTGGCAGCACGTGGTGGAGCAGCTGCAGCCGCTGGGAAGACAACGCGTGGTGGCCTTTGATTTGCTGGGTTTTGGCGCCTCGCCCAAGCCTGACTGGCTGCAGTATAACGTCGATGATCACGCACAGGCTGTCATTGCCAGTATTGAGCGGCTGCGAGCTTCGGCGCCGATTGTGCTGGTTGGTCACTCCATGGGCTGCTTGGTGGCCGTTCGGGTTGCTAAGTTGCGGCCCGACTTGGTCAAGCACCTTGTACTGTATGAAATGCCATTATATGAGGGGCTACCGGAAAAGCGTCGCTATCGCTTGCGGCTGGATCTTTACCGGCGCTTTTACGCTTGGGTGGCGCGCTACCAACCGACATTTGACCCGTTGACCGTTCACCGTACCGAACGTTTGGCTAAAAAAATCGTGGGCTTTGAGGTCACCGAACCGACCTGGCAACCGTTTGTGCGCAGCCTGGAGAACACTATCGTCAAGCAAACCACCGCTGCTGATATCAAACAGCTCGACGTACCAATGGACGTCATTTATGGCACCTGGGACATGCTGGTCATCCGCGGTAAAGAGCGACAAATTTTTGGCAGTGACTTGCCCCAACTGACCCTGCACACCGTACGAGCGCGGCATACTATTTCGGTGAAAGCCAGTCGTTTTATCGTTCGGCGGATTCGAGCCGCTTTGGAGGAGTCGACGGGTGGCCGATAGCTTCACGACACTACTGAGCCAGGCTGCCGATGTCGTGGCGCCGCGCTTGCTCGGCTGTGAACTGCACCGTGAAATTGATGGGCAGCTGCTACGGGGCCGGATTGTGGAAACCGAAGCCTATGACCAGCACGACGCCGCCAGCCACAGCTACAAGGGTCGCACGCCGCGCACTGAAATTATGTTCGGTCCCGCTGGCTTCCTGTACGTTTATTTCGCCTATGGTATGCATTATTGCTGCAATGTGGTCACCGGCGCCAAGGGACAAGGCTCCGCAGTGCTAATCCGTGCCCTTGAACCGCTGGAAGGCGAGGACCGGATGCGTTTCAATCGTGGCGATCGGACTGGCCAGCCGCTGACCAATGGCCCGGCCAAGCTCTGTCAAGCGTTACAGATAGACAAAGGACTCAACGGACATGACCTCCGCAACGCTCCCTTACAGCTCGAGCTACGCCCAGCCGTGCGACAAACCGACATGGTCCAGACTACCCGAATTGGTATCACGCGCGCCAAAGATGTGCCATGGCGCTTCTATCTGGCGGGCAATCAGTATGTTTCAAAAGTGTGATAGAAATCACATTGCGCTTTTGCTAAGCCGGGCCTAAGCTTGAAACAGGAAGTGTGAGGCTTCCGAATGACTCGGGCGTTTATGCGTCCGGGTCATTTAAGTTTCGGGCGCAACTAATTTGCATTCGGAGACTGATGTTGGCTACACTGAGGCCATGACTGCCGTACTCCTGTCTCTGGCCACCTTTCTTTCAACGCTACTCGGCGGCCTGACCGGCCTGCGGAACAAGGATCGCCTGCATCGTTTTCTGGGCTATACAGCTGGTGTCTTACTCGGCGTGGTAGCCTTTGACTTGTTGCCTGAAATTTTTCATTTACTGAGTGAGCAGCGGCGCAGTTCCACTGGCGCTATGATCGCCCTGGTCTGTGGTTTCTTGCTATTTCACATTATCGAAAAAAGTATTCTTATTCACCACACCAACGAGGCTGAATACGAACAGCACCATCACCCGCATGTCGGTGTCGCTTCGGCGATTGCGCTGAGCGGCCATAGCTTTTTGGATGGTGTCGGTATTGGGTTGGGTTTTCAGGCTGGCAATAGCATTGGGATCGCGGTCGCAATTGCCGTCATTGCCCACGATTTTACCGATGGTCTCAACACTGTCAACCTGATGCTGCTGAATAAAAATAAAAGCCGCAAGGCCTTTGGCTTTTTGCTACTCGACGCCATTGCTCCCGTTTTGGGTGCCGCCAGCACGCTGCTGTTTAGCATCTCCGGCGCTGGCCTGATTTTGTATCTCGGCTTTTTTGCCGGTTTCCTGCTGTACATTGGGGCCAGTGAAATTTTGCCCGAAGCTCACAGCCACCACTCGTCATACCGCACGATCGGCACCACCATGCTTGGCGTCATATTCATCTTCGTCATTACCCGCTTTACATAAGCGCCATACGGTATAATAAAAGGGTGCGATCAGATTATTTATCTCATATGCCGGCACCTGAGCCCGCTCCGCAACCCCAACCCGCGCACAAGTGGCGCTGGTTAATTATTATTGTCGTAGCTTTGGTGCTTGCTATCGGTGTCTGGCATAGCCGCAGCGCCGGTGATAGCCAGCAGAAAGCTGCGTCGTCAAAAACGGCAACCGTCCAACCGGCAGCCGTCAACCAGTGCGCCAATAACACCCTAGATAAATTGGCCGTGGTCGCCATCAGCCAGCGGCATCTCTGGGCTTGCCATAACCAGGAAGTGGTCTATCAGACACCGGTGATCACTGGCATGGAAAACCTCGAGGCCGACAAGTCACCGACCGGCACCTTCCATGTCTACGCCAAGATTACCAACACCACACTGAAAGGTTCTGACAGTACCGGTAGCTGGAGCGACCCTGTGTACTACTGGATGCCCTATTACGATAACCAGTATGGTACCTACGGTTTTCACGATGCCACCTGGCGCAAAGACAGTGAGTTTGGTCATGTTGATCCGTATTCGTCGAATGCCTCACACGGCTGTGTCGAACTCCCGCTCACCGCCTCAAAGTGGCTATATAACTGGGTTGAAGTCGGCACCACTGTAACCGTTAAAAGCTAGCGCGGCTATTGATGATTTTGTCTGCCATGACAAACAGCAGATGGTAAATGTCTGGTGAACGTTAAACAGTAAATGGTAAACTAGAGCCATGATCATAGCGGTTATCGTTTTGGGAGTTTTGGTTTTGGTGCTGCTCGGCGTCGTGCTGCGGCGGCCAGCGGCGCCGGCGGCCGACACCAGTAGCGCCTTGTTGTTGAAGGCGGACATGGCTGAGCTGAACAGTACTGTCACGCAGCTCAAAGATGGCTTGCAAAAACAACTCACTGATCAGCTCGGTGCCAGCAACAAGCAGTTAGCCTCACAATCGGCTGCTAGCATCAAAATTCTGCAAGAAGTAACCGAGAAGCTGACCAAGCTCGAAGGCACAAACAAAAATGTCGGTGATATTGCGTCTGAGTTGAAGACGTTGCAGAACGTACTGCAGAACCCTAAACAACGCGGTGTGATCGGTGAGTTCTACCTGGAGCAAATTCTCAAAAATACCCTGCCGCCGGGTGCGTACGTGCTTCAGCACAAACTCGGTGAAGGCTTAATTGTCGATGCCGCCATCATGCTGGATGACAAAATTCTGCCGGTTGACAGTAAGTTTTCGCTAGAGAATTACAACCGTTTAATTGAGGCCGACGAAGTCACTAAAGATGCGCTCGGCAAACTTTTCAAAGCCGACATCAAGAACCGCATCGATGAAACCGCCAAATACATTTTGCCCGGCAAAGGCACGCTCGACCAGGCCCTGATGTTTATCCCCAGCGAAGCTATCTATTACGACCTGCTGGCCAATAAGGTCGGTGTTGGCGCAGTTAGCGGCCGCAATTTAATCCAGTATGCCAGCGAAAAGAAAGTGACGATTGTTGGCCCGAGCACGCTGTCGGCCATGCTGCAAACCATTATGCAGGGCCTGCGCTCCATCGAGATCCACAAAGATACAGAGAAAATCCGCAAAAACATCGAACAGCTCAGCAAGCATCTCATCGCTCACAATACCTATATGCAGAAGCTCGGTAATAGCCTCGGCACCACTGTCGGCCACTTCAATACTACCTATAAAGAACTTGGCAAAATTGACCGCGACATAGTCAAGATTGCCGACACCGAAGCCCAGGTCGAACCGATGCTGCTCGACCGCCCCCAACTCCAAGACGACTAGCCGTGTCATCCTCGCATTCGCAAGGATGACGCTATTTAGTTTTGAGGAGGTCGATGGTCAGGGCGGCGGTCCAGGAGAAGTTGTCGGCACCGATGGCTTGGCCGGTGAGGGGATTGAAGTACTCAGCGCAGCCGCCTTTGGCGACCATTTCAAGGCTGCTTTCACGAAGTGCGGCGGCGTGGTCGCGGAAACCATAACGCTCTAGACCGTCAATAATCAGCCAGTTCATATTGACCCAGCTCGGCCCCTGCCAGTAACGGAGCGGACTAAACGAAAAGGAATTGAGCGGCACGCTCGGTACTGGGTAAGCCGGTCCGAATGACTGTTCGTTTTCCAGCAGTTTTACGAGCTTTTCGGCTCGCTCCTGACTGATTGAACCGCCATACAACGGCAACAAGGTAGCAATACTCGGGACTTTAATGAGATGGTGAGTAATGAAATCACGCGAGTAATACTGGGACGAATAGGGGTCCCACAGCTCCTCAAAGGCACGCTCGGTTTTCTTCATACTGGCTTCAAGCTCAGACGGGATCTTTTCGCGCAAGGCTTTGGCTATGTCCTGCAGGTGCGTGTTGGCGCGAACGAGGATGCTGTTAAAAGACAGGTCTTCAATAGAAAACATGCCGTGGTCGAGAATCTTATTGATGTCGTAGGCCTTGCGTCGCAAGCGCAGCTGGATGTCGAACAGCGCGATGGCTTCGATGGCCGAAAAGCGTTCGTCGGCTGGCAACAATTTTGTGTCACGCCGAAAGAGGTTGATAATTTTGTCGACTTTAAAGCGTTCAATCAGACGGATCCAGAGTGGCAGCAAATGCTCGTGTAGCTGCGACATCCACGGCGGTGTGTTATCGAGGCCGGTTTCCCACGGGTGAATCAGTAAAATCAAACCTTCGCCATGCGGATCACGCTCATTATAGAGCCATTGATGGTGGGCCAGCAGCGCCGGATACATCAGACGATACCAGCTGCGGCGCTCTGGCCAGGCGAGCTTGGCACCAACTTGAACGACGGCTTCAGCGAGCATCGGCGGCTGGGTGATACCTGAGGTGGCAACCTCACTTGGCGCATATGGGTTCAGCCAGCTGCGCCAGATGTTTCGATCGGTGCGATATTGACGCTCGTCACGAAAAATAAGGTTCGGCAACATGCCGTTATCCCATTGGCCGCGCAGCAAGCTAGACAGTTCAAGTTGGGCTCGCTCAACATTGAGGTGGCGCAAACCAATGGCCGTAAAACAGCTATCCCACAGCCATTGATGCGGATACAGCCCATGCGCCGGCTGGGTGTAATTGCCGCGATCATTCATCTCCAGAACAGCGGTCGCTTCTTTCAGTATCTCGTCGCTATCAGCCATATGCTAAAAGTATACCTGAAAAGTACTCGCTTATGCTTGCCGCTGACAGTCGGGTTCTCTATAGTCGTAAAGATGACCAACCATCGGGAGAATCAACCGAAGCTTATGCTATCACCGGACCGCTTGCCGCTGTTCATTGGTGCCGGGGTGATTAAATCTAAAGCGGCGATCGAACAGTACGTTCGGATTCCTGAGCTGGCAGCGTTAATTATAGGCTCTTTTTCGGATACTGAGTGGGGCGGCAATGACCCGAGCGGTACTAAACGGCTGACATGGTGGGATCGGCAGAATAAGACTTTTTATAATGCTATCGGTCTAAGCAATGTTGGCCGCACGGCTGCCAGCGAATACTTGCCCGACGCGCTTAAGCGAGTTAGGGACGCCGGACAATTAGCAATAGTGTCGGTCACTGCTTTGAAACATGAATCGCCGGAAATAGTTATCCCGGAGTTGGTAGAGTGGGCGTTAGATATGGGCGCCGACGGAGTTGAAATCAATGGCGCCTGTCCAAACGAAGATAGCGACGAACTACTCTGCCACGATCCGGTAAATACGATGAGCACCTTGGAACTCACTCGTCAACGCGTTGGCCCAAAACCGTACCTTATCTTTAAGCCGGGCGCCCTTTCGGAGGAGCTGATTAGACTATATCAAGAGGGCTGGTTTACCCGTCGACGCTGTCAGTCCGATCAATGGCCCCCGTGAGCTTTCGCCCGTCGCTGCCGATACAGGCCAAGCTGCGATTGAAGTGAATGATGGTTTTGCAGGCAGGAGTGGCGCTGGTATTCGCTATATTAGCCGGGAGAATACCTGGCGCTGGCAGCTGAGGCCAATTGATGCGCCGTCGACGCAACCTGATGTCTGGTCCATCGGAGGTGTCACAGACGGCTACGAGGCACACCATCGTATTCATACGCTCGGTGCCCGCCTAGTCGGCGCCGCGCAATCGTTTTACCGAGCCTCTGATCCAGCCGCGCTGGCGAAACAATGGGCACGACAATACAACGAAGCCGAGATAGGATCGCCGCCTCTCGGTAGTTAGCGGTAGTTGGTGAAACTGAGGGGGAAGTCGAAATCGCTGGCGCGCAGCAACTGAATGACAGCTTGCAGGTCGTCTTTGCTATTGCTGATGACGCGGACGGCGTCGCCCTGGATTTGAGTTTTGACTTTCGGAAATTTGTCACGGGTTAAACCCGTGATTTTTTTGGCTTTGGCTTGGTCGAGCCCTTTTTTAAATGGTACTTCTTTGGTGGCCCGTAAATTGCTCTCAACGATATCGCGTGAGGTATCAAGCACTTTCTGGCTTTGGTTGCGAGCGGCTAGCTTCTTGCGAACGATGTCGAGGATGGCATCAATCTGCCAGTCGCCGCTGCCAGTGACTTTGATGCCGTTCTTGTCGCCGTCGAGCCACTCGATGGCCGCCGGCGTGCCTTTAAAGTCGTAACGGCTACTCATTTCACGCTCCGCCTGGTCGAAGACATTGTTCATCTCGGCCTTATCGTACTCGCTGACCACATCAAAAGAAAAATTTGCCATGTACCTATTATAGTACGGTACGACTAGCCCGTTACTTCAAACAGTGGATCAGGTAACAGCTGGTTTCGCGCCTGACTCGGTTCAGGCAAGAAAGTAGCCTCTACGCTCGTCGAAGCTGGCATGGCGGCGCTGTACAGCTCGAGACCGGGAATCGGCTGTTCCGAAAGTAGCTCAAGACGGGCACTTCCCAGCAATAACTCATGAAACCCAACGGTTTGCGCAACGCCCTGACGGCCGGTGGCGGTATCAACCTCAGGTAGGACATGTATAATTTCATGCTGCGGTAGTCGTCCCGACGAAGGTGCCGGTAAATGCTGGATACGCACCCTGCCAACTGCTACACTGCCCACCTCACGAGAAAGACGCACCCGCTTGCCAGCAGTTAGCTCACCTTTATCAATACTGGCAGTGACTGCGAATTCGGGGCTGTGAACGACCATTAGTTTTGCTCAACTAGCGTTAAGTGGCGTGGTGGCGTGATTGGCTGGAAGCACAGATCGTGTGCGTCGCTTTGCAGGTCAAGACTAAGGTCAGTTAACTGCGGCTCATTCTTTTCTTCACCGTTCAGGCTAACTAGAACGACTCGGCTTAGCATGGCATTATGGGCCGTCTCCCAGACGATGACACCGCTATAGCGTTCGATAGATTCGGGTATTTCGCCCACCGCCGGTGTATAACGGATAAGATCTACCCATTTTTGGGCCCCGTGTGGTGCGTTGGGGAGCGCCGGTATCAGGCTACTGTCATGAAAGTCCTCGCGGTCACTTTCAAATTTAACAGCCATACACCATTCCTCCCGTGTTTATCTTAAGTGCTTACGTTCAGTGTACACCCGCAATGACCGCAGCGTTTTGTTAATTAGACAACGGACATGTGTAAAAAATCTTACAGCTTATGTTTACAGGGAAATGACTAATCGGCGCGTGAGAATAATCACGTTTAGGAGCGTTAGCATGATCTGCCAGAAGCGGCTATTCGAAATAACAGGGGGCTGCTGGTATACTTAGGCGTAAGATATGAGCTATCAAAATTCCCGCATTGTTGAAACTGCAGAGTTGCTAAAAAAACGGGCCGCTGAGCTTGAGAATAAGCAGGAAATCATGCGTGCCGTCGAGCTAAAAGCGCTGTTTGACGAGCTGAAAACTTTGCCGCCAGAAGCGCGCGGTGCTTTTGGCCAAGAAGTTAATCAGCTGCGAGGCGAGCTACAAGCAATTGTTGATCAATCACGCCAGCAAGAAGATAAATTACCCCCAATTGATATCACTGCGCCTTTCGACATCAATACCTCGGCTAGCCAGCGACCGCAGTTGCTGAGTAGTGAGCAGGGCAGCCAGCACCCGCTGATGACTGAATTGTCGACGGTGCTCGACATTTTTTACCGCATGGGTTTTACGGCCGTTGAGTCGCGCGAAATTGACGACGATTATCATATGTTTGGCTCGCTGAACTTTCCCGAAGGCCACCCGGCCCGCGACGATTACGACACCTTTATGACCATCCAAGCCGATAAAAATGGTAAACCATTTATCGCCCCGGCGCACACCTCCACCATGCAAAATCGCGTCATGAAACAATACAAAGCCGACCTAGAGGCAGGCAAACCGATCGCCGCCGTTATCCCGGGTCGTGTCTTTCGTAACGAAGACCTTGATGCCCGTCACGAGCACACCTTTTATCAACTAGAGGGCGTCTATGTCGCCAAAGGCACCCATGCCGGTAACCTGATAGCTACCCTCAAGACTTTTCTGCAGACCTATTATGGGAAAGAGCTGGAGGTCAAAACGCAGCCCTTTTATTTTCCATTCACGGAACCGTCGTTTGAGCTGACCGTTAGCTGCCCGTTCTGCGATAAAAAAGGTTGCCATATCTGTTCGCAAGCCGGCTGGATCGAACTACTGGGCTGCGGCATGATCCACCCCAATGTCCTCCAAGCAGCCGGTATCGACCCGGTGGCACACACTGGTTTCGCCTGGGGTATGGGTATTGATCGCTTAGTGATGATGAAGTACGGCATTGAAGACGTCCGCCACTTCGAATCCGCCAAACTAGACTTTCTGAGGCAATTCTCATGAGCGATTCAATGATGCCAAAACTACAGTCTCTTGAAGACAGTCCACTCTGGCAGCAGAAAGAAGACTGGTCGTGAAAATTAGTTTGAACAGTATTCGGAATATGGTGGCGCACTATGAGTGTGCCGAGGATGTGACGGCGATTGGCGTCGACAAACTGGTTGAGAAGATTGGCGCCCAGCTCGGTGCGGTTGAAGCAGTCATCGATATCGGCGCCAAGTATCAAGGCATTATTGTTGCCAAGGTTGTGTCGTGCGAGAAGCACCCCAACGCCGACAAGCTGAGTCTCTGTCGGGTAGATGATGGCGGCGTCGCCAAACACGTCGAGCGCGGTGCAGATGGCCTGGTGCAGGTGGTCTGTGGCGCACCAAATGTGAAGGCCGGACTGACCGTGGCCTGGCTGCCGCCCGGCTCAACCGTGCCCGAAACAGTTGGCCAAGAACCGTTTGTGTTAGAAGCCAGAGAACTACGGGGCAGCGTCAGTAATGGCATGTTGGCCTCCCCGAAAGAGCTGGCGCTGGGTGATAGTCACGCCGGCATACTGGTAATTGACGAAGACCTGGAGCCAGGTACTGACTTTGCCGAAGCCTTCGGGCTGAAAGATGATGTTGTGCTGGACATCGAAAACAAGATGTTTACCCACCGGCCCGACTGCTTCGGCTTCCTGGGTATTGCTCGCGAGCTGGCCGGCATTCAACAAATGCCGTTTAAAAGCCCAGATTGGTATCGTGCTGATCCGACTTTCCCGGTCACAGAATCGGTCGAGCTGCCACTGACTATTAAAAATGAGTTACCCAAATTAGTACCACGCTTTAGCGCCATCGCCATGAGTGACGTCAAGGTCGGTCCGAGCTCGACCCGCATGCAGGTTGAACTGGCCAAAATCGGTCAAAAGTCCATAAATAACATCGTCGATTTTACGAACATGTATATGCTGTCGACCGGCCAACCGTTGCATGCCTACGACTACGACAAGGTGAAAGCCTTAAGTGGCGGCGAGGCGACAATCGTCGTGCGACAGCCGCATAAAGGCGAGAAGATCAAACTGCTCAACGGCAAGGAAGTCGAGCCGCGAGCCGAGGCAATAATGATCGCCACCGACAAGCAGGCCATTGGCCTGGGCGGCGTCATGGGCGGCAGTGAAACCGAAGTTGACGAAAACACGCGGAATATTATTATTGAGAGCGCCAACTTCGACATGTACTCCATCCGGCGCACCAGTATGGCCCACGGTCTGTTCACCGATGCCGTCATGCGTTTCAATAAGGGCCAAAGCCCGCTGCAGACCTTGGCGGTGCTCGCCAAAATCGCCAATGAAATACAAACCTCCGGCAGCGGCCAGGTTGCTGGTAAGCTGATCGACGTGCATGATCAGTTGCCAAAGAACCAGGCTGTAAAAGTCGCCACCGATTTCATAAAAGCCCGTCTGGGCTTAAAAGATCTTACAAGCAAGCACGTTGAAAGTTTATTGGGGAACGTTGGTTTCCACGTTACTACCCAGGAAGCTGATGACGATGAAAAATGGATAACTGCACCGTTTTGGCGGACCGATATTGAGATCCCGGAAGACATCGTTGAAGAAGTCGGTCGACTCTACGGCTATGATCACTTGCCGCTGGAACTGCCGCAACGCGACGTCTCGCCGACCGCCAAAGACCCGCTGCTGACACTGAAAGCGGACATACGCGCCCGGCTCAGCAAAGCCGGTGCCAACGAAGTTCTGACGTACAGCTTTGTGCACGGCAAACTGTTGGAAAACGCTGGACAGGCTATCGACAAGGCCTTCCAGCTGAGCAATGCCCTTAGCCCTGACCTGCAGTATTATCGCGTCAGCTTATTGCCGAGTCTGCTCGACAAGGTGCATCTCAATATCAAAGCCGGCTATGACGAATTTGCACTGTTTGAATTGGGTAAAACCCACAGTCTCGACCATGCCTCCGATGAGGAGGGTGTGCCCACCGAATTTGAATTCACGGCGCTGGTCGTGACGGCTAACAACAAACTGAAAAAAACCGGCGCGGCTTATTACGAGGCGCGCAACTATCTGGAGAACTTGGTCGGCGTCGCGCTGGAGTATAAGACTATCGGCGAGGAAATGCAGCAGTATCCGGTAGTCAGGCCCTACGATCCGGAACGAGCAGCGCTCGTAAGCCTCCAAGCCACGGGCGAGTTTTTGGGTATCATTGGCGAATTCACCCCCGCAGTTCGGCGAAACTTGAAGTTACCGGCTCATACGGCCGGTTTTGAAGTCGACACCACGGTGTTACAGACAGCTTTCGAAGCGGCACATACCTACGCACCATTACCACGTTTCCCAAAAGTGACCCAAGACATCAGCCTGAAGGTGCCCACGACAGTGTCATATCGGCAGCTGTTTGAGTTCACCGGCTCCGAACTGGACAAGGTACGGCCTGACAACACGCTGTCGAGTCTTAGCCCAGTGGATATATATCAGCGTACCGATGACCGCGAGCACAAACACATCACGCTTCGTCTTGACATTGCCTCCTATGACCGCACCATGACTGACGCCGAGGTCAACAAGCTTCTCGACAGCGTTGCCGCTGCCGCGCAAGCTAAATTAGGCGCTGTCCGGATCTAACGCATGGTTGCTATCCGGTACACCGCTCGTGGCATCGTGGTGCATGATGGCCAACTATTGCTGATGGAACGTTGGCGCCCGGGGATGCATTACTTCTCTATTCCCGGTGGCGGTATTGAAGCTGGCGAGACTGCCGAAGAGACGGTGGTTCGAGAAATCGCAGAGGAAACGACTGTAGTTGTCGATGTAGTACGTCAGGTGCTGGAAATGCACGACGGCGATACGGTGCACCAGATCTATCTGTGCAATTATTTGAGCGGCGAGCCGCAGTTGTTGCCACAGGCTCCCGAAGCGCTGCTCAGCACGAACGACAACCGTTTTCAGCCGCGCTGGCTGCCAATCGACGAGCTGCCACGGCTGCCGTTTACCTACTGGCAGCCATTGCAGAAACTGCTCGTCGCAGGGCTGCAGCATGGTTTTCCGACGGAGATCACAATTGTCAGCGCCGCCCAGACCCGCTAAACTAGGACTAATCAATCAAGTGGAGGAAGTATGGCCCGAAAACGTGAACGCGCTTTTGCCGCCTTTGGCGCTGCGCTGTTTCTGCTGACCTCGTCAGCCCTGACGATCGCTGTTATTTACAGCCTGGTGCAGCAGCACAACACCAAATCATCAACCGCAAGTAATACGTCCCAGGAGGCCAATGTGCAAAACAAACTGACCGGCAAACCAATGCCCAACTTTACCCCGGTTTCACAGCCGCAAACTTCCTTACAAACGCAGGACTTAAAAGTCGGTACTGGCAACGAAGTCAAAGCCGGCGACACCGTCACCGCTGACTATGTCGGCGCGCTCATGAGCACTGGCATAGTCTTCGACGCTTCGCAGGACCATGGCGGTCCCATCAGCTTTCCGCTGAGCGGCGTAATTGCAGGTTGGTCACAGGGTATTCCAGGCATGAAGGTTGGTGGCACCCGACGGCTGCTGATTCCGGCCGCGCTGGGGTACGGTTCGCAGTCGCAAACCGGCATTCCTGCCAACTCCGATCTCGTTTTTGACGTTACCATCACCAAAACCGGTAAATAGGCCAAATTGGGGTAAAAAGCACAATATATAGCGTCTTGCTTTTAGCAGAAGCACTATATATAATCATTTTTACAGTCAGAGCAATCTGAATTGCGTACAATAAAAATACTAAAAACGAGCCAGAGCCACGACAACAGCCGTACCTGAGAGACACGGTGCCGTCGCTTTGTCGCCCAAAAAGACGCTACGAGTGGAGCGTTCGTCACAAAAATAAGAGGGGGACCACCATGGTCAAAAACATCACAATCTTTACTACTAACACCTGCGGTTACTGCCAGATGGTCAAAAAGTATCTCGGCGCCAAGGGTATGAACTACGAAGAAGTCAATCTCGATGAGCACCCGCACCGCCAGGCCGAGGCCTTGCAGCTGTCCGGCGCCATGACCGTACCTGTTACCGTAGTGACCAAGCAAGACGACAGTCAAGAAGTTATTGTGGGCTACAATCTGGCTCGCTTAGCCCCGGCCGTCGCCTAAGGCCAGCAATTTGTAAGCGCCTCAATTTTTATTCAATTTTGCAATAAACCAAGACCGCAAGACCTTGAAAATTGAAAATTTGGTTATTGAATGAAAATTGTAAAACTGCTAATTGAAAATTACTACCAGAACTGAGAAGATAGGAAGCTATGGCAGAGAAGACTGACATTCCGAAGCATGATGTGATTGTTATCGGAGCCGGGCCAGCGGCGTTGACAGCGGCAATTTATACGACCCGGGAAGATATTGACACGCTGTTATTTGAGCGCGGTGTGGTCGGCGGCTTAGCGGCTGTAACCGATAAAATTGATAATTACCCGGGGTTTGCGGACGGTATCGAGGGTCTAACCTTGGCCCAGCACTTGCAAAAGCAAGCTGAACGCTTCGGCGCCGTGATTGAGCTGGGTGAAGTCACGGCTATTCACGACGAGGGCGAAGTTAAACGCCTGGAAACGACTAGCGGTGATATGCTGGCTCGAGCGGTGCTGATCGCCACTGGGAGTGATTATAAAAAAATTGGTGTACCGGGTGAGGTCGAATACTATGCTCGTGGCGTCCACTACTGTGCCACCTGTGACGGCGCCTTTTATCGCGACAAAAAACTAGTGGTCGTCGGTGGTGGCAACTCGGCTATTCAAGAGGCGCTGTTCCTGACGCGTTTCGCTAGTCACATTGATCTGTTGGTACGCTCCAAAATCCGTGCCAGCGACGTGCTGCAGCACGAGCTCGATGAATACGTCAAACAGGGTAAAATCACGGTGCATCTCGGCACCGCAACCGACGAAATTGTTGGCGTTGATAATTCCGTGACCAAGGTTATCGGCACCAAAGACGGCCAAACGGTTGAATTTGTAACCGACGGCGTCTTTGTTTTCGTCGGTCTGTTGCCAAACTCGCAGTTCCTAAAGCCGACACCGATACGGTGCGATGAAATCGGCTTCGTAATGACAGATCAACATCTCCAGACCAGCATGCCTGGCGTTTTCGCAGCTGGCGATATCCGCAGCGGCGCCACCATGCAGATCGCCTCAGCCGCCGGCGAAGGCGCCACGGCCGCTCTGAAGATCCGCGAGTACCTTGAGGGCCATCACCACCCCGTCCAAAACTGACAAGCCTCTGGGCTGGTCATCCTGAGCGCCAGCCGAATAATCCCGTCCAGACAACTATGCTTAATAATTAGAATCGTAGTTCGGGAAGAAGTCGAGTACTAGTTGAGATTTTTTGATGCCCGCTTTTTTGAGGTCTTTTTCGAGTGTTTCGACCATCGGCTCGGGGCCAGACACATAAATTAAGGCGTCTTCGGATGGTTTTTCGAGGCCCAGGATCAACTCGGCGCTCAAACGACCGCGTTCACCTCCCCATGCGGCTGATGGCTGGCTGACGACGATTGTTGGCTTAACACCCACTTTATCAAAGGTGTTAAGAAAGATGATCTCATCTTCGTTGTTGACGCCGTACATGAGCCGAATAGGCCGGGCTTCACCAGTGGCGGCCAGCCAACTCAGTATGCTATGAAACGGTGTAATGCCGATGCCGCCGGCCACGAACACCAGCGGCGTTTGAATGAGCTTTGGTAATACGAAATCGCCCATGCTTTCGCTCATCTCTAGCTCGGCACCGGGCTCTAGATCAAACAGTGCTCGTTTGAAACTGCTACTGTCTTTGTTGGCAAGTTTGGTCGTTAAACATATGAATTCATCGGTCGGGGAGGAAGAGATAGTAAACCAGCGCCGGACACCGCGGTCATCTGGCCGCTTGTGGGCCAGTGTCCACTCGGCAAACTGGCCGGGCGTGTAGTGGACCGGTTTTTCAGGTCGAAAGAAGAAGGTTCGGATGTTTTCCGCCTCTTGGCGCGTATGATCGAGTACCACTTTCATGATAGATATATTTTAGCAGTTTTATTCAGGGAAGGCTGGGTCGAGGGCAGTCTCAATGTAAATTTTACGCAGTTGCAGACGCATTCTCTCATATAGCGTATCGGCGCGGAAGACGGCATGCCCATTCTCATTGATGACTATCCATTTGTGATAATTCATCCTATCATCGGGGTTGCCGGAGCGAGCACAGCGGGCCTCAAAAGGCTCGAGGAAGCAAAAGTCCCAGCCGCGCTGCTTGCTTGCTTCTATGAGCGGTACCAAGGGTTTATCGAGTGCCATACATAAATAATTGCTAGAACTACCAGTCATAGAGGTAATGAGCTGGCGCTGTTGGATGAGCGTTATGACACCGGGCGCGATGCTTTCGGCTAAAACGGCTGCAGCTTCGGAGTTAATAAACTCGGGTTGTAATTCGTTACTCACGGATACTTATAATAACGCCTTAGCAAAAATAAACAACTATTGTTGTTCGAACAGGTCGGGGTAGTTCGTGACGACACTGTGCAGACCATAGCGTGCCCAGCGGCGGGCGCGGGCAGGATCGTTGATGGTGTAGGCGGATAGCTGCCAGTCTGCTTTTGACATTGATGCAATAAAACCCCACCACAGCCATTTCTGATTCATGCTCAGACGTTTGGTGCCAACCTGACGTGCGCGATAGGTGGCGCGCACGCCTGACCAGCGCTCTAGCACGACCTTTTCGATCTGTGGGAGAGCGGCATGGAGCTCGAGTAGAATCTGCTGGTCGAAGGAGCTCAGCACAAAATCGGACGGCATCCAGCCGGCATCGAGGTACTTTTGAATAACGGCAATGATCGGACGAGGAGCGACGCCGGGCTTTACTTCGGCTTGCAGGGGCACCGTCCGACCTATGGTAGCCAGCATATCATCGAACGTTACCAAATCGGCTTTATGTGTTTGAAGCTCGGCATAGGTATGTTCGATGATCGGCAGCGCCGTGCCATTTGGATTGGTCAAGGCAGGGTCATGATGTAAAACAGGAATGCCGTCTTTGGTAACGTGCAGATCAAACTCAATTTCGTCGACATGATGCTCGAGAGCTTTGCGCAGACTGGCGATAGTGTTCTCTGGCGCCAAGCCGCAGGCGCCACGGTGTCCGATAATTTTCATACAGCCCTCAGTGTAGCAAACTCCGGGGCGTTCTTACGAAAGAGTAGTGTACAATATTGCCAGATAATCTACGATGTAAACAAGGAGCGACCATGGCTGACTTTAACCAAGTACTGGAACCCGGCGATTACGAGAATGGCATCGTCAATACGGTGGTAGAAATTCCGCAAGGCAGTTTCTTGAAGATCGAGTGGGACCGTGGCCGCGCCGCTTTCATGCTGGACCGCGTCGAGCCGGCCATCTTTGCGAAGCCGGTCAACTACGGTTTTATCCCGCAGACTTTGGACGAAGACGGCGATGAGCTCGATACGCTGGTCGTGTGCGCGGAACCAATTCCCACCGGTGTTTGGCTGGAGGCTAAGGTCATCGGCATCATGAACTTTGAAGATGACGGCGAGGCTGACCACAAGGTCGTCGTGGTGCCAGCTGATGATCGCAACACTGGTGATTGCATCAACCACTTACGCGATCTTGGTGCGCGTTGGCAGCAACAAATCACCGAGCACTTCACGCATTACAAAGACCTCAAGAAGCCGGGCACGACCAAAGTGCTGGGCTGGGGCGACAAGGATGACGCCAAGAAAGTTATTGCCGAGTCGATTGAACGCTACCAGAACCAGTAGAGCCTGTCTTTGTTATTCGGGCTTTGCACCATGACACGACACGCACGAACAGGAGCATGGAGCAAGCATTAGCACGATAGACTTGTGGGCTATATGCGATCTGCTACTTACTGCTTGCCTCATGTCTCATCTGCTCATACTCAAGGTCTGAAATAAATTCAAGATGACAGAGTAAGGCATAAGCAGTAAAATAAAGATATAAAAAAGGAATTAACATGAAAACACGGGTGTCGATAAATGGTTTCGGGCGAATTGGACGTAATGCCTTTAAAATTGCTTTTGAGCGCAGTGACCTGGAAATAGTGGCCATTAATGACCTGACCGATACCAAAACACTGGCCTATCTCTTGAAGCACGATAGCAATTACGGCACCTATGAAAAGGATGTTGATCACGATGACAAGCACGTTATTGTCGACGGTCACAAAGTGGTAGTCTTAGCAGAACGTGACCCGGCTGCATTGCCGTGGAGTGATCTTAAAATTGATCTCGTCATCGAATCGACCGGTCGTTTTACAGCTAAGGAAGACGCTGAGCTGCACATTAAAGCCGGCGCCAAGCGGGTTGTCATTTCGGGCCCAACCAAAAGCGACGGCGTTGACACCATTGTGCTCGGTGCCAACGAAGACAAGTTAGCTTCCGCTAGCGAAGTCATCAGTAATGCGAGCTGTACGACTAATTCGCTGGGCGTGGTTATGGCCATCCTCGATGCCGAGTTTGGTGTTGAGAAGTCGTTGCTGACAACGGTCCACAGTTATACGGCTAGCCAAGCCTTGCAGGACGCGCCCAGCAAAGATCTACGAGAAGGCCGTAACGCCGCGGAAAATATTGTGCCAACGACGACTGGCGCGGCCATAGCCGTCACACTGACGCTACCACAACTGAAAGATAAGTTCGACGGCTTGAGTATCCGCGTACCGACCCCAGTTGTTTCATTGAGCGATATCACCGTACTGCTACAGCGCGACGCCAGCGTTGAAGAAATCAACACCGTCTTTAAGAAAGCCGCCAAAGAGCCATTTTATCAAGGTATCTTGGCGGTCTCAGAAGAGCCATTGGTTAGTAGTGACTATATTGGCAACAGCCACTCAGGGATTGTTGATCTCTTACTGACCAAGGTCGTCAGCGGTAATTTAGCGAAAATTATGGTCTGGTACGATAACGAGTGGGGTTATTCTAACCGCTTAGTCGAGGTCGTGGCCGATACCGGCCGATTACTCCAGAAAGCCGACGCTGATCACCAATAACATGAAGATTTACATCGGTGCCGACCATAACGGTTTTGAATATAAAGCGCAACTGGTCAAAGCCCTGCGACTGGCCGGTCATGAGGTAGTTGATGAAGGCGATGTCAGCATTAATCCCGACGATGACTACCCGCAGTTTGCCGGCAAGGTCGTCAGTGCAATGTTAGCTGATAAGGATCCAGGCGTCCGCGGCATCCTGGTCTGTGGCAGCGGGCAGGGCATGTGCATGGCCGCCAACCGCTTCAAAGGCATCCGGGCCAGTCTGTGCTGGAATGTTGCCGAGGCCCGGGCCGCTCGTAACGACGATGATAGCAACATACTGTGTTTATCGGCCCGTTATCTGTCGCTCGAAGAATCAGGATCGATTATGGCTACTTTCTTGGCGACACCTTTTGCCGGCGCGCCGCGTTTCGTGCGCCGCATCGAACAACTTGATACACTAACACCGTAATGCCGAGCATTTGTCCCACCGTTACTGCCTTTGATGCCGATGAGTATCGCACGCAACTGGATCGGCTGACGGCGTTCGCTGGCCGCGTCCATATTGACCTGATGGATGGCCATTTTGCGCCCACCACTTCACCGGGCTTAGATCGCATCTGGTGGCCACCAACACTTACGGCCGACATCCATCTCATGTATCAATCGCCGCAAGACTGCTTGCAGGCATTGATAGATTTGAAGCCCTCTCTCGTCATTATCCATGTCGAGGCCCAAGGCGATCATGGCCAGTTTGCCGACGCATTGCATGCTCACGGCATCAAAGCAGGTCTGGCGTTGCTGGCAGACACACCTGTTGCGACGGTCGAGACGGTCTTACCGCAGTTTGATCACGCACTTATTTTTAGCGGCCATCTGGGCTTCCATGGTGGGGCCGCCGACCTGACACTATTGGAAAAAGCACCGGCTATCCGTGAGATCGCGCCTACCATTGAAATCGGCTGGGATGGTGGTGTCAATGATCGCAATCTTCAGCAGCTTTTAGATGGCGGTATCGACGTCCTAAACGTCGGTGGCTATATTCAAAAGGCCACCAACCCGAGTGATGCTTATGCTAAACTGAACGAAGAAGCAAACAGGAGCTAAAGTGCAAAAATTGCCACTGGAACGGTTAGAAACAATCGCCAATGATATCCGTGAAGATATTATTCGGATGCTGGAACACGCCGGCAGCGGCCACAGCGCCGGGCCGCTTGGCTTAGCTGATATTTTCACCGCGCTGTACTTCGATGTCATGAAGTACGATCCCAAAAACCCCGATTGGTCAGAACGTGATATGTTGCTGCTCAGCAACGGCCATTGCGTGCCAGTCCGCTACGCTACCATGGCTCATGCCGGCTTCTTTGACCGTAAAGAGTTACTGACGCTGCGCCAACTCGGCTCGCGTTTACAGGGCCATCCGGAACGGACCCGCTTACCGGGCATGGAAACCACCAGTGGTCCGCTCGGTTCCGGACTGAGCCAGGCCTGCGGCATGGCCCTGGCGCTACGGATGAATAATGAAGCTCACCGTTGGGTGTATGTGGTGATGGGCGACGGCGAGCAAGACGAAGGCAACGTCTGGGAAGCTGCCATGCTGGCCGGTAAAGAAAAACTGCATAACATCATCGCCATAACAGATAGAAATAACATTCAAATTGACGGCCCCACGGAGAGCGTTATGCCGCTGGATGACCTCAAAGCCAAGTGGGAAGCCTTTGGCTGGCATGTGCTGGAAATCAACGGCAACGACATTGAAGCCGTCATAGACGCCTGCGCCATGGGTCGCGCTATCCAGGAAAAGCCCATTATGATTATCGCCCATACCGTCCCTGGCAAAGGGGTCGATTTTATGGAAAACGACTTCCACTGGCATGGCATTCCGCCTGATCACGAACAGGCCAAAAAGGCCCTTCATGAACTACGCACCCTCGGCGGTAAAATCCGGAGCGAACATGAGTGATATGCACTTACTTGATATACACGAGAAGTTCGAGCAGGAGCCCATCCGCAAGGGCTTCGGCCGCGGTTTGCTGGCGGCGGGCAAGCTGGACGTCAATGTGGTAGCGGCCTGCGCCGATCTGACCGACTCTACTCAGATGAGCTTATTTAAAAATGAGTTTCCCGAACGATTTGTGGAAATTGGTGTGGCCGAACAAAATTTAGTTACCGTCGGGGCTGGCCTCGCCGCCCTCGGCAAAATTCCATTCGTCAGTTCCTATGCAGCCTTTAGTCCTGGTCGCAACTGGGAACAAATCCGCACCACTATTTGCCTCAACGACCGACCAGTCAAAGTCGTTGGCAGTCACGCCGGCGTCAGTGTCGGACCGGACGGTGCCACACATCAAATGCTCGAAGACATCGCCCTAATGCGTGTTTTACCGAATATGGTAGTGATTGCACCGTGCGACAGCGTAGAGGCCGAAAAAGCGACGCTGGCCATGGCCAAAGACCCGCGGCCAAATTATCTACGGTTGGCGCGTGAGGCTACGTCCATAATCACGACAGCCGACACGCCCTTCGCGATCGGGCCGGCCTACGTCTTTGAAAAAGGGAGCGACATCACGTTGATTGCTACTGGCACCATGACATATCAGGCGCTGCTGGCGGCCGAGCAACTCTACAAAGATGGGATTGAGGCGGAAGTCATTCATGTACCTACTATTAAACCGCTCGATGCTGAGACCATACTTAAGAGTGTTCGAAAGACCGGCGCTGTCGTCACGGCAGAAGAAGGTCAGATCATCGGCGGCTTGGGTGGTGCTATCGCGGAATTGTTGGCCGAAAATCATCCGGCGCCAATGCAGCGTATTGGTATGCAAGATCGTTTCGGCGAATCCGGCAATCCCGCCGAGCTCTTCGAATACTTCGGTCTCGACGCCAAACACATCCGCCTGGCCGCCCACGCCGTCCTCGAAAAGAAACGCTAGAACTAACAAGCATAAGCGGTTATACTACACTGTATGCCGTTAACATTACCGCAGATACGACAGAATTGCGCGCGAGCGCGGCAGCGTATGGCTCAGGCCAGATCTGAACACTGGGCGTTTGGCGCCTTTAATCTTGACGATCAAGCCACGCTGAAGGCAGTTGTCCAAGCTGCCGAGGCCAAGCAAGCGCCGGTGCTGGTCGAAGTCAGCCAGGGCGAAGTCGATGATCTCGGTCTCGATAACGTGCGTGACATGGTCGATAATTTTAAGCGCCAGTACGGCGTCGAAATCTACATAAATCTCGACCATAGCCCCAGCGTCGAAGCTGCCAAAGCCGGTATTGAAGCCGGCTTTGAATTTATTCACATTGACGCTTCGCAGGCCAACCACGATGCCAGCGACGAAGATATTATCGCCGCCACCAAAGAAGTCGTCGCCTATGCTAAACTAACCGGCGCTCTCGTCGAAAGCGAACCGCACTATTTCGGCGGCAGCTCCAATGTGCACAACGAAGATATCGATTATGAAGAGATTAAGAAAACCTTTAGCACGCCTGAACACATGCAAGCCTTCGTTGCAGAGACAGGCATCGATACCTTTGCAGCCGCTGTTGGCAATTTGCACGGCAAATACCCAGTGCCAAAAGTTTTAGACTTGGAATTATTGCAGCGACTGCGCGACGCCACTGATTGCAATATTTCACTCCATGGCGGCAGCGACACACCGGGCCATTACTTCCGCGACGCGGCCCGGATCGGTGTCACCAAAGTCAATATAAATAGCGACATGCGCTACGCCTACCGCACGACACTCGAAAAGGTTCTAAAAGAAAACCCAGACGAATTCTCGGTCGCCAAGTTGATTGCCAAAGCAGTCGTGCCGGCCGTCCAGGCCGTTGTTGAAAGCAAAATTGAGGACTTTAACTCAGCCGGCAAAGCCGCCTAAGCTTCGCTTTATAAATCAGTTATTCGTGATACACTAGAAACATAAGCAATAACAGATAGGGTGGGCATTGTGGCGGAACAACCAGACGTGGTCAGCATTGGCGATATCGTCACCGACGCATTTATTAAACTGATCGACGATCGGGCAGTCACGTACGAGAACGAGCAAGGTAAGTGGCTGGCTATGCCCTTTGGCACCAAGCTGCCCTTTGACCACGCCGAAGTCATCGAGGCGGTCGGCAATGCGTCCAATGCCGCCGTAGCCTTTGCGCGCTTGGGTCTGGATAGCGCCTTCGTGACCAATGTCGGAGCCGATACACACGGCCGCGACATGATCAAGGCGCTCGACAAGCAAAAGGTCGACACTCGCTTTGTGCGCATTAACCCCGGCAAAAAGAGCAATTATCACTATGTGCTATGGTACAAAGATGAGCGCACCATTCTCATTAAACACGAAGAGTATGACTACCACTGGCCGCATTTACGACCGGCCGAAACGCCAAAATGGGTGTACTTTAGCTCCATCAGCGAACACGCCATCGAGTATCACGATCAAGTTGCTGACTGGCTTGACGATAACCCATACGTTAAGCTGGCATTTCAGCCCGGCACCTTCCAGATGGCGGCTGGCACTGAGCGTCTGCACCGCATTTACGGCCGCAGTGAAGTGCTGATTCTGAACCGTGAAGAAGCGGCTAATGTGGGCGGCGGCAATCATGACGATATACATGACTTGTTCAACAAGCTGCACGCTCTCGGACCGAAGATCGTGGTTATCACCGACGGTCCGAACGGTGCCTACGCCTCTGATGGCGACAATCGCTTCCAAATGCCACTGTACCCTGATCCGGCGCCTCCGGTCGATCGCACCGGCGCGGGTGATTCGTTTGCTTCGACCTTTGTAGCAGCCCTGATCAAAGGCAACACCATCGAGGGTGCCCTCCAGTGGGCGCCGATCAATTCGATGAGCGTCGTCCAGAGTGTTGGTGCACAGGCCGGCTTGTTGCACGAAAAAGAGCTTGAAGAATTTCTGCGCCATTCGCCCGAACACTACCGTCCGACGCGCATGTCCTAACCCCCTCAACCCTTGCTCGTATCGCTCCTACTCGCACAACGCCTACTTCCTGACAAGTAACTCCCGTAATTCCAGGGTTTAACCCTGGAAAGCCGACCTTGAGCACTAGTTTCAGAATCCACACGAGAACACCTTCTGTCGTCATCCCGGCACTGAAATACGCTCCCTGAAACAAATTCAGGGGCTATTCAGCACAGGCTCCGGCCGGGACCCAGTCAATATGTGCGCGCTAGCGCTCCGCCCTCTCAATTCCCAATTCTCAATTCTTCCTCCGATCCTCCATTATCGCTCAGAGTGACAATGAGTAAGACATATTGCTTGCGATCATCTCGGCGCCAGTGGGGAGAGCTAGCCAGGGGGTGACGCTTATGGTAATCTGTAAGAGAAGGATTACATATGTCCGTGAAACATAAAAATAACAGTGGTGGGGCGCGGTAATGACACGTTTCTTGTCGGCTTCTTTGCAAGCGCCTGAACCATTCTTCAGATTGGGCCTAAAACGGTTGGAGGCAGCTAATGGCAATCCAAACACCGATATCCGTTTTTCGACCGAAGTGTTGCACGCTTCCCGAGCTAAGTTGCTCGAATTAGGCCTGGACGCGCATGATACCACCGCTCAGGAGCTTTATCAGGCATTGCAAGAGCGAGTAAAAGCCGACGATGCTCGGTTGACGCGTAATCTGCGCACCCAGGCTGCGACACACATTTCTGCCGAAGCCGACGTGGTGGCGGGCATGATTCATGCCCTCAAAGCACTACCCGATTCAAAGCGGTGCTATGCGCTAAAAAGTAGCAGCCTAAAGGCCATTATTAAAAAAACACCGCCGAAGAAAGCTATGAAACAGCTCGGTTATCGCTCACTTGAATCCTTTCTCAAACACGAAACGCCGATCTCAATTCTGGCAGCTGCTTGGTTAACTGAAGGCGCTCAGTGGCAACAGCGTCTGCTTGACCAATACAGGCGTTTGCAATCAACGGACTTTGAAAACCGTAACATGCAAATTTTGCAACCGACATCAGTGCGATGGCAGCGGCTGGCGGCGAGCAGCGTAACCGAAAAAAAGCACAACTTACTATGTTTTAAAGAGCTCGGAGCGTTGGTATTTTTGCCGTTTCCAGCTGATATCCCCGCCGGTGCCGTGACGGCTAGCTTGGGCTTGGCCTTACATGAACTCAATGAAATCAGGGCTAGCAGTACTTTCTTGAAACTCTGTCAGGTTCGTCGGGACTTCGGAAGTGTCGTGCGCACTGTTGCTGCCGAGGAACCGCGTCTGAGTTCTCAATTGCTCGACCAGGCCGTACCATGGCACATGATCCAGCGCTATTATGCCCGCTTCACGGAACACTTTCGAGAAGAAGTTTTTGAACCGCATTTACAGCTCGAAGATATGGCTTGGCACCCGATTGAAACGGCGCTGAGCGCCATTGAACCGAGCTTTGCGTTTTGGGAGCAGACTGCTCATCTCGGCCTGCTACACGGTCATCAGCCAGTTTCGCTGAATGTGGTCGACGCGGCCTTAAACTACTGTAACCAATTGCCATTTGAGCAGCGTATCATACACTACTTCCAACGCTCGCTGTGGCACGAACTGCTGTTGCGTTACCTGCGTCATGATTCGGTGGAGCAGAGCGTTCTAAGTGAGCTGCAGCCACAATTAGCAACTGAAAATATACTGGCTTAAAGAGAGGGGGTGGCATGTATCAAATTTGTGTATCTGGAGCCGCTAAAGGCGATAGCGTCGAAGAAGGCAAGGAGTTAGCCGCTCAACTTGGCGTTGCCATCGCTCAAGCCGGTCATGCTCTTATGACTGGTGCCACCATCGGGCTGCCCAATTACGCCGCCGAAGCTTATAAAGCTGCGGGTGGCAAAATGAGCGTCGGTATCAGCCCGGCTTCTTCCAAAGTCGAGCACGTCCGCAAGTATCGTTTACCCATTTTGGCCTATGACACCATTCTCTACACCGGCCTACACTACGTCGGTCGCGACACTCTACTGATTACTTCCAGCGACGCCGTCGTGAGCATCGGCGGCCGGCTTGGCACACTGCACGAATTTACCATTGCACTTGAAACCGACACGCCGATCGGTTTTCTGCAGGGCGCCGGCGGCATCAGTGAGCAAATCACCGCTCTGATGAGCTTGGCTCACCCCCTGCGGGCCGGCGCCATGGTCACCTTTAACGAATCGCCGACCAACCTCGTCAAGGACCTCACCGCCCACCTTGACATCGAACACGCCAAGTACCACTCTCTCTATCAGTAAAAACCCAAATTCACATTTGCTCTCTCTGTTAAAGGTCGAACCTCTAACAGATGGCTAGAATGTGAATTGTGGTAGCTTGATGTGAGGCTATCAGTATCTATAATCTCTATCAATAGATAACCATAAGCAGGACAATACCTATGTCATATAAACTCAACCAAAAAGGCTTCTCGATCGTCGAGGGACTACTATCTCTTATTGTGGTACTGTTAATCGTCTTCGTTGGCTACTACGTCTATCACACACAACGTACGACTAATAGTACTTATAACGCGGCCACCAAGGTGGCTCAATCGTCTAGTCCTAGCAGCGCCAGCAAATACCTGAGCGTCAAGGAGCTCGGTGTGAAGTTTAAGCTCAGTGATACGATTGCGACGGCCTACTATACTAAGAGTTCCGACGGTTATTATTACTTCTCAGTGCACAGTTTTGATAACAAAGCCGGGCTGAGCCAATGTACGCAAGTCGTGGCTCTGATCACGGGAAAGCCTGGAGAGTCTAACGGTACGCCTGCTGGAGGCACTTGGACAACTGATACGCTTAAAAATGCGGGACTAAAACAGGTTGGTGATACATATTATGGTTTTCAGAAGGGGCAGATCATTTGCTGGGACGTGAACGCAGCTGACGCTTCTGCAAGCGAAACCAAAGTTAATGACGTCATCCAGGCTTTTGTGGCCGCTACACCAACTTTCACTAAGGAATAAGCGCTTACTTGGTACAATGGTTAGATGGCTAAGTTTAAACTGAAGGCGGATTTTGGGCCGTTGGGGGATCAGCCGGCGGCGATTGCGCAGCTAACCAAAGGTATTGAAGATGGCTTGCACCATCAGACACTGCTCGGCGTGACCGGGTCAGGCAAGACCTTCAGCATGGCTAATGTTATTCAGAATATCCAAAAACCAACGCTGATTCTGAGCCATAACAAGACACTGGCGGCCCAGCTGTACGGCGAGTTTAAGCACTTTTTCCCGGATAATGCCGTCCATTATTTTGTGAGCTATTTCGATTATTATCAGCCGGAAGCTTACATCCCACGATCTGACACGTACATCGAAAAAGACAGCCAGATCAATGAAGAGATTGATCGGTTGCGTCACGCCGCCACCGATTCGCTGCTGAGCCGCAAAGACGTTATTATCGTGGCCAGTGTCAGCTGTATTTACGGCATTGGTTCGGTCGAAGACTACCACGGCCTGTCGATCGACGTACAGGTTGGTGAACGGCGGGTCCGTGACAAATTTTTGCGCCAGCTGACCGACATTCAGTACCAGCGTAACGACATCGACTTCCATCGCAGCACCTTCCGGGTGCGCGGTGATGTCGTCGATGTTTTCCCGGCCGCCGAAGAACTGGCGTATCGCATTGAATTTTTTGGCGACGAAATCGAGCGCATCACAAAATTAGATCCGCTGACCGGCGAAATCTTGAGCAATCTCAACTCCTATCGTATTTTCCCCGGTTCGCACTACGTCACGCCGCAAGATAAGCTCAAAGTCGCTCTGGGACAGATTGAAGACGAGCTGGCGGAGCGCCTCGGTAAGTTTAAGAAAGAAGGCAAGTTACTGGAAGCCCAACGCCTGGAGCAGCGCACGCGCTTCGACCTGGAAATGCTCGAAGAGACGGGCTTCGTTAAAGGCATCGAGAACTACAGCCGCTATCTGACGAACCGTGAACCTGGCGAGCAACCCGCCACACTCCTCGATTACTTCCCAGATGACTATTTGATGTTTATTGACGAATCGCACATGACCATTCCGCAAGTCCGCGGCATGTATAACGGTGACCGGGCGCGCAAGGAGGTGTTGGTGGAACACGGTTTCCGTTTGCCGAGCGCTCTCGACAACCGTCCGCTAACCTTTACCGAATTCGAGCGCCATATCAACAAAACCGTCTATGTGTCGGCCACGCCCGCTGAATACGAGCTCAGTCGCAGCCCCGAACCAGCCCAGCAAGTCATCCGACCAACCGGTTTGCTCGATCCCCCCATCGAGGTTCGCCCCATTGAAGGCCAGATTGATGATTTAATTGCCGAAATCCGTGACACCACAGCCAAACACCAGCGAGTGCTGGTTACGACGTTGACCAAGCGCATGAGCGAAGACTTGGCCGAGTATTTGAAAGAAATTAATATAAAAGTCGCTTACTTGCACAGTGATGTCGATACGCTCGATCGTACCGACATTCTGCGCGATTTGCGACTCGGCGTTTATGACGTTCTGGTTGGTATCAACCTCTTGCGCGAAGGTCTCGATTTGCCGGAAGTCTCACTGGTGGCTATTTTGGACGCCGACAAAGAAGGCTTTCTGCGCAGCGAACAGGCTCTGATTCAGACCGTCGGCCGAGCTGCCCGTCACGAGCAGGGTCATGTCATTATGTATGCCGACAATGTGACGAAAAGCATGCAAAAAACAATTGACGAAACAACGCGGCGTCGCAAAATCCAGGAAGCCTACAATTCCGAACACGGGATTACGCCCACCGGTATTAAGCGAGCGGTTGAAGCCGGCATGCGCCCTGAGTTGCCCGAAGAAGCCCAACGCGCCAAGCTGAACCTCAAAAAGATACCGAAAGACGAGTACGGCGCCCTCATCAAAGACCTCACCTCCCAGATGGATCTGGCGGCCGCCAACCTGCAATTTGAAACTGCCGCCGAGCTCCGCGACCTGATTGACGACATAAAAAAGAAGTTGTAGGGTAGTATTCATGAACAGGCCAAACAAGCCATCATTTCCTGATCATGTGCTCAACCAGGTCGAAACATTTCAGTACCGTTTCGGTAAGACCCGCCCAGGTGCGTTTACAATTAGCATATTTGCTGGCTCAAGTTCACCTGCTTACGAGCAATTATTGTGGCTGCCGCGTTCCCAGGTTCGAACATCAGAAATTAAGCAAGCGGCTGAAGTGACCGGCGACAAATATGCCGGTCGATTTGCTCGTCAATGGACTCGATTGGCGATATTGGCGGTCAACAAACAAGCAATGACACGCCTGCGAACACCTGAAAATCAAGAAGCTGTGGCTTATATATCGGACAAGGTAGCCCACGTTGGGATTATGGCTACCGAGGGGGCTATACTGACGGACCTTGGCTATGACGAAGTTGGTGTTGCGGTCCGACGTGGTCCGGGTGACGTACGGTTTACAGTCGGTGTTTATTCGCGGGAACAGCAAGCATTCACGAGTGTTGATAATGGCGGTGTAAGAATTCGCGACGGCAACTTGCCGATACATCTTTTGCCACCCTCATTTCCTGGTGTAAAACTAGTTTAAGCGGCCGCTTGCCGGCTCGTGTAGGCTGTCGCCAGGCCGCCGAGGTAGACATTGTGCCAGTTAACCTTATCTGGTTGTTGGCTGGTCGATTCCAGTTCGTCGCGCAAGTTGCGTAAGCGCACTATGCGCCGACGTTGTGTGCCTTCACGGGCAATTGCCATATGATTACCGGGCCGCCGGTCGCTGTGCGCATATTCGTATTGATCAAATTTTTCCTGCCAACCATCGGCTGAGCACCAGACATCATCCTCGAATAGCGTGGTGTGCAGGCGAATATCGTTGGGTAAATTATCAGCAAAACGGCCAGCTTTGCCGGTCCATAATGCGGGTATGGTGGCCAGCATATGCAAGACATAGGCCGGGTGTAAATCGAGGGTCTCGGGGTACTTCAACAGCCGTTTCGGGTGAATCTTTAAAGGTAAGTTGCCAAGCAGACTGGTCTGACCAGTTACGGTAGTTAGTAGATCAACACCTTCGCGCAGCGTATTAATGCTTTTTGGAAATGGCGGTGCCAGCAAATCGGCATATAGAGTTTTTCGGTCGTAATAGTGACTGAGGGCAATCAGGCCGAGGGCTGCGCCAGCTGCTCGCGACTCACCGGTAGACACAATTTCGCCGGGCGTGTAGAGACCGGATTCGTCAGTAACTTCCAAGGCCTCGTGCATGTTAAGCGCTGTTTCGGCCAGGTCAATACTGGCCAGATGACGTAAAAAATGACGGACTGCCCGCGGTGTCTTCGGCAGCGGCAGATTGGCGCCTTCCGGGCCAATCGATACTACCGGATAGCCCAACTCCATGGCTTTGTGCATGGTGTGCCAGTTATGTCCGCGGGTGCTTGTTCCGAGAGCTGTTGTCATGACCACCGGAAAATCGCTGCGCTGCCTCTTTGGCTGACTGACGATTACTTCATGCTGACGTCCATTCTCAAACGTGAAGATTTCAACGCGTGAAGTCCCATACTTCGAACGCTCGGTTTCAACGTAGCGTTGATCAACGACAAGATTGCGAGGGGGTTCCGGCGTTATCTCCAAAAAACCCTCCACGGCATGCGGAGGGTTGAGCTCGATGACTTCACCGGCTATATCACCGGAAAAACCTTCTCTGCTGGCAGGCTGAGGAGCATTAAAATTTTTTGTGACTTCCATGTATGTCTTCTATACGTGTTTAGCTTTAAGATAATCGTAGTCTTATGCTTATGCTTTGTAAAGCCCCGAGCGAGCTTTTTTTAAATTTCTATATTACCGAAGAAAAATCTTCATATTTAGACGAGGCCTCTGCTACACTTAATAGTAATTATGAGCAGACTGAATCGGGAAGACGTTTTAAAATTGGCGCGATTGGCGCGTCTGGCGGTCACCGACGAGGAAGTTGCCGAATATAGTGAAGAGTTGTCAGCTATTCTGCATTATGTTGAACAGCTGAGTTCGGTCAACGTTGACGGCCTTAAGCCAACCAACCAGATTACCGGCCTTACCAACGTCACGCGCCAAGATGAGGTTAAGGACTATGGCTACCAGCCGGCTGAGTTATTAAAGAATGTGCCGGCGGTGCAAGACAACCAGCTTAAAGTTAAAAGGATGATCGGATGAGCCAGTGGTTGCCGATTGCCGAGATTGCCTCGAAAGTCCAGACCGGTAAGCTGAAAGCGGTTGACCTGGTTGAGCAGTCACTCAAAACTATCGCCGACAATCAAGACTACCACGCCATTATTGCCACGACTGATGAACGGGCCCGCCAGCGCGCGGCTGAAATTGACGGCCGTGTTGCCAAGGGCGAAGCTGTCGGCACATTAGCGGGCGTGCCGTTCATTGCCAAAGATAACTTTTTGGTGTTTGGCGCCGAAACCACAGCCGCCAGCAACATTTTAAAGGGCTTCACGGCGCCCTACCAGTCAACCGCGATTGAGAAGCTCGAGGCCGAAGGGGCGATTTGTGTGGCCAAGGCCAACCTTGACGCCTTTGCGCATGGCGCCAGCACCGAAAACAGCGATTTCTTTACGACCAAAAACCCTCACGACAAAACCCGCGTGCCCGGCGGCAGTTCCGGTGGTTCGGCCGCGGCCGTGGTGCTGGATATGGCGCCATTCGCGCTCGGTACCGACACCGGCGGCTCAATTCGACAGCCGGCTAGTTTTTCCGGCTGTGTGGGCTACAAACCAACCTACGGCTTAGTTTCCCGCAGCGGCGTGGTAGCTATGGCCAGCAGTACTGACGTTATCGGGCCGCTAACACGCACCGTAGCCGACGCAGCGACTGTCCTGGATGTTATGGCTGGCAAAGACCCGCTCGATGCTACGATGATCGAGCGCCAAGCGAGCTACTTAGTTGAAAATACTGATGTAAATGGCAAAAAAATCGGTCTGATTAAAGAATATATGGGTCAGGGCTTGAGCGGCGGCGTCAAAACGGTTGTCGAAGCCGCCGCCGACAAGCTGCGAGCGGCTGGCGCCGAAATTATCGAAGTCAGTCTGCCATCGTTGCCGATGGCACTGGCCGTGTACTACATCATCTGCCCAGCCGAAGTCAGCAGCAATCTTGGCCGTTACGACGGTCAGCGCTATGGCTACAGCGCCGCCGACGCCAAAGATCTCGACGCTAGCTACACCAATTCGCGCGGCACCGGCTTTGGTAAAGAAGCCAAACGCCGCATTATGATCGGCACTTACGTGCTCAGCAGTGGCTATTACGATGCGTATTATAAGCAAGCTCAAACCGTGCGCACCAAGCTCATTAATGAATTCGATGCCGCTTTTGAAAAGGTTGATTTCCTGCTTGGGCCAGTCGCCCCGACGACAGCTTTCAAGATCGGCGCCAACGCCAACGATCCACTGCAAATGTATTTGAGTGACGTTATGACCGTCGGCGCCAACCTCGTCGGCAACCCAGCAATTAGCTTACCTGCCGGCGTCAGTGATGATTTGCCGGTTGGGCTGCAGCTGATGGCACCGCAACGTGCCGATCGTGAGCTGTTGGCGCTGGCACACGCTACAGAAGGTTTATTGGCATGACAAGCAAACGACACCTCGTTATGGCAGCCGGCGTGCTAATCGTCTTGTTAATACTGGCATTTCTGGCGATCCGCCGCCGTCGCTCACACACTCTCAATCCCGAGCAATTTGCGCAACGTTGGCAAGAATTGCAAAAGCAGTGTGTGTCGCGTAAAGCCTGGCCAGCTGCCATTATCGACGCCGATAATCTACTCGATGATGCCCTCAAGCGCCGGCGTTATAAAGGCAAGACTACTGGCGAGCGGCTGGTTTCGGCCCAACATACCTTGAGTAGCAATTCAACTGTCTGGTTCGGTCACAAACTTCGCAATCGCATCACCGGCGAGGATGTGCGTAAGCTGAAGAAACAGGAGGTCATTAGTGCTCTCAGCGGCTTCCGCGAAGCGCTCCGAGACCTAGGAGCACTGAAGCGTGATTAGCCAGGCAGTTCGCGATCAGTACACGGCCACGATTGGCATTGAGTGTCATGTACAACTGAAGACCAAAACCAAGTTGTTTTCGGCCGTCGGCAACGATGCTCGCGAAGCACCACCGAACACGCTGGTCAGCCATATTGATTTTGGCTTGCCCGGTGCACTGCCGGTGCTCAACCAAGAAGCGCTGCACTTGGCCGTGCGGGCGGCTTTTGCGCTCGGCACCGAACCAGAACGCTTTAGTAAGTTCGACCGCAAGCATTACTTTTATCCCGACCTGCCCAAAGGCTATCAAATCAGTCAGTACGACGAGCCAGTTATTGGCAAAGGCGCTATCACTATCAACGTCAACGGCGAACCAAAGACTATTGGCATCACCCGAGCCCACCTGGAAGAAGACGCCGGCAAGAGCACTCATCCGGCCGGCGCTGATTACAGCTTGGTTGATCTGAACCGTGCCGGTACGCCGCTGCTGGAAATTGTCTCCGAACCCGACATGCACACCTCGGCCGAAGCCAAAGCCTACTCCCGCGAGCTATATCTGCGCATGCGCTACGCCGATGTGTCGGAGGCCAATTTGTACTATGGCAACATGCGCTTCGACGTCAACGTCAGCGTCAGTAAGACCGCAGTGCTTGGCACCCGTTCCGAAACGAAAAATCTCAATAGCTTTCGCAGTGTCGAAAAAGCGGTCGATTACGAAATTAATCGTCAGATTGAACTGCTGGAAAAAGGCACGCGCATTGTACAGGAAACCCGCGGCTGGGACGACGCCAAGCAAAAAACATTGTCGCAGCGCAGCAAAGAAAACGCCGACGATTACCGCTACATGCCCGACCCCGACCTACCGCCAATCGTTCTCGACGAACAATATATTGCCGACATCAAAACCGAAATGCCAGAGTTGCCCGACGACTATCGGCAAAAATTCGCAGCGCTTGACATGGAGCGTGCCGTTATCGAAGATATTGTTGCTGAGCCCGAGACTGCCAAATTAGTGGGGCGTATTCTGGTTCAAGGTGATGCTGAACACGCTCGTCGGGTGGCTTTTTGGATGATGCAGCCGCCAAGCGACGAAGTGCGAGACAATGAAACAAGTCAAGCTGTGAGCGACGACCACCTCATCAAACTCTCTCAACTAGTGTCCGACAACAAGTTGAGCTCCACCGCCGCCAAAGAGGTGCTGCAAACCATGCTTCAGCAAGATGATGATCCCGAGAAAATCGCTCAAAACAAGAACTTACTACAGGTATCTGACGAAGGCGAAATTGCCAAGATTGTGGCGCAGGTACTGGCCGACAACACCAAAGCCGCCGAAGATGTCAAAGCCGGCGAAATGAAAGCCATCGGCTTCCTGGTCGGCCAGGTCATGAAACTGTCTCAAGGCAAAGCCAACCCCCAGCTCGCTCAACAACTAATAAAATCTCAGCTCGGTTTGTAAATATTTCAGGCTCGAGTCGCGTGATAGGATGGGTGTATGCCAAAAGTTAGAAAAGCCGTGATTGCTGCCGCTGGGTTTGGAACCCGCTTTTTGCCGCAGACTAAAGCCATGCCCAAAGAGATGTTGCCGGTCGTTGATAAACCGGTGATCCAGTACATTGTCGAAGATTTAGTCAAGGCCGGTATCGAAGACATTATTATCGTCACTGGCTACAGCAAGCGCAGCATTGAGGATCACTTCGACATACCTAACGAAGATCTACTGAATAATCTGCGGGCAGCCGGGCCGAGCAAAGCCCACTACATCGAAGAAATTACGCACGTGGCCGATATGGCCAACTTCGCCTATGTGCGCCAAAAGGGGCCCTATGGCACCGGTACACCGATTATGAACGCTGCCCACTTGATTGGCGACGAGCCGTTCATTTACACCTTTGCCGACGATTTGACAGTGGCCTCTCCCAATCTTTTTGAGCAGATGATTGCCTGGCATGAGGAGTTCGGCGGTAGTATCGTGCCTTGTATACGCGCCACCACCGACAAAGAATACGACAGCTATGGCATTGTGGGCGGTGAAACGGTGCGCGAGGACGTCTTAAAAGCCAGTAAGATTGTTGAGAAACCAGGCCGGGCGGACGCCCCGTCTGATTTTGCTGGCATTGGCGGCTACTTGCTGACACCGGAAGTTTTTGACTACCTGGAGCGCGGCAGGAACGAGCTGGCCGAGGGCCAAGAGTTTTATGTCACCGACAGTGTGCTGCAGCCGATGCTGGCCGACGGCAAAGACATTTACGGCTGCATTATCCAGAGCAACGGCCGCTATGATACCGGCAACCCGTTAGACTATGTCAAAACCGTCGTCGATTTCGCGCTGCAACGCGATGATATCGGCCCTGAGTTACAGGAGCATTTGCGAAAAAAATTACAGTAAGATTGACAGTAGGCGCTATACTGTAAGCCATGACTACAACTGACAGCGTGTTCCTGATCATCCTAACAAGTTTGCTGAGTCTCTTCACTATCCTCGGCATCGTCGTAATGATCTTAGTCATCAAACTTATTAAGAATGTAAAAAATGTCGTGGCCAAGGCCGAGGGCGTGATTGACTCGGTCGAATCGGCTGCCGAAGTCTTAAAAGACACTTCTGGCCGGATGGCCGCCTTCAAGTTGGTGCGCAATATTATTAAATTAGCCCAGAAAGGCAGAAAATGATAGGACGACGACCGAAATCACGCGCCAAGACTATTAAAAGAATTGCCGTAGGTAGCAGTATCGCCGCCGCCGCCGGTTATGTGGCTGGAGTTCTGACCGCCCCAAAGAGCGGCAAAGAAACCCGGCTTGATCTCAAGGCTAAAGCCGATCAAAGTTTGTCTAGTGCCGAAAAAGACCTCAAGAAAGCCCACACCGAACTGACGAAAGTCATCAATGACAGTAAAAAAAGGGGTGGCAAAGCCTCCGGCAAGGCCCAAAAAGAATTCAGCAGCTTGTTTGAAAAGGCTAAAGATACCAAAGAGAAGGCCCGTGAAGTGCTCAGTGCCGTTCACGAAGGCGACGCCAGTGACACCGATCTCAAAAAAGCCATCCAGGATGCCAATCTAGCCATCGACCACCTCCGCGATTACCTTAAAAAGTGACAGGTCCAGCGGGCCTGTCATCCTGGCCTTAGCCGAAGGATCCTCTGCCAGATCTTTCGACAAACTCAAGGTGTTGTAAAAGTCAGACTTTAGCGTGACTGCCGAGCGGCGTATACTGGGATGAAAGCTAACTGCCTCGGAGGGTTTTCTTGGCATCCAAAAAAACAGAGCTGCAAGCCAGCGACTATGTGCACCTGCATAACCACACGCAGTACAGTTTACTCGACGGGCTGACGAAGGTGCCGGAACTCGTCGATTACGTTAAAAAAAACGGCATGTCGGCGGTCGCGGTAACTGATCACGGTACGTTGAGTGGCGCCATTGAGTTTTATAAAGAAGCCACCGCCAAAGATATCCAGCCGATTATCGGCATGGAAACATACGTTGCAGCGCGTGGTTTGTACGATAAAGAGCCCGGCAAAGACAAACAGAATTATCACTTAATTTTGCTGGCTATGAACCAAGAAGGCTATCAAAATTTGATGGCTCTCAGCACCTTGGCTAACCTCGAAGGTTTTTATTATAAACCGCGCATCGATCGTCAGCTGCTGGCCAAGCACAACGAAGGCTTAATCTGTTTGAGCGGCTGTATTAGCAGCGAAGTGGGTGACGCGCTGCGTCAGGGTCAGTACGATCAGGCGAAACAGACCGTCGAATGGTACAAAAAGACATTTGGCGATCGCTACTATCTGGAAATTCAGGATCACGGTCATGGTGACCACCCCAGTAAATGGGTGGAGCAGGAGAACATTAACCGGCAGCTGATACAGCTCGGTCAAGAGCTCGGTATACCATGCGTCGTAACTTGCGACGCGCACTACCTTCAGCACAAAGACCAGGAAGCACACGAGATATTGCTGTGTGTGCAAACCGGTTCTTTCCTGAGCGACGAGAAACGCATGAGCCTGAAAGAGTTTGAACTGCACGTCACCGAGCCACAAGAGGTGATTGCGCGCTGGGGTGCCGAGCACCCGGATTTTATTACGAACACCAAGGCCATTGCCGACCGCTGCAACCTGTCTATCGAGCTCGGCAATATTTTGATCCCGAAATTTCCGGTGCCAAAAGGTGAAACTGAGAAATCGTATCTTGAAAAGTCGGTCTACCGAGGTTTGGCATGGCGCTACGGCCAGGCTGCTAAACCATTGAGCGAGTCCGCCGCCGCCCAACTAACCGTCGCCGCAGCTAAGAAAACATTGCCAAAAAACGTTTTGGAGCGCGCCGAGTACGAAATGGGTGTCATTGAACAGATGGGATTTAACGGCTATTTCCTGATTATCGCCGACTTTATCGGTTGGGGCAAAGACCGCGGTATTGTTTTTGGGCCGGGCCGCGGCAGCGCTGCCGGATCAATTATTGCCTACGCGCTTAAGATAACTGAGCTTGACCCCCTGCAGTACGATCTGCTGTTCGAGCGCTTCTTGAATCCGGATCGTATCAGTATGCCCGATGTTGATATCGACATTCAGGACAGTCGCCGCAACGAAGTCATCCAGTACTGCGTCGAAAAATACGGTAAAGAACGCGTCGCCAACATCGTTACCTTTGGCCGCATGGCTGCTCGTAATGCCGTGCGTGATGTGTCGCGCGTTTTACAGGTTCCCTACGCCGAAGCTGATCGCTTTGCCAAGATGATTCCACCACCGGTGCAGGGCCGTCACATACCGCTCGCGACTTCAATTGTTAAAGACGCCGATCTGAAACGAGAATATGAGACTAATGAAACGGCTCGGCGGGTTTTTGATCTGGCGGTCCAGATGGAGGGCACGATTCGCTCGCACGGCGTCCACGCCGCCGGTGTCGTGATCGCGCCAGAAGACATTGTTTACTACACGCCGCTCGAAATGGCGCAAAAGGGCGTCGTTGCCACGCAGTATTCTATGAATCCGATCGAAGAACTCGGGTTGCTCAAAATGGACTTTTTAGGACTGTCTAATTTGACAATTATCAATAATGCCTTACGCATTGTTAAGCGCGTGTATAAGCAAACTATCGATATCAACACCATCCCGCTCGACGACAAGCCCACCTATGAGCTGTTTCAACGCGGCGATACAACAGGTGTTTTTCAGTTTGAATCTTCGGGTATGAAGCGCTATTTGAAAGATCTCAAACCAACTACTTTTGAAGATATTGTGGCCATGAACGCCCTGTATCGGCCGGGACCGATGCAATTTATTGAAGATTTTATCACTCGTAAACACGGCACCAAAGCCATCAGTTACCTGCATCCAAAGATGGAAAATGCGCTCGGCAACACCTATGGAGTGCTGGTTTATCAAGAGCAAGTTATGCAGATAGCCAAGGATCTCAGCGGTTTTACCGGCGGCCAAGCCGACACTCTCCGCAAAGGTGTGGCCAAGAAAATTCCAGCCGTGCTCGCCAAAATGAAACCGGCCTTTATTGACGGCGCCGTTGAGCATAGTGGTGCCGATCGCCGCCAGATGGAAGCCTTTTGGAAGCAAATTGAAGCCTTTGGCGCCTACTGTTTCAACAAATCCCACGCGGCTTGCTACGGCTTAATCGCCTACCAAACGGCTTATTTGAAAGCCCACTATCCGGCGGCTTTCATGGCGGCCCTGATGACGAGCGATTACGACGACACCGATCGCCTGGCAATTGAAATTACCGAATGTAAGCACATGGGCATGACTGTGCTGCCGCCTGACGTCAACGAGTCGTTCCTGGAATTTGCCGTCGTACCCAAAACTGAGCATATTCGTTTCGGCATGGCCGCCATTAAAAACGTCGGCACCGGCGCCGTCGAAGAAATCCTGCGCGCCCGTCACGAAGGTACTTTTGCCGATTTGGAAGACTTTTTGACACGAGTGAATTGCCGTGTTGTCAATCGTAAAGCCCTGGAAAGCCTGGTAAAGGCTGGCGCCTTTGACGGCTTCGGCGATCGGGCGACATTACTCCATAATCTTGATATGATTTTAGCTTTTGCACAGCGTGTCCAAAAGCAGGCTGTCAGCGGCCAGACCGATATTTTTGGCAGCTTGATCGATGAAGTGGCCGAACGGCCTAAATTGGAACTGCAGCCACCACCAGCCAGCCTTGATAGCCGGGAGCAGCTGTTATGGGAGCGCGAACTGCTGGGCCTGTACCTGAGTCAGCATCCTTTAGAACTGTTCGAAACGATTCTCAGCGAGCAAACAGTACCCATTAATAGCCTGACTGTGGAGCACGATGGCAAGGCGGTCAGTATCGGTGGTGCCATCACTGAAATGCGTGAAATTACCACTAAAAATGGTCAAAAAATGGCTTTTGTAAAAATCGAAGACCGTTTTGGCGAAATTGAAGCTATCTTATTCCCGAATAGCTATCAACAAACAATCGGCCTTTGGGAACGTGATCGGGTGGTGCTGATTCGTGGCAAAATTAATGCCCGCGATCGTGACGGTAACGAAAGCGCAGAAGTAAAAGTCATGGTCGACGACGCCCGTGAGATTACCACGCAGCAAGCCACCGGTTACCAAGCAACCGGCAAGAAAGCGCGCACGCCAAAGGTAAAAGTCGGCAAACCGACGGTGACGGTAAAAGCGAATCAAAAGCCGGCAGTCCAGCGTGTCTATGTGCGCCTCCTTAATACCAGTGACGAGCAGACCCTATTGACCCTAAAAGAAACGATTGATAATCATCAGGGCGAAACCGAAGTCGTGCTAGTACTCGGTGAAGCCGCACAGAAGCAGGCCATTAAACTACCTGGCGGTATCGACCGCGCCAGCGACGGCCTGACCAAACTTCAAAACCTCGTCGGCGCTGACAACCTCGTTATTAAATAGCCCCGCCACCCTTCCCCATAGTCGCGTATCGAGGTGCTCAAGGTTGGACCTTGAGCAACATTAAATGATTTAAGGTTTCGGACGATTTCTTTTTGGGCAAACGCTTAATCACGCTAGATTATCTTAAATATGCCCGCAAAATACATTATTAAACCCTATGGTGCCGAGCAGCACTACCATATATTTTCACGCGGCGTAGCCCGCCAACGAATATTCTATGATGGGCCAGACTATGAATATTTTTTAAAGCTACTCAAGCGATATCTTTCTTGCAGGCCAGAGAAACGCGAGAAACACTCACCTTACCCGTCTTACGGTACCCGCATCGATCTCATCGCTTTTTGCCTAATGCCTAACCACTTTCATCTGCTTATCTACCAATATGATGCACGAGCTATGACAGCGTGCATGCACGCTCTGCTAACCAGTTACTCAGTGTACTTTAATAAGAAATATGAGCGTGTAGGCCCAGTCTGTCAGAGCAATTATAAGGCTCGTCTAATCGAAGAAATGGATATAGCGCCTCTCACTCGTTATATCCATCGCAACCCCCAAGGATGGGATAATTATGAATATAGCAGTTTTCCATACTATTTAAAAGTTAAAAACACAGAATGGGTTCGTCCGACGACCGTTCTTGCGTCTTTTAAAAGCACCAGAGAATATAAAGGTTTCGTCGACGCATATGATACTTACGGCAAGTCTTTTAGACGAGCTAAAGTTTGATTTTATGCCTGCTCAAGGTTGGACCTTGAGCAGGCATGGGGGCGACGGGGCCTAGGTAAGATTTTAGCGGATGAGGCCGCTGGTGCGGGTCAAGAGCAGACCGACGGTGACGACGAAAACGATGGCGATATCGACATAGGGGTGATGGGCGACATAGAACTCGCCTTGATTGAGCAGGCGCTTCAGGCGGAAGCCGTGACGCAACACAAACAGCATGATGGCGGCGCCGGTCAGGGCCGAAACGGCCATTGCGCTCCAGGCGGCTTGGCCATTTGTTAAAACCTGGATGCGGGAGACATTATGGGTGGCCAGATTATCAATCGGTTGGGCGTTGTTGCTGGCGCCCAGTGTGCTGCCAGCCAGTGGCTGCGCGTATTCGGCAACGACAATCGTCTCCGGCCCGCGTCCCTGATAGTTGGGCGAGCTGGCCACCCCGAAGCCAACCTGGCTATAGGCAGCATTCAGCATATTGGCACGGTGCTCAGAACTGTTCATCCAACCGCTGACGACCGAGCTGGCACCATCAAAACCATAGGCGAGATTTTCGCCGGCCGTCTGATATTGATAGCCGGCGGCGGTGACGAATGACCAGGGCGTTCGACCAGTCGGGCTGGTGTGCGACCAGTAGTTGCTGGCCACCATATCGGCCGCTTTGGCTTGGGCCGCCGCCGTGAGCTCAGTATCAAGCGATAATGCTGGCTCCTGATCGGCGCTGCGTCGGCTATTCGTCTCTCGCAACAGGCTAGTGCTGCTAAAATCACTGCTAGCACCGAGTACTGTATGGCTCGACCAAATACTGTTAATGACCAACCCTACGCCAATAATCATCAGCATTGGCAGGTAGGGCAGATACGTTTTAAGGTACGGTTTACTGTGCCGATGGTGCAGGGCCTGTCGTTTTTTGTGATGGTCGGTTGGTCGTTTTGATTTGGTTGCGAGCGCCATGGTGTTTTTATTAGGTAGTGCTTACGCTAACTATATCATATTTTGAAGCGAAATTGATAGAGAGCCATGGCTGCAGCTTGGACAACATTGAATGATTCTTTTTGCCCGGCCATCGGTATCTCAACAATCTTGTCACAGAGCGCCAGAACTTCCGGCTCGATGCCATCAACTTCGCGGCCGACTATCAGCGCTAGTCTGATTGGAGCTGGGAATTCAGCTAGTGCCACAGCGTCTGTAGCTTGCTCGAGGGCAACGAGCAGATAGCCGTCCTTTTTTAGACCTGCCAGCAACGATATAATATCGGCTTGATACTGCCACGGTTGCATGGTTTCGGCACCGAGTGCAGTTTTAGCTATCTGGGTATTCATTTTGCGGACCAGATGTGGCAGACGATAGTCATTTTCACGTTGGGGGTAAGGAGAATAACCGGTGAGCCACACCGTATCCACCCCTAAACCTTCGGCGGTCCTTAATAGCGATCCAACATTGTGGGCGCTGCGCAGATTATGAGCAATCAAAACGACAGACGACATATAGCTTAGTGTAGCCGGCGTAGCCAGCGCTGTCACCCTGAATTTATTTCAAGGCCACGCCTCGACGGGAGGGGCAAGCAGTAAGTAGTAAGAAGTAAGCTGTCGCCGCAGGGGTATTTTGCAGTTTGCCTTACTCCTGCCTGCGAAGCAGGGCTGATTTACCGGGTGACAAACTAAACCGCTAGAGGTTATACTTATACGAATGAGCCAAGATGCCCGTCTCGACGAAGAACAGTCGACCCAGCGCCGCGCCCGCGTGTTGGGACTTGATTATTACGATACCTCTCAGCGGGGCGATAAGCCGCTTTATCGTGACGTACTAACGGTGCCTGAACTCTATCAGCAAAAGGTCATTCCGCTGCGCGTCGACCAGAGCAACATTCTCTTTGGCATTACTACCACCACCTCGCAACAAGCCATGGCTGGCCTGCGCCAGCGTTTTCTCGAGCAACGCATCGGTTTTGCGATCATCTCGGATACAGGTTATCGCGACTATATGCGTTTGTACGACCCGCCAAAACAAGTCGTTTACCAAGACATTACGATTAACAAAACGGGCAGCCAGGAGCTGGTGCAGCGTGTGTCGGCTATGCTTGAGCAAGTGCGGGCCGACGACATGCTGGCCTACCTGGTAGCCCAAGCGCACCGCTTAAACGCCTCCGATATACATATCGAAACGCAAGTCAGTGATGTGCGTATTCGGTTGCGCATCGACGGCGTATTGCACCCCGTAGCGCGTCTCGGCACCGATAAGTATCGAGTGTTGATAGCCGCTATCGCGAGTGCCGGCAACGTTTCCACATCTGCCAATGAGGCTCAGCAAGGACACATCGCCCAGAAGGTGAAAATGGCTGACGGCAACGAAGTCGACGTCAATGTGCGCCTGGAAACGGTGCCAACCATTAACGGCATGGATGTGGTGATGCGCCTATTTAATATGAATGCCAGCATGTACACGCTTGATAAGCTGGATCTGTCGGTGGCCGAACGTGCCGTGGTCGACGATATTATCGCTAAGCCTAGTGGCCTGGTAATGGTCGTGGGTCCGACCGGTTCCGGCAAAACCACGACGCTGTATTCGATGCTGAACTCTCTGAACAGCGAAGAGCGCAAAATCATCACCATTGAAGACCCGGTTGAATATCAATTCCCCGGAATTACGCAGATCTCTGTGCACTCCACAGAGGGTGGCAACGACGATAGCTTTGCCGATAAGCTGCGGGCTATTTTGCGGCTCGACCCTGACATTGTCATGGTTGGTGAGATCCGCGACCTCGACACCGCTAAAACGGCGCTCCAGGCGGCTTTGACCGGGCACTTGGTGCTGGCAACCTTCCACGCCAGCTCAGCCGCCGCCGCCTTGACGCGCATCGCCGACATTATTGGCCAAAACCCGCTGTTTATTTCGGCCATCCGCTTGGTTATGGCTCAGCGCTTGATCCGTCGCCTGGATGATGCTACTAAGCAGCCATACCAACCAAACGAGGCCGAACTACAGAAAATTCACGCCGTTATCGACAGCTTGCCTGATGGCATCGAAAAGCCCAATCTTGATAATCTGCAACTGTTTCAAGCCGGCAAATCAGCGGAAAATCCCTATGGCTACCGGGGCCAATTGGCTATCCGTGAACAATTCACTATGAGTGAGCCGATGCGACAATTATTGGAGAATCCCCATCTGACAATCACCACGCAAACGATCGAAGAAGCCGCCAGCCGCTCCGGCATGCGCACCATGCTGCAAGACGGCATGCTCAAAGTCATCGCCGGCCAAACGACTCTTGAAGAACTGTACCGCGTCGTTGGCTAAATCGAAAACGTTGACGTCAAGAATGTTTCATCATTCATTGCAGCTTGAAACGTACTAGTTGCCTCTGTGCGCCGAAAAGGATCTTCGACCAGTTGTTTGATAACTCGCGGCACCATATTCTGGGCAAGCTCTACTGGGTCCATGGCATTTTCGAGAGCGAACTCCACCACATGCCGGCAGGTAGACGCCACAAACATGTCCGATGGAATGTCTTGTCCGCCGTAACTAGCTATCTTCGGAACAAAACTTTCTTTAAAAATTTTGCTGGTTGAAACATGACCTAGCCGCTGACGAATCCTCAGACGACTTGGTAAGTGTATGTGCCCACCCGTCTCTTGTAATAATTGTTCAGGCATTACAGCAAAGTATAGAATAACTATCGCTGTTTGTATAGTCTTCGGCCAGTACGGGGTTGCAACAGAGGCAGAAGTGGTGTACAATTTACCGGATATGCAAGGTGTGATCCAGAAAATTAATGAACAGTACAAGAAGCAGGCCGTCGTCGATGTGCGCAGCGGCGACACTGTTCGTGTCCACCAAAAAATCCGTGAAGGCGCCAAAGAGCGCATCCAGATTTTCCAAGGCCTGGTTATCCGCACCGATCAAAAGGGCAGCCATACCAGCCGCATTACCGTTCGTCGTATCAGCAGTGGTATTGGCGTCGAAAAAAGTTTTTTGCTGCACAGCCCCCTAGTCGTTCAAGTCGAAGTTACCAAGCGCAGTAAAGTCCGTCGCAACTACCTCAGCTACATGCGTAATCGGACCGGTAAGGCCGCCCGCTTAACTGGCCTCGACTTTGACCGTTCTGCCGTCAACGACATTCACGACGTAGCCGCTGAAGCCGAAGAAGCCAAACTCCATGAGCAAGCTGCCGCCGAAGCCGCTGCCAAAGCCGCAGAAAAAGCCAAAGCCGAGGCCGAACAGGCAGCCAAAGCCGCTGAAGTCCTCGCTCGCCACGAAGAAACCGCCTAACTTATATTGCAATTAGTTCAAGACTAGCCTGCATGTTGGTGAGGTGTTGCTGGACGTTTTCATAGGCTTGCGGATCGCTGTGATGTCCGGCGGCCTTTACGGGCTGCCCGTCGACTAATATCAAATTTCCGTTTCGTGGTTCGATCAGCAGATTGCCCTCGCCGCATAGATCGGGTAGCAACTCATTATGCCTGAATAACTCCCAGCTCCGATCAATTAATTCGGGCAATTGCGCAAAGGCGTGGGGATGCTCGATCTGCATACGGTCTAGGCGCTCGGTTAAAGCTTCGGCCCCCAGGCTACCAATAGTTAACCGGGGATCAATGGCCTCGGCAATGTATGGCTGCCTCATTTGCACGACAGTTTTATTACGAATGATAGGATGTTCTTCGCGCGATATGTGCAACGGTAGTACAAACTCTCCTAAACGGCGACGCAACTGTACATAATCTTGACGACTAGCCTGCACGTATTGTTCCTGCCGGTAAGCATTAAATAGCAGGGTACGGTTCTGGACTTTGACAACTTCGTCAGGCGTTGCCTGCATGACGGTCGAATGATAGCCTTGGCCAACAACATGCCAGTCCGACGGTTCGTAATAAAGCCCGCTCAAGCGACTAACAGCTCGCGGGTGATGCAGTGCAGTGTGGTGCAGCGCGAGGGCAGCCGCACGTTTGGCGGGAGACTGCAGGGCTTCGAGCTCTTGTTCACGGGCCGCCATCATCTCTGGTGACATGGTAGCTGCCAGAGAGCGCATTATTAATCGTTGAAACGAAGGCATAGAACGCTAGTATACAATTTAGCATCAGATTAATCAATAGCTTTAGCGAGATGCGCCCCGTATACTTATGAAATGAAGACAGTCGGCATTGATGAGGTTGGCCGAGGTTGCTGGGCCGGTCCCCTGGTGGCTGGGGCAGTCTTGCTGACAACACCAATTGCTGGCCTGAAAGATTCGAAACAGCTTACTAAAAAACAGCGTGAAGCACTGGCTATAATTATTCGAGAGCAGGCTGTCGCCTGGGGTTTGGGCTGGGTTGAGGCTGCTACGATCGATGCGATTGGGTTAACCGCAGCCGTGCGATTGGCGATGCGACGCGCCTTGGAACAGATCACTCCTGATTTTGATGAAGTTATCATTGACGGGCATATGAACTTTTTGGAGGCTCTGCCCAAGACATCGGCGCTGATTAAAGCGGATGATTTGGTGCCGGCAGTCAGCGCAGCCAGCATTTTGGCAAAGGTCGCACGGGACAAATACATGTCGACACTCGACCCGCGCTATGATGTTTATGAATTTGCGAAGCATGTCGGGTACGGTACGGTACTGCACCTTGAGAAGCTGAAGCTATATGGTGTCAGTGATCTGCACCGGCGGTCGTATAAGCCCATCCGAGCACTGATACAATAGACACATGAGTTCAACGCTTATAGGTCATAAAGCCGAAATTGCCGCGAAAGTGTACTTAGAAATGCGCGGCTTTAAAATCTTAGAGCAAAACTGGCGTCGACCCCGCTGCGAAATTGACATTATTGCCGACAAAAAGGGCGTCAAGCATTTCGTCGAGGTAAAATATCGTTTTGATGATCAGCAGGGTGGCGGGCTGGAGGCAATAACGCCCAGCAAGCTACGTCAAATGCGTCGCGGTGCCGAAATGTGGGTCGAAGAGAATGAATACAGCGGCGAATATGTGCTATCGGCTATCGAAATTGCTGGTCGCAACTTCTCGGTCATGAGCTTTATCGAAAACGTCTTATAACCACCCCAAGTCATCCCGGCGCCGACTGGGACCCAATCTGTTAAGAAACGCGCTGCGCGCACTAATCTACTAGTGCCTGGTCTGCGCCGGGATGACGTTAGCGGGTTATCTATAATTATTTTTTGAGCCAGGCTTTGACGGTGGCTTCGTTCCGCTGGCGCCAAGCTACGCGGCTCATAATTTCTTGTTCGGCGAGCTTGACCTCATGCGACAAAGCGATGTCGTCGCGTTTGTCAGCAAAGAAGTCTTGGAACTGCTTCAGCTCTGCCTGGTGGGTAAAGGCGCTACCGCTGTAACGCGCGAAATAACTAAAGGTTTTGTCATCGCCAAACTCCTCGACTACCCAACCCCAGTTATCTTTGAGCCATTGCCAGGTGGCGGCTCGCGAGTAGCGGTTGCGGATTAGCCAGGCGAACCAGTGCAGGGCGTCTTGCCTTCGAATACTGCCTTGTCTGAATAGCGGTAGAAGCTCGGCAATACGATCAGCTTGCTTGGCGCCGGTCAGACCGCCGGCGAGCTCTTCTTTCTCCTCGGCGCTGCGCAAATTCTCATGGAGCTGCAGTAGGCGGTCGAAGTCGGCTTGTGTGCCATGACGAGCGGCAATGAAATAGATGGTGCTGCGGGTACTGGCAGGCAAGTCCGCTGGTTTTTTAAAGGTGCGGTAACGCCGCAAACCTTCGTCGATGATGGCTGAGCTTTCGGCGCCAGCCGCTAAAGAATACAGTAAGCCACGTAAATGAAGGGTCTGAGCGCTATCGTGGGGCGCATCATCCCAGCCAAGCTGAGGTAGGTGAGGCGCTACGAGCCGTATAATCAAGCTGTTCAAGGCTGCGTCGGCTGCATCATCACCTTCGGCCAAGCGCCGGGCTTCGCCCAATGCCATGGCCAGCATGCCCCAGACTGCTTCGCTGGTTTCGTTTTCATAGCTGCTCATCAAGTCCAGCAAATCCGTCGTCTGCGCCACGCCAGCCCGTTGCAGCAGTAAATAATTATCGAGCAGCAATAACCGATCAATAGTGCTCGTTTTATGTTGTCGGAGCGTATCGATGATAGCCTGTAAGTGTTCAGTGTTCAGATAGTACGGCACGAAATAGCTTTGACCGTCATGGTTGAACAAGAGCGGTTGACCAGTGGTGGTCTGCACAGCGCCAGTGATTTTGGCCGTTGTGAGCACCGTTGGCGTCAGGTCACCGCCTTCAACTGCCAAGGGCACTTGCCATGTGGTTGAGCGGTCGGCTTGCGATTGAGGATCTGACAGAAAGCGGGTCTGCTGCAATTTGATGCTGTCGCTGCCCGGCTGCCAGTCGACCGAAACCAGCGGATAGCCCGGCTTTTCCAGCCAATTATTCATAAAACTGCCGACATCTTGACCGCTTGTTTCCGCCAAGGCTGCCCACAAATCAGCGGCCGACGTATTGTTGTAACGGTGTTTGGTAAAATAGGCGGTTAACCCGGCGCGAAATGCCGTTTGGCCAATGTGGTGCATCAGCATGTGCAATAGTGTGCCGCCCTTGGCGTAGACGATGCTGGGATCAAATATGGTGTTGAGCTGATCAGGGTGATCAACTTTGGTGCGCACTGACTGGACATCGGCCAAGCTGTCGCGCCGTTTGGCAGCCACTGCTTCGTGGCTGACAAACTGTTCCCAGATGTGCCATTCTGGATATAGCGCGTCGACGGCCAGATACTCCATCATGTTGGCAAAACTCTCGTTTAGCCAGAGGTCATCCCACCATTGCATGGTCACCAGATTGCCGAACCATTGATGGCTCAACTCGTGGGCAGTTACCAGCGCTACCAGCTGTTGGGTTTCGATGCCGCTTGATGCTGGATTGTAAATCATGGTTTGTTCGCGGAAGGTTACCAACCCCCAGTTTTCCATCGCTCCCACCGTAAAATCAGGCAAAGCGACCATATCTAATTTTGGCAAGGGGTACGGTACGCCAAAGTAGTCTTCAAAAAAGTCGAGGATTTTGGCCGCGATATCGGCGCTGTACTGGGTGTGCGGCGCATTGGCCGGCGTGCCGTACGATCGCACCGGAACGCCACGCTTGGTTTTACTTTCCGTGAAGCCCATTTCGCCATAAATGAAGGCCAACAGGTAGGTACTCATGCGGGGCGTCGTCTCAAATGTGGTGATCAAACTGTCGCCAGATGCTTTTTGTGACATTGCCGGCGTATTTGACAGTACCGTTTCGGCTTTGGGAGTGGTCAGCGTGAGATCAAAGGTGGCTTTGGCTTCAGGCTCGTCGATACAGGGAAAGGCATTACGAGCGTAGTGACTCTCGAACTGCGTGGCGATCAGCTGCTTTTCGGTCTGGCCATCTGTAAAAAAGCACGGATAAATACCATTCATGGGCTTAGTAATGTCGCCTTTAAAGTTCATGGTGACGGTATATTCACCCGGATAGATCATGGCATCGCTGTGCAATCGGACTTCGTCGCGGCTATTTTGGTTGTTAATACGGCTAACCGTCACTGGCTGGTCGCCTTTTTTGTCATGCTTCATAATGGTGGCGCTGCTGATTGTCAAACCCTTTTGATGAAACGTCAGGCGCTGTGACGGTCGACCAGCTTTTTTGCCGCGCACCGTCACGGTACCGTGAAAGGTCAAGGCCTCACGGTTCGGTACTAAATGTAACTGGTAATTTGACGGCTGAAACTGCTCGTACAACCGTGCCACGCTTTTAGCCATGTCCGACAATTTTACCATGATCCAGAGCGTCTGCCTGTTTGACTTCCGACTGCGGATTTCCTATAATTAACGTTAAGTCCGGCCAAAGTGGTCGGCTTTTTTCATAAAGGGAACAGATAAGTCAGTCCTCGGCTGGCGAACATTGAATATTGTAAATTGCTAAACCAGAATTGGAGTCAAACGACCATGGACCTAGATATGAAACAACTGGCACTGGCCATCCGGACCATTGCCGAAGAAAAGAATTTACCGGAAGACGTCGTACAGGATGCGGTCGAACAAGCCCTGGCCGCTGCCTACCGGCGCGATTATGGTGACCGCGAACAAGAAATACGGGTAACCATGAATATTAACACCGGCGATGTCGATGCCTATATCACCAAAGAAATCGTCGAAACGGCGGAGCACCCAGCTTATGAAATCAGCTTGAGCGATGCTCAGGTGATGCGTAAAAATGCCCAAGTTGGCGAAACAATCGAAGTCCACGAAAAGGCCCAGACCTTCGGTCGTGTGGCGGCTCAGACTGCCAAGCAGGTCATTCTGCAGCGTCTGCGTGAGGCCGAGCGCGAGATCATTATGGCTGAATATGAGGATAAGATCGGCACTGTTATTAATGCTACCGTCGCTCGTGTCGAGGGCAATATTACTCGCATCGACTTAGGCAAGGCCCAGGGAATCATGCCGCGCAGCGAGCAGATTCAAGGCGAGCGCTACTATCCTGGTCAACGTTTGAAAGTATTTTTGAAAGACGTCGAGCGCGGTTTCCGTGGTCCGCAGCTGGTCGTTTCGCGTGGCAACACACAGTTCATTGAGTGGCTGTTCCGTGGCGAAGTGCCTGAAATGGAAAGTGGTGCTGTCGAGATCAAGGGTATTGCTCGCGAAGCCGGCGTCCGCAGTAAAATCGCCGTTGCCAGCACAGTTCCGGGCGTCGATCCGGTTGGGACGTTTGTTGGCGGCCACGGCACTCGCGTTAATGCCGTGATGAGTGAAGTCGGTGAGCAGGAAAAGATCGATATCATCGTTTGGGCCGAAAACCCGATTGAATACATCACCAACGCTTTGAGCCCGACCAAAGTTGCTAAAGTTGTATTGGATGAAAAGAGCCAGAAAGCACGGGTTATTGTGCCGGAAGATCAGCTGAGTATTGCGATTGGCAAGAGCGGTCAAAATGTCCGCCTGGCTAGTAAGCTGACCGGCTATGAACTTGATATTGAAGCCGAACGGGTCGGCGCCGCCGCTGTTACTGATGCACCTGACGCCGCCGAAGGCAACGTCCAGACCACCGAATTGCCCAAGCAACCAAAGCTTAAGAAGAAAAACGAGCTCGAAAACTCACTCCTAGAAGCCATCGAAGAACACGGCGAATAGGCGGGTGGCTGCTTGCATGTGCAGCTAGCGCTGTGTAGAGTGCAAGTAGTATTAAGTTGGGATTGCATGGAAAAATCTACCTTTCAGCCAGAAGCTTTTCTAAGCAGTAAAATGTATGAAGCGGTCGATGGGCTGCTGCGCTTAGTAGCCCTAAAAGGTGCTTTGGAGCCAGTCGTCGACGATGCTCTGATACCTGACGGTGCCGTCGCCTTAGAGCGAACAGTGACTTGGGAGATACCAACTGGTGAAGCTACGTTAACCCAGACTATCATCGGCCATGATGGTATTGATAGCATGGGCTATAACTTGAGCGTGACCGAGGCATCTGATATTGGATCAACGCAGCATATTTATACCGTGGCTCCCGAACAGAAACTATTTTTGGTCTTTCACGATGGCGATTCTCCGGAAGCTATCCGGCTGCAGGCCGACGATGGCGCTGACGAAAACCTGAGCCGAGCCAATTCCTTTACGCCAGATGAGGCTGATATGAAAATTTTTCTCTTCGCCTTGAGCTATGCCATAGACGGGACTAGCGAAGTTAATTAGCACTCTTGCATTGAGAGTGCTAAGTGGTATTATGGAAGCAGCGAAAAGTTATAAGATCTCGCTAGAAGGGGAAACAAATGATGCCCAATTCTCCCGACTTCCAGGAATTTCTGAACCACCTAACAAATAATGCCTTGCAAAGCCTGAAGCACGCCGACGCTATCGCGCGTAGCTTCGGCAGCGCCTATGTTGGCACCGAGCACCTCTTGCTCGGCGTCTTAGCTCAAGACGGCAGCATGGGCTCCAAAGTGCTGGAGGGCGCTGGCGTAACACTTGATCGGGCTCGTTTAGCGCTCAATTTGACGCCCAAGACACTTGTTATTAATGTCGGAGCCAAAGGCTTGAGCGAAACAGCCAAGCTCACGCTCAAAATGGCCTACGATGTGGCCCAGGACTATTCGCAGGATTACTGCGGTACTGAGCACATCCTCTACAGCATCCTCAGCCAGAAGAATGCTCGGGCCACGATTTTGCTACGCGATATGAATGTTGACGTTAACTCGCTGAGCAATGAACTGGAACAGTTCCTCAATCGTCAGCAATACGAAGAACAAGAAGGCGGCACTACACCGCGCCGCGGCAAAAAAGCCAAAAAAACAGCGCTTGATTTCTTCGGTACGGACTTGACTCAGCAAGCTCGGGAGGCGAAGTTGGATCCGGTTGTCGGCCGCGAAAATCAAATTCGCCGGGTTATCACCATATTGAACCGGCGCACCAAAAATAATCCGGTACTTATCGGGGAGCCGGGTGTTGGCAAAACGGCAATTGTCGAAGGCTTGGCGCAGCGTATTGTGGCCGAGGACGTGCCCGACAGTCTACTCGACAAGCGTATTATTATGCTCGATTTGGCTGGCATGATTGCTGGTACGAAATACCGCGGCGAGTTCGAAGAACGCCTCAAAAAAGTCATGAGCGAACTCGAAAAGGATAACAAAGCAATTGTTTTCATCGACGAGCTGCACTTAATTGTTGGTGCGGGCGCAGCCGAGGGTGCTATGGACGCTGGTAACATTCTGAAGCCTGCCTTAGCTCGGGGCAAAATTCAGCTGATAGGCGCCACCACTACCTCTGAATACACCAAGCATATTGAAAAGGATGCAGCCCTGGAGCGTCGTTTCCAGCCAATCCAGGTACCAGAAACAACGCCCAGCGAGACGCTTGCCATTCTGAAAGGCCTGCGCAAACATTACGAGAAATTTCACGGCGTGAAAATTAGCGACGAGGTACTGGAAGACGCGGTCAACCTGGCGAAACGCTATGTGCAGGATCGTTTTATGCCCGACAAAGCCATCGATCTGATTGATGAAACGGCCGCCTACTTGCGCGTCGATAAGGGCAAAACTAGCCCCGAAGTTCGTAAGTTACAAAAGGAATTGAAATTGGTCAACGCTCGCATTGACGAAGCCGTCGACAGCGAAGACTACGAGCAAGCCGCCCAACATAAAACGCGAGCCTCGCAAATTCACGAAGAACTTAATCGCCTCAGAGCTAGCACCCAGGAAGCCAAACGATTGCTTATGACGAGCGAAGATCTAGCCGACGTCGTGGCGCGCATGACCGGTGTGCCGGTCAAGAAAGTCATTCGGTCCGAAGCCAAATATCTGTTGACGCTTGAGAAAACCCTTGGCAAGTACATTATTGGCCAACGCGAAGCCGTCGAAGCCGTCTCGCGTGCCGTCCGCCGTAACCGCAGTGGTATCGGTAGCGATAAACGACCCATCGGTTCCTTCATATTTCTCGGTCCGACTGGTGTTGGCAAAACCGAGCTGGCACGGGTACTGGCCCGTGAATTCTTTGGCAGCGAGAGCGCGCTGGTCAAGATCGATATGTCTGAATTCGGTGAACACCATAACGTCTCGCGCTTAGTTGGCGCACCGGCTGGCTATGTGGGCTATGACGAGGGTGGCCAGCTGACCGATAAAATTCGCCGTCAGCCCTACAGCCTGGTGCTCTTCGACGAGATCGAAAAAGCCCACCCCGATGTCTTTAATATGTTGCTCCAAATGCTGGAAGACGGCTACCTAACCGACGCCAAGGGCCGTCGCATTGACTTCACGAACACCATTGTCATCATGACCAGTAACGTTGGTGCCGACAAGCTGCAAAAAGAAGCCAACTTTGGTTTTCATGCCACCCGCACCAGCGACCTGAAAGATCTTGACGCCATGCACGAAGATAACAAGAGTCGCGTTCAGGATGAACTGAAGAAGCTATTGCGCCCGGAACTGTTAAATCGTATTGATAAGACAATCGTCTTCCGGGCCCTCACGCACAAAGATATCTACCGCATCATCGATCTGCAAATCGACGAGCTGAAAGCTCGCTTGCAGCGCAAAGGTCTCAGCCTGCAACTGAGCACTGGCGCCAAACAATACTTACTGGAAAACGGTTATGATGCCAAGAATGGTGTGCGCCCGTTGCGACGCCTGATTCAGGACACTATAGAGGACCACTTGTCGCTTGAGCTGCTCGACGAAAAATACGTCAAAGGTGATATTATTCAGGTAGCCAGCAAGAACAGCCAGCTTACCTATGTCACTGCCACTGAATAAAAACCAACCTCCAGTTCTTGATCAATCCGGACAACCGGCGATTTACGCGACTGCTGGACCGCCTGGTCTGTATCGGCCGTCCGTAGTGCGCCCACGGCGTCGGAAACTGCTGTGGCTGATTGGCCTGCTACTTTTTTGGGCTGTTTTGATAATGGTCGCCCTGCACGAGCGGGACATTACTGACTGGTGGCGTTTACGTCACTTTCAGCCATCCGCCACAGTCTCAGAGCTGGCATCAGAAACGACGATGACGCCCTATGCCCGCAAAGTTTTTTATGTCAACTCGCCGGTGATTGCCGATAAAACCAGCTTTAGCCATAGCTGTCCCGCCAATGGGGGTGAAAAAACCGTTATTTTGGGTTGTTACCACAGTAATCAAGCCGGCATATATGTGTTGGGTGTTACCGATAGCCGTTTGACGGGTGTAGAGCAGGTGACGGCGGCGCATGAGACGCTGCACGCCGCCTATGATCGCTTGAGCGGCCATGATCGCCAGCGGGTTGACGCCATGCTGCAGGACTATTACCAGCATGACCTGAAAGATGCGCGTTTGTTGGACACCATTGCAGCTTACAAAAAAAGTGAACCGCATGACGTCGTCAACGAGATGCACTCCGTGTTCGGTACCGAAGCGGCCAATTTACCAGCCCCGCTCGAGCAGTATTATCGACGCTACTTCACCAACCGAAGCCAAATTGTGGATTATGCCCAGCGTTACCAAGGCGAATTTACGACGCGTCAGGCGCAGGTCAAGCAAGCTGACAGCCAGCTACAAAATCTGAAGCAACAGATTGAACGCGCCGAAGCCGATCTGCAAAGCCAGCAAGCGACGATCAGCGCTCAGCAGAGTGCCTTACTGCAAAAGCGCAATAGCGGCCAGACGGCCGCCTATAATGCCGGTGTGCCGGTCTACAACCAGCTGGTAGATAGCTATAACGGGCAAGTGCAGGCGGTTCACAACCTGATTGATCAGTATAATCAGCTGGTGGCCAATCGGAATGCTATTGCCTTGGAAGAAGATCAGCTGGCCAACGCCCTCAATCCGAGTGCCCAGCCAATTCAGAAATAGTTAAGATTGCAATGGTAAACTGTAGGTAAGAAGGAGTTTTGTGGCCAAAAAACCAGTATCACAGTACGTTTGCAGTAATTGTGGGCATATCACCAGCAGTTGGGCCGGCAAATGCCCGCAGTGCGGTGAGTGGAACACACTTGAGCAGCAAATGACGGCCTCGACAATTGCCGGTAGTGTCAGTAGTGGACGGGTCTTGCCTGCCTCATCGGTTGCCGCCTCGGTCACCAAAGATAATCCACGTTTGCGCAGTGGTATCGCTGCCGTCGATGACGTCTTTGGCGGTGGCATGGTGGCCGGTAGCATCAATTTAATTGCCGGTCAGCCGGGCATCGGCAAGAGCACCCTGTTGCTGCAACTGGCCTATGCGGTGGCGGCGCAGGTGCCGGTGCTGTACGTTAGTGGCGAGGAGTCGGCCCATCAGATTGGTTTGCGGGCCGAACGGCTGGGTACGCTTCGTCCGGAGCTTCAACTGGCCACCAGTGGCTCCGCCGAAGATATCGCCGCCACTATTGCCACCGGCAAATATAAGTTAGTCGTCGTCGACTCTATCCAGACCGTCAGTTGTGCGGCTATCAGTTCGGCGGCTGGCAGCGTAGCCCAGATTACGAATAGTACACAGTTGCTTACCCTAGCTGCCAAACAATCTAATACGGCACTAATTCTAGTCGGGCATGTTACCAAAGAGGGCGCTATTGCCGGGCCGAAAGTGTTGGAGCATGTCGTCGACGTCGTCTTGCAGCTGGAAGGCGATCGGTATGGAGGTTTCAAAATCCTGCGCGCCGTCAAAAATCGCTTTGGCTCGACGAATGAGGCCGGCATTTTTGAGATGGTAGAAGCCGGCATGAAACCGGTCGAAAATCCGTCGGCCGCTTTATTATCAGAACGGCAGGTCAGCGATGGGTCGATTGTATTGGCCACGTTAGAGGGCACGCGACCACTATTGGTTGAAGTGCAAGCCTTGGTTAACCGTACGAGTTACGGCTATCCAAAGCGAGCTGCCAGCGGCTTTGACCTAAATCGACTGAACTTGTTGGTCGCCATGCTGGAACGACGGACAAAATTGAAATTGGCTGAACATGATATTTATATCAACATTGTTGGCGGCATGCAGATTCGAGAACCGGCGGCCGATTTAGCCATATGTCTGGCCATCGGTTCGGCCGCCAAAGGCTTACAACTGAAACAAAACGCGGTGGTTTTTGGCGAAGTTGGCCTGTCGGGCGAAGTTCGACATGTTGCGCACGCCGACAAACGGTTGGCCGAAGCTAAGAAACTTGGTTTTGATGGCGCTATCGGACCGCAACAAAAGAGTGGTAAAAAGCTGACCAGTTTGCACGGCGTTAGCGATGTTCGTGACGCGCTCAACCAATTTCTCGAAAAAGAGTAATAGTTTACTAGTTAGTTTACGGCTTTTTGGGGTCCAGACCTCTTCAATGGCCAGTGTTGCCGGTGCCGCCGCCGTTACCAGTGCCAGTGGTCTGAGTTGGTGCCGCCGCTACAACATAGTTCAGTGTCTTCGGATCGGCTGAACCCTGATACAGCACGCTGTCGGTGACTGTGGCCGTCAGGGTGCCGCTGCCTGTGGCCGTCGGGTTGTAAGAGAACGAATAGCTGAAAGTGCCACCGGCATCCATTGGTATATTGGTGGTGTTGATGGTCTGGCCATTTAACTGAACGTTGACTGTGCCGGGGAATTGCGCGTAGGCTGGGTCGGAAAGTGCGTGGGTGCCTTGGGTGACGGTGACGGTAATTGTGCAGCTGCCTGCTTCACAGGTAGCAGGTGGCGTAATGGTGACACTGGGCGAGGCATCGTTACAATTATGCACATCATCGGTGGCTGTTGTATTGGCGCTGGTGCTGCTGCTCGCGGTACTGCCGGTGCTTTGCTTGCCACCGTTAAATATGTCAATATTCCACGAGGCAGCATTGCTGTTGTAGGAAATTTGCTTGGCCAGCGCCGGTGTACAGCTGGTAGCTACTTTATTGGAAACTTTATCAAGGGTCTGCGAGCTGCTCTTGGTGCTGGCGCCACCGGCGTACCACGACGGGTAAATATCATTCGTCGGGCTTGGTTCGATATCGCCAAAGTGAATGTGGTTGCGTACCACGAAGGCTGGGGCTGTTTTCAGGTCAGCTGGGGGCGTCCAATTGACCGGCTTTGTATTCTGGTGGGCGTATTCCATCCAGCCGCGGGTCAGCGGCTCTGTCAGATTTTCCATCGAGGTATTCAAGGTGACGTGACGAGTATGGTTGCCGACCCAACTAACAACGGCGTACTTTGTCGACCAACTCGTCATCAAGCCGTCATAGCCGTCGTTGGTGGTGCCGGTTTTGACGGCAAAGTTCCAGCCATTATAGCGTTGGAACTTATAGCCTCCCCGTGCCAGCGACGTACAGGTTGTGGCGCTACAGCTGCCGGGCAAATAACTGGCGTTCGGGTCGCTAGCCATACTGTTAACGATGTAGGCCGAGTCCGGTTTGACGACCTGCTTTGGCTTATAGACTGGTAGTGGGACGTTTTTGCCGGCAGCGTCGGTAATTTTTAAGAGATAGGTACGCGGAATGGCCTTACCAAGCCGTCCCAGTGTCGACAGGCCGTTGACGTGGTCGTCCAGGTGCAAGAACGCACCATCGCCGATAGCTGACGCGCCGTAACACTGCGTCGTCTTGGTTAGGGCTTCGTCGCCGTAGCAGTTGTAGGTGCGCTTGTTCTTAGATTGCGCGTAGGTGTTGTACATCATGTCCGAGGCCGTGCTGATGACTTTATTGATGGAGTTCACATGGCCGGTGCTGGTATCGTTGGGTGTGGCTTCCAGCATAGCTTTAACCGCCGGCACGTTGCGTGAACCGCCGAGTGCATAGCGGAGGGTTAGTGGCCCGGGGTAGATAAAGTCATAATCTTCCAGGCAGTTACCACCATTCTTCGGCAGTTGCTTGTTGGTACACGGGTAGCCGGGCAGCGGGCCTTGGGTGTCGTACAGGACCGAGCCGGCGCCGACATTATTGTTGTTATCTATGAGGGTGGTATAGTCGTATGGTTTAAAACTGGAGCCGGGTGGTATCAGAATGCCGGCAGCGTAATTGTTCTGTCCAAAATCGGGGTTATTAAAATCAGTGCCACCGACAAGGGACACAATTTGGCCGCTTTGGACATCTTCGCCAACCATTGCTTCCTGGTCGGCACCGTAGCGAGAAACATTGCGCAGGTTGGAAGCCACCAGCTGCTCGGCCTTGGTTTGAAGGTTCATGTCAAGCGTCGTGATAACTTTCCAGCCACCACGCTGCACGGTGGAGGCACCGTAGATTTGCTGTAATTGCTGCTTGGCGGCTAAGACAAAGTAAGGCGCTTTTATGTCCTGATACTTCGGTGATTGCTGGTGCACCATTGCTAAAACATCAACCTTCTTGGCATCGGTGGCTTGCTGAGCGCTGATAAAGCCCTGCTTCACCATCTGATCAAGAATATAGTGCTGGCGATTTAGTAAGGCTGTCGAGCTGAAGGTGTCGGATGTGACCGCCGGATTGTATTTGGCGGCGGCGTACGGCGAGTAGTAGCTTGGCGCTTGTGGAATGGCGGCTAGCATCGACGCTTGGGGCAGCGTGAGGTTTTTGGCGTCCGTTTGAAAATAGTCGCGGGCGGCACTTTCGGCACCATATTCTACCCCTCCATAGGGTGCAATGTTCAAGTAGCCGGTCAAAATGTCATTTTTAGAGTATTCGCGCTCCAGCTCAACAGCTAAAATTAACTCCTTTACTTTACGGGTTACCGTACGATTGTCGGTCCACTGTTCGTTCAGCTTGACGAGCTGCTGTGTAATAGTTGAGCCACCCTGGACCGAGCCGCCAGTGCCCGAAACATCGTGCGCCGCGGCCCGCATAATACCCCGCACATCGAATGCGCCGTGCTTGTAGAAATCCTTATCCTCGATAGCGACGGTAGCTTGCTTGAGGTATGGTGAAATCTCGTCACTTTTTACCGGCAAGCGTTTGATGGCGTCATAGTCTTGGAATAAGACGGTCTGGCCGGTGCGATCGTAGTAGGTGATATTGCCCCCCAGGCTGTCGCCGGAGATGTCTTTAATTTTGGGCAAATCCTTGCGGAAATAGGCGAACAGCCCAATCGTCATAAAGAAGCCAACAATAATGGCGATGCCGATGACCTTGAGGGCCATTATGCCGCCCTCACGGCTAAACCAATACTCAGCCAGGTGGCGTGGTTCGAGGCGGTACAGCCACCGCTTCCAGCGGTCTTTAGGCAGCGTGCTTAAGTAAGTCGCTTTGGCGGCGGCACGCGATGACCGACGGGCTTTGGCGCGATCGCTCAGCGACTGATTGAGCTTAAGACTTTTGCCGCTCTTAGTCGTAATGCTATTGCGTGAACGGCGATTGCGTCCGCGACCGGCTGATGGCTTCATGGCTGTGTGTCTGTCTCCCTAGAGTTATGCTCGTACAAAATGCTCACGCTCAATTATAGCAAACCTACTGTCATTCAAACTAGATTTTAGTGACTGATTTCAGCTGTTTCTCAGGTCTGTTATCGGCCGCATCGGTAGGTTATACTTATGGCATTCATACATAAAGGAAGTTATGACATTATCCGAAGAACTGACCTGGCGCGGCTTCGTCAACCAAACGACTTATAAAGACCTGACGCTACTGGACGGCGATCCGATTACTTTTTACTGGGGAGTGGACCCGAGTGCCGATTCGATGACGATCGGCAATCTGGCGGCCGCTATGATGGTCAAAGCCTTCATTAAGTATGGACATAAACCGGTGTTGCTCGTCGGCGGCGCCACGGGCTTGATTGGCGATCCGGACGGCAAAAGTGAAGAGCGCAGTCTGAAAAGCCTGGAGGAAATCGAACATAATAAGGCAGCGATTGTCGCACAGTATCATCAAATCTTCGGTACGTCGGAAGTCAAGCTCGTTGATAACTATGACTGGTTCAAGGATATGCGGTACTTGGAATTCCTGCGTGATGTCGGTAAGCATGTGCCGATGCGTCAGATGCTAGGTCGTGAATTCGTGCAAACTCGCCTCGGCGAGCACGGCGCCGGTATCAGCTATGCCGAATTTAGCTACGTGCTTATTCAGGCCTATGATTTCTTGCATTTATATGAAGAGCACGGCGTTCAGCTCCAAGTATGTGGCTCCGACCAGTGGGGCAATAGCATTGCCGGCGTGGATTTGATCCGTCGTAAAACCGGCGGCGAGGCCCATGTCTACTCGGTGCCGTTGATTATTAATAAGTCGACTGGCAAAAAGTTCGGTAAAAGTGAAACTGGTGCCGTCTGGCTCGACCCGACTAAAACTACACCGACACAGTTTTACCAGTTTTGGGTTACTGCCGACGATGCCGGGGTGGAGGACTATTTGAAAATCTTTACCGAGCTTGACAAAGCGACGATTGATTCCACGATAGCTGAGCACGGCCAAAACCCTGGTGCCCGCGTGGCGCAAACCACGCTTGCTCGCGAAATCACCAAACTCGTGCACGGCGAAGGCGCCGTGACTTTCGCCGAAACTGTGACGAGTTATCTGACAAGCCAAAAAGCAATTGGAGAGGCAAGCAATGAGGAGTTGGCCGAGATTCGTCGTCAGATTAAGCACATTGTGGCCGTCAACGAGACTGCTTCGATCATCGATGGTCTCAGCATGTCGCTACTGGCAAGCTCTAAAACAGAAGCCCGTCGTTTGCTGGAGGCCAACGCGGTAAGTATCAACGGCCAAAAGATTAGCCGGGAGCATTTTGAACCCGCGGATTTTCAGAACGGCCGTTTGCTGCTTCGCCGCGGCAAAGCTTTTAAGGATTCGGCGCTGATAGAATTGAGCGGCGATCAATAAAATTTTGGCCGACACGCTGTCAGCCTATATACTGGAACGCAATATGGCAAACACCCAAACCGGCGAAAAAACACATAAGCGGGCCGATCAGTACAATGACCCGACGCATAATTACCTGAAATACTGGCAAGGACGGGAGTATGAGCACGCGGCCGAAGAGATTGCAATTCACAAGTTATTGCATGGCAAGCCTCACTTTTCGACCGCGGTTGACGTTGGTGGCGGTTACGGGCGTCTCTGTCTGTTGCTCGAAGCCTTTGCCGATAAAGTAACTTTGGCCGAGCCCAGCCAGCAGCAGCTTGATATTGCGGCTGATTTTTTGAAGGATCATCCGGAAATTGACCGTACGCTGATGCAAGCCGACGATTTAAAATTTGCTGATGGCAGCATCGATTTGCTGACCATGATCCGGGTAATGCATCATTTGCCCGATCCGAGTGCGGAATTCAGTGAAATCGCTCGCGTCTTAAGTAGCGAAGGCTACGCTATTATCGAAGTTGCTAACTACTTGCACATGCGTAATCGTCTCCGACATTTGGTTCGACGAGAACGCATGCCAGTTAAGCCAGTCGATATCCGTTCGGCCGCTAACAAGCGTGACGACGAGATTGCCTTCGTAAATCACAATCCCTACACCGTCATACGCCAGCTCGAACATGCTGGTTTGCGCGTCGAAGACGCGCTGTCGGTCTCCAACCTGCGCAGCACAAAACTGAAACAAATACTGCCTCGTGGAGTGATGCTCGGCGCTGAACGAATGTTGCAACGACCGCTAGCGGGTGTGTATTTTGGTCCCAGCGTTTTCTTTTTGGTCCGCAAAGCCCACACCAGTTAAATAATTATTAATTTTGGCCGACAATCGTTGCGACGTCTTGGTGACCAGCCTATAATGACTGCTAGTATGAGCAGCGACTATGCAGGTGCCCTCACCGAAGAACTTCGTGACCAGCTGAAATTGATTATGGAAGCTTTACAGGCACTTAAAACCGTGCCAGCCAATATTGCTGCCATCAAAGCCGAGCTGCTACGAATCAATCATAAAGATTCGATTTTTGAACTGGTCATACAAGATCAGAGTCGGTTACTCAACAATCAAAAAAATCGTCTGACTAAGCTCGAAGCTGCCTAATCTCGTATACTAGTAATATGAATGTAGACAGTCCGCTGACGGTGTTGAAGGGTGTTGGCGGCGCGGTGGCACAAAAGTTTGCCGTACTTGGCCTACAGACCGTTGGCGACCTAATCGATTATTATCCCCGTCGCTATGAAGACTATTCACAGGTGACGCCCATTAACGAGCTGCGTCCGGGGCCCGTCACCATTGAAGCCACTATCAAACAAGCCGGTGGCCGCTATGTGCGCCGCGGTATGCATATCACTGAGGCTGCTGCTAGTGACGCCACCGGTAGCGTGCGGCTAATATGGTTCAACCAGCCGTATCGCGCTGCCGGGCTCAAAAGTGGCAAAAAGTATTTTATTTCGGGGCAGTATGAGTTGAGCCGGCAGCGGTTCTCCCTTATTAACCCGAGCATTGAGCTGGTCAGCGAGCTGCCGGTGCAGACGGCTCGAATCTTGGCAGTCTACCGCGAGACGAAAGGCCTTACCTCACGCCAGATTCGATCGACCGTCGCCCAAGTCCTGCCACTCATCGATGGGCTGGACGAGACATTGCCACCGATACTGGTCGCCGATCACAAACTGTCGAGTCGGGCCCAGGCTTTACGGACATTGCATGCGCCGACTTCTGGCGAGCAATTAGAGGCTGCCCGCCGCCGCCTCGGTTTCGAAGAGGTGTTGCAGCTGAGCCTGGCCAGTCTGTTGAATAAACAAGCGAACCAAGCCGAGATTGCTACCAAAGTTGAATTTCAAGAGTCGTTAGCGCGTGAATTTGTCAGCCATTTGCCATTTACGCTGACCGATGCCCAGCGCCGGGCGGTTTGGCAGATCTACCAGGATATGCAAAAGATCCACCCTATGAACCGGCTGGTAGAAGGGGACGTTGGCTCTGGCAAGACGGTTGTGGCCACCATGGCGGCCCTCATGCCCTTGGCTCAAGCACAACAAGTAGCTTTTATGGCCCCCACAGAACTATTGGCCCGTCAGCACGCCGACACCATCTATGGCTTGCTGCAGGCGCTTGGTCGTGAGCAGAGCGTCGTGCTGTTAGTCGGCAGTCTCAGCGCTGCCCAGAAGGCCAAAGCCCGGGCAGCTATAGCCAGCGGTCAGGCCGGTTTTATTATCGGCACCCAGGCCTTAATTCAGGAACAGGTGGATATGCACAAACTGGTGTTGGTGGTGATTGACGAGCAGCATCGTTTCGGTGTTGAACAGCGTAAAACCTTGATGGCCAAGGCTGGCCACATGCCGCATGTGCTGAGCTTGACCGCCACTCCCATCCCTCGTTCATTGGCGCTGACATTGTACGGCGAATTGGATGTATCAATCATTGATACCAAACCAATCGGCCGCCAACCAATTATTACTCAGCTAGTGTCGCCAAACTCGCGAACGCAGCTCAACGAACAAATCGAGCATGAGCTAACAGCTGGCCGCCAGATGTTCGTGGTTTGTCCATTGATTTCCGAATCCGAGGCTCTGGATGCTCATTCAGTCGAGGCCGTCTACGAACGTCTGAGCAAGAAGGACTTTAAACAGCGTCGCGTCGGATTACTCCATGGCAAGTTAAAACCAGCCGACAAGCAAGCTGTCATGGAGCGATTTGTGCAGCATGAGTTGGATATTCTCGTGGCTACGACGGTGATTGAAGTCGGCGTTGACGTGCCCAACGCCAGTATTATGCTGATTGAAAGCCCAGAGCGCTTCGGTCTGGCTCAGCTACATCAGTTACGCGGCCGGGTTGGCCGGGGTTCCCATCAAGCCTATTGCTATTTATTGCTCGGCGACTCGCAAGCGCCCAGTCGTCGCCTGCGAGCATTAGAAAGCTCAAACGATGGTTTTAAGCTGGCCGAGCTGGATCTTGAGCTGCGTGGCCCGGGGGCTATTTATGGTACCATGCAGCATGGCCAGTTAGATCTGCGAATCGCTAAATTAACAGATGTAAAACTGATTGCCAGTGCTCGCACAGCCGCCCAGCAACTGCTCAATAGTGACGAGAACTTGCTACAATATAAGCATCTCATGAAACACGTAAACCGCTTGCGCGCCGTCACAAACCTCAACTAATGAGACACGAGTCACGAAACATGAGTCACGAAATCGCTTTCTGCTACTTTCTCATGCCTCATGCCACATGCCTCATGCCACGCAAGCGAGAGATCTAGCCATGTATTCAGGTTCTACCTTCACCTCGTTTTCGGGCCGGATACTCGGGGCGCACCAAAAGATTGATCGAGTGGCTCGTCGGCAGTTGGAACGTTTGATGCCGGCTTGCCGTTTCCCCGGCGTGCGGTCTATTTTGCATTTTGAGGGTGGCAAAGGACCTGATGCCATTAAACGCAAAAGTCCGGCCAAGGACGAGCCGTGGCATTATTTGCAGCCGTTCAATGTGGAAGATACGCAGCTGATTGATTTGGTGGAAGATCACTATCGGCGGCTGGTGAAGGCTTTGCGGCTCAAAGATGAGGTACGGGCTTCGTTTGAAGCCGCTTGGCTGGCACACGCCATTGTTGATGGCCTGACACCCGCCCACCACTATCCCTACGAAGAGAAACTGGTTGAACTGAGCAGCGGCCGCCGCATCGAAGAACGCACCACTGTCGGTAAAAAACTTATCATGCCGGGGGAAAGTCGAAGCCATCAAATGAAAAATAATTGGAAAATGTGGGGTCCCAAAGGCTTATTTGCCACTCATGCCGCCTTTGAGTGGGGGGTAGCCGTACTGATCGCACCACTCAAATTTCGTAAAGCCACACCGACCCCTGATAAGATCGCCGAATTTGACATGATGAGTGTCGGCCAGTGGTTCCGTAAAACTGCTCAAGAAGTCGCCCGCCTAGAACTGTACGACGCCTTTTACAAATCTGGCTGGACACTGCCCTTGGCTCGCCGCGTTCGTCGCCAGTTGGCACCTATATTGGTGCAAGCGGTGGCGCTCGTTTGGTACGGTGCGGCCCGTGATGCCGCCCAACCCGAAAGTACGGTGTGAGAGTTATTGCCGGTTGGCTGGGTGGCCGTACATTCGAAAGCCCGCACGGCCATCGGACGCATCCGATGAGTGAAAAAGTCCGCGGTGCCATTTTCGGTGCGCTTGGTGATATTAAAGGTCTAACCGTGCTCGACGCTTTTTCGGGCAGCGGCGCGCTGGCGATTGAAGCCATCAGCCGCGGTGCCGTAAGTGCCGTTGCCGTCGAAGTCGATAAAGGCGCCCATGCCATAATTGAAAAAAACTTACTAGCATTAGGTGTTGAGGAGCGCGTGAAAGCTGTCCGAGCCTTCGCCGGCGCCTGGTCAACCCGCAACCAAGCCCAATTGTTCGATCTGATTTTCGTTGACCCGCCGTACGACAATATCCCGTACCGCGACCTGAAGAATCTACCTCGCCACCTAAAAGACGGCGGCACGCTCGTCTTGTCCTGGCCTGGTAATATGGAGCCGCTTAAATTCGAGGGCCTGACATCGGTCCAATCCAAAAATTACGGTGACGCCCAGCTGGTCTTTTATCAATTAGTTAGCTAAAATACTTCGGTGACGGGGATGTGGTGGAATTGGTAGACACGCTAGCCTTAGGAGCTAGTGCCGCAAGGCGTGAAGGTGAGAGCTGCCGGTGGCAGTTCGTAAGGAAAGCTTCCGATGAAAACTTGTTTTCAATCGTGAAGTTTCGGGGTCGCGGAACGTGACCAAGTCCTTTATAGTTATGTCTTGAACCGTTCAATATATTGGGGATGTGGTGGAATTGGTAGACACGCTAGCCTTAGGAGCTAGTGCCGCAAGGCGTGAAGGTTCAAGTCCTTTCATCCCCACCAACAACTATGACCAAAATACCTCACCACCTAATCTATGTACCGGGCATCCTGGATGATATTTACCATGCTCAAGGCGCGCTCCTTGCCGCCTGGCGCCTGCACGGAGTCCGCGGCCATATTCACCCTATGCCCTGGGCTGGCCAGGAAGATTATAGGCCGAAGGTAGACCGCTTACTGGCAGAAATTGACCGCTACATAGCACGCGGTCATCTGGTTTCGCTGGTCGGTGCTAGCGCCGGGGCCAGCGCCATTCTGAATGCTTACGTTGAGCGGGCCGATAAGATTACCAGTTTGGTTTATATTTGTGGCAAGATTAATGGTCCGGAGACCGTCAGTGATAAAACCTACCGCGCTAATCCGGCTTTTAAAACCTCGGCACAGCTTTTGCAATCTAATGTGGCGCGCTTAACCGACAAAGATACATCGAAGATGCTGTCGTTATACTCACCGGGCGATCACAGCGTCCCGCACGCCGCCACCATTATCCCTGGCGTGCCGGAGCAGCAGCTACCGGCGCTTGGTCATGGCAAAGCCATCATCTATAGCCTTAGCATCGGCGCGCCAACAATCATTAATCATACGAAACAGATCGCGGCCCAAGCGCTGTAGTATACTTGAAACAGCTTATGGCACTATCGACACAACCTTATAAAGGCGCCCGGGATTTCTATCCTGAAGATAAGCGTCTGCAGAAGTACATGTTTGGCGTGCTGCGCCAGGTCGTCGAGCGGTACGGCTACGAAGAATACGATGCGCCCATCTTGGAGCCGCTGGAAATCTATCTGGCCAAAACCGGCGACGAGATCGTCAACGAGCAGACGTATGTGTTTGAGGATCGCGGCGGTCGCAAGGTGGTTATCCGCCCGGAGATGACACCGACAGTCAGTCGCATGGTGGCCGGCAAGCGCCAAGAGCTGGCTTATCCGCTGCGCTGGTACAGCATTCCTAATCTGTGGCGCTATGAGCGGCCGCAGCGTGGCCGCCTGCGTGAGCACTGGCAGCTGAATGTCGATATTTTTGGCGTCCATGATACCGGCGCCGAGCTGGAGCTCATAACGCTGGTCGACGATATTTTTAAGGGCTACGGTGCTACCGCTGATATGTATGACATACGACTGAACCACCGTGAGCTGGTGAACTATTTGCTGCGCGACTATCTGAAGTTGACTGAGGCCCAAGCCCATGGCGCTGGCAAATTGATTGACCGCATGCACAAACTCGAACAGACTGCCTTTTTGGTCCAGCTTGACGAGATTCTTGACGCCAAGCAGCGTCAGGCCGGTCTGGCCGAACAACTGCTCGGCATTTTAAAGGCCAAAACCCTGAAGGAGTTGCCCGCTGACGCGCAAAAGCAGTCAGCTGCCGTTGAGCTACAGGCAGTTCTGGAGCAACTGCAGGCTGCCGGCATTAGTAACGCCCGTTTTGACGTCACGCTGATGCGCGGTTTTGATTATTACACCGGCCTTGTTTTTGAGGTCTTTGACACACACCCGGACAATAACCGTTCAATGCTCGGCGGCGGCCGTTACGATGGCCTGGTCGGCCTGTTTGGTGTCCAACCGGTGCCAACGGTTGGTTTTGGCTGGGGTGATGTGACGCTGGCGAACTTCTTGGAAATCCACCACCTAATACCCGAGTTACGCCCTGAGGTCGACGTCTATGTCGTTTTGGCTGGTGAAGTAGCCATGGCCGCCCAGAAGCCAATCGCTCAACTTCGGGCGGCCGGCTTGAATATTGCGGTTGACTTAACAGGCCGAAAAATGGGTGATCAGATTAAAAACGCCGATAAAAAAGGCTTTAAGTACATTCTGATTATCGGCGAAACCGAGCTGATGGACGGCAGATTTAAACTTAAGAATTTACAGAGCGGGGAAGAGCAACAACTGCCGGTCACCGACGTTGCCAAACGCCTCGCAGCCCACAAAAAATGACTGCTACCAACCATGCTCTGACTGGCGCCACGATCGGCATCCTCATCGGCAAGCCCTTGATCGCCCTGCCCGTCGCCTTGGCATCGCACTTTATTTGTGACGCACTGCCACACTTCGGTTTTACCGGCGAAAAGTTAAAGCAGACGGTCATGCGGGGCGATAACTTCCGCAACTATCTTATTGCCGAGGCCATGATTTGCTGCCTCATCGTGCTGGCTATAGTTGTTTTTCAGCCGGCGCATTGGTTGTTGGCCGCCATCAGCGCGTTTGTGGCGGCTGCACCGGATCTACTGTCGTTCAGACGGTATCGAGCCACTCGCCTCGGAAAAGCCTGGCGTGGTAATATCTACAGCCGGTTTGCCCATGGCATCCAGTGGTTCGAGCGGCCAATCGGCGCCGTCGTTGAAATTGCCTGGCTGGTCGCCGCCTTACTGATTCTGGCACCGTTCTTCCGTTGAGCGCCCCATTTTTAGTAGCCTAGACCATAGCCAAGCCGGATCTGATCTGTTATGATTGTGCACTATGCAAATCAATCGCGAATCTGTAGCACCCACCACCACTAAATTAACTATTGCGGCTGACGAGGCTGAACTGCAGCCTATTAAGCAGGCGGTATTGACGGCAATCAGCGGCAACGTCAAGGTGCCGGGCTTCCGTCCGGGTAAAGCACCGGCTAATCTGGTAGAAAAACAAATTGACCAGTCGTTGCTACAAACCGAATTTCTAGAGCAAGCGATTAATCAATTTTACGTCCAGGCGGTCCAGCAAGAAAAACTGCGTCCGGCGGCTCAGCCGGCGGTAGAGGTAACCAAATTTGTGCCGTTTACGACTTTGGAATTTACGGCGACCGTTGAAGTCGTCGGCGACATTAAACTAGCTGACTATAAAAAAATAAAACTGCAGTCGCCAGTCGCCGACGTGACTGCCAAAGACGTCGATCAGGTGCTCGAAAATTTACGTGAGCGCGCCGCCGTCAAAACTGAAGTCCAACGGGCCGCCAAAACCGGCGATGAAACGGTGATTGATTTTGCCGGAACTGACACTGAAACCAATCAGCCGATCGCCGGCGCTGACGGCAAAGATTATCCCCTGGTACTGGGCAGCAAAACTTTTATTCCTGGTTTTGAAGAAGAGGTTATAGGCATGCAGCCAAACCAAGAAAAGACGTTCGAGGTAACCTTCCCAGCTGATTACGGCTCGGCGGCTCTGCAAAGCAAGAAAGTTACTTTCACCGTAACTGTCAAAACCGTGCAAGAGCTGACGCCACCGAAGCTGGATGACGCCTTCGCGGCTAGTGTCGGGCCATTCAAAACGCTGGCCGAACTGAAGGCCGACGTCAAGAAACAGCTGACAGCCGAACGCCGGCAAGAAGCTGAGCGCCTTTTTGACAATCAACTGATTGAAAAGATTGCCGAAAAAAGTCACGTCGACATCCCGGCGCCGCTGGTTGATGAAGAAATCGATCGCCTCGAAGAAGAAGAAAAGCGAAACATCGTTTACCGCGGCCAGACGTGGCAAGAGCACCTCGACGCTGAGGGCGTAAGCGCTGAAGCCCATCGTGAAAAGCAACGCCCGGCCGCCGAACTGCGGATCAAAGCCGGCCTGCTGCTGGCTGAAATAGCCGACAAAGAAAAGATCGACGTCTCGCCCAAAGAACTGGAAATGCGTGTGCAGCTGCTCAAAGGGCAGTACCCTGATCCTGCCATGCAAGCCGAACTCGATAAGCCAGAAAACCGCCGCGACATCCACTCGCGCATGTTAACTGAAAAGACACTGAACAAATTGCGAGACTACGCTGCTGCCAAATAGACTTGTGATCTATATTGCTTTTTCTGTGTAAAACATTTTACTTACTACCGAGGGCCGCCCACGTTAAAATATCGGTAGTTAACAGGGGAAGGATATGCAGCCAATACATAGCCCGGAGGGCGATAAGCCCGTCCGTATGCAGCTCGAAACCATGGATGACGTTTCTAAGGCAGAAGCCGCTATCGTTCTTGCGCGCAGCGCCACCGAGGATAAAGCTTCTAAGGACTATCAGTCCCTGGGCCACATTCAGGCAGTCAGTTTGGTATCCAACCCTGATTATTTACCGCTGCCCCTTAGCTTTAAACAAAGTCAGGATGTGATCGCCGGCCTTGAGATAGCCGCTGACAATGAAATACGACATGGCCAACTTAATCCAGAAGTGGCGCAGCAGTGGCTCGGCAGTTTGGGCGTCCGCGAAGTTGAGCCGCGTTTCCATCGCGCGACTATGCCGGTCTTGCGGCTGGTTGAGCCAGAATTAGAAATTAGTATTGCTCGCTTAGCAAAGGCTCCTGAACCGACGGCCGCTTAAAATTAGCACTCGCACTTGACGAGTGCTAATGTGCAATTTATACTGACAAGTATGAGTTATCCAGCAGCATCGGTTTTGGTTCCCACTGTCATTGAGAGCGAAGGCCGCTATGAACGCGCTTACGATATCTACAGTCGTTTGCTCAAAGATCGCATCATTTTCCTCGGTAGCGATGTTAACGAAGCCAGCGCCAACCTTATTGTTGCCCAATTGTTGTTCTTGCAGGCCGAAGATTCAAAAAAGGACATATTCTTCTACATCAACAGCCCTGGTGGTAGTGTGTACGACGCGCTCGCGATTTACGACACTATGCAGTACGTCACCAACGACATTCAAACCGTCGGTATTGGCGTCCAGGCCTCGGCTGCAGCCTTCTTATTGAGTAGCGGTACCAAAGGCAAGCGGTTTGCGTTGCCAAACGCGACGGTGATGATTCACCAGCCATCGTCGGGCACGCGCGGTAAAGTAACCGACCAAGAAATTGATTTGCGCGAAAGTCTGCGCATCAAGCGCTTGTTAGAAGAAATCATGGCCAAGAACACCGGCCAAAAGCCGGCTCAGATTCACGAAGATATGGAACGTGATAAGTGGCTGACCGCCGCCGAAGCTAAAAAGTACGGCATCGTCGATGCCGTCATCTCCAACCCACCGAAAGCTTAGGCTTGTGTTTGCGGGCTGCGCTCCGTATTATGCAAAGTAGTGATCACATTAGAAGCATTTACCGGTGATAGACGACAAGCGGTTGCCCAGGCCTTTGACCTGCGGCGGCTAGTCCGCCATGAAAAGCAGTGGTTAAAGGCTGCCCAACCAGGCACCTATGCCCGCTACGAAAACGAATCAAAAGCGGTGCGCAGCATCACGCGTATTACGCGGCATCGAAATCAGATTGAGGCACACATCGTACGTCGTGATCGTGTAGCGATCGGTCTGGCGACCATTATTTTTGATCAGCAGCTTGTCCATCCTGCTGAGGGCAGCTTTCAGGGCGATGACTTGGACTACTGGCTGCAACGCGGGGAAGATATTTTTACGCACCGCGACGTTGCCCGGCGTTTGCTAGCGGCCGATCATAACCGACCGGCGATGGCGACAATTGTTCAGGGACATCCTAATCCAGCACGGGGTTTAGAGCGGGTCATGCAGCCGGTAGGTGAAGTCGCTAGCCTCAGCACTGGTGAGCGACCTGACCCCTATGAAATTGCGCGTCAAGGTGCAGCCGCCCAACTCTATATATTTACCGCCGATTTACAATTGCCCCCAGCCAGTTGACAATTCCCTGACGGTGCTCCATACTAGTATGCAAGAAGTAGTGTAAGCTGGGGAGCTTATGATTAAAAGCCAAACACCCCCACTTAGGATCTTCGGCGCCAAATCCTAACACAGTTCCTAGTTCGTGGTAGATGGTTCTTCGATGAGCTAACTGCACGAGCCTGAGCTGCAAATAAAAACTCTCTAGGAACCAAGAACTAACATCTTAAGAACTCATGCAAGGGGGCCTTGACCGCGTATGGCAAAAGCACACAGTACCAAAGCAACTAAAGGACAACGCGTTTATTTTACGAGCGTCGACGACGCACTTGATCTACCGAGCCTGGTGGATCACCAAAACAAATCATTTCAATGGTTTGTCGAAGAAGGCTTAGGCGAGCTGTTGGCCGAAATTAGTCCGATCGATGACTACACCGGCGGCAAATTATCATTAAGCTTTAAGGACTATCACTTTGGTGACCCGAAGCTCAGCGAAGCCACGGCGCGCGAAAATAACGTCAGTTACGAGGCGCCACTGCTGGCCAATGTCGAGCTGACCAACAAAGTGACGGGCGAAGTTAAAGAAACCGAGATTTACCTCGGCGATTACCCATGGATGACCAGCCGCGGTACGTTCGTGATTAACGGTGCCGAGCGCGTCGTTGTCAGCCAGCTGATCCGTTCGGCTGGCGTTTTCTTTACGGCCGATCAGCACGGTGCCACTAATCTGTACGGTGCCAAAGTTATTCCTGGCCGCGGTGCGTGGTTAGAATTTGAGACCGCTGCCAGTGGCGCTCTGTTCGTAAAGATAGACCGTAAGCGTAAAATCGCCGTCACCACCCTGCTACGAGCCCTCGGCGTGACCGAAACCCAAATGCGTGAGGTCTTTAAGCATGTTGATAGCGGCACCAAGAGTTACCTCGATGCCACTCTTGAAAAAGACCCAACCAAAGGCCAGAACGACGCGCTCATTGAGGTCTACCGTCGCTTGCGACCGGGTGATCTAGCGACTGTCGATAACGCCAAGTCGCTGATCGAAAATATGTTTTACAACTACAAGCGCTTTGATTTTAGCCGCGTTGGCCGTTACAAGATCAACAAGCGCCTCGACCTTGACGTGCCGAACACGCTCGAAAATCGCGTCATGCGCCTGGAAGACATCCAAGCTATCATTGCCGAGCTCATTCGTCTTAATAATACGCAAGAACCGGCCGACGATATTGATAGCTTGGCTAATCGACGCGTCAAACTCGTTGGTGAGCTGGTACAGCGCCAGTTCCGTATCGGTCTGCTGCGTATGGAACGTAATACCAAAGACCGCATGAGCATGTCCGAAATCGAGACTGTCGCACCTGGCCAGCTGATTAATGCTCGCCCAATTGTGGCGGCCGTCCGCGAATTCTTCGCCAGCTCACAGCTCAGCCAGTTTATGGACCAGATCAATCCCTTATCTGAGCTCGCTCACAAGCGCCGTCTCAGCTCGATGGGTCCGGGTGGTCTGAGCCGCGAACGTGCCGGTTTTGAAGTTCGTGACGCCCACGCCACGCACTATGGTCGTATCTGCGCCGTTGAAACGCCGGAAGGCGCTAATATTGGTCTGGTCTTGAACCTAGCAAACTATGCTCGCGTCAACGATTATGGCTTCATCGAAACCCCTTACCGCAAGGTGATTAACGCCGTTACGCCCAAAAATGCCCTCGGCCACATTGCCAGTGAAGACTTAACGGACGATAAAGGTAAAGTTCTCGTCAAAGCTGGTGCCAAAATCAGCGCTGCAGATGCCGCTAAGCTCGCCAAAGTCACTGCTAAGGTAACATGGCCCGTCAGAGCTCGCGTTACCAATGACATCGTTTACCTCGACGCTTTTGCCGAAGAGTCGGCCATCATCGCCGGTGGCGGTACCGAAGTCGATGCCGAGGGCTACTTTATAAGTGAGCGTATCAGTGCTCGCTCGCACTTGAAGTCAGGCGAAGTCGATGCCGACGATGTGACGCACATTGACGCGTCGCGCAACCAGATTATCGGCAGTAGCGCCGGTCTGATCCCCTTCATTGAAAAGAACTACGTTTATCGATCACTCATGGGTAGTAACCAACAGCGCCAAGCCGTGCCGCTTATCCAGCCACAAGCGCCAATTGTTGGCACTGGCTTGGAAACGGTAGCCGCCCATAACACCGGTCAGGTGATCCTGGCTGAAGGCGATGGTGAAGTCACTAAAGCCAGTGCCCAAGAAGTTGTCGTTAAATATAAGAGCGGCAGCGTTACCTACGAACCTCAGCGCTTCGTGCGCAGTAACGAGGGCACCTCGGTTAACCAAAAAGTAGTTGTCAGCACCGGCGACAAAGTCAAGGCTGGCAGTGTTCTCATTGAAGGCATGTCCATCGAAGATGGCGAGCTGGCCCTGGGCAAGGATCTGATTACGGCCTTCATGCCGTGGGCGGGTTATAACTTTGAAGATGCTATCATCATTAGTCGTAAATTAGTTGAAGATGACACGCTAACAAGCGTCCACATTGTCGACTTCATGATTGAAGTCCGTGAAACTAAGCTTGGTCCAGAGGTCATTACGTCTGACATCCCGAATGTTTCCGAAGAAACCCTGCGCCACCTGGATGAGGATGGCATTGTCCGCATCGGCGCCGAAGTGCACCCGGGGGACATTCTGGTCGGTAAAATTACGCCAAAAGGCGAACAAGAGCTGAGCTCAGAAGAACGCCTGTTGCGCGCCATCTTCGGAGAAAAAGCCAAAGATGTTCGTGACACCTCACAGCGCATGAGTAATGGCAAGCATGGCAAAGTCGTGGGCGTCAAAGTCTTTAGTCGTGAGAATGGCCATGAATTGAAAGCCGGAGTCATCATGCAAATCCAGGTCTTTGTGGCCCAGATGCGCAAAATCGCCGTCGGCGATAAGCTCGGTGGTCGTCACGGTAACAAGGGTGTCATCGCCCGCATTCTCCCTGTCGAAGACATGCCATTTATGGAAGATGGTACCCCAGTTGATATCGTGCTCAACCCGCTCGGCGTACCGTCGCGCATGAACGTTGGTCAGTTGTTTGAAACACACCTTGGTATGGCTGCCCGAGCGCTCGGCATGAAAGTTGCAAGCCCATCGTTTAACGGCGTGCCAGTCGATAAGATCCATGAGTTGCTGAAGGAAGCTGGCTTCCCGGAAGACGGCAAACAACAGCTGTTTGATGGTCGCACTGGCGAAGGCTTTAATGAGCGCACGACGGTTGGCAGCATGTACATGATCAAACTTAACCACATGGTGGCCGATAAGATCCACGCCCGTTCAACCGGCCCGTACACCATGGTTACCCAGCAGCCGCTCGGCGGTAAGGCTCAAAATGGTGGCCAGCGCTTCGGTGAAATGGAAGTCTGGGCGCTAGAAGCCTACGGCGCTGCCAATACACTGCAAGAAATGTTGACGATCAAATCCGATGACGTTTACGGACGATCTAAAGCCTACGAGTCGATCATTAAAAAGACCCCGATCGTTGGTCCGAAGGTACCGGAAAGCTTTAATGTGCTCGTCAAAGAGCTGCAGGGTCTTGGCCTGAAGGTTGACTTGGTGCATACCGATATCGTGGTCGACGCCGAAGAAGTACTGGCAACTAACATTCACGAAGAAGCCACGCACCCCTCAGATGTTGACGTACCGCAAGCCGCTATTTCCGACGTTGATGTTACTGAGGAAGCGGTAGCCGACGACTTCGATGCCATTGTGACGGCCGATGAAGATGCCAATGGCGACATGGCGCTGGTAAGCAATGACCAATCCGAAACCCCTAACACAGAAGAGGAGGCCTAAATGAGCCCGCAACGCTACAATAACAGCGGTACTGACATCGCCGACTTCGACGCTGTTCGTTTAGCCGTCGCTAGCCCCGAAGATATCGAGGCCTGGAGTTACGGTGAAGTCACCAAACCAGAAACCATTAACTATCGCACCCAAAAACCAGAACGCGACGGTTTGTTCTGCGAACGGATCTTCGGACCGGTCAAGGATATCAACCCGCACGACGCCAAATATAAGGGTGTTCGTAGCCGCGAAGCCGCTGTCGATAAGAACGGTGAGCTGGTAACGCGCAGCATTGTCCGCCGTGAACGCATGGGTCACATCAAACTGGCCGTGCCAGTCTCCCACATCTGGTTCCTGCGCGGCACCCCAAGTGCCATGGGCCTCTTGCTTGGCTTAACCGTCAAGAACCTAGAACGTGTGGCCTACTTTGCCAGCTATATCATCAAGACAGTTGACACCGCCAAGCGCGATCAACTGTTGACCGATAAAGAAGCTGAATTTGCAGCTGCCAAAGAAGCTATCAAGCTGCGCTTTGAGAAAGAAGCAGCTGCTGAAGACGCCAACATCAAGGCTCTGGCAGAAATGCAAACCAAAGAAACTGAAGAGCTAACGCAAGACTTTGAACTATACCGCGACCAGATCAGCGCCTTGGCGCCGCTGAACCTAATCAACGAAACTGATTACCGTAATCTGCCCGACGACCTGCGCAGTCTAGTCACTGTTGGTATGGGTGGTGCCGCTCTCAAAGATTTACTGAAAGCTATTGACCTGAAGCAGCTGATTGCTGACCTCAGCAAAGAGGCTGAGGATGCCAAAGGCCAACGCAAGAAGAAGCTGATGAAGCGCTTGCGCTTGCTGGAAAGCATGGATCGGGCTGGCATCAAGCCGAGCTCGATGTGCCTCAGCGTACTACCGGTAATTCCTCCGGATTTGCGCCCGATGGTGCAACTGACCGGTGGTCGATTTGCCACCTCTGACCTGAACGATTTGTACCGACGTGTCATCAACCGCAACAACCGTCTCAAGAAGCTGATGGATCTGAATGCACCGGAAGTTATCCGTCGTAATGAACAGCGTATGTTGCAAGAGGCCGTCGATGCCTTGATTGATAACAATAGTGCCCGCAGCGGACGCGCTGTAGCAGCAACTGGCCAACGTCGCCGTCTGAAGAGCCTCAGCGACATGCTGAAGGGTAAACAGGGACGTTTTCGTCAGAACCTACTCGGTAAGCGCGTCGACTATTCCGGTCGTAGCGTTATCGTGGCTGGGCCCGAACTGAAGATTAATCAGTGTGGTCTGCCAAAAATGATGGCCCTCGAGCTGTTTAAGCCGTTCGTGATCGGTGAATTAATCGCTCGCGAGCAAGCCCACAACATTCGCAGCGCTTCACGCCTGATCGAAATGGGCGAAACCGTAGTCTGGGATGCGCTCGATGAAGTTATCAAGGGCAAGTATGTCCTCCTGAACCGTGCGCCATCGCTGCACCGTCTCAGTATTCAGGCCTTCATGCCGGTACTGATTGAAGGACGGGCTATTCAGCTGCACCCGCTCGTCTGTAAAGGCTTCAACGCCGACTTTGATGGTGACCAGATGGCTGTCCACCTACCATTGAGCGATAAGGCTCAAGCCGAAGCTCGTGACATCATGGCTGCTAACCGCAACCTGTTGAAGCCAGCCGACGGTTCACCAATCTTACACATTGAGCAAGATATCGTCTTGGGTTGCTACTACCTGACCTACGAGCGTCCCGGTAGCTCTGCGACTGACGTGCGCCCGTTCTCGAGCCTGGAAGAAGCCTTGATGCAGTACGACAGTGGCAAGATTACACTTCAGAACTATGTGCGCCTGCCGTTTCGCGGTGAAGTCCGTCAGACGACACTCGGTCGGTTACTGTTCAATGAAATCTTCCCCGAAGATTTCCCGCTGCAGGACGAAACAATGACCAAGAAGCGGCTGCAACAGGTGATGGCCAAAGCCTACGCCAAATACGGCCAGGAACGCACCGCGGAGATCGCCGATGATCTGAAAGATCTCGGTTTCCACTACGCCACTCGCTCCGGTTTGTCGATGGGCATGGGCGACTTTACCCCAATTGAAGGCATGGGCGGCGTGCTCGACGAAGGCGAAGAGCGGGCGACTGCTATTTCGCATCAGTACGAGCAAGGCTTCATTACTGATGATGAACGACATCGTTTGACGGTTGATAACTGGACCAAGATCGAAGGTCGCGTCCAGGACATGCTATCTGAACAAATGGTCGGCCAGGATTCTTCGATGGCTATCGCCATTAACTCCGGTGCCCGCGGTAACATTTCGCAGCTCAACAATGCCGTTGGCATGCTGGGCGTCCTCCAGGACGCTGGCGGCAACGTCATCGAGTTACCAATTAAGTCCGGTTACATTAACGGCCTGAACCCACTGGAATACTTCACTGGAACTCGCGGTACCCGCAAAGCTCTGATTGACATTGCACTCAAAACAGCCGATGCAGGCTACCTGACACGCCGTTTAGTCGATGTTTCCCAAGATGTCTTCACGATTGAAGATGACACCAGCGACCCCGGTTTTGCAATGCGCCGTGAAGATGCCGAATACATCGGCGTGTCCTACGCTTCGCGTTTGACCGGTCGTTTTGCGGCTGAAGCGCTGAAGGGCTTTGTCAAAAAAGGCGAGCTGATTACTGCCGAAGTTGCCGCTAACATCGACGCCGATGCCAGCATTGATGGTGTCAAAATCATGAGCGCTCTCAGCTGCACCAACGTTCGTGGCGTTTCCCAGAAATCATACGGCGTTGACCCGGCTACCGGTAATGTCGTGGCGGATCACCATCCGATCGGCGTCATTGCCGCTCAAAGTATCGGTGAACCTGGTACTCAGCTGAGCCTTGACAGTAAGCACCGTTCAGGTGGCGCCATCGCCGATGACACCGCCCAGGGCTTAAGTCGTATTGAAGAGTTGTTCGAAGTTCGCCAGCCAAAAGGCCAGGCGTACTTAACGGAGATCTCGGGCATAGCCAACACCTGGGAAGAAGGCGACCACTACATAGTTCAGGTTACGGCCGACGACAAAGAGAAGGTTACCTTGAAGCTCGGTGAACGCAAGGCGGCCATTGCCAGCGGTACCGAAGTAGTAGCTGGCGACGTCGTGGCGGCCTTAGAGGACGCTTCCGAACCGTTAATCGCTCCAATGGCCGGCAAGGCCCAAGTGACCGACAAAGCCGTCGTCATTACCCCGACCAAGCAAAGCGTCGTGCGCTACGAAATCCCGGGCTTTAAGCAGTTGCATATTCAAGATGGCGACAAAGTTGTTTCTGGCCAGCGTTTAACCAACGGCTCCATCAATTTGCAAGATCTCATGCGCCTGCAGGGCGTCGAAGCCACCCAGCGCTACATCATGGGCGAGATTCTGAAGATCTTTGCTGCTCAAGGTCAGAACATTGCCGACAAGCACTTAGAAATCATTGTGCGTCAGATGTTCAGTCGCGTGCAGATCGAAGAAGCCAGCGATAGCGAATTTGTGACCGGCGACATCGTCAGTAAACTGGCGGTTGTCGAAGCCAACGAAGCACTGGTCGCCGCTGGCAAGAATCCAGCCAAGTACAACCAGTTACTGCTCGGCATCACCAAAGCCAGCTTGAGCACCGATTCATTCTTAAGTGCTGCGTCCTTCCAGGACACTACACGTGTGCTGATCGCGGCCGCTACCAGCGGTAAAGTCGATCGTTTGTATGGCCTGAAGGAAAACGTCATTTTGGGTCGCAAGATTCCCGTTGGGACTGGCGCTATCGTCGAAGAAGACGAGCCAGAAGACCAGCTGACCACTGAAGCTAATCAGCTCATCGGCCAATCCAACGAAAGCTAACAGCTGTTGTAAATAAAGATTAGATCTGTTAGAATACCAGTAAGCATATAAGCAATCTGAGCCAGGGAGACGGCATCTCCCCGCAGCAGTAGATTGCAACCGTAAGGAGAACGAATGCCAACAATCAACCAACTCGTGCGCAAGCCCCGCACCCGCGTGACTGCTAAAAGCAAGTCGCCGGCTATGCAGCGCGTCACGAACAACCTCAAGACCCGTAACTACGAGAAGCCGGCGCCGTTTAAGCGTGGCGTCTGCGTAAAGGTCACCACCAAGACCCCGAAGAAGCCGAACTCGGCGCTGCGTAAGGTCGCTCGCGTCCGCCTCAGCAATGGTTACGAAGTCTGGGCCTACATCGGTGGCGAAGGTCACAACCTCCAGGAGCACGCTGTTGTCTTAGTCCGTGGCGGTCGCGTCAAGGATCTTCCAGGTGTCCGCTATCATGTCGTCCGTGGCAATCTCGATCTCCAGGGTGTCAGCGGCCGCAAACAAGGCCGCTCCAAGTACGGCACCAAGAAGGAGAGCAAATAATGCCTCGCAAGAAGACCAAGGCTCTCGTTCGAGATATTAAGCCAGACCGGGTTTATCAGAGTATACCAGTGCAGAGACTGATCAATCGTGTCATGTTGCACGGCAAGAAGCAGATTGCTGAACGCTTGGTGTACGGTGGCATGGAAAAGGCCGCACAGAAGCTCAAGGTTGATAATCCACTCGATGTGTTTGAGCAGGCCATGAAGAATGTCCAGCCGAGCCTCGAAACCCGTTCGCGCCGTGTTGGTGGGGCCAACTACCAGATCCCATTCGAAGTGAAGGGCCAGCGCCAAAATCACCTGACAACTATGTGGTTTGTGGCGGCCTGCCGCGCCCGCAAAGGCATGAGCATGCAAGACCGCATTGCTGCCGAACTCGTCGACGCTTACAACGGCCAGGGCGCAGCTGTTAAGAAGCGTGAAGATACCCATAAAATGGCCGACGCCAACCGTGCCTTCGCCCACTTCGCTAGGACCTAATAGTGGGTGATCGTTTACGATGTTCGAACTGCGAAGGCCATGTCGCTTACGAATGCGACAAGAAGTTTGAAGAAGAAGCTTTGCTCAGAATTTTTGATGAAGTCTTGGACGAACGGCCGGTGCGCGAGTTTGATCCGCTAGAAGAGGGACTGGTTTTTACTGATTATGCGCCTGGTACTCCATTTGCGATCGATAGAGCAAGTAGACGCAGAACTAGGCAAAATCAGGATTTTCAGAAGGAGCTGCAAGTCGAACTGGAATGTGAGCTTAGCCCAGACCAGCTGACGATATCTTTGTACGATGCGGTGGAATTACTTCGCGCAGATCGTCCTGACGAGATCGCTGTATTCAAACAAGGCGTGGACCAGGACTATGCTAAATTTGTGAATCGAAGTAGCGAAAAGGACTAAATGGCAGTTAAAGAACCGACATTTGATCAAGAGAGGGAGCTATGTGCGGCTGATTTCAGCTTGCCGCAAGTATATGCAGTCGATTTGTATGGTGTGAACGGCAAAGTACTGAACCAAGACGGCGCACGTTACTACAAAGCACTGGAGACTGAGACCGAGCGGGAAGTGCAGTTTATGAAAATTCTTCGTGAAAGCCCCGAGGCTGTATTTTACAAAGTGCGACACCTTCGCTCCAAAGAAGTTCAAACTATTTTGAAAGAAGAGCGGCGTGAAGCACGACGCGACCAACGCAAGGCCTGGTGGGATAGTTTTATGAATGGCTTAATCGAACGAACAGTCATCGATATAGCGGCATTGTATGACGTCGAGCACCCGTCAACGAGAAATTATTAATCAACATATAAGGATATTGCATGGCAGATAAGAAAACACCAATGGATAAGATTCGTAACCTGGGCATTATTGCTCATATTGACGCCGGTAAAACTACTACGACCGAAGGTATTCTGTACCGCACCGGCTTGAATCATAAGATTGGTGCCGTGCACGAAGGCGAAACCACTACCGACTGGATGGCCCAGGAACGCGAGCGCGGCATTACCATTGTGGCGGCCTCTGTTACCTGTTTCTGGAAGGGTAACCAGATCAATATTATCGATACTCCTGGCCACATTGACTTTACCGTCGAAGTAGAGCGTTCCTTGCGCGTGCTCGATGGTGCCTGCGTGGTCTTCGACGGTAAAATGGGTGTCGAAAGTCAGTCTGAGACTGTCTGGCGCCAGGCCGATAAATATCATGTGCCGCGCATCTGCTTTATCAACAAGATTAACCAGACCGGCGGCGATTTTTACAAGTCGCTCGACACCATCCACGCTCGTCTGAGCAAGCACGCCTTTCCGGTGCACCTGCCAATCGGCTTCGAGCAGTCTATCAACGGCATTGTCGATCTGGTTGAGATGAAGGCCTATACGTACAAAGAATTTACTGACAAGGCTCTGGTAGAAGGCGAAATCCCTGAAGACATGATGGATCAGGTCAAGAAATACCGTTCGCTGCTGATTGAAAATGCCGTGGCCGAAGATGAAGCCATGCTCGAGAAATATTTTGAGGTTGGCGAAGACGGTCTCAGTGTCGACGAAATCAAGCAAGCCATCCGTTCTGCCGTCTTATCTGGCAAGTTCTTTGCCGTTACTGGGGGCGATGGCCGCGGTGTTATCGTCGAAAAGGTCCTCGATATGGTCAACGACTACCTGCCGAGCCCGCTGGATGTCGGCTCAACCTGGGGTACGCACCCCAAGACCGGCGATGAAGTTGAGCGCAAACCCTCAGAAAGTGATCCTTTTGCAGCTTTGGCCTTTAAAATCACGACTGATCCGTTTGTTGGTAAGCTGGCTTATTTCCGCGTCTATTCCGGTAGCCTGGCTGCTGGTTCATATGTCTTGAATAGCTCGACCGGCGAGAAAGAACGCGTCGGTCGCATTGTGCGTCTGCAAGCTGATAAGCGCGCTGATGTCACAGAGGTCGGTGCCGGTGATATCGCCGCCATTGTCGGCCTGAAGGGCACCACCACCGGACACACGCTGTGCGAAGTCAACCATCCAATCGTCCTAGAGAGCATTACCTTCCCCGAACCCCCCGTTTCGATTGCTATTGAGCCAAAGACCAAGGCCGACCAAGAAAAAATGAGTATCGCTCTGCAACGTCTTGCCGAAGAAGACCCCACCTTCCGTGTGCGCGTCGATGATGAAACTGGTCAGACCATCATATCCGGTATGGGTGAGTTGCACCTCGAAATTCTGGTTGATCGCATGAAACGCGAGTTTAATGTGGAAGCCAACATCGGTCAACCGCAAGTGGCTTACCGTGAATCAATTCGTAAAAGCGGTGTCGAAGTCCAGGGCAAATTTGTTCGCCAGTCTGGTGGCCGTGGTCAGTACGGCGATGTCTGGCTGCGTTTGAGCCAAAACGAACAGGGCGCTGGTTTCGAGTTCATCAATTCCATCAAGGGTGGCGTCGTGCCGAGCGAATACATCAAACCGGTTCAGCAAGGTATCGAAGAAGCCCTGGCCAATGGTGTCATCGCTGGTTATCCAGTTGTCGACGTCAAAGCCGAACTCTACGACGGCAGCTACCACGATGTCGACTCCAGCGAGATGGCCTTTAAGATCGCCGGTTCGATGGCCGTACAGGAAGGCGTCAAACGTGCCGGCCCAGTCTTGCTCGAGCCAGTCATGAAAGTTGTTGTAGTTACCCCCGAAGAATTCATGGGTGAAGTCATCGGTGACTTAAACGCCAAGCGCGGACGCATCGAATCGATGGAAGACCTCAGCGCCGGTGTTAAAGAAATTACCGCTTTCGTACCCCTTGGTGAAATGTTCGGCTACACCACTACACTTCGTAGCAATACCCAAGGCCGCGCCAGTTCCAGTATGGAACTTGACCACTACGCCGACGTGCCAAACAACGTCGCCGAAGCCATCATTGCCAAAAACGCCAAGTGACAAGCCTTTGGCTTGTCATCCTGAGCGCAGCCGAAGGATCCCGTACAAACAATCATGAGATTTAATGTTTAATTAATATCTCCATGCCAAAATACTGACGTGAGATCATACTACGTTTATATGATGGCCAACCAGCGGCGAACAGTCTTGTACGTCGGTGTCACCAACAATTTAGAGCGCCGGGTTGTCGAGCATAAATCCTTGCATATCTCTGGTTTTACTGCGCAGTATAAGTGCACCGAGCTGGTATATTTCGAGGACACTTCCGATATAAAAGCGGCGATCGCAAGAGAGAAACAGCTCAAGAAGTGGCGTCGATCTAAAAAAGAAGCATTGATACGGCTGGTTAATCCTAGCGCACGGGATCTCTCCGCTGCGGTCGAGATGACAAGGGAGTAAAGCGCTTTACAAATGTCGGCGGTTTCCCTATACTATCTTCGGTAACTTGCATGAGGTCTAGTATTCTCGTGCAAAACAATTTATAAGTAATCAACTAAACTACTAAACCAAGGAGTACATCACTTATGGCAGATACATTTGACCGTAGTAAGCCGCATGTTAACGTCGGTACCATGGGCCACGTCGACCACGGCAAAACAACTTTGACCGCAGCAATTACCGCTGTGCTCGCTAAGAAGCTACCAAGTGCCGTTAACAAGCCGATCGCCTACGACCAGATCGACAACGCGCCAGAGGAAAAGGCTCGTGGTATTACCATTGCTACCTCTCACCAGGAATACGAAAGCGAAAAGCGCCACTACGCACACGTTGACATGCCCGGCCACGCCGACTACGTCAAGAACATGATTACCGGTGCCGCTCAGATCGACGGCGCTATCCTCGTCGTTGGTGCCAATGACGGTCCGCTGCCTCAGACTCGTGAGCACGTGTTGCTGGCCCGCCAGGTCGGTGTGCCAAAGATCATCGTTTTCATGAACAAGATGGACCTCGCTGACGCCGATCTCGTGGAGCTCGTCGAAGAAGAAATTCGTGACCTGCTGGAGAAGAACGGCTTTGACCGCGAAGCTCCAATCATCAAGGGTTCGGCTACCAAGGCACTCGAAGGCGATGCTGCCAACGAAGACGCTGTCATGGAGCTCGTCAAAGCTATGGACGATTACATTCCAGAGCCAAAGCGCGAGCTCGACAAGCCATTCTTGATGCCTATCGAAGATGTCTTCTCAATCAAGGGTCGTGGTACTGTTGCTACCGGCCGTGTTGAGACCGGTGTCGTGAAAATTAACGACGAAGTTGAAATCGTCGGTATCCGCCCAACCAAAAAATCTGTTGTGACGGGCATCGAAGCTTTCAAGAAGAGCCTCGACCAGGGTCAGGCAGGCGACAACGCCGGCATTCTGCTGCGCGGTATTGAGCGTGATGACATTGAGCGCGGCCAAGTCCTGGCCAAGCCAGGCACTATTACGCCGCACACCGAATTCGACTCTGAGGTCTACATCTTGACCAAAGAAGAGGGTGGCCGTCACACGCCATTCTTCAAGGGTTACAAGCCACAGTTCTACTTCCGCACAACCGATGTGACTGGCGAAGTTGAATTGCCGGCCGACAAAGAAATGGTCATGCCCGGTGACACCATCACTTTCAAAGTGAAGTTGCTGGCTCCCATCGCCATGGAACAGGGTCTACGCTTCGCTATCCGCGAAGGCGGCCGCACCGTCGGCGCCGGGGTGGTTACCAAAGTCGTCAAGTAAACAAGGCAGACGTCCGCAAAAGAGCCTCGCCAAACGGGGCTCTTTTCTTTTATATAAAGGTGCGCTATGCTATATCACGGCTAAGGAGACACGCAGTAATATGGGAATAGACATTTTGCCGGCATATGGAGCTGAGTTTGCTCAGTTGCGTGGGCTATATGAAGAAACTGAACTCGGGCAAGTTGCCAGTGGTCTGCGTCAAGGCATAATTTTTGTAGAGGCCGAATCAAAAGCACCGCTACGTGTCATTACTATTGAGGATGATCCGGCTGCAACAGCAGTCAAGCGGCAACAAGCAGCTGAGCATCTGGAGCTAATGAGTATAGCTTATCATGAAGTCATGAGTATTCAGGAGCCTGAGCTGTATGCCAAGCTGGTCGCAGACATGAACGACAAACGCTGTCACGATTAGCTTCCCAGGCTGTGATTAATCTGTTAAAATAAGTTTACAATATAAATGCACTGTTGACTAAAAGTGGCTGGCGAACCCGGACATGTTACAACAGACAGCATAAGCTGAAAGGAACACCACCTATGGCCACCGAGCCCAAAACTGACGGCAAACAACGAATTCGAATTCGTTTGAAAGCCTACGATCATAAAGTAATTGACCAGGCCGCCAAGCAAATTGTTGACACGGCCTTGCGCACTGGTGCCTCACTAGCTGGTCCCATTCCGCTGCCAACCCGTCGCAGCACCTTCACGGTCATCAAAAGCCCACACGTCTACAAAAAGGGTCGTGAGCAGTTCGAAATGCGTGTCCATAAACGTCTGATCGACGTTTTTGAGCCCACTCCTAAGACAATCGATAGCCTGATGAATCTCTCCCTCCCCGCCGGTTGCGACGTCGAAATCAAGATGTAACCTCCTAAATCTGTTAGCTATTTCATATACAGTCGCGCCTCGGCACGCCTATTATTAAACACAGCTAAATAACAGGAGATAGAAATGTCGCACGCCCATTCGATCACTGAACGACCAAAACAGTTAACGAGCGTCGTAGCGCTTTCAGCAGCAGCCGGCGCAATAACGGCGCTACTTTTCACGCCACGCACCGGTCAGCAGACGCGCCAAGACCTAAAGCGTCGTGGCCGTGAACTGAAGCATAAAATGAAATCTTCGGCCGACACCGCGGCTGAAACGATGCAGGAGTCGACGGAACGCCTGAAGAGCACAGCGACAAACGCAGCTGATCGCGCTAAAAGCACGGCTAGCAAAGTGAAGACCGATGCCAAGCAGACCGGCCAAGAAGTAAAGCGAGATACAAAGCGTAGTACCAGCAGCGCCAAAGACACGGCTGACGAAATTCGTCGTAATGGCGAGCCGTAAATCATCGTAGAATTTGCAACGGGTTGACAGGGGTAAAAGAGCTGTGTTACTCTAGTATGGTATCTCAAAGAGACGAACACTTGGTTAACGTCCGTAGGTCTACCAAAAACAGGGGTAGAAACCACTCGTAACCAAGCATTTTTATGTCTTCCCCGAGGACAGAAAGATCTATGAAAGCACTCATTACACGAAAAGTCGGCATGACCAGCACCATTGCAGCAGATGGCGTCGTGCAGGCTATTACCTTGCTTTCAGTCGGCGATCATACTGTCCTGCACCACAAAACAGTTGACAAAGACGGCTACACAGCCGTACAGCTAGGCGCCGAGACTGCCAAGAAGCTCAGCAAGAGTATCACTGGCCACGTTAAGAATGCTAAAGTTATGCCGAAGCTCATTCGTGAATTCCGCATTGATGAAGTTCCAGAAGAACTAACCGTCGGCAGCAAAATTAGCGCCGACGTTTTTAGTGTTGGCGACGAAGTTCAGGTTACGGGCACATCAAAAGGCAAAGGCTGGGCCGGCACCATCCGTCGCCACAACTTCCACCGTCAACGCAAAACGCATGGTGGCAAGGGCAACACGCGTAAGCCAGGCTCCATTGGCTCGATGTATCCGCAGCACATTTTCAAAGGCACCAAGATGGCCGGTCAGCTCGGTCACGACCAGGTTACTGTTAAGGGTCTTAAGATTGCCCTGGTTGATCTCGAGCACAATGTTATCGGTGTTACCGGTGCCGTACCAGGCCCGCGCAAAAGCGTCGTTATAGTGAAAGGTGCCAAATAGTGGCTACTACTACCTACACTAAGACCGGCACTAAGGCTGCAACGCCAGCCAAGCTCGACAAAGCCGTCTTTGGCATTGCAGCTAAGAACCACGAATTACTGAAGTCGGCTTATATTGCACACCAAGCCAACGCCCGAGAAAACAATGCTGTGGTCAAAACCCGCGGTATGGTTAGCGGTGGCGGTAAGAAGCCCTGGAAGCAAAAGGGTACCGGACGGGCGCGTTTCGGCTCATCTCGCGTGCCTATTTGGCGCGGTGGCGGCATCACCTTTGGTCCGACTGGCCAGGAAAACTACAGTAAGCAGCTTAATACAAAAGCTAAACGCCAAGCTATTCGCCAAGCGTTAAGCTTGGCTTCCACGGCTGGAAAAATCGTCATTATCGAAGACCTCGTTTCTAAAGATGGCAAAACTGCCGAGTTGGTTAAGCTGTTAGCTAAAATCGAAGCTCGTCGTAATGTGCTGCTGATTGTTGAGCATAAAACCCCTGAACTTACTCGCGCCAGCCGCAATATCCCAGGTGTCATTCTGACGAGTGCACACTATATTAACGTCGTTGATGTGTTAAACGCCGATAGTATTATTTTTACACAAGCTGCTTTACAACGAACCACTGAGTGGCTGACAAAGGAGAGTAAATAATGAGTAAAACTATTGCTCTCCGCCCCCGTTTGAACGAAAAAACGTATGCGCTGGCTGAAAAGCGGGTCTATGTTTTTGATGTTGACGGTAGCGTCAACAAACACAGCGTGGCTCGAGCTGTTGAAGCCCAGTTTGAAGTTAAGGTCAGCGAAGTTAATACTTTGAATGTTCACGGCAAAGCTAAGCGCATTGTCAGCCTGACAGGCAAGCGCATGGTCAATGCCGAAGGCCGCCGCAACGATGTCAAGAAAGCGTATGTAACTTTGGCCGAAGGCTACAGTTTGCCGTTCTTCAATGCAATTGAGGAAGAAGAGCAGAAAGAACAAGCAACCCAAGAGAAGTTTGATAAAGCCGCTGCCAAGCAAGCCGACAAAGCCGCCAAACCAGTCCGCCGCGGCATACGCCGTGCCAAGAAAGAGGATAAATAGCATGTCGTTCACCGTTCACCGTTCACTATTTACCATGCCTGATCTGTCGACTGTTTACCCGCACGCCGCAGCCAATGGCCAATCGCCAACAGCTAATGCATTGAAAATTGCTAATTGTAAATTGATAACTGAGGCCGGAGGCCGCCCGTAATGGCCATTAAGCAGTACAACCCGACGACGCCTGGCCGCCGTGGCATGACCAGCCAGGACTTCGACGGTATTACCACCAAGAAGCCGCTGAAGTCATTACTGGCACCTCAGCGCCGAGGCAACGGCCGCAATAACCAGGGTCGCATTACTACGCGTCACAAGGGTGGCGGTACCAAGAAGTTCTACCGTATCATGAATTTCAAACTGGCTGAAGGTGTCAGCGCAACCATTGAGCATATCGAATACGATCCGAACCGCAGCGCCCGCATCGCCCGCATCAAAGAAGCCAACGGCACCTACCACTACATCCTGGCTGCCAAAGGCATGACCGTCGGCCAGACGATTACCAGCGGCGAAGAAGCCGCTATCGAAACCGGCAATCGACTGCCATTAAAGAGCATCCCTATTGGCAGCACAGTCCACGCTATCGAAATGAAAGTCGGTGGTGGCGCCCAAATGGTTCGCAGTGCCGGCAACAGCGCGCAGCTCATGGGTCGCGACAACGGCTACGCCCAAGTTCGTCTGCCGAGCGGTGAAGTTCGTTTACTACACGAGAACTGCACTGCCAGCCTCGGTGTCGTCGGTAACGAGCAGCACCAGAACATCAAGATTGGCAAAGCCGGCCGCAACCGTCACAAGGGTAAGCGCCCAAGTGTCCGCGGTGTCGTCATGAACGCTGCAGACCACCCGCACGGTGGTGGTGACGGTGGTCGTCACGGTATCGGTTCAGCACCGAAGACGCCTTGGGGCCAGCAAACGCTCGGTTTCAAGACCCGCCGCCGCAAGAGCACGACCAAGTTTATCGTCCGATCACGTAACGCGAGTAAGAGGAAATAGAATATGAGTCGTTCATTAAAGAAGGGTCCGTTTATCGATTTTAAGCTCGCCAAGAAGGTTGATGCTTTGGGTGATAACGACCGTACGATTGTTAAAACATGGGCACGGGCTAGTACCATTGCACCGGAGTTCGTCGGTAAGACGATTGCCGTGCATAACGGCAAGGTTCACGTCCCGGTGTTTGTGACTGAAAACATGGTTGGTCATAAGCTCGGTGAGTTTGCACCAACCCGTAAGTTCCGCAATCACGGCGGTAAGTTAGCGAAAGGCAAATAAATGAGAAGCAAGAATCAAGAATTAAGAATTGAGCTTGGCCACTGTGCAGCTGCTGGCTTGCTTCTTGCTACTTGCTTCTTAATTCAGCAACCAGAGGGAGCACTATAATGGCAGTTAAGGCAGTTGCCAAAGGTGTTCAAATGAGCCCACGCAAAGTTGCGGTAGTTGCTGCTTTGGTTCGGGGCCGCAGCGTCGATGACGCATTGACTATTTTGAGCCATGTCCCGCGCCGTTCCGCCGTGCCGGTGCGCAAAGCTATTGAAAGCGCCAAAGCTAACGCCGACCACAACCACGGTTACAAGCCAGCAACATTGCAAATTACTGAGATTAGTGTGACGCCTGGTCCTCGCATCAAGCGCTACCGTCCAGCCTCACACGGCCGTGCTCTGCCATTCCAGAAGAAGTCCAGCCACATTCGCGTCGTTGTTGACGGCGAATTACGTGAAGTTAAGAAACCCAAGGCTGCAAAGCCAGTAACGGAGAAGGAGACCTAGTATGGGCCAAAAAGTAAACCCAATCAGCATGCGTCTCCAGGTCAATAAGGACTGGCGCAGCAAGTGGTTCGTCGACAAGCGCGATTACGCGAAATTCTTAAAAGATGACCTTGAAGTTCGTCGCTTAATTTCCAAGAAACTTGGTAGCCGTGCCGCCATCAATAAGGTTGAGATTAGCCGCACGCCAAACCTCGTCACCGTCACCATTGCTACAGCCAAAGCCGGTGTCGTTATCGGTCGTGGTGGTTCCGGCGCCGCTGAGCTAAAAGACGCTATCGAGAAGATTTACAAGACGCCAACCCGCGTTAACATTGAAGAAGTTAAGAAGCCTGACTTGTACGCCAAGCTGGTTGCCGAGAATATCGCCCATCAACTTGAACGCCGCATGAGCTTCCGCCGGGCTATTAAGTCGACAGCGGCTGCTACCATGCGGGCTGGCGCTAAAGGGATTCGTATCGAAGTTGCTGGCCGCCTGAACGGCGCTGAAATGTCGCGCCGCGAGAAAGAGGTCGCCGGATCCGTGCCACTGCACACACTTCGTGCCGACATTGATTACGCCCAGGTGAATGCTCAGACCGTCGCCGGTATCATCGGTGTCAAAGTCTGGATCTATAAAGGGGAGACGCAGTAATGTTACTTCCGAATCGTCAAAAGCACCGCAAGGTGCGTAAGGGCCGCATCCGCGGCGTCGCCACCAGCGGGCACTACATTGCCTTTGGTGAGTACGCTCTGCAAGCGCAGGGTCAGGAGCGCATTACGTCGCGCCAGATCGAAGCCGCCCGTCAGGCGATGACCCGCTACATTAAGCGCGGTGGTAAAATCTGGATCCGCATTTTCCCGCATACCCCTGTCACCCGTAAACCACAGGACGTGAAGATGGGTAGCGGTAAAGGTAACCCCGAGTTCTACGTCGCCAAGGTCCGTCCTGGCACCATCATGTTCGAAATGCAGGGTGTATCCGAAGAAGTTGCTCGCGAAGCGATGCGCTTGGCCGCGCACAAGCTACCGGTCAAGACCCGTTTCCTGACCAGGGAGGATGCGTAATGAAAGTTATCGAGATCCGTAAACTCAGCACAGCTGAATTGGCTGCGGAGAGCACTAAATTACGTGAAGAAATCGCCGAACTTAAGCGCCGCTTACACCTCGGTGAAATTCAAAACGTGCGAATTATTCGTGGTAAACGTAAAGATCTGGCTCGTATGCTGACCGTTCTCAGTGAAGCCCTCGTAAAGGAGACCAAGTAATGGCTAAAACACTCGTAGGCGTCGTATCTTCGGATAAGACCGACAAGACCATTGTCGTTACTGTTAGCACGCGCAAAACCCACCCACTGTACCGCAAGCAATACACCGTGACGACTAAATTCATGGCTCATGACGAAAAAAACGAAGCCCAGACCGGCGACAAAGTGGCGATTGTTGAAACTCGTCCCATTAGCGCTCGCAAACGGTATACACTGGACCGCATCATTGAGAAGCCGGTATTGCGCGAAGACACACTATCTCTGACTAAAGCGACCGACGAGGGCGATAAGAAAGCCGATAAACCCGTTGAAACTGAAGACGAGGAGACTACATCATGATTCAGCAAGAATCGCGACTAGTCGTAACCGACAATAGCGGCGCCAAGGAAATTCTCTGCATCCGCGTACTTGGCGGCAGCCGTCAGCGCTATGCCAACGTCGGTGACATTATTGTCGCTACTGTGAAGCAGGCTGCACCGAACGGTACGGTCAAGAAGAAAAGCGTCGTCCGCGCTGTCGTCGTCCGCACGCGTAATCAAATCCGCCGCAAAGACGGTTCGACTATTAAGTTTGACGACAACGCGGCTGTTATCATCGGCGACGATAAGCAGCCACGTGGCACGCGTATTTTTGGACCTGTTCCGCGCGAACTGCGCGATCAAGGGTACGCTAAGATCGTATCGCTGGCACCGGAGGTCCTGTAATGGCTAAGAATATTACGCCTACCAAGCTGTTCAAGATTCGTCTCAAGAAAGGCGACACCGTCGTCGTCCGCGCCGGTAAATATAAGGGTAAAACCGGCAAGATTACTGCTGTCCACCCGAAAGAAAATAAGGTAACAGTTGACGGCATAAACATCGTCAAGAAAGCTGTTAAGCCTAATCAGACGCATCCTCAAGGCGCCATTGTTGAGATTACAAAACCGATGTGGGTTAGCAAGGTTAGCATTGTCGAACCGACCAGCAAAAAACCCAGCCGGATTGGCTTCATTCTAGACAAAGATGGCAAGAAGACCCGCGTATTTAAGAAAACTGGAAAGGAGATCAAGTAATGGCAACTGCAACTGCGAAAGCTGCAAAAACTGTTGATAACGGTGCTCGACTCCGCATCCAATACAACCAGATGATCGCCAAGGAACTACAGAAGGAGCTCCAGCTTAAGAATCCGCACCAAGTGCCGAAACTGGAGAAAATTGTAGTCAATGTTGGTCTGGGCAAGGCCAAAGATGATAAGAAAATTCTTGAAGTGGCCACCAATACCTTACGTAAGATCACTGGTCAGCAGCCCGTCGAAACGATTGCCAAGAATTCGATCGCCGGTTTTAAGCTGCGCGAAGGCAACAAAGTTGGCCTCAAGGTGACCCTCCGTGGCGATCGTATGTACGAATTTGCTGACCGCGTCATTACAATTGTGCTGCCTCGGCTGCGCGACTTCCATGGTGTCAGCGCCAAAGCTTTTGACCGTCAGGGCAACTACAGCCTCGGTTTTACTGATCAATCGGTCTTTGCCGACCTAAGTTTCGATGAGACAACCAATCCCCACGGTCTACAAGTCATTTTTGTCATTAATTGCCAGGAGCCGGCACATGCCCGCACCTTGCTCGAAAAGTTCGGCATGCCGTTCGAAAAGGAAAGGAACTAATCTATGGCCAAGAAATCTATCATTGCCCGTGATGCTAAACGGATCAAAATGATCGAGCAGTATGCTGCCAAACGTGCTGAACTCAAAGAATTGGGTGACCTCGAGGGTCTTGCTAAGTTGCCGCGCAACTCATCGCCGACCCGTCGTACAAACCGTTGTTTTGAGACTGGACGACCGCGCGGTTACATGCGTCAGTTTGGCTTGAGCCGTATTAGTTTCCGGGAACACGCTAGCAAAGGCGAAATACCAGGCGTAACGAAATCGAGCTGGTAGGACTATATTATGAGTACAACCACCACAGATCCAATTTCAGACATGCTAACCCGTATTCGCAACGCCATCGCAGTGCAAAAACAGGAAGTTAGCCTTCCGCACTCCAACATTAAGGAGTCGGTTGCTCGCTTGCTTCAGGAAAGTAATTTTGTAGATGGTGTGTCTGTAAACGATGCGCCCGTCGGCAAGATCCTGACGATTAAGATTAACGGCGAGAACAGCAATGCTCGTATTACTGAAATTGCCCGTTTGAGTAAGCCTGGCCGCCGTTTTTACGTCAACGCCAAAGAAATCCCGACCGTCAAGCGCGGTCGCGGCCTGGTCATTATTTCGACCTCCAAAGGCATCATGACCGGCGATCGCGCCAAAGCCGAAAAAGTTGGCGGCGAATTAATTTGTAAAGTTTATTAAAGGATATAAGGAAGATATATGAGTCGAGTAGGAAAACTGCCGATCGCCATCCCGAGCGGTGTGACAATCACTGTCGACGATTCCGAAATTACCGTAGCCGGTAGCAAGGGGACTCTCAAGCAGTTCACTATGCCGGATATTACGGTAGCCCAGGAAGGCGACGAAGTGCTAGTCAAACGGGCCAATGATGAGCCAAAGATTCGAGCTAAACACGGCTTGATGCGCGCTTTAGTCGCCAACATGGTACAGGGTGTGAGTAATGGTTTTAGCAAAAAATTAGAGATCAACGGCGTCGGTTATCGAGTGGCTCAACAGGGTACGGACCTCAAACTGAACCTCGGTTTCTCGCATGACGTCATTTACCACGTTCCAGCTGGAGTGACAACCACCATCGAGCAAAACACGATAACCGTCACCGGCATCAGCAAGCAGCAGGTTGGTCAGGTAGCCGCCGAAATTCGGGCTTTGAAAAAGCCAGAACCGTATAAGGGCAAAGGCATTAAGTACGAAGGTGAACGCATCATCCGTAAGAGCGGTAAGAGTGGTAAGGATAAATAATCATGAATAAACTAGCCCACAAATTGCATAATCGAGCCCAACGTAAGCGCCGGGTCCGCAGCGTTGTCAGCGGTACGGCCGAGCGCCCACGCCTAAGCGTCTATCTCAGCAACACCCACGTTACCGCTCAGTTGATAGATGACACAAATCATAAAACGATTGGCTATGCCACGACTGTTGGTAATAAGGCCGCTAAAGATAACATGACTGAAAAAGCTACTCTGATCGGCACTGCGATTGCCACCCAAGCCAAAAGTGTCAAAGTAAAGTCTGTGGTGTTCGACCGCGGCGGCAAGATCTATCATGGTCGAGTCGCAGCGCTTGCCGAAGCCGCTCGTAACGCAGGATTGGAGTTCTAATATGGCCGATAATCGACCACCGGAACGACGTAATCGTCGCCCCGAAATTCAACCAGAAGAAAAGCAATTCGATGAACGTACGCTACACATTGACCGTGTTGCTCGCGTGGTCAAGGGCGGCCGTCGCTTCCGTTTCCGTGCTCTTGTAGTTGTCGGCGACCGGAAGCATAAAGTTGGCATTGGCAGTGCTAAAGGCGCCGATGTTACAGCCGCCGTTACCAAAGCCACCGAAGTTGCCAAGAAGAACTTTGTAACCATTTCTCTCTATAAAGGAACCTTGCCACACGAAGCCGAAGCTAAAGTTAGCGGTGCTCACATTTTAATTAAACCAGCCAGCGCCGGTACCGGCTTGATTGCCGGCGGCGTTGTCCGCACCATCTTAGAAGTGGCGGGTGTCAGTAATGCCTTGAGTAAGTCACTCGGTTCAACTAATAAGACTAATACCGCCTATGCCACGATTGTCGCTCTCGATAGCCTCGTGCCGGCCAGTAAGTGGATTACAACCGGCAATAAACCCAAAGTTGACAAAAAGCCTGCTAAGGCCGCAAAGGTGAAAGCCTAATGAAATACCACGAATTACAACTCACCAAGCACAAAAGTGCTAAACGTGTCGGGCGCGGTATTTCCGCTGGTCAGGGCAAGACAGCTGGTCGCGGTACCAAAGGCCAAGGCGCACGCACCGGGTCAAGTAAAAAGCCAGGCTTTGCCGGCGGTTCCAACCCGTTAATGCAAAAACTCCCAAAGCTACCAGGTTTTCGCAGTCACAAAGTGGCTGCCGAAAACGTCTACACCGGGCAGCTCGAGCAGTTTGCCAACAAAACTGTCGATGCTACGGTGCTGGCAGAGGCGGGCTTGATTAGCAATGCCTATGTCAGCGTTAAGCTGATCGTAAAAGGTGAGCTTACAAAAAAGGTTACCGTTAAGTTGCCACGTGCCAGCGAAAACGCCATTGCCGCTATTCAGAGCGCCGGTGGCAGTTTTGAAAAAACTGCTCGCCAGAGCCGCCCCAAGACCAGTCAAAAATCTAAAAAAGCATAGCTAGATCTATGAAGCGTACCGACCACCTAGCCCGGGTGACGCCTTCGAGATGGCTCAGCTATATGGAGATAGAGCCACCGCTGGCTACATACGAGCAATTTGTAGACGCTTACGTGGCGGCCTATCAATTGGCCGTTGACGATGACCGGCCCACTGAGGCAGACTTCCAGCAGAGCCGTATTGGCGGCGTAACTGAGTTTCGTTTCCTTGACACCAGCACCGAAGCGTTGGACGAGACCGCCAAGCGTATATGCAACGCGCTAGCAGAAAAACATCAGCTCCAAATAGCTGTCGGCAATATTGCGGTTCAATAGTAATTAAGGTTCTCTGCTACGGCTAGATGTGGCATACTGGTACAAGTAGAAATTGAGGGTAACGACAGACACATGAACTGGAAAATAATTGGCAGGTCATTAACGCACAAGGATATGCGTGGTCGCATTCTGGCGGTACTGGCTATATTGCTGATTTTTCGCATTTTAGCTCATATTCCAGTCCCGCTGAGCAACCCTGAAACTCTGCATCAGGTCTTGCAGAACCTCTTTAATTCGAATAATACGCCGCAACTTCTCAGCTTTATTAACGTTTTGTCCGGCGGCGCGTTAGCCAACTTCTCGATTATGATTGCCGGCCTCGGGCCGTATATTAACGCCTCGATCATTATGCAGCTGTTGACCAAGGCCATTCCGCAGCTTGAAGCCCTGCATAAAGAGGGCGAATTCGGTCAAAAGAAGATTAACCAATACACCCGCATACTGACTTTCCCGCTCGCTATCATTCAGTCAGTTGGCTCGATCTACCTTATCCGGCAAGCGGCGCAGAGCATTGGTGGTATCGGTGATATCACCGCTAACACATCGCCATTGCAATGGGTGCTGATGGTGGCCGCCTTGACAGGTGGTTCGATGCTGCTCATGTGGCTCGGCGAGCTAGTGACCGAACAAAGCGTCGGCAATGGTATTTCGCTGCTGATCACCGTCGGTATCGTTAGCCGCTTACCGTCAAGCATTACCGAGATCATTGGCTCGGTGACTAAAAAAGGTCATCACTTATCACTGTTCGGACATAGTTTGCCAATTAACAAGAGCGGCTTGATCGCGGGACTGATCATCCTGGTTTCGGTCTTAATTGTGACTTGGTTAGTGGTAATGCTTAACGAAGCCGCCCGGAATCTGACTGTTAACTATGCCAAGCGCGTGCAGGGCAATCGCGCCTACGGAGGCATTACAACTGTTTTACCAGTTAAATTGATCACGGCCGGTGTGGTACCGATCATTTTTGCGGTGGCATTCCTAAGCGTACCGAGCTTTGTCGGCCAGCTGCTTAGCGGAGGCCACAGTGCTCACTTAGCACACATCGGCGCTAACCTGACGACATGGTTCCAAACGCCGTCGGCTCAAACTTTTGCAACAGAGGGATGGAAAGCCTACATCTATCCCATAACCTACTTCCTGCTCGTCTTTGTGTTCACCTTCTTTTACACCAGTATTACCTTTAACTCCAAGGAAATTGCAGAGAATTTGCACAAGCAAGGCGGTTTCATCGAAGGTGTACGCGGTGGCGACCAGACCGAAAAGTACTTGTCCCGGATTGTTAATCGCCTGACATTCTTCGGTGCTCTCAGCCTAGGTTTGTTAGCTATTCTACCAGTGATCGCGCAAGTCTTCATCAGTAGTAATATCACTATTGGTGGAACTAGCGTGCTGATCCTGGTGTCGGTGGCTTTGCAAACCTTGCGGGCAGTCGAATCGCGGGCCCTAATGGTCACCTACGACCAGTATTCGCAGCCAGACTTCTTTTACGAGCCAGAAAATGCTGTCGAGGGCGCGGGTGGTGGCGGACGTCTACGCTTTGGCCGACGCTTGTTAGGCCGTCGCAAAGCTGCCAAAAAATAGTCAGCTGTGCTACTATAAACTATAAGTTCTCCTGACGGGGTGTCAGGAATTATTAAAGGCTACAAAAACCCTTTACAAACTGTTGTGAGAGCTGCTATAATTAATTCTTGTTATATTTATGGCAGCCAACAAAGAGGTAATCGAACTTACAGGAACAATTATTGAGACCCTCCCCGGGACTCAATTTCGTGTAGAACTCGAGAACGGCCATCAAATTATAGCTCACGTCGCCGGCAAGATGCGAAAGCATTTTATCCGTATCGTACCCGGAGACAGCGTTACTGTAGAATTGACACCTTACGATCTTACGAAGGGTCGGATTACGTACCGCAAGGGTTAAGAGCCCATCATTAAGTAGCAGTGAGTCATCGCTGAGAGGAGCATGATCCGCATGAAAGTGCGTGCCAGTGTCAAAAAGATTAGTCCTGATGATAAGATTGTCCGCCGCAAGGGCCGTCTGTACGTTATCAATAAGTTAAAACCTAAGCATAAGCAGAGGCAAGGTTAAGTATGGCTGCACGTATTTCCGGCGTTACTATTCCGGCTGAGAAGCAAGTATGGGTCGCGCTGACCTACGTACACGGCATCGGCCAGACCAGCGCCTACAAGATTCTCGAAAAGGCCAATGTCGAAGCAACCGCTCGCGTCAAAAACCTGACCGACGCCGAGATTGGCCGCATTCAGGAAGTTATTAATACCGATTATCTGGTTGAGGGCGAATTGCAGCGCCTGGTTAGTGGCAACATCAAGCGTCTGAAAGACATTAAGGCTTACCGTGGCCTCCGTCATTCCGCCAACTTGCCGTCACGGGGCCAACGCACCAAGACTAATGCCCGCACTCGCCGGGGCCGCAAAGTAACAGTCGGTGGCACGGCTAAGAAAGTAGCCTCAAAGACCTAAAATTATGGCAGAAGCAACTACAACCACCCCTACCGCGACCGCACCCAAGCGCAAGAAGAACAAGCGCAGCGTACCAGCCGGCCAGGTGCACGTCCAGGCTACCTTTAACAACACGATCATTACCTTTACTGACGGCAGCGGCAACGTGCTGACCAGTTCCAGTGCTGGCGCCTGTGGCTTTCGTGGCTCTAAAAAGGGCACCGCCTACGCCGCCCAAGTCGCCGCCGAGCGAGCCGCCCAGGCTGCCAAACAGCAGTATGGTTTCGGCAAAGCCGACGTCTTTATCAAAGGCATTGGTCTGGGCCGTGACGCTGCCGTTCGGGTGATGGCCGGCATGGACATCGCCGTTGATTCCATCACCGACGTGACCGGCGTACCACATGGTGGCGTGCGCCCCCGAAAGGCGCGGAGGATCTAATGGCTCGAGACCGACAATCAATTGTTAAAATGAGCCGACGCGAAGGCTACGCTTTGCACCCCAAAGCCCACAAAGCTCTCGTTAAACGCTCTACGCTGCCCGGCAAAGACCCGCAAAGCCGCGGACCACGTGGTGGCAAAGCCAGCCAGTATTCACTGCAGCTGCGCGAGAAACAGAAAGTTAAGCGCCTCTATGGACTGCTAGAGCGCCAGTTTAGCAACTTGATGAAAGAAGCTAATCGGCGCCAGGGACAGTCTGGCCAAATACTACTGCAGCTTTTAGAACAGCGCGCCGATAATGCCGTCTATCGGGCAGGTTTCGCGCCCAGCCGTCGAGCCGCTCGTCAGTTAATGACCCACGGCCATTTCCTGCTGAACGATACCCGCGTCGATATTCCTTCCATTCGTCTGAAGGCTGGCGACACCTTAACCGCCCGCCCGCACAGCTTACAGACCGAATACTTCAAGAAGCTTGATGATGTCAGTCCAGCACCCGCCGAAACCCCGGGCTGGCTGAAAGTTAATCGTAAGAAAGTTGAACTGTCGGTTACCGGCCTGCCATCGCGAGATGACGCTGAGCCCGACATCAATGAGCAGTTAATTGTCGAGTATTACTCTCGCTAAATAAGGAGCACACCGCATGTCAAATACTATCCATACGCCAGGTCTCGTCAAAGTCGACGAACACAGCGCTAACAGCGCGACCTTTGTCGTCGAGCCGCTGCATAGCGGTTACGGCATGACTCTTGGCAACAGCTTGCGACGCGTGTTGCTGTCCAGTATTTCCGGGGCTGCAATTACCTCATTTAAGATCGAGGGGGCAACCCACGAATTCACTAGCGTACCCGGCGTCAAAGAAGATGTCGTCGATATTATGCTCAAGCTCAAGGGCGTCCGTTTCCGCGTCTACGGCGGCGAAGTGCAGACGTTACGCATCGTTAAGTCGGGCAAAGGTGTGGTTACTGCCAAAGATATCCAGACCAATGCCGACGTCGAGGTGGTAAACCCTGACCATGTGATTGCAACCATCGATGATGCTAAAGGCAAACTCACTGTTGATTTAATTGTTGAAGTCGGTCGCGGCTATCGCACTATTGAAGAAGGTGCTGCTAAGAAGCCGAGTGATGCAATTGCTCTTGATGCGATTTTCAGCCCGGTTCTGCGTGTGCGCTACAAAGTCGAAAATACTCGTGTTGGTCAAGCCACCGACCTCGACAAGTTATTACTAACCGTTGAAACTGACGGTTCCATTACCCCACAGGATGCCTTTGAAGAAGCAGCCGCCATCCTCGTTGTGCAGTACACCTCGCTAGCTGGTAAAACTCGTTTGGTAACCGAAGAAGTTGCTCCAGAATCTGGCAGTAGCGACGGTGAATTTGGCACTGACATGCTCGGAGACGAGCCAACTGCTCTAAGCACTTCTATTGAAGACCTGAATCTGTCGGCTCGCACCACCAATGCGCTGATCAACAACGAAATCCACACCATCCGAGATTTATTTGCTCTCAATGATGCCGAACTGCGTGACCTGAAAGGCTTTGGCAGCAAAGCCCTCGACGAAGTCAAGGAAAAGCTAGCGGAGCTGGAGCTTTAAGATGCACCGTCACGGATACCAAGGTCGTAAATTCCACCGTGAGCGCGATCAACGCCGCGCCCTGATCAAGGGTCTGGCTGATTCGCTGGTGAAATACGAAACAATTGAGACTACGCTGCCCAAGGCTAAAGAAGTAGTGCCCTATGTCGAAAAATTGATTACCAAGGCAAAGAAAGGTGACTTGCACAATCGCCGCCAAATTGTTAGTAGTTTGCAGACCATCGCTAGCGCCCATAAACTGGTCGACGAAATTGCACCGAAGCTTGGTGGTCGTAGCAGTGGCCACTTGCGCGTTGAAAAGACCCGTTTACGACGTGGCGATAATGCCCAAATGGCCCGTGTTAGTTTTGTTGACGACCTGAAAGAGGCGCCCGTTGCCAAGACTGCCGTGCCAGCTGTCGCAACCAAACCAGCTACAGCCGCTCAGCCCAAAATCGCACCGACGGCTGCTAAGCCAAAACCAGCAAAGGATACCAAATAATGAAAACTTATAGCGCCAAACCTACTGATGTTATTCGTAAGTGGTACATTGTCGACGCCAGTGAAGCGCCGTTGGGTCGTGTGGCCACCAAAGTAGCTACGCTCTTAACCGGCAAAGGCAAGCCCCAGTTTACAAAGCATATAGATACCGGTGATTTTGTGATTATTATTAATGCTGCTCAGACCGTTACTACCGGCGACAAAGTAAACAAGAAGATGTACTACCGACATTCCGGTTTCCCCGGTGGCCTCAAAGAGGCTACCCTGGGCGAGAAGATGGAGAAAGACCCGACCTTCGCGATCACGACAGCTGTTCGTGGCATGCTGCCCGTCAACAAACTCCGTGACGGCCGCCTGGCGCGTCTCAAAGTCTACGCCGATGCCGAACACAAGCACGAGGCTCAAAAACCAGAATTAATCTCTGTAAAGGACACTAAATAATGGCTAAAGACAGCTATTTCTACGCCCTCGGCCGTCGCAAAAGCTCTACTGCACGCGTGCGGCTGATGAGCGGCAAGGGTGCAATCACCATCAATGGCAAGTCGGCAGAAGAGTACTTTGCCGATAGCAAATATTTGCTCGCCAAACTGCAGCAGCCGTTTGCAGTGCTCGACCTCACCGGAAAATTTGATGTTACGGTCGTTGTATCTGGCGGTGGTCACATCGGTCAGACAGAAGCTATTCGTCTTGGTATCGCTAAAGCCCTCGTTGTCTTAAATGAAGACTACAAGAGTACGCTGAAGCGCGCCGAACTGCTTGGTCGCGACTCGCGCGAAAAAGAGCGGAAGAAATTTGGTCTTAAAGGCGCTCGCAAACAACGCCAGTTCACCAAACGCTGATCATTATTTGACACTAGTTCTTGCCGGGTGTATATTAGTCCGCATGTCAATCACAGCAAACAACCAGTATTGGTTTACCGACACTTCTCGTGGCGGTCGTTTCGCTGTGTTTGCATAAATCACTCACAACCAAGCAATACAAACCGCCGCACAGGCGGTTTTTTAATGTAAAAAGGAGTTACTGTGGAACAAATAACAAAGGAAGAATTAACCCAGGCCCAGCTGGATGACCTGCGGCATGCCGTTGAAGCTCGTGCTGTCGGTCGGATTGCTGTCGTCGGTGAAGACGAGGCCTTGATTGCCAGTCAGCTTGGCGCGGAAGTCAGCAGCCACGGCAGCCACGAAGAGATTTTAGCGCAGGCTGCCTTGAGTGGTGTCGCTGCGCTTATCCCGGTTCAACGGAACGGCGTTATGGTGCCACACGACGGCAGCCCATCGCGTCACACCATGCTATCTATCTATGAAAGCCGTAGTCGGACACTGAAAACAGTCCGCCTAACAGGCGAGAACGGCACCGATCTATTAGCTTTAGTCCAAGGACCAAGAATATGAGCACTATTGAACAGCTTGGTCAGCCTAGCGCTGAAGATGAGCAGCTAGAAGCGCTTTTCATGCGTGATTATAGGCCACGCACGCCCGAAGACGTGCAGCGGGATCGGGTGGCTAATTTACTGGTAGCCAGGGACATGGCGCTCCTGGAGCAGCTTGCCGCTGTTAATGCGCTATAATGAGTGTAATGACTAAACCGGTAATCCTGACGGGCCTGCGGGCCAACAATGACCTGCATATCGGCAATTATCTTGGCGCACTATTGCCATTGGTTGACATGGCCAAAAACAAGGCGGGCGACTATCAAGTCAATCTGTTCGTGCCCGATCTGCACAGCTTCACAACACCAATTGACCATGGTCAGTTACAAGCCGCGATTATGCAAAATCTGCGAGTGTTCGCGGCTGCCGGTTTACCACTCAACAATCCTGACGTGCATATTTACCGCCAGAGCTACATTCCGGCCCACAGCGAGCTGACTTGGATCCTTGATTGTTTTACCGGCTTAGGAGAAATGAGCCGTATGACGCAGTTCAAAGATAAATCGACAGACCTGACCGACGATCGTGTTAGCGTCGGCCTGTTCAATTATCCGGTACTAATGGCGGCGGACATTCTTTTGTATGGCGCCGAGTACGTACCGGTTGGCGACGATCAGAGCCAACATATTGAATTCACGCGTGATATAGCCGAGCGACTGAACAACCGGTTCGGCGATCTATTTGTGTTGCCAAAACCCGTTCAAGAACAGCACACTTTCTTCGGCAAGGATCAGGGTTTGCGAATCAAAGACTTGGTTGACCCCGTGAAGAAAATGAGTAAGTCCGATGCGAGCGGTAGAGGGGTTATTTTTATGACCGACACCCCGGAAGCAGCTCGCAAAAAAATTATGTCGGCCACTACCGATAGCGTCGGTGCAGTAGCTCGAGATTACAAAAACCAGCCTGGTATCGCAAATCTGCTCGATTTATTGCAGTTTTTTGACGGCGATCCCGACCAGTTTATTGGGCAACATGAGTACGGATCACTGAAAACAGCGGTGGCAGACGCCCTTTGTGACTTTCTGGCAGCCTTTCAAAAGCAGTTAGCCGCGGTCGATGAGCAAGCAATCATGAAGAAGCTGAACGCCTCCGAGCAACAAATGAGCGATCAAGCCCACATGACACTGTATAAAGTGCAGCAGGCTGTCGGTCTGAGGCCGTAAGGTGAGCAATCTCGAGATTAGTCGCGCTGAACGGCTCGATCAGTATGTCATCCGTCAGATGCCCAGCTTGAGCCGCGGCTACGCCTCAAAACTTATCAATCAGGGCAGCGTAACGGTGAACGGCGAGCCGCAGCACAAAGCCGGTTACAAATTGCGTCCAAGAGACCATGTTGTCATCGATTATGACGAAAATAAAGAAGTGCAGATTGCCGATATTGAGCTACCGGTAATATATGAGGACAAAGACTGTGTAGTTATCAATAAACCTGTTGGCATGCTCAGCCACAGCAAGGGGCCGTTTAACCCCGAGCCGACGGTCGAATCGTGGTTGCGCAGCCGGCTTGATACCAAGGCTATGTCGGGCGAGCGGGCGGGCATCGTACATCGCCTCGACCGCGCCACCAGTGGTGTTATGATCTGTGCCAAGACCCCGGAGGCTCTACAGTGGTTACAAAAACAATTTTCGCAGCGCAAAACTAAGAAGTCCTACCGAGCGGTTGTTAGTGGCAGACTGAAAAATGAACAAGCTATTATCGATATGCCGATCGAGCGCAATCCCAAGAAACCACAAACCTTTCGTGTTGGCTCCAACGGCAAGTCCGCCGAAACGACCTATAAAGTTCTGGAAAGCAACGAAAAATATAGCTTACTTGAGCTGACACCGACCACCGGTCGCACACACCAGCTGCGGGTCCACCTGGAACATCTGGGACACCCGATCCTCGGGGACACATTTTACGGTGGTGTTCCAGCTGAGCGCTTATATCTGCACGCTGCCAGTCTTGAACTGACACTCCCCAACAAGCAACGCAAAACGTTTGCAGTACCGATGCCGGCAGAGTTTTTAGCCAAGGTCCGACGCGATGCCTGATGTCATACTCCATCCGTTTACCGAGCGACAACTGGCTGTCTATAGCACGCAGCCGGCGCACGCCATTATTTTAGCCGGACCCACCGGCAGCGGCAAAAGCACTCTCGGCCGCCACATGATTGAGCAAGTGTTAGGGCTGTCGGCAGGCGGCTTCGACAATTATGCCTACACCCTACTTGTCCAGCCCGTAGAAACCAAGGCCATTGGCATCGAGCAGGTGAGGCAGTTAGAACGCTTTGTCAGTCGAAAAGTACCGGCAACCGGCGCGCATCACCGGGCGATTATGATCGAAGAGGCCCATATGTTAACACCCGAAGCCCAGAATGCGCTTTTGAAAACACTGGAAGAACCACCAGCCGGCACAATCATTGTCATGACGGCTCAGCAAGAGCAAGCTTTATTGCCGACAATTCGTTCCAGAGCTCAAACCGTGCAAGTTAAGGCACCGCCGCGCCAGGCGATCGAGGCTTATTTTGGTGCCCAGGGACATAGCTCGTCTCAAGTCCAGCAAGCCTATCGTATGAGTGGCGGTCTGCCGGGTTTGATGCACGCCTTATTGACGGACGTCGATCACCCGCTGGTCGAGGCGACGGCTCGAGCTCGCCAGCTGCTCGGACAATCAGCGTACCAACGCCTGCTACAGGTCGATGAGCTATCGAAGCAAAAATCACTTGCCCTTGATATGTTATTTATACTTGGGCAAATGGCGCACATCAGTTTGCAAACGGCTTCCGGGCCGGCAGCAAAACGCTGGCAGCGCATTCAACACGTCAGTTACGAGACGGTACAAAGCCTGCAGGCCAGCGCTCAGCCTAAACTCGCCCTCACGCAGTTGATGCTCGCCCTCTAAGCTTAGCCCCGGGAAAGCGTTCAAGTACACTCTATCCTCATATCCCAAATCCAGCATCTAACAATCGCGTGCTATACTGGAGGAACAGATGTATGAATTGCTGATTGTCGCGGCATTCGGTGGGCTCGCCTACCATAACGCTCACGTTCATGACGATGAGTTTGCCAACGTCTCTCGCCGCGTCGGTGACCGTTTAGGCAAATTATGGGATATCGCCCATCAAGGAATGCGCGAAAACCGCTTTCTGCGCGCCGAAAAAGCCCTACTGACGATTTTAAAAATAGATGAAAAGAACGCTGCCGCTTATAATCGTCTCGGCATACTCTATGCCAAGCAAAAAGAGTTTCGCGACGCTATCGATTGCTTTGAAATTGCTTCAAGTATCGAATCTACGCCCTCCAGCCTGCACAACCTCGGCCTTATTTATTACGAAACTGAGAATTATGAAAAAGCTGCCGTCGCATTTGAGCAAGCCCTGAAGTTAGAGGATAATTTGGCTGCTCGTCACGTGGCTTACGCCAAGGTTCAGGAGAAGCTCGGTAATGATCGCATGATGTTCCAGGAACTCGAGAAAGCAGCAGAACTAGAACCCAACCGCGAAACATACAACTTGTTATACAAAGCCTACATGAACCACGACATGCAGGCGGAGGCTGATCTTATCGCCGATCGTCTCAAGAAGATGAAAGCCCAACCCGGCCGGGCTAAGCGCATCTTACGCCAGCGACGCGTCGTTGTTTAGTCATTTTTGTGTCGGTGCACGTACACCAGATGGTAGATTGCCGCCACGGCAGCTAAAAGCATAGCTTCATATGTGAGCACAGCCGGTAACTCCGGCAAGCTGGTGAGGTCCACCACGAGCACGAAGAGCAGGCTAACCAAGAATACTAACCAGTCGATGATAGGATGACGCTGAAAATTGACTGGCGCAAACAGATTGTTCATGAAGCTATATTATCATATATATATGTCGATGTCAATTTCCTAATGTGTGTACGTTCGCTTTGCCTCATCATTACGGTGTACTGCCACGAGCATCCGTATCTCAATCCAACCACATTGCCGCAGAATGAGGTTCTAGTAGCCCGCTCTCATGGAAATAAAAAACCCGCGTATAACGGGTTTTTATGTGGTGCAGGGTGTAGGATTCGAACCTACGAAGGCATAAGCCATCAGATTTACAGTCTGACGTGTTTGACCGCTTCACTAACCCTGCGCGCTTTTGCTGGCAAAAGAATTTATCGTTTGCCTCTTACCGTTTACATTTATTTATCAGGTATCATTTGTCGTTTAGACTGGCGCTCTTTTGGCAAACGAAAAATGGTAAATAAATTGTGAACTGGTACATGTAAATTGTTACATGCTTTGCTTTAGGCAAAGCTTGGAGCCATCTCGGGGATTTGAACCCCGGACCCCGTCCTTACCATGGACGTGCTCTACCCCTGAGCTAAGATGGCGAGATAACTAGACAATAGTAGCAAATTATCCCTGTTTTTGCTACACTTGAACACTGTTAGGCGTACATAAATTGCCACCTTAGCTCAGCTGGTTAGAGCATCTGTTTTGTAAACAGAGGGTCGTCGGTTCGAATCCGACAGGTGGCTCCACGTATCATTTGGGTTGTTAAACGCCTATGCTTGCATTACAGATGTGAGCCCACTACAATCAGCACCTACTATGACTAACAATGAGACCAGACTGAACACTCCTGAACACGCCTTGAACGAATATTATGAAGCAAGAGCTGAGGCGACGGCACGGTACTCCCAAGAAACCACTGAAGAAGATACCGCCGACAGGCTGGCAACTGAGTTACGAACTATGAGTTTAGGAGTCCATGCCGGAGTTCTTATGCTCGAGGGGCTGTACAAACATCTAACGCAACCTCCTACTTCAGAATTAGCGGAGGATGCTGAAGCAACAGCGTATAGCCCAGCCCAAGCCGCAGCTCACCTAGGTGTCAGCGTGGCCACACTTCGCAGGTGGGACAATAGCGGAAAAGTTGAATCATACAGAACGCCTGGAAATCATCGAAGGTTCACCACAGAGGCGCTCGAAGCAGTTAAAAAGTCAAACTAACGGTTTACTACCGGTGACTTATCTGTTAGAATACATTTCTATGGCAAAGAAAGGCGACAAGCGTAAAATCATTGGACTCATTTCTGAAGAGAGCGGTGAGCGCCTGTATTATACGACCAAAAATACCATGAACACGCCCGACAAGCTCAGCCTCAAGAAGTACAGCCCTAAACTCCGCAAGCACGTTGTCTTCACCGAAACCAAGAAGAATCTCGGCCGCAACGAAGCCCCCAAACGCTAGTTCACGTGATCTTTGGTGAGGTCGAGCAGGGTGTTGACCATTTCGGCGTGGCTCCAGACGAGGGGAGTGACACCGAGAGGAGCGCCAGTTTCGGGGTCGAACTGCTCGCTCAGGACGCCGCTGGGTAATTCATGGTCAAGGGCCCATTGTAATAGTCTTTGCGCGTCATCCGTGCGACCAGCCGTTCCATAATATTGGGCGAGCCAGAGTGTGCTGACGACCCAAGGGTTGCCTATGTAATTCTCTTTAGTCAGAAAATAATTGTCGTGTTCATAGCGCAGCACTCCGCCGCTGGGCGACACATCTAGAATGCGCTCTTCGACATGTTTAACGGTACTCAGCAGTCGTTCATCGTCCATATTCAGACCGGCGTACATGAAGGGCCCATACATGCTGGAAATATCAAGCGTATCATCGTAGGCCAACTCACTGTTCTCCTGGAGCAGGAAACCTTTTCTGAAGTAACCATCAGGGTGATACAGCAGGTCAAGGTTTTGAGCAATATCGTGGGCTTGGCGCTGCCAACGAACTGCATCATCTGGCGCTTCAACGGCTTTGGCCAGTTTGGCGGCCGCTTTGAGACCGGCAATTACCGTGCAGACGGTGTAGGTGGAGGTCAGGAACTTTTCTTCCCACAGATCATAGCTGGCATGCGGCAAGCCGGTCTGCTTATCAATAAAACGACACATAAAGTTGGCGGCCGGTGTCACAAAACTATGGTAGAGGTTCTGAATAAAGACGTGGTCGTTACTAGCTTCGTAGTATTCGCCAAGCATAAAGAGTACACTGGCGGTTTCATCTTCCTGAATGGCTAGCTCTTTGCGGCGACCGTGGATCAAGGGATGCCAGGTGCTACCAATGGCACGATCCGGCTGGTATTTGTGCATCAGGTAGCCGTCTTTGTGTGTGGTATCGCGCGCAAATTCCAAAAACGCCTTGGCTTCCTCGAAATGCCCAAGCCGAACGAGTGGCCAGAGCGCGTAGGCAGCGTCGCGCGGCCAACAGTAGCAGTAATAATCCCTACCGAAGTTGAAAATGCTCGAGTCGCCGCTGGCCAGCACCGATCCACGCGCATCACAGTGTGCTTTAATAACTAGGAGACTATGCTGCAAGCTACGTCGGTGAAAGTCCGGCACCTGTTTGTCGCCACCACCCAACCAATTTTGCCAGCCTTGACGTACGTGTCGCAGGCGAGCTTCAATTGACTGGCCGTTATATGCTTCGTGCACGCTTGCCGCATCACCCTGGCTGCTGGCGGCTACTATCCAGTAATCAATGACGGTCGATTCGCCAGCTTGCAAATGCTTTTGAAAACGAATAACGCTATCGACGCCGCCATGTTCGACGGCATTATCAGACAATTCACCATCTTCGGCATCCCGGTAAGTACCGGCTTTACCCTCGATACCATAATTACCAACCGCATACTGGTCAAACGGCGCACCATCGGCAAATTTACCAGCAATCAGCAGGCAATAGCGACCTTTGTAGTCAAGGACATAGTGCTCTTCGGGAACATAAATGGCGGTGTCGGCGCGACCCTCAGAAGAAATTTGAAACACTTGGTGCATGAACAAGCGCACTTCACGTGCTTCCTGTGCCTCATTCTTGACAGTTATGTGACGAATCAGTGAATTGTTGTCGCTATCAATAAAGTCCTGGAAGTGCAGGCTCAGATTGAGTTTGTCGCTGCGCATCACTATATCGCTAATCAGGGCGTCAATTTCGAAATCTGTGCTGATATCCCAGCTACCGTCGTTGGTCCAGCTAAATTGGCCATCGACCCAAACGCCGATCTTGTGTTGACTGCGGCGGGCATTCGACAAATTCTCTAACCCGACATACGGATAATAAAAGTCATGCACCAAACCGCTCTCGTCCAGGCCGACGAAAACCTGTCCGTTACTAAGTACGACTGGTCTGCCCACCCTGGTGCCTCCTTGTAATAGTACGCGTCATGTTTCAACCTTTTCAGTTTGCAGGCGATATTCAATGTCGCGAAAAGCGTTCATGAAGTTAATGTAGGCTTCGTACGGGGTATCGTAGGGACTGAAATAGGCGTGAATGTCGCCGTCATTGAACCATTTGGTACACATGTAGTAGAAGTGGTCGGAAGTCTGTAAACGCCGCCAATCATCGATCAGGGCTAAGTTATGGCTGGCCATCATGGCGCCCTCAAGCGCGTACAAAGCGCTGATAGCGCCGGTTTGCATAGGATTACCTAGCCAGGCCGACAGATCGCGCTCGGTGTCAGCCCAGGTAATCGTTTGTGGAATATCGATCTGATCCTTGGCGACAAAGTTATCAATTGCTTCGCTGACGGTCATGAAGGTGTGGCCCTCGGTTTTGAGCCATTCTTTTGGTAGCTGCTCTAGGAAGTCAAAGATGCCGGAAGCTTCCCACTGGTGCTCGCCGAATGTTTCATAGTCCATAAATAGATTAAAGTTGCTGGCTTCATGGTCCTCGCTCAGCCAGTGCGAGAATTTATCGGCTGTCAGCGGCCACTCCGCCCATTCGCGGTCGCCGAAGCGAAAAGCGATGTCATCACTCAGCTTATAATTTTTCATTAATAACTTGATATTGTCGGTGCCTACCGGTTGATAGACATAGTTTGGGCTGCGCCACTCCAGAATGGGATCCCAGCCTTCAGCTAGAATGCCTGTGTAGCCGGCTGCATCAGCCCATTTGGCCAAATCATTGTTGTACGCCAACTCGGTGTTGCGAAAAACTTTGGGAGTTTGACCAAACAAAGCTTCGACTTTTTGACGGTGCATCTGGACTTGCATTTCAAACTCGGCATGCGAATAAAAGAAGGCCAGGCTATGATGGTAGGTTTCGGCCACAATTTCTACACGGCCGGTGGCGCATAACTCTTGAAACGATTTGAGCGCTTTAGGAGACCAACGTTCTAGCTGCTCCAAGACGGTGCCGGTGATCGAAAGACTGACACGAAATTCCGGGTTATCTTCCAAAAGCTTGAGCAGCCGTGCATTGGTTGGCAGGTATGATTTCTCGGCAACCTTTTCCAAGATACGTTGGTTGCTAGTTTTTTCGTCATAAGGCGCGTCAAAGTAGTCATGCTGGACGGCCGTATCAAACACTGTATAGTGTCGAACACGATACGGCTGATGGACGTGCATGTAGAGTACGATGGCCTTGCTCATGCAGCGGCTCCGGTTAGGTGCTGGTCATAAATCTTCATAATTTTATCGCTGGCACTGTCCCAGCTGAGGCGAGCATATTCCCGCGCACCGTTGACGCGCAGCGTCTCGTGTAGCTCCGGGCTTGTCAGAACAGCATGCATTTGATTGGCCATTTCACGAACGTCCCAGTGATCAACTTTCAAGCAGCTCTGTAAGACTTCGCTCACGCCGGATTGCTTACTGATAAGCGCAGGTGTACCGTAGCCGATGGCTTCCAGTGGTGTCAGGCCGAAAGGTTCAGACACCGACGGCATGACAAACAAATCGCCAATACCAAAGGCGTCGCGCCACTGTTTACCGCGCTGAAAATCGGTAAAAAGAACATTTTGCCCAATCTCCAACTCGGCTGCGAGATCGATAAGTTCGTAATACTGCTCGCCGCTACCGACAATCAAAAATAATGTTTTTGGTGATTGCTGCACCACGAGCTGGGCAGCGCGCAGAAAGTTTGGCAAACCCTTTTGAATCGTCAGCCGGCCAATGTTAACGACTATCTTGTAGCCAAGCTCTTTCATTAATTCCAAATAGCGATAGGCATTATCATCATCCAGAGGGGTAATATCGGCAGCTTCAATGCTATTATGGACGACTTCGATCTTGTCGGCTGGTATGCCGTAATCACGAATGATAGAACGTTTGGTGTGCTCGCTGACGGCAATTACACGATCGGCCAGCAGCAGAGAGGTAGCTTCAATTTCATGGACCAGTGGGTTGCCGTGGCGACTGCCGGCTCGATCCGATTCTACGGAATGGACGTGCAACACAATCGGGCAATTGCGGCGCTCTTTGACTCGCAAAGCGGCTCGAAAGGTGAGCCAATCATGGGCATGGACAATATCAAACTCTTTTTCATCGGCCAGACGAGCAACGGCTGTTTCGTATAAATGTTGCTGCTGATGCATGTCCAGCCACTCGCCACTGCCGGTGGACATTTGGTATTCTGCGCTGTCATACGGGTTCGCGATAAGCGCGGCACTAAAAAGCCCCTCTGCTGTAGCTGGCGTCACGCGCATAAAGTCAATTTTATGCTCTGCTTGATACGGGACAATAAATTCAAGGTCAATATCGTTTTTTGAGAGGGCTTTACACAACTGATAACAGGCAATTCCTAGTCCACCGCTGTTGTGGGGTGGTAACTCCCACCCGAGCATCAATACCCTCATGTTTTTTTGATCTTCACACTATTTTGTTTGTACTAAACCTAATTATAGAGAGCCGGCCTCAATAACACAAGCGGAATAACGATTTCAGTTTGCCGCTGACTCGGCGGCGGTGCGTAACGTCCAGCCGTATAGTCGGATGTGTCCGATACAGAGTGCAATTCCGCCATAGACAACACCGAGGCCAACAATAGTAACACGCATGATGAGAGTCGCCGCCACGGCATGCTCGACACTAACGTCAGACAGCACTAAAACACCGACGGCGCTTTGCTCACTGATACCCAGGCCGCCCGGCAGCAGAGAAATAAAACCGACAACAACCGGGATAACATACAACAAAGCAGCCTGAAAGATATTAATGTGGCCGCCGATGCCGATAACCGACAAGTAGGCGATAGCCGTACCACTCAGCTCAATCAGCAGCGATTGGCAGTATAAGGTCGGTAAGTTTCGCCGGCTGAGGACATCTCTATGCTGTCTGTTAAAGCGTTCCACCGTAGCAGCCGTAACATTCAAAAAGGGTAATCGGTTGAGAACAGCTACGAAATATTTAAAATAGCCCCTTCGCAGGCCCATTAGTGACAAGAGGGCAACAATCGTCAGTATGATGGCCGGGATACGCAGCGTACCGAGTGTCCAGGCACTGATAAGCGCCAGTGTACCCATAGCAATACCCTCTAATAAGCCCTGAATCGTAAATTGTGGTAAGGATTGTTTTATAGGCACATGGAGATAGCGCTCGAGCGCGTGCGAGCGGTAAATCTCGCCGGCCGGAAGTAAACTTACCGGCTGCGCACTGACATAACTGAGTGTTACCAAACTGAGCGGCTTGCGAATTTTCATAGCTCGTAGCAACCACCAGAAGCGGTAGCTTTTCAGCCCGTAATACACCAAGCTGAAGCCAATCAATAGCAGTATCGTTGACAAATCAAAATCGGCTAAAACTTTGCCCACCTTACCCCAAGGCGCGTAGCCGACCAACACCAGAACAAGAGCCAGGCTGATAATAAACGGCGCAAACCGCCGGAAGCGCTTCATGCTTATTGATTATAGCGACTAATTATATTTTGCAAGTGATAATGGCAGGGGCACGTGGAATCGAACCACGATCTAAGGTTTTGGAGACCTTTATACTAACCGTTGTACTATGCCCCTTCAGCCGGCTTCATAATACGGCAAAAAAATGCTATTGTCATCTGTTTTTCGCTTTTCAAATGGCTGAAAATCTGCTATACATGAAGGACATGGCCAAAATTGTACCGACCAAACCAGTCCTTTTGCTGTTTTATGGCTTTCCCGGTGCCGGTAAAACCTACTTTTCTCGGCAGCTCGCCGAAAACATGCAAGTAGCTCATTTGCAGTCAGACCGTATCCGTTCCGAACTGTTTGAAAGTCCGCGCTATGATAAACCCGAGAATGATGCCGTCGCCCATCTTATGAATTACATGGCCGAAGAGTTCTTGTCGGCTGGCATCAGTGTGGCCTATGACGTCAATGTTATGCGCGCCCGTCAGCGTCAGGCACTACGTGAATTGGCTCGTAAGTGTCACGCGCAGCCGTTACTTGTTTGGTTTCAGATCGATCGTGAGACGGCCTTTGCCCGAAATACTAAGCGTGATCGGCGCCGCGCTGATGATAAATATGCTGCTCACTGGGACCGCACCAGCTTTGATAGCCTGATCAGCAATATGCAAAACCCGGTGCCATCAGAGGACTATGTCGTAATCAGTGGTAAACATCTTTATAATATGCAGCAGAGCGCCGTGGTTAGTAAGCTGCGCGAACTCGGTTCACTGAGTCCCGACGACGCCAGTTCACGCGTCATCAAGCCTGGCCTAGTGAACCTCATTCCGGGCAGCCAGGGCCGTGTTGATATGACCCGCCGCAACATCTCTATCCGTTAACAAAAAAAATTATGCCGCAAAAACAATTTATGCTCGATGAGCAGACCCCAATTACGATTTATAAACGCCGCGCCAGCCGCAGCTTACGCCTCAGTATCGCTGCTGATGGGCAGGTGAGAGTCAGCATTCCTGCTTGGGCACCATATAAAAGCGGCCTGGATTTTGCTCTGTCTAGGCGCCCATGGATTGACGCCAACCAACGCCAGGCACTCGTTCTCACCCATGGGCAAGCGATTGGGAAAGCCCACCATTTAAACTTTGTAGTTGAGCCTATTAATGCACCCCAGAGCCGAGTGCTAGCTAACGAAATTATTGTCAAACACCCCGCCGATTTGTCGACTGGTGATCCGGCAGTCCAAGCCAAAGCCCGTGATGCCGGTGTGCGTGCCTTGCGTAGCCAGGCGCAAGGCCTCTTACCGCAACGCTTAGCAATGCTGGCCGAACGAGATGGCTTTGAGTACACCAGCGTGCGAATCAAGCAGCTCAAAAGCCGCTGGGGCAGCTGCGATCAGCAAGCCAACATTACGCTTAACTTGTTTCTAATGCAGTTGCCCTGGGACTGCATCGATTATGTGCTATTGCATGAGCTCACCCATACCAAGATTTTGCGTCATGGCCCTGATTTTTGGCGCGAAATGGAGGCCGTGCTGCCCAATGTTAAACAAGTCAGAAAACAATTGCGAAATCACCAACCAGTACTTTCGTAGCCCGCTGGCCCACGGTTGTGGCATAATGCCTGTATGCCGCTTAAGCCAATCCATAAACAGCCTGAAAGCACCGAAAAAATTGAACATCAACGCTTAACGAGTCTGATTAATTCCATGGCTGACGCCGTCATTGCGGTCGACGAATCGATTAAGGTCGTGTTATTTAATGGCGCCACGCTCAATATTTTAGACGTCAACAACATCAAAACTGGCGCCGGGCTGAATAGGCTGCTACAACCGATCGACAAAGATAACCAGCCCTTTGATCTTGTGACGCTCATTAAAAATACGAAAGTACCGATTACTAACCGTGACTTGCGGTTGCAATACGGCGATGGCAGCCTGATTAATCTTTACCTCAGTATCGCGCCGGTGCGGCTTTCCTATGGTGCCCAGGGCCAAAAAGGCTACGTTCTGCTGCTGCGCGATATTACCCGGGAAAAATCGTTGGAAGAGGAGCGAGATGAATTTATTAGCGTCGTTAGTCATGAACTGCGGACACCAATTGCCATTGCCGAAGGCAACATCGGTAACGCCCAATACATTGCAGACAAATCAGGTGACATCGAAGCCATCAAAGGCGCGCTTAAAGAAGCTCATAATCAAGTGCTTTTTCTGGCCGATATGATTAACGATCTGTCGACGCTGAGTCGGGCCGAACGCGGCAAGCTGCAGGTTAACGTCGAAAAAATTAACGTCCATGACTTGGTTGCCGAGCTGGCCAACAATTACACCCCCCAGGCGACCGCCAAAGGGCTCGTTTTTAAAGCTGTTCTCGATTCGCAGCTGGAATTGCTTAGCTCAAGCAAATTATATGTGCGAGAAATATTGCAGAATTTTATTACCAATGCCATCAAATACACCGACAAAGGCCACGTCACACTTGAGGCGTGCGCCGTACCCAAAGGTGTCCGTTTTACAGTTCGGGACAGCGGTATTGGCATCAGCAAAAGCGATCAGGAACGAGTCTTCGATAAGTTTTTCCGCTCTGAAGACTTTCGAACCCGCCGGGCCAACGGGACCGGGCTCGGTCTCTACGTTACCATGAAATTAACCCGGCTGATCCATGCTGAAATTGAGCTAAAAAGCGAGCTTAATAAAGGCTCGGAGTTCGAAATTTTTATTCCTAATCTATAGCTTTATCGTAGCTGTGGTAGCGTTCCCAAGCTTTGCCGGTCTCTCGAGCCATCAGTAAGCCCGCGGCCGTGATAATAGCCGTACTAGTGGGCGGCAACTGATTAGCGTAGTGAAAGCCGCAGGTTAATAACACCAGGCCGCCGAGGCTAGGCAGTAGCCCAATACCGAGTTCTTCGGCTCGTGCTTCTTCTTCGGGAGATCGTCGCTCGGGTGCTGGTGGCGGAGGAATAATCCGTGTAAAAGGCATTGCTGCCTACCCTACCAGCCTATTGCAATTCTGGCAAGTTGGGTGTGGCCCGCATGACCGGGACGCAGACATTACGGTCTTTCCAAATAACTTCGCCGAATTCGTATTGCCACAAGGAATAGTGCAAAAGGGCGACATCGTAGAGCGCAGCAAATGGCAGCAATACCACTGAACGAAGAATAAACTTCTGATAGGCTAGCCAGATGACCAGGCAATAGGCAGCGATCAACAATATGCTGCTGGCGCCGCTTATAACGAAGAACGGCCACGAATGAGCTACCAGGCTGCCAACGCAAGCGGTAAACGGCAGGATTAGCACAGCCAACTCAACGAGGCCAACGAGCGCCACCATTTCCAACCGCCGGTGTAGTTGTGGATAGCGCAAACGAATGGCGGTAGCCCGCTGTTCGTCAAAACTTTTAGCAGTTGCTAGGCCGACACGCTCATCACTGCGCAGGAAACTATAGCCATCTTTGGCCAGTGCTTGAGTGGCAAAATAACTCTCAGGCGTCACGCTGTGTGTCACCGCACCGAAGCCACCCGCCTTTTGTAGGCTCTTACGCGTGATTAACCAGCAAGTGCTTAAAACCGGTGGTCGGTTGAACTGACGCCGTGGCAGGCTGAATTCCCAGGCATAGCGAGCACCTTGAACCAGTAATTGGAATGTTTCGCGCAGCTGGTTACGAGGCATGACGCACAGCATGGTTTTCTTGCGGGCCAGCAGCGTATCGATAAGCACTCTTAAGGTGTCGGGCTCAAAGCGGGTGTCGACGCCGCAAAATAGCAGCAAATCACCACTCGCAGCTTGTACAAGCTGCTGATAGGCATAATTCTTAGCCAGCCATTGCTCGGGCGGCACAGTACCGGCCAAAAAGCGGACGCCACCATGTGCAAAGGCCTGAATTATCTCTGGCGTGCGCTTATTTTGTGAACAGTCGTCGAGTACCAGTATCTCTAGCTTTGGGTAGGTGCTCGCCAGCAAGGACTGTAGGCAAGCCTCAAGGTCGGTTGTCTCATTGCGCGCCGGTATGGCCACAGTTAGGCTGGGGAGATCCCGGTCAGCCACGGCCGGCGCAATACCAACCCTACTCTTGCGTGACTGCCGAAGCGTAGAAATTAATATGATCACCGCCGCGATCAGCTGGGCCACCAATACTCCATATAACCAGTTCGCCAGATCTATCTTTGTGCGCCGGAGACTTAATCCAATAATGACTAAGATGACTTGAGCGGCAATCAACCAGAAACTGGCTTGGCGCGCCATAAAATAGCGGTATGCGATTTGTCCACGGCCCCGATCAAGCCGCCACAAATTAATGATTCGGTAGGCATTCAGTAGCGCCAGCATAATTCCATCAACCGTAAACCGCTGCGCAAGTAAGGCCGGTATCAGTACTAATAAGCCAGCCATGCTAAGCCGAGCGACAGGTTTAGTGAACGATTTCATAGCCGGCAACCACAGCGCCAGCTCAATCACGCTCAGTATGGCCAGGAGAATAAGCGTGAGCTGCATGGCCTTACTATAGCAAATCTATTAGCGGAAGTCCTTGACCCCTGAGAGCGGGCGTGCTAAGCTTGACAACAGTCGCCTACAAACTATTGTAGGCTTTTTAATTGGGGAAGTGGGAGAAGGCAGCGATGGCAGACCAGTCCGAGGCACCAAAGAGACGACTCGTTAAAAATCCGGAAACGTTTCGTGAGCGGGCCGTCAAAGCCGCCGAGGCTTCGGAAAAGCCCAACCGCCAGCACCGTTTCCGTGAGGCAGGCAGTAAGATTGTTTCGCCCGTCACCAAGCCGATTGGCAGCACTGCTCGCACAGTTTTCGCCCGGCAGCCATTTCGTTTTATTGGTAAAGCACTCGGTTTTATCAGTCAGTTTATTTTTCCACGATATTTTCGGCAGAGCTGGCAAGAACTCCGCCTCGTTAAGTGGCCCAATTGGCGCGAAAGTCGGCGCCTGACCACCGCTGTTTTGATTTTTGCTATCGTCTTTGGCGCCATCATCGCCCTCGTTGACTACGGTCTTGATAAATTATTTAAGCAACTATTAGTAAAGTAAGAGGTTAAGCAGCATGAGTATGAACAAACGTTACGACACCACCAAGCAGTGGTACGCCATCCACACCTATAGTGGCTACGAAGAAAAGGTCGCCGAAAGCATTCGCCAGCGCGCCGACAGTCTCGATATGAAGGATAAGATTTTTGAAGTCCTGGTGCCGAAAGAAAAAATGATCGAGATCAAGAACGGCAAGCGCCGGGTCGTCGAAAAGCGCATTTTCCAGGGCTACGTACTCGTTAATATGAAGCTGAGCGAAGATGCCTGGTACATTGTTCGTAACACGCCGTCTGTCACCGGCTTTGTGGGCAGCGGCACAGATCCTACGCCGATCGAGACAGACGAAATCGAGAAGATCCAGAAGCGTATGGGCCTCGAGCAGCCGAAACACAAAATCGACTTCACGCTCGGCGAAGTGGTCAACATCATCGATGGTCCATTCAAGGGCTTCGATGGCTCTATCAATGAAATCGACGCCGCCAAGGGCAAACTGAAAGTCCTCGTCAACATGTTCGGCCGCGAAACCCCCGTTGAACTCGACGGCCTGCAAGTCAAGCGAGTGTAGTTATGAGCAGCCCAGAACAAGACCATTACGCCCAGGAAGTCACAGAGGCAGTAAAAACTGTGGGTTTTGGAGCATCGAGTGCATTGTTTGGATTAGTAGCCTTGGAAACATTAGCAAACGGTAAAATAGTAGGCAGCGCGGTATTCGGCGCACTGGCTATCGTCGGGGCAACAGGCGCTAAATTCCACTGGAGAGATCTACAGGAGCATAGAGAAGTACTGTCACCTCTAAGAGCACAGGAGGCCGCAAAGCAGCATGAAGAACAAGTTGATGCAGAAATACGTGCTAGCTACAACGGACTATAAAGGGAAGGAGAAATAAGAATGGCTGAGCCAAAGCTCCAAGAACGACTTCCGCTTCCCGAATTTCACCGAATGGATGATGCCGGTACACTTCTGCTGGATGGCCTAAAACGTTATCGGGCTCACTATGACCCTCAGGGGAACTGGCCCGTCTCAACTGAGTTTCTTGTACAGACTTCTCCTCAGACAGAAGTGCCGAAGTTAGCAAATGAGATCGCCGAGCTTGCTCCCAAGGAGTCTCTTCTCAGCGACTCCGTCCAAGTACGGCAGTTATTTAATGCCCTTAGTTTCGCAAGTCCAGTCGGCCACAAGCTTGCCTTTATTCCGTACGTCGAGGTTTCGGGTCTAGACAACAGGGGTGAGTTATAGTACAATGCAAGAGTTACGCACTTCTGTCTTTATCGCTTCAATTGATAAGCAGACATAAGAAAGGGAAGGAGAGACAAGGGAGAGTTTAGATTTTGGATTATAGATTTTAGAATAGGCTGCAAAGGTATCTTATCAAATCTAATATCTAGCTTCTAGGATTTTCAAAACTTGTTTCGAACAAATCTATGGCAAAAGCAGTAAAAGCTAATTTAAAGATGAAAATCCGAGCTGGTCAGGCCAGCGCTGCGCCACCGGTTGGCAGCACACTCGGTCAGTACGGTGTTAACATGATGGATTTCATTAATCCATTCAATGATGCTACTCGTGAAATGCAAGGCGCGATGGTCACGGCCCACATCACAATTTTTGATGACCGCACGATGGCCTTCCGTGTCGTCGGTGCACCAACCGACGACCTGATCCGGGCCAAACTTGGTATCCAAAAGGGTTCCGGCAAGCCGAACAGCGAGAAAATCGCTAAGAAACTAAGCCAGAAGGACCTGCAAGAGATCGCCGAGGCCAAAGCTGGCGACATGAACGCCGAAGACGTCGAGGCCATCAAAAAGATGGTCGCTGGTACTGCCCGTAGCATGGGCGTCGAAGTTGAGGGCTAAGATGCATCTACCATTTTCACATCACAATGATGAGCCGACTATGCTTACGGCCTTTCAGGCACCTGCCGAAACGGGCGAAGAAACTACAGAAAGTGACCTTATGCCACTATACATCGGTACAGTCGTGACTGCAGCCAGTCTGTTTGGAGTCGGTGTTGGCGTCAGCACCGAGACCGCAATGGGCGACCTGCTAATGGGCATTGGTGCCGGGATTGGTGCGGCTGCAATGAAGATTCGCGCCGTGATGCACTCAGAAGAACAATAAATTATTTGTGGGAGATCGTTTCGATCGTCTGAACCACGAAGGAGAAATATGGCACAAACGAAGAAAGAATTATTAGAACAGCTGGCGGCTTTAGGTATTGAAGTTAATGCCAAGAGCACGATTGCTGAACTCCGCGAGCTGGTAGCCGCCAATCAAAAGATTGACGATAGCGCGCCAATTGCAACCGAAGAAGTGGCTGTAGCGGTTAATGACACAGTCGCCGAAGACACGGCAGCGCCGACCGCCAAAGCTGGCAAGCGCAGTAGCAAAGCTCTCCAAGAGGTTGCCGAGAAGGAAGCCAAGGAAGCACGTAAAGCTTCTGGCGAAACCGCCGAGGCTCAGCCAAAAGCACCAGTTAAGCCAACCCGTTCACGCTTAGAGCGCCGCGGCAAGCAATTCCGCAAAAGCGCCGAGCTGATCGAAGCCGACAAGGCGTACGCCATTAATGAAGCAGTTGCGCTCGCTAAGAAAACCAGTCACGTCAAATTTGACGCCACGGTAGAATTGCACATTAATCTCGGCGTTGACCCCCGCCAAGCCGATCAAAATATTCGCGACAGCCTAGTGCTGCCTGCTGGTACCGGCAAAACCGTTCGGATCGCCGTGCTAACAGATGATGCCGCTGCCGCCACCAAAGCCGGTGCCGATATTGCGGGCACCGATGACTTACTGGCCCAGCTCGATAAGGGCGTTATTGATTTTGACATTCTGATCGCCACGCCGACCTTGATGGCTCGCTTGGGCAAATACGCTCGTACCCTCGGCCCACGCGGCCTGATGCCAAACCCCAAAAGCGGCACGGTCACGCCAGATGTCGCTAAGGCCGTTTCCGAAGCCAAAGCCGGTCGCGTCGAGTACCGCGTCGACAGCACCGGCATTGTGCATCTCGGTGTCGGTAAAGTCAGCTTTGAGGCTACTCAGCTACAACAGAACGTCCAAGCAGTTTTTGCCAGCATCAAAGCCAGCAAGCCACAAAGCCTGAAGGGCAACTACATTAAAGCCGTCCACCTGACGACCAGCATGGGCCCCTCAATCACCGTCGATCTTGCCAGCGTCAATTAGCAACGCTGGTTCGGAGATATGGCATACTAGATAGATGATTATTGTCGGTATGACCGGAGATATTGCCAGCGGCAAAACCACCTTTGGTAATTTTCTGGCAGCGGCCGCTCAGACTGCCGATCACTGGGAAAGCTGGCAGCTGATTGCCGAGGTGGGTGCCCAACTGCGTGCCCAGTCTGGTGAGTATCCGTTACCTGATGATCTGGTAGCTATCAGTCGGTGGTTGCGGCCCCTGCCGCAAATCGTACAGGCCGTTACCGGCAAGACAATTGTTAATGAAGCAGTTCGATTGACGCCAGCCAAGCAAGCAGCTGCACCAGATGACTATCAAAAGCTGTTCGAGCATTTACGTCACATGCAGCACGTCCCAGCCTTGCAAAAAGCCGAGATTAGCGCTGACAATAAAGAAGACTTTCGCAGCCTGCTGCAATGGCTCGGCGGCTACTTGGTAAAGAGTAGCGACGAGGGCATCTGGTATGACGAGATACTGCGACGAATTGCAGCCCGCAGCGCTATCGATCTGGCCACGATTGGTGGGGTGCGCTTTCCTGGCGAAGCGATGCGTATTCAGCGAGCCGGCGGCAGCGTGCTGCGCATCGTGCGACCACATCATGCGGCTCGCGACGCCACCGATTTGACGGAACGTCTTAATAAACAGATACCGACCAACTCCGAGATCACGAATAGCGGCAGCCTTGAGCAATTGAAGCGCTGTGCGGCTCGAGTTTACCGCGATTTGCAAGCGGCACAACTAGCCGCCTCCTATCAGGCCTCTAGTTTTTAGCCCGCACCCGCATGGTGCGCATCAGAGCCGTCATAGTACGCGAAAAACCCCGCACCCCACCCTGGTAAGCGACGTACCGATCGCGCCAGGCTGGCTCATATTTTGCCTTGAAGCGATACAGACCGCTAAATGAATAAAAGCGGTCGCCGTTGGCAAACGCGAAACGTAAGGCACTGTCCACCACTTTGTTGCTTTCTTGCTTGCGGCTGTCGAGGCCTGCCAACGGACAAAGTCCCAAATTAAGATGTGTATAATGCTTCTGACGCAGGTTTTCAATAAAATGGATCATAAGAAAGTCATTAAGATTACCCGGTGTGTTATTGGCGTGGCGGAGCATGTCAAATGTTGCTTCGGCAGCATCAAAGTCAGCTGGTATTAAATTCATAAAGGCTTGGATGGTGCCGGCGGCATCTCGCGCCACCATGACCCCGCATTGCTGGACGTATGCCGGCGTAAAGTAGCCCATTACAAAGCCGCGTTCGGTGTGGGCGCCTCTTGCTAACCATTCGGAAGAAATAGTTCTTAGGCGCTGTATCACAGCCTCATGATGCGGTGGCGACAGCAATTCGGTGGTATAACCTCGTTTCGTAAAGCGGTTATTGATTTGTCGGAAATACTTATCGCGACCGACCGTGGCTGCAAAATGTTCCAGATCGAGGACCGCTTCCTGCCCCAACTTTTGCAACGCGAAACCATGTTTTTCGTATAACTGTTTGTGTACTTCTTGAGTATGAATCATTGCCGGCAGCCAGTCGTTGTTGAAGCAGAGCTGGGTAAAGTCCGCTAGCAAGCTATCAAAACGTTCGGGGTTTCCAGCGGGATCTGCCAAGCAAAGCGCTACGCCGCGCGAGACATGAAAGGCAATGCCCGCCTGACCGTTGGTGTCAAAAAAGTATTGTTTGTCGTGCGGCCAGAGTTTAAAAAAATCTTCGCTCGGCGCACCGTATGTTGTCAGCAATTGCCGCATGCGTTGTCGTTGCGCGGATTGATCAGTTAGTCGCAAACGCAATGGCTGAAACAGCGAAAATGCCGCGTAGCCGACGGCTGCAACACTTACAAACGACAGCGAATCCGCAAACAGCTGGGCTCGTTTGGTGTGCGGTTGCAATGGTCGGTCAGTCGTTAAGTCCAACTGGTCAACCGTGTAGTGCAGGGCCGTCGGCAACCTTATTTCTTGATGGAAATCAGATTTATCGAGTAGCAACAAACCGGCTACACCATACACCAGTGCCGCTAATATAATAATGACCGAGACGCGAGCTGCACTCCGAAAACCACGTATATCGCTACGTACAATGAACTGGCGCCGGAAATACAGCAAGAGCCCGACTATGAGCAACGGCAGCAATAGCGTGCGGCCGGCGTCATGCAAGGTAAAGTGTCGGTCTTCAAAACGAGCCATCATTTCCACTAAGTTCAACCCAAAATACAGGGCATAGGCTCCGATGCTCACCAGCCAAGCGGTGTGTTTCTGCCGTCGCAATAGCGAACTCAGATAGAGCAAGCTGATGCCAACGAGCAGCGGCAGGTCGATGCCCAAACTGGTCAAGTGCGAGCTGTGATGGATAGCAATCTGCAGTAGTAACGTATTTGCCAGAATAAATAGCGCATGCGCTGCCACCAGGATACTCAAAAATTGTACCGTAAATAAGCGCCGGACATGCAGCTGTTGCCGCAGCCTTGAATCTAACATCATGTACCTCTATTGTACTAAAGATACGGGATGCCGCCTAAGCGTTAGCACCAATAAACACCTATTTGCGTAAAAATCACATTATTATTCTACTTGCTTTAACAGCCGTGGCTCGACTACAATTAAGTCAAACTATTGGAGGAGTTACGTGGGGGTTTACAGCAATACGCAGATTCGGTCGGCTATCGATGAGGGGCATATTGTTTGTCACCCATTCAACGAAAAACACGTCGCCCACGCCAGTCTCGATGTAACACTCGGCTACTATTACTACCGTATCGAAAAGATGAACGAGCGGACCATATACAATCCGTTCGACAAAGAAGATGTCGAACGGTATTTCGACGGCCCCTACAAAGCTATGCCGCACGGTGAGTGGTGTAAGCTCAATGGCTTCAAGCCTGTCAACAACATTCCTCTCGATCACCCTGTAATAAGTCTTAAGCCGCGGGAACGCATTTTAGCCCACACTCATGAGTTCTTCGGCATCCTGCCGCCGGGCGCCTGTGAAGTTCGTTCACGCTCCAGCTGGGGACGCAACGGTATTGCTGTCTGTTTCGATGCTGGTTGGATCGACCCAGGCTACATCAATCGCCTCACGCTGGAAATCTATAACCTCAATGAACGGGAAACGGTGTTGCTGCCGGTAGGCGAACGCACTGCCCAGATTATCTTCCATGAAACCGGTGAGGTTGACGGCAACTACGGCGCTGGGCGCGACCAAGGTTTTAGCGGCAAATACCAGCAGGGGACCGACCTGGACACGATTATCCAAACCTGGTCACCAGACATGATGTTGCCCAAGGCCTACAAAGACCAACGCGCCATGCCAAAAAAGGTCGAAGGACTCTGGTATGAATAGAGGTAAATACATTGTCCTTGAGGGACCGGAAGGCGTCGGCAAAACGACACAATTACTTGAAATATCTCGTCGCCTGCAAGCCGCCGGCCTACCGGTTCGAAACCTGAGGGAACCAGATAGCCAGAGTGATCTAACGGCTCGAGCCATTCGGCAGCTGACCCAGGACCCGCGCTACCCCATGAACACACGCACCGAAGTACTGCTGTACAACGCCGCTCGTTCGCAAAGCCTGGAAATTATCAAACACAGCATTGAGAGCGGCGTTAATTGCGTCGTGGATCGCAACTATCTAACGACCTTGGCCATTCAATACTATGGCCGCGGTGACGTGCCTGATTACGCCACCATCAACAACATCATTAGTTTTGCCGTTGGTGGCATTGAGCCTGATCTGTGCATTGTGCTCGACGCCCCGGTGCCCGTTTTGCGCCAACGGCTGGGTGGCCGTTATCACGGTGAGCGTTTCGACAATCTGGACGATGCTTTTTTGGAGCGCGTTCGCTCCGGCTATTTATGGGAGGCCAAACAACGCAATCTACCGGTCGTGTTTGCCACCGATAGCCCCGACGAAGTAGCTGACAGCATCTGGAAACTAGTTTCAGCCAATCTGGCGGTGCGCCAAAATGTTAAACCTGCCGCCGCGCCTGCCTCAGTGAAAGAGGTGATTGCGCAAAAACAATTGGTCACAACAACGGATGCGGAGGAACAGACTCTGGTCACAAGAGACGATCGAGGCACGTACGCCATTACTGACGCCGGTAACCAGTACCTCAAAACCGCTGTAACCAGTGTCGACAGCAATGTCTATGGCTTTACGGAACAACTCAGTCCGGTGACCATTGCCGCTGCCATGGCCCGTCTCAGCCGCCGGGGCGACGACATGCGCATTACTCTGCTTGATGAATTCGCTCATAAAGCCGACAAAGATGCCCAGCTCTTAAAACGCGTTATAACTGCCTACGGCGACGACTCCGTGCAGCAGCTGGCTGGTGTCCATATGGTTGTCGAGAACGCCAGCAATCTGTTGACCAAGAAGCTGGAATGGGGCCGCCTGGCGGCCTATCTAGAGCAGTCGACGCGCTACATTTACTTTGACCAGAAAGATGCTGCGGGCAAGTACAAGTACTACACGCCCGATTATCTCAAGCCCGCACTCAAAAAGCAGTACAACGAAGCCATGGACACTATCTTCGACCACTACTCTGCTATGGTGCGCCAGCTAACAGACTATGTACAGGCCAAGTCTTCGACGCCTGAAGCCGAGCGCGATGGCGCATGGAAGGGCGCTACGCGAGCGCAAGCCTGTGACGCCATTCGACCAGTGCTACCCGTAGCCGTCACATCAACTGTCGGTATTTTTGCTTCCGGACAAGCTCTGGAGAGTCTAATCATGCATCTTCTGGCCGACGAGCTACCAGAAGCACAGGCCTGCGGACAGGATTTGCTCGAGCAAGGTCGGCAGGTGGTGCCTATGTTCCTAGAGCGCGCCGACAACCCAGAGCGAGGTGGCGCCACGATTGCCTACAATGCCACTACCGCCAAAACTGTCAAAGCGCTCGCCGACAAACACTTACCCGATAATTATGCTGGCAGCGACACCTCGGAACCGGCCACACTTGTCGATTTCTGGCCCCGCAATGAACTATTGCTAGTACCGGATATGTTGTACGAACATAGCAACCTGTCGCTTGAACAACTACAAGCCGAAATCAACGACTGGCCCTATGACCGCAAAACCGAGGTCTTTAAAGCCTACATCGGTGACCGTCTTAATCGTCGGCATCGACCGGGGCGAGCGCTTGAAAAAGCTCACTACAGCTGGGATCTACTATGCGACTACGGCATTTTCCGCGACCTGCAACGCCATCGCATGGTCGATGACATGAACTGGCAGCAACTGACACCACGCTATGGTTATGAGGTGCCGAAATTGGTCGAAGCCGCCGGTCTCACCGAACAATTTGAAGCCTGCTTTGATATTAGTTTGAAGTTGTATAGTCAGTTGCAACAAGCCGGTTACCAGCTTGAGGCGCAGTATTCCACGCTGCTGGGTCACCGCATGCGCTGGAAGGTTACCTACAACGCCCGTGAAGCCTTTCATTTGCACGAACTGCGCACCAGCCCACAGGGGCACCCCGGCTATCGTAAACTTGTGCAGCAGATGCACGATAAACTCGCCGAAGTTCATCCGTTGCTGGCCGAGAGTATGCGCTTCGTCAATCAGGGAGAGGATGATGAATTAACCCGTTTGGCCGCCGAACGCTACACCCAGTTCAAGCTTGAACAACTCGATAAAAATGTCTAGCCGGCGTGCTATTCTTGACAACGTTTTGGGGGTGTGCGACTATGGACGCATGTTAAAAAGTTTCGTCGTAAAGGTAGTCCTCATTACGCCCTAACGGGACGCTTTTTGCATACTTCAAACGCCAAACAAGCTCCCGACCAACCGGGAGCTTTTTAAATGTCGAAGGAGACACAAATGGCTGGCACAATCGAAAACTTAAACGTATCAGGCCCCGAAGAGGAGTATGTCCACTGTTCTGGACAAGCAGAAGTGAATGATCGTTTATCTGCATTCGCTCATAATTCAGGCGGGCTGGCCGTGAAAGCAGAAACACAAAGCCTGGAAGCAGCTAATCTCGCAGAAGGGCAACGTATTGTCGATGCAGCCTACGGCGATATCTGGCACGCCGTTTAGGGCACGCTATGGCTAAGCCCGAAGGACCACCGGCCCAGAACGCCCGTCTCAAGCGAGACCATACTGGCAATGCAGTAGTTACACCCGATTGTGACGGCATATTTCGCTATATGTATCGTGATGGCTCTCACGACAGTCAAAGTACAGTAGATTTTCGTAATCCAACGGTGCTGGCATTCGTGGTCGGCGAAATGATCCTGACGATGCCGGAGTACCTCGTCGAATCAGTCGAAGCAACCCGTCTTAAGCTTATTCAAGCGGAGCTTGAACACTCCTCAGTAAGGCCGCAGAATTCCGCCGGTTTGCGTCATTTGGGACACCTCGGCAGACTAGAAATTGCAGCCTAACCTGTTATGTAGTATAATTCAGCGTAAGTTGCCAGAGACAGCGACGGGTGCAAGCCTTGATAAAGTCGCCGAGGTACAAACAATCTTTTTGATGTTTGAACGTCTTTGGTGAAAACCGAAGGCGTTTTTGTTTGGCAACGAAGCAAGGTTACGGTCGATACCTTGGATTGAACATAGGTAATTGGAGAAATTACATGGCACTAACGAAAAGCGAAAAGAACGATGTTATTCAGGAAGTCTCAGATCTCCTGACGACATCTAAAATGACCGTTGTAGCCAAATATCAAGGCACAACAGTCAAAGCCATGCAGCAACTGCGCCGTGACGCCAAAGCTAATGGCACGCGTGTCAAAGTCGTTAAGAATCGCTTGGTCATCCAAGCACTGCAGGGAAACGATAGCCTTAAGGCCGTCGATACCAGCGCCCTGCAAGGCATGTTACTCTACGCCTTTAATGGAGAAGACGAAGTGGCGGCTGCCCAAGTGCTCCACACTTTCGCTAAGCAAAATCCAAGCCTGGAATTTGTCGGCGCTATTAGTGCTGAAGGCGAATTTGTCGACGCTGCAAATGTCCAAGCCCTGGCCAACCTGCCAGGCAAAAACCAGCTGATCGCTGGCCTTATTAACACCTTGAACTCCCCAGTTCGTGGTGTAATGAGTGGCCTATCGGGCAATCTCCACGGTCTGTTACAGGGCCTGGAATCTAAAGCAAGTAATTAAGGAAAAGGAACTACACAATGGCAACTGATTTAAAGAAAATCGCCGAACAGCTCGTTGGCCTGACCGTCTTGGAAGTCAACGATCTGGGTACTATTTTGAAAGACGAATACGGCATTGAGCCTGCTGCTGCAGCCGTAGCTGTGGCAGCCGGCCCGGCTGGTGGTGAAGCCGCCCCAGCCGCTGAAGAGAAAAGTGAATATGATGTCATCCTGAAAGATGCCGGGGCCCAAAAGGTCGCCGTCATTAAGGCTGTCAAAGATATCACTGGCCTCGGTCTTGGCGAAGCCAAGGCTGTCGTCGATGGCGCACCCAAGCCCGTCCTCGAAAAGGCTAAGAAAGAAGACGCCGAAGCTGCCAAGAAAGCTTTGGAAGACGCCGGTGCTACCGTCGAACTAGCCTAATTGTTCAGTCGTTCGCATCCAGAATATGCCGCCCTCCGGGGCGGTTTTTCTTCATCAGGTTATTGATTTATCCACAGCTAGGCGAGAAACTTTGACTTGATTTACGAAACATGGTAATTTTAAGGGGAAAGTGTACCTAAATAAACACTTCTCATGAGAGACAGACAATGCCTGATATACCAGACAAACAAGTAAAACGCCTACGCGCCTTGATCCAGGAAGCAGAGACTAACCTGGCGGCAGCTAATGAACTTTTAATTAGTTTAGTCGGCGATGACGATCGAGTCGCACCCGTCGCTCGTGAAGAAACCCTTGGCAAAGTCATTGAGGGTGTCTTTGATGGTCAAAATATGGTCGGTTCTGACGGCAAGACTTACCCCGTGCCCGCCAATTATGCCAGCAAGTCAAAATTGGTCCAAGGCGATATTCTTAAGCTTACCATCGCCGAAGACGGTGCTTTCCTATACAAGCAAATCGGCCCTATCCCTCGCAAGCAGGTTGTCGGCACGCTAACGCTAGAAGGTGGTCACTATTTTATCGATGTTAACGGCAAAAAGTTGCGCGTTCTTTTAGCCAGTGTTACTTATTTCAAAGCCAAGCCCGGCGATCAAGTCAGCGTCAACGTACCAGAAGACGACAGTGCTGCCGAATGGGCTGCCCTCGAAGCCGCTCTCTAAGATTTTTCAGAAGCTTATTTTAGATTATAGAATAGTGGGGCTGTAATTAATACATTCGATAATCTGGCCTCTAGCTTCTATAATCTATATGTATGGGGCAGGCGTTATATCGAAAACATCGTTCGAAGTCTCTGAAAGAGATTATCGGACAAGAGCATATCACGCAGACACTGGCGCAGGCGCTTAAACAAGGGCGCATTAGCCACGCCTATCTATTTACGGGACCGCGCGGCGTCGGCAAAACATCAATTGCGCGCATTCTTGCCCATGAAATCAACGGCCTACCCTATACCGACGACAGCGCTCACCTCGATATTATAGAAATTGATGCTGCCAGCAATCGTCGCATTGATGAAATTCGTGAACTACGCGATAAAGTCTACGTCGCACCGACGAGTGCCAAATACAAGGTTTACATCATTGACGAGGTACACATGCTGACCCGCGAAGCCTTTAATGCGCTCTTGAAGACACTTGAAGAGCCGCCGGCCCATGTGGTTTTCATTCTGGCTACTACCGATGCCCATAAATTGCCGGAAACAATCATTAGTCGGACGCAGCGCTTTACGTTCCGACCAGTCGACAAAACTAAAGTGGCAGCGCATTTAAAAACAATCGCCCAAGAAGAGGCTATCACCATCAGCGACGAAGCGCTTGAGTTGTTGGCCGAGCACGGCGAAGGCAGCTTCCGCGACAGCATTAGTCTGCTCGATCAGGCCAGCAGTCATGGCCAAGCCCTGGAAGTGGCCGACATTCAAAACTTACTCGGAATCCCGCCGCTGGAAGCGATTAACGACATCCTGCAAGCTATCACTACCCAAGCTGGGCATGCCACAATTGTTACCAAGCTGAGCGGCCTGTACGATCAAGGTTATCAGGCCACCAGCATTGCCCCACAGCTTGGCAAGCAACTGCGCCAACAGCTGATCCAGAATTCGGCAGAGTTACCCGAAGCCACCATTTTTGATCTACTACAACGACTATTAGAGGTGCCGGCGGCTCACGATCCGGAACGATTCTTAGAAATTCTATTGTTACAGACTCAGGCACCTGCTCCAGCTCGCCCTGCGGCAATCGTGAACGTGGCTGTCGAACCCTTAAAAAATCCTAAGATCAAGCAGTCCGCTGCAACTCCATCTAGGGCTGCAAAAGTCACTAAACCACCCATCACGGCTGAAACATCGGCACAGAACCCAACCACAACTCCCAAAAGCACCGGCACCTTTCAGATTGACGACAACCTGTGGCCGCATATACTACACGCTCTTAAGCAGCGTCATAACACTTTGTACGGCGTTGTGCGCATGGCTCAGCCGAAATTTACCGATGATGGTCTAGAGCTTGTTTTCGCGTTCGCCTTTCATCAAAAACGCATTAGCGAAACTGCCAACCGCCAGGTTTTGATGGACATTATCCATGATTTAACCGGCTCGACTATGGTCATTGAGTGCACCGTTGACAAATCTGCCAAGCCACCAAAAATCGCTGTGCAACCTGTTACCGCTACGACAACAGCCGATATTTCAGCCATAAGCAATATATTTGGCGGCGGCGAGCTGTTAGAATCATAACTAGCTAAGAGGGAGCCATGGAACCGACCGCCGTCAGCCAACCACAACCGCAAAATATTGAAGCCGAAGCCAGTCTGCTCGGCTCCTTATTAATAGATAGCGACGCGATCGTTAAAATCGCCGACAGCGTCAATGCGGCTGACTTTTTTGACCCGCGACACCAACGAATATACGAAGCCATCACCCAACTCTATGAACGCCGCGAAGCAATCGATGTTTTAACGCTGTCCGATCAATTAAAAAACAGTAGTCAGCTCGACGTCGTTGGTGGCGCCGGCTACTTAACAGAACTCACTAATTTTGTGCCGACTGCCAGCCACGTTGAACAATACGCTGATATTGTGGCTCAAAAGGCGTTACGACGGCGCTTAATTGCTGCCTCACGCGACATTGTCAGCCTTGGCTACGATGAGTCAAAACAACTACGTGAGCTAGTCGAAGAAGCTGAAACACGTCTATTTGAAGTTAGTCAAACCCACGTCAAGCAAAGTGTGATTAGTCTAGAAACCATCCTGGCGGAGAGTTTCGACCGCCTCGATGACTTACATAAGGATAAGCAAAAGATACGGGGTATCCCAACGGGCTTCAAAGACGTCGACAACACTCTGGCCGGTTTTCAACGCTCCGATCTTATTATTCTCGCGGCCCGGCCGTCGATGGGCAAAACGGCGTTGGCGCTCAATTTTGCACATAATGTGGCTGTTTTGGCCAACGAGCCGGTCCTATTTTTCAGCCTCGAAATGAGTAAAGAACAGTTGGTCGATCGTCTGCTGTCCATGGAATCGGGTGTCGACGCCTGGGCACTGCGTACTGGCAATCTGACCGACGCCGACTTTGAAAAGATTGGGCAGGCCATGGGCACGCTCAGCGAAGCCCAGATCTTTATTGACGACACGCCGGGCATCACCGTCAGCGACATGCGCACCAAAGCCCGTCGCGAAGCCCATCAACGGCCTCTAGGCTTGATCGTGGTCGACTATTTGCAGCTCATGAGTGGTGGCAGCCGTTTTGGCAGCGAATCCAACCGTGTGCAGGAAATCTCTGAGATTTCGCGTGGCCTTAAAGGCGTAGCGCGGGAGCTGAACGTACCGGTGCTGGCGCTCAGCCAGTTAAGTCGTTCGGTGGAAAACCGTAGCCCGCAGATTCCCCAGTTAGCCGATCTGCGCGAATCCGGCTCAATTGAGCAGGACGCCGATGTGGTTGCCTTCATTTACCGCGAAGAATACTACAACCCAGACACCGACCGCAAGAAGTTAACCGACCTATTTATTAAAAAGCACCGCAACGGCCCAACCGGTGGTGTCGAGCTGTACTTCGATAATGAAAAACAACGTTTTCGCTCCGTAGACAGTCGGCACCAAGACCCATTTAACGGCTAGGGTAATGCGCTGCGGCGAGCTATAATAAGCATAATTATGAAAGATATTTGGGCTTTTTTGCAGTCGCATCGACGCTATGTGTTGTCGGCCGCGCTGATTGCAACGCTGACGAGTTGGCTTGTTGGTCGCCACTTAGGTAGTCTGACCGGTGGCTTGAGCAGCCACGAAGTAGCAGCCAGCATTCAGCCCGTTGGTTGGCATGGCATATATCATTATCCACTAGATTTCCCCTTAAAATTCATCCGGTCGGTGGTGTTTGCGGTGGCGCCCACGCATGGCGCGTTCCTATCTCGGCTACCTAACTTGATGCTTGGTCTGGCTAGTATGGCTGCTTTCGGTTGGCTCATCCGGTTATGGCATGGCCCGCGTACCGCGCTGTTTGCTACAGCCTTGTTTGCTACCAGCGCTTGGACATTGCACATCTCTCGTTTCGCCAGTTTTGACGTTGAATACCTGTGGGCTATGCCGATGCTTTTACTCGTCGACACGTTATTGCCTCGCAACTCCCGACGCGCCGTTGCTTTTTATGGCAGTCTGGCGCTCTGGCTAGTCCTACTCTATGTGCCAGGGATGATCTGGTTGATTGTGCCGGCTATATACCTGCAGCGCCACACCCTCCGCGCAGCCTGGCAGCACTTTCATGGCTGGCAGCAGCGTGCTCTCTACAGCTTGATTGCGGTTGGCGGTGTCGGTTTCCTGGCCTATGACTTAAGTCGCGGCGGACAACTACGGCAGTGGCTGGGCTTGCCGGCACACTTTGCCAGCCCGCTACACTTTGCAAAAGAAGTACTGGCCGTGCTGGTTCATCTGTTTATGCGCGGTCCACAAAATCCGGAGACCTGGCTCGGCCGGGCACCACTATTAGACATTTTGGCGCTGACAATGACGCTCATCGGCATATATTTCTACGGCAGACACTACACGGCACGCCGCACGCGTGTACTGGTTGGCTTTGGCATCATTGGTACCGTTTTGGTGGCATTGGCTGGTCCGGTCAGCTTAAGCATACTGGTGCCATTATTGTATGCCCTGGCTGCGACGGGTATAACCTTCCTACTCCATGAATGGCTCAGCGTTTTTCCGTTGAACCCTTTGGCTCGTTCATTTGGGATGGCCTTAATCGCCGTGGCAGTAGCCTTGAGCTGTTTCTACAACCTACGCGCTTACTACATAGCCTGGCCGCATAATGGCGATACCAAAGCCGTCTTTATTTATCATCGGTAGCGCTGGTATACTAGAGGCATAGGGAGGATACTATGAGCCGATTTGATCAAGCCAAGATGTTAATGCGTGTCAAGAAAATTCAGGGCGAACTGCAAAAACAAATTATTACCGTCGAGAAAGGTGATGGTGCGGTCAAGGTTGAAATCACCGGTGAACAGAAGCTCAAAAAGGTGCACATTAATCCGGAGTACGTTGATCTTGACGACATCGGTCAGCTTGAGCGCTGGGTGGAAGACGCCGTTAAGGAAGCCATTCAAGAAAGCCAGCGCATAGCCGCCGAAAAAATGCAGCCCATGATGGGCGCTCTTGGTAATCTGGGCCTCTAGATAAACTATGCCACTGTTGCCGCCGGTTCTGAGTGATCTGATTGAGGCCTTTGGCTTGCTGCCGGGAGTCGGACCGCGCACAGCTGAACGCTACGCCTACTATCTCGTGCGGCAGTCTGGCGACGCGCCAGAACGATTGGCCAGCGCATTATTGGCACTGAAGACAGGTATCGGCGTATGCCGCAAAACTTTTGCTTTAGTGCCGGCGGGCCAGGAGTTATCAGATTTGTACAGCGATCCTCGACGCGATAAAAAGGTAGTCGCTGTGGTAGCTGAGCCATTCGATTTAGTGGCACTTGAAAAGATTGGGCAATTCCATGGTACCTATCATGTGTTGGGCGGCTTAGTTTCACCAATTGATGGTGTTGGCCCGGAGCAGCTCCACATCAAAGAACTAGTACGCCGCATTGATGAAGATCAGGTTGAAGAGATTATCTTGGCCACCAACGCCAGCGTAGAAGGCGAATCAACAGCACTCTATATTCAGCAACAGATCGGCGACCGACCGGTAAAAGTTACCCGCTTAGCGCGCGGCTTGCCAATCGGCGTCGACCTAGAGTACGCCGACCAGATTACGCTCGGTCGAGCGCTGGAAGGGCGCCAAGCTCTGTAATTTGAGGTTTTGCTGCAGAAACCATACAATAAACAGATATGTATACCGAAACCGACGAGATAAAAAAAATTGTTGATGCTGCCGAACGGATTGTTATCGTGCAAGCCGACAATCCTGACGGCGATAGCCTTGGCAGTGCGCTGGCCTTAGAGCATATCCTCGGCGACATGGGCAAGCAGCCATATATGTACTGCGCGGTCGATATGCCCGGCTATCTGCGCTACCTGTCGGGTTGGGATCGCGTACAATTTGAACTGCCCAAGCAGTTCGATGCCAGTATTATAGTCGACGCCTCGACGATGACTTTATTTGAAAAGCTAGTCCAGAGTGGCCAACAGAGTAAGCTGGCCAGCAAGCCTTGCATAGTACTCGATCATCATGAAGTAGTTGAAAATGGCGTACCGTTTGCCACCACCACGATAAATGATCACACGCGAGCGTCGGCGGGTGAGCTGATTTATATGGTCGCTCAGCAGCTCAGCTGGCCGTTATCGGTCGCCGCTCAGGAGTACATTATGAGCTCCATTTTAGGTGACACCCAGGGGCTCAGCAATCAGCTGGCTTCAGCACAGACATATCGTATTATGGCCGACATGATTGAGGCCGGTGTCGACCGACCGACCCTGGAAGAATTGCGGCGAAGCTATAGTAAGATGCCGGAAAGCATTTTGCGGTATAAAGGCGAATTAATTCGGCGCGCCGAAATCAGCGGTAATGGCACAATCGCCAGCGTGGTCATTCCTCAAGCTGAGATCAATCAGTACAGCCCTTTATATAATCCGGCACCTCTTGTGCAGGGCGACTTGTTGCAAACGACGGACGTGCAGGTCGCTATCGTTTTTAAAAGCTACGACGATGGCCGCGTGACCGGCGCTATCCGTTGCAATCCTGGCGCCGCCATAGCCGCCAATCTGGCAACTCATTTGGGCGGCGGCGGTCACGCTTTCGCCAGCGGCTTCAAAGTTACCGATGGCCGTTCGGTCAGTGAAGTTAAAAAAGACTGCTTGGATTATGCCGCCCAACTACTGTTAAACTTAGAAGCAAATCACCCAGATGAAACTCTATAATACGCTCACTCGGCAGCTTGAAGAGCTCCATTTCCAACAGGCGTCAGTCGTGTCTGTTTACACCTGTGGTCCAACGGTCTACGACTACGCGCACATTGGGCATTGGTTCACCTATGTTCGTATGGATATACTCATTCGGACCCTAAAAGCCAATCAGCTATCACCGAAGTGGGTGATGAACATAACGGATGTTGGCCATCTTGTTAGCGACGCCGATGAGGGCCAAGATAAGCTGGAAAAAGGCGCTGCTCGAGAAGGTAAAACAGCATGGCAAGTGGCCGAATTTTATACAGAGGATTTTTTGCAGGGGATGCAGCTCCTCAACCTGAGCAAACCGACGCATATCGTAAAGGCGACCGAGCATATAAACGAGCAAATTGAACTGATTCGGACACTAGAAACCAAAGGCTACACCTACGTTATCGATGACGGCGTTTATTATGACACCGCTAAATTTCCGCACTATGCAGACTTCGCCCAGTTAGATCTTGACGAGCAGCAAGCTGGCGCACGCGTGGCCCTCAACCCTCAAAAACGTAACGCTACCGACTTCGCACTTTGGAAGTTTTCGCCAGATGATCATCAACGCGACATGGAATGGGACAGCCCGTGGGGTAAGGGTTTTCCCGGCTGGCATATTGAGTGTTCGGCGATGAGTATGAAGTATCTCGGCCCGACGCTTGATATACACACTGGCGGCATCGACCATGTGCCGGTCCACCACACCAACGAAATTGCCCAGAGCGAAGCCGCCACCGGTCAGCAATTCGCGAAATATTGGATGCACACTAATCACGTTATGGTCGACGGCGAGAAAATATCCAAAAGCTTAGCTAACGGTATTCGACTGCAAGAAATTGGGGAGCGCGGAATTCCGCCCGAAGCCTTGCGCTTGCACGTCCTCGAATCACACTATCGTAGCCAATCGCGCTTCAGCTGGGAGAGTCTTGAAGCTGCTAATAATCGCTTACGCGAATTGCGAGCCATGGCTGCCTTGCGCTGGCAAGCGCGCGCCACCGTGAATGACGAAACCACTTTTACCTTTAGCGATGTGCCGCTTGAATTGATTAATGCCTTATCCAACGACCTCAACACGCCACAAGTTCTGACGTTTCTCAGTCAGATCACCACTCAAGTGCTTGCCATCTTAATACACCCCGACATGTTGGCCCCTTTTGAAACTATGCTTGAAGATATCGACAAACTGCTGGGACTCAACCTGCTCGCTGAAGTCGATATTGACACCAAACAAAAGGCGCTATTGCATGAACGTGAGCAAGCCCGTCTTCATAAAAATTGGCAGCACGCCGATAGTTTGCGAGCAGAGCTCGAGCAAGACGGGGTTTTGCTACGCGACACAGCGCACGGTGCTATTTGGTTTCGGGCGTAGTGGCTTCTTTAAACTGTGGCGTATCAATAATATTCTCGCTTCGCAGGTACTCCAGAACGGCGATTCGTAAGCACCCCGCCACCGGAATTGCCAAGAGGCCACCGAACAGACCGCCAAAACTAACGCCGATCACCACCGATATAAAGACCAGCAGTGGTGACATGTTGGTTGAATTGGCTTGAATGCGAGGCTGCACCAGGTAATTCTCAACCTGCTGATACAAAATATAATAGGCTAGAATTATGATGGCCGATGTTGTGGAATGAAATAGTGCTACGGTAGTCACAATCAAGGCTCCAATGGTGTGGCCTACTAGAGGAATCAGACCACAGATAAAAATAATGACCATCAGGGCAACCGGATAGCTGATGTGGAGCAAAAGTACAGCCGGCATTATTAACACCGCCGCAATTGCTGCCAACATTACTTGTCCATTGACATAGCCTTTAATAACTCGATACATGTCATTAGCAAGGCGATCGGCCATGGCGTGGTGCTGTTTGGGTATGACTTCATGCGCAAAGCCAACCCAACGTGGGGCTTCCACCAACATCATAAAAGTAAGCACCAGTATAGTAATGACTGCGAACATGCTGCTGCCAATTTTCTGAACTGTCGAAAAGGCAGTACCACCGACGTGCTTTAAGCGCTGTGAAAGCTGGTTGGAGAATGTACTGACTTGCTTTTCAAGATGATAGCGCCGGATCAAACGACCGGTCTCGCTGTCTTGACTGCGAAAATCTTTCACGAGGTGTGGAGCGGCGCTAACGAAGCTCTCGGTCTGCCGTACCAAGGGTGGTGCAATGCTGGCGATAAAACCACCCAGCAGCACAACAATAAACAGAAATGATAAGGTCGTGGCTAAGGCCCGACTGCCACGGCGTTTGCCAGGAATACGACGACTCAACCAGTACACCGGCGCGTTGAGAGCCAGCGTCAAAAAGAAAGCCACAAAGATAAGCAACAAGGCATGGCTAGCGCGGTGTACGGCTTGCAGCAAAAAGATCGTCAGCACGACAAGCAGTGTAGTGCGAACAAAAGTTTCAAAACTAATAGTCAAAGCTACTTCGGGAATTTCGTGACGGCGACGGAAGTGAACCATGGCTCCATTATCTACGGTTGTCGCCGTTTACGCAACGCCTTCTCATAGATTGTTTCCAGACGACGGCCAACTGTATTGACGTCAAAGTCAGTCGTGTAAGCCTCGCCCCAATCGGCCGCTGCTTGTCGCTTGTCAGCATTGGTCAAATAGCTACGCAGTTGTTGGGTCAGTGCCGTGGCGTCCGTCGGAGCAAATAGTAGCTCCGATCGAGGCTCCATAACTGATCGATAACCGGGATTGTCGCCGGCAAGCACTGCTGCTCGACCGCTTGCCATCGCTTCTAGCAATACAATCCCGAAACTTTCGCCGCCACTGCTCGGGAAAACCGATATGTCGGCCGAGGCGTAATAACGTGGCTTAGTAGCTTCTGGGACAAAACCTACAAATTCCACCACTTCCTGCAAGCCATGTTCTTTAACGGCCGCCTGCAGTTGCCTCTCCATAGGCCCCTTGCCACAGATCACCACCCGAAAACGAGGCACGTCAGTGTTTTGCATCAGCTTGGCGACGGCCTCCAGGAGTACCAAACAGCCTTTGCGGGGCACAAGACGACCCAGAAATAGAATAGTGGGCAGCGCGTCATTGTATTGTGGCAACGGCCGGGCATCATGAAATAGTCGATAGTCGACAACATTGGGGAGCACTGCGCTGGGCAGACCAAAGCTCGCTTCTTCGAATCGAGCGGCGGCTGGCGAAACGCTCACCATAGTATCAATTCGTTTTAATGACGGTCGCAGCCAAATCGCCAAGGCTTTGTTACCCCAACGCGACAGTCGTCCATATGGCAGAATGTGAAAGGTCGCCACAACCGCTGTGCTTGGGCCAGCGGCACGCATCAGGTGTTGCGCCATCAAGGGGTGGTGTGGCGTTTGCACATGCAAAACGTCAAAATTTTGTTCGCGAATGAAGCGTTGCAGCCTGCGTCGGTTGGCCGGCAGCGGTATGGTCGTGCGATTACCATTGAAAATGACGTTCATGTTGCGCGACAGGCTATGAATATTTGGCAGCTGCCGTTGCTCAGTTTGGCCGACCAAGTAATGGACATCGTGACCCTGAGCTCGCAGCCATTCACCGATGCCAACCACGTACTGCTGGACGCCATCCATCGGATCCAGTGAAGTGTCGAGTATTAGTCCGATTTTACGCGTGACGGTCATGAGCTTTGAGTGCTTCTTTGTAGAGCTCTTCGTATTGTTCGACTACCTGCGGATAATTGAATTGTTTGACATAATCTTTGGCCCATTTCTGCCATAGGCTGCGTAAGGCCTGTTCGTGAAGTAGCAGATCGAGGCGTCGAGCAAACTCTTCCGTATCATCGGGGTTGATGATTGAAACTGCGCCCAGACCTTGCATTACGCCGGCGTAACCAGAATTATTACCGGCGACTGTGACGGTGTTGGTGGCCATGGCTTCTAACAATACAATGCCGAAGCTTTCACCGAATAAGGCGGGCGAGCAAAATATATCAGCCTCGGCCAGCAAATCCAGCTTTAACTCGTCGCTAATAAAACCAAGGAAACTAACATTTTTTAATTTCAAATCATCGGCCAGCAGTTCGAGTTTTTCGCGGTCAGGACCATCGCCAGCGATAATCAATTTGACTTGTGGGTTGCTTTGGCTAAATACCTGGAAAGCCTGCAGCAAGTGCTTGACACCCTTGCGGCGTTCTAAGCGTCCGATATACAAAATCGATTGGTCGTCCGGATTTTTTTTGACCGGTTTGTGACGATACTTCAATAAATCGATACCGTTCGGGATAATTGTCAGTGGTTCGTTGGTTAGGCCGGAAACATACTGCGCGGCGGAAGGTGAAACAGCGGTCAGCTCATGGAGATACTTCATGACAGAGTTCAAGTAAGGTGTTACGACCTTGAGAATTGACCGACTCATCACACCATCGGCTACCTTGGAGTGGAAGGTGGCAATATTGACCGAGTTCGAGCGTTGCAACAACTGACGGCTCAACAATGGTAGCCACGGTTCGTGGAAGTGCAAAATATCAAACTTTTCGGCGGCCAGAATTTCGTCAACTCGCTCGTTGTCGGCAGTGCTCGAAACCTGTGAGGTGGTGTCCGAAAAAGAAAGGGTGCGAAAGTCAGTGGAGGTGCCTGCAAAGATAATGTCCGGGTCCGGATCTTTAGCATGCGTATGGTTGCGCGGGTAGGGCGTAATTATTTTGACGCTATGGCCGCGTTTTTCTAGCCCAGTTTTGAGCGCTAGTACCACCTCCTGGACGCCGCCATGCTTATGGATATTATACGGGCAGACTAAACCAATTTTCATCTTCATATGAGTATACCACCTACACCTTTGCCAACCGTCTTCGCAGCGCCGGCGGCAACATAACGCCAGCTGTCTTTTTGTCAGCCAAAATGCTTGGGGTATGGGCTTTGCTGCGAGCAATAAAACGATAATAATCCGTAAAGACCACCAGCATGTGCTGCTTAACAATTTCATTGTCAAAGTAATGGTCATGTTGCGAAGCGACGTGGATGATCGGCAGGGCAATTTTTTTGGTACAGTTGTCTAAGCGCAGAAATTCACTGGTCGTCAGCCAGTGAGTACGGACATCGTTGGCTTGCCATAACTGGACCTCAAAATCCATCGTCGTTTCGAACTCTTCGGGCGTCACTTCAATCATGCGGCGCTTGGAGTTAGGTAGCTTGGTATATAAATAGCGCAGCACGTACCGGTTGAGACCGCCATAGCGAATAAAGACGGCCATCGGGCGAGTAGCAAATAGCCGCGTAACACGGCCATAGATACGTTGTTGACGCGGCCTGTAAACAAAATCATCTTTATGCATAAAACCTACCAGGCTAACCAGGAGTGTGACTTTTTTAGACAACTCTGGGTAGCGCTGCAGCATGCGCGTTACCACCACAAAGCCAAATGATATGCCGAGAATAACGACTTTCTTGCGGCGATAGCGCAACTTCACAAACGCCGCCAGGTAGTCGGCAAAGGCATCTATATCGGGCTTTTTGCCGATGGTTGCGAAGCTATCCATACCACCGAATCCAGGCAGATCAGGCATAGTCACATTGCCGTATTCTTGCAAGTTCTGCACCAGACTCCACCAACGCTCCAGTAATGCGTGGTGGCCATAAATGAGCAATAATTCTCGGCTGTCAGCGGCTTTCTTGGTGGCGGGTGCTTGCAGCATGCGGCCCTCCAGCCCATTGATATTCAAGGGCACAATATAGTCAGCAGCAGTCGGCGGTAACTTCTTCGACATGATAAAACTTAGGTGTTATTTTAGCAGAAATCAACATCGTCGTCCATGGCACACCCCTGGTCTAGTAGCAAACATTTCGGTATAATCATCCTGGTCGATTTGGTAGCTTAAACTTTGCGGGCTCACAATTTGATTAATGGGGCGTGGCCAAGTGGTAAGGCACCGGTTTTTGGTACCGGCATTCGGGGGTTCGAATCCCTCCGCCCCAGCCATAATAAAGCGTATACTGAAGCTATATAAGTAGGGGTTGGTTATGTTCACAGACACCAAAGCATTCAGCGGATTTTCGGTTAATGATCTTGAAAAAGCCAAGGATTTTTATGGCCGGGTGCTCGGTATCGCCGTCGAAGAAAACCCAGCGGGCCTAACACTGCTGATTGCTGGCAGCAATGGAATCCTCATCTACCCCAAAGAAAATCACCAACCCGCTACCTACACCATTCTGAACTTTCCAGTCAAAAATATAGACGCTGCTGTCAGCGAGCTGACAGACAAGGGGGTGGTATTCGAAAGATACGATGGTATGACCGATGGAACTGGTGTCGCTCGTGGAATAGCCGCCAACCGCGGTCCAGATATTGCCTGGTTCAAAGATCCAGCCGGCAACATTCTATCTGTTTTACAACAGGTCTAGATCCAGGTCTTAAAGAACGGGCTCCAGGCTTTTGCTGCTGCCAAATCAGCGGCGGTCTGCATTTTTTGGCTGACATCCGCCAATAAATTTTCTTTGTTGTGGGCGAGCGCCGGCACATGACTGAGCGCTATTCTGGCATGACGTTTCGTCATCTCGACTTCGCCATACTCAGTACTGGCAGTCACAATCATAAGATTATTGACGTCTTTCGCTTCGTTGACTATGGTCCAGATGCCGTCATGGAGTGGCTGTACCTGCGTACTGTCGGGGCGATAGGCTGCCTTATTGCGTGTGCCTTCAGGGAAGATGGCCCCGTGTTTATGATCATTAATCTTTACCTCAAGTATGCTCATGGTTGCCGCATTTGTCTGCTTGCGCCGGACATTAAGTTCAGTGTCGGTCTCATCCGACCGGCGTTGCACATCTTTTTTTCTAAAGACTGGGATAGCGCCCCCATAGCTTACGATCTGGCCGACAATCGGCCAGCCAAATAGTGGTGCTTTAGCTGGTATAACAGTGTGGCCCATCATTGTATTGAAAGCAGATTCTTGTTTGAGCATGGCGGCAACAATCAATGGATCCCACGCCCGGCGATGGCGAAGAGCCAAGATGATCTGGCCACCCCATTCTAAGTGACCTTCTACGGCAGCTTTGGTGCCCTGGTCATACTCCACTTGCGGCTTAAAGAGGAAACTTGAAGCCTCATGGACAAATGCAAGTACCCGCGGGTCTGGGTCTTGCTGCGCAAAAAATGCTCGCACCTGTTCAATATGATCGAGGTCAACTTTTGGCTTCCGCATGGGGTAATTATATCCTACTACAATATTAACTTGCACTAATTGCTAATCAAGCATAAGCGAATGTTAGAATTTTCATAGTGATGAAACGGGGCGGAGCCTATGCTGATCTCAGTGCTGACCTGCGAACCCGCTTCGCGAGCACTACAAAAACACCCCATAGGGGTGTTTTTTAATTAAGAAAGCTATAGTTACCATATACAAAATATAGCCACGGCTGTATAATCAGTCATAACGCGTGGAAAAATCAATTATTTCAGCTCGAGCAGTAACGAAACGTTTCGGTGATTTCACCGCCGTAGATGCTATTTCGTTCGCCGTCCAAAAGGGTGAAATTTTTGCGTTCTTGGGCCCTAACGGTGCTGGCAAAAGTACTACTATTAAAATGATGACGACCATGTTACGGCCGTCAAGCGGCGAGCTAACGTTAGCTGGTCACGACGTTACAAAAGACCGTGATGCCGCCCGCACAGCCTTTGGTATTGTCTTCCAAGACCCAAGTCTCGATGAAGAGCTATCGGCGTACGAAAATATGGATCTGCATGCCACCCTGTACAGCATCCCAAAGCAGCAGCGTGCCGCCCGGATTCAGGAGCTGCTTGAACTGGTGGAGCTATGGAGCCGCAAAGATTCTATGATTAAAACCTTCTCCGGCGGTATGCGTCGTCGCCTCGAGATTGCTCGCGGCTTACTTCACGAGCCCAAAATTTTATTCCTTGACGAGCCGACACTGGGCCTCGATACGCAAACTCGCAATCTCATGTGGAACTACGTCAAGAAATTAAGCCAGGAAAAAGGCATGACAATTTTCTTTACTACCCATTATCTAGACGAAGCAGAAGATGTGGCCGACCGCATAGCTATTATTGATCATGGCCGCATCGTAGCCCATGGTACAACCCCCGAATTATGCAAGCAAACCGGTACCAAGACACTTGAATCGGCCTATCTGAAATTGACTGGTGAGACACTGCGTGACGATGCTGAAACCGGTAACAATGACGGCTTAAATGCGCGCATGGCCCGCCGCAATAAGGCACTGCGATGATCATAGATGTCATATATATGCTCTGGCTGCGCCAAGTGCGACGCTACACCCGCAGCGGTTCGCGCGTTTTAGGCACGATCGGTCAGCCGATTCTGCTCCTATTAGCTCTCGGCTATGGCATTGGTGCCATTTACCGGCGGGCAGGGGAAGGCAATTATCTGCAATTCTTGGTGCCTGGCATTATTACCCAGACCGTCTTGCTATCGGCTATTTTCTGGGGCATTATTATCCTCCAAGACAAGCGCTTCGGTTTTTTGTCCGAGCTATTAGTAGCCCCCGTAAAGCGTGTTTGGATACTGCTCGGCAGCGCACTCGGCGGGGCCACTATTTCAATCATGCAAGGTTTGCTGGTATTCATTGTGGCTCTGTTATTTGGCTTTCGGCCTTATCATTGGGCGCTGGTGGGTCCGGCCTTTTTGGTGTTAGTTCTGATGAGTCTGGCGCTCACTAGCTTTGGCGCCGGCATAGCTTCGATGGTCGACGATTTTCAAGGCTTTCAAGGCATCAATAACTTGTTGGTTATGCCGTTATTCTTCTTATCGAGTGCTCTCTATCCATTGACGAACATCCCGCTGGCATTGAAAATTATCAGCACCCTCAACCCGGTCAGCTACATGGTCGACGCCCTGCGTTACCTGTTGGCCAATCAAAGTCATTTTGGTCTGGGCAAAGACTTGCTCGTAATGGCGGTAACGTTGCTTGTGTGCCTGGTCTTTGCCGTCAATCGCTTCAACCGTATACAGATGTAAGTATCGACCCGGCCGACTTTACGGCAGTTAGCTGCAGACGTTTGCGAAACTGTGCGCTACAATACAGTTATGGCCACCTTATTTCGCAACCGTTACCACGAGCATGAGCCCTTGTGGCATGTTCAAATAACCATGTTGCTGGCCATCGGGCTGCAGCTCTTATTGCCCGATCACTATGTCATTGGATCGCGTTATATACTGATTGCCATTGAATTTTTACTCCTGGTTACGTTGTCCTTTACTACTCCCAAAGAGGGTGTTTTTACCTCACTCAGCCGACGTATTAATGTCTTCGTATTGCTTATTTTAACGGGGCTGGCTAATAGCTACTCGTTAATCGAAGTCGCTCGCCAACTAATGCAGACTGGTCATGTCGCCAATGGTCGGGAGCTTATTCTGACGGCCCTGAACATCTACATCACAAATATTATTATTTTTGGTCTATGGTATTGGGAGATGGATGGTGGCGGCCCTGGCCAGCGCCGACAGGCTGCTAAGCACGAGCATGACTTCATGTTTCCGCAGAATCAAAATGAGAATTACCGGCATCCGCAATGGCAGCCAACTTTTATTGATTACCTGTATGTTTCTTCGACCAATGCCATGGCTTTTAGCCCAACAGATACGCTGCCGCTCAGCCGCCGAGCAAAATTGTTAATGCTCGGCCAGGCCACGATCGCGCTCGTCACCATCGCGCTGGTAGCGGCGCGGGCCGTCAATATTTTAGGTTAAGCCAGTGCTGTCGCTGAACAATAATAAAGGCTATCGCTCCGAGTACTAAGGCCAGCCAGTAGGTTAGCGCACGGAAGAGTAGCACGCCCGCCAGAGCACTGCTGGCCGGTATGTGATAGACGACCAAAGCGGCTGTGACACCAGCCTCAACTCCGCCCAGTCCGCCCGGTGTCGGCGCAGCAGCACCGACCAGCACGCCGAAGCTTAAGGCGAGTAGCACCAATAACAGTGAAGTGTGGACGTGGACTGATCGCAAACACAACCACAGCGTCACCACATTGCTAAGGGTGAGGGCACAGGAAGTTACCAAAGCTGCAATTAGTCGTCGTCGACGTTGCAAATAGAGGCTAATCTGTGACTTGAAGGCTTTGAGGGCGACAATAACTTTGCGGCGCCACACCGGCCGCAACGCAACCAATAAGCCGACAGCCCCGACCAGCACGACGAGCGCGATGAAGCCACGACTGATATGCAATCGATGTAATGGCGGTAAATCGTGTCGAAACAATAAGACGCCGGCCAGTAACAGCACGCCGTTACCCAAGAAACCCAGCACATTATTCAGAGCGATTATGGCCGCTGCCTCAGTTGCAGTATGCTGTTTTTTGCGCAGATAGCTGTAATTGACACCGAGAGCACCTAGACCGGCCGGTAATAACCGATTAATGAACATACCGGCCGACTGCACGATCACCGTCACACCATAGGGCAACGGCCGAATAGCCAGCAGGCAATACGTCGCCGCTGCGGCCAAGTAGGTTGCCATCGATGTGGCGAATGCCAGCAGAAAGAAATGAAGCTGGGCGTGGCGTATTTGGCTGACACTCTGGTGAAAACTGCCCAATTGCGGCACAACGGCATAAACGGCAACAGCCACTAGTAGCAGCCATAGCCGGTGGCGCCGGCCAGGAACAGTCACGTGCGTAGAGTTGGCCATAGCCAACATTATCCGGCAGCCGCCGACGAACTACAAGCCCGCTGGCGGACAGTAAGATATTTCGGTCGCGCAAAAACATCGGCGGTGTATAATACAATTACATTTTCCGATGCAAGAAAGGTAAACGTGAAACGAACTAGCAGTGCGCTCCGCAGCTACATTTGGTTAACTGGGTTGTTTTTCTTGCTCATCATTACGCTGCCGGCCAACCATCTGACGATGCAACAATACAAACTGTCAGCCGTGCAGTACCACACCCTGTTACTGTTGGTAGAATTGCCGCTGGTCGCCGTGTGGTTTGCGGCCTTCTATGGCTACGCCAAGCTCGAACAATACGCAACTGCCATTCGCGACACGCCAGAAGGCCCAGCCTTTCAACAGCTGGCCAACGGCTGTAAGTGGCTGGCCTGGGGACTGCCAATACCGTCGTTACTGACGTTACTTTTGGGAGCCATCGCCAATAATCACGCCAGTTTCCATGCCACGACTATTATCATTGGCAATTACGCTGGTCTTATTTTCCCATTGATCGCCTTTGGTTTTATTAGCGAATCTGGCCGGGAGCTTATACAGCGCGCCAAATTGAACTTTACGGCTACTACTGCCAAAAACATTCAATTTATTTTCGTTGTTTTGGGTGTTATTTACTGCTATTTGATCTTCCGGCACCTCGACCTTCACAGCATCGCCGCTACCAACAATCAGTACTTTTTGCCGGTTTGGCTACTGGTGCTGACACTTATTATTCCATATCTGTATGCCTGGTTTATTGGCTTACTGGCCGCCTACGACATTCTGCTCATTGCTCGGACAGCCAAAGGCATCTTTTACCAACAGGCCCTGCGCCTACTCGCCAGCGGTCTAGCGGTCGTTATCGCGACGCTTATTGCCGTGCAGTACATACGATCAGTTCTGCCGCGCAGCGGCCATTTATCGGTCAGCGCAACTTTTATTCTGGTCTATGCTATTTACGCCGCAACGGCGGCTGGCTTTATATTGATGGCTGCTGGAGCCAATCGTCTCAAGAAAATTGAGGAAATCTAAGTTATGGCCACCGCGCAGAGTCCGCTGCTATATGATAAGGTTGTTCGCGTCACACATGTCTACCTCGGACCTGCAGCTGACCGTTTTATTGCCCGTCAGGTGCAGAATCATCTGCACAAATCCCCCCAGGAATTATCGCCCCCCGATTTGCTGAAGTTAATTGACTGGATTCGGCTTGGCGTCTCCTTGATAACAGATGACAGCGAAATTGTTGAAGAGTATGCCAACCAACTGCTAAAGCTGGCACAATCACCGGGCAAGAGTAAATCACAAGCCTGAGCCTTGTCATGCCAAAATCCTCATCAAAAAAATCCGCCGATCTAGCCGCTAACGAACAACGAGCTGAAGCTGAAGCCTTGTTTACGAGCATTGGTGACGGCGCGATTTCTACCGACGAGTTAGGGCGAATTACACGGGTCAATCCAGTCGCCCAAAAGATACTCGGCTATAAGGAATCGGAATTAGTCGGCGAATGGTTCCCTAAGGCTATCATCGCACTGAACGCCAACGATACGCCGATGGCCTTAATCGACCGGCCGATTACCAAAGCCTTTTTAACGGGCCATCCGATTTTTGAAAAAGCTTTCTATCTGCGTAAAAATGGCGAAAAAATCCCGGTTGCTATGACAGTCTCGCCGATAGTCCTGGACGACAAACCGCTTGGTGCAATCGAGGTCTTCCGCGACATCACGCTCGAGGAGGAAATTGACCGCATGAAGAGTGAGTTTATCTCATTGGCCTCGCACCAGCTACGTACGCCGCTCTCAGCCATTAAAACCTACTCTCACATGCTGATTGACGGCTACATGGGACCGATTACCGACACGCAAAAAAAGTCCTTACATACAATTGTTGGTGCCGCTAATCGCATGAACGAACTGATTAGCACACTGCTCAACATTACTCGCATTGAAAGTGGCACCATTGCCGTGACGCCCAAGTCAGTGGCGCTCGAGTCAATGATTAACGAAGTCAGCAAAGAACTCTCGCTGATGGCAGCCGATAAATCGATTGAACTTGCAATAGCTATCAGCGGTCGAGGCGGTAAAACCATCAAAACTGACCCCTTGATTTTGAAAGAGGTGCTGTCTAACCTGGTGACCAATGCCGTTAAATACACGCCCGAGGAGGGCAAGGTGTCAGTCGATATTCGCACTCGTCCCAGCGATGTACTCTTCACGGTCAGCGATACGGGCTGGGGCATCCCACAGGAAGCCCAAGACCAGATTTTTACAAAATTCTTCCGGGCGCCTAACATTGTTAAACGCGAAACCACCGGCACCGGTCTTGGCCTCTATCTTGTCAAGGGCTTGGTTGACCGGCTCAATGGCCGTATCTGGTTCAAGAGCCGCGAGGGGCAAGGCACCCAATTTTTCTTGACCATTCCTCGCAACATTCGCCGCTCCGGTCCTAGCCAATCGCTGAACAGTCAGTAAAAATGTTAAAAATTTGATACCAGCAGTTGGCGCGGTATGCTATAACTAGATGGTACTAATAAAAGAGGAGCCACGGTGGCACGAATTTTAGTTGTAGAAGATGACCGCGACCTCAACAATGCATATTCGATTATTCTGAAGAATGAAGGGCATGAAGTTGAAGTTGCCTATGACGGTAAAGAAGCTCTCGCAAAGTTAAAAGATTTTTCACCAGAATTAATCCTGCTGGATCTGTTAATGCCCGTGATGGGGGGTTTAGAATTTCTGCAAAATTATAACTTGCAAAAGGCTCACCCTGACGTTAAAGTGCTGATTTTTACCAACATGGAAAACTCGCCTGAAGTTGGCGAAGCCTACAAACTCGGCGTGCAGCGCTGCATTATTAAGTCATGGACTGCACCCCACAACCTCGCCCGCGTCATTAGCGAGACCTTACAGCAAAAAGACGTCGCTCAGCCGACCGCTTCTTAAAGTTCGGCTGGCAAATCGGCAATATACTGGTCGTTCAATAGTTGCATTAACTTCAACAGATTAAGTCGATAGGGTGTGTGTTTGCCGTAGGTAATGACATCTTTACGCTTGAGTTTGTTGAGCTCGGTGGCGGCTGTTTCGCGAGTGAGCCCCGTCAGATTGGCAAAATCCTGATGTGTTAAATCTAAGGTGATCTCGATCTGTTGTGGAGCTATGGTGACGCCGTGGCTCAGCGCCAGGTAGTGCAGTGTATACAGCAACTTGTCGCTGGCCCGCGAATGCTGCAAAGCGTTGAGACGCATCGATTTGCCAAGTTGGTCGGTCAGGGCTCGCTCGAGCTCCTGATAAAGCAATTCTGGACGACCCTTGATGAAAGCGGCGTACTCTTCTCGATTGACGCAATAGACAACCACCTCGGGCGTGAAAGCCTCGTAATAGTAGACCGCGTTGGCCATTTTGCCGTACACCCAGGCGTCGGGGAAGACAGCATCGCCCGAGTAAAAGGCGACCGGCTTCTCGTCGCCGCCAATGCTCAAGTTATAGGCCTTGACGGTACCTTCCTTAACGACGTAGGCGCTGCGCGGTGCTTCGCCCTGGAAAATAATAATTTCACCCTTTTTAAAAGACCGTGTTGGGTAGCGGCTTAAAAAGGCATGTAGATAGTTGGTAGCAATTTGATCACCCATATATGTTTAGCTATAGTACCATCGCCACGGTGATCCGGAAAGACCTATTGAGCACTGCTGGTACTCGCAGGCGTAATGCGGTCACTACCGACCAGCACAATAAAGTCCGCCGTGTAGATGCCGCTATAGGGATTAGTGGTGGTAATCTGATTGCCGTAGAGTTGGCTGAGCAGGGCCAGGGTGGCCGGTTTCTTGCCCAGTGAGTTGTCGATGACAGTGGTGGTTGCCTGGTTAGAGCGGGCATCTCCCACCCTACTGACTATCAAATTCTTGGCGGTCAGACGACTCTTTTCTTTACTGGCCAGGCCGGTCGTATCGGTCGCGTTCAGCACAATCACGCTGGCACCTTCTTGAACTACCGGGTCATTTGATGTCTGTTTCTTGAGGAAGCCCTGGATGGCGCTGTAGTTGTCAATGCCTGCTGCCGGTATGAGGGCCGATTCTCCCGTTGGCGAACTGTAACTCGCCAATAGATTCTTGCCATTGGCACTGTTTAAACTCAGTGACTGGATGCTGCTTGAGGGAATATCTTTAACGATGTCGTATAGCCGGTGTACTTCACCGAGGCTAAAGTTGGTCTTCACGTTATTGCCGATGGCGTCTGAGAGACTACTTAATTTTGCAGGATTGGCCAGCACGCCGGCCGAAACGGCCTTTTCTTTCAAGGCCACAATCATTTGCCGTTGATGCTGGGTACGGTCAAAATCGCTGGCTGCAAAACCGTATGAATTATACGAATCGCCACGGGCCCGAGCCAAGTCCAACGCTTGCTCGCCGTTCAAGTGGTGGACGCCATTCGTCAACTTAACAAGTGGACCATGGGTACTGTAATCAATATTAGGATCATACAGGCCGCGTGGATCATTGCTTTTAATAGTGACGTCAATGCCGCCGACGGCATCGACTGCCTGTTTCAGCGCGTTGTAATCAATTAAAGCGTAATAATTAATTGTCAGACCCATGTCTTGCTGCACAATTTCAGAAAGCATCGCCATGCCACTGTCCGAGTAGCCGTCTAGAGTAGTGCCCTGATCTTTGCCGGCTACGTAAGCGGCGTTAATTTTAGAGTGGCCATCATCGGGAATATGCACCCACAAATCGCGTGGCACGCTCAGCAAGAAAGCTTTATGGTTTCGCGTGTCGATACTCATAATCATGATCGAATCGGTCAAATTCGCGCCATTATGCCCCGGGTCGTCGGCTGAATTGCCGGCCAATAAAATGTTAACCCGCCCGTTGTTTTCACCTTTGAGCTTCGTCGAACTCAATACTCCCAAAATATTACCGCCGAATAATTTATGGGCGTTATAAATGAACTTACCTCCGAGCCAACCACCGAGCAGCAAGACGACAATGGCCAGCGTGACGGTGACGCGCTTGAGCGTCAAACCACCGCGAACACGTTGCCAACCGCTTTTTTTAACAACTGCCGCCGGGCTGCGACCATGCCGATCGCGCGGATCATACTGATAACTCCTCAAGGTCATGCCAACACTCGGGAACTGCCCGGCTTGCTGCTTAACTGTGGTGACGTCCTGAACGGGCCGGGCGGTGCGCGGTGAACGGGGTCCAATCGGTCGACGAGGTGTTTGTGCCATTGAAAGTAGGCTTTATTATACCGTTTTCCGGCGCTGATGCGAACCTTTTTCATGAGCCTACCATAGTCACGATGCCTGAAAGTGAGCTGTACGCAGTAGCCGAAACGGCAAGCCTATCATCTCTAATTCCAGCCAGCGACAGGCAGTCAACACCAGCGAACTAAGACTAGGCTAAACGACCCCTGTCAGCTATAATGACAGCATCATCTATGAAGTTAGTTGTCCAGATACCTTGTCTCAATGAAGCCGCTACTTTACCGCTGGTACTCAAAAGTATTCCTAAAAAGATTGACGGCATCGACGAAATCATAGTTCTCGTCATTGACGACGGCTCGACCGACGATACGGTAGCCGTCGCCAAGCAACACGGTGTCACACATTTTGTGCACCACACACGCAACCAAGGGCTCGGCCGCTCGTTCCACGACGGTGTATTTAAGGCACTAGAGTTGGGCGCCGATATCCTTGTCAATACCGACGGTGATAATCAGTACCCCCAAGACCGGATCGTCGACCTAGTACAGCCGCTATTAGCCGGCAAGGCAGACATTGTGATAGCCGATCGCCAGACCCATACAATTGATCATTTTTCCGCCTGGAAGAAAGCCTTGCAGCGCATCGGCAGCGCTGTTGTTAATAAGGCTGCCGGCACGGAGCTGCCCGACGCCGCCAGCGGCTTCCGCGCCTACAGCCGAGAATCCTTACTGCGCTTAAATACCATCACGCGTTTCAGCTACTGCACCGAAACGATCATTCAAGCCGGCTACAAAGGTCTGCACATCGAGAGTATTCCAGTCGATACCAACCCGAAATTGCGCGAATCACGCTTATTTAAATCGACGTGGGAGCACGTCCGTAAGTCCGGCACTACAATTGTGCGGGCCTACATTATGTACAAACCCTACATTGTTTTTGGCTGGCTCGGCTTTAGTCTGTTTGTACTGGGTCTGATCCCCTTTGCTCGTTTCGTTTTCTTTAGTTTAGAAGATGGCACCACGCGCGGCCACATTCAGTCATTGTTAATTGGAGCGCTCTTAATGATCGCCGCCTTTTTATGTCTCGTCTTAAATATCATCGCCGATTTAATTCGCACCAATCGTATTTTGATTGAAGATAACCTCGAGCAAACGAAGCGCCAGCGCTTCGATCGAACACACGCTGCTTAATGCAAGAACTGTGTCGGCGTCCGATAACCCGGCACGAGCGGACCGACCGATTCCTGGACCACAAAATTAGCCCGTCGCACCGCGGCGTTCTGCCAATACCAGCTCGGATTACTACGTAAAATATAGGTCAGTGCTCCGCCGCCCCAGACCATAATCAGCACTGCGGCGCCAGCAGCAGCCGTTTTGAAGCCCGGCCTTTTACGGCCGAGCAACTGCTGAAAGGCCAGGCACGCCAGGAGTAACAATAGCGGCAAAACCGGCAGTAAATAACGACCATTAATAGCCACGGGCTGTCCAGTTTGTGCATAGGCTTGATATTCATCAATGAATAACAGTCCGATGTACCCAAAACTGGCAATTATGAACAGCGTAATTACCCGCGGATTATAATGCCGTATTATGCGACGGCCGTAGACGAGCAGCAGGGCAGCACCGCTCACCGTCACTACAATCGCACCGATGGCGGGCACCGCTAACGGACCGCGAGTCTGGAACTGCGTGGCTGGCCCATCAACTGCAAAAAATAATCTGAGCCACATGCCTTGTAGCCAATCTCCGCTATAGACCAGCGGATTGTGGGCCTCGTCAACTTTATTAATCGCGAAATTATAGTCACGTATCCACGGTCCGTAGGCGCTGCATTGTTGGGTACTCAATACTTTATCGCAGGCCGGGATAGGTGTGTGATACCGCAGCGTATTGATACCATAGCGTTCGATAAATAAGCCGCCGGCCAGCACCAAGCAGATTAGGAGCAGCCAGCGCGCTCGACGGCCTATTAACGTCGCACCAAAGCCTAAACTGTAAAGGAATTTTCGTCTGCTTGGAAACGCGCGCCAGCAGTGGAACAGAATATAGGCCAGCAGGATCATAAATATCGGCAAAAAAGCATATTTTACCAAACTTGTCAGTAGGCAGACAATCAGAAGAACCATCAAACGAGGGGTATGCAAGCGTTGATATTGGCGCAGTTCTTCGACGATGCGCACAGTGAGCAGCAAGCTGAGACCAGTAAGAGGAATGAACAAGTTGTCGTAGTTTATCTGAGCAGCCAGCAGCGGCACGACCGGTATCAGCACAAAGATCAGCAAGCTCAGATGAACCACCGCAACAGAGGCGCCAGTTTTACGAAACAGCCGTCGGTACAGTGGTAAACTACTGGCCAGCAGGGCAATATTCACGCCTCGCAACACCAGCACCTGGGCCGTCTGGTTAGCTGTCATGGCACTGATCAGACGGTACGGAAAACTCATAAGGTACTGATAGAGATATGAAGGATCACGCGCCACCGCTCCATAAACATTGGCACCAGCCGGCTGGCCACTCCAGAACGGACTCAGGTGATGGGCATACAAACGAATAATGCCTAAGTGAAAATCTTCGTCAAAAGCCATCGGATAGCGTCCGCTCAGCGCGATCCAAGCCGCCTGCACAATCAGCAGAACGATAATGGCTCGAAAAATGGCAGGCTGTGAAAACCAATCAATGACTCGTCGCGACCGGGACGTCGGTGTTTGCATAACTATTGCTGTTTATTATAGCTGGTTAGCTGGGGAATGGCTTAAAACTCACTCGATTGTCATGACGAACAGCAATAGTCTATTATGACCGTATGTATCGTCGTCAGCTGAAGCCTGTTGCCACCATCCTGATTCTAATCGCCACCGTCGGCTTTTTTATACACTACTTTGCAGCCCACGCCGCCGTTCGTCATCAGCTGGCCCAGACCTCACCAACGCTTATCGTTTTGCTGTTGGTTTTGTATTTTGGTACGATGCTTGCCTTGACGCTCAACGCCTACGCAACGTTGCGACTATGTCACCTGCGTCTCGGTGTTGGCGAAACCTTTTTAATCACTGCCTACACGGCGGTAATTAATTTTTTTGGTCCGCTCCAGAGTGGACCGGCCTTTCGCGCCGTTTATTTAAAGAAGCGCTATAACCTGAATTTAAAAAATTACACGCTCGCCAGCCTGTTCTATTTTGTCTTTTACGGCTTATTTAGTGGCTTATTCCTGCTCTCCGGTGTGTTGAAATGGTGGTTATTGCCGCTGCTCGTGCTGGCAGCCACGGTGCTGCTCATCATCAGCCGATTGCCGGCTATACGCAGTCGGCTAGCAGATCTAGATTTACGCGGCTGGTACTACATGGTGCTGGCTAGCTTCTTGCAGGTCAGTATCATCGCTGTTATTTACTACAGCGAGCTGCACAGCATTGCGCACAACATTAGCTTTGCGCAAGCCGTGGTCTATACTGGTGCGGCCAATCTCGCACTGTTTGTGTCAATCACACCCGGTGCTATCGGTTTTCGCGAATCATTCTTAGTGTTCTCCAAACATCTGCATCACGTCAGCAGCGAAACCATTGTGACAGCAAATATTCTCGACCGGGCCGTGTATATTGTTGTGTTACTTTTGCTAGCGGTTTTTATCTTTGGTAGCCACGCTCGACGACAGCTGCGTGCCGTCGTTACAGAAGCTTAAGGCCTACAGCTATTTTTCATCCATCGCCGTATAATAGCTGGTATGCGTATCTTAGTTATCGAAGATGAGCCCAAAATTGCCCAGGCCATCAAACGCGGTTTGGAATTAAAAGGCTTCGCCGTGGACACTGTTTATGATGGCGATACCGGTCTCAGTTATGGGCGGGACAGTGATTATGATGCCATTGTCCTCGACCGCATGCTGCCAGGTAAGCTGGACGGCGTGGCCCTCTGTCAACAATTGCGTCAAGAAGAAATCCACACCCCAATTTTAATGTTGACGGCCCGCGGCACAATTGGAGACAAGGTTGAAGGTCTTAATAACGGCGCCGATGATTACTTGGTCAAGCCATTTTCGTTTGACGAGCTGACCGCTCGCGTGCGCGCTTTGCTGCGGCGACCGGCTGAGCAGGTGGGCACTGAGCTCCGTCTCGACAATCTTATACTGAACACCAATCGTTATGAAGTTACTCGCGGCAACACGCCTGTGCAGCTGTCGCACAAAGAATTTGCCTTGCTGGAATATTTTCTGCATCATCCAGGGCAGGTGATCACCAAAGACATGATCATTAAACACGTTTGGGACGAAGATGCCGATATTTTACCTAACACCATAGAGGTCTATATCGGCTATTTGCGTAATAAAATTGACCGGCCATTCCCGAAATACAAACCGCTGCTGGAGACAATGCGGGGTTTTGGGTACAAATTAAGCGCCTGATATGTTTCGCTCCGCAACCTTTAAACTGACCTTGTGGTATCTGGCACTGGTAATGTTTATCAGCATAATTTTTAGTGTCGTACTGTATCATGTGGCGACCGCCGAATTAGCTCGCGGGCTACACCACGAGACCCAGCGACTATTCCGGCAGTATAGTTTTCGGGATGTCGTGCCGCCATCGGGACCTGGCCCAGATTATAGCGATGGTGCCCACCGTCTGTTGATGCGTCTACTGGGTTTTAACAGTATTGTTTTTGTTGGTGCGGGGGCAGCCAGCTACTTATTGGCGCGGCGAACGTTAGAGCCTATCGAGCAAGCTCACGAACAGCAGAAACGCTTTACAGCTGACGTTTCTCACGAATTACGCACGCCACTGACGGCACTCAAAATGGAAAGTGAAGTGGCACTGTTAAATCCCAGGGCCGGCAGCGCCGAACTCAGGAAAACCCTGCAAAGCAACATCGAAGAAGCCAACAAACTTGATGCACTAATTAATAATCTACTGCGCTTGACCCGGCTGGAGGCTGACGAATTGCGGCAGAGCTTTAAAAAAGTTGATATGAAAAAGATCTCCAGCGAAGCTGTTGCGCAGGTGCAGTCACTGGTAGACGCCAAAGCTCTGACCCTGTCAGCCGACCTAGCCAGCGCCAAGCTAGACGGCGATCACGACAGCTTGGTGCAGCTCGTGGTCATTCTGCTCGACAATGCCATCAAATACAGTCCGGCCAGGTCAACGGTTATCCTCACTCTCAAGCAACAAGGTGAGCAACTGATTGCTCAGGTAACTGATCAAGGGCCAGGTATCGAGCCCGAGGCGCTAGCCCATGTATTTGACCGCTTTTATCGGGCCGACGCCTCGCGTGGCAAGGCCGAAACTGATGGCTTTGGGTTGGGATTATCGATCGCCAAACTCATCGCAGATATCCATCACGGACATATTAGTCTGGATAGTGCCCGTGGAGCCGGCACTATTGCCACCCTTACGCTGCCAACCACCAGAGAACCGCTTACTGCGTCACCGTAAAATCTCCATGGACGGCATCATGCTCATGATCATGAAAGCGGTAGGTGCCCAGTGAGCCCAGCCGCACCGTCAGACTCTGATCTTTGCCAAGCACCCGTTCCGAGACACCATCATAAGAAATGTGGTTATCGTGTTTTCCAAAAGCCATTAAACGCAATGTATTATCACGGTTAATGATGGTTAAGCTGTCACACTGTTTGGCAGACGTGTGCAGCGGCGAAACAAGATTATTTTTAATAGCTACGGTGTGCATGGTTTGCTGTTTGCCGTCACAACGTCGCTGCGTATTCTCGAGTTGGGCGCTCTGGGTGTGCGTCACCCAAATTGCCAACGGCACAGTAGCCACCATCAGGGCTATAGCCACTACCGTCCAGGCTATAAATTTCCCGCGTTTCTCTAATCGTAGCATTATAGGCATTCTACCATGCTGTACTGCCCTCAGAAGTGCTATAGTAAAGAAAGCATGAGAGGTTTTAGTGACGAAAGCTGAGCGTGAATAAACACCCCAAACGAATTGTGACAGGGCTGATAATCGTCGCCTTTATGGTGCCGCTAATCTTTGGATATTTTCATGGCAAGACGTTTGCCGTTTTAGAGCCAAAAGGCCAGATAGCCGTCAAAGAAAAGGGGTTAATGGAGCTTACACTATTGCTGGGCCTGCTGGTTATTATTCCGGTCTTTATACTACTTTTCAGTTTTGCTTGGCGCTATCGGGAAGGCAACACTAAGGCCAAATATTCGCCGAATTTGACTGGCAATATTTTTGCTGAAACAGTCTGGTGGGGCATTCCAATCACGATCATTTCGGTCCTCGCGGTCGTTGCCTGGAACACTAGCCATACGCTCGATCCACACCGTGCCATTGTCGCCACTCAACCGCCGATGAACATTCAAGTTGTGGCGCTCAATTGGAAGTGGTTATTTATCTATCCGCAACAACAGGTCGCCTCAGTTAACTACTTACAGCTGCCAGTCGGCCAGCCAGTTAGGTTTACCATCACATCCGACGCGCCAATGAATTCATTCTGGATTCCTCAGCTCGGCGGTCAGATTTATGCCATGGCCGGTATGGCCACTCAGCTGAACTTGGTGGCCGATCGAGCTGGCAGTTACCAGGGGTCGTCGGCCAACTTAAGCGGCAAAGGCTTTGCTGGCATGCGCTTCATAGCCAAAGCCGATTCGGAGCAGGCGTTCAGACGCTGGTTAGCCAGCGCTCGACACTCATCAGCCAAACTTAGCCTCCAAAACTACAACCAGCTGGCTAAAGATAGTCAGAATAATCCGCCCAAACTCTATGCAAGCGTTGATTCACAGTTATTTAATAAAATCATGTTGAAGTACATGGGACCGGAGCACAACTAATATGTGGGGCAAACTCAGCTGGCACGCCTTTAATAACGGCCTGATTGCGTTCGGTGGCCAGCTGTCCATGGTGTTGGCCTTGCTGGCAGTGGCCGGCCTCCTGACCTACACGCACCGTTGGAAGTGGCTATGGCGCGAATGGCTGACCTCGCTCGATCACAAGAAAATTGGCGTTATGTACATCGCCGTAGCGGTTATCATGATGCTGCGCGGACTGGCTGACGCCGCCATGTTACGCACTCAGCAAGCCACCTCGGTTGGCAGCTCCCATGGCTTTTTATCGTCAGACCATTTTCAACAAGTATTCTCGGCGCACGGCACGATTATGATCTTTTTCGTAGCCATGGGTCTGATGTTCGGCTTGATCAACCTCATTATGCCGCTGCAAATCGGTTCACGTGACGTAGCATTTCCATTTCTCAATTCAGTCAGTTTCTGGCTTTTCGCAGTAGGCATGATTCTGATCAACGCCTCATTAATTGTTGGTGAGTTCTCGGCGGCCGGCTGGTTAGCCTATCCGCCTTTATCCGAAATAGCCTACAGCCCGGGAGTCGGTGTTGATTATTGGATCTGGGCGCTCCAAATTGCTGGTGTCGGCAGCCTGCTATCGGGTATCAATTTCTTGGTAACTATCCTGCGCATGCGCCGTCCGGGCATGACCTTAATGAAAATGCCATTGTTCACCTGGGGGGTGCTCAATAGCATGGTGCTGGTCATTTTTGCCTTCCCCGTACTCACAGCTACGCTGCTCATGCTGGCCCTCGACCGGACGCTGGGTATGCACTTTTTCACCGCTGGCGGCGGTGGCAATGCCATGATGTACGTCAACCTGATTTGGGCCTGGGGCCACCCCGAAGTCTATATCTTAATTTTACCAGCATTTGGTATTTACTCCGATGTAGTGGCCACGTTTTCGCGCAAACCGATTTTTGGCTACACCTCGATGGTTTGGGCGCTAGGGGCTATTAGCTTTTTGTCTTACACTGTGTGGCTGCACCACTTCTTTACCATGGGGGCCGGGGCCGACGTCAATGCTTTCTTTGGTATTACGACGATGATAATTGCCATTCCGACTGGGGTAAAAATTTTTAACTGGCTGTTTACGATGTACCGTGGCCGTATTAAATTTGTCACGCCAATGCAGTGGTTTCTTGGTTTTGTCGTGACCTTTTCGCTCGGTGGTATGACCGGTGTCATGATGGCCGTGCCAGCCATTGACTTCCAAGTACACAATAGCCTGTTCCTGGTGGCCCATTTTCATACTATGATCGTCGGTGGCGTAGTCTTTGGTTTCTTCGCCGGGCTAACGTACTGGTTCCCCAAAGTTTTCGGCTTCAGGCTCAACGAGCGACTCGGCTCTTACGCTTTCTGGTGTTGGTTTGTCGGCTTTATATTGGCCTTCGGGCCGCTGTACATTCTCGGCTTAATGGGGGCCACCCGTCGACTGGATCATTACGACTCCAGCTTGGGATGGCAAGGACTCTTTATTGTGGCGGGTATCGGCGTTTTGACGATCATTGCGGGTGCCGGCTTCCAGATTTTGCAGCTCATCGTCAGCATTAAACAGCGCAACGACAATCGCGACGTCACTGGCGACCCTTGGAATGGCCGCACGCTCGAATGGTCAACTACTTCACCAGCGCCCGTCTACAATTTTGCCTTGATGCCGGCTGTCTCAGAACGCGACGCCTTTTGGGCCATGAAACGGCGTAAAAAACTGACCGAAGCGCCGGTGTATGAAGATATTTACTTACCGAAGAACTCAGCCATGGGGCTATACATCGGGGCTGGCAGTTTTATTACCGGTTTTGCCATTATCTGGCATATCTGGTGGTTGGCGCCTCTCGGCTTACTGAGTATCATCAGCTGCATTATTATTCGCTCGACTGATGAGCACACCGAATACCGCATCTCGGCAGCCCAGGTAGCAAAAATAGAAGCGGAGCGACAGACATGAGCGCAGCGCTCAATGATCATGAACTTGCTGCCGTGACAGACCAGCAAGCCGCGACCGCCAAAACCATCTTTGGTTTTTGGGTCTATCTGATGACCGATTGCGTGTTGTTTGCCACCTTGTTCGCTACCTTCGCCGTATTGCACAATAATACATTTGGCGGACCAGCTGGCAACGAGTTATTCAGTCTACCGTTCGTTTTGATTGAGACTCTCATCTTGCTAACCAGTAGTTTTACCGTGGGCCTCGGGGTGCTAGCCGCTCGACGTCGTGCCCGTAGTCAAGTACTGCTATTTTTCGGCCTCACAATGCTGCTCGGTATGTTCTTCCTGACCATGGAGTTGACTGAATTCCATAAATTATACACCGAAGGGAATAGTTGGCGTCGCAGTGGCTTTCTGTCGGCTTTCTTTACGCTCGTCGGCACGCATGGCCTGCACATCACCAGCGGGTTGCTCTGGATGGCCGTCATGATGTTCCGCACGGCTCGCCAGGGCCTGACCGATCTGAGCATCAAACGACTGACCATGCTCAGTATGTTCTGGCACTTCTTGGACATTATCTGGATCTTTATTTTCACCGTTGTGTATCTGATGGGGGGTGCTGTATGAGCGTCAAAGTCATTGTCTCTCAACATGAAAACGGACAGGGCAGCGTACGGAGCTATTGCTTTGGCTTCGGCCTGTCAATTGGATTGACCCTGGCAGCCTACCTAGTGGCCGTGCAACACCTAGCACACGGTTGGGCACTGGTCTTCTTACTCGCCACGCTAGCTATCATTCAGTTATTTGTGCAACTGGTATTCTTCCTGCACATGGGTCACGAATCGAAACCGCGTTGGAACTTATCGGCCCTATTATTTGCCGCCATGGTTGTCTTCATTGTCGTCTTTGGCAGTCTTTGGATTATGAAAAATCTGGCCTATAATCACGCCCCGCAGCCTTCATCCAACGACATCATTAAAGACGAAGGGTACCATCCATAGACCGTTTGCGATTGTACTACCAATTAACAAAGCCCGGTATCATTCAGGGCAATCTCATCATGTGTTTTGCTGGTTTCATGTTAGCTGCCAACGGCCATATATCAGTGGGTCGATTAGGAGTTACGCTCGTCGGCACAGCGCTCATTATTGGCTCAGCCTGTGTAGTCAATAACTGTCTGGACCGGGCAATTGATCAAAAAATGGCTCGCACCAAGCGGCGTGCCACCGTCACCGGCCAAATTGGGGTGCCGCAGGCCCTCATCTACGCTGCAACACTTGGTGTGGGTGGCATATATCTACTTTTGGCCTACATTAATTGGCGAACAGCTGCCATAGGCCTAGTCGGCTTCATCGCCTACACCCTAGTCTACGGCTACGCCAAACGTCATTCGCACCATGGGACACTGGTCGGGACTATTTCTGGCGCCACGCCACCTGTAGCTGGCTATGTGGCCGTCATAAACCACTTTGACACTACAGCTCTCTTGCTTTTTTTGATAATGGTCTGCTGGCAGATGCCTCATTTTTACGGCATCGCCCTCTATCGTCAGAAAGATTACCAGGCGGCCGGCTTACCTCTCCTACCAATCGTCAAAGGCACCCATCGTACTAAGTTTGAAATAATGATCTACACCGCGTTGTTTATAGTAACCGGCGTTCTTCTCGGGACCATCGGTCATGCCAGCTACATATTTGCCGTAGTGGTGCTTTTGTTGGGTTCTGCATGGCTACAACGCGGTCTCCAGGGCTTCAATGCCCCAGACGACGTCGCGTGGGGACGTAGCATGTTCCTTTTTTCATTGATCGTTTTATTGGCGATGGCAGGCGTACTGTCGCTAAACTCCTGGCTACCCTGATCGTTTAAGCTCCTGCAGATCGATTTCTAACGTTAGTAACCGGCCCTCAATACCGTCCAAGCGACCGTCTAATTGATCGAGTCGATCCTGCAAGCGATCAAGACAATCCTCCATCCGATCAAAGCCCTCAATGACCGCCTGTATCAAATCCACCAAGGTTGCGTCTGCTTTTGTCATGGCGATTGCAGTGTAGCCCCTCCCGGCTACAGATGCTAATGCAAGTAGCGAGAGTTAAGAAAAAATTAAGAATTAGAAGTGATCTCGTATATGCCCGAAGCTATATTCCCAGTCAGCATCAGCTTTTTTATGGGGGTTAAAAATATTTTGAGGATCCATGATATGTTTGGCTTGCTTAAAGATGCTCAGTACTTCACGACCATACATTTGTTCCAACCAAGGCCCGCGGACTAAACCATCGTTGTGTTCGCCGGACAGAGAGCCACCATACTGCAAGACGAGTTTATTGACCGCTTTCATGGCCGGCAAAATCTTTTTGCGGTCAGTCGGGTCTTCTAGCTTCATCAGTGGGATGACGTGGAAGTTGCCGTCGCCCATGTGCCCGGCAATGGTAGCAAACAACTTATATTTTTTAATAATTATTCGCAGCTGCGGCAGAAAGGCGGTTAAGTGTGTCGGCGGCACGACAAAATCATCAATAAATGGCGCTGTATGTTTGTCTTTGACCTTGCTGCGCAGAAGCTGGAAGCTATAGCGACGCATGATCCAGAATTTTTCTGATTTGCCCTCGGTCGGATCTTCTTCGAAACCGTTGATTTCATAGCGGGCACGGTGCTTACGCAATTCGGTATGCAGCATTTTAATTTTCTGACGTACCTCGGCTTCGGTTTCACCGTTAAATTCGACCATCAAAATCAGTTTCGGAATGCCACGCATTAGTTGTAGACCGTCAGGTATTAGCGTAATCAACAAATGCACGAACCGTTTCACGCCTAATAGCTTCAGGAAGCTAGGCATAAAACGAATTGATAGCCATAACGTCTGGTCATCAAACGATTCGAACGTCGCCGGCTTGGCCTCCAGTACTTTCGGAATCACTTCGCCGAGATCGTCAATGTCTTTCATGAACAGCACCAGCAGGCCGGAGTGCGGGCGCGCCGGCACCAGCCGAAAGCGAATGTCGGTCACAAATCCAAGAGTACCCTGGGCACCGGCAATCAGCTTGGTCAAGTCAAAAATGCCAGTTTTACGATCCCAGACATCCCATAGGTTATAACCGGTGGAGTTCTTGCTAACGTGCGGTTTAGCAGCCTTAATTTTATCGTAATTGTCATCTATCAGTTTAAAAAGCTGCCGGTAAACCTCACCCTCAAAATCTTTTTGCTTCATTTTATTGTCCAGCTCAGCTCGGCTGAGCGGCTTGATGGTTCGAGCAATGCCGTCTGCAAACACCACCTGAAGTTGCGTCACAAAGTCCTCGGTCTTACCATATTCCAATGACTTTTCGCCACCGGCGTTGTTATTAACCATACCGCCGACAGTCGCCAGGTCGCGCGACGCCGGATAGGTCGGCATCAGCGCCTTATGTTTCAGCGTTTCAGGTTCAAAATCACGATAGAAAACTCCGGGCTGCGTATGAGCAGTCTCGGGGCTAACCGCTTCAATCTTTGTAAAATAGCGTTGAAAATCAACAATAATCGATTCGTTAATAGCACCGCCGGACATATCGGTGCCCGCCGAACGAGCCGTGACGCTGAGGCCGGGTTGGTGCGGTTTCTGCTCAGCAACCAGCGTAACGAGGGTTTCAACATCTTTGGCGTCTTTTGGAGCTACGACCAGCTTGGGACGCAGCTCAAACATCGAAGCATCATGGCTGTAGGCATCGAGAGTAGCTGGAGCATCATCAATATCGCCCCCAAAACCAGCCGCCGCCAGGGCGCCCTTAATAGTATCCATGTATTAAGAATAAGCGTTTCTGCTCGTTACGCCAAGCTACTTATGTTTATCTTGTAGGTTTTGATAGAGCTCAATGTAGCGCACGACGAGTTTTTCCCACTGAAAGGTGTCGAGGGTGAACTGGCGGGCTTGGGCACCGAAGCCGCGCGCTGCTGAGGGGTTATTCAACCACTCATTGATGTGTTTTTGAAAGGCTTTGGCGTCCTGGGTTTGGAGTAACAGGCCATTTTCCCCATCGGTTACGGCATCACGAATACCCTGGATATCGGCGGCAACCGTCGGTAATGAAAAAGTTGTCGCTTCCAGTAGTACCAAGCCAAAGCCCTCAATGTCGCCCGGGACTTCAATATTGGGCATCACAAATATATCAGCGGCGTGGTACACAGCCGTGCGCACATCATCGCTGACGCGACCGAGTAAGCGAATATGATTATCTAGCTGATGACGCGCGATGGCCGCCTCAATAGCCGATTGCTCGTCTCCTTCGCCCACAACTAGATACATGAGATGAGGATGGGCTTTGACGAGATCCGGCATCACGGCATCGACAAACCAAGCCACGCCTTTACGCTTCACCAACCGACCGACCGTCAGCAGCAGCTGTGCATCGACCGGCAGATCAAGCTGTTTGAGCAGCACCGAACGTTCGGCAGCAGGCTGCCAATGGTCGACCACCGCTAGCGGAATAATTGTAATCTTGTCCTTGCTGACGCCGCGCAGCTGACAAGCATCAGCTGCCGCCTGGCTGATACAAATAACAGCGTCAGCTCGGCGTACCATCGACGGCACAATTTTCTGATATAAGCGGCGCTGGTAGGTAATATCCAGCCCATGAATAACTACTACCCACGGTTTGCTGAACAATTTTGCCAGCACAAAACCTAACGGCGATAGTAGCCCATCCTGGGTATGTATAACGTCAATTCTGGTCGTCAGCAGTATTCCGCAAGATCGCAATGCCAACAGCGGCAACACCACTGGCAATAAGGCATTGGAGCCGCCCCATTTCACCAAGCGGGTTTCCACCCGCTCAGAAAGGGCAGTGTAGAGTTCGTACGCCAGCAGCTCCATACCACCAGTGCTGGGTGGAAATTTGCGGCTGATAAACAGGATTCGCATGGCCTCATTGTAACGGTTGGCCGGTCCGCACGAAAGCAGTTACCATCTGGTATAATCATAAGCAAGATGTCGCAACCAGAAAAAGTATTGATTGTGGGTGGTGGTTTTGGTGGTGTAAAAGCCGCTCTAGCACTATCAGAAGACAAGCGTTTTGCAGTCACGCTGCTGAGCGATAGCAGTGAACTGCGCTACTATCCAACACTATTTCACACTGCTACGGGCGGCAAACGAGCCAATTCGAGTATTGCACTCGCTCAGTTATTCGCCGACAAATCGATCACAGTGGTCAAAGGTACGGCCGATAAGCTCGACCGTCACTCCAAAACAGTCACGACTGTGGAGGGTGCCACACATGCTTTCGACACGCTTGTACTGGCTCTCGGCGTAGTCACGAATTACTTTGGCATCAAAGGCTTGCCCGAATATTCGTATAGTATTAAATCTCAAGACGAAGCTGCACGTTTTAAACGTCATTTACATCAGCAATTGATCGCCGACCATAAACCAGATATACACTACGTGATTGTCGGTGCCGGGCCTACCGGCATTGAGTTGGCGGGCGCACTGCCGAGCTATTTACGACAGATTATGCGCAATCACGGCGTGCCGGCCCGCCAGGTACACATCGACTTGATTGAAGCTGCGCCGCGCTTATTGCCGCGTTTGCCACAAAGCACCTCACGCTCCGTACAGCGTCAGCTGAAGCGGCTCGGTATTCGGCTATATCTTGGTAAAACCGTCCAAGGCGAAACGGCCGACGAGCTGCTCGTCAGCGGCAAACCAATCCGTAGCCACACGGTCATTTGGACGGCCGGTGTCACCAATCATCCGTTTTTTGCGGCTAACGATTTCGTGTTGACCAAGCGTGGCAAAGTCGCCGTCGACACCTACTTGCAGGCTGAGGATGATATTTTTGTAATCGGTGACAACGCCAACACGCCATTCAGCGGGCTGGCCCAAACTGCCCTCCGCGATGGTGATTTTATAGCGCGCAATCTACGACGCCGAGCCGGCCACAAAAATTTTAAAAGTTACACGGCTACTCGGCCGATCACCGTCATTCCAGCCGGCCCACACTGGGCAGCTGTTATATGGGGCAAAGCCCATTTCGCCGGTTGGCGCGGTTGGTTTTTGCGCGAGGCTGCCGATTTAATCGGCTTTCATGATCTGGAACCGTGGCGTGCGGCATCAAAACAATGGTATAGCGAGTTTAGCCAGCAGAACGATTGCGTCGTGTGTGCCGCCGCTGAAAGCAAATAGCCGTCACGCCATAAGCACCGTATAATAAGCGGTATGGATCAGGAGTTCACGGCTGCTTACAAGCAGCTCAATACGGCTCAGCGGCAAGCCGTCGATGCTATCGAAGGCCCGGTTTTAGTGGTGGCTGGCCCAGGCACGGGCAAAACGCAGCTGCTCAGTCTGCGGGTGGCCAATATTCTCCAAAAAACTGATACCGACCCTTCGGGTATTCTCTGTCTGACATTCACAAATTTTGCAACCTCCAATATGCGACAGCGCCTCACTGATTTAGTTGGGGCAAGTGCTCACAACGTTATGGTACGCACCTTCCACAGCTTTGCCGCCGAGATCATGAGCCTTTATCCGGATTATTTTTGGAGTGGTGCCCGCTTGAGTATTGCGCCCGATACGGTGCAGCTAGAACTCGTTCAGAACATTCTAGCTAGTCTGCCGCTCGACAATCCGCTAGCTAGCAAGTTTGCCGGCAATTACACGATGCTCAGCGACGTCCAGCAAGCCCTAAAACTTACCAAAGAGGCTGGTTTAACACCAGCCAAGTTAGCTGCCATGCTGGAAGTTAACCGGGCCTATCTGGATGTCATTGAGCCACAGCTAGCCGAGATTCTGGAGCCCAAATTATCGATCAAGCAGCTTCCGGCCTTGCAAGCGGCTATCGCTGTGTTACCCGACCAGGCAATCGATCAGGCTGTCACGCCGCTCATCTCTCTTAGCACCGTACTCAAAGAAAGCCTGGCGACTGCCATAGAGGCCGACGCAGCCACGGGCAAGACAATCCAGACCGGCAAATGGAAGCGACGCTGGCTACAAACCGTCGATGGCCAGAAAGGCTTATTTGATGAACGGCGGCGCAATGCCTGGTGGCAGGCGATCGTCAAAGTCTACGAACTGTACCGTGACCAGCTGCACGCTCGTGGCTACTATGATTACGCTGATATGATTATCGAGGTCATCACGCAGCTGGAACAGCAACCAGAACTGCGGGCCAGTGTCCAAGAACGTTTCCTGTACGTACTTATCGACGAGTTCCAGGACACCAATGCCGCTCAACTCCGACTAGCGCACCTGGTCGCCACCCATACCAGCAATGAGGGTAAGCCCAACTTGATGGCCGTCGGGGATGATGATCAGTCAATCTTTGCTTTCAATGGTGCCGAGCTCAACAATATGTTGTCGTTTCGTCGTACCTATCAAGACACCCGAATTATTGTCTTAACCGATAACTACCGTTCTTCTCAAGCTATTCTCGACACAGCTCAAACAATTATTGAGCAGGCCGATGATCGGTTAGTTAAACGTGAGGCCGATCTCAACAAGCAGCTACAGTCTGTTGCCATGGTGGGGAAGGGTACGATTCAGCATGTTTCGTTTCCCACCCGCGAGCATCAGCTATCGGCTGTAGCCCAACGGGTGCAACTGACCTGGCAGGAGAATAACGAGCTGTCGATTGCCGTCTTGGCCCGCAGCCATGACAGTTTGCGACGACTCAGCAGCTTACTCGTCAAGCTCAATGTACCCATTAGCTATGAACAACAAAACAACGTCCTAGCGCAGGAAATTGTCGAACAAATCTGCCGGCTTGCCGAATGTGTAGCCGCCATCGGACGTGGCGACGAGACAACCGTCAACTACCAGTTGGCCAAGCTGTTACGCCACCCGATGTGGCACATCAAAGCTGCCACGTTATGGCGGTTGGCTGTCGAAAATTACCCGCAAGCACGCTGGCTGGACAGCCTACAGGCACACCAGGACAGTCATTTGCAAGCCATTGCTCAGTGGCTACTGTGGTTAGCCGGCGAAGCCAGCCGTCAGCCATTACCCGTTATGCTGGAATATCTGATCGGTTTGCGGGCCGGCGTGCATCTCACCAGCCCGGTGCGCGATTACTTCCTGTCGCTGCGTGTCGTCGATAATACCTACCTCGAAGCTTTGTCGGCCACGCAGTTACTGACCAATCTGACCGCCGAATTTGCGGTCGACGAAGCGGCTGACCTTGATGATTTCGTTCGCTTTATTGCTCTCAACAGGGAACTTGGCCGCTCAGTGACCGATGAATCATGGTTTGTCAGCGGCGAACGGGCAGTCCAAATTATGACCGTCCATAAAGCTAAAGGCTTGGAATTCGACACTGTTTTTCTGGTGGACGCGGTTGACGAAAGCTGGCGACCGCGCCACATGGGCCGTAAACCGCCGGCCAACTTGCCGCTGCAACCATACGGCGAGCAGTATGACGACTACGTACGGCTGCTCTACGTGGCAGCCACCCGCGCCAAAACATCGCTTGTCGTCAGCAGTTATTACAGCGACAGTAAGGGCAAGGCTGTCTTATCGACACCACTTATTCGCGCCTTACCGGCGACGGTCGTTACCGCCGAAACTGCCGAGGCACCAATTGAGCTGCTTGAAAAATTGCTGCCATGGCCGCGGTTAGAAACTACAAACGAGCGCTTGCTACTACAGAAGCGCCTCGACAGTTACTGTCTGAGCGCCACCGGCTTGCTACAATTCCTCGATGTTAGCAATGGCGGCCCGCAAGCATTCTTTGAGCGCCAGCTGCTGAGACTGCCCGTTATTCAAACGGCCTCAATGGCATACGGCACGGCCATGCATCGTGCACTGCAGGCTGCCCAGCAGCTCGTTAACGGCAGCTCGTTTAGGATTGCTAAAGTACTGTCCGCCTATGATACAGCCCTGGCTCAGCAACAGCTACCCGCTGACGACCTCCAGCGGTATCTCTCCCATGGCCGGCAGGTGATTAAGCAACTATTTGGCGAACTAGGCTTTAGCCTGCCGAAAGGCGGTCAGGCGGAGGTTTCGTTAATGCCGATTGAATCGGGTAAGGCTCGTCTTGGTGGCCAGCTCGATCATGTCCTCCAAACCGAAGATGGGCTGATAATCAGTGATTACAAAACTGGCAAACCGCTCGCCAGCTTCACCACGCGCGACCAAACGAAAGCCGTCAAAGCCTGGCGCCACCGTACGCAGTTGTTGTTCTACAGCCTACTGGCGCAGCAATCCGGCCGCTATCAGCCCGGCCGCCAGCTGAGCGCTTGTATGCTGTATGTAGAAGCCGCAACTGCTCGAGAGCTACGCTTGGGCATTGAACCCAGCCTAGACGAGCTCCAACAGCTCCAACGCCTCATCGAAGCTGTCTGGCAACACATTATGGATCTCAACTTTCCTGATATTAGCGCCTACACACCAAACAGTGACGGCATCGCAGCTTTTAGCGCCGATTTAATTGACGGCAAAATATAATCAAATAAAAACTGCCCGCTTCTGCGGGCAGTTTAATACTAGCAACTCTATTTATTTTTTGCGAGCAGCGGGTTTGCGCTTCGCAGCGGTCTTTTTGCGCGGCTTCTTGGCTGCAACGGCAGTAGTAGCTGCCGGTGTAACGACGGCTGCATTACCGGCGGCCAGCACCGCACTGTCAGCAAATAACATGCCGTACAGATTTACGCCGATGATAGCACCGAGAACAGGACCAAGCACGTAGGTGCCCCAGACCCAAGCACGTGCACCTAAAGCAACTGCTGGGTTCAACAAACCGATAGCAGCTGACGAAGCAGCTACGATACCAATCATGTATGACAGTCCGGCGACTGAAGCAGTTACAGCGCGACTATAGCCCTGATAGAGAGCAGCAGCCCAGCCAAAAGCGAAGATGCCGGCGCCGACAGCTTCAGCAACCATAATACGGCCGGTGAAGTGTCCACCTACATTTTGTAAATGGCTATTAACGAAGTAGGTGTAGAGGTAATAGGCGGCCCAACCACCGAGTAGCTGAACTGCAATGTAGAGTACAGCCGTTACCGTTGAAACCTTACGAGCCGTCCAGAGCGCCAGCGTCAGGGCCGGGTTGAGGTGCGAACCGGATATGCTGCCGACGGCGAACATCATCAGCGCCAGCGTCAAACCTGCGGCCAGAGCCACAAAGAATGGCACACCAATTGTTGAACGTTGCACGCTGAGTATGAGCAGTGTCAGGACACCGGTACCGAGAAACTCAGCCACCAACGTAGCTATTTTCTGTCTTCCAAACATTATTGGAACCTCCACTTATTTAATGACCATAGCGTACCGTGTAATGTCGCCGTTGTAAAGTGGTTGTGCTAGACAGCAGCCACCGACATCCGATTCTCTTGAATCATGTCAACCGGCAAATCGCCCTTCGTCAGCACCGCCGCCGTCGCTATCGTATAGATGAGTTCGCTGAGCAAGGCATTATTCGCCCGGGCTGGATCATTATCACTGAGACCGTCTGCAATATCTGTTAGTCGCCAGACGTCGACAGCAAATATCTGGGCTTCGTCATTGGTTGCTTCACGAATTAGTTGCTGATTCACCGTGTGGTCTCTGATTTGGTTGAGCACAATGCCACGCTCTTTATGGGGGCCGCCGAGCAATTTTACAATCTTGCCTTGACCAATAATCACGTCCGAAACTTTACGTCCGCTGTATTGCGGATGCCGGGCAATTGTCTCGGTATAGGCACGAAAATTAGCATAGACCTTGTCAATGTCAGTTTGATCCACCTCCAGCATCGCAATAACTTCTCGGATCGCTTGTTCATATTTGACGGTGGCGTAAATAATTTCCGGTGCCCGATCGATGGCACCGCAGCCACACTTATCGCCAGCGGCGTGTTCGTCGGTATGAGCACCGAAATCAATATTATGGTGCACCAGCGTTTCAACCGACTGCCGGAATACATTATTGAGCGGCTGACCCTGAGCTTCGCCGCTCCCAATTTTAATGGCGGCCGCCATAGTTGCTGAGCCGCCAAAGACCTTACTACGATTGAGGCTTCTTTTATAAGTCCGCTCGGCGCTAAAGACGGTTAATACGCCCCGTCCGTCGCCACAACCGTCGTCATCAATACTATTGCCCGCATCGTCGCGGTCGATAGGCGCTAATATGTCGGGAGAATTAATTAGTTCGCGGACGAGTGCTAGGATTTCAGGCTGTGCCTCTTGGGCGGATATTGATCCTTCGCCGAACCCCAACCCGAAATCGGGTGTTATTCGTTCGACGTTAAAACGTTGGGTGTTCATATTTTCCTCATGATTAAAATTCGGCGCACTCTCTGACACTAATATCTCCTCTAAATGTGTGTTTTAAATCACAAATCAGACCATATAGTACACCTCTCACATCTGTAATGCAAATTCAGGCAAATATTTGTTATAGTACCTATAAATAAGGAGTTATATGCTGAAAGATTTCAAGAAGTTTATTCTGCGAGGCAATGTGGTTGATCTGGCCGTAGCGGTGGTTATCGGCGCCGCCTTTAGTGCTATTGTCAGTGCGCTCGTCAAAGACTTAATCACCCCGTTAATCGCTTCCATTTACAAACAACAGCAGTTTGCCAATGCTCATTTTACGTTCCGGGGCAGTCAGTTCATGTACGGCGACTTTATCAATGCCGTCATTTCGTTTCTAATTGTGGCGGTCGTGGTTTTCTTCTTGGTAGTGCAGCCTCTCAACCGTTTAACATCACGCGCTAACCGTAACACCGAAACGCCCGAACCAAGTACCAAAAAGTGTCCCGAATGCCTCAGCGAAGTGCCGCTCAAAGCCAAACGCTGTGCATTTTGCACAACCAAACTCACCACCTAATTACTCATAAAAAGCCCTGCCGCCGGCATGTCCATGGCTGTTCTGCCCGGCCTCCCGCAGCCACGGATTGGAAGGCTACTCTGATGAGGACTAGTGTTTTTGATGCCGTCTTTTGAGACCAGCCACGTGCAACCGGACAGATTGACGGTCCACTAATGTCTGGGCATGCTCCAAGCTCACCTGATCTTTGGCTTCGGTACGCATCTTTTCAGCACGCTCCAAGGCCTTCTGAACTTCAGCTTCGTTAATTTCATCGGCATGATCGGCTTCATCAACTAAGACCCGCAAGGTATTGTCAGCCACTTCGATAACGCCACCGTTGGTAGCAAAGAATTCGCGCTGAATATCGCTGTCTTTTGCGTTTCGACGGACCGCAATGGCACCCGTCGTGGCCACACTGACAAGCGGCATATGGTCCTGCAGCACACCAATCTCGCCATCTAGCGTCGGCAGAATGACCTCATAGACATCTTCATCGAACTTTTTACCGCTAATTGCTATCAGTTGAAAGTGAAACATTACTTGCTTGCTTTAACGTCTTTGATCGAACCCTTCAGGTAGAAGGCACTCTCCGGCTTGTCGTCGTGTTTGCCATCGAGAATTTCTTTGAAGCCCTGGATGGTATCGGACAGTTTGACATACTGACCCGGGTTGTTGGTAAACTGCTCGGCGACGAAGAACGGCTGGCTCAGGAAGCGCTGGATACGGCGAGCGCGGCCAACAAGCTGCTTGTCATCTTCGGAAAGTTCTTCCATGCCGAGAATGGCAATGATGTCCTGCAGGTCTTTGTAGCGCTGCAGTACGCGCTGGACTTCGCGGGCGACGTTATAGTGGTCCTCGCCGACGATTTCGGGATCGAGAATCGTCGAGGAACTATCGAGCGGATCGACGGCGGGGTAGATACCGATCTCGGTCAAGGCGCGGTTCAGGGTAATTGTCGAGTCGAGGTGGGCAAAGGTCGTGGCTGGAGCCGGGTCAGTCAAGTCGTCGGCGGGCACATAGACGGCTTGCACCGATGTGACTGAACCTTGCTTGGTCGAAGTAATGCGCTCCTGTAATTGACCCATTTCCTGAGCCAAGTTTGGCTGGTAACCGACAGCCGACGGTAAACGGCCGAGCAGCGCAGACACCTCAGCGCCAGCTTGGGTAAAGCGGAAAATATTGTCGACGAAGAACAGCACATCGCTGCCTTTATCACGAAAGCTCTCGGCAATGGTTAGGCCAGACAAGGCCACCCGCAAACGGGCGCCTGGCGGCTCATTCATCTGGCCGAAGACCAGCGAGGTGTTCTTCAGCACGCCCGACTCTTCCATTTCGTAGTACAAATCATTGCCTTCGCGCGTACGTTCACCAACACCGGCGAACACCGAATAACCGCTGTGGAATTTGGCGATGTTACCGATAAGTTCTTGGATGAGCACGGTTTTACCGACACCGGCACCACCGAACAAGCCAACCTTACCACCCTTAACAACCGGGCAGATGAGGTCAATAACCTTGATGCCGGTTTCCAAGATTTCAATGCTGCCCGATTGGTCAATTAATGGTGGTGGCGTACGGTGGATTGGTGATGTCTCGGAAAAGCTACCTTTTTTACCATCAATCGGCTGACCGGTAACATTAAACATCCGCCCCAGCGTGGCGTCACCGACGGGTACACTGATCGGCGCCCCAGTATCAACTACTTCAGCACCACGCTCTAAGCCATCGGTAGAATTAAGCGCGATCGCACGGACACTCGATTCGCTGAGGTGCTGAGCTACTTCCAAAGTGATTTCCTGACCGTCTAAAATAACTTTCAGTGCATTATAAATCGCCGGCAAATTATCAGTTGTAAACTCAATGTCCACCACCACACCCACAATCTGGGTAATCTTACCGGTCTTAATTTTTGCTTTGGTTGCTGTCGTCATTATGCATCTCCTTCTATGGTCATATTGAATTGTGCTTCTAGTTGTTCCACGCGTCGTCTGGCCTGAACTGCGCGTATAGACGCTTCGATAATCTCACGCTCCTCGGTGGCCGTATGAGGATGAAAGGTCTCGGGCGAGAGAGCCGGCACCGAGAAAAGCACCTGTGCGGGACCTTGGTAAGCAGTCACTTTCAGTTCTATCTCAGCCATTGAGGGCCTCCGCGCCGCCGGAGATTTCAGCCAGCTCCTGGGTAATGGCGGCCTGCCGGGCGGTGTTAAGTTCGAGCGTATAATCTTTGATCAGATCATTGGCATTATCGGTAGCATTCTTAGTGGCCAGCATGCGCATGGCGTGTTCGCTGGCCAGGCTTTCCAGCACGGCTTGCCAGAGCTGGGCCTCGATCAGCCGGGTCGTGACTTGGTCAACGACGGTTTCAACGTCAGGCTCGAAGTTGCTGATTGTCTCGGTAGCCGTGTCGACATCCGGCGCCGGCGCCGGCAGAATTTGCAAATTCACCGGCACCTGGACCACCGTCGATTTAAAATCGGTGTAGAGCACATGAACTTCGTCGACCAATTCGTCGCGGTACTGGCTGAGGACGGTATTCAAAATGGGTCGCACGTCGTTGGCTGTCGGGTGATCACCAAAAGGCGGATAGACGGCTACCAGATTGGCATCTGCCAGACGACGCACGAACTGGGCACCCTTACTCCCAATGGCGATGACGTGGCTTTTGATCTTATTATCGCGATCTTCGCGCAGGGCAGTGGTTAGTTGCTTCAAGGTGTTGGCGTTGTAGGCTCCTGCCAAGCCGGTATTACTGGTGACGATCACATACAGCCGGCTCTTAACCGTCCGCTTGCGGAATAATGGTTGGCGCTCAACTTCGCTGATAGCATTCAGGCGGCACAGCAGGTCATAGGCCAGATTCTGGTAGTCACGACTCTTTTGGGCCTGCTCCTGCGCCCGACGCAGTTTACTGGCCGAAACCAGCTCCATAGCCTTGGTGATCTGGCGAGTGCCGCGAATCGACGTAATGCGCCGCTTGAGTGTGATTGTGCTAGCCAAGACGACCTCCGGTCTCAATTACCAATTCGCAATCAGCACTTGGCAATGCATAAGCAATTGACCGTTGACCATTCATCGAATCTTGAGCACTGCGCATTGCTTAATTGGCTTTCTTGATTTCTTTATAGGTGGCGGCGACTTGCTTGGCGACTTTCAGGACGGTTTCGTTTTGGGCATCGGTTGGCTTGTCGCCAGTGTTCAGGGCATCGATCAGTTTGGCGTGCTTACTCTTGAGTTCGCGATGAAGAGCTTCTTCAGCGGTCTTCACCTTGTCAACGGGGATGCTGTCAAAAGCACCATTGCTGGCGGCGTACAGGCTGGCGTACATTTCCCAGATTGCATACGGGCTGTACTGGGGCTGTTTGAGCAGTTCCGTCAGACGCTGGCCGCGCTCAATTGTCTGACGAGTTTCCGGATCCAGATCGGTTGAGAATTGACTAAAGGCCGCCAGTTCACGAAATTGGGCCAGATCGAGCTTCAAGCCACCACCGACAGCTTTGATAGCCTTAGTTTGGGCTGAACCGCCAACCCGCGACACCGACAAACCAACGGAAATAGCCGGGCGGATACCCTGATAGAACAGATTGGTTTCAAGGAAGATCTGACCGTCGGTGATCGAGATAACATTCGTGGGAATATAGGCCGAAATGTCGCCAGCCTGGGTTTCGATGATGGGCAGCGCCGTTAATGAGCCGGCGCCAAGTTCGTCGGAGAGTTTGGCGGCACGTTCTAGCAAGCGAGAGTGCAAGTAGAAGACATCACCGGGATAGGCTTCGCGGCCCGGTGGACGGCGCAGTAGAAGCGACATCTGGCGATAAGCCTGAGCATGCTTGGTTAAATCATCATAGATGATCAGCGCGTGCTGCTTGTTGTCGCGGAAGTACTCGCCCATAGCAGCACCGGCGTATGGTGCCAGGTAGAGCAGGGCGGCTGGGTCGGCTGGGCTGGTGGCGACAATAATGGTCTGGTCCATGACACCTTCGCGCTTCAAACGCTCCTGCAGGGCGGCAATCTTGGATAGCTTTTGGCCTATGGCGACGTAGACATTGATGACACCAGTCTTCTGACGGGCCTGATTGACCATGGTGTCAACAGCAATGGCCGTTTTACCGGTTTGGCGGTCACCAATGATCAACTCACGCTGGCCACGACCAATTGGCACCGTGGCATCGATCGCCATCAAGCCAGTCATCAGTGGCTCGTGGACGCTCTTGCGCGATAATACATCGGGCGCCGGGCGCTCGACGCGGCTGCGCTGCTTGGCTTTAATGGGTTCACCGCCATCCAAGGGGTTGCCCAAAGGATCAACGACACGGCCAACCAGTTCGGGACCAACCGGTACTTCCAGCACCGTACCGCTCAAACGCACCGTGGCGCCGGCTTTGACCTGGGTGTCATCACCAAGGATAACAGCGCCGATTTCTTCTTCGGCCAGGTTCAGCGCAAAGGCGGTGATTTTTTGCCCATCGATACCCTCAATCTCGAGCATTTCATTATAACCAGCGCCGCTCAGGCCGTAGACCCAGGCAATGCCATCGCCGACGCGGGTTATCACGCCAACATTTTCAATTTCCGGGCGCTGCTTCAGCTCGGCAATGGCTGCCCGGATGTCATCCGATAGTTCGGTAATTGATAATTCAGCCACGGTTAGCTCCTTTCGATCGCCGCAGTAAGGAGTAGGGAATAGGAGACAAGCTCATGGCTTGGCTGCAGAAAGCGCCATCCTTCATTCTTGCCTCTTGCTCCATGCTTCTCATATTAATCCTTTCCTGCGGTCGTTAACTGTTTAAACTTGTTCAATTTTGCCTCGACGCTCAGATCGAGCTGCTGGTTTGGCAGATTCAGGCGCACGCCACCAATGACTTCAGGGTCCAGCACTTCATTAACGATAATATCGCCGGCGGTTGGATACAGCTTTTTCACTTGCTTGGCGATAGTACTCCTGACAGAATCAGTCAGCGGGTGAGCGCTGCGTGCGATAAGCTCTACGTGGCCGGCGGCAGCCCAATCGGCTTGCACATCACGTAATACCGAATCAAGCTCGCTAACGCGACGCTCAGCCAATAGATAGGCGGCCACCTCTTTGCTAAAAGACTTTTTAACGCCGCGTTTCAATGTGTGATCGGCGATGATCTGTGCTAATTTAGCGCGCGGTTGTTTCATGATGCGGCTTGACGCTCCTTCAGTATGCGCTCGATTAGCTGGGCATCTTTCTTGGCATCCACCTTCTCCTCGATAATGGCTTCGGTGGCTTCAGAAATCAGGCCCACCAGTTCTTTTTCGAGCTGCTGACGGGCGCGAGCCGTATCTTGAGCAATGCGCGATTCGGCTTCGGCCAGAATACCAGCAACTTTTTCGCGAGCCGTATCTTCGGCCTCTCGTATGGCTTGGCGAGCACTATCCTGAGCGCCGCTGATAATGGCATCAGCTTCCTGTCGGGCAGCGTGCAGCTGGTCGGCGACTTCGCCTTCCAGCTTGGTGCGCTCTTTTTGCATGGCTTCGCCGAGTTTAACGCCACTCTCGATCGTCTCGCGACGTTCGTTCATGATTTTCAAAATGGGTCCAAAAGCATATTGCTTCAAAACCCAGAAGGCCAACACAAAAGTAACCAGCTGAATGATGAGCGCTTTGGCATCAATACCGAGCGCCCCGATACCAGATGAACTGTCTGCAAATTGTGAGATAGCTGTGATCAACCGGGTTACTCCTTATTTAACGAAAAATGTGGCGGCAAAGGCCAAGAGGCCGTAGACCTCGATCAGACCGACGAATACCAGCGCCTGGCCAAGAAACTTGGCTGCTTCCGGGTTACGTCCAACGGCTTGCAAATAATTTGCGCCCACTAGGCCAATACCGATTGTCGGACCAATAAAGCCCGCGCCGATCATGATGCCGTGGCTGATTGCTTGTGCACTTGCGGTGTCTGTTGCAAATACCATAGTAGTTATTCTCCTTTAATTACATTACTGATACTGACGTCACATTGACTCATGACGATGCCGTTCCTGAAGCCTTTGTTAGCTCTATTGTTTCAGGCGCATCATCTTCGGTCAAGTCAAGGTGCCCTTGGGCGGCGTTAACACTGATGGCCAGGTAGTTGACGCCAAGGATGACAAAAATATAGGCCTGCAGCGCACCAACCCCGAGCTCAAGCAAGGTGAAGGGCAAGGCAATGACCGGTGACAGAACGCTCCCCGGCAGCAATGCCGCGCCGAGAAAAGCAAAAACGGCGATCACGATCTCGCCAATGGTAATGTTCAAAAACAACCGCAGACTCAAGCTGAAGACGCGCGTCAGGTCGGTCAGCATTTCAATCAAGCCAATAACGAGGTACAACGGGTTGAGCGGACTGCCGATGAAGAAGTGTTTGACGTAGGCTGCCAAACCGCCAGCTTCCCGGATTGATGCCACGTACACCAGACCCATCGTCACCAACCCCATCGACAAGGTGGCGTTGAGATCACCCGTCATGGGCCGCAATAGTGGGTGACCATGCACCTGCAAACCCTCACCGACAAAGGGAATCAAGCCGGCCCAGTTATTGAGCAAAATGAAAAAGAACAGGGTTACAAAGAAGGGAACGTACTTCTTACCAATCACTTTGTCGCTAAAGGCGCTCTCCACCAAATCAGTGGCAAAATCAACGCCGGCTTCGACATACTGGACGATACCGCCCTGGGGTTTAACCGTAACTCGACGGGCAATCATGATGAGCCCGATGATCACCGTAAGGGCTACAATCCAGCCGTAGAGCATCGAGTTGGTGATACTAATACCAGCGACCGTGAAATCATGGCCTGGCGCCACGTGGATGACGGGGCTACTGTCGGCAAAACGGCTAATAAAACTAAGCATTTAGTCGTCATCCTCCTCGTATTGTCGCTTGACTTGGCGCTTCTGCGCGGCGGTCAATTTTGTAACCGGCTGACGGTTGGCCGTTTGCATGGTCTGCCACATGATGACAGCCATGCCGATCATGGCTACCACAAAACCGATAATAAGTAACACTGGGTTGGTGTGTAGTTTCTTATCAAGTTCATAGCCGCCAATCACCGGTACGAGTATGACAATCGCCAAGCGCCACGTCATATCGAACGCCATGGTAATAAATACCGCGCTGGGGGATTTTTCCACCGGAAGAGAAGCCTTGCTCATTCCCCTCAAGTATAACAGATGTGATCTATCTCACGCAACCGAGGTAAACAGCAGGAAGCAAGAAGTAAGGAGGCTCCGTTAGGCTATCTCTACCATGTATCATCCCGGCGCAGGCCGGGACCCTGTTAATTAAACACGCGTCAGCGTTCCTAATCCTTGCTCCTCTAAATGCATGAGGAAGACGCAGTGTAATGAAAAAAGTGTAGTCCGCGAAGGCCTATGCTATACTTTGTATATGAGTAACACGCCTTCAGTCACAGTCTACAGCGCCACCTGGTGCGCCTTTTGTCATACCGCCATGGCTTACCTTGATAAGCTCGGCGTCACTTATGTCGATAAAGATGTCGAGAAAGACCCCATGAATGGCATGGAAGCCGTCACCAAATCACAACAGCGCGGCATTCCGGTTATCGACATCGCTGGCGACATCATTGTCGGTTTCGATCGCCCCAAAATTGACGCCGCCCTCCAAGCCCACGGCCTGACTAAGGCTTAGCTCAACAGCTCGGTGTCGTTGACAGCGCCTTGCACAAGGCCCTGGAGCGTTTCAGTCTCCCACGCATCATGTCGTTGGCCGTCAGCGTCGACCCACAGTTCACAGCTGTGAAAACTACCGAGATCTGAAGTGTTACTAAGCTCCACCGACGCCATTGCAAGCTTACTCAATGCGCGCTGAGGCTCGGTTGCGGGTAACAAATGTTCAGGTCCACTCATGGCGTTCTCCTATAAAAATCATGTTAATAGTAGCATACTGTAGTCATGGCATTTGAAGATTTCCAAACCAAAGATTCGGTAGTAATCGTGTATACCGGCGATAGCAAAGGTAAGACGACAGCCTCGCTGGGACTGATGACACGCGCGCTCGGCAATCGCTGGAAGGTGGCCTTTATTCAGTTCATTAAGTATTGGGGCGTCAGCGAGCACGTTTTTATCCGCGATATCCAACACCTATATAAGGATCAGCTGTATTTTTACAAAGGCGGCAAGGGTTTTTATAAGGCTGGTGAGCTCAGCGAACAGCACGTCAGTGAAGCCCAGCATCGCCAAGCAGCCGAGCAAACCTACGCCGAAGCCCTGGCGGCAGCCAGCAGCGGAGACTACGACCTGGTAATTTGCGATGAAATTAATAATGCCGTCAATGATGGCTTATTGACCGAGGCTCAGCTGCTGGCACTGATTACAGACCGAGCGCCCAACACCAGTCTCTGCTTCACCGGCCGGAATTTCCCCAAAGCGCTACTGGAGCATGTCGACATAGCGACCGAGATGAAAAAACTAAAACACCACTTTGACGACAAATTCCTAGCCAACAAAGGTATCGATTTCTAGCGTCGGGCGCTACACTTAAAACTATGAATCAACCGAAACTCTATCTGTTCGTCGGCTATCCCGGAGCTGGCAAGACAACTGTCGCCAAGCTAATCGCCGCTACGTCAGGCGCGGTGCACATTTGGGCCGACGTCGAACGCAATAAACTGTTCAGCCAACCGACACATAGCGAAGCCGAGAGCCGGCAACTGTATGATCGCCTCAACCAGGAGACAGAAGAGCTTTTAACCGCTGGCAAGAGCGTTGTATTCGATACCAATTTTAACCACCGGCGCGATCGTGAACTACTGAGCGAAATTGCCCGTCGCCAGCAGGCCGAGACTGTTATCGTATGGATTGATACGCCGCTCGACATAGCCAAGCAGCGTGCTGTGCATGCGAAGGTTGTCCGCAACGGCTATGACTTTACAATGAGTGCCGAGCAGTTCGATACGATCGCCCATAAACTCGAACCGCCGACCAAAGATGAAAAAATTATTAAAATTGATGGTACGAACATTGACGAAGGTGAAGCCAAGCGCATACTTGGGCTATGAGTTCAGCAGACCAACCATATCCTACCTTGTATCGAGCAGGAGCAAGAAGTAAGCAGCAAGCAGCAAGTATACGACGCTTTACTGACCTAATTTGCTGGCAAAAAGGCCACGAGTTAGTGTTAAGAGTCTACAGCGAGACAGGTAGTTTCCCGTCAGATGAAAAGTTTGCACTGACAAGCCAGATGCGGAGAGCGGCAGTCTCCATAACATCAAATGTTGCCGAAGGCTTCTCTCGACATAGCTTGGCCGATAAAAAACACTTTTATACTATGGCCCAGGGGTCACTTACCGAACTACAAAATCAACTCCTTATCGCCCGAGACCTCCAGTACCTAAAAAGAAAGAATTTTTCCGAACTAGCCCAGTTGGCAGTATTGGACCATAAATTGCTGACCGGCCTGATTAAATCTACGGACGGAACCCATGCTTCATAACTCATACTGCTTACTCCAGGACATGCATGTCCTATAGTTACCGACGGCGGCACGGTTGGGTGGCATTAGCCGTGGCCATACTCAGTCTGTTATTTGCCTACGGGCAGCAGCAGGGGTGGTTTGGCAGCGCCGGCCATAGCCTGCAAAGCAACCAACCGGGTCTTTATAGCGTCAGTCGTTTCGTAGATGGCGATACGATTGCAGTCACCATGAACGGCAAAGAGGAGAAGGTGCGGTTCATAGGGGTCGACACTCCGGAAACCCATAAGCCGAACACGCCGGTACAGTGTTATGGCCCGGCGGCCGCTGCGTTTACAAAAAATACAATTGGCAAGCAATCGATTCGACTGGTTTCAGATTCCCTCAGCACCGATCGAGATCGCTATGGCCGCTTGCTGCGGTATGTCTATCTGCCAGATGGCTCGGATCTAGACGAAAAGCTTATTGCTGAAGGGTACGGCTTCTATTACCCATACTTTCCATTCAGCAAATCTACCGAATTCGCAGCGGCCGAACAGGCGGCCATGGCCGCGCATAAAGGCCTCTGGGGCAACTGCCATCCTACACCCACTGACAGTGGCGGTTACGTATCAAACAAACAATAGCTATGTCATCTCGAGCCCACGCGAGAGATGACGAATAGCAGTTAGACAACGTGAGAGGTGGGGTCGGGCCGGGCTTGGGTAGCCGCCAACAGCTGCCCGATAGAGAATGTTTTTGTATCGGGATTGTAGGCCCGATACAGCAAACGGCCGGGGACATGGCACAACCAGCTAATCATTAAGACCGGGTACATATGCCGACGACTGCTGAGGCGGTGATGGGCATAGGTGCGGGGACTCACCAGTGTGTAACGGATATAGTCGGCAAAATTTGTGTCGATGCGCCGTGACGAGACGCTAGCGATCAAGTCAGCATCATAGATGACACGGTAACGGTGAGCTTGCAGATGAATCGCCAAATCAAAATCTTCGTGCAAGCCGGCGCTAGCACACAGCTCGGCTCGCACCGTTAACCAAGCCGAACGCCGAATAGCCATATTAGCTCCATACAAGAAATTATTGGCGGCTAGTTTGTTGGCTAAATATTGGCGCCAATAGTGGTCGATGCGATCGGCCAGCGATGGAATAGCAAAGTCGTAATAATGTGGCGCACCAGAAACCGCCGCGATGGTTGGATCACGCATAATACTAACTGTTTGATCTGACCAGTCGGGCGGTAGCAGTGTATCGGCGTCGATACGCGCGATAATATCGCCCCGAGCGGCATTGAAGCCTGTCGTGCGGGCGTGCACGACACCTTGACGTGGTTCGCTGAGCAGGCGCACAAACGGAAATTGCGTGGCCACCGCGGCCGTTCCATCGGTCGAATTATTATCGACGACAATAACTTCGAGAGGTCGGAGCGTCTGGGCGTCGATCGCCGCCAAACAGGCGCCGAGCCGCTCGGCTTCGTTGTATACTGGGATAACAATACTTACGTTCATCAAATCCTTCATATTATATGGCAACCCGCTCACGATTGTATACGTCACACCTGAAAAAACGCTTAACGGGTTGCTGGCGGAGCAGTTGGCTGCATAAAATAGCTCTGGTGGTCATCGCGCTCGTCATCTTAATGGGAGCCGGCATGTACGGCGTCGCCGAGTGGTACCTGCACAGTGAGCAATCCAAACCTTTGCAGCTCGGCGTCAGTTTCATCCCCGATTACGCCACTAGTCTCGGCGTCGATCCGTCGCAGACAATGGATGGTTTGCTCGGCATTGGCGTCAAACACTTCCGGCTGGTTAGCTACTGGAGCGACATGGAGCCGACGCCCGGCCACTACGATTTCAGTCAGCTTGATTGGCAATTTCAGAAGGCCGAGGCCGCACACGCCAAAATTACGCTGACGCTCGGTTTGCGTCAGCCACGCTGGCCAGAGTGTCACGCACCGGATTGGGCCAGCAAAGAACCAATCAGCCAGTGGCAGCCGCAACTCGAAAAATTTATGGCGGCCGTCGAGCAGCGCTATCAGCATTCGCCGAGTCTGCAAGATTATCAAGTTGAAAACGAATACTTTCTAAAGGGCTTCGGTACTTGCACCGATTTTAGCCGCAGCCGGCTGGTCAGCGAATACCAGCTTGTCAAAAAGCTCGATCCGCAGCACCCGATCATTGTCGCCCGCAGCAACAATACCCTAGGCTTTCCGGTGGGGCAGCCGCAGCCAGATGAATTCAGCATTTCGGTCTATAAACGCGTGTGGGATGCTGGCGTCACGCACCGCTACCTAGAGTATCCGCAGCCGAGCTGGTTGTATGGCTTCATAGCTGGTACGCAGCGCATCTTTAACCATCGCGACATGCGTATCGCCGAGTTGCAGGCCGAAGCCTGGCCGCCGAACGGGCAAACCATTCCGCAGACCAGTCTGGTCGAACAAAACAAATCGCTTGACGCCAAGCGCCTGGCCGGCCGCTTTACCTATGCCAAAAACACCGGCATGCGCCAGATCGACGCCTGGGGTGCTGAATACTGGTATTACCGCCTGCAGGTCCTGCACGACCCCTCGCTCTGGAACGTCGCCAAACAAGAATACAAACAATAATCATGTCTCCCATTGATCCAGCCCAGTTTGGGGTGAGTTTTTCGATTAAGCAGTGTCGTAATTTTAGTGTTGGGCCGCCAGCAACGCTGAGGTGGCTAATTGAGGAAGGGGGCTTTCGACGCTTCCGGCTGATGAGTTATTGGAACGAGCACGAAAAACAACCCGGTAAATACGACTTTAGCGATCTCGATTGGCAAATAGAACAGATTACGCAAGCGGACGGCGAAGCTACGCTCTGCCTTGGTGCCCGGCAGCCGCGTTGGCCGGAAAATCATTGGCCGCAGTGGGCCTGGGAGCTACCGAAGCCCGAGCGCAGCCTTGCGCTCCTGAATTTTATCGAGCAGACCGTCTCGCGGTATCGAAATACAGCAGTGGTTGTCAGTTACCAGCTCGAAAACGAAGCTTTGCTGACCAATTTTGGTGAGCGTGCCGAAGTCGATCGACAGCGGCTGAAAGACGAATACGAGCTTGTCAAAAGCCTCGATCCAGAGCGTCCGCTAATCATGACCACCAGCACGTCATGGGGTATACCGGTGCGGCAACCGATTCCGGATATGGTTGGCTTTTCGTACTATCACACGCTGTATCGCAATGGCGGCTACCATCAGTCGCTGTTTTACCCCTGGGTGCACCGATTACGTAAAGACCTTATCACGTTCATCCATAATCGACCGACGTTCATCCACGAACTGCAGCTCGAGCCGTGGGGGCCAACAGCCATCTGGAAAATGGATGTCACCGAGCAAGCGAAATCAATGGGCCCGGCCCAAATCGCCACCAATATTCGTCTTGCCAAATCCATCTCGGCGCCGCCAATTGACCTGTGGGGCGGCGAGTGGTGGTACTGGCGCCTGCAACAGGGCGACCATACTATCTGGAACGCCGTCTCCGCCGCTATGACCGCTTCATAAGCTGGAAAATTCTTGTCAGGCTGATTTTATTTAGTATGCTGGAAGCATAATATAGTTATAAGGAGTTGTGTATGGCCGCAGATAATTCAGGCAAAAATTGGTTTAGCCGCCACAAGGTCTTAACTGTTATCGGAATTATTATATTACTGATTATCATCGGCAGTGCCAGCGGGGGCAACAAAAAGACGAGCCAGTCGAACAGTTCGCAGCCCAGTACGTCTACCGGCAAATCTCAAACCAAAGCCAAGCCGGCAGCTATCAAAATTGGCGAGACGGCTAACGACGGGAAATTTGCCTTTGTAGTCAACAGCATTCAGTGCGGCCAGGCCAGTGTCGGCAGCAGCCAGTATTTGACAAAAAACGCGCAGGGGCAGTTCTGCAGCCTGAATATCACCGTCAAGAACATCGGCAACGAAGCACAAACACTTGATGCTTCAAACCAGAATTTGTTTAACGCTGCTAACCAGAAGTATTCGGCTGACAGCGAAGCTTCCTACGACGCCAATCCATCGGGCAGCACTTTCCTGCAACAGATTAATCCTGGCAACTCCGTCACAGGCGTAGTTGTATTCGACATTCCTAAAGATCAGACACCAGTTAGCGCCGAACTGCACGACAGCGCTTTCTCGGGCGGCGTTAAAGTTAGCCTCCAGCAGTAATTCATCACGCCAGCAGGTGACTGTTCGGTAACTGTCAGTTACAATAACGGTCATGGCTAAGAAGAAAGCTGCGCAGCCAAAGCGCATTACCAATCGACGCGCCCGCCACGACTATGAGCTGGGTGATTCTTTGGTGGTGGGTTTGCAGCTCAGTGGTGCCGAAACCAAAAGCCTGCGCATGGGTCACGGCCAGCTACGAGGCGCCTACGTCACCTTGCGCGGCGATGAATTGTGGCTGGTCAACGCTACCATCAGCAGTACCGCCGGTATACCAATTAGTGACAGTGATCAAACGCGCGACCGCAAGCTGCTGGCCAAGCGGCGCGAAATTAAAGCGCTGGTTGAGGCCAAGCAGCAGGGCCAGACCATCGTACCGCTGGAAATGATGGTCGGTGGCCGTTTTATCAAACTACGCATATCTGCAGGACGCGGCAAGAAGCGTTACGACAAGCGTCAGACATTAAAAGCACGAGACGATGCACGGCGAGCCGAGGCCGCTATGAAGGCGCACTAACCCGCAACGATAAGCCCTGAAACGGCGCCAGCTCAAGGGCAAAACTATGCAGCTCGTCGATAACAGCCACGTTGGCACCGCTAAACATGTCAGTCACCGCGACCTGCGGCGGCAATTGCTCAGACCGAATGGTGCCAGAGATAATTTCGTCACAAAAATTCAGAACGGTGATCTGATAACCCTTGTCGTGCGGCAATTTGTGCACCATGACGAGCCAGCTTTTGTGGGGTACATCGGGAATATCAACCTGATGGGCGGCGGCCAACTGGCAATCTTCCCGTAGTTTTAAAATCTGCTGCAGTTGGCACACAAACGAATTCGGGTCTGCAAGCTGTTTCGGCAGAGAGCCGTACAGTTCGCGCGGACGCGGCATACCGCCTTTAGAGCGTTTGGCATCCGGGTTACGGTTCATGAGATCGTAGGCGCCCCGGTTGATCCAGCGTGTGTCACCGTCCCCGATCAGATTTTTGACACTGTCTGGCGGCAGCGGCAACGAACCAACCAAATCCCAGCCGGATAGCGCGAACACACCTGGCTGCAAAGCGTTGAACATCACTAGCAACAGATGGATTTTTTTGATCTGCTGAATGTCTTCTGACTTCAGAGTATTGAGATCCGAGACACCTAAAACCGCCGCTATAATACTCGTCGTTGTGCAGGCCAGACCGTTGGTAGTAAACAGTAAATTGTACGGAGCGCTCGGCCCAGTTAGCTTCTCTTGCAGCTCACGGCGTATGGTGTCGCGCAGCTCAATACCTTTGATCGTCTGGCCGCGAAATTCGTAGTCGTCGTCTTTGTGAACCGTCCAAAAGTGCACCAGTTCATACGTTAGGTCATCGTGATTCTGCAGAGCATGCACCAGGGAAGCTGGATCGATGCCGAATTCCAGCGCTGAGCGCAGTGTTAGCCGCAAGAATTCCGTGTCAGCCGTCGCCAAGGCGTGATGATAGGCCGGGCGATTAATAAAATCGTATGAAAGATCGGCACCAGTCGCCGTCATGGCTTTGATGTCATCAAATGACAGGTTCAATTCCTGGAAAGTAAAACCACCGAGTTTACGTGCCGTACCGGCAATCATCAGGTTGGCCGCTTCCGATAGGGGGTGCCCCTCCGACCAGGCTGGCGATTCATCGGTAGAGGCTTCAATGCCCAAAAAACCATTGGCGTCCAGCCGCAGGCCCGTGGCACCCAAATCGCCGATGGCATGGACGGCGTCGCCGATTACTAAACGCATGCCAGCAAAGGTCGGATCGAGCCAGTTAATCGACGGTTGACCCTCCTTAAAATAGTGCAGGTACACCCAGCGCCGCACCACACCGTCGACCCCTTTGACGGCTCGAGTAGCGCTCCAATTTGTCTCTTTGACCCCCGGTTCATAAAAGATGATGCGCTGCAGTCTGCCGATGATATACCCGCGCTGTTTAAGCTTTTTTTCAGTCGCTACGTCAAGGTTGACCGCATCACGACCGGGCGGTACCGGCGGCAAGAGGTGCATATCTTCGGCCGCGATGTCCACCATATGATAGATGCCGGGATATTCGCGATATTTCATCTCGGCTAAGCGAAAATCAGAGCCCTTCCCGGTGTGCCCAGGGATAATGTCATCAATGACAATGCCGTTATGACGAGCAGCCGCGGCTGAAATGCGGGCGAACTCGCGTTCACTGCCAAAAATTGGATCGATCATGTTGCTGATACGGTCGAAATGCCCGTCGATACTCTGTGTCAGCTTCCAACCACTGATACCACCGGCTTGCTTCATGGGGCCAGTATGTAGCCCGGTAATACCGATTTCTTGAAAGGTTTGCCACAGTTCGTTGTCGGCCAGCGTGGCCACAATTGATTCGGCATCACGAGTAATGATTGAGATGGGGTAGGCAGTGTACCAGACCGATGATTTGGCGCTGGCTGCTCGTGGACGGGGCCGAGCAAAGGGATTCTGCCACATGCTGCCTTTACCGACATAACGGTCGGCCAGCACATTGGCATTACGCAGCATCGACTGCCGTTTGAGCCACGTCACGTACTGCGGGTTGGTGGCCGCTGGCACCCCCAGGCGTCGCACCGCTTCCAGGGGATCACGCACCAAGTCGCGCGCCGTCGAGCGCAATAGCTTGGTCGGTCGGGCAGGGAAGAACTGCTCAGCGAAATTGAGCTTCAGTTTACCATTTTGGAACGTGATCGGTCGACGAGCCATGCAGGATAGGATAGCTCAACGGCCCGTCTCTGACGGCGAAATACTTCACAAGCGTTGCCTCCTTACCCGTATTTCGCTATAATTCCCCGAGTTCGTCACATACCTATTCCGGGGTAGCTCAGCGGTAGAGCGGGTGGCTGTTAACCACTAGGTCGCTGGTTCGAATCCAGTCCCCGGAGCCATGATGCTTATGCTTGTCTAAATGCCACGTTTATGGTATTTTATTGTGATGAATGAGCTTGAGAAACTACCAACTCCTCCCGCAGAGGAAATTGAACAAGTTCCTCTATATAGTCCCTACGAACATTCTCCGGAAATAAGAAACGCAGCTTTTGAGCGTACTGCAGTTGAATTCTCTGAGTTTGGCGTGATCAAGCAGACATACATTAACCACCTTACAAAAAATTTGTCTAAGAGCGACCATGGCGTTCTACATAAACATGTACCTGAGCCACTTAAAAGCGCACTGAAGGATCGTTTTGTTCGTAGCTTTATGACTTATCGACCATTTATCTTTTATGCACTTAAAAGTGGCTACGAATCTGGCAAGATCAAACGTCCGGACTAAGCTAAAGAGCATACCTATAACTCTAGTGTTTAGCATGAATATGCGTTATGTTGCGAAGTACGTCCACTAGCGAGAGCCAAACACATATACTTTACAGGTAATCCAGTAAGCATTTAGGCTACTGGATTTTTGTTATACTAGCGTCATGAGCTCAAAACAAAAGAAAACCGTATATTTCGTGCGTCACGGTCAAAGTGTCGACAATGCATCACCGGTCTTTCAGTCTGTAGATTCTCCCCTCAGTAAGAAGGGCATAGCTCAAGCCAATAGCATTGCAGAGCGACTGTCGGTAATAGAGTTTGAAGCGTTAATTGCCAGTCCAGTCCAGCGAGCCAAAGAAACGGCAGAATATATCTCTGAAAAGACAGACAAAAAAATCATATTCTCCGATCTGTTTGTTGAGCGAATCAAGCCTGATGAAATCGATGGTAAGCCTTGGACCGATGAAGATGCTAATAAAATCTGGCGGGCATGGGAAGAAACCCTATATACGCCAGGGCAGCATGTCAGTAATGGCGAAAATTACGATGATACAGTTACCAGAGTAGACAAAGCCTTATCATTTCTAGAAAAACGACCAGAGCAAACACTGGCTGTCGTCACGCATGGTTATTTTTTGCGGGCCGTCGTCGCCAGGGTGTTGCTAGGAGACAGATTAACCGGCCCGATCATGAAACGGTTTCAAGAGCGAGCGTCGGTGGAAAACACTGCCATAACGGTATTGAATTACCGAAACGCTTTTGAGGAGGACTTCGCGTGGCGTCTATGGATGTTGAATGATCATTCGCATTTTGCAGAATAGCTACTAAGTTCAAGACCGGCAGGCTGAGCCAAATAATATCCGCCCGCAGCAGGACGGTTTTTATTTGGCTGGGGAAAGTGGGGCCCCGTACATAGAGATTAGTTACGCGGCATATTGAGGCGTAAAAAGACCACTAGCAAGCACTAGCGGTCTTCTCCTTGCTGGGCGGGGAGATTATTTAGTCAGCACCCAACTAGTATCCGATTGTGGCAACGCTTGGCGGCCACGGCGTGAGATCACCGTTACCACGGCTGTCGCACCAAGGATGAACAGGCCGGCTAGCACGTTGAGTAGAACCGAGCTGCCGGTATTGACCAGTTCTCCAGCTCCGACACCACCAGTCATGATTGAGGCTCCCAGCACGTGCGGCGATTTGGCAGTACTGAAAAGACTGAGCGTGGTGTTTTCGACGGGCATGCCGCCGCCACGGCCACCGGTCATCGGGGGCGTCGAAGGAGTTGTCGTGACCACCTGGCAGCCGTTGTTGTAGATGGCCTGATTAGCGGTCGTCATGTTCAAAGCACTGTAGTTCTGACCGTTGTAGGTAAAGGCCGGAATGATGTCGGTGGCGTGCTGTGTATAGTGACCGTTGTAGGCTCCGGCAGCGCTAACGGTGACCTGGACGTAGGGATTCGTAGAGGATCCCGTGGCGTGGCAAAGGGTAACGTCAGCGTCCATGGCAGGGGGATTGCCGGGAGGCGTAATGGCAGCAGCCTGACAGCCATTGTTATAGATGGTCTGGTTCGCGGTGGTCATATTGAGTGGGCCATAACTAGCACCGTTAAAGGTGAAGGCGGGGATAATGTCATCGGCACGCTGACTGTAATGGCCATTGTAGGCACCGGCGGCACTGATAGTTATGGAAACGTACGGGTTAGTGCTAGAGCCAGTGGCGTGACACAGCGTGACGTCTGGATCAGTCACCGGCGGGCCGGTATTAATCGGGGCATTTGTCGATTGGTTCAAGCTACTAAAGTCCAGCGCTGGCTGCTGGGTAGTGCTGGTCGTTGGCGAGCTCGACTGAGTCGAATCATTAGAGCTACTCGCCTGATTAGCCGAGACATTGCTCGTGTCACCCGTGTTGTCAGAGTGTGTATCCACGCTGTTAGCATTACTTGAGTTACCGTGGACCATCGTCGAATCGGCCGAGGCAGTCGGTGCCATAAATAATAGCAGTGGCAGCTGCACGGTGATGAATAGGGAGGCAATCGCTCCCATGGCAAGCCGTTTGAGTTTTCTCGTGGCGGGGGTACTAAACATATATACTCCTTAAGATATATGCCGGAAATAACTTTAAGCATGAGTAAACTAGGCCGCCATAACGCGGCTTGAATCATACATAGAGCCGGTCACCGGACTACTAATAATTTAGATTGTCTTTATTGTGTCTATGTTATGCGCCGGATTTTAATACCCCTTACACATCATGTCTGTGACAATATTAACAATTTAGTACATGACGCTTACGCTAAGCGCCTCTGTTGAGGTGCGAGTCCGACCGATAGAGTATCATAAATATATGTCTGCCGATTCGCCAACTATGACGCTGCTACTAGAAAAGTCGCGGCTACACATCTTCAACAATGCCTTAACCGGCCTGGTGGTTGTACTGGGGGCCTACATCGTGCTGGCACCGTTCGGGCCCCAACTTATGTGGTGGCTCCATCCGCCCAAGTACAGCCAAGCGACGGCTGCAGCCAGCGCTACCACCTCGGCGGCAGCAATTCCTGCTGACAATCGACTACGGATTCCACGACTCGGCATGGATCAGATTATTCATGATGGGCCAACGGCCAGTGAGCTGAGTAAAGGCGTCTGGCTGGTGCCGCAGACCAGCACCCCGAACAAAAAGAGCAATACCGTGATTATCGGACACCGTTTTACCTATGCCGGACCAGCGGTGTTTTATTTTCTCGATAAAATACAAGTACGCGACAAGCTTATTGTCGATTGGCGGCATGTCGAATACACCTATCAAGTGCGGAGTATTCAGGTGGTGCCACCAACTGATGTTGGTGTGCAAAAGTCGAGCTCCACCGCCGAGCTCACCCTGTACACCTGCACACCGTTATGGACCGCCAAAAACCGGTTAGTCATCGTGGCGCCGCTCCAGAAGGTACGTACATGAAAGAATGGCAACGCACGATTCTGCTAGTTGTGCTACTGCTAGCGGCCGTGGCTTTTATCGTGTGGAGCCGCCAGGCAAGCGATAACAATCTACTGCACGGCCTCCCACACTAAAAGCGTCAGTATCTAAATAGTGCTTAGCCAGCGGGACGGTGAGATATTTCGCTGCGGTGAAATCATAAATCTTCTTGAATAAGTGACAGTATCACGAACACGAGGAGTAGGTATGCATAGGATTCAGCGAGCGCTGGTTAGCATTGGTTTAATTGGAATGGCTGTGGTGACTGGCGGCACGGCCAGCGCAGCCAGTATCAGCGTCGGCGGACCAAGTGACTGTGACGCCAACGCCATCATTCGCTGTGGCGCCCACACTACTAGTGCACTCGTGAACAGCTACCAGCAAAGCAGTTTCACCCAAAAAGTTTACCGGGACTTCGGCATCAACGCTAGCGAGATGCAACAGTTGGCCACCACCAATCAGGTCGGAAGGGTTACCAAGAGCGGCGATGTCTACGTCTCAGGGAGCACCAAAGCCGTCGCCAGCAATGCCATGACCGCCGGACGACAGAATATGGCCGGCAGCGTCGGCGTAACGAGTGGTGGCAGCACCTATTATAAACGAGCGCCGAGCGTATCGTTTACCCAAGACTCGTTGCCGGCTTTTGTGGCTATGAGTAACGGTAAATTCCAATTTGCAATTCTGGCCAGCTGCGGTAACCCCGTGACGGCCACCGCCATTGTCAAGCCGCAACCCACGCCGGCGCCAGCCACTACAAGTCCCCAGGCTGCACCGCCAGCTCAGCCCGTCCAGCAGCAGCAACAAGTCCAGCAGGTCACACAAACTCAGCAGACGGTGGTAAATGTACCGGCACCTCCGGCACCAGTTGTACAAACGACCGCCAGTCCGGCCTCGACCGTGCTGCCTAATACCGGCGCCACCGGCACCGTTGCCGCTTTCGTGATAGCCGCTACAGTCGGCAGCTTCCTCTACCGGCACCATCTAGTGCGACAGCTATGGGCATAATTTAATTTCCAACGGTCACAGTCTTGCCTACAGTTACATTTTGTTACATATTTTACAGCCGCGTTCGGAGTGGTTGGTTAGACTGATACACACTAAACAATTTGGGAGTTTTTTATGATTTATACCACTCGTGAAGGAGTGCATTATAGTTTGCCCGAAAAAACCCGGCAGAACGCGAAATACGGTTTGGTCGGCGTACTGGCACTGATAGGTATTTGGCTGGGGGGAGCCGGCTTACATATCGGCACACCGTTTAGCGGCACTGGCGGCAGTGACGCCACGGCCGGCGGCCAGCCGGTTCGTTTAACTTCAGAATCGAATCAGAGCCACCGTAGCTCCAGCCATACGAGCCCTCCATCTGGTGCAACCGCTCAAGCCGCTGCACCATCGAGTAGCACTAGCTCGCCAAGTACTCCAACGCGCACTATCACTGCAAGCAACAGTGCCCTTACGCCGCAGTCGGCTGCTACGGCGGTAGTTTCGAACCCTATCGCAGCCTCAACCCCGCCTACCACCAGCATGCAGGGCGGCATGGGTGGCGGCAGCACTGATAGCGGCGGCTCCACTAGCAGCGACCCATCCCCATCCTCGGGCGGGACGAGCGCCGGCAGCGGCGCCATAACGTTGCCCGTGGTCGGCGATCCAACCACAGTTGTGCCCGATACCTCACAAACCATTAACTCGCTTCTGCCCTAAATGCGCCGGCGAGCTGATGAGTAACGTACGATACATGAATTGTAATTCGTGGAACTAGGTGTTATAATAAATTAAATGTTGCACGAAATTTATGTACCTCAGGAAGCGGCTACACGCGACAGCGATCCTACCAAAACCGTCGAGGAGAAATTGCGAATCATCGCCGACGCACCGGTTCAGGCTGACCAACAAACCATGACCGGCTGTCTCAAGCTGCGTTTACCGTATATTTCGACGGGGTTGAGCGCCGAGCCAGCCGTTGGCGACCCAAACACGCTCTACATCCATCACGTAGCACTGGGTGACGAGGCGCTGTATGGTCACGGTATTGGCACGCGTTTGCTGCGCGCTGCCGCCCGTCTTGCTCTCGAACAGAATCCGGATATGCATGAATTACTGGCTGTCCATAGCAACCTCGTCCTCGTCAACACTTTCGCGGCTGCCGCCGGTCCAGAAAATACTACTGTTTGGTTGTCTGATCGGGACAGCTACGGTCATGGCTCCGACAAACCACTGGAAGCCATCTTCGATGATCAGCCATATATAGACAATCAGCCGTATCACGTTTGGGAAGTCAGAGCCGTGCTGAACCCCATGCAGGTTGCCGCCTGGGAATTGCCGACATCGATCGCCTGAATAGTATCGCCGCCTCGAGGTAATATATCTAACTGTGCCGCGTCCGAACAGAGCGCATAGTCAGCTAGTAAACATAAAGGGAGGGTATACCTATGGCAGATTTAACCGGTAAAAAAGTGGCCGTCCTCGTCGATGACTATTTCGAGGAGGCGGAGTTTACGCAGCCTATTAAAGACTTACGCGCGGCTGGCGCGACCGTTGAAATTATTGCACCGGAAGTCGGCAAAATCCACGGTATGAAGCACGCCCAAATTGCCGACACCTACACTGCCGAAAAAGCCATTGATGATGTGCGGATTGACGAGTATGACGCCTTGGTGCTGCCCGGTGGCGCCATCAACGCCGATAATCTGCGCATGAATGACAAGGCACGCATCTGGATCCGCAAGTTTATGGATATCGGTAAACCGGTGGCAGCGATTTGTCACGCGCCGTGGGCCCTGGCGTCGGCGGGCGTTGCCAAAGGCCGTCGATTGACGAGTTTTGAAACCATACAAGATGACATGCGCAACGCCGGCGCGGACTGGGTTAATGAAGAGGTGGTCATTGATAACAATTTAATTACCAGTCGTAAGCCAGACGATATTCCGGCCTTCGACAACGCGCTGATTGCTATGTTACAAGCAGCCTAAATCTAAAGGAGGAGGTATGAATAAGTATGGACCGAAGGCTCAGCAGAAGGTTGAACAGGCCGTTAAAGAATTCAACGAGGGAGAGCTGCGGATGGGCCGCAGCGGCAAGAAAGTAACCAGCCGTAAACAAGCTATCGCCATCGGCCTCGATGAAGCCCGTCGTGAGGGCGGCAAAGTTCCCAAACGCGGCGACAGCTAGTTCGTAACTAACGGGCAGTAAGGGATCGATTCCGGCCGATTCCTTTTTGCTATAGTAAGGCTATGCATTTTATTCGTGGCGACTGGCAGACAGGCGAGCAGGCTTTGGCGGCCGAGCTGCGCCAGGCGCTGAGCACCGGTAAACCAATCGTCTGGCTCGTCAGTGGTGGTTCAAATATTGCGAGCAGTGTACGCGTTATGCGCCAGCTCCCAGCAGACCGGCTGCAACGATTGACCGTCATGCCAGTCGACGAACGCTACGGCACCATTGGCCACGACGATTCTAATGTCACCCAGCTGCTAGCAGCCGGCTTTGAGCCTGGCACGGCCACGTTTCTGGGCGTGCTGCAACCGGGCCTTGATTTTTTAGCCACGGCCCAGGCCTATCAAGAGCACGTGGCGACAGTTTTTGCGCAAGCCGGCGTAATCATTATTGCGCAGCTCGGCATGGGCAGCGACGGCCACGTCGCCGGGATTTTGCCGCACTCTCCAGCTACCGAGCCCACCGAACAGCTGGCGGTGGCCTATGAAAGTCATCCCTATCGGCGTATCACCCTGACATTTGCAGCCTTACGTCAGGTTAATACGGTGTACCTATTTGCCTTTGGGGCCGAAAAATTAAGCGCCGTCACCAATTTGGCGATGCATAATCTGTCCTTCGAGGAGCAGCCGGCGCAAATCCTCAAAGAACTTTTTAACGTATACGTATATAATGACCAGGTAGGGAACTAGGAGGAACATTATGACTATTGCCATTCATGGCCTTGGCCGCATGGGCATGCAAATTGCCCGCAAACTCGCTGAAAATAATCATCAAGTTATCGCCCACAACCGCAGCCCAGAGCCAATTCAAACAGCGGTTGGCTACGGCGCCCTTGGTGCAGCCACCAAAGAAGCAGTGGTAACGGCTTTTAGGGGTGCGCCTGTCGTGCTCTGGCTCATGCTACCGGCCGACATTGTCGATACCCAGCTCGATGAATGGCTGACGCTACTGCCGGCTGGCAGCACCGTTATTGATGGTGGTAACTCCGATTTTCGCTTGACCAAACAACGTGACCAACGCGTTACGGTGGCCGGCCACCATTGGATCGACATTGGTACCAGTGGGGGCGTCTGGGGCTATCAGAACGGCTTTTCTATGATGGTCGGCGGCAATGATACGCCAGCCGTCGCCGCGCTCGATCCGGCACTTAAAACCTTAGCCGCGCCAGAGGGTGCCTATCATCATTTTGGCCCTAGCGGTAGCGGTCACTTTGTCAAAATGGTTCACAACGCTATCGAATACGGCATGATGGAATCGCTGGCCGAAGGCTACCGTATGCTCAAAGACGGACCGTATGACAGTCTCGACCTGGCCGCGGCTGGTGAGGTCTGGCAGCACCATAGCGTCATCACTTCATGGCTCAATGAGTTGTCACAACAAGCCTTAGCCGAAAATCCAGAACTTGAGGGCATCGAAGGTTTTGTGGCCGAAAGCGGCGAAGCTCGTTGGACACTAGAAACAGCCCAAGAGCTCGGCATTCCATTGCCGAGCATCCAAGCTTCGTTTGATGTGCGCCTGGCTTCCCAAAAAGGCGAAGTGACATTTGCGACAAAATTGCTAGCGGCGATGCGTAACAAATTTGGTGGCCACGAGCTGAATAAATAATGGCCAAGCATCGGGCACCACAACTAGAACCCAGTATTATCGTTATCTTCGGCATTACCGGCGACCTGGCACAGCGCTATCTGTTGCCGGCGCTCTACCACCTCATGAAAGATGACCTATTGCACGAACGAACCGAAATTGTGGGTATTAGTCGCAAACAGATGTCAGCCAGCCAACTACTCGACGACGTAGAGCTGTGCATTAACGAAACCGATAATGTCTGTGACCCTGAAGTACTCAAACGCATGCAAGCGCACACGCGAATGATACAAATGAATCTAACCGACCACTCAGATTACGATCGATTGCTAAACAGCCTCAACGCCATCGAATCCGGAACTGGAGTTTGCATGAACCGATTGTACTATTTAGCGATACCGCCGCAAGTATACGGCCCGATTATCGGCTTGATGGGCAGCGCCGGACTTAACACCAGCTGCCCGCATGGCGTTGCTATGACCCGGCTTCTCGTCGAGAAGCCATTTGGCTATGATTTGACCTCGGCGGAAACATTGATAGCCGATACGGCAAAAGTTTTCGGCGAGGAACAAGTTTTTCGCATTGATCATTACCTAGCCAAAGAAACCGTCCAAAATATCCTGACTTTTCGATTTCAAAATCCAATATTTGAAGCTATTTGGAATCACGAAAATGTCGCCAGCATCGAAATTAGCGCCAGCGAAAAGATCGGCATTGAAGGACGGGCCCATTTCTACGATACGGTCGGCGCGTTACGTGATTTTATCCAGAGCCATCTCTTGCAGCTGCTAGCAATTGTAACCATGGACCAGCCATCGAGACTTGATAGCGACCACATCCATGCCAAGAAGCAAGCCGTCATGGAGCAAGTGCGGTCCGTGCCGGCCAATGCCGTAGCGGAGCAAAGTTTTCGTGCCCAGTACGATGGCTATAAACAAGAGGTCGGCAACGCCGACTCGACGACCGAAACACTGGCCGGCATACGTGTTTGCATTGATAATGATCGCTGGCGCGACGTACCAATCACACTTTGGACCGGCAAAGGCTTAGCCGAGAAAAAGACCGAAATAAGTCTGACATTCCGGAGCGAGACGGGGGTCGGCAACAAACTGCGTTTCCGTATCCAGCCAAATGAAGGCATTGAAATCGAGTTGGTAACAAAAAAACCGGGCTTTGAGACCGAACTACAGACCGCCGTCATGGACTTCTCATATCAGGCAAATTTTGGCAGCCATGAACATCCGAACGCTTACGAACGAGTTTTGGCCGACGCCGTACGAGGCGACCACACGCTGTTTGCTACCGGACGAGAGGTACTAGAAGCTTGGCGTATCGTACAGCCAGTGCTCGATGAATGGGCTAAACAGACTGCTCCGATAGCCAGTTATAACCCCGGCACCGCGGGTGGGCAATTAATGAAGTCTCTCGAAGCCTAATCTGCTAGAATAAGCACATGCACGAACTTGTCATACTGGTTGCTAAATATTTTGTTATTGTACCGTTGATTATTGTCGCGTTTGTCTGGCTACAGCTGGAACAAAAAGATAAACTGCGCTTTGTGCTACTGGCTGTCGCCAGTGGTATTGTCGCGCTAGTACTCGCCAAAATTGGCAGCAAGCTCTACTACGACCCGCGACCATTTATCACCGGTCACTTTACACCCTATTTCCCCCATGCCAACGACAATGGCTTTCCTTCAGACCACACGCTGTTAAGCGCTTGGTTGGGCTTCCTGGCATTAACGCGCCAGCGGCGGCTCGGGGCCTTGGCGCTGCTATTTGCCGTGTTGGTTGGTGGCGCGCGCATGATCGCTGGTGTGCACCATCTACTGGATATTGTCGGTTCATTTGTCTGTGCAGCCGTAGCAGTCGGCATCTGTTGTGCGGTGCTGGCCAGCACTCAGCAGGCTACTGCTGCCGGCCCGGACGCACCCAACCACACTCCGAACCCGTAGGGCAGTTGAAATAGGAGACTAATCGTATGCTGGTAGACGTCTTGATCGCCGCTTTCGCCATCAGCTCGCTGTATCGAGGGCGAGAAATCGGCTTGGTCCGACAGCTCGGCTCGACAATCGGCTTTTTTGCCGGTTTATTCTTGGGTGCTGGCTTGCAGCCGCACATTGTGCCTCTAGCCCACTCTCAAGCTTCGCGGGCGCTACTAGCCATCACCACAACCCTAACCTGCGCCCTCATATTGTTAACACTCGGGGAAGCGCTCGGTATCAGGCTGAAGAGTTACGTCATGCCGCGGCCGATTAATCGTCTCGATAATGGTCTCGGCAGCGTATTGAGCTTTGTCACAGTGTTACTCAGCGCCTGGCTGTTTGCGGCCGTGCTACGACCCCTGCCATTTCCCAACTTACAAACAGCTATTCGTAACTCATATATTATTACTCACTTGAATGCTGCCTTGCCGTCGGCGCCGGCGGTGGTGGCTGATCTGGGGCATCTCATAAACCCTAACGGCTTCCCAGAAGTCTTTTTGGGCCCCGAACCGAACCCCAACAGCACCGCTCAGTTACCATCTTCGAATAGCTTGGCCCCAGCCGTCGAACACGATCAAGCATCGGTCGTTAAGATCGAAGGTTCGGGCTGCGGCGGTATTGTCGAAGGTTCGGGCTTTGTCGTCGGGCCAAATCTGGTGGTCACCAACGCTCATGTGGTCGCTGGTGTTGGTCATCCGTTTATAGAAGATAGTAACGGCACGCACCGCTCATCGGCCATATGGTTCAACCCGAACCTTGATCTGGCAATTCTACGCACCAATAACCTGGCGGGGAGTATTTTGAATCTATCCGACGGCACGGTTAATTCGAAAACAGCCGCGGCGGTTCTGGGCTATCCTGGCGGTGGCGGCTTTAGGGTCAATCCGGCAGTTATTCTCGATGAGTTTGTCGCTCGGGGCCGCAACATATACAACCAAGGCTCGACGTCACGCGATGTCTACGAAGTGCAAGCCGACATCATACCGGGCAACTCTGGGGGGCCCGTAATAACTGCCGACGGCACGGTGGTGGGTGTCGTGTTCGCTCAATCGACTACCTACTCGCACGTTGGCTATGCCCTCAGCAGCCCAACCGTTAAACAACAGGTGAGCCAGGCCGCCGCCCGCAATCAAACGGTCGACACTGGCAGTTGTGCCGAATAACTTTGCTATAATAGTGCCGATACGTCTAAACGCTGGTTTTACGGCCACCCATTAAACATATATGTCAGACAACAAAAAAGATTACCTCCGAAAGGGCGCCGAGGCGCCGGCTGAATTTCTGGATCGCAGCGTCGTCACCACACAAAAACTAACCGCCGCGCTGCCGACCGATAAAGTTATCCGCAAAACGGGGGATTATTGGAATATGCTTGGTCCAGGCTTGACAACGGGCGCTTCCGACGACGACCCGTCCGGCATTGCCACCTACTCCCAAACCGGCGCACAGTACGGCTATGGTCTGCTATGGCTGTCGGTGTTTACATTTCCATTGATGGCCATTGTTCAAGAAATGTGTGCCCGCATTGGCCTAGTGACGGGCAGGGGATTGGCCGGCAATATTCGCGTTCATTTTTCCAAAAAAGTTTTATACATTTGCACACTGCTGCTGTTCGCCGCCAATGCGCTTAATATCGGCGCCGACATCGGTGCTATGGCCAAGGCCGTGCAGTTACTCAATCCAAAGATTAATTTCAGCTTATTGGTAGTTGGCTTCACCGGTTTCTGCTTGTTTCTGCAGATTTTTATGCCCTATGCTCGCTATGCTCGCTATTTGAAGTGGTTGGCTTTAGTGTTGTTTAGCTACGTTTTTTCAACGCTGATGGCTCATTTAAACTGGCACATCGTCCTATCGCACGCTTTCGTGCCGCACATTACTTTCTCGAAAGATCAGTTATTTCTCATCTGTGCCATTCTGGGCACCACCATTTCGCCCTATCTGTTTTTCTGGCAAACCTCGCAAGAGGTGGAGGAGCAAATTTTGCAAGGTAAAACTACTCTGGCCGATCGCCAAACAGCCACCGATCCGGTCGATATTAAAAGCATGCGCATTGATGTCTGGTCGGGCATGCTGCTATCTAATCTAGTGATGTTCTTCATTATTGCGGCCTGCGGCAGCATTCTATTCCCGCACGGCATCACAAATATTACCTCTACTTCGCAAGCCGCCGAAGCCTTACGACCGTTTGCCGGTAACGCCACCTATTTCTTATTCGCGATCGGCATCATCGGCACCGGTTTGCTGGCCATCCCAGTCCTGGCTGGTTCAAGCAGCTACGCCCTAGCCGAGAGCTTCCGCTGGCGTGAAGGCTTGTATCGCACCCTCGGTAAAGCATCGTATGCGTTTTACGGCATTATTATCATCTCGATGCTGGTGGGCCTGGCGATTAATTTTCTGGGCATCGATCCAATTAAAGCGCTCATCTACTCGGCGGTTGGTAATGCGTTGGTTGCGCCAGTTGTCCTGTTATTGATTGTGCTTATCAGTAGCAATAAACAAGTGATGGGTCGCTGGGTCAATAAGCCCTTAACGACGGCAATCGGCAGCTTAGTTACGGTACTGATGACGGTGACCAGTGTCGCCGCCATCGTCTCGCTGTTTTAATTATTCAGCCCGCAAGGCATCGATGGGGTCTTTGCGAGCGGCCTTGAAAGCGGGCACTGAACCAAAAATGATGCCCACAAGCAGCGACACGCCTGTGGCCATGACGACTACTTGCCAGCTAATGTCGGGTCGCAAACTGGTGCCCAAACGCAGGCCGCCATCAACCGCAAAGGCCAGCAGAATGCCCAAGAGACCGCCGACTAAACTCAAGACACTCGACTCAATCATGAACTGACTGAGTATCTGTCGATTGGTGGCACCAACGGCTTTACGAATACCAATTTCGTGCATCCGCTCGGCGACCGACACCAACATAACGTTCATGATCCCAATGCCGCCGACTAGCAGAGAAATGGCGGCCACGCCCGCAATCATGCGCGTCAGTAAATCCAATATCTCGTTACTGGCAGCCAAGTTTTGATTACCCGCCAAAACACTAAAATTACTCTGGCCGCCGTGGGAAACGTCGAGTGCGTGACGTACGTTAGCAGCAATCTGAGCAGTGCGCGTCGTATCGGCTGATTTGGCCAATATTTCATAGGTCGGCGCTGTGTTATTGGTGAGCTGCTCGGCGACATCGTTGGGAATAAAAATGGCGTTATTGAAGTCGGCTTGTTGGCTTAACGGCGTTGTATTGAACTGATTAAAAATACCGCGCACAATAAATTGCTGGCCGTGGAAACTAAAGCTCCGTCCCAACGGAATATTCTCGTCAAATAACTTTTCGGCAGCGTGCTGTCCGAGCACAGCGACTTCTTGGCCGTTATCTTCCTCGGTCAGGAATGAACCGTAGGCGATTGACTGATTGAGCAGGCTAGCTAAGTCACTGGTTGTGCCGATCACAAAGCCATCATTATAGTTACCGTTTGTGCCCCTGACATTGCCCGTCACAATCGTGAGCGGCGCACTGGCCGTGACGTCTTTAACACGGCTGATGGTGCGCAGATCGGTGCCCGTTAGTGAGCCACTGACCGTCAAGCCTGATAAGACGTTGGCATTGTCGCTGTTTGAACCAGAACCAGCATGCAGCTGGGCCGGCTTGACGGTAATCAGATCTTTACCCAGGTGATGTATCTGGCCGCCGACTTGCTGCTTGACGCCTTCGCCAATGCCCACGATGGTAATGACCGATGCCACGCCAATGATGACTCCCAGCATAGTCCAAAAACTCCGAAGCTTGGCACTGCGCACCGAATCAATACCGGCTTTGAGGTGGCCGCGTGTTAAAGATTTCATGTCTTAGCTCCGCGACTTTTCGATGGCTTACGACGGGTGGTTGATTTAGCCTTGGCTTTAGCGGGCTTGCGCTTGGTACGTCGACTACTTGGCTGACTTGGCAGCGCCTTCATGAGGGCCGATACGCCAGCTAGATCATCTTCTTCGCTGGTGGTCGGCAGGGTATACAGCACTTTGCGGGCGGTCGTTGCCACCCGGCCCAGCGCGGTTTTTTCGTCGTGGATAATACTGCCGTCGTGCATGTAGACCACGCGCGTCGCGTAGCGCGTCAGCTCTGGATTGTGGGTCACGAACAGAATCGTATTGCCCATTTTGTGGATGTCACCTAACAGTTCCATGACTAACCTGGAGCTCTCACTGTCCAGGTTGCCGGTTGGCTCATCGGCAATAATGAGTTTTGGGTTGTTGACCAGAGCCCGGGCAATGGCTGCACACTGGGCCTGGCCACCGCTAAGCTGAGACGGCAAGAAGTACTCCCGGCTTTGGATGCCGACCCGCTCCAGCATCTGGCTGGCTTGCTTCAAGCGACGCGTCAGCGTCATGCCTTTATAGGCCAGAGGCAGGGCAACATTCTCCAACGCGGTGAGCCGAGGCAATAAATTAAACGATTGAAAAATAAAGCCAATCGTATCGCGCCGAATTTTTGCCGCCTGGTTGGCGCGCAACCGAGCCACCGCCTTGCCGTCGAGTTTGTAGTTGCCATGGCTGGGACGGTCGAGCAAGCCAATGACATTCATCAGCGTGCTCTTGCCACAACCGCTTGGTCCCATAACCGCCACGAATTCACCTTTGTCGATCTTTAAAGTGACTTCGTCGAGCGCCAGGGTAGTGGCGTCGCCGAAGCCGTACAATTTACTGACGTCTTCCAGTTCTATGAGTGCCATTGGTGCCTACAGTCTAACCCTTTTTTTGCAGCCTCCGCAAGGTGTTTTTGTAGTAAATTTTAAGTATAATAGAGCGAGCTGGTTGGCGAACAATACGGAGGGGTCGCATAGTGGTCTAGTGCGCCGTCTTGGAAAGGCGGTATACTCGCAAGGGTATCGAGGGTTCAAATCCCTCTCCCTCCGCCAAAATAAATAGCAGTCTACACACGCAGACTGCTATTTATTTTGGTAATAGGGATTCGAACGGGATTATACCGGGCAACAATCTCCGCCCCATGCCCCAGAAAGGCCAACGACCTTTGAGGTTGCTGTAGCACATGTAACTTTCATTGGTACAGCGAGGCGAATCCCTAACCGATTGTGGTGCCGGCAGTTTGGCCGCTGGCGGCTTTAAGGATGTTGTCGGGTTGCATGGCGTCGAAGATTACGATGGGTAATTTATACTCCAGGGCCATGCCGAGGGCGGCTTTGTCCATGACTTTGATAGCGTGGTCGGAAACGGCGTCTTCAAAGGAGATTGTATCGACCTTGACGGCATCATCAAATTTTTCGGGATCTTTGTCGTAGACGCCGTCGACCTTGGTAGCTTTGAGCACCACGCCACACTCCAGCTCGAGCGCTAAAATGGTAGCTGCTGTATCGGTCGTGACGTACGGCCGACCGCTACCGCCGGCCACGATGACGACACGACCTTTTTCAAGATGTTTTTCAGCCAAGCGGTGCACAAATGGTTCGGCGACTTGTTGGGCAAAGATGCTGGAAAGACAGCGCGTAGGTACACCTTGCGATTCGAAAATATCGGTCAGCGCCAGAGCGTTCATCATAGTGGCCAGCATGCCAATGTGGTCGGCCGTGACTCGTTTGATGCCGTGACCCGCCAATTGGGCACCACGCGCCAGATTACCGCCGCCAACCATGATCACGACTTGGACGCCACTATCAACGACTTTTTTAACTTCTTGGGCTAACCAAGTGCCGACTTTGGGATCAAAGCCGCCGCCGGCCAATGAACCAGCCAACTGCTCGCCGGACAGCTTCAATAAAACTCGAGTGTGCGGAGATGGTCCCATCTAATTGGCCAGTGTAACAAAGAAACCGTAAATGTCGCAGTAATTACTTTATATTTTCGGGTCAAAAGGTCTATACTGGTAACACTATGGGCGGTAATTATAACGATGATGACCTCTTGCGGCTAGGCAGGGTAATGGCTGAGGATATTAAAAATGAGTTCCGAGCAGGTTTTGAAGCCATCGAAGAAATTAAGCAGCAGGTTGCCAAGATTCCTACGTTGCGAGATGATGTCGCCGAGTTGAGCGATGATATGAAAGCCGTCAAAGCTGCCTTGCGCGAAACCAATAGCGACATACATACTCATGAGCATCGTCTGACCCGTCTCGAAAACAACGCCTATCATGCTTAAGATTTATTCCTGGAACGTCAACGGCATTCGAGCCGTCGTCAAGAAAGACAAGTGGCTACCATTTCTTAAAACCGAGCAGCCGGACATCCTGTGTTTGCAGGAAATCAAGGCTAAGCCGGAGCAAATAGATGCCGCTATTGATGGCTATCACGCTTTTTGGTATTCGGCTGACAAGCCGGGCTATTCCGGCACGGCCATCCTTTCAAAAGTACCACCGCTGCAAGTTATCAACGGCTTTCCGCAAGACATTATCGATCACTACAAAGTCAGCGGTGACACCTACGGCGATCCTAATCAGGAGGGCCGGGTAATGGCCGCCGAGTTTGAAAAGTTCTGGGTTGTAACCGTTTACACCCCGAATGCCAAAGACGATCTCAGCCGTGTGCCACTGCGACATAACCACTGGGACCCAGCCTTTTTAGCCTACTGCCAACAACTGGAAAAGACTAAGCCAGTGGTTTTTTGTGGCGATCTGAATGTCGCCCATACCGAAGATGATCTGGCCAACCCGAAGCCCAATCGCGGTAAGAAAGGTTTTACCGACGAAGAGCGCGCCGGCTTCCAGGCTTTCGTCGATGCCGGATTTATCGACACGCTACGCTTGTTCAAGCAGGGCAATGGCTACTACAGCTGGTGGAGCCACTTTGCCAATGCCCGTGCCCGCAACGTCGGCTGGCGTATTGATTACTTTTTAGTATCGGCCGGCCTTAAGCCGAAGGTCAAAAGTGCCGATATCCACGCCAAAGTCCTCGGCTCTGACCACTGTCCGATCTCGGTCACAATTGATCTATGAACGTAGCTGTCGGTTCCAAAAATCCCACCAAGCTCGCCAGCGTCAAAGCGGCGTTTGATCGTTATTTCCCCGGGAATAAGATTACGTATGTGGCGACAGAGACGAACAGCGATGTCAGCGAACAGCCGTTAAGCATCGAAGAGACGATTCAAGGCGCTGTTAATCGGGCTACCAACGCCCAGACAGATGACGCAGATTTCAGCGTTGGCATTGAAGGTGGTCTAAGTTTTTACACCGTGAACGGGCATGTATACGGCGTGGAAGTTAGCTGGGTTTGCGTGCGCAACTGCAGAACTGGCCAGAGCGAGATTGCGAACAGTGCCGGGTTCCCAGTGTTCCCAAAAGTTGTGGCCCACGTCAAGCAAGGCAAGACGCTCAGCGATGCTATGGCTGCAGAGTACGGCGTCGTGGATATCGGCATGAAAAATGGTTACATCGGTTGGCTGAGCGGTGATGTGATCACCCGCCAAAGCAGCAACTTTGAAGCCGTCTTTTTGGCTCTGAGCTCTTTAATGAAGGAGGGGCGAGCGTGAGCCGACCGTTTGGAGTCTTCGATATTGATGGCACGATTATTCGCTGGCAGCTGTACCATGCTATCGGTGACGGCATGGCCAAACGGGGGATTATCCCGGAGCAGGAGTTCGCGCGCGTACGTAAGGCGCGCATGAACTGGAAACGTCGCAGTGGCGAGGACTCTTTCCGAGACTATGAAGCCGCACTTGTTACTGTGTTCGACGGCGCCCTGAAGGGCTTAGCCGTCGACGACCTCAAGCAAGTTGTCGGCAGTGTCTTTGATGAGTATAAAGATCAGGTCTACATGTACACCCGCGACCTCATTGAAGAGCTACGCGCCAAGAACTACTTGCTATTCGCACTATCAGGATCGCCGACCTTAATTGTCAAATTACTGGCTGAGTTCTATGGCTTTGATGACAGCGCCGGGACGGATTATCCGGCAGTAGATGGCCACTTCACCGGCGAGAAATTACTATCCCTGGGGCGTAAACACGAGCTTTTACAGGGCCTGGTGAAACAGCATAGCGCCACCTTCCATGGCAGTATTGCTGTCGGCGACAGCGAAGGTGACATCGGCATGCTTGGGTTGGTTGAGCAGCCCATAGCCTTTAATCCCAGTAAAGGTTTGTTTGCCTATGCGCAGACGCAGCAATGGACAGTGGTACTGGAGCGCAAAAATATGATCTACCGACTGGAGCCGCACCATGGATCGTACATTTTGGCATAAACAAACGCCTGACAAGCCGTTGTTTCCCGATCTATTGTGGAGCCGCCCGGAGAATAAACGACTAGCTGGTAAGTTACTGATTGTCGGCGGTAACGCCCACGGCTTTGCGGTGCCCGCTGCCGCCTATGGCGAGGCCGAAAAAGCCGGCATTGGCACGGCGCGTGTGTTGCTTCCAAACAGCTTAGAGAAAACTGTTGGCCGTGTCTTCCCGGCAGGCGAGTACGCACCGAGCACGCCCAGCGGCAGTTTCGGCCAAACAGCCTTAGCAGAGCTACTCGACATGGCCGCCTGGGCCGATGGCGTGTTGTTGGCCGGCGACTTGGGGCGCAACTCCGAGACGGCTATTCTGCTGGAGCAAATGCTCATAAAATATCGTGGGCAGTTATCGCTGACCGGCGATGCGTTGGACTATTTCCTAACTAATCCGGCAGAACTGCTGGGACGTCCGAATACACTGTTAGGACCCACTTTTTCACAACTTCAGAAGCTCGCAAGCGCCAGTCATTTCGCGACAGCCTTTACTTCCAAGCTCGACTTTTTACATATCATTGATGGGCTGCATGAGTTTACGGAACAGCACGATGCCTATCTCATTTTTCCGCACCAAACTACTATATTCGTAGCCATCGACGGACAGGTCACTACCACAAAACCCGTCTCCGCCGGGAGCGCAGTATTACAACTAGCTACCCAGGCCAGTGTCTGGTGGCTTCAAAACCCGTCCCAGCCATTGGCTGCCGTGAGCAGCGCTGTTATAGCTCGCTAAATCGCAACGGCCTCTCCCAAGGAGAGTATATGTAAACTGCCGCGGAACGCAAAAGGCCCCAGTGGGGCCTTTTGTAGACGCCAGCGAAGCGTCGTCAGTGAAACAAAGTAAGGTGTGGTGCCGCGGGACGGACTTGAACCGTCACGAGCTTGCGCTCACAGGATTTTGAGTCCAGCGTGTCTACCAATTCCACCACCGCGGCACGTTATCTGGTAGGCCTTCGAGGGGTAATTGTACTATACTTGTGGTTATAGAGCTAGCGGCTCTTTGGTTTTCGTATGGCTACAAATACACCTGCTCCACAAGATACTCCGCAACCGTTATTGCCGGTTCCCGACGGCACACCCGGCGTGCTGGCCGCTGACGTGATTCGTGACAAGGTCGCGCGTCTTTATGCCGCTGAGCCCGATGTCGCGCAAGAGTTGAACGAAGCCCAGGCCGCCAGCCAGCGCAGCCCACATCAACAGTTCATGTATAGTCTTAGCACCTCCGGCAAAGATCTAGCAACCATTCAAACCGAATGGCATAATTATTATCAAAACCTGCCGAACGACGAGAAGCATCGGGTTTGGCAGGAGTTTTACTCCAGCCAATCCCAAGTTACCGGCCAGCTGCCAACACCCCACGTAGTCGCCGAACACAAGCAGCAGGCTCGCAGCGGTAGCCAGATGTCCAAACCGCCCAAGCTGCGTGATGCTCGTAGCAGCAAAGAGATTCAAACTGCCCTCCGCAATAGCGTAACTGCTGGCGGCAAGCTAGAAGCAAAGCACCATATTCAGTCGTTGCTGTTTGGCCTCGGCATGGGTTTGATTGTAGTCATCATTTTCCTGTTCGGCTTCTTCAACGAAGTGATTATCTCGCCATTTATCCAGCCGGGTCGGGTTGCCGCCGACACGCCGCTGATCGTCAACAGCAGTAGCGTCGCTCCCAGCGCCACTCCTGAAGTTATTATTCCGAAAATCAACGTCGAAATACCGGTCAATTACAGCGAGACTTCTACCGACGAATCAACCATCGAAAATGATCTGGAAAGTGGCATCGTCCACTACCCAACTACTGCGCTACCCGGCCAGAATGGCAACACGGCTTTCTTCGGTCATAGCAGTAACAACATTTTCAATAAAGGTAAGTATAAGTTCGCGTTTGTCCTGCTGCACACACTGGTGCCCGGCGACACTTTTTATCTGACCTACAACGGCAAAGTCTATGTCTATAAAGTCATCACTAAGACAGTCGTCGATCCGAGCGATGTGGGCGTGCTTAATCCGATCGCCGGGCAGACGGCAACAGCGACGCTCATTACTTGCGATCCGCCAGGCACCAGCCTGCACCGCCTTGTAATCGTTGGTCAGCAGATCAGTCCCGACCCGGGCGGTAACACCGCCGCCAGCGCGACCACCAATTCCAGTCGGCAGGGCAGTGCCTTGCCCGGTAATGGGCCGACCGCCTGGTCCCGATTTATCGGCACGCCTGTCGGTAAAACCATTACCATAGCCGTATTACTGGCAGCCCTTATATGGATCATCCGTTGGATGAACGCCCCGGCACGCCAGCAAGCACACGCCTCGGCCTAAAGATCAGCCGGTGCCAACAACGCTGTTTGGCTCAACTCAAGCTGGTCGCTGCCCGCTTCAGGTGCTACCAGGTACACATACTTATAGTTAGGTGCAAACACGGGCAGGTAGGTCGCGTTGGCAGCAGTCAGTGTCTGGCGGTTCGTGTAATCGTAGTCAAATATCTGCAGTTTGCCACCGGTCACATAGGTCAGGCGATTACCGTCCATCCAGCTGGCATGCAGCTGTGGCGCATCCAGGGCTTCATGTGCCACATAGGCGTAACCGAGCTTATTTTCTATATCATAGACGCCGAATTGCGTACCATTTTCAGCCACGATAAACTGCGCATTTGTCGAAAAACTCAGATAGTTGGGTTGCGGCACGTGTAACACTTGGGTCGGCACGGGGCTTTGCTTGGGCAGATTCTGCAATTGGCCCACCGGGTCTTTATAGATATAGACTTTGTCGCTGCTGGCCGCGCCGGTTGCGACATACAACGTCCCGCTGTATTTCGTTAGATCGAGAACGTATGTCGGGCTGGCCGGCAGACTACGAATGGTGTAGGTGCTGCTGCCAGTGGTGAGTTTAACCAGGGCTTTGCCGGCCGGCGCACCGCTATCAGTTACATACAGCACCGTATCGCTACCATACGACTGGTAGGCCAGCACGTGCTGCAAAACCCGTACCGGTGTCGGCGCCCGCAGCGCGACTGTTTGCAGCTCCTGGTCGGCTGCGTCATATATATAATAGTGGTCGTACTTTTTATCCTGGAGGCTTAGCTTTGTTGAACCGAGGTTTAAGCTGCTGCTGAGATTGACTGACTGGTCAGGATTGGTGCGGTCCAGCAGTATGTATTCTGTTTTAGTGTCGTAGAGATGCTGCAGTAAGACGTGCTGATTGTCGCCGGCCCACTCGACCAGCTGCCAGCTCTCACCGCTGGTAGCTTTGGTAATAATAGTCGATGGCAGGCTAATGGTGGTTACGGTTTTGGCGGGAGTTTTGAGATCGTAGACCTCAAAATTAGTTATACCAGTCGCCGATGGTACTAGCAGCCAACGACGGTCGGGGCTCTGCGAGATAAAGCTCGGTGCTGCCGTAAAGCTTTGCACCTTCTTAGCTGTCAGCGTATCCGGCAGCAGTAGCGGATAATCAAAATGTTCGACGCTGCCGCCATTGAGCTCAATCGTACGTTGCCAGGGGCGATAACCGCTGCGGGTGAGCTGCACATGATACATACCTTCTGGTAACACTAACCGGGCGTTCGTCTTAGCTTTGTTAAGCGTTCCATTAATATATATATTGGCGGGGTTCGGCTGGCTCGAGAAGAACGTTAAGCCATTCTGGATGACATGGCCGTTCTTGCCGAGACCAAAGCCATAGGCTTGATAGACCAAAACCAACGCCGCCGTGACGATAGCAATCGCAATACAAATATAGCCCGTGAACAAAACAAGACGGTGTCGGAGTTCTTTTTTAGGGTCTAAATATTCCATAAGGCATGTGTGTTCACACTTTAGTATATAGGATGGGCTTGCGGCCAACCATAAGAGGGTTTAAAATATAAGTAAATCTCTCGCATGAGTGATCGGACAAAAAGTGAGCAAAAAAAACACTATTATCGAAATCAATGGCAAACGCTATGACGTCCATACGGGCGATCTGTTAGATCACGCCATCGAAGCCGCACCCAAAACCGTGGCCCGCAATATTGATGGTATCCACGCGGCCGGGCAGCATCGTCCAGCACCGGCGCTAAAAAAGCCTACTAGCGGCGCCTCACGCACTGTCTCGGCCTCGGCCCGCAAACACGCACCCCAGCCATCACACACGCTGATGCGACACGCCGTTAAAAAGCCAGGTGCCACTAAGCAGCCTCGTCAAGCCACGTCTCAGCTCACCCACCAGCCGCTGGCTACAGTGCATTCAAAAGCTTCGGTGCATCGTATCGACGATCGACGACTGCAAAAGGCCAGCCATACTCCGAAAAGTCAGACGATTCATCGCTTCAACACTTCCGCTGCCACGACACGCCCGGCAGCAGTCAGCCTCGCACCCTTCGTCGCCAGGCACGCTTCCGAGCCCTTGGTATCAAGTCCGCAACCGACACAGTCCAGTCGCGCCCAAACAACTAGCGACCTCTTGCAACGTGCCCTAGAACAGGCCACCAGCCACGAACAACCGCGCCTAACCAGCAAGCAGCGTCGCTTTGCGCGCTCTCGGCGGCTGTCGAGTATTAGCGCCGTGTCGCTCTCCGTTTTTGTATTACTCGGCGTAGTGGTCTATCAAAATATGACGAATATCCGACTTCAGTTTGCTTCGGCCAAGGCTGGCTTTGCTGTCAGCTTACCGAATAAGCAGCCCTCGGGTTACCATCTTAGCCACCTGACATATCAGAATGGGCTAGCGGCTTTCGATTTTGCCAGCAACACCGACAATCGAGCCTACGCTATTATCGAGAAAAGCTCCCTCTGGGATAGCCAAGCCTTGCGAGAGGGCTTCGTCGCCTCGCTTAGCAAAGATTATCAAACCATCACCGCGGGTGGTCGGACTGTCTATCTTTACGGTCAAGATCAGCAAAACGCTACGTGGGTCAGCAGTGGTGTTTGGTATCAGGTGGAGACCAACGGCTCGTTAAGCGCCCGCCAGCTGGTCGATCTCGCCAGCTCTTTATAGGCAGCCGGCAGCTTTTCTCTTATAATAAGGTCTCATGAAGACCGTCCGTACTCGTTTCGCACCTAGTCCGACTGGCTTCTTGCACGTCGGTGGTATCCGGACAGCGCTGTTTGCGTGGCTGGTGGCTCGCCAAAATGGCGGCGTTTTTGTGCTGCGCTTCGAAGACACTGACCAAAAGCGAGAAGTTACCGGTGCTCGCCAGCACCTGATCAACAGCTTGCAGCTGCTCGGCCTGCAGTATGACGAGGGTCCAGATATTGGTGGTCCTTTCGGGCCCTATGCGCAAAGTGAGCGGCTCGACACTTACCAGCGCTGGGCTCAACAACTAATCGCTGCCGGCCGGGCCTATGCCGACCCATACAGCCCCTCCGAAGTCGACAGCTTTCGTAAGCAGGCCCAGGCCGCGAAACAACCCTTTTTGTATCGCAATCATCGTCCACAACAACCACCCGCTTGGAACGGCAGCCAGCCGCTGCGCTTCAAATCTGACCCACAAGCCTATCAATGGCACGATGCCGTCATGGGAGAACGGTCAGCCGGACCGGAAGTTATTGATGACTTTATACTAATCAAGTCGGATGGTTACCCGACCTATAACTTCGCCCATATTGTCGATGATGCCGAAATGAAAATCAGCCACGTCATCCGCGGGCAGGAATTCTTGGCTAGCGTACCAAACTATTTAAATCTGTACGAAGCGCTCGGCCTGGAACCACCCATATTAGCCACCGTACCGCACGTTTTAAATCCAGCGGGCAACAAGAAGCTCAGCAAACGCGACGGCGCCAAAGATGTGCTGACATATCTACGTGATGGCTATTTGCCAGAGGCGCTGATTAATTTCATGGCAACGCTGGGCTGGAACGACGGCAGTGAGCAAGAAATCTTTAGCAGGGAAGAGTTGGTAGAAAAGTTCAGTCTGGAGCGCGTCCAACATAGTGGCGCCCGTTTTGATGAACGCCGCTTAGAATGGATGAACGGGTACTGGATTCGGCGGCTCGGCCTCGATGATTTATACGACAGAGTTGGCACCTTTTGGCCAGCCGAAGCCGCGTCGGCCAGTGAGGACTACAAACAACAGGTGCTTGGTGTGGTGCAAGAGCGCCTCAAATATTTTGCCGAGCTGCCTGAGCTCAGCCGTTTTTTCTTTGTCGACTTGCCAGTTGACCCAGAACTTATCCGGAGCCACAAACAGCTAAAAAAATTCACTCCCGGAGAACTACGCCATCTGCTGACGACTGCCCGCGATAGTCTCCAAGCCAGCGACTTTAGTCTAGAGGATCTGACGGAGCGCCTCAACGGGCTGCTCGTGGTAACCGGGCAAAAGCCGGCTGCCTTATTCAGTCTTATCCGTATCGCCACTACACAAGCGCCCGCGAGCCCCGGTTTGACCGACACGCTGGCCGTGCTGGGCAAAGCCCGCAGCCTGCAGCGCCTCGACGCTCAGCTGAAAAGCTTCGCCTAAACTGGTCTCTTAGCATAAGCATTGTTATACTGGTGACATGCAAAATGACTTTCGGCCGCGCCAGCGACCGACGCCGCCCATACAAACAAGCGATAGCGATGACGACTTCCGTACGCCCGAAGCAGTCGCCGCTGCCGAAGATTTGACACCGTCGCCCATCACACCGAGCGAGAAGCCGGTAGCGCCTAGTGGCTGGCGAGCCAAATTATCCGCGCACTGGCCACCGACGAAAAAACAATCCCTCTTGGCAGGACTTGTTGGACTGCTCTTGATCGGCGGCCTAGTATTTGCGCTTGGTCACCACAGCCAAAAAGCCGCGATTGTAGCGCCACCAAAACCCGTTAAAAAGGTTGTCCCGAAGCCAACTACCGTGCCGTCGACGCTGAGCGGACTACCGGTTGACCCGAGCGTCAATCAGCGCCCCGTTACCGCCGTCATGATTGAAAATAGCACCGATGCCCGGCCGCAATCAGGGCTCGGCCAAGCCAGTGTTGTCTTCGAAGCCATCGCCGAAGGCGGCATCACTCGCTTCTTGGCACTGTTTCAGGACACCGCGCCGACAGATGTCGGTCCCATCCGCAGCGCCCGCCCGTATTACGTGCAGTGGGCCATGGGTTTTGACGCCGGATACGCCCATGTCGGCGGTAGCCCGGAAGCCCTGCAGGACATCAAGGCCTGGGGCGTCCACGATTTAGACCAGTTCGCCAACGGCGGCTCTTATCACCGCATCAGCTCTCGAGCTGCACCGCATAACGTCTACACCGCCGTTAGTACGCTCAATCAACTGGAGACCAGCAAAGGCTTGACGACCAGCAGCTTCACCGGCTTTACGCGCAAGAAAGATGCACCGGTCAAAGTACCAACGGCCAAAACTATTAATCTGAGCATATCTGGGCCCTTGTATAACGTGCACTACGATTATGATGTCACAACCAACAGTTACGCCCGCAGCGAAGGTGGGGCGCCACATATCGACGCCAATACCAATACCCAGATCCGCCCCAAAGTCGTCGTCGCGTTGGTCATGCCGTACGGCTTGGAGGCCGACGACCATCACTCCTCCTACGGCACTATCGGTAGCGGCGCGGCTTATTTCTTCCAAGACGGTACTGTCACTACCGGCCAATGGGCCAAAACCGATAACACCAGCCAGTTTGTTTTCACCGACAGCGCCGGTCAACCTATGAAGCTCAACGCCGGTCAGACGTGGCTGACGGCCCTTGGCACGGCTAGCGCCGTAACTTCCGCGCCCTAGCCATGGATTACTTACAGCAGCTCCAGCAGTACGGCCGCCGCTATCTGTTCGCGCTTATCACCTTAGAAAACATCCTCACAATCGCCGTTGACTGGGTTTTGAGCATCGAGACCCACTACAGCCATCTAGTGGTGGCAGTCGTAAGCTTGGTGGCCGGTTTAGTGCTCAGCGTGCTGGTGGTTTGGTTGGTCAGTCACTTCTTAATGCAGCCCTTGCGTGCCATCTGGCAGGCCGTCTTTCACCTCAGCCCCAGTCAGCAGGGCGTGGCAGCCCCGGACATGGCTGCACTGCATTTCGGCCGTGAGCTGGTGGCTAGTCTAACAGCCCAGCTCTATCAGTTCTCGGCGAGCGCCGAGCAAGCGGTCGCCGCCGGCAATCAGGCACGTTACGACGTCGGCCACAGCTTTGTAGCTCAAAATTTGCCATTACCACTCTTTGTGCTCGATCCGTCAGAAACAATTACCTTTGCCAACCAAGCAGCCGCACAGTACGTCGGCCACGCCGCTGCCGACCTGGTGGGCAAAAATGTCTACATGGTGCTTGACATGTCATTTCCAAGCAATGATACGTTCGACACCTGGCTCAAAGCAGCCAAATCTAAGAAAGCCACCGCCAGCCAGAACTGGGAGCGTGTCCGGCTCAATGTCCGAGATGATCACCCGGAACGTCTGTTCGACCTGGCGGCGTACTATAATCGCGATAATCCGCAACGTATCGAAACGATGCTGGTCTTGTTTGACCACACCAAGCAGTATAGCCAGGACGACCAGGCTATCAGCTTTATTGCTCTCAGTGTGCACGAACTGCGAACGCCCTTAACCCTCCTGCGCGGCTATATTGAAGTATTTGAAGAGGAGATGAGTGAGCAGGCTGATCCCGAGCTGAAGGGTTTTATGCTCAAAATGCATGCTCAAGCCGAGCAACTGACTGCCTTTGTTAACAACATCCTCAATGTGGCCCGCATCGACGACGACCAACTGGAGCTACACCTGCAGGAAGAAGACTGGAGTACGGTGCTAAAGAGCGCCATTGAAATGATCAGCCTGCGCGCCAAAGTTCGCGGCATCAGCTTGCAGTGCCGTATCGCCACCAACCTACCGCCGGTTGGGGTCGACCGTTTGAGTATTCGCGAAGTTGTCAATAACCTGATCGATAACGCCATCAAGTACAGCGGCACCAGCAAAGTTATCCAGGTTGAAACACATCTCGGACAAGATGGCTTGGTGGAGACTACCGTTCAAGACTTCGGCCTCGGCATCTCGCCGAGCATCATGCCCAATCTGTTTACCAAGTTTTACCGCGATCACCGTAATCGCGCCCAGATTGGCGGCACTGGCCTCGGCCTATATCTCAGCAAAGCCATTGTCACGGCCCATGGCGGCAATTTATGGGTGCGCAGCCACGAAGGGCAGGGCAGCACCTTCGGCTTCACGCTCGTGCCGTACGCCAAGTTAACCGAAGAGCTGAAACAAAGCGGTAATAAAGAGATCACTCGCGGCGCCCATGGTTGGATCAAAAACCACTCGCTTTATAGAAGATAAGGCAAGTAACAGGGGGTGGCTAGCGGCGTAGGCAGGAAGCCTGCGACCTGAGGTCTGCAAAATTTCTGCTACCTGCTTCGTGCTACCTGCTATCTCTGATAAAGTAGTGGTATGCCCGATCAGTCCACTCCCGCCGGCCGCAGCGTCCTGTGCATCGAAGATGAATTGTTTATCAGTGAGCTATACACCCGTGCCCTGACCAAGGCCGGCTACACGGTTACCGTTATTGCCGATGGCGAGGTGGCGCTCAAAGAAGCCCAGACCAACAAATACGATCTGATTCTACTCGATCTAATGGTGCCCAACCTAACCGGCATTGAAATCTTGCGGGCGCTGCGCGATCCGGCCCGTGTGCCACCCATCAAAGCCAAAATCGTTATCACCACCAACCTCGAGCAACGCGATGACGTCCGGGCCGACATCGAAAAACAAGCCGACGGCTATCTCGTCAAAGCCGAGCTCACCCCTCACGAACTCGTCGAAGTCATCAATACCATCAAGTAGCGAGAATATTGCTTTCAGGCTTTATTTGTTGTACAATAATGCAATTATGCCCGAAAAAGAACGTCGCTACGAACTGGCCATGCAGCAGCCCCCTTCGCCAGAACAGATGCTGGCCCTGCAGGGTTTAGTGCAAGCTTTTGGCTGGCAACTACAGCCGTTACATGAAACTGTTATCGAAGGCAAGCCTCAACAAGAGGTAGCACTTATCGAATCAGAGGAGCGGAATGATGCGCCAGTATCTGGCCCAGGGTCTAATCTTATTCTTAAAGATGAGCATACGAGGCTCTTAATTTCCGATCGCGTTGAAGAATTAAAATTTACTGAGGCGCGAGCCGAGCTCTTGTTGAAAATCGAAGAGATTACTGAGCCTTATGCGCACTTATTTGACGACAAGGTTCCTCCTACCTCTACAAATGAGCGCACGCGTATAAGACGTAAGGTCAAAAATCATATACCAAATTTAGTGAGCTGGGCTTATTCCGAAAGCAAAAACGATACTGATTATAAATATAACTATGCGCTCGCCTACCGCTTAGGCGAGACCAGTAATTCGCTAAAGTCGGTAACTATGAGTATGCTAACTACCCGCGAACAGTACCTTGACTTAAAGCACGGCGAGATTTTACCGCACCTTAAGTTGGAATTTAATAAGGGTGTCTTGACTGTCGTACAGCTTGTATGGAGCGACACGGTGGCAACTGCCCTGAACAAAACAGCTGCAGGCACACCGCTGGAACAATACATGCGCGACTTTTCACTGTTTAAACCGAATAGAGCGCACATTACAGATGGTCGTGGTCAAATAGATTGTAGCTTGTATCTGTCGCTTGACCGTCCAGAACTTAGAACATACGTTTCCCGAGATTCGTATTGGCTTCATTACGACGGCTATAGGCCCGGTGTAGAAGCCGTTGCTGACTTTAGGTTCAAAGACCTTAACGGGAACGACTTTACTTACTTTCCGGTGGACGAGATGAAATTCAGATGGTTAGAAAAAGAATTCGATACGACATTCAAAAACTCACTCCAGGCTGACGAATACTTGAATTTACTTAAAAGCATCCTCAGCCTTATTCCGGCAGTTTCGTTACACGAAATCGAGTAACCACAAGCTTGACAGTGGGGCGTATAATTAATGGTAGCCATGGGGAGACTTTCGTAAGGATTTACTCCGCAGACTTATTTCAAAGAATCACACTCCGGTCCCTGATTTCTTCCATAGTTACATTAGTTTCCAGCTCAAGAGATTAGCTCTGAACGGTAGCCGCGTCTCGCTGTAAGCTTCAACTCAAATCCGTTTGCTGACCTCTGTCAGTACTACTTTTTATTACTTATTTTAGGAGATACAACTATGGAAACTATTCAATTCAGCCTCAAAGAAATCGAAGTCACATCGGTCTTTTTCAGCCAAAATGGCGACGCACTGCGCTTTGCCAGCTACCCCCGCCGCTTGGTCTACAAGGGCCGTGAATACATCTTGGCGGATGCCTAAACCGTAACCCTCAAACCTCCAATTTCCAATTTTCATTCAATTTCCAATACGCCAAGATAGCGAAGTTTTGAAAATTGGTCGTTGGAGTTTGAATGAAAATTGAGCATTGTAAATTGAAAATTAGTAGAAAAGTAGAGAGTAATTTGGTATGAAATCACAGGAGACAGAACTATGGATACAAGTGAAGAAAATTTGGCCGGAAGCGATGGAGTTTCAGTCCACACCGGTTTTCCCAATCCGGCGTTGGATCGGCGCGGCAAAGACCAAGCCTTCGCGCTCGACCTGAACCAACTGCTAGTGCGTCGTCCGAGCAGCACCTATTTATTTCAAATTAGCGGCCATCATTGGGCGGGGCATGGTGTTTACGATGGCGACGTGGCAGTCATAGACCGCGCGCTCCCAGCGCGTGATAGTGATCTAGTGATTGCCTGGCAATCGAGCGGCTTCGTAGTCAGCCGGCAACGCTCACTGCCCGACGATTGCCAGCCGTGGGGCGTCATCACCGCCGTGATTCATCAACTTCAACGAGACTAAATATTCAAACCTCCAATTTTCAATTTTCATTCAATTTCCAATACGCCAAGATAGCGAAGTTTTGAAAATTGGTCGTTGGAGTTTGAATGAAAATTGAGCATTGTAAATTGAAAATTAGTAGAAAGTTCTCTATGAAACCAACTCCTTTTGCGCTTATCGATTGCAATAACTTCTTCGTCAGCTGCGAACGCCTCTTCCGGCCCGATCTAGAGGGCCGACCAGTCGTAGTTTTATCAAGCAATGACGGTTGTGCCGTAGCCCGCAGCAACGAAGCTAAAGCGCTCGGCGTACCGATGGGTGCGCCGGCCTTCAAGTACCGCGAATTATTCAAGCGGCAAGGCGTCGTGCAATTCAGCGCCAATTTTGAGCTTTACGGTGATGTTTCAGAACGAATTACTCGACTGCTGACCCAAGTAACACCGCGTATCGAAGTCTACTCAGTCGATGAATCATTTCTCGACCTGAGCCAACTTAATATTGATGATTATACGACGTGGGCCAGAGCACTGCGCCAACGCATACTAACGGAGGTCGGTGTGCCGGTCTCGGTGGGCATTGCACCCAGCAAAACGCTGGCTAAGCTAGCTGGCGAACGCGCCAAAAAAACACCGCAGCTCGGTGATGTGCTCGATCTCTACAGCCTGTCGCCACCGAGCAGAGAACCGTACCTGTTGCAGACACCAATTCGGGATATCTGGGGTGTGGGCTGGCGCCTGGCGCCAAAGCTCAAGGCCGAAGGTGTCTTCAATGCCCTCGACTTATCGGGCATGCGGCCGCAAGCCGCCCAGCAGCTAATGGGTATCCATGGCCGGCAGATGGTCGGCGAGCTCAACGGCCTGTCGTGCTATCCGCTAGAACGTTTCGGACGTATCCGCCAAAGCGTTATGCACGGTCGACTATTCGGACAGGACACTAATCAGGTAGCCGTCCTGGAGGCCGCCATTGCCGCCCTGACCGCCCGCGCTGCCTATCGCTTACGCCGCGAGGGCCTACTGGCGCGCAAGGCCGCCGTGCGCTTCGCCAGTAATCGCCATCGTCCCGATTATCAGCGGCAGCAGGCCGAAGTGAGCTTTACCACTCCGACGGCCGACACCGGCCGGATTACTAGCGAACTAGTACGTCGCACCCAGGACATGTTTCGTTCCGGCATGCTGTATCACCGCGCCGACATTCTGCTACACGATCTAGTCGGCCAGCGACAGCTGCAGACCGATTTGCTAGGTCATGTCGATCTTGGGCTCGACCAACGCTCGCAAGCCCGTCTGAGCGCCCTAGACGACCTCAATCAGCGTTACGGTAAGCGGACGGTCCGCTACGCCGCCGAAGACCTTAACCAGCGCTGGGCCCCCAAATATCAACTGCGCAGCCCGCGCTACACCACCAACTGGCAGGAACTGCCTATAGCTCGTATACTAGAGGAACTTTGAAACTACATCTCATAACGGTCGGGGCGCCCAAGTTAGACTATGCCAAGCTCGGTTTCGCCGAATACCAGAAGCGCCTGGGCCATTATCACCAGCTGCGCGTTACTCACATTGCCGATAAACACAATGATGCTGGGCATATTCTAGCAGCTGCTGGCGACAGTTATACCATCGGTCTCGTCATTGAGGGGAAACAGCACACCAGTCAGGAACTAGCGAAATTTCTCGAAAGCAACGCCCTGCACAGTAAAGAACTGAGCTTTCTTATCGGTGGCCCCGACGGTCTACCAACAGAGGTAATTGATCAATTAGATTACCGCTGGAGCTTGGGCAAATTAACGCTGCCGCACGACTTAGCTATGGTCGTGTTGGTTGAAGCGCTGTACCGGGCCAGCACTATCACTGCCGGCCAACCGTATCATCGCTAGCGACTACCTACTCACTCTCTTTCTCTTGCTTGGTCTCTTCGAGCTTTTCTTCTGATCGTTCTACTTCTTTGTCGAGTGCATCTTCTAAACTCATAGGGTTCTCCTTGCTTTACTCTAGAAGTGTAGCGAATGGCCCTAGACTAATCAGTAAGCAATCCCACTGGCCGCGATTACCACTTGAGCGTAACTTGGGCGACTTCGATGTTAGTATTGGTTTGCACAGGGGTCAGGTTTTTAACCGAGAAGCCAGGATTAACTTTTTTACCGGGCGCCACACAAACTTCCTGCAGATTATTTGTCGCTGTGGAGCTTAAATTGACGGTAACGTAGTTGTTGTTATTAGCAAACTCCACGGTGGCCGTGGCCGTTCCAGCCTTCGGTTGCGAGACATAGACTTCATAGCAGGCGGTCACATCGCCTTTGACGCCTTGGGTATAGGTCAGCGCTTGGCCAGAGCCCAGATAGTTAACCGTTTGCGAACCGATGAATGAATAGGGGACCGAGGACTGACCGACGGTACCGCCCTGGGCGCTGGCTGAATTCATAATTGCCGAATTAGTAATGCCAGTTGGCGCAGCGTGCGAGTACTGCAATACCAGCGCGCCGACCAGACCAATGCTGACTGCCGCGAGTGCCGGGAGTATGAAGTGGGTGATACCATTTTGGTTGAGCTTACGGAGCTCCATTTTTTGTATTTCCTATTTTTGGGCTAGTAACTTGTTGTGATTATAGGCACAGCCGGAGCTCGCCGTCAACTTTATCGCTTCATTAAGATAATGAGTGTTGCTTTTGCCACTCAGTCATATTCCCAATAAGCTCATAAGCCTGGCTGGGTTGTTTACTTGGTGACCCCTGCGGGATTCGAACCCGCGATCTTCTGGATGAGAACCAGATATCCTGGACCACTAGACGAAGGGGCCAAAAATGCCAGTCGGCATGTTTTGTAAACTAGAGCGAAACGTCAGAAGTGAAACTAAGAAACTTGCTAATGATTCACCAGAGCTCGGCTATCTTATCATATCTGATAGGGAGCGTCCAGAGGTGGGAAAGCATAAGAGAATTGTAAATTTTTGATACACTAGAGCCAGTTATGGGCACCGCAGTATTTTTTTTAGTCCGCGTTAGCCGCAAGAGGCCAGTATGAGGCTGTTTAGTAAACCGAGGAGCCCCGGCCGTTCTTCGGCAGCCCATCTGTCCGAAAGCCTGAGCGACGAAAAGCTAAAGTTCGAAGTTATCATCAATAACATCGAGGACGGCGTTATGCTGATCGACGCGCAGGGCGTCATCCAGCTGTGCAACCCGGGCGCCAGCACGATTACCGGCTGGCCAGCCGAAGAGACCACCGGCATCAGCGTTGAGCAAGTCATGAATTTGGTTGATGACAAAGGCGAGACGTATAAAACAGCCGACAGCCCCTTCACGAAGGTATTCGAGGCTGGTCAAACGATTCGCGATGGCAAAGCCACGCTGCTCAAACGCGACAAAACACCGGTGGCCATCAGCTTGAGTCTGACACCACTCATGAATGAGGCCAAGCAAGCGACCGCCGCCGTAGCCGTCTTCCGCGACGTTAGCCAGGAGCGAGCCGAGGAAAAGCAGCGAGCCGATTTCATCAGTACTGCCAGCCACGAGATGCGCACGCCAGTGGCAGCTATCGAGGGCTATTTGGCACTGGCCCTCAATGATAAAGTAGCCACCATCGACAGCCGTGCCCATGACTACCTGGAGAAGGCCCACACTTCCACCCAACACCTCGGTAAGCTGTTCCAAGATTTACTCACCAGCGCCAAAGCCGAAGATGGCCGCCTGACCAGCCACCCGGTCGTGGTCGAGCTTGGCGCCTTTCTAGAACAACTGACGAATGACCTGCGCTTTGTGGCCGAGAAAAAGGGTCTGTTCATGGAATTTGTGATTGGTTCTAGCGGCACGATTAACGCCAGTAAAGACGCACCCGGCAATGTCGTCCGGCCGCTCTATTATGTGCTGGTTGACCCTGACCGGCTGCGCGAAGTTATTACCAACCTCTTCGATAACGCAGTGAAGTACACGCCGGAGGGCAAAGTCTCCATCGGCTTAACAGGCGATACAAACGTCGCTCAATGTTATGTGCGTGATACCGGTCCCGGCATTCCGGCGACGGATGTACCCCATTTATTTCAGAAATTTTACCGGGTCGACAACTCAGCCACTCGCACTATCGGCGGCACCGGGCTGGGCCTATTCATATGCCGTAAAATTATTGAACTCTATAAGGGCCGCATTTGGGTGGAGAGCGAGCTAGGAAAGGGTAGCAGTTTCTACATTAACCTGCCGCGCCTAACGAATGAAAAAGCTAAACAGCTCCAAGATGCAGCGGCCGCTAGTCCGGATATGAAGCCAGTTAACTCTTTAGCAACACCGTGATACAATGAAGTCAAGCGTAAGCATAAGCAAGTAATAGAAGGACAGTAGCTATGGCAAAAGTAATGTTGGTCGAAGACGACAATAATCTCCGGGAAATCTATGAAGCCCGTTTGCAGGCCGAAGGCTACACGCTTGTGTCCGCCAAGGATGGCGAAGAGGCCCTGGTTGTCGCCAAAGCTGAAAAGCCAGACCTAATTATATCTGATGTTATGATGCCCAAAATCAGCGGTTTTGAAATGCTCGATATTCTCCGCAACACCGATGGTTTGAAGGATGTCAAAGTTATTATGTTGACCGCTCTCGGCCAGAGTGACGATCAGCAGCGGGCCGACAAACTCGGGGCCGACCGCTATCTGGTTAAATCTCAGGTAACCCTTGAGGACATTGTTGACGTGACTCGGAAGTTGTTGGCCGATGATGGAGTAGCTGCACCAACGCCAGCCGCCGACAGCCCCATCGCACCAGCGGTCGAGCCGGCCAGCCCGCCACCGGTTATCGATATGGCGGCCGCTCCAGAGCCTCCGTCTGCCAGTACTGCTGTGCCGGTGAGTGAGCCAGCCGTCGATGATGCCGCCACTCCGGCTGCCGTCGCCGACTCTGTCGTTCCGGAGCCTGCCGCTCCAGTTGCCAGTGCAGAGGAAAATGTACAGTCCAGCCAAGAAGAACAAGCCGGTATGGAAGCTCAAATCGAAAATTTTGTAGCTGGCGCCACCAGCGAAGCCACGCCGGCGGCGGCACCGCCGTCCAGTCCAGCTCCAGAAGCTCCAACTGTCACTACCCCGCAGCCAGTTGCTATCCCAGTAGCTGAGCCCGTTGACAGCGAAACCACTACCGGTGACGATACGCTCAGAGCCAATGCGACTGACACGCCCGTTACCGACACTCAACCGGCTGTTACGCCCGATACTCAGCCTGGGGTGCCAAGCGTAGAGCCAACCGTCGAAACTTCAGCGCCTCTCGAAGAAAGCACCGGCGGCACCCGTATCATCACCCCGTTAGATGCGAAGCCAAAGCCCGACATCAATGCCTTGCTGGCCGCCGAAGCGGCCAAAGAAGGCGCACCGACTCCTCCCCCCAGCGCCAACGTGCAGCCCGACAAACCCGTCGATCCCAACAGCATTGCGCTCTAACGGTCGAAGGCTGAAAGCCAAACATTAGTCTGGCTTTCAGCTTTATGACTTTCGACTTTATACTAATGTCATGCGGATTAATAAATTCATCGCCCAGGCCACGGGGCTCAGCCGTCGCGCCGCGGACACCGCCATCAACGCAGATAGGGTTCGCAGCAATGGCCAGCCTGTTCGGGCGGGGCATGATGTCACGGCCGACCAGGTAGTGACGCTCGATGGCACAATCCTTCGAGCACCCAGCCTTCACACCACAATTATGATCAATAAGCCGCCCGGCTATGTCAGCAGCCGTACGGGGCAGGGCAGTCAGACGATTTATGATCTGTTGCCCTCAGAGCTACATCGGCTGAAACCGGTCGGGCGGCTCGATAAAGATTCGTCGGGTTTGCTGCTGCTGACCGACGATGGCGAACTGGCCAATCAGCTAACCCATCCACGCTACGGAAAAACTAAAGTATATGAGATCGCTCTCGATCGACCGCTCGAACCACTACATCAGCAAATGATCAGTGAACATGGCGTACAGCTCGATGACGGCCCAAGTAGGTTATTGCTTGAAAAGATGGCCGACAACTCCCTCCGGTGGCGTGTCAGCCTGCACGAAGGCCGCAATCGCCAAATCCGACGTACCTTTGCGGCCCTCGGCTACAGTGTCGTGCATCTCCACCGTACTCACTTCGGTAATTATAGCCTACCGGCCAGCCTCACGCCCGGCAGACATGCCCCTATATAAGGTCGGCTGTTTCGTACCGAAAGGTGGGCAACCACTCCGTATGCTCGGGCCGCTCGTGGACTTCACGCAAGGTCGCCACACCACCTTGCGTCAGATGGCTGTAGCGTAGGTTGCCGAACACCTGGGCAGCATAGCTGGGAATAGCTACGGCCACAAAGCCCAGCTCGTGGGCTTGCCGTAAACCTACGTCAGCCCCGTCGACACTTGCTTCAAATTCGTACAGCGCTTGATCCAGCACGCGATACGATTGATCGACTAGATGTTTAGAGTCGGCAGTCGGCAATATGGCTGGCTCTGGTTCAACCACGCTGGTCACACCATACTCCGTCGCCAACGCCTCCTGCAGTAATTCAGCGGCTCGGCCGAATTCTCGTTTCATAGCGCCCATGGCAGGGTTTGGCAGTAAGGGTCGAATGCCAACGATTGAGGTTTCTGGCCGAAAAGCGCACTGATCCTCTAAAACCTGTGCCGCCGCTAGAGCCCTCCGACGATCACGCGTCTTAGTCCGCACAGAGTCGGGTTCGACAAAACCACCCACCAAGGCCATGCTGCCTACATAGCGCTCCAGGTGTTGCTGCTGTTGATATCGATTATGATTCATGGCTGGCCGGCGCCACAATTTGCCCGACGCTTGCCGCACCCTCTCCATAACTATCCGACCCGGCGTCTTGGCTACTTCGGCTGGCCTTTGCGTGGCCACACTTTTTTCCATGTTCCCCCCTTACCCTCAGGTTTTAAGGTTTTATTTTAATGACAGAGGCAAAGTATATGCTTATGGCTTGCACGGGTCTGTATGTTTCATCACTGACACACCTGGAACTTGTTATATAATCATGCGGGCCAATATTGCCCGATGGTCACTAACAGGTGAGTATTCACTAACTTTGCTCTGTTCCACACTGACTTGTCGGGAAACAACCAAATGATCAAGCTGCAAAACTGGAAGCCGAGCCGGAAAAGTGGGCCGGTGCAATCGATCGGCATCTCGAAAATTCTCGTTCTCAGTAAGCACTCCTAGGCATTCACCGTGAGCCATCTCGACCAGACGTCGACTGATACTGCGCAGGCGAGCATAGCCCAGCGTCGCCAAGTGGAGATGGGCTTGGTGTAGGCTTTCAGCATTCGAAGCGTGCAAATCATTATCAAGCGAATAGGCATCAATCAAAATAACTACATCGGCGTCAAACTGTTTAATGTGCGCGACGGCCGTTGGCATGTTGGTCGGTTCAGCGAGCGATTCCTATACATTCCAGGCTGCAATTTCAAGTGCCATTATTAAATTATACTAATATTTTTAAGTTAATTTGTCAATATAGGCTAACAGAGGTATAATGTAACTAATGGCAAAGAAATTACCGATTGTGGCGATTGTGGGGCGGGCAAATGTTGGCAAGTCCAGCTTATTCAATGCGATCCTCGATCGACGCGAAGCAATTGTGGCCCGCGAAGCTGGCACCACGCGTGACAGCATCATGTCAAAAGCCGAATACCAAGACCAGCACTTTTGGCTGGTTGATACCGCTGGCGTCAAAGACCCGCAGGATGAATTTGAATTTACCATCCAAGAACAGATTACTCAGGCCGCCGATAGCGCTGATGTCATCTGGGTCGTCGTCGAAGCTGACGTGCCGATTACCGAAGAAGATCGCCGTGTCGCCAAGATGGCGCTCAAAAGCCGCAAACCAGTGTTCTTAATTATCAATAAGGTCGATAAAGCCAAGGGTGCCGATTTGAGTGGTTTTGAGCGCCTTGGCATCAAACCCATCTTGCGAACCTCCACCACGCAGTCGCGCGGCATCGATCAGTTACTTGATGAACTCGCCCAGATTATACCCAAGGTGACCGAAGTTGAAGCTGACGACCGTTTGCGTATCGCCATTCTCGGCCGGCCGAACGTCGGCAAATCACAGCTATTCAACACCTTGGCCAAGAAACAGCAGGCAATTGTTGCCGATCGAGCCGGTACCACGCGTGACGTCAATCGCACCGTCGTCCGTTATCAGAGCCGTGAGGTCGAGCTGCTCGACACGGCTGGTATTCGCCGCAACGGCAAGATCGAGGTCGGTATCGAACGCTTCAGCGTCATCCGCGCGCTGGCAGCCATTGAACAGGCCGACGTCTGTCTACTACTCATGGACGTTAACGAACTGAATGTGCAACTTGATCAGAAGATTGCCGGCATGATCAAAGACGCCGGCAAAGGTCTGATTCTAGTCGTCAGTAAGTGGGATATTGCCGAAGGAAAGGATTCATTTACGCGCGACGAACTAGCGCCGCGGATTGCCGTTAATTACGATTTCGTACCGTGGGCACCACTGATTTTTACTAGCGCCATTAGCGGCCAGAATGTCACTAAGCTGTTCGAACTCGCACAGCAGATCGATGAAGAACGCCACAAGCGCATCAGCACCAGCGAACTCAACAAGTGGCTGCGCCAGGCAGTTGATGATCATCCGCCAGCCGGCCTCAAAAACCGGAGCCCTAAGCTAAATTACATCGTCCAAGAGACCGACAATCCGACGCCAGCCTTCAAGATTTTTGGCAGCCATACCAAGTATCTGCACTGGAGCTATCGCCGCTATTTAGAACGTCGGATGCGCGAAAGCTTTGGTTATGCCGGCACCGCCGTCCAACTATGGTTTATCGAAAAACACACCGCACACAAACATGGCGTCAGCCCAACCAAAGACAAGCCGGTTGAAAAACCCAGCAGCTCGCTGTACTAGTCACAGCTTGATTATTGGCCGGTGATCCCAGATACTAGCCTCATGGCCTGGTTACAAAAACGCCCGCAAGTTAGCAACCCGACGATGTTTTATACTGTCGGGCTGAATAAGACATTGCTGCTTGTCGGCCTAGGTAATCCGGGCAAAGAATACGAGCTGACGCGCCACAATGTTGGTTTCCAATGCCTAGAGGCCTTTGTAAATATGACCGATAGCATGGAGACCTGGCTGCAGAAGAAAGACTTGAAATGCCTGTTGAGTAGCGGTCAGCTCGGTGAAGCGCGCGTCATCGCCATCAAGCCTCAGACTTTTATGAATCTCAGCGGCGAAGCGGTGCAAGCCACAGCCGCATTTTATAAAGTTCCTACGGAGAATATCTTAGTGCTGCACGATGAGCTCGACGTCGATTTCGGCCAGATTCGTTTGCGCCTGGGCGGCAGTTCAGCCGGTCACAATGGCATCAAATCGATCACTCAGCACATGGGTGAAGACTACGGCCGCGTCCGTATTGGCATCGGTCCTAAAAAACCAGCGCGCATTAAAAGTGAAGCTTTTGTCTTGCAAAAATTTTCAGACGGCGAGCAAGTACAACTTCCCAATCTCACCCGTGAAGTAAATGCTATCCTCAGCGAGTACATTTACGTCGGCCAACTCCCGCATGACACCCGTACCTTTATCGTCTAAGATTGCGCTCTTAGGAGCTTTTCAAAGCCATTGACGATCGTTTGAGCACCCACAACGATACGTAATTGCTGTTCAGTTCTTGTAAGGAAGCCGATTGACCCCTGGAGCTCGCGATGACGACCCTTGTGGTACGTAAAAGGGCTCAGGCCCAGCTCGAGAGCCTCCTCACGGAGAAGCGCCACGCGGGAACTAACTGCGTCCAGAGCCAGTTCAGCTTCTGATTCGTGCATCTCGTGCCGTAAAATGTATGGCTCTAGACTGAGCTCTTGATCATTAAATATAAGTTTATCGTTCTCGTGATCCATGCTTCCTCTGCTATACTTTAGCGCTTAAGTGCCCTGCGGCTTCATATTAATTATAGCCCAGTTTTAACGAACAAGGTGTTCGTAAAGCTCATATACATCAAGAGCCTCCGGAGGCAAGAGAGCCCAGTGAGCTCTCTGGTAGACTCGAGCGAAGCGTCAATAAAACTTGAGAATATAAAAGGATCTCCGGAGGGGGTGGGCACCGCCGGAGATCCTTTCAGAGCTCGAGCTTACGCTCAAGCGCTCATTGCACCCTTCAACCCACCCCGGCGAAACATCGATGTCGATAATCAAATGACACGTGTCTCCGTCTTGCGACAAAACCATTTAGGCTCGCTTTGAATCGGGGACCCCGGGATCCTGACGAATCAAGATCGAGGAATCTAGTTAAAGGGGTTAGTATGCTTTAGAGCGCTGCGGCTCGTGACCGTTAGCTAGAGTAAGTGGAGGGTAACAACTTTCCATAGCACGCTCTAAAACAATCTAACGATAATCCCCACGCGCCAGGCGCGAGAGGTGTTAGAATAGGGTAAAAGGTACAAGAGTTCAGATTTTTGAACTCACAATTTGCTAGTTTATCAAATTCATGACATTATGTCAATACTTAAACCTATTTCCGCATGAATAGCAAGAAGCTCACGCTTATACCACCCCAGTTACAGCAGATTTCCAGCCCGCCCAAACAGCTCTGGCAAACCGGCGGTGATTTAGACGAATTGCTGGCGCAACCGCGAGTTGCGATTGTCGGCAGCCGTCGTGTAACGCCGTACGGGAAGCAGGTTACGTGGCAGCTCAGCCGCCAGTTGGCAGAGCAAGGCATTGTCATTGTAAGTGGCCTGGCACTTGGTGTTGATGCTATTGCCCACCAGGCAGCTCTCGATGCCCAGGGTGTGACGATTGCCGTGCTGCCAAGCTCGCTGGACATCATCGCACCAGCTACGAACTCCCAGTTAGCCGAGCAAATTGTAGCCCAGGGCGGGGCACTAATCAGTGAGTACCCGGAGGGTACGCCAGCGCTGAAGCAAAATTTTGTAGCTCGAAACCGCGTGATTGCCGGTCTGGCCGACGCCGTGTTGATCACCGAAGCCGCCGAGAAGAGCGGTAGTCTCCACACCGCGCAATTTGCGCACAGACAGGGGAAACCAGTATTAGTAGTGCCAGGCAATATTACTAGTCCTGGTTCAGCCGGCACCAACAATCTGTTAAAAGCCGGCGCAATGGCTGTAACCTCATATCAAGACATTCTACAGGTTCTAGGGCTCACGGCCCATCGTACACCGGCCCACGCAGTACAGGGCGACAACAGCGATCAACAGCGCCTGCTTCATCTGCTGCTCCTCGGTATCAATGATGGTGCCGAACTACTGAAACGCAGCGGTCTCGATGTGACCGGCTTCAATCAGATGATGACAATGCTGGAAGTCAACGGCAAGATCCGTTCATTAGGCAGCAATCAATGGGCTATCCACTAGTGGAGCATGCTACACTGACAGCATGAAGCTTATGATTTTTATCGGCCTGACAATCGGCGGTACTATCGGCGGCTGGCTGGGTGCGGCTATGAGCCATGGCAACTGGCTCAGCGGCTGGAGCATCCTCCTGAGCGCCGTCGGCTCGTTCGCCGGCATTTGGGCTGGCTACAAAGCCAATCAATATATTTAAATAGTTAAATTTTCAGGTTGTTCTTATATATATTGTTGCAAAATACTAGCATGTGCGCTTACTATAGGAGCTTATGGCCAAAAACTTAGTTATCGTTGAGAGCCCTGCAAAGGCCAAAACAATCGAGAAGTTCCTCGGCAATGACTACGTCGTGAAGAGTAGCTTCGGTCACATTCGAGACTTGCCCAAGAAAGGGCTCAATATTGATTTAGAGCATAATTTTGAGCCGCATTACGAAGTCAGCGCCGACAAGAAAAAAGTCGTCAGTGAATTGCGCAAAGCTGCAGCCGGTAGCGAAGTCTGGCTGGCCAGCGACGAAGACCGCGAGGGTGAAGCAATTGCCTGGCACCTAGCGCATGCCTTAAAACTCGATCCAGCCAAGACTAAACGCATCGTCTTCCACGAGATTACCAAAACGGCCATTGACGCCGCCATCAAACAACCGCGTACCGTTGATCTGAAACTGGTCGACGCCCAACAGGCACGTCGCGTGCTCGACCGCCTCGTCGGCTACGAGCTGTCGCCGGTGTTATGGAAAAAAGTACGCACCGGTTTGAGCGCCGGACGCGTACAGTCAGTAGCGGTGCGTATTATTGTCGATCGCGAACGCGAGATTCGTGATTTTACCCCTGTAAGCTCCTTTAAAGTTGCGGCTGTTTTCCTAGCCGATGGCGCCGAACTGCCCGCCGAATTACAGACCAAAATTACCAACGACAACGACGCCGAAGCCTGGCTGAGTGATGTGCGCAACGCTAGTTACTCCATCAGCAACATCGAGCAAAAGCCCGGTAGCCGCAACCCTGGCGTGCCATTTACTACCAGCACACTCCAGCAGGAAGCCAGTCGACGCCTTGGTTACAGCGTCCGACAGACAATGACACTGGCGCAACGATTATACGAATCCGGCCATATTACTTATATGCGAACAGACAGCACGACGCTGTCCGGCCTGGCTATTAAAAATGCCGAGGACTATATTCTTAGGGTATTTGGTGCGCAGTACCATCATCGGCGCCAATTCAAGACCAAGAACTCCAGTGCCCAGGAGGCTCACGAAGCCATCCGGCCGACCGGCTTTACCAATACCGCCGCTGGTAGCGACGAACAGCAAAAGAAGCTCTATCAACTCATTTGGCAGCGCGCCTTAGCCAGTCAGATGAGCCCGGCGCAGCTAGAACGGACGGAAGTGACCATTTCGATCAATCAAAACGGTCAGCCTGAGCGGAGCGCCAGCGAAGCCGAAGGATCTCGGGCGCCCGTAAATGAGACCTCTCGACAGGCTCGAACTGACAGCGTCTTTGTCGCTAAAGGTGAAATTCTAAGATTTGATGGCTTTATGAAAGTTTACGGCGGTACCAAAGATGATACTTTATTGCCACCGATTACAGTCGGCCAAACGCTTGACCTGCAGTCAATGCGAGCGACGGAGACATTTAGCCGTTCGCCGGCTCGCTACTCCGAAGCTACGCTGGTTCGCAAACTTGAAGAACTGGGCATTGGCCGACCAAGCACCTACGCGCCGACGATTTCCACCATTCAAACCCGTGGCTACGTCGAAAAGAAAGATCTGGACGGCACCGAGCGCCAGGTCACTGAAATTGTGCTCGAAAAGGGAACAGTCAGACGCCAGACTAACAGCGTTATGACAGGGGTCGACCGCAATAAACTATTGCCAACACCGATTGCCGAAGTTACTACCGATTTTTTGGTAAAATATTTCCCGACGATAGTCGATTACGATTTTACCGCCAAAGTAGAAGAAGATTTTGATAACATCGCCGAGGGTAAGCAGCAATGGTCGGCTATGATTACGGACTTCTACAAGAATTTCCATCCGTTAATCGAACGTTCGGCCGATATTTCGCGTCAGGAAGTCTCGCAAGCCAGGGAACTAGGCAGCGACCCCAAAACCGGCGAGCCAATCTACGCTCGTTTTGGTCGCTACGGACCGATGTTACTGCGCGGCGACATTAGCGACGAGAGCAAGAAGCCGACATTTGCGCCCATACCAGCCGGCACCACCATGGATACGGTCACGCTGGAGCAGGCGTTGGAGATGTTCAAGTTGCCGCGTTTAGTCGGTACCACTGACGACGGCAAAGATATCAAAGCTAACATCGGTCGTTTTGGCCCCTATGTTCAAGTCGATAAGACGTTCGTGTCTATTAAGCCACTCGACCCGTTCACCATCAATGAAGCCGAAGCTCGTGACCTGTATCTGCAAAAACTCGCCAAAGATGCCGCCAAAAATATCAAAGCCTTCAAAAGTGGCGTTAAAATTCTTAATGGGCCGTACGGGCCGTATGTGACCGACGGCAAAAAGAATGCACGCATTGCCAAAGAGGTAGACCCTACGACTTTAACAGAGGCTGGTGCGAAGGCTCTTTTGGCTGCAGCGCCAGCTAAGAAACGTGGTTTCCGACGCGGCAAACGAACGCCTAAAGCCAGCAAATAAGCTCTTTTTCTTGCTGCACAGTAAAGCATATTGCTCTATAACATTTCTACAACATGTACTACGCGTAGCTGTCAGGAATGTGCTACAATAAGCTATAAACCGAAATATGTTGACTTTTAAAAATTATAGTTTTATAATACTACTAAGCTTTTATAAATTAACAGGGAAGATTTCACCTTATGGCCCAAGCCGAGACAACGACCGAACTGACGACTGAACAACTCGTGAATGGTGTGCTGGGCACCATTGACCGCGAGCGAGAACGCGAGATAATTGCTCGCCGCTTTGGCCTATTTGACCGCAAAGAAACGCTCGAGCAAATTGGTGAAATGCTCGGGATTACTCGAGAGCGCGTTCGTCAGCTCGAAAAATCTGTTATGACCAAACTACGAGCCAATGCAGAGCAGGGCAAAGTACCGCACATTGCCGACTTTCAAACCAAAGTGCTCGATTTGCTGCACCAGAGCGGGGAAGTCGCCCGTGTCAGCGCCCTCACGGCCAAAGTGACCGAAGCAGCCAGTCGTGAAGGTCAGGCTCGGGTTGCTTTTTTGAGCCAACTCGGCCCTGAATTGGCTGTTATCCCAGAGGATGACAATTTTTATAATAGTGTCGGCGTTAAAGCTATCCGCGATGAAAAGAGTCTAAAGTCCGCTGTCACACAATTGATTACTACTATCAAGGAGCTTGGCGAGCCAAAGACAATCCAAGACATCGCTCAAGTCGCCAAATTTGACAGCGTCGACCAGGCTGCAGCCCTGGCTAGCACTTCTAAACAGCTCGCTACTCTCAACGGCCGCTGGGGTCTCGTCAAATGGCCGATGGTTAACCCAAAGAATATCCGCGACAAGATCTACGTTATCCTAAAAGAGAACGGCAAACATCTACATTTCAACGAGATTGCTGCCGCCATCAAAGACAGCGATTTCAAACGCAAAGACGTCACCACTCAAGCCATCCACAACGAGCTCATCAAAGACAAGCGCTTTGTACTGATCGGCCGCGGTATCTACGCCCTTAAAGAGTGGGGCTACGAAAAGGGAACTGTTGCCGACATCATCACTGAAGTTCTCAAGCAGGCCGGCGAACCACTGCACCGCGACGAAATCGTTAAGCGTGTTCTGAAGAGCCGTTTTGTTAAAGAAACAACTATTCTCCTAAACCTCCAGGGCAAACCGCAGTTCAAGCGCGTCGCTAAAGCCACCTACGCCCTCGCCGACTAAATCCTTAAGCTAAGGAGCTCGATTATGTCTAGTATGGCAGAATTATTCAACGCCGAACTTGTCCTCGAACGACCGCTTCACGAGCTCTGGAACGATGCGACTGCCTTTGGGCAAAGCGATAACAATAGCTTCCTGCGCTTGCGCTCTTGGGCCGGTGAGGGCGGTTTGCTATTGCGAGGTCACCCAGGGACGCAATTTGATCCAGAGGTTAGTGTTAAGTCGACGCTCCAACTAGCCAAAGAGCATCTCCAGAAACTCGGACAGCTCGGGGCTTTCGTCATTCAGCATGCTTTTGAAGTCGCTCAAGCGGCCGACAGCTTGGGGACTGGTCTCGCCAGCACCAGCAACGTGCCAGTCGCCTATAGCGCCGCGCGTTATGTCAATCACATGGTCAAACTGGATACGGTCATGCGACCAGACGCGGCCAAGATTGCTGAGCTAGTCAAACCTGAAGTTCTGCAACCGCTTGAAAAATACATTGCTTGGTGCACCCGAACTCGACCGTCGCACATGTTGGCCGACATCTATCGTCCGGACCAGTACTCGTATCACTGGGAGACGCAACACATATTCCTGCATGATATTGACCCCTTGGTCGATCGAGCCGACGCCGACATGATCGAGTCGTCTTGGGATCGTCTACAGCGTTTTTCAAGCTCCGACCAAAACTAAACAATTTACGAACATAATGATGTACGGCTTGGCAGAGCATACATCAGCCTAGTTGCTGCTGATGCATGGTGAGTGCAGGCGGGCGGGGAGTTTTATAAAAATCTCAAAAAAATGGCGAGCAGATTATTTTTTTCAGCTGATGGGGAGGTAGTGCAGGCGTCAATCAACCCATAGATACAATGTCGCACAATGTATATTTTGCGACTTAATGATTAGACTTTAAGATGCTTACAGGTACCCCTGCTACGGGGGAGAATGAATAGTGGGATAGTTCGATAGTAGGATAGTTGCCCGCGCGTGCGAAGCTATCTTTACTATCGAACTATCCCACCAGCCAACTTGTGGCCTAGTGTTTTGATTGTGATATGGCACACAATTTGACTTTTCCACAGCTTTGTCGTGAAAACCTTGCTTTTTACCGCTAAGGTTATATTTTTATTAATCCCCTGCCTTTTCACGAAATATGTAAAAATTTGACATTTGCCCTGCTACATATTTTTGTATAGTTTTTAGCTCTGCCGCCTTTATAATAAATACTGAACAAATTACGAACTAGCGGGGTAGTAGCAGAGGGGCCAGTAATACCCATAGAATCTATCCGCGCTGGCTCTATCACCTATAGTACGCCCGGCCGTCGACCCGCACGTCAATGTATTGCGCCGGGATAGTCCCCTGTTTCTGCAGCTGTGCGGCTGTCGCCAAATAGGTTCCAGCCTGCTGTCGGGCATCATTGCTAGCCAGGTTAAACTTTACGAAGTATGGCTGTCCAGCGATCTGCACATCCAGCTCGCTAGCAGTAGCCGGCAACGTCATGGTAGCTATAGGGGCGTGTTTGGCGGTTAATTGAGCCACGACGGTCTCGATAAAGCCAACATTTTGACTGGTTATAACCTGGTGGTTCAGCTGAACGCGTAGGCCACTCTGATCATTGACCATAGGTAATTTACGATTACTTAAACGATTAAGCTGAGCGCCCGTGAGGAGTGCTTTGCCGGTAGAGTCGAGCAGATAAGTGCCGTCAGCCGTGGTGAGCAGCAACGCCGGTTGCGCGGTATCGATATAAACCAGTGGCCGATGTGCCAGCAGCGGCAATGTGATGTGGCTACTCGCTAGTTCCGGGAACTGAGCAGTTAGTTGTTGCTCGAGTTTGGAGGTGTTAATAGTCAGTTTGTTGCGGCTCCAGATCGAAGCGGCGAGCAATCTATCGGCGGCGGCTTGGTAGTCGGATTGATCATGCAGAAACAGATTGCTGTTGGCGCTGTCGAGCGGCAAGATTTTGGCGTCTGTCGATAAGCTGACAGCGCTGATAACCGACACCACTACCGCCACCAATAGAATGATCAAACCAAAGCGCTGCGCCCAAAAATGGCTGGTTGGCAGCCGAAACGATCGCTGCTGTTCGCGTTGTACTTGACGGCCGGTATTAAGATCCTGGTCAGACCGCCGGGCATAGTACGCGAAGGAAGCTGGCTTATCTGATAGATCGGCGCTACGAAGACGCTGTCGGAAACTAGTAGTACGTGGCGTTTTGCGTGGCAATTTCATGATTATGCTCGGCGCTGTGCGACTTGGACTTGATCAATGATAAGCTGCGCCAATCGGGTCGTAGCGCCGGGCTTCGCAAATTTGTGTAATCGTTCTGCCAGCCGCTGACGTTGCCGTGGGTTGCGCAGAAGCTCGCTGACTTGTTTGGCCAGGCGATTCGGGTCATCGCCTAATTCTTGATCCGTCAGCACGACAGCGGCTTGCTTGTCGGCTAGATAGGCGGCATTCTTTAACTGATGGCCTCCAGTTAAGAAAGCACTCGGTACAACAATACAGGCCTTCCCCTGCAGCGCAAACTCGGCCAAGTTGGTGGCCCCCGCCCGTGTAATAATTACATCGGCTGCCCCGCTGTACAGATACACATCTTCCAGGTAGCCAAAAGTGCGTAGTCTCCCCTGCTCCGCCGTCGATAATTGTTGCTGGTAGTGCTCGCCCAGGGGGCCTTGATTAGCCCGGCCAGCCACCTGCACAATATGCAGATCGGGAAATTCCCGTAACAGATGCGGTACCGCCTCGGCGACCGCGCGATTAACCCGTTGGGCTCCCAGGCCGCCGCCGATGACAAACAGCAGTTTCGCGGCGGCTGGCACATCGATTTTCTGACGGTATTGGCGTTGAAGTTCCGGCGTTACAGGCACAAAATCAGCTCGTAGGGGTATCCCCGTGCTAACGGTGGTTTCGGCCGGATAGGCATAGACGTCTTTCGGCAGTGCCACCGCGTGCCGGGCAGCCCACCGGGAGATAATGCGATTGGCAAGCCCAGGGATAGCATCAGAATCATGGGTGATATATGGAATGTGCAGCTGAGCAGCTGCCAGGCCAACCGGCACGCCTACAAAACCGCCTTTCACAAAAATAACATCTGGTTGCAAACGTTTGAGTAGTTTACGGCTTTGGTACAGTCCGATTAAAACATAGCTCGCATCACGCGCATTCTTAAGCATTGTTGGCACATCTAGTAGCTGACGCAGTCCTTCGCCATGATAACGGCGGAATTTGCCAGCTCGGACGGTGTAGGTTTCGTTGATATTTGGATCCTGAGCCGGTATATCGCCCAGGGTATCACCAGTTTGGCCAATGTAAACCAGGCGTGCGTCAGGTTGCTGTTGACGCAGCGCAGCTGCTACTGCCAATAGTGGCGTAATGTGGCCGCCCGAGCCACCACCCGTTAAAACGATCGTCGGCTTCATGAATAATTAGCCCTCCGTATGGTGTCGTTGCGTAAACTACGCGGCGCTGGCTGCGATGTGACGCGCGGCGTGCTGAAAGCAGCATACTGTGAAGCTTGAAAGACGAGTCCGACAGCGGCGGCCACAAAAACTACGCTGGTGCCGCCATAACTAATGAACGGCAGCGTGATGCCCTTTAAGGGCAAGAGCCCGATCATGGCACCAATGTTGATAATCGATTGAACGCTCAGCCAGGCGAGTACACCGATTGTCAGGAAGCGACTGAAATCATCCGGTAAACGCTCAGCGATAGTTTTCAGGCGGCCAAAAAAGCCGACCAATACAGCCAATAAAATAATGCTGCCGATGAATCCAAACTTTTCGGCGTAAATGGCAAAGATCGAGTCGTTAGCCGCCTCGGGCAGATAGCCATAGGCTTGGACGCTGCTCCCCAGGCCTAAGCCGATAATGCCGCCTGAACCAACCGCGATCAGGGCCTGGCAAGCTTGATAACCACTACTTTGGCAATTGGCCTGGGGATGTAAATAGGCCTCCAGGCGTGCGCGCCGATACGGGATAGCCGACACCAGCAGAATGAGGCCAATCAGGATGACGCCTCCGATGAGCATGATGCGTTTCAACGGTAAACCGGCTACAAATGCCATAGTCGCCATCATAGCCACCATTACACCGGTTGATCCCAGATCGCTTTGAATGCCGGCAACGACAAATCCCATGACCCCGAGAGCAATAAGTAGCGGCCGGAGCGTCAAATTAGTGCTGGCGATGTTCCCCTGCTTGATTCGCTCCGACAAAAAACCGGCCAGCCAAACCATCAAGGCAAATTTTACTACTTCGACCGATTGAAAAGATAGGCTACCCAGCCGCACCCAGCGATGTGCCGGATACGCCGGATTAACAGGAATTATGAGAGCTAACATAGTTGCAGCAGCGGCAATAACCAACAATGGCTTATAGGCCTGGCGCCACCACGTCAGGGGTACCCGTGCGGTCACAATAAAGGCCACAATGCTGAGAGCAATAGCGATTAACTGCTTACCGACGTAATAGCTACTGCTGACATGGTTCGCCACACTCAAGGCCGGCCCAATGGCATAGACGACAATCAAACCGATTGCCAGCAAAGCCGACGCCAGGATAACCAAACTGTAATCTGGTCGATGTTTACGCCCCAGACTGAGATTACTCAGCCCCACCGACGCCCGTCGCCGCGGCGCCTGCGGCCGCATTAGCGCTGCCCCAGCAGAAAAATAAGTAAACCGCCGACCGCCGCCACCTGGCCGAGAATCCAGAAGCGCATGGTGACTTTGGTTTCCGGCCAGCCAAGAGCTTCAAAGTGATGATGGATCGGCGACGATAAGAATACTTTTTTACCATGTCGAAATTTACGTGATAAGCGGTTAACGATGACTGAACCGGTTTCCATGACATACACGGCACCAATGATTGGCAGCACGTAGACAGTATCAGTTTGCAGGGCGATGATCCCCAACGCCGTACCAAGCGCAAACGAGCCTACATCGCCCATCAAGAATCGGGCTGGAAAGATGTTAAACCAGGTGTAACTGAGGAGCGAACCGATAACTGTCAAGCAAAACCCAGCCAGTGCAAATTTATGTTCCACGATAGCGATAATAGTGTAGGCCGCAAAAGAAGCCGTCAGCAGACCACCCGCCAAGCCGTCCAAGCCATCACTGATATTGACAGAGTTGGCCGTCGCAATCACTACCAACCAGAATAAAATTACGACTAAAATACCGATATGCCACTGATGTACCCACGGCAAATAGATCGAATGAACACCGAGCTTGGCATAAAACCACCAGCCGCCAACCAATGTCACAATACTATGTAAGCTAAATTTGGTGCGAGCGCTCATGCCACCGACGCCACCGTTACTACCGATGTTCATAATGTCGTCAACCAGCCCGATTGCGGCAGCACCCAGCATACCGGCCAGCGGCAACCAGGTTTCGCCGCGGCTCAGATTACCGCTCAGCGTCACAAGCGCAATCGCCAGCACAAAAATAAGCCCCGCCATGGTTGGAATATTGCGTTTATGTTTGGCGGCGTGCAATTGATGATAGACAGTCGCTTCCCCGCCCGACCAGGCTTCGGTCCGTTGGCGTTTCCACCACTGTTTGTTGTAGGCAGCTGTCGTATAAATTGGTGTAATCGCCATGCTAAGGAGAAAGCTGAAAAAACCTAGCGACAGCATAGTGACGAGGTTGTGGATTGAGATGGCAATGTGCAAGGTGTGGGTCATGATAATTTTTGTTTTATTATAGCATTTCTACTTTGGTTTAATTATTTTTCGGTGTGACGTAGGAGTCATTAATAAGCATGTGCGCCAGGTCGCCAAACACTGGTTGGGCGGCGGCCGTGCCGGCATAACCACCGTTGGTTGGCTTGTCGATAAATACGACGATCACATACTGCGGGCTATCGCCGCCCACAAAGCCCATATACGTGCCGTTAAACAGGTTGTCGTCGTAGCCGCCACCCGGTTTCGCAATTTGTGCCGTACCGGTCTTGCCGCCTACCGTATAGGTGCTCTGGTCAAAGGTCTTGGTGAAGCTATGGTGTTGGATGACATTTTGCAGCAGCGGGATTAGGGCGGCCCCCGTTTTAGCGCTGACCACATGCTGTTTCACCACTTTGGGCGCTACTTTGGTGACCGTACCGTTGGCGTCAACTGTCTGATCCACCAGATGCGGCTGGTAGTAGGTACCGCCGTTCAAGACGGCCGATAGTGCGGCGCCCATCTGAATCGGCGTTGCGGTCATAGCCTGGCCGAATGACGTGTTGGCATACGTCAGGTCGATGCCGGCACCATTTTCAGCCGGGCTGGGCACGTAACCCCCCGATTCATAGCCCTGTTCGATGCCGGTCGGCTTGCCAAACATATAGTGATTGACCATGTAATCGTGCCAAGCATTGCGGGCTTTGTCATTGATCTGGCCGCCGCCCATTTGCATCAACTCCCAGGTTGCACCGGTATTAAGCGATAAGTTAAGGATGTCGGCGATGCTGCGAGTGCCGGCCCCACCATCTTCTTCAATATTGGTAATCCGAAATTTATCGACCAGCCAAAAAGATGGGTCATAATACGTAGTATTTGGCTGAATTACTCCCTGATCGAGAGCGGCAGCTGTCGTCAGAGTTTTCATCGTCGAACCAACTTCAATTGGCTTGCTAACCGCGTCATTCTGGAACACAGCCGGGTCGTCAACGGTCGCGTAATGCGCCGGGTCGTACGTGGGGAAATTGGCCATGGCTTTCACCGCACCGGTGCGCGGGTCCATGATAAGCGCACTGCCGCTGGCTGCCTTGGCATGCTGCACTCCCTTTTGCAGAATCGTTTCTAGCTGTTGCTGCATGGCTAGATCAATTGTCAAAATTATATTCTGACCATTCTTCGGGGCTAGCTGTGTGTTGTCTTTGCTGGCGGCCAGGGGCACACCATTGACATCGGTAATCGCCTTGAGTTGACCGGACGTTCCAGCTAACTGTTTATTCAGTGCTTGCTCGATGCCGTAGACACCTTTGCCGTTATCATTCACAAAACCGAGCAGTTGCGAAGCCAGACTGCCCTGCGGGTAGGTTCGGTAATCTTGGGCCTGCGTCCCTAACCCAGGATATTTCAAGGCCACGATCTTAGCGTGCTGCTCAGCCGTTAGGTGTCTGGCCAGTACTACATAGCGCGTATCCTTGGTACTCATGAGTTTCTGATAGCTGCTGGCATCACCGCCGATAATAGCTGGTAATTTGGCAGCTACTTGATCGGCGTGTTTGATATAGACCGGGTCGGCGTACAAGGTGTACAGCTGTTGGTTCAGTACAATCGGCAAAGTATTTGTGCCATCGTAGGCTTCAATCACCCCACGGGTCGCCGGTATCTGATACTGCTTCAACTGATCGTTCAAAGCTGCTGTTTTATAATGCCCGTATTGAATCACCTGCACGTAGAACAAGCGGATAACAAACAGCCCGAGGATGACCAGCAGTATGCCGTACCACAATCGGACACGGCTGACTACCTGGTTAACGCTGTTTTTGTTTGACGGAACCATAAGCTTATTATACCCGAGTGACAGTAATAATAAGCAATCAACAATAAACCGCCACCGAGCTTACTGTCTTTTGTTCATTGCTGATATTAATTGCGAACGGTGCCGCTGGGTGCAACCGACACCATATCCTTGGCCACGGCGCTACCTTGAATACGACCAAGAGATTGCAAGCGCGCCGAAGCGACTTCCAGGTCGTCGTGCTGGTTTTTAAGCTGCGACTGCTTCTGCTGCAAGCTATTAATCTCATAGCCGTAGGCATTCGTCTTCGTCACTTGCGTCAGATAGAGCAAGCCGAGCAGGCAGGCCAACACTATCAGAATGATAGTGTTGCTCACCGGACCAAGTACCCGAGTCTGGGCTCGCAGACTAACGGTGTTTTGGTTACGGCCACTGAAGCGCGTGCGATTCATGGCTAAGCTACTTGAGTATGTCATGAGTACTTTTCTGTGTTTATTTTTATTTAGTTCTGGCCCCGATTACTCGGGACCAGCTGTGCCTTAGACCACTTTGACGTGGATCTTGTAGGCGCGGGAGCTGCTTTTGACCTGAATTGGCATGCATTTCCCTTTCTATATTTTTATTTTCACTGCGGCTCGCAACTTAGCGCTGCGGGCACGCGGATTAGAAACTAATTCGGTGGGGTTGGCCGTGACGGGCCGTTTGGTCAGCAACTGTAGCTCGGCATCGTAGCGATCACCGCTGACTGATTGCAAAGCTTGTTTAACCAGCCGGTCTTCCAGGCTATGGAAGCTGATGATGGCGATGCGCCCACCTGGAGCTAATAGTTGCAGCCAAAGCGGTAAACTCTGTTCCAGCTGACCCAGTTCGTCATTGACGGCGATCCGGAGTGCCTGGAAGGTTCTGGTCGCCGGATGCACCCGGCTGTGGCCGGGCCAAGCTTTAGCGACCACCGCTGCCAGCGCGTCCGTTGTGTCCAGCGGCCGGGCCTGCACTATCAGACGGGCGATCTGTCGCGCTTTTGGCTCTTCGCCATAACGCTTCAGAATGTCAGCCAGCTGATCCTCGTCATATCTATTGACGATATCGCCGGCCGTCGTCGCCTGTGCCTGGTCCATGCGCATATCCAATGGACCAGACGATTGGATGGCAAAGCCACGGTTCCCCTCGTTAAGGTGCGGTGACGATACGCCCAAATCGGCCAAAATAAGATCATAGCTTCGCTTTTCGGCCAATAACTCCTGACTGGCGGTCAGAAAGTCCTGGTGTCGCAGCTCAATCGGCTGCTCAGCGAACCGTTGTGTCAGCTCATCCATCGCATACTGGTCGCGATCGACAAGCGTCGTCTGTGTGAGGCTTCCAGCTCGCTCCCTAATTGCCGCCGCGTGTCCGCCGTAACCAGCCGTTAGATCAAGGTAGTTATCCCCTGCCTGCGGGTCTAGATACTGCAGCACTGCGTCGAGCAATACCGGTACGTGCTGTTGGTCTGTATTTTGGTTTTTGTTTTGGTGCATCTTTGCTTGTTTTTGTTTTCAAGGTCACCTATTCAGCAATCAACTGTTTGTTTTTTTGGGTTGTTTTTGTTTTTGTGCGACTAAGCAATTTGTAAATTACAATTTACCAAGTCAAGTTTGAGAGACTTATGTGTGAGGTGGAGTTTTGGGAGGTGTTTTGAGGAAAGTGCAAGATTTTTTTGCGTGGTTTTCTATCTGGTTCCACGTGTTGATTGCCGAATAGTTGACCTCGAGAGGTGTTGTATTCGTGCTATGCCTAATTGTTAAAGAGCAGCGCGCTGGCTACGGAGCCATAATGCGCCAGTAGCGGCCAACGCCGACCGCCACCACATCTCGGCCAATATCGGCATAGTCGAGCAAATGCTGCTCGAGTGTGATGCGTCCTTGTTTGCCGTCGGGCGACTGCTCAATCTTCCCCATCCGGAATTGGACGTTGAGATCGGCAATGCGCTCGTCGAGGATATCGCCAGCTAACCGCGGCTCGACTAAGTTATCCCAGACATCTTTTGGGTATAGATGCAGGTACTTACCGAAGCCTCTGGTTACGACTGCCCCGCTCGCGAACTTGTCTCGAAGCTCCGGCGGTATGGTTAACCGACGCTTGTCGTCAAGCTTTCGTTCGAAGTAGTCTACCGTGGCCATTGGTATCCCTTAAGCTACTAGTGGTTTTTTTATTTTTTGATCGGTTTGACTATTTTGGTCATTCCAACTTTACCCACTTCCATGAGTGTACTACCCACACTCACCCCCCGCAACCCCAAAATCACTAAAAAAGTGGTGTTCGTGACACCACTTATCCACAGTTATCCAATAATATGTCTTTTTACGCTACATGCAGCGCCGGCGAGCCATTCGCCGGCGCTATTATTACTGTACGTGCGTGTTGGGATCGGGCGGTAATTCTCGATTTAGTTCCCGGGCAGTTTGCTCAGCGCGCCGGTATTCTTGACTATGCTCATGTGCAACTGCCTTGTCGTGAGCTTCCTGACGCACCATCTGCTGTTGATATTCGGTCGTCGGCGAATGGTCGATGCTATAACCTACCAGTTCACCGCCACCGATAGCCACGCCGACTGCAACAGTTGTGGCCAGAGCACCTTTACCAACTTTGCGGGCAGCCCGTGACACAGCGGCTCGGCGCACTTCAACGGCACTCATATCTTTGGCGGCTTCTGAGCCGAGTGTTTTTCGACCGGCGCGCGTCAACACAGCCTGAACGCGGTTGGCGTCAGGTCCGATTTGATACGTTTTTTCGACTGATTTCATAATTAGTATATTAGCATAAGCTTTGTTATTAGTCAAGCTTATTGCGTGCCGCTCCTTGCCGGCGTTCGTTGCGCGATACGGAAACTCAAGTGTTGTTCGGCGGTTTCACTTTCCTTTTCGCGTCGCATAGTATTGTTGTTGGCGTCACGCTCACCGGCCAACGCCATGGCTGGCTGATTAGGCAGGATAATTTTGCCATTGGTGTGATCGGTGGCTAGGCCAAGCGTAACGGCAGCGGTCATTAGCGTGATACCAACGCCCTGCGCAATGTCGGCCAGTTGATCAACAGTAATAAAATTAGATTTTTTTGTTTTATTGGACATAGAGCTATTCTAGCAAACATTAGCGTTTTTGTCAATGATGTGCGCTACTTGCATAGGGCTAGCCCATGCCCGCCGGATCCCAGGTTACGCGCTCACCATCACTTATCTTGTTGAGTAAGGCCATGTCTTCGTCCGTCAGCTCGAAGTCGAAGACCTCGAAATTACTCTGGATGTGATCTGGGTTTGTGGAACGTGGCAATGGTAGCGCTCCCTGTTGGATGGCCCAACGCAGCACGAGTTGTTGGGGTGATTTGCCGACACGGTGGGCTACCTCCTGCACCGCTGGTGGGTTGACGGAGCCGAGACGGCTAATCGGGCTATAGGCCTCGATAAGGATATCTCGCTGCTGACAGTATTCCAAAACGGCTCGTTGCTGCTCATATATAAAAGGGTGGAACTCCACTTGATTGACGGCCGGCACTAGCTCGCTGTGGGTCTGCAGTTCGTCTAGATGATCAACGGTGTAGTTGCTGACACCTGCAGCTTTGATCGTACCTTCATGATATAGCTTCTCAAAGGCCCGCCAACTGTCGTGGCGTTTGCCGGTGGCGGGCCAGTGGATAAGATACAGATCCAAATAATCGAGACCGAGCTTTTCGAGTGAGCCGGCACAGGCTTGGAGCGTACGATCGTAGCCTTGATCGTCATTCCAGAGCTTAGTGGTGATGAATAAGTCTTCCCGCGGAATGCCCGATTCGCGAATAGCGGCGCCGACACCCTCTTCATTGCCATAGATTTTGGCGGTGTCGATGATGCGATAGCCTACTTCGAGGGCAGCCATTACCATCTCTTTGGCTTTCTCAGCGGGGCGGATTTCCCAGGTACCAAAACCGATTGCGGGGATCCGGCGGCCATTATTCAGAGTGTAGGTTTGCATTAGACCTCGAGAACCACTGGCTGGCCCGTCTGCAGCTTACTAAATTTGATGTCGTGCTCGCCAAAAACTTTCTCCATGCGGTCGTAACTGCCGATACGGGCAGCGTCACTCCAGTGCCAGTCGTGTATGGGCAGCACAAACTGCGGCTTCAGCTTGAGGGCCAGCCTGATGGCGTTGATATTACTGCCCCACGGCGCCGTTACTGGTAACGCTAAAATAGCTTTGGTTTCGCTAAAGCTGTGGCTGTCGCCCGGATGGGTCAGCGTATCGAGATAGTGAACGCCAATTTCTTGCGGCTGCGGGAACAAGGGCTCAACACTCTCGTGGGGTGCATCAAAAAAAGTCATGCCGTCGGGCGCTTCAGTGGAAGCAGCGATAGCCTCCTCTGATAGCTGGTCGGCGGCTTCTTGAGTGGTGGTAATTCGAACATTGGGGAATTTTGCCACCAACGCCTTGATAAGGTCGAGGTCCAAGTGGTCTGGATGAGCGTGCGTGATGACAATATCGTCAAGATATTTGAGATTAGCAACATCGAGCACTTCGGCACTCATAGAACCCGGATCGAAAAGCACGGTACGATTGACGGGACTGGGCATTTCCACCAGTAAACACGACTGGAGATACTTTGTAATTTTCATGTCTGTTCCTTTCGGTTACTTAGGTAGTATGGAGCATTTCGGTCAAGTGGGCTGTGAAAAAAACGACGTAGCTAACAGTAGTGGGGATTATCCAAGCCGAAGCGCGCCGGCGAGATCTATTTCTTCTTGCGGTCATGGTACGCCAGGTCACGGCGCATCTGGTCGAGGCGAATAATTTTTTCGTCGAAGACTTTTAGGAGACTGGAATACTGCCAGTTCGGGGCCATGATGTGCGCTAGCTTGCCCTGCTCTTCTAAGTATTCGGCCAAGCTGAAAAAATCGCCGTCGCCAGAGACAATAATGGCCTTGTTGTAGTTGGTCATTTCCTTCATGGCATACAGCACCAGCTCGGCGTCGACATTGCCTTTGATAGTTGGTTTTTCTTTTTCACCGGTGGCTTTGTCGATCAGCGGTTCACCCTTTTCGTCGTGCTGGCTGATGTCGACGGTGGGCTTGAGCACTACCAAGAAGCCCAACTCGTGCATGTATTCATAGAGTGACTCATTATCGCTCATGTAGCCGATAAACATGTAGGCGTGACTGACGTTGTGATTCTCTTTGAGATACTGCCGGAATTTGCGCCAGTCCAGCTTCCAGCCGACGCGCTGCGTGCCGAGATTTAGGTTCTGGCTGTCAATGAAAGCGTAGTTCTGCAGTTTCTTAGGTCGTCGACGCATGCCTCTAGTCTACCACTTCTATCGACGGAGGTGTTAGACAGGGGCTGGATGGAGCGGCACACTTAGTTGCCGACGCTCCCGGTGAAGGCGAAGTCGATATTGCCGAGGCTGGCACTCGAGCCGACGATAGCGTCGCTGGCCATCGACACCTGCAGCTTGTACTGATAGGTGTTGCCAGCTGCCAACTGGCTGGGCGTAGTAATCGCTATGCCGCCAGTAGCCTGCGCGTCAATTAAGGCCTGCAGGGTGAAGGTCTGGGTCAGATTGCTCGTCACGGTCGTCAGCAATACATTGACCTTCCCCAGGTCCACTGCGTTGAGATTACTTGGCACGCTTGAGACGGCTAGCTTGAGAGCCAGTGGTGTACCGCCGCTGTTGCGGAGCGTAATCAGGTAGCCGTTTTGTGGCGTGGCCGATCCGCCCGGAATAAGGTTATTAAAATCATAGCCAGTTTGGCTGGTAGCGAACGTTGTGCCATCGGAACTTATTTGCAAATTGGCAGTGGCTGTTTCGATGGTATTGCCGGTCAACTTGTCTTGACTTTGTAGGCCGGCGTAGGCGACGCTACCAATGGCGATCGTACAGGCTGCGATAAGCGCAGCTAGTTGACGCCGGGTCAGGTGATGCTGTCGTTTCATAATGAACTCCTTAATTAGTGAGCCCAGCATGAGGCATAGCCTGCCGGCGGCCAAAACTTTACGTCCAAAATAAAGAAATATTTAATCTTTGGTGCGATGCGACTGGATAACAGCGATAATGTCGGGGCCGTAGACCGCAACCTTTTTGGGGCCGAAGCCGGATATGCCAAGCAGCTGCTGGAGACTGTCTGGCGGTGCGGCGGCGACAGCCGAGAGTGTGCTATCGTGAGCAATTATGTAGGCTGGGAGCTGTTCGGCACGTGCGCGCTTGGCGCGCCAATCTTTGAGCTTGCTATAGAGCACTTCGTCGACAATTGGCGTCGTTTTCTGGGAAATAACTTCGGTAGCAATATCGGGCGTGCTGGCGGCCAGCTGATTAGAGGCTTGGCGGGCATTGATGTCGAATTCGTAAATTTGCGGGTGCAGGTTCATGGCCATAGCATTGAGCCCTTGCAAGTACAGGCCGTTCAGCGAACGTACCCGGGATAGCGCCACATAGCCCATGCCGGGCGTAAAGGCTCGACGTAAGTCAATCTCGGCAGCATCGAGACTCATGCCCTGACTCTTGTGTATGGTGATCGCCCAAGCCAGGCGCAATGGCAGCTGACTGACTTCAGCGCGGACGCGGCCGTCTTCGCTGAGACTCCAGCTGTGGGGTTCGACCGTTATTTCTTTGCCGTTGAGCAACTTCACTACCGGTTGATCATTTTTGAAGTCCACCACCTGACCACGACTACCGTTGACAAAGCCCTCAGCAAAATTGTTGGCCACAAACATAACTTCGGCGCCGAGTTTTAGCTCTAGTTCTGGCGGTACCAGTAAGCCCTTGGCCAGCTGCTCAAGTTTGGCTTTAGAGCCCTTGGTAACCATCGTATATACATAGCCTTTGCCAGGTAAAGCCGCCAGGTGACGCTGATTAATTTCGTCGACGTCGATATTATGCGAATAGAGGCGCGTCACCACCGTATTTTCGGTGGGGCGTTGGTTGATCCGCGCGGTCAGCAATTCACCATGATGCGCTTCGACGGCACCTTGGCGCATAGCTTCGAGTAGTTCAAGCAGTCCGTCGTTGCCCTGCTGCCGATGTTGTTCGGTGATGTAACAGATTTGTAGGTTGAGTTCGGCCCAGGCCGCCGACAAGTGCACGAAGTCAGCGACATTGCTGGTGCGGCTGACCGGCGGCAGCTGAAAGAGATCACCGACGAGCACCACCTGAAGACCGCCAAATGGCGCATCATTGGCGCGCAAGATTTTGGCCAATCGATTGATCATGTCGAGCCGGTAGCCATGCAGCATGGAAACTTCGTCGATGACTAAAACATCTGCCGCGTTGTAACGCTTGATGAGCTTGTCGCTAGCACCCAGTTTGCGCGCTTCTTCATCATGTAGCTCGTCGAGAATACCGAGACCCGACCAGGAGTGGATAGTGGTGCCGTTCAGATGGCTGGCCGCAATGCCGGTGCTGGCGGTTACCGCCACACGCTGGCCGGCCCGCTGGGCGCGTTTAATAAACTGGTTCAAGACATAGGTCTTACCTGCCCCTGGTGCGCCCGTCAAAAAGACATTGGCGCCGCCCATCATAAGGTGGAGTGCTTGTGCTTGCCGCATGGAGGTCTATTGTATCACTGCGGACCTGCCCTAAAAAACAATCTTAAGAAAAAATTAAGATTTGGCTAGATTTGCACGACTTCAGATAGTGGTCGTATCTTTAGCACGTTTTTCATGGGAATTAAGATGGGCGTACCATCGAGATGCGCAGCAGCAAACAATTCAGGCGGCAAGCCCAGCTCTGGGACACCGCCAGCCGATCGCGCATAGCCCGGCATGAAATCAAAATGCTCGGCCCATAACGTAAACAGTTGTCCGCCCGTACTGAAATCAATGTCTTCACCAGCCATATATTTGTCTCTGTCGGCTACCACAATATCACGCGCTTCCAGGACGACAAACCGTAAGATGTCCAAGGAGTTGAGATAGCTGACCCGCTGTCGACACTGATCCCAGCGATGTTCATCATTCCGCAAGGCTTCGTTCGCAATCCGCCCTAATTGTTGGACAATGTGTGTGACTTCATACTCGCCGAACGCAAATTTATTAAATTCTCGCACCACCCGATCATGTGCCAAGTCACGCAAACTGTGCGACTCAATTGGTAGCGCCGGTACAATGCTCGAACCGTACGACCAAATATGAGTTATATGGCTTTTCAGGTACCGATTGCCGTACTCATCAAAGTATTCATGAGGCGTAATATCCTCAATCAAATGTGTTAAAACGTAGCCCTGGGCATCTTGTTCCTGACTCCAGATTTGCCGGATGCCCAATCCTTTATAGATACCGAACGTCACCGCATATTCATCGCGGGCCGATTCTGGAATGAAGTCATCGGCAGCTAGTGTCAGCGGCCAGACGCTAAACTCGTGGTCCATCGAAGGGGTCAATACGCTACCGTAGGCCACCACTTGTTGGTTGATCGCCGGATGCTGCTGATTGAGCTCGCCGACCAGCTCGATGAGCTCATCATTACTCGACGCATCGGTGTTGAAGTAATGCTCCACTAGCTCTTCAAGGGCATCTACTTCGTTCTCCATATCTTCCATGACATCAAGCGGGCCTCGGGGCGCTAACTCACTCATGGGCTCATCATAGCTAAAGTGACGGCTGTTGGCAATTCGTATGTCTCGGTGGCGAAAAGTAAGCAACGGGGGGACTTTACAGGTCTTTTGTTCGGGTGTACGATTGATAGCCCATGAGTAAGTTATACCTACCCGAAACCTTCATCGGCAGCGACCAAACGGAGCTGCTGGAGTTGCACGCCCACGATCAGTTACTGGACATGGTTCAGACGGTAGCTCTTGGTGAGCAAGCCGTTGACCCGATTGTCGAACTTGAACTAGCACTCGCTGCCTAGGCGAAGCGCAGCGCCTAAGTCTCGATATGGTTTGCAGCCGGTTTTAGGACTGCCGAAGTACCGATTCGGGAGCAGTCAATTCGTCAATCTTGAGGCGTTTTTGTTCGGTGGTGTCGCGGTGACGGACGGTGACAGTGTCGTCGGCTAGGCTGTCGAAGTCGATGGTGACACAATACGGCGTACCGATTTCGTCTTGGCGGCGGTAGCGTTTACCGATGTTGCCGTTATCGTCCCACATGACATTGCCGAATTCTTTTTTGAGCGTGCTGTAGACTTGCCGGGCCTTATCTACGAGCTCAGGCTTATTCTTCAATAATGGACTGACGGCAACTGTAACGGGCGCCAGATGGACTGGCAGCTTGAGATAGCTGCGCTGCTCGCCATTGATTTCGTCTTCGGTATAGGCGGCGCTCAGCACGGCCATAATCATGCGCTCCAGACCAAAACTTGGTTCAATAACATGCGGCACATAGGGCGAAGAGCTATCTTTCGGCCGGTACGCCATGTTTTTACCCGACACACGTTCGATATTTTTTAAATCAAAATCGGTGCGATAGGCTAGCCCAAGCAACTCTTCTTTGCCAATTGGAAAATCGTATTCGAAGTCCACGGTACGTTTGCTGTAGTGAGCGCGGTCGCTATCGGGCACTTCCAACTTATGAATTTTCTCAGCTGGTAGGCCGAGCTCTGCTAGGAAGTTCTCGATGTCGGCCAGCCATTTTTCAAATAGCTCCTGCCAGGTGTCGGGATGAACAAAATACTCAATTTCCATCTGTTCAAACTCTCGCGCCCGGAACACAAAATCGCGCGGGCTAATCTCGTTACGGAAGGCTTTGCCTTGTTGGGCAATGCCGAATGGCACGTCCGGATAAAAACTATCGACGATGTTCTTATAATTCGTGAAGATGCCTTGGGCCGTTTCGGGACGCAGATAACTAACTGAGCTTTCGTCGGCGACCGGGCCAACGTTCGTTTTGAACATCATATTGAATTGGCGAGCTTCACCGAATGTATCAGCATTGCCGCAACTCGGGCATTTCGAAGTGTCGATCTTGTCAGCGCGAAAACGGTTATGGCAGTTGGAGCATTCGACCAGTGGGTCGGTAAAAGTATCGACGTGGCCGCTAGCCTGCCAAACTTTTTGGTTCATCAGAATGGCAGCGTCGACGCCGAGCATATCGTCACGCTCGTCGACAAAAGTCCGCCACCAAAGATTCATAATGTTGCGTTTTAGCTGAACGCCAAGCGGTCCATAGTCCCAAGTGCCTGCCAATCCGCCGTAGATTTCGCTCCCTTGGTAGATAAAACCACGGCGCTTGCAGAGACTGACAATTGTTTCGAGAGAGACGTCGCTCATATGCCCCCGATTATACCCGAATGTAAGAAGTTAGCATAGCGCGGATCAGCGGCGCGACTGCCGGCAACGCCTGGTTGAGGCCATCGATGTTTTCTAGTCGGTCGGGTGGATAGGCACTAAATAGCAAGCGCAGACTCTTGATGTGCTCAGCCCGTACACCGCCTCGTGGATGGGGCGTAAACAGCATATTGTCGAAGTCAAAATTATAGTTACTGTCGGCTGTCAGCTTCTGCCCAGTGGCATCCGTTAACAAATTTGGCGTGTGACCAGCCAGTTTGAGTAGCTGGGCCAAGAACCACAATTGGATCAGCTGGAGATCAACGGCCGGATCATCGAGGGCTACGAAGGCCGTTTGCAGCACCTCAAAGTACGCCGCTTCGGAATTATCTTCGGTGGCGCGATGGAGTGTCTTAATTAATTCATAGCCCAGCTGTACGCGCTCAATATTTTTGATAATCCTGCCATAGTGCGTGATCAGGCGTGTGCTGACGAGCGTACCGATTTCGCCCCTGCCCTGGATGAACGTGACATGACTGGTGCTGAACAGCTCAATGCCACCGGCCAGCTTGCTTTTGACTTTGCGGACGCCGCGAGCCATCAGGCGCAGTTTGCCATAATCCGGCGTCAAGATGGTGATGATTCGATCAGCCTCACCGTAATCGGTGCGGCTGAGCACAATGCCAGTCGTCAGGAGTTGTTTCACGCCACTACCGACAGCTGGGCGCGCACAGCGGTGAGCAAGCTAGCGAGTGAAGTCAGCGGTTTGTAGAGGTAGGTGCTGACGCCGAGTTCATGCTCTAGCAGACGAGCGTTTGACGTAAATTCTTTGGGAGGCACCTGGGTTTGCACTATAACTGGAATCGCCTGCCAGTCGGAATAGGAACGAAATTCGTAGAGGAATTCGATGCCGGAATGTTCGATCAATTGCAGTTCAAGAATGACGACATCCGGACGCTGCTGGTCGGCGGCCAAAATGGCAGCCTGTGCACTGGCGCATGGCACCACCGTGTGACCGGCGTCGACCAGGCATTGGCGATAAGTTTCGGCCAGCATACGGTCTGGTTCAATGAGTAGAATATGAGCCATGCTACACCAACTGCAGTTGTGGACTGGATTGCATTACTACACCGAGACCGTACAAGCGGTGGTGACGAGAGGCGGTCAGGCTGAGCTGCATGGCCCGCAAGATGGTGTCGGCCACGAAGATGCCGGCGCCGCTAGTGTGCGTAAGATTTATGAGTGGCTGACGACTGTGAGCCTGCAGTTTATGGCCCCGCTGCAAACTGGCAGCGGTCAGTTGTTTGGTGTCGGCGTAGAGGCCGGTGACAATACCGTAGCGGCTGCGATGGGTGGCTAATTGCAGCTTCAGCTGGGGGCTTTCCAGCGCTGGCAAAGCTTCGATCAAACTGGCGCCGAGACTGACTAAAGCGGCTTGCAAGCCCTGACGATGTGCCACCACCGGGCCATAGCGTCCGGCGATATTGAGCTCTAGCGCTACGCCGTAGTTCTTGGCAAGCGCGTCGAGCTGTTGAGCGGCATCGTACAGTACGGATGAGACGGAAACCGATTCCAGTTCCAGCTGCTGAGGCTCGAGACTAAGCCGGACACCGAGTGCGTAATTATCGAGTAATCGCAGCGCAGCTTCGGCAGTACTGCGTAATCGCGTCAGGTCGGTGTGACCGCTCAGCTGCCCTTGTTCAGCTTGGCGAGCAATTTGCAACAGTGGCAGTTTTAATTCCTCGGCGACGCTCAGCAATAGTTGCTGCGTCAGAATTGGCGATTGAGCTGCGCGCGCCATGGAAGCCTGTTACCCTCACTTACTACCGCCAGTATAGCGGAAAAGCTATGGGCTGTGCTAGGGCGAGAAGCTGAAACTCGGCAGGATACTGTTGTTGAAGTCGTTGGTGAACTGATTGCCTTCGGTCCAAATTTCGACGGTTTGCGAGCGCAGTGGCAAGATAACCATAATTCCCTGCTTTGGCGTGCCGGCACCTTGGTTACCGATTGTGCCGGTGACTTTGACGCCGACTACTTTTGGCAGTTTTGGTAGCGCGTAGGCCGTGATGGTCGGTGGATTTTGCTGACCGGCGCTGCTGAGGTTTTTGACCACTGATGCATAGGCTTGGTTCAAAACTTGTACCCGCAAAGCGAAGACCGAACTCTGATTGGTTAAGGACGGCACTACCCCCGGGTAAAAGTAGCCATCAACCATGGCGCTGTTGCTCGTGCCGCTATCGTCGACATAGCCACTCCAGGTTTTCGGATACTGCAAAACCAAACTGCCGTAAGCTTCCGGACCATTATAGGTGCGCAAGGGGTTCTTTTCGGCTTCGACAAAAGCGGCATCTTTAGCGGCGCTTTCGGACTGCTTGGCTTTTTCGACTGCCACGGTTACCTTGGCGTCAGTGTGCTGTTTGTAATCCTGTCGACTGGAAAAGGCCCAGCCGGCAAAGCCGATGGCGCCAATCAGCAACAAAACACACAGCACCAGTGAAATTACGACACCATTGACCGCCCCATTTTGGTTATGCTTGATCATAGCTCCACTGTAGCACAGGCTCAGCCATATTTGTAGAGGAAGACACCCTGTTGCTTGGCGACGATAGGCTGCCCGGGAATGGTAAAGGCAAAGCTGACAAGTTTGACGGGCTTATGACTATATTGTTCAATTTTTGTATGCAGCTTGGGCATATATTTTGGCAGTAAAAAAACAAAGATCGCTTGGGCTTCGGGCCACGATTTTTGCCAAAAATCACCCCATATAATCTGCACGTTGTGACGATAACGACGGGTGCGTAACCAGGCAATGACCACCAGCCAGGGATTAAGCTCATAGCCGACCACCTTAATGCCTTGCTTGGCGGCTGCCAGCACGATTTTACCATCGCCGCATCCCAGCTCCAGTAAACAATCGCCGGTTTTGAGGTTTGCCAGTTCGAGCGCCACCATAACTTGCGGGCGTAGCGTCGGCAGATATGGCGCACCAAACAGCAGCACACCGGCAAAACTAACGATGAGCAGCACCAAGAGAATGCTGAGCCACATCATTGGCTGGTGTCGAATTGGGCTTTGAGTTGACGCACTTTGTTTTCGGCAGTTGCCAGATACTTTTCAAGCTCTTGGACTAGTTCTAGGCCGCGTTGATAGTGCTTGAGAGCCATATCGACGTCGATATCTTCGCGCTGCAATTCCAGCATCACGGTGTCGAGCTCGGCGCTGAGGCTTTGATAATCAGAGGTACCATTGGCTTTCGTCATGCCGCTTTCTTTCCTTTCGATGGCTGCACCGCTGCCGTGAAACGGCCGTCAGCCAGCTGCACTTCTACTATAGCAGTTGATTTTATTTGCGTGACGCTGCGCAGCGCTGCGTCGGCTTGGCGCACAATGGCATAGCCACGCCGTAGGATAGCTTCGGGGCTGAGCGCCGTTAGTAGCTCGCGATGATGTTTAACGTGTTGGCGGGCGGCATCGATGGTGGTGGCGGTCTGCTGTTGCAGGAGATCACTCTGGCGCGAAAGGTGTTGGCGAGCCAGTTGCAGCTGGTGCTGACTAACTTGCTCGAGTTGTGCTAAGCGGGACTGTAGTTCACGAACGATATGTGTTCGGTCTGGCACCAGCAGCTCGGCGGCATTGCTCGGCGTGCTGGCCCGCTGGTCGGCCGCCAATTCAGCCAGTGAAATATCGACTTCGTGGCCGATTGCTACCAACGTCGGCACTCGACTGGCGGCTACCGCTCGCACGACTCGTTCACTGCTAAAAGCTGCCAGATCTTCGGCGCTACCGCCACCGCGGATAGTAACAATTATTTCTGGCGGCTCGGGTGCGCTGTTGAGCTGTTCAATGGCCGCCACGATCTGGGCTGGCGCGGCTTCGCCCTGCACTTGAACATCAATAAAATCGATCATTACACCGCGCCAACGGGCATTAAGAATCTTCATAAAATCGGCATAGGCTGCTGACTGCCCGGATGTCACCAGACCAATCCGAGTTGGCGGATACGGCAGCGCGCGCTTGCGATGCTCATCAAATAAACCTTCGGTAGCCAGTTTGGCCTGCAGCAGTTCGGCAGCACGCCGGATGGTGCCCTCACCCGCCGGTTGCATGTTGATGACGTTGACACTGAAGCCATACAGATTGTGCAGTTTCGGCTGGCCCCGAACTTTCAGCAACATCCCATTTTCCAACGGCCCGGGCAACTGATAGACCGTGCCGAAAAATTTGACGCTAGCCAGCTCGTCTTTGAGGTCAAAATACACCCAGCGGTTCTTGCTGACCCGGAAATTTGCCAACTCACCGCTGATCGTCAGATCCGGATAGGCATACTCCAGCGTTTGGTTGAGCAAGGCAACGAATTCGCTAACACTGAGCTGCAGTCCACTACTATCGGGCGCCATCAATCGCCTCCACCGGCGGCGCGGCGCCACGTAGCAATGCCTGGTGGTAGAGATAATATCCGGGCGGGATCTGCAACAACGTATTGAGCACGCGGTACATAACCGTTACCGGCAAGCTAACTCCGGCTGGCACGCCGGCGCTGACCAAAACGGCGGTCATCAAGGCTTCATATATGCCGATACCGCCAGGTAATATCGACACCAAACCCGCGAAATTCGCCACTGCATAGGCCAGTATCACAGCGCCAATATTAACGAATTTGCCGAACGCAATATAGACTACATAGATTGCCGCTACCTCTGTTACATTTGCTAAAAATGCATACCAAAAGGGTGCTACCAGCTGATGATAATTTTTCTTAATGATCTGATAGTTCTCGTGAAAGTCATTGAAAACGCCTCGGGCACGACTAATATTAATCGTCTCCGGATGGCGTGGCCGAACAATACGGATCAGACGATTGAGGCCGCGAGTGGCGGCGGTAAAGAAACCATCGATTCGTTGCTTACTACCCACAATGTAGGCAAAGCCAGCCGTGCCGACCAACAGCAACGTTGATAGCGAACCAGCCACCAGCACCGTCAGGTTATTCACCCGCCCCATCACCGATAAAGCCAACAGCCCGAGCACAATCAACACCTCAAATGATACAAACACTAGCCCAATCTTCATAACGTGTATCAAGGTTGCTTTGCCGCCCGTCAACTCATTGCCCTTGCGCATACGCAGCGTAAAGTACGACATACCCGTAACACCACCGCTCGGGAAGACATGATTTACAAAGTTCAGTTCCAGCGAGGCACGGTACAAAAACATATATGGCAGCATGTTGCCGACCAGTTTGAACAGCCGTTGGTACAAACGTGCCTGGGCGTGATAATTGAGCGCTTCAATCGGGATCAGCAACAACAGTGTCCAGGCATGCACATGCGGTAAACTGCGAAGTGTCGCCCCGACTTGATGACGGCTGGCGTACAGGACTAGAACCAGCGCCGCCAAGGTCAGCACATTGACTACCAATTTCCACCGTCTTCGCCAAAAACCCTGTTGCTCCATCGGCTCTATTATACGCCAGATGCGGTATAGTTAAGGTAATGCAAAGTCTGTTAATTTTGGGGCGACAGCCAGCGCTCGGTTTGGCCGAGCTGGAAAGTTTATATAGTGCTGAAAAGTTGCAGACGGTCGGCGCCCAAACGCCGGCCGTCATTGTCGATGTTGATCCATGTTTGCTGGCTTTTGATCGGCTCGGTGGTAGTACGAAATTCTGCAAATTACTCACCGAGCTCGACACCGTCCACTGGGGCCAAATCGAAAAATTTTTGGTCCAAGTCAGCCCCGGCCACAGCCAACAAATGCCGGCAGGCAAAATGCAACTTGGCCTGAGTGTTATTGGTTTCGACGTCGGCATCCGGCAAATTGAAGCCACTGGGCTGACACTCAAAAAAGCCATCCGCAAAACCGGCCGTTCGGTACGCCTCATTCCCAACAAAACCGTCGAACTCAACGCCGCGCAGGTCATCCACAATCATCTGACGGGTTCGAACGGTTGGGAGCTAGTACTGATCCGCGACGGCAGTAAAACGATCATCGCCCAGACCGTCAAAGTCCAGGATATTGAGGCTTACACTCGCCGCGACCGTGAGCGCCCAAAGCGCGATACCAAAGTCGGCATGCTACCGCCTAAGCTGGCGCAAATTTTAATTAATCTTAGCGCCGGCGAATTACCCGCTGACAAGCTGGAATCGATCTGCGACATTCCGTCCGGGCAACCAATTCCTCGTCCGATTCTGGATAGAACCGCGCTCGATCCGTTTTGCGGTACCGGTGTGGTGCTACAGGAGGCAGCCCTGATGGGGTACCAAGTCATGGGCAGCGATGTTGAGCCGCGCATGGTCGAATACACGCACAAAAATCTCGAATGGCTGGCGACACAATATGGTGAGACATTTGTGCCGGAGGCGCTGGATGTCGGCGATGCCACCACGCATCGCTGGAGCGGTCGTTTTGACATTGTCGCTAGCGAGACGTATCTTGGTCGGCCATTTACTTCCATGCCGACACCCGAAATATTGGCGCAGACTATCGCCGACTGCAACCTGATCATCAAAAAGTTTTTAAAAAATATTGGTGAGCAAATCCCTACCGGTACCCGCCTGTGTCTGGCGGTACCGGCTTGGCAAATCAAGCCGAATCAGTTCAAGCACCTACCCCTTATTGACCAGATTGAGGATTTGGGCTATAATCGAATAAGTTTTGAGCACGTTCGGGATGAAGATTTGATCTACTATCGCAATGATCAGATCGTCGCCCGACAGCTCATTGTATTAACAAGAAGATAGATTATGGATTTTAGATTATGGAAGGCACCGCAGCTAACCTCAATTCTACAATCTTAAATCCAGCTTCTAAAATCCAAGGAATACTAGCATGAGTCATGTAAAAGCCGGCGGTACCGCCAAAAACATTCACGACAGCCCCGGGCAACGCCTCGGCGTGAAGTTATTTGGTGGCCAAAAGGTCAAGACTGGCCAGGTCATCGTTCGCCAGACCGGCATGACTAAGCGCGGCGGTGTCGGCACCAAAGTCAGCCGCAACTACACTATTCACGCCGCCCGCGATGGCGTCGTCAACTTCCAGACCCGCAAAGTCCGCACCTTTAGCGGCCGCTCAGTTCCCCGTACCGAAGTCACTGTTATTTAGAGCGCCGACTTGCAGTCGACACCTTGCTTATGGTTGCATGTCAACGATTGCTGTTAGATAATACAGGTATGAAATCCCGCGAGATACCTGCCGAGTTAATGAATTTTGAGTATCCGCCGGCTCTGTTTCAGGAAACAACTGGCCAAATTACAGAATCGACTAGTGGCGTACTGACGCTTGAAGAGCATCTCCTACGCATGGCCAAATTTGCCTTGCTACGAGCGGCAAAACTGCCCTTTAACGAAGCTCGTATGCTTACTATCGCCAAAGGCGAAGTGGAACAAGTCAAAGAATTTTATCCTCAGATACGCAAAGTCTGGAGCAGTTCATATGGCAACGGCACCGGCCTGTGTCAGGGAGAACTCGAGTTGATTGCCGACGAGCTTGAAGTCTACGAATTACTTTTTCCGTTTGACGAGGAACTGCTCCAGCGCGAAGCTGAACTGTATGAAGAAGAGTTGGCTTTAGAAAACTTGCGTACAGCGGCTTAGCTGCTGAGGTGGTGACGGATGCGGTCGATAACGTCGGCAATAACAACTTGGGACTTAACGAGGTAATCATCGGCGCCCAGCGATTCGGCGCGCTCTTTGTCGCTATCCTGGCTCAAGGCGGTCAGCATAATAATCTTCAGATTGGCGGTGTCGGGCGTGTTACGGAGGATGTCGAGGACATCAAAACCGCTGACTTTCGGCATCATGACATCGAGCACCACTAAATCGGGGTGGTAGCTGATGGCGGTGGCCAGCGCTTCTTCGCCGTTAGCGACGCGACGGACATCAAAACCTTCGGCCTGCAAACGAGTGACATAGACGCTGGAGAGCGCGTCATCGTCTTCAACTAATAAAATGCGCCTGGGGTGGCCAGAAGTATCCATACTGCTTATGGTACCTCAAGAATAGGCAATAAACAAATAAACAATAAGTAATAAGCAATCAACAATAAACAGATACGAGGCGATTATTGCTTATTATTGCTTGTTGATTACTTCAGCAGGGCTTTGATAAAGCCGTCAAACATCGGATGCGGCCGGTTCGGGCGGCTCTTGAATTCGGGATGGAACTGGCTGGCCAGCAGGAACGGATGGTCTATGCCTTCTATGATTTCGACCAAATTATTCGAGGGGTTGAGGCCGCTGGCACGGATGCCCCACGACTCATACTGGTCACGGTAGCCGTTATTACATTCGCCGCGGTGGCGGTGGCGTTCGACAATCTTGTTAGTGCCATAGGTTTTGGCCGCCAGGCTGCCCTCCTCGAGCGCGCAGTCATAGTCACCGAGGCGCATCGTGCCGCCGGTCATGTGCTTGTCGACCTGATCAGCCATGGTGTTGATAATCAGCTCTGAACTGTCGGCATCGAGCTCAAAGGTGGTGGCTTTGTCGATGCCGGCATTACGGGCGGCGGCGATGACTGCCATCTGCAAGCCGAGGCACAGGCCGAGATATGGCACCTTGTGCTTCAAAGCGTGCTGAGCGGCCTTGATCTTGCCTTCTAGACCGCGTTGACCGAAGCCACCGGGGACTAGAATGCCGTCATATTCGTCGAGTATTTTGCCAATGTCGGTGCCGGGCTCGTCGTACTCCGAAGCGTCGATCCAGCTGATGTCGACGGCGCAGTCGTTATGCCAGGCAGCCGATTTCAGGGCCTCGAAAACCGACATATAGGTATCGGTGTTGTCCATATACTTAGCGACAAAGCCGACGCGTACCGTGCGCGGGTGCTCGGCGGTGGCTCGCTTGACGACGGCGCGCCACTCTTTGAGATCTGGTTTAGCGGCCTTGAGGCCCAAGCGCTCAGTAATAACATCGGCGATGCCGGTATCCTCAAGTGTGAGTGGCACTTGATAGATGCTGGGCGCGTTTGGTAGCAGCGCAATGGCTTCTTCGGCGACACCGCTGAACAGGCTCAATTTTTCACGCACGTGCTCGTTGGCTTCAGTCTCGCTGCGGCCCACCAGGATGTCGGGTGCGATGCCGAGGCCGCGTAGTTCACGCACCGAGTTCTGAGCCGGTTTGGTCTTGGTCTCGTTGCTGGCACCGAGATATGGCAGATAGACAACGTGGACGTAAACACAGTTCTCGAGGCCGACTTTGACGCCAAGTTCGCGAATGGCTTCGACAAACGATAAGGATTCGTAATCGCCAACTGTGCCACCGATTTCGACAATATGCACATCAAAACCTTCGCCAGCTTTGATGATCCAATCCTGAATGGCGCCTGTTAAATGCGGGATAATCTGGACGTCATCGCCTTCGAATTTGCCAGCCCGCTCGTCCTGGATAAGCTTGAGCAGGATTTTGCCGCTCATGACGCTGCTGGCGCTGGTCAGCTCTTCGTCGATAAAACGTTCGTAGTGACCGAGGTCAAGGTCGGTCTCGGCACCGTCTTTCGTGACAAAACACTCGCCGTGCTCGCGCGGATTGAGTAAACCAGCGTCGACATTGAGGTACGGATCACATTTTTGGAGATTGACGGACAAGCCGCGGGCTTTGAGCAGATTGCCGATCGAAGCGGCCGTGATCCCCTTCCCTAATCCGGAAAGCACACCGCCTGTCACAAACACATACTTCGTCGGCTTCTTTGCCACGCCCTACACCTCTCTTTATTGCCTTAATCCTAACCCATCCGCCCCTGATTGGCAAGCCGGGTGGGGCTCCATTGGCCATTATCTATTGGCGGTGGCCCGATACAGTGGCAATTAGCGAGTAGCAAGTAAGTCGCCTGGTAGTTAATAGCTACCCGAAAATGTATGGCAATTCTTTAATCGGCGTTGGCTAATGGCTGCTGAGGTATTTCTCAGCAGCTTGGAGTTGGGTGTCGTTGCCGGCTTTGATGTCGTTAGATGAAATGGTGACGGTTTTATCTGGTGTAATACCTTTGTGGTTGATATTCTGGCCATCTGGGCGGTACCAACTGGCAACGGTGACTTTGAGCTGCGAGCCGTCTTTGAAGTTCACCAGCTGCTGCACCACGCCCTTGCCATAACTCTTCTGACCGATGACATAGGCGGCTTTGTTGTCGTGCAAGGCACCAGCGGTGATTTCTGAGGCACTGGCGCTGCCACCATTAATCAGCACGACAGTTGGAATGCCGCGCAGCTCGTTGCCGCCGAGCGCATCGTAGCTATTGACGACGGTTGTCTCGCGCTTTTCCTGCAGCACGTTTTGACCCTGGTTCAGCCATAAGCTCGAGACGTGAACGGCGGCGTCGAGCAAGCCTCCCGGATCGTCGCGCAGATCAAGCACAATGCCTTTGACGTTGTCTTTCTTGAATTGATCGGCAGCTTTTTGGGTCAAACCAGTCGTATCGTCGGCGAAGGTGCTGATCTGCATGTAGCCGATGTTGCCGTCCAGGGTTTTGGTAGTGATACTAGGCAGCGTGATGTTTTGGCGTGTGATAGTGAAGCTCAGGGTCTGTGACTTATCACGCACAATTTGGAGTGTCACTTTAGTGCCGGCCGGACCGCGGATTTTCATAATCGCATCGTCGAGGGTCACACTGCTGGTGTCTGTACCATTGATCTGCGTAATGATGTCTTGTGCTTTTAGACCGGTTTTGTCAGCTGGGTAGCCGGCAAGCGCTTCGCCGACCACCAGATTGCCATCACTATCCTTGCTCAAACGGGCACCGATGCCGGCAAAGGAATTGTTCAGTTGGTTGTTGAAATCTTGGGCTTCTTTAGCAGTGAAGTAAACCGTGTAGGGATCTTTGGTGGCCTCTGCTAGGCCGTGCTTCAAACCATCAATCAACTGACTTTCAGTCAGCTTGCCATCGTAATTGTCTTTGAGTGATTGATAGACCTGATCAACTGGCGAATAGTCCAGCTTGGAGGGCAGATTGCCTGAAACAGCCTTTTGGCTGTGGTGGAAGCTCGGGTTCAGCCGGCCATCGCCAACACCCACCCCGAGCATAAAGATAATCACCGCCAGAATGACGGTGCTGAGGCCGCGGCGGTGGCTATAACCGCCGCCCACTGTGTAGTTAGTCCCCTGTTTTAGTTTTGCTCTCATTGCTCTTCATTATAGCAAATAACCATAAGCGGGCACATGTCATTCCAGGTGGCCAGAGAGCAAGGAGCATGAAGCAAGCAGCAAGCCGAAACAAGAGGCATGAGTAATCCTCGCTCTTTCCCTGTCATCCCGGCGCAGGCCGGGACCCAGTCAATAAGTGCGCGCTAGCGATCCAACTTTTAATTCCAAAATCTCAAATCTCAATTCTTCTAATTAGGTTCTCCTTAAGCCAGACGAGCCGCGTAGAACCTGCACGTGCTTGCAAGCAAGCTTCTTGCTCCTCGCTTCATGTGTCTTACTTCCGTGTCCGCGTTACTACGGGAAGTGGATGAAGACAAGTGAACCGGGGCTGATAGTGTTCGTCGAGTAGCGACCATTGAGCGAGGCGTTGTACTGGCTGATGTTGATGGTACCGTTGCCATTGACACTCTCGACGTACATGGCGTGACCGTAAGCACCGGAGTTGCTGATGGCGACATCGCCGGCCCGCGGGTTGCCGTCAACCGGGATGTTATCGGCACGGGCATCGTCGTCCCATTGATTGGCATTGCCCTGACCACCCCAATATGGCATGACGCGGCCAGAGGCTGCGACGCGGAAGGCGGTATAGCTAACGCACTCCCGGTTATACATGCCCCAGTCGTCAATCACTGAGTCCTGCGGAATGTTGCACCATTTACCAGGATAACCGCCGCCGCACGTGGGGCCGCTACCGGCAGCCGAGCTACCGCTGATGAAGCGAGCGTTGGCGGCAATCTGCTGCTGCTTCAAGCTAGCAATTTTGCTTGAATTGGCACTTATTTGCTGGTTATAGGCCGAGCGTTGGCCCTCGTTATAGGCCAGCATTTGTTGCTGTTGCTGTTGGGCTGAAGCCAATTGGTCATTTTGGGTTTTCTCGGAAGCCACCAACACATCGACTTCGGCTTTTTGCTTCTGCAGCTGGGTTTGCAAGTCGGCAATTGCTTGAATGGTGGTATTGATCTTGTTTTGAACAGTGGTGCGGTACTCTTGTTTATCAACATAGTCACTCAAGTTCTTGCTAGTAGCCAGCTCTTCGATGGTCGACAGCGAACCGTCAATGTACATGGTACGAATATCTTCACTCAGATAGCTCTTCTCGAGAGTAATTTTATTTTGAGCGTCGGTAATCTGCTGTTGCAGACTGCTTTGCTGCGCTTCGTTGGCGTTCAATGAGGCTTGAAGTGCACTGATCTGGGTTTGCAGTATATTAATGGCATCTTCATAATTTCTGGCCTGTGAAGCCAGGTCGTTGACGATGTTTTGGGTATCGGCATTTTGGGCACGTAGGGCGTTAATCTGATCGTCGAACTGATCGGCGTGGACGATAACTGCCCCACCACCAATAACTGCCACTGCAATAGCCAAAAACAACACCGTCCGAGTGCGGCTTAAAGATTGTCGTAATGATTTTTGTTTGAGTTTTGGCATATGTTTGTTTGAGCTTATGCTATGAATTACTGTACGCCGTTTTATCAAATTTGTCTACCCTCCCGAAAGGCAAACAGCATACCGTTACAGTATACTGTTGGCTCTAAATTTGTTATTTTGTCTTAAATTTGAGGTAACGGCTGGTCGCGATAACAGAAGAGACCGTTCCTATAATAATACCAATAGCGATTTGCAGTGTCAAAAGCCATAAGAAGTGTGATTCGAAGTATTGATTGGCGTAGTTAATATCAAGAAGGCCCAGGCTGCTGGCCTGCAAAGCGTTACTGGAGGCTAAAAAGGCTGAATTGATGATCAGTACCGAGAAGATAGCCGATAAGATGCCGTAAATGGCGCTCTCCACCACAAACGGGCCGCGAATGTAGCCGGTGCTAGCACCGAGTAGTCGCATAATGGTGATCTCATCGCGTCGGTTAAAAATGGCCATTTGAATTGTGTTGAAGATGATGAGCGCACAAATAACAGCAAATACCACTACCGTCACGACGCCAATTTTACGCAGCACATTGGTGGCGTGGGTGATGTTATCAATGGCCTGCTTACGGTCACCATTATAGGACGGCGATTCTTTGGTCTGCAGTTTGGCATTATCGGGCGTCGTCAGGACTTCTTTAATTTTCTGGATTTCGTTGAGATCGCGCGGGTAGACCTGGATGGTCGCCGGAATTGGGTTACCGGCTTCGGTGGCAGCTGTTACCAAGTTCGGATTGTTGCTGTTCTGATTAATGTAGCTCTGCAGGGCCTGCTGTTTGTTCAGGTATTGGACACGCTTAATCTCTGGCTGTTTCTTGAGTTGACTAACCAGTTTTTGGGCCTGGGCATCAGTTGTGCTGTCTTCCAGGTAGACCGAGACACTAATTTTATTCGTAATTTGAGCGATGGTATTGCTGAAAGTGGCGTTGGTGATCAACGAGAACAAGACGATGGTCAGCGTTACGACCATGACAGCCATGGCCGCCACTGCCAAACTGATATTACGCATGAAATTGACGATGCCGGTGTGGATGATACGCCACAGCGTGATCAGCTTGCGCTGCATTACCTAGCTCCCTGCCGTAGCAGCCTGAAGCAAGGCGCAAGGACCAGGCATTTAGCTGCCGTGGTCTGGGTGTTTGAGCGTAATTCTTGCTTCATACTGCTTGCTTCTCTTACGATGCCTTGTAGCCGGAATTAGCGCGATCACTGGCCACTTTGCCGCCCTGGATGGTAATGACACGGCGCTTGAGCTTGTTGACAATTTCCTGGTTATGCGTGGTTAGCAAGACCGTCGTGCCGTAACGATTAATCTTTTCTAACACCTTAATAACATCCCAGGCGTGCTTCGGATCGAGATTGCCGGTCGGCTCGTCGGCGATCAGAATCCGCGGCTGGCGGACGATGGCGCGGGCGATGGCGACGCGCTGACGCTCACCGCCGGACAGTTCACGAGGCATGCGTTTTTCTTTGCCCTTAAGGTTGACAATGTCGAGAACTTTTGGCACAGTATGCTTGATTTCATGATTGCTGATGCCGACGATTTCCAGCGCAAAAGCCACATTTTCAAACACGTTCTTATTCGGCAGCAGCTTGAAATCCTGGAAGACAACGCCAATTTTGCGGCGCAGCAGCGGAATGTCCTTATCTTTCAGTTTGTCATAGTCGATGCCACCGATGATAATTTTGCCAGAGGTCGGCCGCTCTTCGCGGGTCAGCAGCCGTAGCAAGGTAGTCTTACCGGCCCCGCTCTGACCCACCACAATCACAAATTCTTTCGGCTCGACATGAATACTGACCCGGTCCAAAGCTGGCGCCATCGTTCGGTTATAGCTTTTTGTTACCCGATCTAACAGAATCATTATCTATAATTATACCATTGTTTAACTAATGCTTACGTTTTCGAGATTAAGCTCTGGGGTGTTGTTTCTGGCTACGCAAGACCAAAGGCCGTCTTGACGTCGGCGAGCTCTTGGTCGGGTCCAATAACAACTGAGGTATGACCAATGCGGCCGATATAATCTCGTTGCTTTACCTTGGCAGCGATCAGTACCGCTTCGGCAAAAGCCGCTCCGTCGTGCTCAGGTTGAGCGCTGATGACCGCTTCTTGGGACGCTTCCCGAGCGGCAGCTATTTGCGGGAAAATGTCGAATAAGATGGCGGCCGTGAGTGCTAAATGCGGTTCGTCGCCTAACGAAAGGTGCTCGATATAATCGGCTGTCTGGCTATTGGCGAGCCGCTCTGCCTCAGCCAGGCGGAGCGCCTTTTGGACATAAATCTTATTAATTTCCTCAAAAAGTTTGGGCTCTGGATGCTGCTCGCCGGCATATTCAATACTCATCGCACTAGGCTCCTTGATCGGCTAAGGTGTGCTCTAAGTAGGCGTTGATCAGCGGGTCGAGGTTACCGTCGAGAACGGCGTCGGGGTCGGAAGTTTCGTAGCGGCTGCGCAGGTCTTTGACTTGTTTGTAGGGGTGCAGGACATAGGAGCGGATTTGATTGCCCCACTCGGCCGATTGATTGGGACCTTTGAGCTCATTGAGCTTTTCGGCGTGCTGCTCGATCTGTAATTGGGCGAGTTTGGAGCGCAGAATGGTCATCGCTGTGTCTCTATTCTGTAGCTGTGACCGCTCGTTTTGGATGGCCACCGTAATACCGGTCGGGATATGGGTAAGCCGCACCGCCGAATCGGTGGTATTAACACTTTGACCACCATGACCGCCGCTGCGGTAGACGTCAATTTTAAGCTCCTTGTCGTCAATTTCTAGGTCGTCGGGCGTGTCAATCTTGGGCATGACTTCGACTTTTGCGAAGCTAGTTTGGCGCAAATTATCCGAATTGAAGGGGCTCAGCCGCACTAAGCGGTGCACGCCGTGTTCGCCCTTCAATTTGCCGTAGGCGAACGGACCGTCAAGCTCGATGGTGACACTCTTCAAACCGGCTTCTTCGCCCGGCGACTCGTCGACCGTCGTGACGACATACTTATTATTTTCGGCCCAGCGTACATACATCCGAAACAGCATCTGTGCCCAGTCTTGAGCGTCAGTGCCGCCAGCGCCAGCTGACAGAGTCAGAATGGCGTCGTGGTCGTCATATGGACCATTAAACTTCAGCTCCTCTTTCATAGCTGTGAACATGGTTTGGATATGTTCAAATTGCTGCTCCAGCTCTTTCTGCATTGAAGCGTCATTTAGTTGTGCCATTTCGGCGACATCAGTAATACTGGCCTGCAGTTGCTGCCAGGGCCGGACACGAGCCTCAAGTTTGGCAAGCTGCTTCATGATCGTTTGCGCGGCGCTAGAATCATTCCAAAATTCAGGTTGTTGGACAGTGGTTTGAAGCGCGTCCAGTTCCCTGCTCAACTCATTGATGCGCAGGCGTTCCACAGCCGTCAAAATTTCGGCCTGCAACCCAGCCGCTTGCTTAGGCAATTCGTTCATGGACGACTACCTTGGCCGGCAATGACTTAGCCGGCTCGTTCCACAGCGGTGTTAGCTGATTTTGTAGCTCGATCGGAAAGTCCGGACCACAGTTACCAAGTACGCCGATGCCCCACAATTTTTGGGCAAACATCTCGTTGGCCACGGCTACAATCTGTTCTTTGGTAACTGCCCGAATGCGCTCTGGCACGCGGTAATAGTCGTCGACGATGCCGTCAAAAAAATAGCGGCCGGCGTAGCCCGAAGCAGTGCCGCCGACGGTTTGGGCGCTGCGCTGAAAGCGACCCAGAGCATACTGCTTGGTAGCCTCAATTTCTTCATCTTCCAGTTTGCCGTCGAGCACCTTGGCCAGTTCCTCAACTACAATATTGATCAAGGCGGGCGCATTCTTGTCGGACACCTGGGCGCCGAACCACCAGTTACTAGCATCACGCGTTTGGCTGAGGCCTGAATTCATGCCGTAGACTAAACCACGTTCGCGGGCGGTACCAAGAATTTTGGAATATAAGGTTTCAGTCAACATAGTATTCACTAAATTGAGGGCATCCGTTTCGGCATCGCTCAGACGACGTTTCATAAAAGTATCAATGTAAAAGTACAGATTCTCAACCGTATCATTCGGCACGTAGACTGGTCGTTTGAGGCCACGCGGACGCTCATGCGGCAGCGCAAACCGCTTGCCTTTGGTTGGCAGATCGATGTTTTCGAGCAAGGTTGTGACACCTTGGCGACGAGCAGCGTTGAGGTTGCCGGCGACTACAAAACGCATGTTGGGAGCGCTGTGCGTGCGCTTATAGTGTTCACGAACGTCAGCCACGCTGACATTGCCCATCAGCTCTAGACGCTCGGCGTCAGTCTTGGCAATCATGCCCAGTGCCCGGCGCATTTCCAGGCTTAGCCGGCGGAAATGGTTATTACTGCGAGCGGCCATTTCTTCCTGCACATTACCAAACTCGGCGGCGAATTCTTCTTCCAAAAATAATGGTTTGGTAATAGCGATGAGGATCAGCCCCAACACGCGATCCCACTCGAAATCGGCGCACTCGGCTTCGTAGGTAATGTCGTAGACACCAGTGCTGGCATTACTGTAAGCGCCGTTTTTTTCAAGCTCGGCCTGAAACTCACGGGCCCGCGGAATGAGCTCATTGGCACCCAATAGCACATGCTCCATCAGGTGTGGCACTTCCCATTTTTCAGGATCGACTAAGTACTCACCAGCACGAAAATTAAAGTCAAATGTCATGACTGAAGCGCTGGGAATGTGGACGAAAAGCCCCTCGGCGCCATTCTGTAGGCTGATTTCACTGACAGTGTGTCGCATGAGCGAGCAGTTAGCTATCGGCGATCTGGCCGGTAACTAACGCTTCCTCCGTTTAGCAGCTGTTTTGCGCTTGCGCTCGGTCTTGCGAGCTTTTTTGCGCACCGTAGTTTGCTTCTTTTTGGCCTCGCCGGTAGTTTTCTTGTCCGCAAAGTCGGCAGCCTCGAACTCATTTTCAGCAGCGGTAATTTGCGCGGCATTGCTAATCGAGCTGCGGGCGGCGCGCGTTAACTCGGTTTCCGTAGCGCGGTCCAACTCTTCCTGGCTGATCGGTTCGGCGTGGAACAAGGCCCGCACCACATCGTGACGCAACGAAGTCTGCATGTCTTCGAATAGCATTTGGCCACGGCGACGATACTCGACTAGCGGGTCTTGCTGGCCAACGCTCATCCAGTGAATACCTTCGCGCAAATGGTCCATATTCTCGAGGTGCTGCATCCAGAGGTTGTCGAGTACCTGCAGATACACATCGCGCTCAACTTTGTGCATGATGTCTTTAGTGAAGGCCGTTTCACGGGCATCGTAGAGTTCGCCGGCTTCAGCTTGCAGGACTTTTTCGAACTTGCTGGCATCACTATCGAATAGCCGATCAAGCGTCGGCTCGTCGAACGGAAAAACGTGGCGCACCATGTCATCGAAGCTGTCGCTGGTGACATGCGGCGAGGTTGCCAGCGCATGTGCCTCATCATTTATTAGAATGCGGATGCGCTTGCTGATGTTCTTGGAGCGTAGGATTTCGCGGCGCATAGCGTAGATAGCTTTGCGGTGGCGGTTCATGACGTCGTCGTATTGGACGACGCTCTTGCGCTGGTCAAAGTGGTAGCCTTCAACTTTCTTTTGGGCGCCTTCCAACGACTTGGAAATCAAACGATTTTCAATCGGAGTTTCGTCGTCAACATTCAAACGATTCATGATGTTGGCGATTTTATCGCCGCCAAAAATACGCATCAGGTCGTCTTCGGTGCTGACAAAGAACTGGGTCACGCCAGGATCACCCTGACGGCCAGCACGACCACGTAGCTGGTTATCGATACGTCGTGATTCGTGGCGCTCTGAACCGAGCACAAACAAGCCGCCGAGCTCTTTGATGCCCTCGCCGAGCACGATGTCTGTACCACGACCAGCGATGTTGGTGGCGAGCGTGACGGCACCTTTGTCGCCGGCTTGGGCGACAATCTTGGCTTCGCGTTCGTTATTCTTAGCATTTAAGACTTGGTGCGGCACGCCGGCTTTGGTCAACATGCTACCGAGCGCTTCGTTCTTCTCGATCGAAACGGTACCGATCAGTACTGGCTGACCCTTGGTATGGAGGGTTTGTACTTCGCGGACAATGGCTTTAAATTTGGCTTTCTCGGTGCGGTAAATCCGATCGGCGCGGTCAATACGCGCCAGCGGCCGGTTGGAAGGAATCTCAACCACGTCAAGCTTATAAATCTGATGGAACTCTTCGGCTTCAGTGATAGCCGTACCAGTCATGCCAGCCAGTTTTTCATATAATCGGAAGTAGTTCTGAAACGAAATGGTAGCCAGCGTCATGCTCTCCTGCTGAACTTCGACACCTTCTTTGGCTTCAATAGCCTGGTGCAAACCTTCGTTGTAGCGCCGGCCGGCCAGCAAACGGCCGGTGAACTCGTCGACAATCACGACTTCGCCGTCTTGAGTAACAACGTAATCTTTGTCACGCGTAAACAGCGCGTGGGCCCGCAAGGCTTGCTGCAAATGGTAGATGGTGCGGATATTTTCCGAACCATATAAATTATCAATGCCCAGGATTTTTTCAACTTTTTCGACGCCAGCATCATTCAGGATGACAGTTTTACGTTTCTCGTCGGTTTCAAAGTGTTTTTCCTTCACGAGTTGACGGACAACTTTGGAAAACTGAGCATAGGCGGTGCCGCTGGTAACGCTAGGAGCGCTGATGATCAATGGCGTGCGGGCTTCGTCGATCAAAATCGAGTCAGCCTCGTCGACGATGGCATAGTGCAGATCACGCTGTCGCAACTGGTCTTCCTCGCGCACCATGTTATCTCGCAGATAATCAAAACCGAGCTCGTTGTTAGTGCTATAGGTGACATCGGCGGCGTAGGCCTCTTGACGAGTGCAGGGTCGCAAGTGCCGAAACCGAGGATCATCATGACTTTCGTCGACAAAATCCGGGTCATACAGGAATGATTCGTCAGGCACGATCACACCGGTGCTCATACCTAAGAAATGATAGACGGGCGCCATCCAACCGGCACCAATGCGAGCCAGATAATCGTTTACCGTCACGAAGTGAGCACCCTTTTCGGTGAGCGCGTTTAAGTACAGCGGCAGCGTGGCGACCAGGGTTTTACCTTCACCGGTTTTCATTTCGGCAACATTGCCTTCGTGCAGCACCATGCCGCCGATCAGCTGAACATCGAAATGACGCTGGCCAAGGGCACGAGTGGCGGCTTCACGCACGACCGCAAAGGCGTCCGGCAAAATAGCATCGAGCGACTCCTTTTTGAGCCGCCTCTTCAGCACGTCAGTCTGTTCACGTAATTGCTTGTCGGATAAGCTTTTATACGTATCGCCGAGCGCATTAACGGCGTTGGCGCGCTTACGCAAACGCTTAACCGTCTTAGCTTGCGGATCACCTAATATCTTTTTGAAGACAATATTCATCTAAGCTTTTTCACTCCCCCTTCGCTTCCAGTTAGGAAATACTTCTGTCGTATTACGTAAATTATAACCGCTTTCGCCGCCGAATGCGACACGAATTTGAAGCCGTTAGGCAGTATGCCGCCGGAAACGATTGAAGAGGTGGCGGTGCGTCTTGCCGTTGCCATGCAGATCCTTGTACTTTTTGAGCTGCTGCTTCAGTTTGGTCTCAACAATGTCGACGGCAGCGTACATATTGAGGGCGCTCTCTTTGATAATTATATTTTGGTGCGGCAGGTGTAGCGTCACTTCGCAAGCGCAGTGGGCATTATCTCTCTTTTTGGATTCCTTGAGATGCACTTCGGCGTGGGCGCTTTCCCGGCTGTGCTTTGATAAGTAGCGGTCCAGGCCGCCGATTTTTTTGGTCACATAAGCCCGCAACTTATCGTCAACCGTAGCGTGTACGCCTTGAATTTCAAATCTTTGCAGCATATGGCCTCCTGTGGTGTTTAGATTTTAAATAACGTCAATTTCTACTTCTATTATACGCTTCTGTGACAATCCCACCGAAGATTCATCCCGGCCTGCGCCGGGATGACATGACAATATGGAGCGAGCTAGATTTGGCTGCGGCCGCCCATGAAGGGCTGCAAGACTTCAGGAACGTTTACATTACCCTCGTTAGTCTGGTTGTTTTCGAGGATAGCGATCAGGGGACGCTGCGAAAAAGCGGTGGCGTCATTGGTGTGTGCCAATTCGGTTTCGCTGCCGCGGCGCCGAACGCGAGTCTTTAGGCGGCGGGCCTGATAGTCAGTCATATAGTCGGCGGTGTGTGTTTCGCGGTACTTGCCCTGCCCCGGCATCCAAGTGTCGATGTCGATACCGCGGGCATTGGGCTTGCCAATATCGGCGGTACACTTTTGAATTACCTGGTATGGCAAACCGAGCTGCTGCAGCAAATACTCTTGGATGGCAATATGAAACAGGTGCTCGTTCAGCGAATTTTCGGCGCTAGTCAGACTTTCCATCTCCAATTTTTCAAATTGGTGCATGCGAATGATGCCCTCCAGATCTTTGCCGTAGGTGCCGGCTTCCTTGCGAAAGCTGGTGGCATAGCCAACATAACGAATCGGCAACTCGGCTTCATCTAGTATTTCATTGGCGTGCATCGAACCAAGGACGTGCTCGGCACTGCCTTGCAGCCATAGCTCTTCGCCTTCGATTTTGTAGCGATCGTCGCGCGGTTCCAGACGATCCATGGCGTCATACATATCAGTTTTGATCATCAGCGGCGGCATGACAGGTGTAAATGGTTTCGGGCTGATCTTGATACCAGCTTCGTCAGCAATTTTTTGCAGCACGGCTTCATCAGTCAGAACCATGAGCGCAAAATTCATCAACGCAAAATGGAGCTTAACCAGGTCGCCTTTTAGATAGGCAAAGCGGGCGCCGGTAACTTTGGCAGCCCGCTCTTTGTCGATCCATCCTTTGGCTTCAGCTAGCTCCCAATGAGTCTGGGGTTCGAAATCAAACTGCGGTTTGTTGCCCACTTCTTTGGCCATGACATTTTCGTCTTCCGAGGCTCCAACCGGCACGTCGTCCAGCGGCATGTTCGGCACCGCTTTTAAGAGACTATGGTAATTGCTCTCGATAGTCGTCAGGTCGGCTTCGCGCTGGGCCAATTCTTCTTTCAGTCGTTTACCGTTGGCAATCTGTTCGTCGCTTGGTTTACCATTTTTGAGTTCGGCGGCTTGGGCATTACGACGAGCCCGCAGTTCATCAATTTGGGTCAGCCGTGTTCGGCGCTCGGTATCAAGCTCCAACAACTGCTTAATATCAACCTTGTACCCCTTCTGCTGCGACTTCTCAGCCACCAATTCAGGATTATCCCGAATAAATTGAATATCTAACATGCTTGCTATTATACCTGTTTCTTAAGCCACACTAGCAGCAGTGATTGAAAGTCTTTATTACGATGAGCGTCATCACCTAAGCCATGCGGCCAGCCCCGCATAAGGTGATATTCCAGCAAACTTGGATCAGCGACCGCATGTCGGTAGTTCTTCGGGGTTTGGCTGTGCACCCGCTCGTCATATTCGGCTTCGAAAATTTGTAGGCGGCCCTGAAAATTATGAATCGCTCGCAAGGCGCGGGTTTTCGATGGGCCAAGTGGCTGAGCTCGCCACTTGGCAACCACTGGATTATCGTTCCCGTTGCCCCATTGGGGTTGATCAAAACCTTCGTCGGGATAATTGGCGGGTACGCGCAGAGATAGAGCTGCCAGCGGCCGCTCTTGGCTGAGCAGCGCCGAGATGTATCCACCGTAGCTGTTACCGACTGCCACAATCGATACGTCCGGACTGAGTTGCTGCCGCAAGAAGTCATAGGCAGCCACCGCGTCAGCTAACGATTGGCGGCGACTAACCGCTTTAATGTCACCGTCGCTGGAATTGTGCCCCCGCAAATTAATTGTCATGGCGCAGAAACCATGATTGGCCAGCATAGCGGCCGCCGAGTCATTTGATTTACCCGTCCAGCCGTGGATAAATAAGGCGGCCAGCTGCTGGCGATCGCCGTCTGGCATGTACAAATTACCTCTTATAATTTGGTTACCTAGGCTAATTTCTACGGAGCGAGTGGTCATTTTTTCTTCTTCTGTAATTCTTTGAGGGTCAGTTCGGTGCGCGTGCGGGCGTAGGTGCAGAATTCGCACGGGCCACCCATGATGTGATCGCCAACCGGCGGCATGCGGTCGTCTTCCATGCAGGCCTTCATGCGTGCCAGCGTTGGCTCGACCCAGGCATCGCTGCCAGTGTACGGAATTAGTTTCGTCTTAAACTCTAATTTGTCACCGAAGCCGTCGCCGTCGAATTGAGCGTTCGTATAGACAAAATAGCCGGTATCACTAACCGCGAAGCCGTTCTGGCGCAACAGCCATTGATAGACTTCCAGTTGGCGTTTGTAACTGATCTGCCAGCCGGAATCAATGCCAACTTCGGCTTGCTTGGCGGTGGCTTTATAATCGACAACGATCAGTTCGCCGGCGTCATTGACCCAGACATCGTCAATGGCACCAAAAACATGCAAATTGGTCGGTTTGTGAAGCGCCACAACACCGGTAAAATTATAGCGCCACTTGTCCACGTCAGCATGCTGAAACGGCACGGCTTGGACCTTATTGGCGGCCATAATCGGGTGCGGTGTGCCGGCGGCCCGGTGGACATCGAACTCTTTTTTAAATAGCTCGTCGATGGCTTTATTGATGTTAAACGGTGGCGAGCTAGGTCGCGAAATCTTCAGACGGGTGTCGAGCCAGAAGCAGCGCGGGCACTGCATAAATAGCTCGATTTTCGAGCGACTGACTTTGAAAGCTGCCGCCTGCCCTGGTTGGTACGGCGCTGAACGTTCCCGCTGATATGCCATTGACTCTATTATAACTGATGCGCTGTCATCCTGAGTTCATTGCAGGACCCGTACGAGAAGCAAGGAGTAAGAAATATGGAGTACGCAACTTAGCCCGTCGCGCTCTCGTGCTTCATGGCTCGTACCTCGTGTCCCTAAAACTATAGGTCCTCGAGGACAGTCAGCAACTCCTCTGGGGAGTGGGCCAGCGCAGTCGGTTTTTGATCTTTCAAGGTTTTCAAGCGAGCAAAACCCCAACTGACAGCGATGACGCGCAGGCCAATTGCCTGGGCCGCCTCGACATCACGCAGTTCGTCACCAACGTAGACAGCCGTCTCTTTTTCAAGCTTTTGCTCGCGCAGCAATCGCTTTAGAGCCGGCGCTTTACCAAACATGCCAACGCTGCCATAGACTTCCAGAAAATAAGTATGTAGTTTTTGCTCATGCAGAAAAATATGGATATTGCGAACGCGGTTACTGCTAACCATAAATAGCTCGTGGCCCTCGGCATGCAGTTTACGTATTAATTCCGGCATGCCCGCGAAGGCTTGCATGTGACGGACTGACCAGCGCATCTTGCGTCGACCTCTGAAAAACAAGCGAGGCATTCGCCACCAGCTGTAGCCCAGTATCCGAGCCATGGCCACCATCGACATGCCGCGCAGTAATTGCTTTTGCTCGTCATCGAGTTTCGGTAGGTTGGCTTCTTTCGCCAAAAAATCAGCCACATACTCGAAGCTGTCGACGATCGTGCCATCAAAATCAAAAATAATTGTTGCCATTGTTCTCCATTTTACATAAGCCTGACTATCAGCAAAGTGCAATGCATGCGTCAATTGCAATTAGCTAATCGCCTATGCATTGCTACTTGCTATTTGGTCATTGCTAATCCGGTACCACCTGGTACGGAATGTGGCACATGCCGCGACCGGTGCGTTCAGTGAATTTCTGGTGGTAATCTTCGGCTGGCCAGAAGCTGCCGGCAGCCGTGATTTCGGTGACAATCGGCTCTTTGAAGTTTTTCTGGGCCACCGATCGGGCGGCTTCGGCAGCTGTTTTCTGCTCGTCGGTCAGATAAAAAATAGCCGTGCGATAGCTATCACCAACATCGGGCCCTTGACGGTTGAGTTGCGTGGGATCGTGCATGCGAAAGAACTGCTGGAGCAGCGTCTGATAGCTGACCTGTTCGGAGTCAAATTCCAGTTCAACGGCCTCGGCGTGACCAGTGGTGTGCGTACAGACGGCTTCATAGCTAGGGTTTTCGGTATGGCCGCCGGTGTAGCCGACGGTGCTTTTGACCACGCCCGGCACTTGGTCAAAATAATACTGCACGCCCCAGAAACAACCGGCGGCGAAAATAGCCGTTGGCATTACTCGGTCACCTGCACGTCGCGCCAGAACGCGACATAATCTTTGTAGTCTTTTTTGACGATATCGAGCGAGCTCGGCTTGGGATCCGGATAGCTCCAGGCATTATCAGCGCTCCACCTATCACCTGCGCCGACATCAAAATACTGACAAACGCCCTTCCACGGACAGATGTATGGAGTATCACTTTTGCGCAAAAAATCTTGCTTTACGCTGCTTGGCGGGAAATACCAACGCTGTTCGATGTAGACCAAATCGGTCTTGTCGGCCTCGGCGATTACTGTGTTGTTCCAAATTGCTTTCATGCTACTCCTAGCTTGGTTAAAGTGACCTAATCAGCGACATAATGACGAATATCATGACCAGCAGGCCCAATGCCCGACGAAAGTAATTAACGCCCCGAAATATTTCCAGTAGCGCCCAGATACCAAGCATACTAGTCGCCACAACTGATAAGACGCTGGCAGTCTTGCCATTCAACAGCAGCGAGATAACCGTTAGGACTGCCCAGGCGATCAATGGTACGTTCGGTCGCTGATACATAATGACACGGCCGTCGCTATCCTTCCAGATTTTATCCCATAGATCGTGCCGTCGGTCGTGTGCTGCCATGCGGTTGCTCCTGTCATTAGTAGCCGCGAACTTACCGCGCGACACATGTCTTATTATGCCTGATTTCCGAAGAAGTCTGTGTTGCAAATTTTACTGACGAGCAGACGTCTTTATTCGAGCTCGTGAATGCGCTGGTGATCAAGACCATAGTAGTGAGCAATCTCATGCCACAGTGTGTGCTTGATCCGTTCTTGGAGATCCATTTCGTCACGTGACAACCTGGAAAGCGGGCCCTTAAAGAGCGTGATTTTGTCGGGCAATAGCCGCTGCATGCCCTGCCGCTCGCTTAAAGGCACGCCTTCATACAAGCCAAGCAAGGTTTGATCGGGCCGCAGCTTCCCGGCTGCACGCTGCTCCGGCGTCGGATCTGCTTCATACAAAATCGCCACATTCTTCAGCTGCTGAGCATGCTCGCCGGGCAACTCCCCCAGCGCCTGGTCAATCAAGCGCTGAAATTCCTCGTCAGAAACATCGATCATGATTAGGCTGCCCAAGGTAACTCTATGGCACATGCACGTATTGCCATAATGGGCACTCTCACACTCAGCATTTCACAGCCTTCGACAATCGTCTCAGACAAATCAATCTCATCTTCAATGTCTGCGCGGTCAATCATGGTGTGCACGCTGTTGAAATCAATAACAAGCGAATCTACTGGAACATCATTATTGCGGTAGTAGCTGACGGACGAGGCTTTACCGTAAAAATCTAAACCTTGCTCATAGACTCTGCGCTTATTGCGCGGCAGATCTTCTGCATCCACTATTGCAAGACTAGTTTTAACTCCAAAAAACTTACCGACCACCTCTTGCAGCGGAGTTAGCCGAAGTGCCTGCTTGACCGCCCTCTCACGTTGCAGAGGATCATTAATGGCTTGAGTAATAACTTGCAGATGTTGCAAGGAATGCAGCGCAGGTTGCTGACTGATCTTGAAGGGCTCGGCTTCGAGTGACATATTTGTTTACCTCGGTTACAGTCACTATAGCACTGGCGAACATTTTGTAAAGGCTAATGCAGTTTGAGGTCGTGGTAAATGGTTTTGGTAGTTTCGTCGATTTCGGCGCGCAGCTGCGGGAACGGGACGCCTTCGCGGGCGCTAACACCTTCGAAGACCCAGAAGACACGTTCCGAGTAACCCCAACCGCAGGCTGGCGGCATGCCGTACTCCAGCATTTCGATGTAATCAATATCGAGCATCATGGCTTCGTCATCACCGGCGTCGCGCATTTTTTGCTGCTCCACGAAACGCTGCAACTGATCGATCGGATCATTCAGTTCACTAAAACCATTGCCGAGCTCACTACCGGCGATCACCGGTTGGAAGCGCTGGACAGTCTCCGGACGATCCGGATTAATCTTTGATAATGGGCTAATAAAGGTCGGTGTGTTGACTAGCCAGATCGGACCGGCCACGTCTTTACGAATGTTCTTCCAGAGCTTATCGATGCCGCGAGCTTTGTTTTCGGTCTTCTCGACTTCCAGTTTATTGTCGGCTAGCGCCTTTTTCACTTCGTCCAGCGTACAATTATAGACGTCCAGCTGATAGTGTTTTTGAATGACTTCAGCATAGTCCCACTCTTCCCAGTCTTTGGCGAGATCGACATCGAAGCCGTCGAGTTTAAATTGCAGCGTACCAAAAGTTTTTTCGAGTACCGAGCGATACATGTCAGTCATAAATTGCATACCCTGACGCCAGTCAGCGTAGGCCCAGTACCACTCCATGGCAACGTGCTCTGGCAGATGTTCGTCGGAATAGTTTTCGTTGCGGAAACGAGCACCGATATCGTAGACCTTTTCGAAGCCGCCGCCGAGCAGACGTTTTAACGGCAGTTCGTGGCTGATACGCAAATAGAAATCCTGGTCGAGGGCGTCCATGTGCGTCACAAATGGGTTAGCGTCAGCACCACCGGTGGTATGTTCCAAGACAGGTATATTCACTTCTATGAAGCCATTATCATTGAGGTAATCACGAGTGAACTTCCAGAATTTACTGCGCCGAATAAAGCGTTGCCGGACATCTTCATTGACGTTCATATCGACATAGCGACGGCGCAGACGCTCCTCTTTGTTGGTGAAACCATCTTGTTTGGTCGGCATCGGCCGTAGTGATTTTGTTAAAAGACGCAGCCTATCAATTGCCACGGATTCTTCGCCGGTCTGCGTCTTAATAACCGGGCCAGTGGCCTCAACAAAATCACCGGCATCAAGCAAGGCAATATCAGCCAGCAGCAGTTCGCTGTTGGCGCGGTCGGCCTGGCTGGCATCGTCATGACGCCAGAATAACTGCAGCTCTTCACCATCGTCACGAATGACGATAAAAGCGATCTTGCCAAACTTGCGGATTGAAACAATTCGACCAACAGTTGTTACCTTTTTACCTTCTAGTTCAGAAAATTCGGTAACAATATGCTGCAGATCGTGCGTGCGCTGAGCGGAAGCTGGATACGGATCGACGCCGAGCTTTTTCAGCTTATCAAGTTTTCGTAATCGCTCGGCGCGCAATTCTTTCAAAGTAGCCATAATTGCTAACAGTATACCGAAGTTTCACCCCGACAGCCAGCATGATCCCCTGCTGTCATGCTTGAATTCATTTCAGTGCTCATACGGAGAGCAGCCCAGAGCAAGCCCCCACAATCATACGGTGGTTCTGCATGGGTTATCCAGCGGAGAAGAGTCCGATGGCGAAGAATTGAGATTTGAGAGTTGGAGCGCTGGCGCGCACTTATTGACTGGGTCCCGGCCTGCGCCGGGATGACATGTAAGAAGAGAGGATTAGAATTACTCGTGTCTCAGCTTACTTCTTACTCCTTGCTTCACGCCCCTAAGCTATTAGCATGAGCCCCGAAACAACTTTAGGAGCTGGCAAGGATAGCAGCCGAGATTCTCTTGCCTCTAGCTGATGTCGACGATTTTGTAGGTGGCGGTTTCGACTGGGGTAACGATTTCGACGGTTTCGCCCTCGGACTTGCCGAGCAAGGCCTGGCCGATGGGCGATTCGTCGCTGATTTTGCCGCTCAGGGGGTCGGCCTCAACCGTACCGACGACTTGGAACTCTTTGGTTTTGCCATCGGCACGCAGTTTGACCAGGGAGCCGAGCTGCACCTTGCCGCCGCTGCGCGGTTTTTTAATAATTTCTACACTCTGCAAAATATTTTCAATTTCTGAAATGCGGGCGTCATTACGCTCTTGTTCGGCCCGAGCGGTTTGATATTCGGCGTTTTCGGCCAAATCACCGAGCTCGCGGGCAGACTTAATGGCCTCGGCAATGTGCGGTCGTTTAGCAACCAGCATTTGACACTCAGCTTTGAGCTCATCAACACCGGCTTGGGTTAAGCGGAATAATTTCTTCATTGGGGGTCTTCCCTCCTTACGTCACGGCCATCAAATTTTGCTATTGCAACGTTGGTCTTAATTATAGCAATTACGAGCTACTGACGCCTAGTGTTTTGAGTAAATCGTCGAGAGCTAGCTGATTAACTTCGGCAGCTTGGCGAGCTTTGAGCTCGTAGGAGCCAGCCGCCTGTGTCTTATCGCTGATCACGAGCCGATAGGGGCTACCTAGCAGATCAGCGTCGGCGAATTTCTCGCCAGGGCGCGCATCTCGGTCGTCATATAATACTCCAACACCGGCGCTAGTCAAGCGCTCATAGAGCTCGTCGGCCTGCTGGACAACTTCAGGATTGTCACCGAGACGGGCCAAGTACAGCTTGAATGGCGCTATGGCTTCCGGCCATACCAGCCCTGCGTCATCGGCAAATTTCTCGGCGATGACGCCCATCACCCGAGTAATACCGATACCGTATGAACCAAGATGCACGAATTGCCGCTCACCTTTTTCATTGGTAAAGGCAAAGTTCATCTGCTGGCTTTTGTCGGTGCCGAAATTAAAGATATTGCCGACTTCGCTGCTCTTTACTTCTTCCAGTTCATCACGTCGGATACCCAACTGCTGCAAACTATCATCGTCGAGCACTTCTTCATTGATGGCAATATTTTTAGCGCGGTGCAGATAAATCACATCTTCGCCGGCATCACAGACCGTCTGAAATTCGTGACTAAACTTGGTAAAAGCACCGCCGCTGGCAAAAGTTACATAGGTGTCGTTGCCGAGGCCGAGCCGCTCGTAGACCCGCTTGTAAGCTTCGATAACCGAGTTGTAGTAGGTCTCGTGCTGTGTGGCGTCGACGCACATTGAATACATGTCTTTCATGACAAATTCGCGGCCGCGCATAATGCCACTCTTAGCGCGCAGCTCATTGCGCAACTTGGTCTGGAACTGATAGACGCTGATCGGTAAGTCTTTATAACTGCTGACATACTGCTTCATCATGTCGATGATGGCCTCTTCGTGCGACCAGGCCAGCCCAACGTCGGTGCCATCTTTGAGCTGCGTCTTGAACCACACGTCGACCACCGCATCGTCCCAGCGAGTGGTGACTTCCCACGTTTCGCGAGGCTGTAAGTTGCTCATAATCACTTCTTGCCCCTGGACGGCATTCATTTCTTCGCGCACGATCTGCTTGATATTCTCGACAACTCGCAAGCCGAGCGGCGTGTAGGCATAGACGCCAGCCATGACTTTGTGAATGTAGCCGGCCTGGATCAACAGCTGGGCATTCTTGGCGGTTTCGTCGGCCGGGACGTTTTTGGTTGTCTTGGTAAATAGCTGGGAACGTCTCATATTTGTCTCATTGTACCCTAGTGAGCATGCAGAATGAAGAGCGCCACGAAGGCAAAACCGTTTTTGATAGCATGGAGGGTTATGCTGGCCCACAAGCTGCCGGTTTTTTCGCGTAAGTAAATCAGCACCAGACTGAGCACGAACGTATCCAGGGCGGCGATGTACAGCGGGCCGGCCGCACCACCCTCCGGTAAATGGGCGCTGGCAAAAATAGCACTGGTTACAATCACCGCCCCGACCGTCGGTAATCCCTTCTTAAGACTGCTGTACAGGAAGCCGCGGACCATAATTTCTTCGGTGATCGGCGGCAGGATGACCAGGCTGATAGCCGTCAGGATGAGCGCTGCCGCACCATGCACATTGGTAAATCCAATTTCTTGCGATTGATTGACGTTCAGCGCCGGCACGAAGTGGCTGACCACACCGACGGTCAGCAAATACAACAAATAGTATACCGGCACGGCGGCCAAGCCACGCAGCGCATCTCCCCAGCGGGGGCGGCGCAGCCCGATTGCCGTAAAGCCCAGCTTATAACGCTTCAGAAACCAGTAAATGGCGGCCAGCGTGAAGGCTTCGGCCAGCAAAATATACACAAACTGGGCGCCGACCGAATTATTCAACCAGTCGGTCGCTTGGGCGCTCGTCCAATGGCGTAATAACGGATACAGGCTGATGATAATACCGGCCAGAAATTGGGCACCATAATAACTGACAATGACCAGCACCACGCCCAGCCACGGGCTCCACGGCACGCCAGCAGCGGTGGGCGGCGTGGCGCTCGGTTCGGGCACGGCTCGGCTAGAAGAAGCGGTGGACATCGACAATGGTGATCAAAATAATGAGGCCGATCAGTAATATAAAGCCGGCGGCATTGACGTTTTCTTCCACTCGGGCACTAAGTGGCTTTTTGAGTGCTCGACTGACGAGCGTCAACCACAGCCGGCCGCCGTCAAGCGCCGGAATTGGCAAGATATTCATAATTGCCAATGTCAGCGAAATAATTGCGATGATAAAGAGCATGAACTGGTAGCCGAGCGCACTACCACTCTTCAGAATTTCAAAAATGCCCACCGGCCCGGAAACTTGCGAGCTAGCGGTGGCTTGTCCATTTTGGCGAGCGGTTGTATTGCCGGTAGCGGCGCCTGCGATCAGACTACCGAGGCCACCGAGTGCGTGGCCGAGCCCCTGAAATGTCAAAACCGTCACCTGCGTACTTAAACCGACGGCTACTACGGGCGCCGACCACGTTGACCGTTGAACGCTAAATTCGGTTGGCGAGATTCCAAGATAACCTTTGGGGTTATCGGTTTTACGACTGGCTTGGACAGCTTCTGTCGTCAACAGTTTCGTACGAGCACTCTCTTCATGGCCGGCACGAACGTAAAAGATTTTTACCGACTGGCCCGCAAAATGTTTGGTGATTTCCGGCAACTTGTCAGCGCTCGATATGCCAACCGGGCTATAGCCCGGCATTTGGATGTCCATGAGCTGGTCCTGGGAACGCAGACCGGCTTTGGCAGCTGGCGAACCGGGCTCGACATAGCTAATCAAGACTTTAGAAGATACGGGTTTGGTGTCACTTTTAACGGTGTACTGGCTAGGAATAATTTTCGGCATGCCGACCAGTGCCAGAATCGTCAGCAACGCCAAGGCGACAATCAAATTCATGAAAACGCCGGCGGCCATAATTTTGGTTTTGGCCCAGGTGGTGGCAGCGCCAAAGGTGCCCGGTTCAGTGTCGCTATCGTGCTCGCCTTTGAGCTTGACGAAACCGCCGAGTGGCAGCAAGTTGATCGTAAAATCCCAGCCGGCTTTCACGCGTTTGCGATACAGAGTTGGGGGAAAGAAAATACCAAACTCTTCTACGTCGACGCCGTTGCGGCGGGCAGCAATAAAATGCCCGTATTCGTGCACCACGACCAGCCCGATAAACAGGATAATACCCACGACAAATAGCAAAATCGACATTCCTCCTATTGTAGCATTATCCTGGCCGGCTTTACCCAATTCCACACCGCCCTGCCGCTACATTTCCCCCTAGCAAATCGCTACTGCATTGCCGTTTGATAATTGCCACTTGCCAATTGCGCAACCCGGTATATAATCAAGCGTAAGCTATAAAAAGCCAAAACGTGAAAAACAGAGGTTAAAAAAGTGAGTAGGTCCCCGCTATCCACCGCTATGGTGGGTAATGAGTTTGTAGTTCCGCCGGCGCGGCTACGAGTTGTTGCACCGGCTACTTCGGCATCGGTGGTGCCGCCGCTTGCCAGCACGCCGGTGGAGCGACGTCAGTTTACGGTGCCCGACCATCTCATTCATTCCGATTCGTATTGGCAACGGACGGTCGACCTTTTACACCACTATAGTTTGATCACCTTTGCGCTCCTCTTTTTGCTTGTTAGCAGTTCGGCGACAATCGTTGGCGGCAGATACGTCAGCAGCCAGGTCATGACCAGCCCCACGGCTGGCGTCGCCATCACCGCCAGCACCACCAAACCAAGCGGCCCGAACACGATGGTTAAAACCGGCCAGCTGGCAGCTAAAATTCAGGCCGTCACTTCCCAGCCAGTTAGCCTTACACTCGGCTCGCAAACGGTCGGCATCAACACCGACACCATCAAAAGCTGGCTGAAAGTCACCAATGATACTTCGCGCGGCGACAGCTACATACATGTTGACCAGACCGCTATTGCCAGCACGTTGGCGAAAATTGTTAAAGACCACACCATCGCGCCACTTAATCAGGTTATGGCCACCCATGAAGGTACCACGGTGCTGATTGCGGCTGGCAAGAACGGCCTGCAACCAACTGATCCCAGCTCGGTGGTAACTCAGATTGACAAAAACTTGCTGGCTGGTCAGGGTTTGCAACTCAACGTACCGACCCAAACGGTGGCGTTTAGCGTTGTCACGCCGGCTGCTTTCAGCAAGTTATTGGAAGTCAATGTCGTCACCAAAGAAATGTACGCGTACGACAATGGCCAGCTTACCCGGACCTTCCCGATTAGCGCCGGTGCCTGGGCCACGCCAACACCAATCGGTCAGTATAAAATCTATCAAAAGCTGCCGGTTCAGGATATGAGCGGCTACAACACCAATGGCACCAAGTACTTCCAGCCCCACGTTCACTGGATCAACTACTTCCTGCCCGGCGGCTATGCCGTCCATGGCAATTACTGGCGTCCGGCTAGCTATTTCGGCGTCATAAATAGTTCACATGGCTGCGTTTCCCTGCCTGACGATCAAGCCGAGTGGGTGTATGACTGGGCGCCGATTGGTACCACGGTCATCACCCACGGCTAGTTTCACTAAGGACGCTTCGCTCGCGTCTACATATAGCTTCACTGAAGCTATATGGGTACCACGGTCATCACCCACGGCTAGTTTCAGGGCAAGAAATCTTACTGTCCGGCAGCAGCCTAGTTGCTAGACTTGCGGCATCACCTAACAAAGGAGATTTCCTATGGCCCAAGTTGTGGAAACTGAAGAACCGGTAGTACGTGAACGAGAAACCCAAGTAGTACGTGAAGAACGGCCCCGCAGCGGCGTCGGCACCATTTTGCTCATTTTGTTAGTTATCATCATCTTGGCGCTGCTCTTTTGGCGACCGTGGTCCGGCGGCGGTAGCAGCACTACCAACGTTAACGTACCCACCCCAACCGTCAACACCAAACCGTAATTAGGATAGGTAGTAAGGAGCAAGCAGGAATACTCCGGCTGCCAATTGCAAAAACTTACTTCTTACTTCTTGATCCACGCCCCACCGGCGCCATAATTAGACGGTCATGATTTCTTGTTCTTTAGCCTTGGCGGCGCCTTCGATATCGGCGCGTGATTTGGCCATGGCGTCCTCAATCTGAGTCGTCAGGCGTTTAGCGTCGTCTTCGCCAATGTCCTTGTCTTTTTTGGCTTCGTTAATAATATCGAGGGCGTCGTGCCGGATGCCGCGCAGGCTAATCATGGCATCTTCTTGCTTACTACCAACCTGTTTGGCCAGCTCGCGCCGGCGCTCTTCGTTGAGCGGCGGGATCGGCACCCGCACTACACGACCGTCGTCGGATGGATTTAAACCAAGGCTTTGATTATTGCGGATAGCCTCGGCAATTGCCTGAATATTATTCGGGTCAAAGGGTGTAATTTGGATCAGCTGCGCTTCCGGTGCAGTGACAGTAGCCACTTGGATAAGCGGCATTGGCGTGCCATAGGCTTCAACCACAACACCGTCAAGCATGCTGGCACTGGCCCGGCCCGTGCGCAGGCTCTTCAGCCCATCTTTAAAGCGTTCAGCTGCCTGGCTGAACTTGGTCTGGGCATCGGTAATTATCTGGCTAGGACTCATATTTCTCCTTGAAATCTATACTAGACAGTATACAGCTGACGACCGACAGTTAACAGTTTTTGAGCTCGGTCTGCGCGTGCCAGGTTTAGCTTACTTCGCCGAGCGCGAGGCGCGAGAAGCGGCGGACGACGACGTTTTCGTTCATGCGGGCGGCATTTTCTTTAACGTGGTCGGCGACCGTGATATCTGGGTTCTTTACAAATGGCTGTTCGAGCAAGCAACGTTCGGCAAAATACTTCTTCAACTGGCCCTCGACGATCTTATCGACCATGTCAGCTGGCTTGCCTTCGGCCTGCGTTTTCTCGGTAAATTCGGCTTTGATTTTGTCGCGGTCTTCGGCCGGCACGTCTTCGCTGCTGACGTACAGCGGCGCCGAGGCGGCAATGTGCATAGCCACGTCTTTGACAAGATCTGCGAACAGTTCGCCGCGCGCCACAAAGTCAGTCTCGCAATTCACTTCCACCAACACGCCAATCCGACCGTCATGGTTGTAGGTACCTACGACGCCGGCGCGAGCTTCGCGCTCGCCGCGCTTTTCGGCTTTAGTAAGGCCTTTTTTGCGCATTGCGGCCAGGGCTTTATCAAAATCTCCGTTGGCTTCGTCGAGCGCGGCCTTGGCATCGGTCAAGCCAACACCAGTCAGGTCTTTTAAGCGTTTTACTTCTGCAATGTCTACTGCCATAGTTCCTCCGGAATTTTCAATTTACAATTACTAATTTTCATTCAATATTTCAAACTTTCAATTTTCAAACGTTTGGCGTAATGGTTATTGCCGCATTGAATGAAAACTGAAAATTGGCAGGTTTGAAAATTACGCTATACCTTCACTCGTTCAATTTTTTCACTTGGCTCAGCGGTTTTCTCGGGTGCCTCAGCTTTGACTTTCGCCTTGCCGGTGGCAATCGCCTGGGCGACGTAATCAGTGACCAGCTGAATGGTCTTGATAGCGTCGTCGTTGGCCGGGATTGGATAGTCGACCAGGCTTGGGTCGGCGTTGGTGTCGACCAGCGCCACAATTGGGATCTTCATTTTGGTAGCTTCCCGCACGGCATTGACGTCGTTGACGATGTCGACGATGAAGACGGCACCGGGGCGACTATTCATATCTTTAATGCCACCGTACAGTACATTCATAGCGTCAATTTCCTCTTGGAAACGCTGCACCTCAAGTTTGTTGTACTTATTGGTCAGTTCGCCGCTTTCCATACGGGATTCGAGATCTTTGACATGCTTGACGCGGCCGCCAATGGTATTCCAGTTGGTCAGCATGCCACCGAGCCAACGCTCCGTCACGTAGGGCATGCCGGTTTCTTCAGCAGCTTTTTTGATGATGTCCTGGGCCTGGCGCTTAGTGCCGACTAACAGGATTTGTTTGCCTTCACTAGCAGTTTTAGTCAGAAAACTCAGGGCATTCTCGAGCCCTTCGACCGTTTTGGTCAAATCAATAATGTGCGTACCGTTGCGCTTGCTATGAATATAGGGCGCCATTTTGGGGTGCCAACGCTCGGTCTTGTGACCGAAGTGTGCGCCAGCTTCCAGTAACTGTTTAATATCTACGTCTGTTGCCATGCCTCTTGTCTTCCTTTCACGAAGTTCTTGCTGGCCTCGATCTTAGATCTTGATTCTTACTTCTTAGAAGTGGTTGCTTCTAAGCGCAAAGAACATCCGTCTAAGAACAAGCAAGTCCTTCTTCTTCAGCTGGGAACCTTCACGTGCCTGCACGGCTAACCGCAAAAGAGGATCATACCCCAACCTGCTTAATAATTTACCCACTCATTCTAACAGATAGGAAAAATAGTTCAAGCCACCTATAAATGTGACATAATAATGCATGCAAGGAATCATATGTCTGAAGTTAGTCCAGAGTTGGCGAGCGGAATTCAGCCGAGAGAAGTTGTTGAAAAAGTAGGTGAGACGGTCTTGCGTATTTTTTTATCTCCTACCCGGAGCGGATCAACTGCACTCCTACGGTGCTTCGAAAACAATCCAGCAGTTGACCAAGTTTTTCACCAGCCTATCAAGTCTGGATATCGACAAGGTGAAGATTTTGATTATAGTTTCTTCGACTATGATGAGCAGCAAGAAGCCAAAATACTTGTCGCCAAAGAAACGGTTGGAGGATTCGTGCAACCCGAGACAGCCTTTTCGCCGCTACCCAACCATGGAGAACATACTAAAATTGGTCCTTGGCTTGCTGCGCCGTCTGAGATTAAGACGTTGGAGCCACTTATCTTGGTCAGAGACCCATTACAAACCTGGATGTCTATAGAACGCCTTAATCGGTACTCGAAAAATATTTCTCCCTATTATTCACCTTTTGAATATTTCGACGCTAGCTACACGAATGTAATCACGTTTTTAAGCGCGGCACGTCAACAAAAACTACCAGTTTAGTGCATAACCCAAGAGATGCTGGGAGCCGAGCCATCGATTGTTATGCCTCAAATTTGCGCAAAATGGGGCATTCCATGGACCGATACAATGATTAATTGGGCGCTTCCTTACGGGGCCAAAACATGGTTCAGTAACGAGGCTCGGGATCGCATGATGAATGACCCACGATTCCGCAAATCGAAAGAATCACTTGAAGCTTCAACTAAATACAACTATCGGTCCTCGCCTATGATTGCTATTGTTGAAAGGCACAAGAAGCATATACGAAAGCACTTGCTGCCCTTGTATGAACAAGCTACAGCCTACGCAAACGAGGACTTTTGGCTCACACGAAAGATTGACAGATGATACATATTGGAACAGAAAAACTTTTTATTTATCTAGCAGTAACATTTGTGACGGCTTTCCTGAGCGGTATTGCTGGCGGCGGAGCTGGTTTCATTAACACGCCCTTACTTATTTTCCTCGGCCTGTCACCCGCTCAAGCAGTTGCCACCGGCAAAGTTACCGGCCTATCCACCTCGATCGCCTCTCTGACCGGCATGCGTAAGGTGCTGAAAGGCTCAAAAAAAGAACGTGTGATTATCGTGATACTGGCCTTTGCCATTGGACTACTCGCCCCGTTTGTCATTAAAAATCTCAATGCCGATACCTATAGGCAACTCTTGGGGGCGCTTCTCATCCTAATGATCCCTATCATGTTCCTGCAGCGAAAGGCGTCTGGCTCTACGGCCAGCACGCCACAGCGAAGGTTTAAGGGCTACGGTCTACTGGCTGGCGCTCTGGCGTTGCAAGCTGTTTTTAGCGCCGGCATGGGTACATTGGTTAATATCGTCCTCATGACGATGTTTGGGATGGCCGCTTTGGAGGCCAGCGCACTAAAACGATACTCTCAGTTGGTACTCAATCTGATGATTGTGGTCGGTGTGCTGTTTGCGCATTTAATTGTCTGGCAAATCGCTCTTTTTGGTATTGGCAGCTCAGCAATCGGTGCATATTTAGGCAGCAAATTTGCACTTAAAAAGGGTGACGAGTTTGTGGTCTGGGTACTTATCGGCCTCATGCTCGTTTCCGGCTTGTGGCTGCTAATCTCCTAGCCTTCGACAGCAAGCTCGTCAGCGTGAGCGATCGCTACCGCCCCGACCAAACAAATATACTGCTCCTCGCGGCTCCCCAACGTGCTCTCGCTCAAAACGACTCGTGCCGCGTCTGGACGATAGCTCTCGGGATGAGGCGCCAGTATGTTCTGCTGCTCTCGATAGGTTATTAGCTTGATGCCATGACTCCCCCGATCAATTTGGGCTCGTATGCGTTTTTTTCGCTCGTCAGCTTTATAGCCTAAGTTGGAAGCCGTCCTCAGCATTGTTTCGGTCGCCATGTCAGCTAGATCGTCTTCCGCCAATTGCGGCCACGCCATATCGAAACGAGTCAGATATGGCGCGCCTTTGTTTCCAGCTTGTCGCTGACCCAGCGACACACTGAGCAGAGGATCCTCTGTAGTGGCATCAACTCGCGAACCAAAATATTCTAATAATCTTGTGGTCGACTTCATTAATTTTGATTTGTCGTAGATTGAGGTGTTGAACGACTTGGCACGAAACATCAGTCTGGTGAAGTCACGCGCCTCACGTATATTCAATACGGGCTTTTTGTGTTGCCGGGTTAAATGGCCGATGCTCTCTTCAATCTGCGCATTACCGCGAGCCGGCCGCCAAAGCTCATATGGCAGGTCGAGCTGCAGATGATGATTATTACCATCAGCATCTTGCCGAAAACCATACTTTATACGCTCACTCATAGCATTAATTTTACATAATCACGAATACCTATCAGTAATATTATTCGCCTACCGTTGCGTTGACGAACCGCTAACAGATGTGTATACTAGGTATTCGTATGAAAAAGAGTTTGCACCCCGATGATTACCGGCCCGTCGTTTTCGAAGACCTGAACAACGGTTTTCGCTTTTTGACGCGTTCGACCGTCAAGACCGACGACACCACCAAGTGGGAAGACGGCAACGAATATCCCTTATTGAAAGTTCACATTACCAGCGCTTCGCATCCCTTCTTTACCGGCGAAGAGCGCATCCTCGATATCGAAGGCCGCGTTGATAAGTTCAAGGCCCGGGCCGCGGCCGGTGCCGCCGCCAAAGAAAAGCGCGCCGCCTCCGCCAAAAAAGCCTCCACTCGCCAAGCCGCCAAAATCGAAAAAGCCGAGACAAAAGTACAGAATTCTAAAGTTACGAAGTAACTTTTCCTCTCGTCATCCCGGCGCAGGCCGGGACCCAGTAAAATATGTGCGCCATTGGCGCTCTTTATCAACTAGTTCCCGGCCTGCGCCGGGATGACGCAGAATGTAAGCTATACTTATTCAGATGGAACAGAAGGAACAGCAATTACGTAAAGAGTTAGTCGAGCTGGAGCGCAAGCTGCAGGACCCGGCGGTTTTTGCCGACAAAAATTATCCGAAGCTTGCCAAGCGCAAGAGTGCGGTCGAAGACTTAATAGCTCTGTTCGACGACGTCCATTCTTTGAAAACACAGTTGAGCGAGGCTCGCACGATGGCTAGCGATAGTGATCCCGGGATTTCGCAAATGGCCCGCGATGAAGTCGAGCAGCTTAACTCTCAGCTCACAGCTGTCAGCTCGAAACTCACCGAAGCTCTGACGCCGCAAGATCCGAACAATGAGCATGACGTGATTATGGAAATCCGTGGTGCCGCTGGTGGCGACGAGTCTTCCCTGTTCGCCGGCGAGCTGTATAGGATGTATGCTCGCTGGGCCGAGAATCATAACTACAAAATAGAGCTGATCAGTGAAAGTCCCAACGAAGTCGGCGGTTTCAAGGAAATCACCTTTGCACTGCGCGGCGTCGATGCTTATAAAAATTTGAAGTTCGAGGCTGGTGTCCACCGCGTGCAACGTGTGCCAGCCACCGAGAGCCAGGGTCGGATTCACACCTCGACGGTCACCGTCGCCGTACTGCCCGAAGCCGAAGAAACCGATATCGAAATAGATCCGAATGATTTGCGCATCGATGTTTACCGCAGTGGCGGCCACGGCGGCCAGTCGGTAAACACCACCGATTCGGCCGTCCGTATTACGCACATTCCGTCCGGTTTGGTAGTGTCTAACCAGGATGAAAAGTCTCAGATCAAGAACAAGGCTAAGGCCATGAGTGTGCTGCGGTCGCGCCTGTTGCAGCAAAAGATAGATGAAGAGCAGCAGCAGCAGTCCGACGCCCGCAAGAAGTTAATTGGCTCCGGTGACCGTTCCGAAAAAATCCGCACCTACAACTTCCCGCAAGACCGCATCACCGACCACCGCATCGGCTACAGCCGCTCCAACATCCCGGCCGCCCTGGCCGGCGACATCGACGACCTGATCGAACACCTCCAAGCCGCCGAACACGAACTCCTTAGTCATGAAGTTTAATAACTGGCTTAGATGTTCAGTCCAGGATTTAGAAATGACAGGAATTGGGACGGCGCGGTTGGATGCGCTGGTTTTGTTGGAGGATGTGACGGGGCTGGATCGGGCGCAGATTTTGGCCGAGCCGGAGCGTGAGATTTCTGGTGCTGATGCGGCGAAACTCAAAAAGTTGCTCGAAAAACGAGCCGCTCATGTGCCACTGGCCTACGTCCGTGGCAAGACCGAATTCTATGGTCGCGAATTTGTGATCACGCCGGCAGTCCTGGAGCCGCGGCCGGAAAGCGAGACTATGATCGATCTACTCAAAAAGCTGCCCAATATGCCCTCTACGTCCCGCATCGCGGATGTTGGCAGCGGCAGTGGCGCGCTTGGTATCACTGCCAAGCTGGAGCTGCCTGAGGCCTCTGTCGAGCTGCTAGAGGTTGACCCTGATGCTATACAGGTAGCCCAAATGAACGTAGATAAATTTACAGCGAATATTACTTTACGGGTAGCAGACCTACTCACGGGTTTAACCCGTGAGTATGGCGTGCTGCTGTGTAATCTGCCCTATGTACCAGATGACTATACAATTAACCGGGCCGCGATGCATGAACCGCGTCTAGCGATCTTTGGTGGTCCCGATGGGCTCAATGTATACCGACGTCTTTTTAAGCAGACACAAGCGCTTTCAAAACAACCGTTGTATATTTTAACTGAGGCGCTGCCACCACAACACGCTAGGCTGAGCGCTATCGCTGAGCAGTCTGGTTATGAGCTGAGCGCAACCGAAGACTTCATCCAGGTCTTTAAATTAGCATAGATTTGACCTCATTTACGTCATCCCGGTGCAGGCCGGGACCCAGTATATATATAATAGCGGCTCAGACAATAAGTCGCGATTGGCTGGGTCCTGGCCTGCGCCTGGATGACGCATTGTAATATATTTTGGTACAACGGGCGGACTGTATACAAAAATGGTTACTGGGTAGTGTCGGTTGGCAGTGTGCCGACCGTGAGATCGAGGTGAAGAGTTTTGTCGCCGCGCAGGACGGTCAGAACAATGTGGTCGCCGGGTAAATGCGGCGACAGACGGCTGGTCAGGCTGTGATTTTGATCGATCTTTTGATTATCGACAGCGGTGATAATATCGCGCTCCTGCAGGCCGGCCTTGTCGGCCGGACCGCCAGCAATGACGGATGGTGATGATGGGTCATTGCTCGGGGCCACAAACGCGCCATTCGAAACACTCAAGCTATATTCATTTGCCACATCTGCCGTCAGTGGCACATAACGCACACCAATATAGGGCCGGCTAAACTTACCGCTCTTCAGCACTTGGTTGATCAGACCACGCACATCATTGATTGGGATCGAGAAACCGATGTTTTGAGCATTGCCAGCCGTAGCCGTATTAATGCCGATCACCTGACCATTTAAATTAACCAACGGCCCGCCGGAATTGCCTTCGTTGATGGCGGCGTCGGTCTGGAACAGATCATTGAGGTTCTCGGCCGAGGCAGCGCTACCAGAACTGTCGCTGGCCTGCACCGAGCGGCCGTAGCCCGAGATGATGCCACTGGTGACAGTGTTCTGGAACTGACCGAGCGCATTGCCAATAGCCACGACATCATCGCCCACCTGGACAGTACTCGAATCACCAATCTGGGCAGCTGTCAGCTTATGGCCCTTGGTGTCGTTGATTTTCAAAAAGGCAACATCAAGATTGTCGTTGTCGCTAGTGCGGCCTATAACCGAGACGTCTTTCAGCTCGGTGCCATCACTGAGCGTGACGCTGACAGTTGTGGTGCCGCTGGGTACCACGTGACGATTGGTCATAATCAAACCGCTAGAATCGATGATGATACCAGTGCCGGCCGCTTGCTCCTGCTCGGGCTGCGAGAAGCCGAACAGCCCAAAACCACCATCGCCACTCCCGCCAGTGCTGCTGATACTGACATTGACACTGACAACGCTCGGCCCGACACTTCTGGCAATCTGGCTGATCAGCTGACTTTGGCTGGTGACAACCTTTTTCTGATTACCGATGTTGGTGCTCAGCAACCCGTCCTGATGACGGTTTTGCCACGCGGAACCGGCAAAACCGCTGAGGCCGGCGATCAGCACAACGGCCACAACCAGCGCCGCAACTCGCGTCCGTCGCCCTTTTGGCATTTGAAAATGTGGCCGCGGTATAGTCGGCAGGTTAAAACTGACGGTGCGTGGCGAGCCAGCCGAATTGCTGGAAACACTGAAACGTTTTGGCTGATCTTTAGGAGTATCGGCCATTAGACTACCTTGTCTCCCCAGTCAGAGAACGCCAGCACGACTACTACGATGGCCAGCATAATAAAGATAAACTGGCGTCGCGTACCTTTGCTGAGACGATCATTGTGGTCAAGATAATACATGACAGCTAAGCCATAGCCCAAGCTGCTGAGCAACAAGGTCGTCTGGGCCACCGATTGGTAAAACAGCAACCAGTGGCTGAGCAACCACGCCAGGGCGGCACCAAAATAACCCCAAATATACGACAGTAATTTACCGTACGGTTCGTCAAAGACATCAAAAAAGTGACGCGCAGCCAGGAAGCAGAACAAGCCCGTTAACAGCGTCAGACCGTAGACCGGGCCAGCCGTCCAAACCAGATACAAGGCCATCAGCGCCACCAGCTGGCCGATAAAGGCCTGCCCTGTCACCATGGCGATACCGGAACCCGGCTTGATAACAACCAACCACACGGCGTAGAGCGCGGCCCAGACAAACTGCCACAGCAAACTAGTAGTCTGGGTCATAAAGACGATCGTCGACAAGCCGACCATCAGGTCGACGGCATTGGCGCGCACATTGGCGGCCCAAAAGCGTGGTCGAACGGCAAACATACGCCACTTACTTAATACAATCATGCTGAGGGCGAGCTGAACAAAACCTAAGCGGACGAGCACAAACACTACGGCTGGCAATATGAGTAGCAGCGCGAGGTGTAAGAAATATGAAAAACCGCTCGCCGGCTTTAATTTACGAAGGGTTGGCCTCATGGTTACTTACTATGATAACAAAGTCGGCACCATTCGTTGGCATTGTTGCGTCTGGCAAGCTGCTGCTTGCCTTCACCTGGAAGCGCTGCTCAAGATAGTGCTTGGTGTATTTGTCGAAGCCGTGGCTGAGATCGATCAGGGTGGTGGTGTTTTGCTGGGCCGGCGCGCCACCGACGCCAATGACATTGTAGCCATAGGACTTTAATTGGGCAGCCGTGGTATCGGCCAGCCCGGCCTGAGCAGTACCGTTCAGCACCAAGACTTTGGCGTTTTCTTTCATCAAGTAGCCGTCTTTCAACTGGCCGCGCACATAGGTTTGGATGTCACTAAAGTTGAAAAGCCCGGCTTTGGGCAAGACTACCGACTGGCCACCAACATTGCCCGTGGTCACGAAGTTATTGGGCGCGTCGGCCAAGCCAATAGAGTTGATCTTAGCCTGTCCGATTGACTTGACAATGCCGTACAGCCGGCTGGCATCTGACATCGACAAATCAGTTTGGGCGTTGTTACCAAAGGCATTCAGTAGACCGGATATTTTAAGTGGATTACTGAGCGTACCGAGCGTATCGACTTTGGTTTTGAGGGCCATCATAACCGCTCGTTGACGCTGGGCACGTGCAAAATCACTGGAGGTTTCGCGAGAACGTACATAGCGCAACGCCTGAGCGCCGCCAAACTGCTGAATGCCGGCTTTGGCGAGCACCGAATTGCCGTGATTTTCCCACGCCATGGTTGGATCCACCAGATCACTCGGCACGGTAACTGTCACACCATTGACGGTATCAATCGCCTGTTGGAAGCCCGCGAAGTTAACCAGCAGGTTGTAGTGCACTGGCACGTCGAGGACGCTTTCTACTGTCTGGTCGACAGCATTAAAACCGGCTTGGATGGCTTTCGGGTCGGTGCTACCGGGTGCAACTTTACCAAGATAATTGAATTCCCCGGTCTCCCAGGCGGTGTTAATTTTCATCGCGCCCTTGCCGTTAGGGCCCTTTACCCAGAGATCGCGCGGCAGGCTCAATAAAGTTGCCGTGTGGTTAACGGGGTCGATACTAGCCAGCATCATGGTGTCGGTTAAATCAGGAGCATCGTGCGTACCACCACCGCGACCGAGCAACAGCACATTGATGCGGCCGTCACCCTCACCTTTGAGCAGGTTCGGGTCAACATTGCTCTTCAAGGCAGCAGCCGTCTCGGTGCCACCTTTAAACACCTTGTGCAGCTTCCAGTAGCCTTGCGAAAACAGCAGGCCACCGACGGTTATTAATAAAACGAGACTGACGGCGACCGCACGGGTGGCGTTTTTACGAATCCGGTGCCAGCGCGAGTGGCGAATCGCCATGTTGTGTTGGTACTGGCTATCCTGGCCGGGCAAATTCATGTCGATCGGCGGCAGTTTGGGTGCCAACCGGGTGGAGACCGGCGCTGGCAGCGATCTGGCTGGCTCAAACGGTCGGCGGGCTACAAAGTCCATGTCACGCGGCCGCCGTGAACCCGCCTCGGGCACAACGGCTGGACGTCCGAAGTTGCTATTGTTGGGGTGGCGCAGTGTTTGTGTTTCCCGCCTGATTCTTGACGCTTCCATCTCTAACCGTCACCACTATATAGGCATCCCGCTTATGAGTAAAGACCGTCGCCGGCGAACGCTAGGCAAAACGCTCACGGCTACCCACTGGTGGCCGACGCATGCTATAGTGGATCTTTGTATGAGCGATACGCCACTCTCCGCCGATCATCCGCCGATCCAAACGCCAGCCAGCGAACGCTATTCGGCGCGGCGCGAACTACTTTCGACTATCGCCATTGTTGCCGGCGCCATATTGGTTGCCGTCTTTATAATCTTCTTCGTATTTCGCTCCTATCAAGTCGATGGCCCAAGCATGGAAAACACCTTACAAAACGCCGACAAGCTGATCATTTGGAAGGTGCCGCGCAGTTGGGCGCGGCTGACCGGTCATGCCTACATACCAGCTCGGGGCGACATCATTGTCTTTACCGAGTCCGGTCTCAGCGAGTTTGGCCAGCAAGACAGCAAGCAGCTTATTAAACGCGTTATCGGTTTACCCGGCGAGCGTGTGGTCGTCAATAACGGCAGCTATACGGTTTACAACAAAACCCACCCCGAAGGTTTCAATCCTGACACCAGCCTCCCCTACGGCAAAAATATCCCTATAACGTCGGGTAATGTCGACGTCACGCTCCACGCCGACCAGCTGTTTGTTTCCGGCGACAATCGCCCGAACTCTCTCGACTCGCGCGCCTTCGGGCCCATCAACGCCAACCAGATTGTCGGCAAGCTCGCCTTGCGTGTCTTCCCTATCGGGCAGGCTAAGGTTTTCTAATTCTTTAGTTCTTGGATGAGCTGCATACGGCTGTTTACCTCAGTTGCCTAAGATTCTCGGCACGAAGCACTAAAAACTACGAACTACTCATGCTATATTCATACTATGAGTTCGACACAAAAACGAGGGTTGGGGCGCGGCTTTGAAGCGTTGCTGCCCAGTGATTTTAATAAAAGTGCCCTGCTGACACCAGAAGACCGTATCGAGAAGGTGCCGGTCGAGCAGTTGCAGGCCAGCCCATATCAGCCTCGCCGCCATTTTGACGAAGCAGCGCTCAAAGAATTAGCCGCTTCAATAAAGCGTCATGGCGTGGTGCAGCCGCTGGTCGTCACGCCCGTTAAAAATGGGGTTTACACTCTGATCGCTGGCGAACGCCGTTGGCGCGCCAGTCAGTTAGCCGGCCTCAAAACCGTGCCGGCAATCATCCGCAGTAGTCAGGAGCTCGAACAGCTAGAAATCGCATTGATCGAGAATGTGCAGCGCGTCGATCTTAGCCCGCTCGAACAGGCCGTCAGCATCGAGCGTCTACACGAGCAGTTTTCGCTGGCCTATGAAACAATCGCTCAGCGGCTCGGCAAAGCACCGTCGACCGTCAATAACACCGTCCGCCTGCTACAGTTACCCGACGACGCTCGCGACGCTTTGATTGCCGGCAAGATCAGCGAAGGTCATGCCCGTGCCATTTTGGCGCTCAAAGGCGATGCCAAACGTCAGGCTTATCTATTAGCCACCATTGTTGCTCAAGGCTGGAGCGTGCGCCAAGCCGAGCGTTTTGTCAGTAGCGTCAAAGCCGGCGTTAAAGAAACCAGCCAAGTCCACGAACGCGTGCAAACTGAAACGCCAGCCACCAAGATACTCAGCAAAAAACTTGGTGCGCCGGTCAACATTCGCCGTACCGCAAAGGGCGGCAAATTAGAAATCAGCTTCACGAGTGACGATGAACTCACGCGCATCATAAATTTGTTCAATTAGCAGTTCGGCTGCGGATTTCTTTAGCAAGCGCTTTGTAAGCTCGAGCGCCTTTACTCCAACGATCATGCTCATAAATTGTTTTGCCAAAACTGGGCGCTTCAGCAAGGCGGACATTACGCGGAATGATAGTTTTGAAAAGCTTGTCCCCAAAATAGTTGGCGACTTCCTGTTCGACTTGTTCACTCAGCGAATTGCGCTTATCGAACATAGTTAGGACGATGCCGAGCAGTTTGAGCGAGGGATTGGTGCTACCCCGCACGGCCTGAATCGTATTCAGCAGTTGGCTAAGGCCTTCTAGGGCATAATACTCAGTCTGGACCGGTATGAGTACGCTGCTAGCGGCCGTCAGCGCGTTGATGGTTAGCAGGCCAAGCGATGGCGGACAGTCGATGACGATGTAATCATAGGCCGCCGTCTGGAGCGCTCGCTGCAAGGCGTACTCGCGTTTCGTCTGACCGACAAGTTCTACTTCAGCGCCGGCCAGATTAGCATTGCTAGGAAGCACAAACAGTTGCGGCACGTGCGTCTCAGCTACGGCTTGCGCCAAAGCAGTGCCGCCGACCACCACATCATAGGTGGTGCGCTTGGCTTTCTCGCTGGGTAAACCAAGACCGCTAGTGGCGTTGCCTTGGGGATCAAGGTCGACCAGCAGGACCGATTGCCCTTCGTTAGCCAGCTGGGCGGCCACATTAATGCTGGTGGTCGTTTTGCCAACGCCGCCCTTTTGGTTTACGACTGCGATAGTTTTTTGTGTCATGGCTGCTCCGTGTATAGGCCAAGTATAGCACTTTCGGTGCTCGTTAGCGTTTATGGCTCTTCTGGAACGCCAGAACGGCCCACAGACCGGCTGTAATGGCCGTGGTGACGGCTGCAAACCATAAGGAGAGCGTGGCATAGGTGATTGTAAACGTTAGCAATACAAGCGCATTGGTAATACTGGTCGTCACCGCTGGCTTATTCTGGCTGAGAACCGATGGCAAAAGCCCCGCTATAAAGAAAAGCGATCCAATAGAGAGAATGATGTCCTGCCAGCTGTGCATAGGGGTATGATAGCAGATTAAATTTAAAGTTCCCCCGGTTGCCCAGGGGAACTATTTGACTGTTTGTTTGATTTTTACCAATTTTTTGTTGGTAGGATTGGTGACCTCACAGCTCCAATCCTGTACATCTAGTATCTACCGATCACCCGGTCGAAACAAGCCTTTTTGAGCACAATAGCTATGCAATATTCACGACAGTTTTTGCTAAATTTAGTATTAATATTTGTTGTTAAAATAGTTACGATATCACACATGTCTCGAGCTTTAGCGCTTTTTCTTATACATTAACAGATAACTCGGTAGGAATTCATGTTGCAATTATTATAACGGCTTATTTTTCCTGAATAAGTTGTCCACAGCCGTTCTGGGCTACTTTCAGCAAAATGCTTATGCCGATCGCCGGCTGCGAACTGACGCTCGCCATCAAAAATCCCGCCAAAGGCGGGATTTTTATGAACTATAAAATGAGGGCTAAGCGATTTTGGTGATCTTCAAAATCGTTTGATGCTGGCGATGGCCGCGCACCGTGCGAACGCGCTTTTTGGCTTTATAGCGAATCGACGTAACTTTGTCGGCTTGCACGTCAGCGTCTACGACTTCAGCCGTGACTTTAACTTTGTCGACGAGCGGCGCGCCGACTTGAGTACTGGCGCCGTCAATGAACAATAATGTGTCAAAGCTGACTGACTTGCCCGGCTCTTTGAGCAATTCGACTTTAATCATCTCGCCCTCTTGGACAAGATATTGCTTTCCGCCGGTTGTGATGACTGCTTTTTTCATGAATGAATACTTTTATAGAAATAATGGTACCGATAGATCATACCAAAATTCCCCGCCCCTGTAAAGCGTCAGCCAGCCGAAGGATCCCGTGCACATCCACGTCATCCCGGCGCAGGCCGGGGCCCAGTAGACTATGTGCGATTGAAACAGATATCAGATAAATCCATATTGACTGGGTCCCGGCCTGCGCCGGGATGACGAGGCTACGATGCTTTGGCGAGGCGGATAGTGAGTTCGTCGCCTTCGACTTTAACCACGACTTCGAAACCATCGACCGACGACTGGTTTAAGGTCTCGGCGAGTGTTTCCTGTCGGATCGTCGCCGTCAGAGCAGTATCAGCCAGCACCTTATTCAGCTCACTACTCGAAGTTTTGATCGACAGATTGATACGATCGTCGACTTCCAGACCGGCTTGTTTACGAGCCTGCTGCACATGCCGCACTACCTCGCGCATCAGTCCTTCACGCTTTAGTTCAGGAGTTAGTTTAAGATCGAGCTTGATGTGCGATGGTTCCTGAATGGCTTGAATTGAAGCGTCAGGTTCTGGCTTGGCCATCCGTTCGGCGTAGGTTTTCTTAGTCCAGCTGAACTCAACCGCTTTGACATTCAATTCCTCGGCAATGATCGGTCCGTAGACTTCTTCGCGGGTGTTCTCATCAGAGATAGATGTCGCCGGCACCGTCGCTTTGGCAAGTGGTTGTCGAACCTTAATGCTGGCTTGCGCCCGCTGGGCGAGGCCTTGGGTGATTACTTCCCTCACTTGCTGCATATCACGTACCAGCAGCTCGTTGATGTGGCCGGCTTCGGGCCAATCCAACAGATGCACCGATTCGCCAGCAGTCAGTTTTTGGTAGAGTTCCTCGGCCAGAAACGGCGTGAATGGTGCTATGATTAAACTTAACTGAACCAGCACGTAGTGCAGCGTCCGGTAAGCATCGTTTTTGTCATTATCATCTTCGCTTTTCCAGAAACGTTTGCGGCTGCGGCGAACGTACCAGTTGCTGGCATCATCTATAAACGGCAGGATCGGCTTCAAGGCATTTGGCAAGTCATAGCGCTGCATGTGCTCATCGACTTCTTTGCTCAACTGATGCACCCGGCTGACGATCCACTCATCGAGCGGGTTTGTCAGCTCTGGCGTTGGATCAGCCGGCAACTCACCCTTCTCCAGCCCCGAATCCCAACCATCAACATCGGCATACAATGTGAAGAAGTCATACATGTTCCAGACCATGCTCAGTTTACGTGCCACGTCGCCAACATCTTTGTCTTGTAGTGAGAAATCTTCGGCATTTAACACCGGTGAACTGAGCAGTAAGTAGCGCAGACTGTCGGCGCTGTATTTATCCATTAGCTCGTTTGGATCGGTGAAGTTTCCGAAACTTTTGCTCATTTTGCGGCCATCATTGCCGGCTAGCGTGCCGGTCACAATGACATTCGTAAAAGCGTTTTTTCCGAACAATCCGGTTGAGACGGCGTGTAAGTAATAAAACCAGGCCCGGACCTGGCCGACATACTCAGCAATAAAGTCGCCGGGGAAATTTTGTTCAAACTTTTCGACATTTTCAAATGGATAGTGGAACTGGGCAAACGGCATCGAGCCACTCTCGAACCAGCCGTCGAGCACTTTATCGATGCGCGTGTACTGGACACCATCAATGGTAAATTTCACGTTATCAATCCACGGCCGGTGGTAGTCTTCCAGTTCTACTCCTGATAATTCTTTCAGTTCGGCATAACTGCCGACGACTTTTACGAGCGTCCGACCGTCTTTTGTAGTGCCTTTCCAAACCGGCATGGCCGTCGCCCAAAAGCGATCACGACTGAGGTTCCAATCGGGCGCACTCTCCACAGTTTTCGTGAAGCGGCCGTGTTTGATATGACCGGGGAACCAGTTAATGTTGCCGTTTTGCTCGAGCATGGTGTCGCGCTGGCCGTTGATATCGAGGAACCAGCTGGGATGGGCACGATACATCAGTTTAGTGCCGCAGCGGTGACAGTGCGGATAGCTATGCGTGATGTAATCGATCTTCCAGACAACGCCACGTTCGTGCAGCGTCTTGGCGATCGGCTTGTTAGCCTCCCAGACATATTGTCCCTGCCACTCACCTTCGGAGTAAAAGCCATTATCGTCTATGTTCTGGACGAGTGGAAAATCCTTTTCCTTGGCGAGCTGGTAGTCTTCTTCGCCATAGGCCGGCGCGAGATGGACAATGCCGGTTCCCTCCTCGAGCGTGACGTAGTCGGCCGCCCACACTTGGTGAGCGTTTTTGCCACGATCAGCAAAAAGCGGTTCATACTCCCGGCCGACCAGCTCCGAACCCTTGTAGGTTTTGGTGACAACATGTTCAATCGGCTGATGCCGCTCATCAACCAGCACCTTGTCGACCAGTTTTTTGGCAATGATAAATGTCTCGTCGCCGACGTTCACTTCGGCATAGTCAAGGTCGGTATTAACTGCGGCGGCGGTGTTGGCCGGCAAGGTCCAAGGCGTCGTTGTCCAGGCCAATAAGGCGGCGTCGCTATCTTTTAGCTTGAGCTTTACGTACACCGAGGGGTCGGTGACATCTTGGTACGAATTGTCCATGGCGACTTCGGCTTTACTGATTGGCGTGGCGTCACGCACGCAGTACAACAGCACCTTCTCGCCCTCGTAAACTTTGCCAGCATCGTAGAGCTGCTTAAAGGCCCACCACACCGATTCCATGTAATCTTTGTCCATGGTTTTGTAGGCGCCCTTGAAGTCGACCCAGCGGCCAATGCGGGCGATGGTGCTCTCCCACTCGTCGCCGGTCTGGATCATATTGGCTCGGCAAAAATTGATGTAATCTTCGAGGCTGACTTTGGTGCCGATGTCACGTTTATCGTGAATGCCGAGCTTTTTCTCAGTGAAAACTTCGGCCGGCAGGCCGTGACAATCCCACCCCCAGACACGTTCGACGCGCTTGCCTTTCATGGTCCAGTAACGCGGCACGGCATCTTTGACAATCGAACTCAGCAACGTACCATGGTGCGGTATACCGGTGATAAACGGCGGGCCATCATAAAAAACATAGGCATTGCCGGCCGGTCGCATTTCGACCGACTTTTCAAATGTCTTATGCTCGATCCAGTAATTGACGAGGTCTTTTTCGTACTCGATGGCTCGTCGCCTGGTGCTTTTTTTGAATTTCACACTGTCTCCTTAAAAAACAAAGCCCCTCTCGTGCAGGAGCTCCTTTCGGGGCGGTGCCATCCTGCTTGGGACTTACTTTCGGCGTGTCGTGCCTCTTCCGGTGAGTTCTACTAAGCTGTAGCTGTTCTTCTCACTCCTCGCGGTTGATAGCCGCTCCAACGGATTTACCAAATTGTATGCTCATCTTAACATATTTGTCATCTCGAGCGAAGTCGAGAGATCTCGTACGGGATTCCTCAACATACCCGAAATGACAGAGACGGTTTAGACGCGAGCGTAGGAAATGACTTCGTCGAGTAGCGGCATTTGGTCGCCAATCCAGGCTTTTTGGAGGTAGCCGTCATCTTTAATGACCAATACGGCCGGGTGCTGCATGATGTCGTACAGGCTGGCGGTGGCGCTGCCGTCACGACTGTCGATGTTCATGACTTCCAGTCGTTCGTTTCTGTCGCGGCTTTGAAAATTATGAATAAACTCCTCGACGATACGGGCATACTCAGAAGCCGGTCGATACAGCACAAGCACTTTCATACAACTAGTATAACAAAAAGGAGGAATTTACCCTTCCTTCTCGACTTCTCGTTAGTACCGGGCTTCATTCTCGAGTGCAGCTTGGAGTGAAGCGGGAGCACCGAAGCGGAGCGTACTCAAAGTACGTGAGCATCGGAGCACACCGCTTCGCCCAAGATGTGCCGAGAATGATGGCCGCCTAAGAACAGCCCGTGGTACTTCCGCAGGAGGTGCAAACGTAGCAGCTACCGGAGCGCTGGGTCTGGTTACCGCAGTTGTAGCACAGTGGTGCCGTTGAGTCGCCGATGACCGCTTTGGCCTCTTCGGTAACAATGGCTGGCGCTTCGCTGACGGCCGGTGACGGCTCAACAGCTAGTGCTGCCGGCTTCACAGCCGGTGCTTCGACAGGCACAGTGACCGCTGCTTCCAGCAGTGTTGTCTGGGTGTCGGGCAGGTCATCAATTGACGCCAGGCCAAGCTCCAGACGGTCGTCAAAATTCAGGTAATCGAGCGCTAGGCGGCGGACGATGTAATCCGTGATCGAGCTGGCGGTGCGAATGTCACCGTCATCGGTGATGCCCGATGGTGCAAAGCTGGCGCCGCGCAGCGTGTTGACATAGCTCTTCAGCGGGACGCCGAATTGCAGACCATGGCTGACGCTGATTGCGAAGGAATCCATCAGACCAGACAAGGTTGAACCCTGTTTGGAGACGTTGATGAACAGCTCACCAGGCGTGCCGTCTTGGTACTCACCGACGGTGAAGTAACCTTCGAGGTCGGCAATCTGGAATTTGTAGGTCTTACTGTTGCGGACCTTGGGCAACTTGCGGCGGACGGCACCTTTGATGACGACGCGGTCATCAGCGGTGACCGGAACAGCAACCGGTGCGGCGGCAACAGGCGCATCTTTGGCGGCACCCTCTTTCTTGGCCATGCTCAGCGGCTGAGCCACCTTGCAGTTGTCGCGGTAAATGGCGACGGCCTTGAGGCCCATCTTCCAGGAGTCGATGTGGATCTGTTCGATATCTTCGACGGTTGCTTCCTCGGGCATATTGACGGTCTTACTGATGGCGCCGCTCAGGAATGGCTGGACAGCGGCCATCATCTTAACATGACCAAGATAGTGGATCGAATTGTCGCCCATCGAGCAGGCGAAGACGGCTTCGTGCTCTTTCTTGAGACGCGGTGCGCCGAGAATCGTCTTTTCTTCGTCGATGTAGGCCACGATGGCGTCGATCTGCGGCTTGGTATAGCCGAGATTTTTCAGGGCTCGTGGCACCGTCTGATTGACGATGGCCATGGTGCCGCCACCGACGAGTTTCTTGACTTTGACCAAGCCCAGATCGGGCTCGATACCGGTGGTGTCGCAGTCCATCATCAGACCAATGGTGCCGGTTGGCGCCAGAACGCTGGCCTGTGAGTTGCGAACACCGTACAGTTCACCAAGTTCAACGGCTTCGTCCCAGGCGGAGGCGGCGGCGCTGAGCAGCTCTTCCGGCACCAGTGAAGCGTCAATCTTGGAGACTTCGGCGCGGTGCATGCGCAGCACGTTCAGCATGCCGTCGCGGTCTTTATTGAAGCCGGCGAACGGTCCAACTCGGTTGGCCAACTTAGCGCTGGTGGCGTAGGACTGACCGGTCAGTAGCGCGGTGATGGCAGCGGCAATGGCGCGGCCTTCATCAGAGTCGTATGGCAAACCAAGTGCCATCAGCAACGCGCCAAGGTTGGCGTAGCCGATACCGAGCTCGCGGTAGGCCTTGGCGGTCTTGCCGATACCTTCGGTTGGGTACTCGCTGTAGCCGACAAGGATTTCTTGAGCCGTAAAAATCAGCTCGACGGTGTGGATGAACTCCTTAATATTAAAGCTGTCGTCATCGTTCAGGAACTTCAGCAAGTTCAGGCTGGCCAGATTGCAGGCTGAGTTGTCGAGGTGCATGTATTCGCTACAAGGGTTGGAGCCGTTAATTCGTCCCTGGTTGGGTGTGGTGTGCCACTTGTTGATGGTGGTGTCGAACTGCATGCCGGGGTCAGCACACTCCCAGGCAGCTTCAGAGAACTGCCGGAATAAGTCGCGGGCTTTAACTTTTTTAACGCTCTTACCGGTGGTGACGGCGCGTAGGTCCCAATCGGCATCATCCTCGACGGCTTGCATGAAATCATCGGTAACACGTACTGAAATGTTGGCGTTTTGGTACTGAACGCTGAAGCTGTCTTTGCCGTTAAGGCTCATGTCCCAGCCCAAGCTCTGCAGGTCACGGGCTTTGCGCTCTTCGATAGCCTTGCTCCAAATGAACTCTTCAACGTCGGGATGGTCAACGTTCAGGATGACCATTTTAGCGGCCCGGCGAGTTTTACCGCCACTCTTAATGGCACCGGCTGAAGCGTCGGCACCGCGCATGAAGCTCAAGGGGCCAGAAGCCGTGCCGGCACTCTTACCGAGCGCTTCAACACTAGAACGGATGGGGCTGATGTTGATACCCGAACCGGAACCGCCCTTAAAGATCATACCTTCGTCGACATACCACTGCAGGATAGCCGGCATGGTGTCTTCAATACCGAGGATGAAGCAGGCGCTGGCTTGCTGCGAGCGTGAGGGTACGCCGATGTTAAACCAGACAGGGCTGTTAAAAGCAGCTCGCTGGGTGGCCAGCACATATTTTAATTCTTCACGGAAATCTTCGGCTTCAACGTCGTTCTCGAAGTAGCCTTCTTGCTGGCCTTGGCGCGTCACGGTGTCGACGACGCGGTCAATCAAATGGCGCAGCGAGCTTTCGCGTTCAGGTGTACCGGGCGTGCCGCTAAAATATTTTTGAGCCACAATATTAATGGCATTGAGCGACCAACCTTCGGGAAATTCAACGCCGTTCTGCTCGAAAACCGGCTTACCGGTCATCGGATTAGCAATAATGGAATCGCGCTTCGTCCATTTGAGCTGGTCGTAGGCTTTGCTTTTTTTAGGGGTAAAAAGCCGATCCACCCCTAAGCTGGTTGTCTGTCTCATAGTTATGTGTACCCTCACTTCTTATGGTTACCGGCTATTGTCTCTCAGAACAATCGGAAACCTTTATGTTTTATTGTTTTGGTAGTGTTTTTGTTAGAGTTCCGGCCTGATCGTCAACGATCGGGCACTTGAGCTCTCTGCGATCTCGAAATAATTTCGGAACCGGAGAGAGCTGTCAAAAAGAACTGAGAATTGAGAATTTAGCGGGGCGATATCGCAAATCACTATTTTCAAATCCTTACAGCTTCTGTTTGACAGGTTCGGCTAAATGCTTGCCTTGTTTCACTAAAGATAGCTCTTTCTCGAAACCGGCGATATCTTTGAAGCGTCGATAGACGCTGGCAAAGCGTACATAGGCCACCTCATTGAGCCGGGCTAAATGATCCATGACCAGCTCGCCGAGTCGTGTTGAGCGCACCTCCTGTTCGCCGCAGGCATATAATTCCTGTTCGATGGAGTCGACCAATTTCTCGAGGTCAAGACTGGTAACCGGGGTCTTTTCACAGGCCCGATACAGTCCGGCCAGAAGTTTTGGTCGGTTAAAGAGTTCGCGCGTGCCGTCCTTTTTGATGACGATTAGCTGCGGTCGCTCTAAGCGCTCGTAGGTTGTGAAGCGTTGCCCACATCCCACGCACATTCGGCGGCGGCGGATAGCCTGGCCCTCTGCCACGTCACGCGATTCGATCACTTTGATGTCATCGCTTTGGCATTGAGTGCATTTCATGCTGCCTCCTAGTCTCAAAAAGCGCCGACCATCCTAGCCAGCTCGATACCCCGAAAGGTACGAGTAACCCGGCTTCGTCTGGTTTCTGTTTTGCAGTGTTGGTGGTGCTTTTTGAGCGTTACTTATTGCTTAATGTGCTCACACCGTAGGTTTTTGTTCCCACATATAGTGCTGTGTACCAATAATATACCCCTAGCTATAGCGCTTTGCAAGCATTTAACGCTGTATTATTTAATACACGTTTTTTACTGTTACATGACCGCTGTAACGTGCTTTAATGGCCTTCGTCACCGGCCGAGTCGTCGGGCGCATCGTCTTCTGAATCGCGTTTACGACGGCTCAAGCGACGCAAGAATGAGGGTTTTTCGAGATCATCTTCCAGGCTACTACTGACCACTTCATTGCTCGACTCGTCGTCGTGATGATCACTGAGGCTCGGTTCTTCGCTAGTCGATGGTTCAGGTTCAGCTTCAGCTTCGCTGAGTGCCCAGATGTTTGGCATGGTGCTTTCTTCGCGATGGAAATCACTGGCCGCTTCGTGATCATCGCCGAGGTTCATATCGATTTCGGACAAGGTTTTTTCTTCTTGCTTGGCAGTGGCCGGTCGAGGTGTACTGACAGCCGGAATAACGCTGCCGTCTTCGGCGCGCTTGGCATAGTAGGACTCGTCAAAACCAGTCGCTACGACGGTGATGATCACTTCCCCGTCGAGGTCAGGATTGATCGTGGCTCCAAAAATAATATTTGCTTCGGGGTCGGCAGCGGTTGTAATAGCTTCGGCTGCGGCATTAATTTCGTGCATTGCCAAGTCGTTACCACCAATCACATTGAACAGAATGCCGCGCGCACCGTCGATAGAAACTTCCAGTAGCGGCGATTCTATCGCCTGCTGAGCCGCCAACACAGCCCGATTTTCACCGTTAGCACGGCCAATACCCATCAGAGCCGACCCGGCTTTGCTCATGACCGCTTTGACATCGGCGAAGTCGAGGTTGATCAAGCCGTGGACAGTAATCAGATCGGAAATACCCTGCACGCCCTGTCGCAGTACGTCGTCGGCAACCTTAAAGGCTTCCATCAAGGGCGTGTCGCGGTCGATGGTCTGCAGCAAACGATCGTTGGGAATAATAATTAGCGTATCGACAGCAGCTCGCAGTTTTTCGATGGCGATATCGGCATTCTTGCGCCGCTTCTCGCCCTCAAAAGCAAACGGCTTCGTCGCGAAACCGACGACGAGGATATCGAGGTCCCGAGCAATCTGAGCCACAATGTGGCCGGCGCCACTACCGGTACCACCGCCTGCACCGATGGTCACGAACACCATGTCAGCACCTTCAATGGCTTCCTTAATTTCGTCGCTTGATTCTTGCGCAGCGCTCTCGCCAACTGACGGGTCGGCGCCGGCGCCAAGACCGCGAGTAGCACCCTTGCCAATATGAATCTTCTTGCTGGCTTTGGAGTGATGCAGTGCCTGAGCATCGGTGTTAACCGCGATAAATTCGACATTCTCAATGCCAGCGTCAACCATGCGGTTGATAGCTGCGCCACCTGCCCCGCCGACACCAATTACCTTGATCTGCGCAAATGTCTCGATAGCAGGTTCAACAACTTGTGGCATAACGTCCCTCACACTCCTTATATATAGGAAGCAGTATACGCCACGGCGCTAAGGAGTTCAACAAATTTGCACAAGCTGAATACTATAAACAGTCAACAATAAACAATAAGCGAGCCAGCTGCTTATTGTTTATTGTTGACTGTTCTTACTACGTAATTATTTTGTTCGGAAGCGGCCAAACAGATTACCAACTAGGCTTTTAGCCTGCTGGCTGGTGCTGCCGTGGGTCGGTGGCAGTGACGGTAAGAGCAGCATGTCGAGCAACATTAAGCCGACAACCGTTGTAAAAGTCTGGTCCTCGACCGTGTCGACGAGACCGCCGACGTTTTGTAGCTTGCCAATACGAGCCGGCAGCTGCAGCTTCTCGCGGGCGAACTCGTCCAGGCCGGGCAGTTTGGCGGTGCCGCCGGTCATAACGACGCCGCCAGGTAATTTACGCGAACGCTTAATCTTCTGCAGCTCCTTATCGACGTATTCTAATAATTCATCGACGCGAGCTTCGGCAATCATAGTGATGAGTTCAAAGTCAAAGTTATGCGTCTTATCGTTGATCTTGACGCTGGCCGTTGTTTTTTTGGTGGTACCACGCAGATCGGCGTGATTTAATTTGACGTGTTCAGCGACGTCGATATCTGTTTTTAGACCAATCGCCAGGTCATTAGTGATATGCTGGCCACCAATTGGCAGGACGGCCACGTGCTGGACTTCGCCGTCTTCGAGTACAATCAGGTTGGTCGTACCGGCGCCAATATCCAGCAAAGCTGTGCCAGCTTCTTTTTGTTGGCGTGTCAGCACGGCTTCGGCGGCCGCTAAACCCGATACGGTGTGATGCGTGGGCATGACTTCGGCTTTTTCGAGGGCAATATCGAGGTTTCGTAAGTTAGGCGACGCCGCGGTGACCATGTGGGCGTCAACTTCCAGGCGCACGCCGTGCATCCCAACCGGATCTTTGATGTTTTTCTGGCCGTCAAGGCTGTAATTCTTGGCAAAAAATTGGATAATCTCGCGGTTGGGTGGCAAGCTGACAATGGTAGCGGCTTCTTCGACACGCAAGCGGTCTTCGGTAGTAATTTCACGATTAGCCGCCGAAATAGCGATGACACCTTCGGAGTTGAGGCCGCTGACGTGCGAGCCGTTTACATTGACGGTCGCTTGTTTGATCGACATGCCCGAGATACGCTCCGCCTCTGTTACGGCGTGCACAATCGCTTCAGCGACATCATCGACGTGCACCACGGCACCCCGGCGCATGCCATGATTGGGTGCCTGACCATGACCAATGATCGACGGCATGTTGCTACCGTTAGGGTCAAACATGCCGACCACACACCGCACCGTGCTGGTACCAATATCGAGGCCTATAAAGTGTTCTGTATTTTGGCCGTTCATCTGTTGACCAGTATAGCGCTAGTGCTCCCTCAAGAGCAAGCTCACCCCTATATTGTGGTCAGGATTTCGGCACCGGTTTCGGTGATCAGGACGGTGTGCTCGAAGTGGGCGGCCCAAGAATGATCGAGGGTGAAGACTGTCCAGCCGTCAGACGCAATGCCGACGCGCTCAGTACCGAGGGTTACCATCGGTTCGATGGCGATTGTCATTCCCTTATCGAGCCATGGGCCAGTATTGGCACGGCCATAATTCGGTATATTGGGGTCTTCGTGGACATGATGGCCCACGCCGTGACCGACGAGATCACGGACAATGCCATACGGGCGGTGCTTCAGCGAGCCCTCGACAGCAGCACCGATATCACCGGTTCGGACGCGATCATGCACGGCATCAATGCCGGCGTGCATCGCCGCTTCGGTATCGGCCAGCAGCTGTACATGCCCCCGCTGCTTGGGCCTACCGGCGATAACGCTGATTGCTGAGTCGGTAATCATACTGTTATACGTTACGCCGAAATCAAGGCCAACGATGTCGCCTTCATTAATAATTTTGTGGGGGCTGGGAATGCCGTGCACCACCTCGTCGTTGACCGAAATACAGATGACATCCGCGAAACCCTGATAACCAAGAAAGCTGGGCTGGCCACCGAGAGCTTTCAGCTCGCCGGCAGCGATATCAGCTAATTGCTTGGTGGTCACGCCCGGCACAACTTGTGGCTTGAGAGCCTGCAAGACGGTGGCCAGCATGCGACCGCTCTCGCGCATGGAACGGATTTCGCTGGCAGTTTTTACCTTGGTCTGCATAATAATTAATAATCAGCAATACACAACAAGCGCTCCCACTTTGTGGGCGTATTGTTTATTGTTCTTTGCTTATTTACCATCTTCGAGGTGGCCCATGATTTTATCATGTACGGTGTTTGGATCCTGATCGGCATCAATGTCATACACCGGTGCATCGGCCTGGCGGAAGTATTTTAGAATTGGCAGCGTAACGGTTTCATATTCATCGAAGCGCTTCTTGATAGCTTCTTCGGTGTCGTCCTGACGGCCCCGAGCCAGCAAACGCTCTTTGACAACTTCGCGGGTGGCAGCCAAATTAATGACAGCACTGAGGTGTAAACGACCGCTGCGCACCTGGTCAAGCAGCCAGTCAGCCTGGACTTTGGTACGTGGGAAGCCGTCGAGTACAAATTCTTTATCAAGATCGATCATCTTCAAGGTTTTGTCGACCAGTTTGATCACCTCATCGTCGCTCAATAATTTGCCTTCCAGCATCTGTTGACGGCGTTGACCAGTCACCAGCACTCGAAATAATTCGCCAGTGGAAATCCAGGCGTAGCCGTGCTCGTCGGCGAACAGTCGACCCTGCATACTTTTGCCGGCACCGGCCACACCCATCAGAATAATCACGCTTCGCCTCTGGCGAAGCCGCTTACTGTTTGCTGTTCACCGTTTACGGTACGTAATCCATGAACTACTAACCGTGCCTCGGCAACCGGAAAAAGGTAAACGCCTGGTGAACGGTGAACGGTAAACGGTAAACGGATCATAAGCCGAGCTTCTCCTTCGTGAGGCGTGCAATGACAGATCCGTCGGCGCTGGCACCAGCTTTGGCCTGAACGGCGCCAATCACCTTGCCCATACCAGCCTGCCCTTCAGCGCCAGTGTCGGCAATGGCTTCATCAACCAGCGCGGCGACTTCCTCTTCCGATAATTGCTTCGGTAAATAGGCTTCGATAATGGCTTTTTCGGCCAGCTCGGCGTCGGCCCGCGCCTGGTCGCCACCTTGCACATACAGATCGGCACTTTCCTGGCGCTGCTTGGCCTGCTTGGCTAGTACTGGCAATACTTCTTCGTCGGTTAGCCCGCTGTCGCGCTTGCCGGCAGCTACTTTGACATTCAGAAGCGTGCTTTTCAGCCCGCGCAACGTTGTGGTGCGCCGTGTGTCGCCAGCCAGCATGGCTGCCTTAATATCTTGTTCGAGCTGCTGCTCCAGCATGGCTGCTTAGCGCAGCCCTAACTTAATCTTCTTGAGCTTGATCGCTTTTCGTTCCTGACGAATGATCGCTTTGCGTCGGCGTTCCGGCTTGCTGGTCGGCTTTTGGAAAAATTGGTTGCCCTTAACCACCGCGATAGCACCGGACTGCTGCACTTTGCGGTTGAAACGGCGCAACAGGTTTTCGGTCGATTCTTTGGAATCTTTGCGGGTTACTTGTATCATCAGTCGTTAATTGTACACAACAGGGGTGCTTTTTGCAACCCCGTGAAATCAATTATCAATTTTCAAACGTTTCAATTTTCATTCAATATACCATTAATTCAAGGTCTTGAACGCTTGGGCTAGTGCGTTATTGAATGAAAAATGAAAATTGGCAGGTTTGAAAATTGGGGTTCTAGCCGGTGATGCGTTTTTGCTGATTGGCACGCTGCGACTTTAGGACGATGCTTTGCAGTTCGCGGAAAATTGGGAACTGTTTGTTAGTGGAATAAACTTTCGTATTGCCCTGGCGTTCGCTGGTCAGGAAGCCAACCTTCTCGAGTCGTTTCAGTTCGCGCTGGATGTTGCCGGCATCTTCTTTGATAAGTTTAGCGAGTCCACGAACATGCGTCTTAAAATCAGGATACTTCGCATAAATGACGATGATTTTACGGCGCACCCGGGAGGTGATAAAGATATCTAACATAAGCCCCTTCTATTGTTATCCAAACAACGTTATTTATTAGTATAGTCGCCACTTTGCGGTTTGGCAATACTGAAAATCGTCGACGACTGGCCGTACCGTATACTTAAAGATAGATGTTTTACTTTGTTTGGGTCAGGAGTAATAAGTATCACGGCAGCGAGCCGCTGACGTATAGCAGTGACCAGCGATTGCCGACCGGCAGCATTGTACAGGTAGAGCTACAGCGCGAAGTGGTCATGGGTGTTGTCTCTGGGCAAGCACCGGCGCCACGCTTCAAGACCAAACCAATCACTCGCATTTTCGAGCTACCACCCCTTCCAGCGCATCTACTAAAAGTTGCTAGCTGGCTGCAGAGTTACTACCCCGCGCCCCTAGGCATCATGAGCCAGCAACTTTTGCCGGGCAACTTCTCCGAGAAGCAGCTGACCATGCCAGCGCCCACGAACCTCTCTGTACCAGATGCAAGTAAGTTGCCGCCACTGACGTCTGAGCAACAAGCGGCGCTCGATGCCATGCAACCACGCGATAGTTATTTACTGCATGGCACTACTGGCAGCGGCAAAACTCGCTTATACATTGAACTCACGATGCAGGCCATCGCCGCTAATAAGTCAGCCATCATTCTGACGCCCGAGATTAGTCTGACGTCGCAGTTAGCGGATACATTCCGCCAAGTGTTTGGCGAGCGAGTGCTGGTCATGCACTCCCAGCAAACACCGGCCGAGCGGCAGCAGGCCTGGTTGGCGGCACTACGTGCCACCGAACCCGTGATCATCATTGGTCCACGGTCAGCACTGTTCAGCCCCGTGCAAAACATCGGCTTGATCGTGCTGGACGAGGCTCATGAAGCTGCCTACAAACAAGAGCAGGCTCCGCAATATCAGACTGGCCGGGTAGCTGCTTATTTGTCTCAATTAGCTCGCGCTAGTCTGGTGCTCGGTTCGGCCACACCGGCGGTCAGCGATTATTATGTAGCTGAGCAAAAGGGCAAGCCGATCATCAAGCTAACACAGCTTGCTCGCCCCAATCTTGTCATTTCGAGCGATAGCGAGAAGTCTCTCAAAGCCCACCTCGAGTCAGAGAGATCTCTCGGCGCGCCTCGAGATGACAGTGATGAGGTTAGGGTTTCGCTGGTGGATCGTAAAGATCATAGCCTGTTCAGCCGCTCGCCGTTTCTCAGTCTGGAACTCATTAAAGCCGTTGAAACGGCCCTGGCTCGAGGCGAACAAAGCCTGCTATATCTGAACCGCCGCGGTACCGCCCGCTTGGTACTGTGTGAAAACTGCGGTTGGCAAGCCACCTGCCCGCACTGCGACGTGCCGCTGACCTACCACGGCGACAGCCACCAGTTACGCTGCCACAGCTGCAATTACCATGCGCCGTCGCCAAGCAATTGTCCGGAGTGTGGTCACACCGGTGTGATGTTCAAAACAGCCGGCACCAAAGCCATCGTCACCGAAGTCGAACGGCTGTTTCCAAATGCCCGCGTGGCTCGCTTCGACACCGATAATGCCAAGGCCGAGCGCTTCGAACAGCACTACGAAGCCGTCAAAAACGGCGATGTCGACATCCTCGTCGGCACGCAATTACTGGCCAAGGGCCTGGACCTGCCCAAGCTCAGCACGCTCGGTATTCTGCTGGCCGACACCAGCTTATACATGCCCGACTTCTCGGCTCAGGAACGCACCTTCCAACTTATCAGCCAGGTGCTGGGCCGCGTCGGTCGCGGTCACGTCGCCGGCCGGGCGATTATCCAGACCTACCATCCGGAGCACCCGGTTCTGGCGACCGCCATTGCCAACGATTACGACACTTTTTATAAGACGGAGCTGGAGAGCCGCAAACTTTTCCTCTTCCCGCCCTTCTGCTACCTGCTCAAGTTGAGCATTCGCCGCGCTACCAGCAAATCTGCCGAAAGCGCCGCCGAAAAGCTCAAACACCAGATTGAAACTAGCGGCCTCAAAGTCCGTGTCGAAGGCCCGGCGCCATCATTCTACGAACGCTTTCAAAACAAATATCAGTGGCAACTGGTCGTCAAATCCAAAGACCGCACTGAACTTCTCAAAGTAATTGCCGATCTCCCCGCCAACATCTCCTACGACCTCGACCCCACCGACCTCTTATAAATTCGCTAATTCACATTTTGGCCATCTGTTAAAGGTCGAACCTCTCAGAATTCTAAAGCATGTTTAAGCAGTCGACGTAGTGCTGCGTTTGAGGTGGGTGGAACTCCAACGTACGGTTTAGGGGAGCAATTTTCAGAATATCGGCCGCCAGTAAATCCATTACGGCCGAGCCCGAGAGCAATCGTTCTTTGTCACTCAGCCCTTGTTCAAGTAGCTCGGCACGTAAATCACTCAAAGTGGCAGGTGGGCAGTCCGATTCCATCAGCAGGGCGACTACACCTTGCAGGCGGCGCATTTCCGGCGCCCCATCGGGCTCGGGAAAGCTTCTGATTTGATCAGGTCCATCGGTGGCTGCATTAATCGCCTCACCGAGAAAAATAGTCTTCAAGTGCTGCATACTTTCATAGTTGCTGACTTTTACACTAAAATCAAGCCGAGGGACATTTCCACTCTCTTATCTGATATAATTTTGGGCAATGACTAAGGACGATATCATTGCGTTACCGAACGTGCATTTGCGGCAAAAATCTAAGCGGGTCGGTGTGGTGACCGATGAAATCCGGCAAATTGTTGACGATATGCAGGCGGCCACCATTAACTGGGATGAGAGTCGTGATCACGAAGTCGGCGTGGCACTGGCTGCTGTGCAAATTGATCGACTCTACAAGATTGTCGTGGTGCGCAACAACTTTGACGACAAAGAAGACCATACCTTTACGACGTTTATTAACCCGGAAATCACCAAAGCCGAAGGCGCTGTTGAGGCCGACTTTGAAGGCTGCTTGAGCGTACCGAACATCTATGGTAAGGTGCCTCGCCACACCAAAGTCAAAGTGAAGGCGCTCGACACTGATGGCAAAGAATTCCGAGTGACGGCCGAAGGTTTCCTGGCACGTATTTTCCAACACGAGATCGATCACACCAACGGTCTCGTTTTTATCGATCACATCAAAGATGACCCTGAAGCCTTTTACCGGCTCGATGATGATGGCAAGCTGCAGCCGCTGGACTATGAGGTGGACATCAAAAACCACGCCGAGCTTTGGAATGCTTAGTTCCTAAAGAAATTGTACGGCTGACTGGCAGGTGTCATCCTGAGCGATAACGAAGGATCTGGGGGGAATTGAGAGTTGGAGCGCTAGAGCACACTTAATTGACTGGGTCCCGGCATTAGCCGGGATGACATGGAGATGGGGCTAGGATTGCTCATATCCCATGCCTCATGCCTCGGGTTTCAGCTTACTTCTTGCGTCTTACTTATTACTGCTTGCCTTCAGCGCCGGGATGCCGGTGGTGGAGACCACTGGTCTCTAGTACAATAGGTGCATGGCTCAGAAAATAGTTTTCTTTGGGAATGAGCGTCTGGCAACCGGCACTACGACAGCCGCGCCGACACTTTCAGCCTTAGTGGCGGCCGGCTACGAGGTTGCAGCGGTCGTAATCGCTCAAAACCAGGTCGGTAAATCGCGTCAATCGCGAGATCTCGAAGTCGGTGTGGTCGCCGACCACCACCAGATTCCCATTCTGGCGCCGGTACACCTGAGCGACATCAAAGACGATCTGAAAGATTATAGTGCCGAAGCAGGCGTTCTGGTGGCTTTTGGCAAAATTATCCCCGAAGAAATTCTTACTATTTTTCCCAGCGGCATTATCAACATTCATCCGTCTCTGTTGCCGAAACACCGCGGACCAACACCTATCGAGAGTGTGATTGCCGACGGCGATAAAGAAACGGGCGTGTCGCTTATTAGGCTGATTCCCAGAATGGACGCCGGACCGATATTTGCCCAGCAAGCAGTTGAACTGCAAGGCGACGAAAGCAAACAGCAGCTGGCCGATCAACTCAGTGGCCTCGGTAAAGATTTACTGATCGAACATCTGCCAGCTATCATCGACGGTTCGCTCACTCCCACCGAGCAAAAGGAATTAGAGGCAACCTTTGATAAGAAGCTCGGGAAGTCTGCCAGTGACCTCGATTTTCTGCGCAAAACAGCTAGCCGCTTGGCGCGCGAAGTCCGGGCCTACGCCGGCTGGCCGCGCAGCCGCGCCAAACTCGGCACCGCCGAAGTCATTATCACCGAGGCGCATGCCATAGAAACCGGCGGCACACCCGGTACGCTACTGCTCGACGGCCGGCTGCTTGGGCTGCACGCCAAAGAAGGCACGCTGATTATTGATAAGCTTATCCCACCGGGCCGCAAAGAAATGACCGTCGCCGCTTACCTGACTGGCAACGTGACGTTTTAGGCTGCTAGGCTTGGCTCGATATCGCGGGCGATACCATCAGCGCCGGGCGGATTGTGAAATGGTAGTAATTTGGCGAACTCGCCACCCCCGTTATCGGGCGGCCCAACATCATAGCCAATCGTCACGTGCTGTTCAGTAAGCTGCCGACCAATTTCTTGAGTTACGGACTGCAAATGCCGGGGTTGTTGCTCGGCTGCTGAGGCCATCATGACCGACTCGGCCATCACGCCCGGATAATCAACTTGCACTTGTCTTCGAAGAATGAGGCTTTGTATAGCTCGCCGCATGCCAGCGGATGGGCCGGCCCACCATTCCTGATCTGTGAATTGCTCAAATTGTGCCATAGACTTACCCCCGTATCGTTCTCATATTAAAACGGGGCTACGAGATATTCTGTAAGAAATTTCGCTAAGTGCTTATTGTTACTTATTGCTGGACTGGTCCAGCTGGCGGCTGTTGCGATGGGTACTGTGGTGGCTGCGGCTGAACCGACGGTTGATCGACGGCGACATATGGCTGCGGTGCAGGTGTTTGAGCTGGCGGTTGAGGAGCAGCATATGGCTGCGCCGGTGCCGGGGCAGCCTGCGGTGGCGCGCCGGCATAATCCTGTTGCGGCACGGGTTGTGGTGCATAAGCTGGCGCCGGTTGATCTGAAGGCATAGCGGCCTGCGCTGCCGGCTGGGGTATGGCAGTTTGCTGTTGGCTGGCGGCTAAGATTTGCGGCGCTGACTGGGCGACCTCAGACTTGAGCTTATCAAACTCTTCCTGAACGATGTCTTTATAATTCGGGAAGTTCGTTTCCAGCCATTTGAAAGCACCGGCGTCATCTTTGGCCTCAAAATACTGCTCGAACTCGTCGAGCTGCTGGTTGGTCATCTGATCGGCCAGCCGGATACCAACACGCATCTCCAGCGTTTCATACATATGCTTCAGGAAACTATTCTTTTCGGGTTCCGGCAAACCGCCGAGCCCGATTTCCTGCAGCAAACTGTTATCGATTTTGAGCATAGCAGTATTGTACCATTTTCTCTCGAGCCAGGTATAGGTTGGCCAACGGTGGGGAGCGGTTCTTAGAGAGGTTGTGTGGCTGGGTAGTCGTTGTTATTGTTATCTGGGTATAGCGAAAGATCCGAAGAAGAATTAAGATTTGGGAATTGGGAGACGGAGTGCTGGCGCGCACTTATTGACTGGGTCCCGGCCTGCGCCGGGATGACGTTGAGGTGGAGGGTGGGGTTACTCGTGTCTCGTATCTCAGCTTACTTTCCAGGGTTTAACCTTGGAATTACTCTTGTTTCACGACTCATGTTTCGGCTTACTCCTTGCTGTTTGTCCCTTGGCTTTCCGCCGGCAGGACTGGAGCGAGGCGCTTGCTAAAGCTGGCGCTGGACAGCTTGACGCGTAAAGAGGTCGATGTGATCACCTTCTTGCAGCTCAATACGCTTTGACGTGCTGAGGCTCATACCACACATCTCGCCTTCAAAAACTTCTTTGGTGTCGGCCGGCCCGCGCTTCAAACCGGTTACTTCGACTTCACCTAGCTCTTCTTGGCCGCGCGTGATGCGCGCCAGCGCTGGCACCGTCAATTTGCCCTTACTGACTTCGCCGCCACAGATAATAGCGCTCTTAGTGGTGTTGAAAATGCCTTTGACGACCAGTCGACCGAGTTCAGTTTCGACAATTTCGGGGCTCAGCAAATTGGAAAGTTCGGCTTTAACGTCATCAATCAGTTCATAAATCACTTTGTAGAGGCGGACTTTAATTTTGTCGCGGCTGGCTTGCTGGCGACTGCTGGTTGGCAGGTCAACATTGAAGCCGTAGACGATGGCTCCGGAACTATGGGCCAGGTGTAAATCATTTTCACCGACCGGGCCGACGCCCGAACCAACAATCCGCACTGAGACTTCCTCGGTATCCATGGCTTTGAGGCTATCGATAACAGAGGTCAAAGAGCCCTGCACGTCGGCTTTGACGATAATATTCAGCTCGGTCAGTTTATTGTCGCGGTTGATCAAGCGGATTAGCTCAGAGCTCCCAATATCCATGCGGCCGTTGCTCGTCTGCTTGTCGGCAGCAGTTGTACTAGCCTGAAAGCGAGCTTCTTTTTCGTTTTTAACGACCGTAAATTCGTCACCAAACTCCGGCAAGGTTTTAAAACCAGTAATGGCGACCGGCATCGAGGGCGTGGCTTGCTTAAGCGGCTTGCCGTCGGTGGTTTCAAGGTTACGAACTTTGGCGTAACTGCCGCCGGCGACGATAAACTGGCCCGGCGCCAGCGTACCCGTTTCGATTAAAGCGTTCGCGACTGGACCACGCCCCTGCTCCACATGCGCTTCAATGATCAGACCACGAGCGGGCACATCGGTGTCGGCTTTGAGCTCCTCGACATCGGTCACCAGCAAAATCATATCTAATAATTCTGGGATGCCGTCTTTGGTTTTAGCAGAAACTGGCAAGACGATGGTGTCGCCGCCCCACTCTTCGGTCAGCAAGTCGTGCTCCGATAGCTGCTGCTTCAAGCGATTGATGTCGGCACCTTCCTTGTCCATTTTGTTGGCGGCCACGACGATCTTGACGCCGGCCTTTTTGGCAAAGCGAATGGCTTCAATGGTTTGCGGCTTAATGCCATCATCGGCGGCCACGACGATAATCACAATATCGGTCAATAAAGCGCCGTGCTCGCGAATAGCCGCAAAGGCTTCGTGGCCGGGCGTATCCAGAAAGGTAATAGCGCGGCCATTGTGGTCGACCTGATAGGCCGAAATGTGCTGGGTAATACCACCGGCTTCCCCCTTGACGACGTTGGCGCCACGAATGGCATCGAGCAGGCTGGTTTTGCCATGATCGACGTGGCCCATAACCGCCACAACCGGTGGTCGAGCACCGGCTTTATCACTGGCGACGGGCTTTTTATGAGTTGGGCCTGCTGTCTCGTCGACCGTCTTTTTAGTGAGTCCAATGCCGAGATTGAGCTCGCCAACGATGATCTCGGCCGTGTCAAAATCAATGCGCTCGTTGACGGTGGCCATGACACCGTTCTTCATCAACTCGCCGATCAAGCGCGACACCGGAATAGACAGCCGCTCAGCCAGGGTGCCGACGGTGATCATAGGTTCAATTTCGATGGTGGTGGTTTGGGTCGTTTCTTCTGCCATGATCTCCTCGACTCCTTTCTGGCCAGCGGCCCTTAAATCACATGGGGATATTAAATTTTAGAAGCTGGATTATAGAAGTTGTGCTGTTGAGGCTGCTTCTATAATCCATAATCTAGCTTCTTACTTCTTACTCTTAGCGTCTTTCAACGACAGCGCAATCTTGCGGTTCTCGGTATCGATATCAAGCACCTTAAACTGCTTCTTCTCGTTCAACTTGAACAGTTGCTCGGGATCAACGGCTTCTTCATCGCTCATTTCAGAGACATGCACCAAGGCTTCGACGCTCGGGCTGATCTGTACGAAAGCGCCAAACGGTGTAATGCGCGTGACTTTGCCTTCGACAATCTCGCCGGCCTTAAAGGCTTTGACTTGCTCCAGCCAGGGATCTTCACTCATTTGCTTGAGGCTCAGGCTGAGCCGATCCTTATCGATGGCAATAATCTTGGCTTTGACGTTTTCGCCAACCTTGACGTAATTGCGCGGGTTGTCGACACGTTCCCAAGAAATCTCGGAAATGTGAATCAAGCCTTCAATGCCGTCGACGTTTACAAAGGCACCGAAGTCGATAACACCGGTGACGACGCCTTCAACGACGTCGCCGGCTTTGAGCTCGGCAAAGCGAGCCTGCATGTCGTCCTTCACGGCTTCTTTTTCAGAGAAAATCAGTTTGTTGTCTTTACGACTGACGTCCAGAACGCGGACGCGTAGTGGCTTATTTGTCAGAGCATTGAGCTTCTGCAAAATCTCGTACTTATCGGCGCCACTGACGCGCGGGTAGTGGGCTGGTGCCAGTTGTGACACCGGCAAGAAGCCGCGAATGCCTTCCAGCTCAACTAACAGACCGCCGCGGTTAGCGTCGTATGGCACGACCTCGACGATTTCGTTGGCTTCATGAACGCGTTGCAGTTCGTCCCAGCCACGATCCTTGACGGCGCGCTTCATGCTGAGCAGCGCGTGGCCCTCGTCCATTTCCGGATCGATGACGCTGACGGTAACCGTCTGACCGGCTTCCAAATTTTGGCCATAGCCGATTTCACGCCGCATGACCACACCGACGCCACGGGCTCCCAGGTCAATCCAGACCTCATTTTTTCGAACGGCAGTGACCGTTCCTTCGATAACCTCACCAGAGGTTAGTCCGTTGATTTCGCTGCCGGCGAGCAGCTCATCCATAGTAATTGCTTGTGTTGGCATATGTATATGCCTCCTTCGTGATGTATTTCTTCAGCCAGCAACAGAAAGATTTCTCCCGAAACGCTTCCCTTCCCCCTGTCACCAGTTAGATTACTGACTGTAAGATTAACCATTATTATACGCTGTCCACCTCCTTACGTAAAGAGGTAGTCGGCCTTGAACCGAGAACGTTGATCATTGATCATTACCTGAACTCAGACCATGGATCACGCCGCAAGGTTCTCAGTTCAACGGTCAGGCAACGATCTAGGCGTCAACGATCTATGATCAATGCATTCTGCTTGAGCATTGCACGTTACCGGTATACACTGACAGTATGTACATAGGGGTAGATGTAGGGGGCTCAAAAACGCTGCTGGCGGTGCTCGACGGGCACGGTGTTATCCTCGAATCGACAAAATTCCCCACCCCTAAAAATTATGATCATTTTCTGCTCGAAGTCCGCCACGCCTTGGCGCACTTTACAAATCATGATTTTAAGGCCGGCGGTGCTGGCATCCCCGCCATTAACCTCGATCGCGCTCGTGGCCGCGGCATTAGTTTCGGCAATTTACCTTGGCGCAATGTACCGGCTCAGCAAGACCTGGAGCACATTTTCAAATGCCCGATCGTCGTGGAAAATGACGCCAAGCTGGCTGGCTTGTCAGAGTCCATGTTAATAAAAGAGGTCTACTCAAAAGTCCTCTACGTTACCGTTAGCACGGGTATTGGCTACGCACTCATCGTTAACCAAACGATCGACGCCAGCCTCGGCGACGGCGGCGGCCGGCTGCTGCTGGCCGAACATCAAGGAAAATTAATGCCGTGGGAAGACTTTGCTTCCGGTCGAGCCATCGTCGAGCGTTACGGCAAAAGAGCCAGCGAGATTGAAGATAGCACCACCTGGCGCCGCATTTGCCGCGATCTCGCCAAGGGTCTCATCGAGCTGATTGCCACTACCGAACCGGAAGTGATTGTCTTTGGCGGCAGTGTCGGCAATTACTTCGGCCGCTTTGGTGAGCTGCTCGATCAAGAGCTCAGACGATATCATTTACCCCTGTTAACCCGGCCAGCGCTACGCGGTGCCCAGCGCCCCGAAGAAGCCGTCGTCTATGGTTGTTACGACCTCGCCAAACAAACCTTTAACCACGACCATGCAGCCGCTACTCGCTAAACTCCAGGCACGATTCCCGCAGCTGCACTTTACAGCCGGCAGTCAGTTTTGCTGGTCACCAGAAACAAAAGAAATCTTTTACAAACAGAATGCGACTGGCCAGCCGGCAATCTGGTCGCTGCTCCACGAAACCGGACACGCCCTGCTCGACCACACTACCTACCAGGCGGATTTTGAACTATTACGGTTGGAAGTTGCGGCTTGGGAACAAGCGCGAGAGCTGGCCCAGCAACTGGCTATCGAGATTGACGAAAATCATATTGAAGACTGTCTTGACACGTACCGCGATTGGCTCTATAAACGCAGCATCTGCCCGACCTGTACGACTAAGTGCCTGCAGGCGGACAATTTTCAGCACTACCGCTGTTTTAATTGTCACACGATTTGGAAAGTTAGCACCAGCCGCTTTCACCGTGCCTATCGCACCACCAAAAACATCGCCCAGCCTGCTAGCTTCTTTTTAAACACGCTTAATTAACCGGCTGAATTTCGATCGGCGCCAGCTGCACGGCCGGCGGTAACAGCTCGGTGCCCGACACTAAGCTGCCATGCAAAAATCGAACCATCTGCGATTCAACCCGATTATTGGACTTTGCAATACCGACACGCGTCATATAGTCGTCGGCCAGCCAAACCCCGGCCGGAACCGTATCCAGATCATAAAAGCTGCACACCGCCTCTCGCGCTAACAACCGTTCCCGTATCAAGTCATCACTGCCAGCGACGGTAAGCACCCGGCGATTATTCCTGCCCGACGTTTCATTAATATCGCTCGGCAGCGTGGGGACCAGAACCGGGCGGCTCGAAGAGGGCGGCAAAACATCCTGGATATATGCCGCCAGCTGTGCCACCCGTTCGCTGGTGATCGGCCGGTCAAGAAAGAGGTGCAAACGCCGTAGTTCACCGTGGCCGATAATAGTAGCGCCAAGTCGACTGGTTGGTTGTAGTACATTTTCGATATATTTAGCTTCGAAAAACGACACGCAACTCAGCGTTTCTTTGATACGTTCAATGGATTCCGGGCCGATATTTTCGGCACGACGGATAATATTGAGACTGGGAACGCGCGGTTTCATCTGTATGGCATATAAAAACAAGAGTCTCTGCCGAAACAGAGACTCTTGTGCGCCGTTGTTTAGGCGACTTTCTTGGTGCGGCGGCTGATGCGGCCACCCATGCGACCAGCTTCGCGAGCCAGTTCACGGTTGGCATAGAAGCCACCGGTGCGACCGAGCGTACCGCCCTTAGCACCGATTTTGGCGTAGAAATCTGCGCCGTACTTTTTCTTGTTGGTAGCGGCTGCTGCCTGACCACCTGCTTTGGTACCTGCCATAGGGATATCTCCTTTGGGCTTACAGTTTACGGCTGACGGTTAACCGTTTGTGGACTGTTAACTACCAGCTGTGCGCTGTCAGCTTATTAATAGCCTCCCGAGAGAAACAAAAAGGGCCTCTCCGCGTGAGCAGAGAAACCCTCGTATTTCTTTCGAAATTAAGCTTATGATATCACGCTATTGCTAATAGGTCAATAGTCTTATGTTTAGGGGTTAGTGGTGACTGGTGGTATGGTGGAATAGTTCTTGTCTGCCGACGACTATCCCACTATCAAACTACATAGCCTAGTCCGTGCTGCGACGACGCGAAATCGAGCCACCGATCGCACCATAGTAACTGGCGCGCTTGCGACCTTCTTCACCAGCAGCAAAACCGCCGGTGCGCCCAGCCTTACCACCTTTAGCACCAATGGCGCGATAAAAGTCGCTGCCGTAACGTTTTTTGTTCTTCTCAGCCGCTAAGCGGCCACCTTTTGCAGTTCCTGCCATACAATTGTCTCCTCTGAGGTACCTACCAATTATTAAAAGTGTTCACCTCGTGAACGAGCTTATGGTAGCAAACAACCATGGGCATTGCCTGTAAGATATCTCTCACAGCTTATGTTTTCAGCCGATTTTAGATAAGAAAATAGCCCTCTATCAGGAGTAAAGTCTTGTACAAAAAGAAAGAGCCTCCCGTGCAGGAGGCCGAGATCCTTCGACTTCGCTCAGGATAATAAAAAAGCCTCCGACTAGGAGGCTTTTTTATTAATTTGGCACCGTGCTATTTTCCCAGGGCTCAGGCCCAAGTATTGTAACCGCTGCGAGGCTTAACTGCTGTGTTCGGTATGGGAACAGGTGTTGCCCTCGCGCTATGGGCACCAAGCGCAAACGACGTTTGCGCAATGATCAATGTTCAATTGGCAATTCGCAATGAATTATCAATTTTCAAGTGACCAATGCGTCGCATCGCCTGCACACGGTGCCCACTACAAGGCACGGTGAATCTAGCAAAGTTCAAAGCAATTATTTTACGACATATGGTTTTGGTGCGGGTAGGCACCAATAACTAGTCAATATGCACTTCTTTATCAGAGAAAACCGAAGTCTCCTCCGACTCCAGAACGCATCCATCGAGTGCCAGGTGCCATTTCTTGGCGAGGATCGGAGACGAGCTGTATGAAAATACTGCTCGTACCGAACCGGAACCAAAAATGGTGCCTGGTGCCGAAGCTTTGTCAAAGGCTGGCTAAGCCAGTCTTTTTCAACGCGTTGGATGTGTTCTGGTCGTAAAAAGTCAATGCCTCTATTAGTACGCTTCGACTACATGTGTTGCCACACTTCCATCTTGCGCCTATCAACCTGATCGTCTTTCAGGGAGGTCATAGGGAAATCTAATCTTGAAGTCAGTTTCGCGCTTAATATGCTTTCAGCGCTTCTCTTTGCCGCACGATAGCTACTCAACAATGCTCTTGGTAGAACAATTGATACACCAGCGGTGCGTTCAACCCGGTCCTCTCGTACTAGGGTCAAGTCTCCTCAAATTTCCTATCGTCCACAGCGGATATAAACCGAACTGTCTCACGACGTTCTGAACCCAGCTCACGTACCTCTTTAACCGGCGAACAGCCGGACCCTTGGAAGGTGCTCCCC